>JAESFK010000009.1_pt1 | contig 682148 bp, 688 predicted proteins | sample 9269391 | NCBI WGS metagenome assembly JAESFK01 (sample SAMN14506231, study PRJNA617097) | algae metagenome | isolation source: Drouetiella hepatica UHER 2000/2452 and co-occurring heterotrophs from... | place: Slovakia: Slovak Paradise National Park, Hrabusice, Kosice Region | collected...
CGCCCAGACCGACCAGAAGGTCGCGCGCCGTCCCGCCACGGATGACGTTGTTCTCGCCATTGCCCTGACCGATGAACTCGCCCGTGCCCGTAAAGGTCAGGTTCTCGATATTGGACGCCAGGCGGAAACGCGCCAGGCTGGTCTGGACCAGATCGACGCCCTCATTGGCCTGTTCGACGATGGTGTCGCCTTCCGCCTCGCCCACATAGCGGTCGTCTCCGATGCCGCCGTACATTTCATTGGCGTCGCCGGCACCGCCCATCAGAACGTCGTTGCCACCGAACCCGATCAGCACGTCGCGACCCGCACCGCCCTGAAGGGTGTTGCCTGCAGCATCGCCGATGATCACGTCGGCGAAGGCGGAGCCGCGGACGTCCTCAATGCCGTTCAGGACATCGGATGCGCCGTCGCCGTCGTTCGACGCCTGATTGCGGTCCAGCCGCACGGTCACGCCCGCCGCCGCGCCGGAATAGTCCGCCATATCGCGGCCCGCACCGCCCATCAGGGTGTCGGCACCCGCCGCCCCGACCAGCCGGTCGTTGCCTGCGTCGCCCTCGATGCGGTTGTCCGACGCATTGCCGATGCCGGTGAAGTCGCCCGTCCCGGCAAAGATCAGGTTCTCGACATTGGCTCGCAAGGTGAAAATGTTCAGCCAGCTCTCGACCGTATCGACGCCTTCGCCGGCCCCCTCGATGATCGTGTCACCGGCCTGGACCACATAATAATCGTCGCCGGTACCGCCATACAGTTCATTGGCTGCGCCCGTTCCACCGTACAGCACGTCGTCGCCACCGAAGCCGATCAGGGCGTCGCGGCCCACACCGCCGCGGATGATATTGGCATCGGCATTGCCCTGGCCTTCGAAGCCGGATGTGCCGGTATAGGTCAGGTTCTCGACATTGGCGGCCAGGCGGAAGCGCGCCAATGACGTCTCGACCAGTTCGGTGCCTTCGCCCGCTCGCTCGACGATGGTGTCACCGACGGCTTCGATGACATAGCGGTCGTCGCCCAGGCCGCCGTACATCTCATTGGCCGAGCCTGAGCCGCCATGAATGACGTCGTCGCCCGCCAGGCCGATCAGCACGTCGTATCCCGCGCCGCCGCGCAGGACATTCGTCCCCGCATCGCCGAACAGCACATCGTTGAAGGCCGAGCCGGTCAGGTTCTCGATCCCGCTGAAGGTATCGGACCCGCCGTCGCCGTCATTGGACGCCACGCCCGTGTTCAACTGCGCCGTCACCCCTGCTGCCGCCGACGAATAGTCCGCCGTGTCGATGCCCGCACCGCCAATCAGGGTGTCGTTGCCGGCACCGCCGATCAGACGGTTATCGCCATCGTTGCCCGTCAGCTGATCATCAGAGGCGGACCCTGTCAGGTTCTCGATCCCAGACAAGCTATCTGCACCGCCATCGCCGTCGTTTGAAGCCGCCCCAGCCCCTAAATCGACAACGACTCTTCCGGACGCGGCGCTGTAGTCGGCAGTGTCCACACCTGCCCCACCGATCAGCGTATCGTTTCCGGCACCACCCCAAAGGACATCGTCACCGTTGCCCCCATTTAATGTATCTGAGCCGCCATAGCCGTGAAGACGGTCTGATCCGTCTAATCCCGAGAGCAGATTGTCTGCGCTGTTCCCGCTTATTTCATTGCCAAGCGTATTACCTTGGGCCTGAAGGCCAAAGAGACCACGCAAGACTAGGTTTTCAACATTGTTAGGCAATGTGTAGTCACGCCAAGCGTGGACGGTGTCCATGCCAGCCCCTATCGCCTCGATGACGACATCATTTATGTCATCGACGTGATAGGCGTCGTTACCGCCGCCGCCCGACATTGTATCTGCGCCAAATCCTCCGTCGAGCACATCGTCGCCATCGCCGCCGTCAAGGACGTCGTCACCGCCTCGGCCGTTGAGCGTATCGGACCCGGAACGTCCGAGAATCCGATTATCTGACTCAGTTCCAGTTATCTGATCAGCGTCAGGCGACCCCTCAATTAAATTCAGATAGGTGGACAACCTGCGATCGGTTTCGGAAAACTCAATGAAAGCCAGTATTTGGGATGGGGAGTAATCCTGACCACGGACGAACGCTATGAGCTGTCCCGAGGAGTCCAAAATTCCCCGCCCGGCTGTCCCTGCAAAATTGGTCGAAACTACAGTATACTGTCCTGGGCTGATGCTGATGACATCGCCCTCGGTAGGGTCGAAATCATCTATAAATTCAACTTCCCGATCAGCGGAAATGCGAAACCAGTCTGCACCCGCCCCTCCGTAGATCCGATCGCTTCCCCCACCGCTGACTATGATGTCATTACCATCGCCGCCGTGGAGCGTATCACCAGCCCGGCTGCCGATCAGGGTATCGGCTCCATCAAGACCAAACAGCGTGTTGGACGCCGAACCACCAGTCAGAACATCTGCTCCGACACCACCCACCTGTAGAAAATCGCGAGGCTGAGAGACCGGTGCGGTTGGCGTCTGCCGAGCTACGGGAGCCACAGCTTGAGTTGTGGCGGAGGTGGTCGTCACCGAACTGACAAACGAGAAGTCACTTGCGTTCAGATTCACCGCCTGCACATTCAGCAACAGTACGCTGTCTGTGTCTGAGAACACAACGCGAGTGTCATTTCCTATCTGCTCAAGGCGAAGATAGTTGGTGTAGCCCTCCACCTCTATCACGTCGTCCGCGCCTCCCGCGGCAAAGTCGGTGATCAGGTCATTTCCTCCACCGGTACCAAATCGGAATCGATCGTTGCCTGCTCCTCCGGTCAGGTGGTCGGCACCGGCACCGCCAAACAGGAGATCATCACCCTGTCCGCCATCAAATGTCTCGTTGCCCGATCCACCGTAAAACTGATCATTCCCATCTTCGCCAAAGACCGTCCCCAGCAAAGTTCCCCCTCTGCCATCGTAAACGTCGTCGCCGAATGACAAAGAAATTTTACCTTCGACAGAATGGCTGTTGAAGATCGTGTCGTCACTGCGACCCAGCCTAATGTCACCAACTATCAGGCCACTGTTGTAAATGTAGTCCTTTGTTCTAGATAAGGAAAAGCCAACCCATATGGCCACCTCGGCGCTTATTACACCACTATTCCAGATGCCAGTGCCTAGGCCAGCGTCAAATGATATGGCGGTAGAATTGCCATTGGATGTTGCTTCCACTCGGCCATTGTTAACGAAACTTCGCAAATAACCTAAGGCATAAGCTTGTGCTACATCGTCTTGAGTGTTTGTGACGCTAGACGTAGACGCGATAGTAGAACCGCTATTCCAAATATTCTGACTGACAAGGGAAGACACTGAAGTTGCATAATGTGTACCCAAGGAGGAAATTATTCCTTCATTAACAAAGGTAAAATTCGATCCGCCGAAATTTGCAAAAGAAAGTGTGTTTGCGCTTAGGCCGCTAGAGGCTATTAGACCAGAATTAAAGAAATTGAATGAAATAGACTTGGTGCTTATAGCATTTGCTCCGCCATCTGCGCCTCCTATTGCTTCGATCACTCCTGTCCGACTATTCACGATTGAAATCGTATTACCAGTTCCATCAGTACCGTCGAACAAAAGGGCCGTTCCTTGTCCTTGAACGACTGGCTGGTCTGGCCGGCCTAAATCGAGGGTAATCCGCCCGCTATTGAACGCCGCCTGTGAAAAATCTCGCACTCCATCGATCGTGATGCCAACTTTGGCACTAAAAGTGAGATGTTCGCCTTCATTTACCGTGAAAACTTCAGCTCGTCGTATTGGGTCTAGGACTGAAAAGTCTTCTATGTCCTGAATTTGATTGTTGTGAAAAGTGACGTTGGCTAATGTAAAATCTGCGACGCTTATATTTTTCAATGTGATCCGGTCTGATGCAGAGAGTGTGATTACAACATCATTACCGATCTGGGCCACGGATTGGGCGGTTGAATATCCATACACATTAATCTGGTCGCCTTGGCTGGATTTGAAATCTGTCCAGACATCAGCGCCGTCGCCAGCCGAAAATGCCATGATGTCGGCACCGCCACCGCCGGTGATGCGATCACTGCCGCGACCCCCGATCAGGACGTCAGCGCCTTCGCCGCCGTCCAAGACATCGTCGCCCCCCGCGCCGTGCAAATAGTTGTCGCCAACCGAGCCCGTCAGTTGGTCCGAGTAATGAGAGCCTATCAACCCTTCAATGTTGCGCACGAGATCGCGGCTGTCGCTGTCTACGATCCCAGTATTGAGATTGGCGATCACTCGCGCGGTGGCATCCTCGTAGCTGGCGAGGTCGAAACCGTCCCCTCCGTCAACTCTATCAGCGCCCCGCCCACTGTTGATAAAGTCGTCGCCAGCGCCCGAGCTGATGACATCATCGCCATCTCCGCCGCGTAGGTCATCGGCGAACTGACCGCCAATCATCACGTCGTGGCCTTCGCCGGCATCCACGAAACCGGTGACGAAGCCGGTACCGACATAGAAGTCGGCACCAAACTCAAGTGTGACAGAACCGTCGATCAATCCACGGTTCTCCAAATGATCTTCCAGCCCCCCAAGCAGAACATTGCCGCGCAGCTCACCGGTATTCAGGATACGATCTTCGGAGAATTGCCGCGTGGCGAAACCGACTTGTGGTGACAGGGTTCTGGATTGGATGGCGTTCTGGCCTTCAATCAAACCCGAGTTGAGGATCGTAGCGGGCTGCCGATTTTCTGATTGCATCAGAGACACGCCAATGGAGCCTCCTTGATCACTGGCAGATGCGTAGATTATGCCTGAGTTCGTGAAATGGTTGAACTGTCTCACAACACCTACTGCGAACGGTCCGCCATGGACTTCAATTATGCCGCTGTTATGAAATAATCCTCGCCCGCCAACGCCGTAGGCGGAAAGCGCACCCGAGATAAACAGATCACCTCTGTTCTCAAACGCTCCGGAATTTTCCACGCCCGAGGTATTCAAACCATTCCCTAAAACCTCGAAATAGCCGTTGTTCTGAAATGTTATGCCGCCTTGCAAGCCGGAGGCGCCAAAGAAGCTATCGGTGGACCGAATAGACACCACACCGGTATCTTGGTTTATCAGCGCGCCAAAGACGTAGCGGTCACCGTAATCTAGGGCAATGAAACCGCTTGCGCCGAACGTTTGGTTATAAACATTTATTGACCCATAGTTTGTCAGAGTAGCAAAACCGGTTGTGCTCGTCGGCGAAACGCCGGAGCCAAGGAAACGGTATGCTTGGTCAGCGAATCGGAGCGTTTCCCGCGGTCCGATCACTAGGTCGTCGGTCAAATCAATCGGCATAAGGTCCCCCGCAGGTTGCAGGAGACCATTGCTTACCGACCATAGCTCGTAAAGTGCTTAGGTCGCGATCACCGCCCGAACTTCTGGAACTTGATCCGGTGCGGGATCAGGCTTTCGACGCCCAGGCGACGCTTCTTGTCTTCCTCATAGGCTTCGAAGTTGCCTTCGAACCATTCGACGTGGCTGTCGCCTTCGAAGGCCAGGATGTGGGTGGCCAGGCGGTCTAGGAACCAGCGGTCGTGGGAGATGACCACGGCGCAGCCGGCGAAGCCTTCCAGGGCCTCTTCGAGGTTCTGCAGCGTCTCGATGTCCAGGTCGTTGGTCGGTTCGTCGAGCAGTAGCAGGTTGCCGCCCGTGGCCAGGGTCTTGGCGAGGTGCACGCGGTTGCGCTCACCGCCCGACAGTTGGCCGACCTTCTTCTGCTGGTCGCCGCCCTTGAAGTTGAAGCTGCCCACATAGGCGCGAGTGTTGATCTCGCGCTTGCCGACCATCATTACGTCGGTGCCGCCGCTGATCGCCTGCCAGATGGTCTCGTCCGGCTTCAAGTCGTCGCGCGACTGGTCGACATAAGCCAGCTTGACCGTTTCGCCGACCTTGATGCTGCCTTCGTCAGGTTGCTCCTGGCCGGTGATCAGGCGGAATAGCGTGGATTTGCCGGCACCGTTGGGGCCGATGACGCCGACGATGCCGTTGGGCGGAAGCTTGAACGACAAATCCTTGAACAGCAGCTTGTCGCCATAGGATTTCTGCAGGCCCTCCGCCTCCAGCACGACATTGCCCAGGCGCGGGCCGGGCGGGATCTGGATGACGGCATGAGTCTGGGCGCCGCGCATGCTTTCCTGCTCGTCCACCATCCGCTCATAGGCGGCCAGACGGGCCTTGGACTTGGCCTGACGGGCCTTGGCACCGGAGCGGACCCACTCCAGTTCGCGGGTCAGGGCGCGCTGGCGGGCTTCGGATTCCGACTGCTCCTGCACGACGCGTTTGGTCTTGCCTTCCAGCCAGCTGGAGTAGTTGCCCTCGTGCGGGTGGCCCTTGCCGCGGTCCAGCTCCAGCGTCCACTTGGTCACCAGGTCCAGGAAGTAGCGGTCGTGGGTGACCAGGATGACGCAGCCGGGGAAGGCCTCCAGGTGGTGCTGCAACCAGGCGACACTTTCGGCGTCGAGGTGGTTGGTGGGTTCGTCGAGCAGCAGCATGTCCGGTTTGGACAGCAGGAGCCGGGCCAGGGCCACGCGGCGCTTCTCACCGCCGGACAGATTGGTCGTCGCCCAGTCGTCGGGCGGGCAGCGCAGGGCGTCCATCGCCATTTCGATGCGGCTGTCGATGTCCCAGACGTCGCCGGCGTCGATTTTCTCCTGGAGGGCGGTCATCTCCTCCATCAGCTCGTCGGAATAGTTCTCGGCCATCTCCATGGCGATGGCGTTGAAGCGGTTGACCCACTGCTTCTCCTCGCACCAGGCTTCGACGTTCTCGCGGACGTTCAGGCTGTCGTCGAGCTGGGGCTCCTGTTCCAGATAGCCGCGCTTGATGCCGTCGGCGGCGCGGGCCTCGCCGTTGAACTCGGTGTCCAGCCCGGCCATGATCTTGAGCAGGGTGGACTTGCCCGAGCCGTTGACGCCGACCACGCCGATCTTGGCGTCGTTGTAGAAGCTCAGCCAGATGTTCTCGAAGATCTTCTTGCCGCCGGGAAAGGTCTTGGTCAGACCCTGCATCTGGAAAATATATTGCTGCGCCATGAGGTGCGTCGCGCCCTGTCGTTCGATCGGATGGGGAGGTAGGCGCGGGATGTAGCGACCCCAGCGCCGGGTGGCAAACGTCTAGCGGCCGGGCAGGGCGGTTTGAAGGCGCGATCGCCTACCAGCGAAAGACCAGTTTGCCGATCAGGGCACCGATGGCCACGGCGATGCCCATGCCAAGGGTGTACCAGACCGCGACGAAGGAGGCCGTACGCTCGGGGCAGTGCAGGCCGTACAGGGTCGTGGCGAGCGCGGCTGTCAGCAGGCCCGCGGCGGCCCCGGCCAGCATGGGTCGGGTGGGAGCGAATGCCCGTGCGGCCCAGAAGACGAAGGGGGCCGCGATCAGGCTGAGCAGGACGATGTTGGGCGCACAGACGCGGGCGCTGTCGCCCATGACGGCGGGCATGCGATCCGGCATCGGCATGGCGACCAGCTCATAGGCGGCCAGGCCGAGAACAGCGGTCAAGATCAACCCCAGGACAATCAGAGGCGCACGCGCACTGACACCGGGGCGACCCAGACGGTCCAGAAGCCAGAAGCCCGAGATGGCCAGGGCGATCGTATAGGCCGCCTTGGCCCAGAAGGTCGGTCCCCGCATGGCCAGCATCAGGTCACTGCGAAAGCCGAGCCACAGGCCGACAGCTACTAGGACCAGCACAGCGGCGGGCACCAGCCACAGCAGCAACCGACGCTCGGGCCGCCGGGCAGGGGGCAGGTCGGCCGACAGGGCGGTGATCAGGTCGTCAGTCTTCATCGGAAATCCCTTCATGCACCTGTGAGGGTGCAAATCGGGCGGTCAGGGTCTTCAGGCTGCGGTGCACGCTGACCTTGGCGGCGGAGACGGAATAGCCATGGCGTTCTGCGGCCTCGGCAACTGACAGGCCCTGAATGCGGATGTCCTCGATCAGGCGACGCTGGCGCACCGGCAGCAGAGCCAATACCCGGGTCAGATCGTGCCTTGCCGCGCCATCCTCGACGGTGTGATCGGCAAACAGGTCGCCGGCGTCGTCCAGCGGGGCGGTCGGGCGGCGGCCCTGACGGCGCAGGTGATCGATCAGCTTGTGTCGGGCAATCGAGAAGGCCCAGGCCGTAAAGGGCTGGCCGGTGTCCCATGTGGCGCGCTTGGCGTGGATGGCGATCAATGTCTCCTGCACCAGGTCCTCGGCGTCAGCCGCTCCGTCGTAAAGGCGTCGTGTGAAGAACGGCCGCAGATGGCCGCCCATGTCCGTCAACAGCATGCGCCAGGCCCCCGCGTCACCCGTAAGGCCACGCAGCATCAAGGCTTTCAGATGAGCTTCGCGATCTGTCACGTCATGGGGTCCATACGCGCGCGTTGAGCAAAGGGTTACAGCCTGTCTGTCGAAAAGCCGACGCGATTTTTTCCAGCGTGGCTGTAACCGCCGGACGGGCCCCGGCGAATGGGGAGGTGTGACCGGACGACCGGCCACCACCCTTTCAAAGGAGCCTTCTGATGAACGCCAAGACCCTGACCTCCACCGGCCTGGTCGCCGTCGCCCTGGCCGCCGGTGCCAGCGCCGCCTACGCCCAGTCGACCCAGAACAACAACCGCCAGGCCCCGGCCCCGGCCGTCGAGAAATGCTATGGTGTCGCCATGGCGGGCAAGAACGACTGTGCCGCCGGCCCCGGCACGACCTGCGCCGGCACCTCGGTGCGCAACTATCAGGGCAATGCCTGGAAGAATGTTGCGCGCGGCACCTGCACCTCCATCCGCACGCCTGCGGGCAACGGTTCGCTGACCCCGATCAATCGCTGATCGGATCAGGCCAATGACCCACAGGCCGGCTGCGGTTCCCCCTTCTGTCCCCACGGCGGGGCTGGGGCTGAAATCCGTGCATTACGAAGAAGCCCTGGCCTCGTCGGCGGCCGGTCTGTGGTTCGAGGTCCATGCGGAAAACTATATGGTCGATGGCGGGCCGCGGCTCGCTTGGCTGAACGCCATCCGTCAGGACAAGCCCTTGTCCCTGCACGGCGTCGGCCTGTCGCTGGCGGGCGATCAGCCGCCGGACGAGGACCATCTGGCACGGTTAAAGGCCCTGTCGGATCGTTTCGAGCCGTTCGTCGTCTCCGAACATCTGGCCTGGTCGCGGCGTGGCGAGGTCTATTATCCGGACCTGCTGCCCTTCGTGCGCAGTCGCGCCATGCTGGACCAGATCTGCGCCAACGTCTCGCGCACACAGGACGTGCTGGGACGGCAAATCCTGATCGAGAACCCCTCCCATTATCTGGATTTGAGCGGTCACAAGATGTCGGAGCCGGAACTGCTGACCGAGATGGTCCGGCGCACGGGCTGCGGCCTGTTGCTGGACATCAACAACGTCCATGTCAGCGCGAACAATCTGGGTACCTCGGCCCTCGACTATCTGAATGCCCTGCCGGTCGATGCGATCGGCGAGATCCATCTGGCCGGTCATGACCCCGACCCGGAGCACGGCGAGCGACTGCTGATCGACAGCCATGCCGCCCCGGTCTCCCAGCCGGTCTGGGCGCTCTATGCCCGCACCATTGCTCGTATCGGGCCACGTCCGACGCTGATTGAGCGCGACGACAACCTGCCAGCCTTCGGCGATCTGATGATCGAGCGGGACCGCGCCGATGCCGTGCTGGTCGCGGTAGAGGAGGCGCTGCGTGCCTGAGGATTTCCACCGCGCGCTCGACGCCGCCATCACCGGACCGGATAGGATGCTGACACCTTGGCTGGCAGACACCGACCCTGGACTAGCGGTCTATCGCAACACCGTGGCCAAGGGGCGAGCCGATGCCCTGGCCGGTCTGTTTCCCACAGTCCAACGGCTGGTCGGAGAGGATTGGTTTCGTGACGCCGCTCTGATCTTCGCCGCCGCACATCCGCCGACCAGCCCCGTTCTGGACGACTACGGGCAGGCGTTTCCAGCCTGGCTGGCCCGGTTCGAGCCTGCGCAATCCCTGCCGTATCTGCCGCCGGTCGCGCGGATGGATCTGGCCTGGAGCCGGGCCCATCGCGCCGCCGACGCGCCCGTGATGACGGCAGAGGGCCTGGCCGGGCGGGACCTGTTCGGGTCACACGCAACATTGCATCCTTCGGTCCAGCTGTTCTGGTTCGACTGGACTGCGCCGTCGATCTGGCTGGCCAACCGCCCCGACAGCGCGCCGGATCAGTGCGTCGACTGGACCGATAGCCCTGAAGGCCTGGTCATCTATCGGCCCGATCTGACGGTGCTTCATCGCCGGCTATCGCGTGCCGAGTGGCTGTTCCTCGACGGCTGCCGCCGCGACCTGCCGCTGGGTCGGGTGGCTCTGGAGGTCCAGGGGCAGGCCCCGGATACCGACATCGCCCGCCTATTCTCCGGCCTGCTGAGTGCGGGCCTGTTCACCCACCTGATCTGAAAGTTCGACCATGACCGATACTGTCGCCCATACCGCCGTGCGTCCCGCCCTGGCCTTCATCCCCGACCTGATCGCGCGCCTGCTTCCGGCCTCCGTCATCAGCCTGATCATCCGCGTCGCCATCGCCGCGGTCTTCTTCCTGTCCGGCCGCACCAAGGTGGAGGGTTTGCTGAACATCACCGACAGCACCTACAGCCTGTTCGCCACCGAATATCAGGTGCCTCTGATCCCCAGCGATATCGCCGCCCATCTGGCGACCTATTCGGAGCATCTGTTCCCCATCCTGATCGTGCTGGGTCTGATGACGCGGGTTTCCGCCCTGGCGCTGCTGGGCATGACGCTGGTGATCCAGATCTTCGTCTATCCGCTAGGGTGGCCTACCCACCTGCTGTGGGGCGCTCTCCTGCTCTATCTCGTCCGTTTTGGCGCTGGCCCGCTCAGCCTCGACCGGCTGCTGCGTTTGCCGTGATCAGGCGTAGTTGAAGCTGATCGAGATGCGCTCGGTCTTTGCCGCATTGACCGGCACCTCGTGGCGCAGCCAGCTTTCCCACATCAGGACTGTGCCCGCACGGGGGGCCAGATAGACGAAGGGACGCTCCGCCTCGGGGGCGTCGGCGTGGACGCCGGGACGAGCCATCATCATGGGCAGGCGGGGGTCTTCCAGCTTCAGAGCTGAAGCTCCGTCGGGGACCTCGACATAGACGGTGCCGCTGAGAAAGGCGTGAGGGTGGATGTGGCCGGTATGGCTGCCGCCGGGCTTGAGGATATTGACCCACAGGCTGTCCAGCCGGGGCTTGCGGGCTAGGTCGAAATTCAGGGCCTTGGCATAGGCGACGGCGTGGCGATCCAGGAGCCGCTTCAGGTCGGCGAACTCCGGCAGGCGCTGTGGCAGGTCGGTCAGGGAGCCGTAGGAGGTATAGCCGCGATAGCCGTGCGCCTTGCACCAGGCACGGCCCGCGTGATCCTCCACCGCCAGCATGCGGCAGGCCTCGACGAGTTCGGCGTTGAAGATGTCGAAGCCGGGCGTGTTGGCCAGACTGGCCTCATAGACCTGGGTGACGAAGAGGGGGCGCAGGGACATGGCATCGCTCTAGCGCATGCCGCCACGCATCAGAAGGCCTGAGAGAGGAGACCCACGCTAGAAGGGTAGGGCAGCTTCCCCTCGCAGAATCGCCTCGGCTTCTGGCGTGTGTTTGGACCCGCTGCGGTCATGCAGGATCAGGGGCGGCAATAAGCGCAAGGGGGCGCGACCGGTCTTGGTCGCCTGGACCAGTACCCGCTTGGCGGGCTCATCCGCATGCGGGTGAATGCCTCTGACCGAGAACGAGCCGGCCGTTTCGCCCAGAAGCGCCAGCAAGTCGGCCAGCCGGTCGGCCCGGTGGATGACTATGATCCGTCCACCCTCGCGCACGCTTTTCAGCAGGAAACGCGTCCATGCCGCCAGGCCGTCGTCCGCCATCCAGGCGTCGCGCTTGCCCGGTGCAGGCGCGCGCAGGGCACCGGGATCATCGAAGAAGGGCGGATTGCTGATGGCCCAGTCGAAGGGTGGCAAATCCAGCGCCCGAAACCCTGATGCCACATCGCCGGTAAGGATCGTGGCCGGTGCGCTGTTCAACACTGCGTTGTCGCGCGCAAGTTCAGCCATGTCAGCATCGCGCTCCAGCCCGACGAGCGCCATTTCTGGCTGACGCGCGGCAATCTGCATCAGTGCGCCACCCGCCCCGCACCCCGCCTCGATCAAGCGCTCGCCCGGTTTCCCGGAAACGGCTGCCGCCAGCAGGGCGGCGTCCATCCCCGCGCGATAGCCCTTCGCCGGCTGGCGCAGCCGCACGCGGCCGCCCAGCAGGGCGTTCTCGACGATTTCGGCCGTCAGGTGTGGCGGTGGTGCGACGGTCACGCGGCTTGACCCTTTCTTAGCCGATCACCATTGTGCGGTGCGTCGTCGTCAGGCAAGGCGGCGTCAGGATTTTCCGGCGCGATCCACGATCGCGCCATGCCGCACGAGTAAGCAGTTGGACGTTGTCACCCTGGCAGACCCCCACGTGAAGGGTGACATCGAGCCCCTGGTTCGGCTGGCGCATGCCGATATGGCGGCGGTCGACCGCCTGATCGTGGCCCGCATGCAGTCGCAGGTGCCGGTCATCCCTCTGTTGGCCGAACACATTGTGGCGGCTGGCGGCAAGCGTCTGAGGCCGCTCCTGACCGTGGCGGCCGCTCGGGCGGCAGGGGCGGCGGGCGACATCGAAGCCCCGATCAAACTGGCGGCGGCGGTCGAGTTCATTCACACGGCGACCCTTCTGCACGATGACGTGGTCGATGCGTCCCAGCTTCGGCGCGGCAAGGTGGCGGCGCATCTGATCTGGGGCGCGCCGTCCAGTGTGCTGGTTGGGGACTTCCTGTTCGCGCGGGCCTTCGAACTGATGGTCGAGACGGGCCAGATGCGGGCGCTGGGCATTCTGGCCCGCGCCTCCAGCGTCATCGCTGAGGGCGAGGTTCTGCAACTGACCCGGGCGCACGACCTGAACCTGGATCAGGAAACCTATCTGCGCATCATCTCGGCCAAGACCGCCGAACTGTTTGCCGCTGCAGCGGAGGCCGGGGCTGTGGGGGCAGGGGCGGGCGACAAGACGGTGGAGGCCCTGCGGTCCTATGGCCTGAACCTGGGCCTGGCCTTCCAACTGGCCGACGACGCCCTGGATTACGGTGGTTCGTCCGACGTTCTGGGCAAGAATGCGGGCGACGATTTCCACGAGGGCAAGGTGACCATGCCCCTGCTACTCGCCGCAGCTCGCACGCGCGGCCGCGAGGATGCCTTCTGGGAGCGGACCATCAACAAGGGCGAGCGGACCGAGGATGACTTCCGGCGTGCGCGCGAGCTGATCATCGGCACCGGGTCGGTCACGACGACGCTCGACACGGCCTATGCCTATGCCGACGCCGCCAAGATCGCGCTGAAAGTCCTGCCGCAGGGCGAATGGCGCGCGGCTCTGGAACAACTGGCGGATTTCGCAGTCAGTCGCGCCGCCTGACTTCAGGCTATGATGTCGGGCAGGATCAGGTTTTCGATCCGCACGATTTCGTCCTTCAGCGTCAGCTTTTTGCGCTTCAGACGGGCGATCATCAGCTGATCGGGAATGGGCATGTGTCCCAGCGCGTCGATCGAGGCCCCCAGATCGGCATGCTCCTGCTGAAGTACCTTCAGCCGGGCGGCCAGCGCCTTGTCTTCTTCGCTCAGAAACGGTTCGTCGTCGTTCATGGTGTTCCCCGGACGGGCGCTTATATCGTGCGACCGCTCAGGCCGGAAGGCATTCGGCGAGGCGGGTCAGTCCGGGGCGCGGAATCGACGACGACCAGCTTCTGGCGACAGCGACCAGGGCGTCGACGGTCGGGCGGGCCGGACCCGAGGGGGCTGGGCTCAAGGCCTCCAGCGTCAGCAGCAGACGGCGCTCGGCATCCAGTTCGGCGGCCTTGACTTGGCTACGGATCGCCTCCCGATCGTCATCGTCCATATCGACGGCCTTGATCTTCAAGGCGCGACGGATCGCGCGCAGGGGCGCGATGGCGGTCTCTTCCCAGACGCGGGCCGTATCGCATGCGGCTTCGCGCGTGTCCTCGTCCAGGGCTCGTCCGGTGGTGGCGCTCCAAGCCGTCCACAGCAGCAGTGGCACATTCTGGCTCGCAGTATCCTGAAGCTCCAGACAGGCCTCTGCCACGCCGGGTGCGGCATAGGCGGTCAGCACCCAGGTCCACAGGCCATCGCTGGCATTGCTCATGCCTCGGTTGCCCCCTTGAGCCCGTCCCAGCGCCGCACGGCGGACCAGTCCAGCCCGAACAGGTCCAGCGCCCGCCCGACCGATTGATCGACGATGTCTTCGATGGATTTGGGCCTCGCATAGAAGGCGGTCAGGGGGGGCGCAATGATGGCCCCCATCTCAGTCAAAGCCGTCATGGTCCGCAAGTGGCCCAAGTGAAACGGCGTTTCGCGCACCATCAGCACCAGCGGCCGCCGCTCCTTCAGAACCACATCGGCGGCGCGCGTCAGCAGGTTGGAGGTCACACCCGTGGCGATCTCGCTCATCGTGCGGACGGAGCAGGGGGCCACGATCATGCCCAGGGTGCGGAACGAGCCCGAGGCGATGGTGGCCCCTACATCCGCCAGTTTGTGCACCATGTCGGCCCGGCCTGTCAGGTCATCGGGCGTCAAATCCGTTTCCTGCGACAGGGTCAGCAGGGCCGCGCGGGTCACGACCAGATGGCTCTCGACCCCCAGCTCGCGCAGGGCCTCCAGAACCCGGATCCCGTAAGTTACGCCGGATGCACCGGAAATCCCGACCACCAGTCGCGGGCGTGGGTTCCGTATGGCTGTGTTCACAACTTCGGCCAATTCGGGCTCCAGGCTTCTGTTTGTCCAGTCGGATCGGCGATCACCGGAATGTGATTCTACAGCCGGTCAAGCTGGGCGCTCACTAGTGGCGATACCGGGCCCGATGCGCAAGCGAGTGGATCGGTGCAAGGTGTCGCTATCGGTCCTTAGACATGGAGGCGAAAGCCATGACCATCGAAGCCCGTATCCGCGAACTGGGAAACCGTCACCGCAATCTGGATGAGACCATCCGGCGCGAGACCATCCACCCGGCCACGGATTCGCTTCGGGTACGCGAGCTGAAGCAGCAGAAGCTCCGGCTCAAGGAACAGATTACCAGTCTGGAGGCGCGCGCCGGATAGCGGCGTCTCCGAAGTCCTGAATTGAAGACGGCCCCGGAGATCGCTCCCCGGGGCCGTTTCTCTGAGGCCAGCTGGCTATCAGTCCTTGGAGCCGAACACCGATTCCGCCGTGGGCTCGGCCCCGCGACGCTCGCGGGCCTCGGGCACGAACTCGTCCTCGACCGGCTCGGCCGGGGCTGCGGGTTGTAGGGTCGCGCCGCCCTTCTTGGCGTCATCCTTGGCCTTCTTGTCGGCGGCCTTCTTGACCAGTTCATCCAGAACGATCTGGCCGACCAGGCCCAGCGTCACGGGATCGACCGGCTTGATATTGGCACTGTTCCAGTGGGTGCGGTTGCGCACGCTCTCGATGGTGGACTTGGTCGTACCCAGCAGCTTGGAGATCTGGGCGTCGGTCACCTCGGGGTGGTTGCGCACGAACCAGGCGATGGCGTCCGGGCGGTCCTGACGACGCGAGACGGGGGTGTATTTGGGCGCGGGCTTGGCGGCCTTCATCATCTCGGCGTGGCGGCTGACCACGGCCTGCATGTGATAGGTCTCGTCGTTTTGGGCCTTGTCCAGCTCTTCGCGTGTCAGTTGGCCGTTGACCAGAGGATCGGCACCCCGGATGTCGCGGGCCACGTCGCCGTCGGCGATGCCGCGCACTTCCAGCGGGTGTAGACCACAGAATTGCGCGATCTGCTCGAACGTCAGGGAGGTGTTGTCGACCAGCCAGACCGCAGTGGCCTTGGGCATCAGGATGTCGGTCATACGGGTATTCCGGTTCTAGTTCGGAGCCAGAAAGTCGGGCTCCGGATACGACGGCGCCCGGCCTTTCGACCGGGCGTTGATTGTTCGGATATAATCGCATTCTCTGGAAAAGAAAACGAAAGCCTGCATTCTCGTACAGCCACGGTTCATGGCGCATGTTGAACATTGCGACCAACGGCGCGTTTGGCGTCTGTAGGTTCTGAATTGGGAGGGTACCATGTTGCTTGAAACACTGGCCGCCATGGCAATGATGTCGGGCGCGGAAATGCCGACGCAGGAGCGCGGTGCCCCGCGCGGCGACTACCGCGACAGCTGTAGCGGCGAATACGTCAACCGCGGACGGCTCTATGCCGACTGCCGTACGCGCCGCAACGACATCCGTGCCACGTCGATCGAATTGGCCCGTTGCTCCAGCTACGAAATCCGTAACAACGATGGCTTTCTGACCTGCGGTCCCTACCGCGGTGAAGACGAAGGCCGGCCCGGAGGAGGCGGTGGTTATCCGGGCGGTCCTGGCGGCGGGTGGAATCCAGGCGGACCCGGCGGCGGATATCCCGGCGGGCCGGGGGGCGGCTGGAATGGCGGTCGTCAGAGCATCACCGTCTATCGCGACGCCAACTATCGCGGTCAGGCGATGCAGTTCAACGGAGAGGTTTCCAACCTGCGCAACACAGGCATGAACGACGCCATCAGCTCGTTCCAGCTGCGGGGTGCCTGGGAGCTCTGCACGGACGCCAATTTCGGCGGGCGGTGCACGGTCTTCGATGTCGATACGCAGAATCTGGCACAGTGGCGTTTGAACGACAGCATTTCGTCGATGCGTCCCGCGCGTCGCGGCGGCGGTCGCTACTAACCGTCGATCGTCAGTACGATCTTTCCGACATGGTCGCCCGCCTCAAGCCTGAGGTGGGCGGCTTTGGCGTCTCTGAGGGAAAACGTCGCTTCGACGGGTGGACGCACCGCTCCTGCGGCGATCCATGGCCACGCCTTGCCTTCAATGCCCGATATCAGTCGCGCCTTCTCGTCGCTCGGTCGTGCCCGCAGGGTCGAGCCGGTCAGCACGATCCGCTTCATCATCACTGACGCCAGATCGATCTCGGCCTTGGCTCCCGACAGGGTGGCGATGACGACCCAGCGCCCGAAGCGTTTCAGCACCGTCTGGTTCAATGCCGCATATTCGGCTCCGACCATATCAAGCACGACATCGACGCCGCCGAACGCTGTGATCGCGCTGTGTAGATCGTCGGTCGTCGCATCCAGGCTGAGGTCTGCCCCCAGTGCCTTCGCCGCCTTGGTCTTGGCGGCACCGCGTGATGTCGCGATCACCTTGGCACCGGCCGCCTTGGCCATCTGGATGGCAGTGACGCCGATCCCGCTGGTCGCGCCGTGGATCAGCAAAGTCTCGCCAACCTTCAGATCGCCCGCCTCGAACACATTGGCGAAGACGGTGCAGACGGTCTCGGGCAGGGCGGCGGCCTGGATGAAGTCCATGCCCTCCGGGACCAGCAAGACATGGCGAGCATCGACCACCGCTATCTCGGCATAGCCGCCGCCGCCCAGAAGGGCACAAACCCGGTCGCCGACCGACCATCGCGTCACACCATCGCCGACTTGATCGACCTCTCCAGCGACCTCCAGACCTAGTCCAGCTGGTGCCCCCGGCGGAGAAGGGTAGAGCCCCCGTCGTTGCAGGATATCGGGCCGGTTGACGCCCGCCGCCCGAACCCGGATGCGGATTTCGCCCGGTCCCGCAACCGGATCGGCTCGCTCGACCAGCTTCAGCGCCTCGGCCGGTCCGGAGCCGCCGTAGATGTCGATCGCCTTCATCCTGCCTGTCGTCCTTGCAAATATCCGTGTCCCGGCGTTTCCTAGTCGGTTCTGACGGCCCTGGCCAAGGAGGAGGTGAGCATGTTCGAAGACAACGAACCCCGTCCCGCACGCGGCGCATCCCTGATTGCCGTGATCCGCGAAGATCTGGATCCCTATTCGGTCGAAGACCTGAAGACGCGGATCGAGACGCTGGAAGCCGAGGTGCAGCGCTGCCACGTCGCCATCGACGGCAAATCGAGCCAGCGCAACGCCGCAGACGCCCTGTTCAACTTTGGCCGATGACGGACCGTTTGTGGCATGGCCGTTGCAGACCACGCTCTCGCCGCGCGAAACCGTGCCGGTCGTGATACGAGTGCGCCTGTTCCATGAGTCTGACTGAAGTCATGCCGACCGACGATCCCGCCATCGCCTCGTCCATCGCCGCGACCGGCCGCACACGCGCCGCTGTCGTGGACGATTTCGCGCGCTCCGAGCTGTTCGACCGCACGTTCCGTGAAGGCATGGAGCTGGTGGAAGATACCGCGGCCTATCTGGACGGCGACGGGCGGCGCGAGTCGCGGCTGCTGTCCCGCGCCACGGCCCTGGCCTATGCGGGCGAGAGCATGACGCTGACGACGCGTCTGATGCAGATCGCGTCCTGGCTGCTGGTTCAGCGGGCCGTGCGCGAAGGTGACATGAGTGCGCTGGCCGCCTGTGATGCCCGCTATCGTCTGGCTGACCGCAAGCCGTCAGCCGAACCCAGCGATCCAGAACTGCCCATCGCCTTGGTCGAATACCTGGTTCAGGCCGAGAAACTGTATGACCGCGTCCTGCATCTGGACCGGCGCATGTACAGAGATGCGCCAGACGAGGCACCGGCCAACCCCGTGCAGAGCCAGATGGATCGGCTGACGGCGGCCTTCGGGCGCTAGGCCTTACGGCCCGACGTCATTGGCGTCCGTCCGGCCATCGGCCACCACGCGCGGCAGGCTGACGGCAATGCCCAGAGCCTCGGCCAGTTTGGCGTCGCGGCTGTAGACATCCTCGCGGAACGCGACGCGACCCTGACCATCGACGAAGGCGGTCCAGTACAGCAGGCGAACCCCGATCTCGCGGCCGGTCTGGATGCGTTTCGTTTCCCGCGTGTCCTGAGCCGTGTCGAACTCGCTCAGCAGAGCCGGGTCGGGCGACAGAAGGATACGGGCGAACTCGACCGCGCCCTGAACTCGCACACAGCCATGCGACCGCTGGCGCATCGACAGGTTGAAGGCTGCCTTGGTCGGCGTGTCGTGCAGGAAGATGGCGTAGCTGTCGCGCAGCTCGAACTTCACATAGCCGAGGGCCGCCGTCGGGCCCGCGCGCTGGATGACATTGCCCTGCGGCGTCACATACATGTTCTGGCTGGCCAGATAGCCGGGACCACGCGGCAGGATTTCGCGCCGGGCGATGCCTGCGGGCACGTACCAGGGCGGATTGGCCACGACCGAGGCGAAGGGCTTCTCAAGGCTGGGTGTTTCGTTTTCCGGGCTACCGACCACGACCCGGTTGGAGTGAACGGGTCGACCGTCCTTCCAGTAGACCATGATGGCGGCGGCCGTATTGACCTCGATCCGCTCGGGATTGACGTCGCGCTTCAGCCAGCGGCGACGTTCCAGGTTCAAGGCGATCTGGCGCGCGCGATCCTCGACGGAGGCCCCCAGGGAGCGCTGAGTACCCGCACCGATGCGACCGTCTGCGCCCAGACCATGCCGCGTCTGGAAGCTGCGCACGCCCGCCTGGATCTCGGAGTTGTAGACACTGCCGGCCGACGCCAGACGCGTCCCGGCCTCGGCGCTCAGATCGCCCTCGGCGACCAGGCGCTTGATCAGAGGCTGAATGCGGGCATCGCTGGTGCCCGGTTCGATCGTGCCGCCCTGGCGGAAGGTGGGCCAGCCACCGGAGGCGCTCAGGCGACGGTAGCGGACGTATCCGGCTGACAGATTGGTGTAGCCGATGTCGGTCGGGGCCAGGCCCTCAAACCAATCCAGCAGGCGATTCTGCGCCAGGGCGTCATTCAGCCCGGTGGGCAGGTCGACGCGATTCTTCTGCATCTCCCACAGATCTTCGACGTCCTCGGGGCGGACGCGACCCTCGGCCAGCACGCGGCCATAGGTCAGGGCGGCGGCGGTGGTGCGAATCTCGGCCGCACTGCGGTCGGCGGCCAGGGCGTCGAAGTCAAAATAATCAGCCGGGGACAAGCCATGCCGCTCGGCCCGCATCGAGGCGGCCTGAAGTCCACTCAGACGATCCGTCGTCCAGACGGGACGCCAGCCGTTCAGTTCATAGAAAGCACGCACGTCGGGCTGGATGGTCGCGGGCAGGCGCGCCAGTTGATCGTTGAAGCCATTGTAGAAGGCGACCGTCGCCGGATCGCGGGTCTGCGCCTGTGCGGCCAGTCCCGTCGCCGATGCCATGGCTGTCACGGCCGCGCCCAGACCCAGTTGCCGTCGGTTCATCTCAGTCGCATCTTTCGGCCGTCGATGCGGACACAGCGTCCACGCCCCTCGACGGTCAACGCGATCATATTACCGGCGTTCCGGCCAAACAGAAAGGCGCTGGACCGGGGCCCAACGCCTTCGTGATCTGCAAACGTCAGGGTGTGGCTTTGGCGCACACACCGCTGGGCAGGGCCTACTTCTTGATGAAGCCGGCGAACTTGTTGTTGAAGCGCGACACGCGGCCACCACGGTCCAGCATCTGCTGGTTGCCGCCGGTCCAGGCCGGGTGCGTCAGTGGATCGATGTCCAGGTTCAGCACAGCGCCTTCCTTCTGATAGGTCGAGCGCGTCTGATAGGTCGTACCATCCGTCATGGTCACGGTGATGAAATGGTAGTCGGGGTGGGTATCGGCCTTCATTGGTCGTCGTCCGTTGTCTCTGGCGCGGTGACGATGCCGACCGTCGGTGCGCGAAAATGAGAAACCCGCCGTGCCTGTGACAACAGAACCCGGCGGGAATGAGCGGCGGCGTTTACACCGGGGGGCGTTCCGGGGCAAGAGGCGCGCACAATGACCGAAACCTTTGCCGCTCCGACCGATACCGCCGACCTTCGGGCGCGTCCCGGGGCGGGGGCGCAACTCAGCGAACAGATCACCGAGGCGGCGGGGCGACGGGCCCGGTCTCGCAATGTGCGGCCTCTCTTGCGGCTGCTGCCCTATGCCATGCGACACAAGGGGCATCTGGTCGTCGCCAGCTTGTGGCTGCTGGTCTCCACGGCGGCGTCCCTGGGTCTGACGGCGACCGCGCGCGGGGCCATCGACAACGGCTTCCGGGACGGCGGTACCCAGCTCAATTTCTGGTTCCTGGTCCTCGGGGCCAACGCCTTCTTGCTCGGCCTGGCCACAGCGGCACGCTACTTCTACGTCACCAAGACCGGCGAGCGGGTCATCGCGGACCTGCGAAAGGGGCTGTTCGAGCGCATCCTGACGCTTGACCCATCCTTCTATGCGAAGATGCGGACCGGCGAGGTGCTGTCGCGCCTGACCACCGACATCGCTCTGATCGAGACCCTGATGACGACCTCGGTCTCCTATGCGCTGCGCAATGCGCTGACGCTGATCGGCGGGACAGTGCTGCTGTTCATCGTCAGTCCCAAGCTGACGGGTTTCGTGCTGCTGATCGTGCCGCTGCTGATCGTGCCGCTATTCGTGTTCGGCCGACGGGTACGCAAGCTGACGGTCCAGTCCCAGGACCGGTTTGCCAATGCCGTCGGCTTTGCCGGTGAAAGCGTCGATGCCATCGAGACTGTCCAGGCCTTTGGCCGCGAGGCCTCGTCCATCTCCCGTTTCGGCCAGGCGGTGGAGGACGCATTCGGCGTCTCCTTGGTGCGCATGCGGGCACGCGCCTTGATGACAGCCCTGATCATCATCGTGATGTTCGGGGGCGTGACCCTGGTCCTCTGGCTGGGGGCCCAGGACGTGATCGCAGGCCGGATGAGCACAGGCGCGCTGCTTCAGTTCGTTCTGCTGTCGGTCTTTACTGCAGCAGCGGTCGGGGCGTTGGGCGAGAGCTGGGGCGATGTCCAGAAGGCCGCCGGGGCCATGGAGCGGATCGACGAACTGATGCGCGCCCAGGCCGCAATCGAGGCCCCAACCATGCCAAAGCTGCTGCCGGACCCTGCCAGCGGCGAAGTCTTAATGACCGACGTGGACTTCAACTATCCGGGGCGTCCCGATCTGCCGGCCTTGCGCGGTTTCACCCTGAATGTCCGGCCCGGCGAGACCGTCGCGCTGGTGGGACCGTCGGGGGCAGGCAAGAGCACCGTATTCCGCCTCCTGCTCCGCTTCTACGACCCGCAGTCCGGTGTGGTCAGCGTCGATGGCGTCGATGTGCGCGAGGCCGACCCAGTTGCCGTACGCAGTCGCTTCGCATGGGTCTCACAGGAAGCGCCGCTGTTCTCGGGCTCTGCCAACGAAAACATCCGCTTCGGTCGTGAAGATGCCACATCGGATGACGTTGCAGCCGCCGCGCGCGAAGCCCAGGCCCTGACCTTCGTCGAAGCCCTGCCCGAAGGCTTCGACACACCGCTGGGTGAGCGCGGCAAGAGCCTTTCAGGCGGTCAGCGCCAGCGCATGGCCATCGCCCGCGCCCTGGTCCGCGATGCACCGATCCTGCTTCTGGACGAGGCGACCTCTGCTCTGGATGCCGAGAGTGAGCAACTGGTGCAGATGGCTCTGGACCAGGCCATGGAGACGCGCACCACCATCGTCATCGCCCACCGCCTGGCCACGGTCCTGCGCGCCGACCGCATCGTCGTCATGGAAGATGGCCGCGTCGTGGAGGAGGGCACCCATGCGGCCCTGATCACCCAAGGCGGTCTGTATGGCCGCCTGGCCGAGCTCCAGTTTCGCGGCAACTGACGGATAAGGCGGATAGCGCCGGATCCAGATATTTCAGGTTCGCCTCACGAACTGCCGCTGCAGCCTCATCGTAGAGGAATGGCAAAAAGGCGAACCGCTCTCCGCGGGTGACCGGCGTTGCCTCGTGCAGGACGGAGCATGAGAAGACGCAGGCTCCTCCCGGCGGTGGCCTATAGGTCCGATTGCCGAACTCCGGAAAACGCAAACCTCCGCCGTCATAATCGCCGTTCAGGTTTATCGAGACGGCAAAGCGCCGATGCGCCGTTCCGCGGGTCGTGTTGTCCCGGTGCGGGCGGAAAAAGCCCCCGGTTTGAGCGTCATAACGGGCAACCAGATAGCGTTCGATGCGTGTGGGCTCGAAGTTGAAGGCCTTGGCGATCTGGGGCACCAGTCGGTGCCTCAGCCTGGCCATGATCTGTTTCTGGACCTGTTCGTCTTCGACGATTACATCGGTCCGGCGCTTGTGATTATCATCCATCATCAGCGTCGTGACGCCATCAACTTCACGCATGAACCCAGACGCTTCGCCCCCTTCTCTGCGATACAGATCAATCAGACGGATGCAGAATTCAGGCTCGAAGATGCGAGGCGTCAGCAGCACTGGAGCCATGCCTTCAGTTCCCGAATGAAGGCTGGGCGGCGGCAGTTGCGCCAGTCTGTCGATCATCCGATCAGCCTCGTCCGTTGTTCCGGCAGCCAACACATGCAGCGCTGGATCGATCAGCAACCATCGGTCGTCTTCGACCGCGCCATACTTTTCGGCGATGGCCCCGCCAGTGTCGAACAGGAAGCGCAAGCCAGGCAAGGCATCCTTGCGGGATGGCCTTTCGATATCCTGCCCCACGATCAGCACAAAGGCGCTGGCGTGAAGGTCATCGAACAACTTGCGTCGTCGCTCCAGAGTGCGCACCGCTGACCCAACCGCTGGCCCGGCATGTATGATTGCCAGCAAAAGGTAGCGCCCTGCTGCCGTGTCGAACACATACCGAGGATTTGTTGCGCCTGCCGTGGCGAAGCGTGGCGCAGGTTCGCCAAACCCCGGGCCAGTAGTTCGGATCACGCAACTGGTTCCAGTTCAGCCGCAATCCGATCCGCCAACGCTTTCAACACAGTCGCATCAGCCATTGGCGCATGGCCGTGACCCTTCAGCGGGCGGTCGGCCCAGCGCGGGATAATGTGGAAATGCAGGTGGAAAACGGTCTGGCCACCGGCCTCGCCGTTGAACTGCATGATCTGGAAGCCCTCCGGCTTCAGCGCCTTTTCGACGGCTCGCGCCGTCCTTTGGGTCGCAGCGATTACGCGGGCTAGGACCTCCGGCTCTATCTCGATCAGATTTCGGGCTGTCGAGGTCTTGGCGATGACCAGAACATGGCCCTCTGACTGGGGGAATACGTCCATGAAAGCCAGGACGTGATCGTCTTCCCATACCTTCACTGCCGGTATCTCTCCGCGCAGGATCTTGGCGAAGATGTTGTCCGGATCGTAGGGGGCGTGAAGGGTCATCGAAGTCTCCTGATCCCATCGTTGCGAAAGAGGGGAGCCGGATCAAGCCGTTCGCGTTATGGTCAAGGTTCGGACCGGAGGTTTCCCATGCTGCGCTTCATTATTCAGTTCGCCGTTACGGCCCTCGCACTGTGGCTGGCGGCCCAGGTCGTGCCGGGCGTGGCCGTCGCCTCGACCACGACACTGCTGATTGCAGCCCTGCTGCTGGGCATCGCCAATGCCGTGGTGCGACCGATCCTGACCATTCTGACGTTTCCGCTGACGGTCATCACCTTCGGTCTGTTCCTGCTGGTCGTGAACGCCGCTGTGATCGGCCTGGTCGCCATGTTCCTGGAGGGGTTCGTCGTCGACGGTCTGTGGGCCGGCATCGGTGCGGCCATCGTCACCGGCGTGGTGAGCTGGATTGCGGGCTGGTTCATCGGCGGTGACGACCGCCGCCGCTCGGCCTGATCCGACGCATGTCGCGTGCCCGTCTGGCCCCGCGATCGTCATGGCGGCAGGTTTAGCGGCTCATCCAGGGTTTGGACTTGCCTGACGCAATACGCGCCGCCTGTTCGCGTTGGAACTTGCCGCCCTTGGGTGGTGTCGGGCGAGCGTCGATGATCGCCGTTTTCAGGCGCAATGCTTTCTGAATCGAGGTTTCACCGGCAGGCCCGTCGGCAGAGGCGATCGGATCGTTTTCAGCATCGCTCATGACGACATCCTAACATGCGACGGCGACAGCCCGCGCAACGAAAAACGCCCGGCCTTTCGACCGGGCGTTTCAAAAGATCGGTGCGATCAAATGCTTACTTGATCTTGCCTTCCTTGAACTCGACGTGCTTGCGCACGACGGGGTCGTATTTCTTGACGACCATCTTTTCGGTCATGGTGCGGGCATTCTTCTTGGTGACGTAGAAGAAGCCGGTGTCGGCGGTCGAGTTCAGGCGGATCTTGATTGAAGCTGGCTTGGCCATCGAAATTACCTCTGCGACGGCGAAAGCCGCTAAAATATGAGGCGCGGAACATACTCAGGGACGCCCGGAAGTCAACGCCGCTTATCGCACATCACGACATGGCCTCGATTAGGCGGTCTGGCCAAGCGCAGCTAGGCTGTTGTCCATGAAACAGATCGCCCTTTTCGTAGCCACCGCCATGGCCCTGTCTGCCTGCGCGACCATGCCCGCGCCCGCCCCACAGCAGGATGCCTTCATGGCCAATCTGAACGCCCTTTGCGGCCAGCGATTCGTCGGGCGGGTAGTCACGACCGACGCCGCAGACGCCAGTTTCGCCAGCCAGCGCCTGCTGATGCACGTCCGCGACTGTTCCGCCGACGAGGTCCGCATTCCCTTCTGGGTGGGCGACGATCGCTCGCGCACCTGGGTCATCAGCCAGAACGAAGAAGGTGGCCTGACGCTGAAGCACGACCACCGCGACCCTCAGGGCAATCCCGATGGCCTGCATTGGTACGGTGGCGACACCGCCAGCGCCGGGACCGCCAATCGTCAGGACTTCCCCGTCGACGACTTCTCGATCGAACTGTTCAACGCCGGGAACGCGTCCTTATCAACCACCAATATCTGGGCGGTCGAGGTCCGTCCGGGACGAATCTACGCCTATGAGTTGCGTCGGGCCAACCGTCACTTCCGTGTGGAGTTCGACCTGACCCGTCCCGTCAGCGAGTGACGGGACGGTCTGAGCGAGTCCCTAGCCGCCGCTGACGATACCGCAGGCGACGCGCGCACCCGATCCGCCGATGGGCTGGCTGACATAGTCGTCGGGCTGGGCGTGGATCATGATGCTGGAGCCGTTGGCGTCGAGCAGGTGCTGGCCCGGTCCGCCTTCGACCAGAGCTGCTGTTGTCGTGAAGACCTCGGCCATGCCGCGACCGTCAGCCCCGACATACAGATTGGGCAGGTCGCCCGCATCATCGCCGTCCTGGTTCAGCAGACCATGCGGCTTGGCTTCGGCGCTGTGCTGGACGTGACCGCCCGCAGACTGGAAGCCCGGTCCCTCGCACTGACCCACCGCATGCAGGTGCAGCCCGTGCCAGCCGGGGGTCAGACCGCTGGCCTCGACCCGGATCAGGAGGCCCGTCGGCCCCTGACGGAAGGTCGCCGTGCCGGCGGACGCGCCTTGCGCATTCATCAGCGGAGCCTGGGCGGTCGCGCCTACGGTCGCCCGCGTCGTGCCGTGATTCATCCCGTGACCGGCATGCTGGGCCATATCTTGAGACTGGGCACAGGCGATCATGGGAAGGCTCATCAGTCCGGCGGCGATCAGGGGCAGGCGCATGGCGAAAAATCCTTGTGCATTGAACGAATGCCCGGTCGCGGCGACTTTGCCTTGCGCGGGCCAGACTGCTAGAAAACGCGGTAGCGGATCACGTTCCGATTCCGGCCATTTAAAGCCCGATTTCCTTGACCGACGACACCTATACCAATGCCGCACCCCCTTCGGGCGGCAGTGACATTTCTACCATCACGATCGAGGACGAGCTGAGGCGCTCCTACCTCGACTACGCCATGAGCGTGATCGTGTCCCGGGCCCTGCCGGACGCGCGCGATGGGTTGAAGCCCGTGCATCGCCGCATCCTGTATTCGATGCACGATCTGAAGATGTCGCCGGACCGCGCCTATTCGAAATGTGCGCGTGTGGTCGGTGACGTGCTGGGTCGCTTCCACCCGCACGGCGACGCCTCGGTCTATATGGCCCTGGTCCGCATGGCCCAGCCCTTCTCCATGGGACTGATGCTGGTCGACGGTCAGGGCAACTTCGGCTCGGTCGACGGCGATATGCCGGCCTCCATGCGTTACACCGAGGCCCGGATGGCTCCGGCGGCGGCGGCCCTGCTGACCGACATCGACAAGGACACCGTCGATTTCCAGCCCAACTACGACGAAAAGGAGCTGGAACCCGTCGTCCTGCCGGCGCGGATACCGAACCTGCTGGTCAACGGCGCGGGCGGCATCGCCGTCGGCATGGCGACCAACATCCCTCCGCATAATCTGGGCGAAATCATCGACGCCTGTGTCGCCCTGCTGGACGATCCGAACCTGGGCGAAGAGGCGCTGCTGGACATCGTGCCGGGCCCCGACTTCCCCACCGGCGGCGAGATCATGGGCCGCACCGCCCCCCGCAACGCCCTGCGTGAGGGCCGCGGCTCTGTCATCGTGCGCGGCAAGGCCTCGATCGAGACCATCCGCAAGGACCGCGAGGCCATCGTGGTCACCGAACTGCCGTTCCAAGTCAACAAACAGACCCTGATTGAGCGCATCGTCGAAATGGTGCGCGAGAAGCGGATCGAGGGCATCAGCGACGTCCGCGACGAATCCGACCGCGACGGTATGCGCATGGTCATCGAGCTGAAGCGCGATGCCTCGGGCGATGTGGTCCTGAACCAGCTGTGGCGCTTCACCTCCATGCAGTCGTCGTTCGGCGTCAACATGTTGGCCCTGAACCACGGACGGCCCGAGCAGATGGGCCTGCGCAAGATGTTGGATGTCTTCCTGGATTTCCGAGAAGAGGTGGTCATCCGCCGCGTCAAGTTCGAGCTGGCCAAGGCCCGCGACCGCGGCCACGTCCTGGTCGGCCTGGCCGTCGCCGTCGCCAATATCGACGAGGTCATCCACATCATCCGCTCCTCCGCCGATCCGGCCGAGGCCCGCGAGCGTTTGCAGGCCAAGTCCTGGCCCGTGGGCGACATGATCGCCCTGATCGAGCTGATCGCCGACCCGCGCTCCATGCTGGTCGAGGGCGACAAGCTGAACCTGACCGACGAACAGGCCCGCGCCATCCTGGGCCTGACGCTCAGCCGCCTGACCGGCCTGGGCCGTGATGACATCTTCGGCGAGGCACGCGGTCTGGCCGACACCATCCAGGGCCACCTGACCATCCTGTCGGACCGCGCCAACGTCCTGGCCATCATCCGTGAGGATCTGCTTCTGGTGAAGTCCGAGTTCGCCGTGCCGCGCCGGACGATGATCGGTGATGGCGACTTCGAGCTGGAAGACGAGGACCTGATCCCGCGCGAGGACATGGTCGTGACCGTCACTCACGGCGGTTACGTCAAGCGCGTCGCCCTGAACGCCTATCGGACCCAGCATCGTGGCGGCAAGGGTCGTAGCGGCGTGGCCATGAAGGACGATGATGCGGTCACCGGCGTGTTCAGCGCCTCGACCCATACGCCGGTGCTGTTCTTCGCCACCAACGGCAAGGCCTACAAGCTGAAGACCTGGCGCCTGCCGCTGGGCAATCCCCAGTCGCGCGGCAAGGCCTTCGTCAACCTTCTGCCCATCGAGCCGGGCGACAGCATCATGAACGTCCTGCCTCTGCCCGAGGACGAGCACGACTGGGACAACTACGACATCATGTTCGCCACCCGCTCCGGCGACGTGCGCCGGAACAAGCTGTCGGACTTCGCCACCGTCAACCGGGCCGGCAAGATCGCCATGAAGCTTGAAGACGGCGACCGCATGGTCGGGGTGGCGCTCTGCACCGCGGATGACGACGTCATGCTGACCACCGCCCTGGGCCGTGCCATCCGCTTCAAGGCGGACGATGTGCGGGTCTTCAAGGGCCGCGATTCGACCGGCGTACGCGGCGTGCGTCTGCAAGAGGGCGACGAGGTCATCTCCATGGCTGTTCTCGGCCGCGTCGATGCCACGCCTGAAGAGCGTACGGCCTATGTCAAACACGCCAACGCCATGCGCCGCGCTACCGACGGCGAGGATGACACGGCGGTGGTCGAGGGCGATGACGAGGCGGAAGGTGCAGAAGGAACGGGGAGCGACGCAGCCCTTTCGGTCGAGCGCATCGCCGAACTGGGGGCCGCTGAACAGTTCATCCTGACGGTCACCGAAACCGGGTTCGGCAAACGCTCCTCCGCCTATGAATATCGCCGCACGGGTCGTGGCGGTCAGGGGCTGACAGCGCATGGGCTGGGTGGACGTGCGGGCACCCGCCTGGCGGCATCCTTCCCGGTTCAGGAAGGCGACGACCTGCTGCTGGTCACCTCCGGTGGCCAGATGATCCGCACACCCATGTCCCAGGTCCGCATCGTCGGCCGCTCCAGCCAAGGTGTCACCATCTTCAAGACCGCACAGGGCGAGAAGGTCGTCTCGGTCGAGCGCCTTCCGGACAGTGGCGGGGATGATGAGGGTTCAGTCGAGGACAGCGGTGACGCCGAGGCCTAAATCCTCCCCGTCGGGGGAGGGATAAGGTGACGACCGACCTCTTCATCGACGGTGCCCCTGCCACGCCCGAAGACCTGGCCCATCAGGCCTTGGTCAACTACGGGGCCTACACCTCGTTTCGGGTCGAGGACGGCGGCGTGCGCGGTCTGGACTTGCACCTGGCCCGGCTGGAGGCATCTGCCGTCGAACTCTTCGGCCAGACTGTCGGAGACGATCACCTCCGCGCCCTGATGCGCTCGGCCCTCGGCACACGCCAGAATGCGTGGCTGCGCATCAGCCTGTTCTCGAACGCCATCTCCAACCGCGATCCGACGGCCCAGGCAGCACCCCATGTCATGATCGGTGTCTTCGACCCGCCTTCACCGCTGGCCGAAACCACGCGGCTGCAACTCCAGACCTATGAGCGCGAGGCTCCGCACCTGAAGCACGTCGCCACCTTCGGCCTGCTGTGTGCGCGTCGGGCAGCCAGGGCGGCGGGATTCGACGATGCCCTGTTTATGGATCGTGCCGGTCGGATTTCCGAAGGCTCTCTCTGGAATATCGGCTTCCTGTCCGGCGACACCATCGTCTGGCCTCAGGCCCCCATGCTCGTCGGCGTGACGCAGGCGCTATTGTCAGCGGGCTTGCAGGGGCGCGGGATCGACCAATCGACGCGGCCCGTCACGGTCTACGACCTGTCAGGTTTCGACGCCGTCTTCCTTTGCAACAGCGCCACGCCCGCATCGTCGATCACCGCCATCGGCGACCACGTCTTCAATGTCCGGCCCGACCTGATCGATTGGCTTCAGGACGTGTGGAGAGCGACCCCGCGACTAACCCTCTGAGCGGACTCACATCCAACTTCGCCAACTATTTTTTCGCCAGAACAACGACCTGACGGAAAGGAAGCGGCGTCTCCCTGACGCACCCGGAACCTGCCTTACAGTTCGCTGCATGACAGACACGGCAGACAGCTCACCCCAACCCGACCTCTGGTCCTGCATTCGACGCGATTTTCTCGCCGGGGAAACCGCGACCCTGCTGGCTGAACGTCACGCGGTTTCCGAGCGAACCATCCGCCGACATGCCGCGATGCACGGCTGGCGTCGCCGGGATGAAGCCCGTGGCGGCCATTTCCGACTACGCACGCTCGAGGATGTGCTGGAGGATCAGCCGTCGTTGATCCCGCTGGACGACGTGAATGTCGAAGACAAGGCTCAGCTATTGCTGCATCCGACCCCCGACTATCTGCGCCATTTCGCCTTCAAGCGTGCGGCGGAAGAAGCGGCCGTGTATCGCCCTGTGAACTGTCTGGCCTGGATGCGTGTCGTGGCCGCCCTGGAACGATCTGGCGATCGCCTCTCGCGCGAAGAGGCTCACTTCAGCCTGGCGGACCGTATCCGCGCCGCCTTCGTCAAGGCTCATGAGGATTGGGAAGCGCCGACGCCTTAGCGCTGAACTCTGCCGCACGCCTGTCCGCGTCACCTTTTGTCATGCTTGGCACCTGGTTTCTTGTCATGACATCGGTCTGTTCCAGCGCTCTCCCACCTGCTAAACCTCAGGAAAGGCAGGGGGAACGCCATGCACATCGGACTGTATCCGGGCACCTTCGATCCGGTCACCAACGGCCATATGGACATCATCGGCCGGGCCGTGAAACTGGTCGACCGGCTGGTCATCGGTGTGGCCCAGAACGACGACAAGGGCCCGCTGTTCACGACCGCAGAGCGGGTCGAGATGGTCCGGCGCGAGGTCGCTCAATTCGGCGACCGCATCGAGGTTCGGCCGTTCTCCAGCCTGCTGATGCATTTTGCCGAGGAACTGAACGCCAGCATCATCGTGCGTGGCCTGCGGGCCGTGGCCGACTTCGAGTACGAGTTTCAGATGACGGCGATGAACCAGCGCCTCAATGCCGACATCGAAACCGTCTTCCTGATGGCGGATCCCCGGCACCAGGCCATCGCCTCGCGCCTGGTCAAGGAAATCGCCCGTCTGGACGGCGCGATCGACAGTTTCGTCAGCCCCACGGTCGCCGACGCCGTTCGGGCCAAGGTCATGAAGCGAGTATGAGACACGGTATGCGATTGAACCGACGGCTGGCCACGGGCCTGAGTTTTGCGGCCTTGATGGCGGGGCCGGCCTTGGCCCAGACGACAACGTCTCCGGTACCGCCACTTGCGGCAACGCCCGTTCCCGCAGAGGCCGCCTGGGTCGTCGCGCCTGAAAACCTGCTGGTCATCGATACCAACAAGGGCCGCATTCTGGTCGGGCTGGACCCGCGTCTTGCCCCGCAGTCGGTCGAGCGCATTCGCACCCTGGCCGACCGTGGGTTCTATGACGGTCTGACCTGGCACCGGGTTATGGCGGGCTTCATGGCCCAGACCGGCGATCCTCTCGGCAACGGTGCGGGCAGCAGCGACCTGCCTGATCTGGTTGGCGAGTTCCAGTTTCGGCGCGGGCGTGACGCCGGCTTTGTGACTGTGCCGGAAAGCGGTGCGGGAACGCGCGGCATTATGGGTTTCGTCCCGCTTCAAACCCAGCCTGATGCCCAGATGATGTTCAATGCCGACGGTCGCACCGACGCCTTCGGACTGTTCTGTACCGGCATCGCCGGCATGGCGCGTAATAGCGATCCGAACAGTGCCAACAGCCAGTTCTTTTTGACCCTTGCCGAAAGCGTCAATCTCAACGGCACCTACGCCCCCTTTGGACGTGTGCTGGTGGGGCAGGAGGTGGTGGCTTCGCTCAAGGTCGGTCCCGAGGCGGCGAACGGCCGCGTTACCGATCCGGATGTGATGACACGCGTTCGCACCGCCGGCGCAATGCCCGAAGGCGAACGTCCGTCCGTGCGGGTCATGGATGTCGCCAATCCAGCCTATGCGGCCCTGATCGCCGACCGACGCACGACGCGGGGGGCTCGGTTTACGATTTGCGATGCACTGCCGCCAGCCGAGCTGATCGGGGGTTGATCGTGGTACTATGGGGGAGGGGAGACTATGCGTAATCTTGCAGGGCTGATCGCAGCCGGGGCGGTTGTCTTTTCAGGGCCCGCTCTGGCCCAGGATGTTGGCGGCCCGCCACCTCCTCCTCCCGCGCCAACGCCGGAAACGACCGTGGCCGCGGCTGAATGGCGGACCATCGCGGCCGAAAACCTGTTGGTTATCGACACGACTAGAGGCCGCGTCTTGGTCGAGTTGATGCCCGAAGTCGCGCCGTTGCATGTCGAGCGGATACGTCTGCTGTCGCGCAATGGCTTTTACGACAATCTGGCTTGGCACCGGGTCATCGACTGGTTCATGGCCCAGACCGGCGATCCTCTGGGCAATGGTGAGGGTCAGAGCCCTTATCCCGATCTGAAGGGCGAGTTCACCTTCCGACGCGAGCCAGCCCAACCCTTTGCACCGGTGGCCGCGCCCTCCGGAGCCCAAGTGGGTTTCCTGCATTCCCTGCCTATCCAGACCCAGCCTGATTCAGCCTTTGCCATGACTGGTGACGGCAAGGTGCACGGCTGGGGCCTGTACTGTCCCGGCGTGGCGGGTATGGCCCGCGACGAAGGCAACGACACAGCCAACAGCCAGTTCTTCCTGATGCGTCAGTCCTATCCGGCACTGGACAAGCGCTACTCCGTCTGGGGCATGACGGTGGCTGGTCTGGACGTGGTTCGCGCGATCAAGGTCGGCGATGGCGACAATGGCATGGTGGGGTCGGAACCGGACCGTATGACCCGCGTGCGTGTCGCATCAGATTTGCCAGAGGCCGAACGGCCCTCTGTTCAGGTTCTTGATACCGCCTCGCCGCGTTTTCAGGCCCTGGTCGCAGAGACGAGGGCTGTACGCGGAGCAGATTTCTCGGTCTGCGATATCAGTCTGCCGGTTCAGGTCGCCGCGCCGGCCGTGTGATCCGAGCGCCGGCGGCGCCTGCGCCTGCGCGCCGGTCGGTGATCCTCACGCATGCGTTGCAGCAGCAGGCCTTCACGCAGACCGCGGTCGGCGACCCGCACACGCTCCGACGGCCAGGCCCGCTGGATGGCCTCCATGATGGCGGCTCCGGCCAGGACCAGATCGGCCCGGTCCGGCCCGATACACGCCTCGGCCGCGCGTCCTGCCGGACCCAGCTCCTTCAGCGTTTGTGCCGCCCGTTCGCAGTCGGCTCGCGTCATCCAGAGCCCGTCGACCAGATTGCGCTGATACCGCCTCAGGCCCAGGTGAATGCCCGCGAGGCTGGTGATCGCCCCCGAGGTGCCCACCAGATGTGCCCGTCCCGCCGCAAACAACTGCCGCAAGTTTGGGTCGACCGGGGCGGCAGCGATGGCCGCACCCATGTCGGCGACCATGGCCTCGTACCAGGCATCCATCGCCTGCGAGGTGGCATCGACAGGCTCCGGATGCCGTTCGGCCAAGGTAACGACTCCCACAGGAGCCGACATCCAGCCCAACAGTTCGAACCCCGACCCGGCCTTCTTCAGCCAGCTCAGCTCGGTCGATCCACCGCCGACATCGACCACCAGAACGGCCTCTGCGCTTGGGTCGAAGAGGTTGAGGCAACCCTGGACCGCCAGTCGCGCTTCTTCGACCGGGTCGATGATACGCAGTTTCAGTCCCGTGCCGACGCGCACCCTCTCAATAAAGGCAGCACCATTCTCGGCCTGCCTACAGGCCTGGGTCGCCACGGCCATCAATCTCGAAGGGTCGATGTCCTTGCGGACAACCCGTTCGGCGCAAAGGGACAAGGCGTCATAGGCCCTGTCCATCGCCGCATAGTCCAGCCGCCCCGTCCGTCCCAGCCCTTCGCCCAGGCGCACGATCCGGCTGAAGCTGTCGACGACGCGAAAGCCTTCCCGGGTCGGCCGCGCGATCAGCAGCCGACAGTTGTTGGTCCCCAGGTCCAGCGCCCCGTACAGAGGTGCCTCACGACCCGATGCCGCAGCTCTGCGGTCATCTCCGTCTCGGGCGCTCGATCCGCTGGAGCGACCGGACTGGGACCGCTCGCCGCGCCGCGGCGCGTCGTCGGTCTCCGGCATGGCCGAATCTTTCAAGGTGGGCGGTCCATCGTGGCGCCCGTCGTCGTTACTCTAGGCCCCCCGATTGCTCCGCGCCAAGCCATCCTGTCATGAAAATGAACAGGATGGCCGGACAGCGCTCAGATGCCCCATGGCAAAGCTGCCCTCATGGAACGCCAGACCACAGCCAGATTCCGACTCGGCGATGTCGTCCAGCGCCGCGATGCCAGCTTTCGCGGGGTGGTCATCGACATCGACCCGTCGTTCGATGACCGCTCAACAGAGGCGATGCAGCCCTTCTATCGCATCCTGGCTGTAGGCCCCGATGGCGGGTTTACCGCCTACACGCGCGAAGACGAGCTGGTACCCGATCCCAATCAGGCCGTCCTGCATCCTGACGACGCGAACCGGCTTTTCACCGTACACGCCGAAGGTCGTTTCACACCGGTGGATCACGCGCTTCACTGACGGCCATTGGCGAGAACCGGCATGGAGCCTAGATTGCGTCTCCAGAGCCCCAAGGGCCACGGTGCGAGGAGCGCGTTGATGTCCGATTTTGCCCATGTATTCGAAACGCCTCCCGAGGGCGCGGCTACGGACTGGACCATCCCGCAGGATTGGTCATCGTACACGACGGTCGAACATCAGACGTGGGACACGCTGTACGCTCGCCAGATGAACATCCTGCCTGGACGGGCCGCCGACGTTTTCATGAAGGGGCTGGATGCGCTCGATCTGAATACCGGCGGCATTCCCGACTTTGCGGTGATGAACCCCAAGCTGCAGGCCCTGACGGGCTGGACCGTGGTCTGCGTGCCGGGTCTGGTGCCCGACGACGTGTTTTTCGACCATCTGGCCAACCGTCGCTTTCCCTCGGGCCAATTCATCCGCAAGCCGGACCAACTGGATTATCTGCAAGAGCCGGACATCTTCCACGACGTATTCGGCCACGTGCCCATGCTGACCGATCCAGATTTCGCCGACTACATGGAGGCCTATGGCAAGGGTGGCCAACGCGCGGCCTCGCTGGGCATGCTGCCCAATCTGGCACGGCTGTACTGGTACACGGTCGAGTTTGGCCTGATGCGGGAAGAGGGGGCTTTGCGCATCTACGGGGCTGGCATTGTCTCGTCAGCGACGGAAAGTGTGTTTGCGGTCGAGGATGCCTCGCCCAACCGCATCGGCTTCGATCTGGAGCGGGTGATGAAGACCCTCTATCGGATCGACGATTTCCAGCAGGTCTATTTCGTCATCGACAGCATCGATGCGTTGAAGGCGGTCACGCTTCAGGATTTTGGTCCGGTCTATGAACGGCTTCAAGGGGCAGAAACCATCGCCATAGACGCCATATTGCCAGGCGATGAAGTCGTCACAACGGGCACCCAGGCCTATGCGACACGAGGCGGACGCTTCGCAGCCTGATTTGCTCCGCAGGCAGCAAAAAGCCCGTCAGCGTCTGCTGACGGGCCTTATGTTGTCTGAGTTCTAGAAGCGGAAGCTGGCGCGCAGGAACAACATGTAGCGGACGTAGTCTTCGATCAGTTCGGCATCGGCGCTGACGGACAGCATGCCTAGCTCGTTACCGACGTTCAGGCGGAAGCCCAGGATTGGCCCGCCGCCCTCAACTGTCGCGGGGTCCAGCCGGAAGTCGGGGCCACCCGAGGTGAACCGACCGACGGTGTCGCCCGGATCGACAGAGATGTTCTGACGCCAGCCTAGGCGAACCTCGGGCCGCAGCCAGCTGTTTTCGCCCATGCCCATGCCGATGTTGATCGCGGCGGTCGCCGAGAACAGGTGACCCTCGCGGTCATCGATCTGCAGATCGAAACCGTCGCCTCCGCCCTCTTCGGTGTAGCCGTCTTCGCTGAGCGAGAAATATTCGGCATAGACTTCCGGTCGGAAGCTGAACCGACCGAAGTTGCGCTCGTATGACGCTCCACCGGCTGCTGCAAGCGTCACGCCGTTCCAGCTGGCTTCGTTGCGCAGGTTCAGACCTGCACCGATCAGCCGACGCTCGGACTCGAACGAGGCATAGCCCGCCGCTGCCCGTGCCCATGTCGTCCAGTACTGGCCTTGGGCTCGCCAGTAGAGGCCGAGTTCCAGCAGGTTGGCAGACAGAACCTCCTCAGCCTCTGACTCCGGGTCTTCCAGGTCGGATGAGGTGAAGGCTACCGACAGACCGACCGCGCCGAGTCCGGTGCCACGTTCCACGCCACCCGCGACGCCAAAGCCTTCGGAGCGGAAGCCGTAGGTATCGGTGCGATCCTTGTCTGCGTAGAAGTTGATCTCCTGAACCCAGGCGCTGGTCTCGCCTGGCGCGGCCGAGGCGTTGCGACCGGTCAGGGCTCGGGTGACCGCATCGACGCCTGAGGCCAACGACAACAGCGGACCGCCCGAGCTTTCCGGCAGAAGTTGTTCGTACAGGTTGAAGAAGTTGTCCCGACCGACCTGCGCCAGGAAGGCGTTACGAATGTCTTCGTCACGACCCAGGGCACTGTAGAAGGCATCGTACAGCCCGCTTTCGGCACCGATCATGCCGGCCTCGGCTGTGGTGCGCTGCCGCACATCGGCAAAAATTATGCCGTTCGGCTGATCCGTGCCCGCTTCGACGACATAGAGGTAAGGCGAGTTGTCGCCGATGGTCGATAGATCGACTGTGCCCAACGTCAACGTTCCGGCGTCAATGAGATTGAAGCGGGTCGGTACTGCCAGCAAGGAGTTAAAGCGGACACCCAGTTCCGCACCCGTTGCCAGGTTGGCCGTTCCTGAAACATTGAACGTCCCGCCGGTACCCGCCGCAGGGTCCAGACTGACCAGCAGTCTGCCGTCAGCGCCGATGTTCAGGCTGGTTAGCTCGACAGCTGTCGTGTTGCGTGCGTCCAGTGTTCCGTTTGTAATGTTGACACTCAGAGCACCGTCGGCGTCGGCGATGCGGGCACGAACCTCCGCACCGCCGGTGATGCCCAACGTATCAGCCCCAGCACCAAACGAGAGAAGGCCCTCAACATAGCCGTTTTCTATGCTGACCGTGTCGTTACCCGAGCCCAGCAGGACGTCGCCGATGATGATTGGCTCGTTGTTGTCGGGGACACCGTCTCCGTCCGTGTCAGGATTGGTCGCAGTTGGCGTTGAGGCGACTCCGCGCTGCGTTAGCGTCACACCGGTGGTATTGGCACGCACGTCGATCGCCGTGTTCGTGCCTGTAATGGCATCACCGGCTTCATTGGGACTGATGTTGGCCTGGATAGAACGCTGATTGATGATTGTTGTGAGCGTACCGCTGGCATCGTTGATGGCAGTAACATCGGCTACACCGCCGCCTGCACTGGCCAAAATTGATCCATTGTTGGTGAGGCTTTGAACGTTGGCCCCAGCATCAATCTGTATCGCAGTGCCTGTGGCGGCGATATCGCTTGAAACAGCTGCTGTGATAGCTCCGGAGTTCAGTATGGCCGGTGCATTTGTACCCGACCCGAAGCGGACCGCCGTAGCATCCGCCTTGGTGGCGAGGGCGGCAATCGTGCCCTGATTGCGGAAACCGCCAACCAGATTGACACTCTGCCCTGCATTGCCGCCAAAGATCACGGCGTTGGCATCGATCAGATCGTAAACGCCCTGGCCTGTGATGCCCCCACGATTGATAAACCCGTATGCGTCGTCGCCAGTACCTGCGGCACCCAGTGTGATTGATTCGGTTGCCGAGCCGACCTGAATGGCGGCCGAGGATCCGAAGCTGTCGATCTGGGCCGTGCCTTCGTTCGCGTCCAGTATGCCGTCGCCGTCCACGTCTGGGTTTGTCGTGCTGGTGGTCGGGGGCGCATCCACGACCACGCCACCGGCAATGTTGCCCGCCACGATTACGGTCGGGCCGCCCTGGAGTTTGTCCTCGGCATCCAGTTTGGCCATGAACTCGTCGGTACCACGTGCCGTATAGCGGTATCCCGTGGCGCTGATGTCGCCCTGAAGAGTCAGACGCCCACTGACGTCGCTTCCGATTGACACTGCTGACGCACCCTGGCCGCGAGCCAGAACCTGCCCGAGCAGAGAAACGCGCCCTGTGATGTCGCCTGTCGTTCTGAAGGCAATCGAGTCGTCGCCGAACACACGTATACTGCCCTGGCTCTGAACATTTCCGATCAACCCTGACTCGATCGAGAGGGCATAAGACTGATTGCCCTCGACCAAAATGCTGCCTGTGCTTGGCGCAATCGTGATGTTTCCGGTTACGGGTGTCCCCCCAGCCAACCGCACACCGTATCGGCCCGAGCCCGTGGCCCAGGGCCCGTCAATGTCACCGTCGTTATCCGTATCCGGATAGCTCTCAATCGAGTCCGTGACGGAGATGGTGCTATCGAGTTGAAGTGTCGAGGTGACACCGGAGTTGACCAGAACGGCGGTGGCACCATTGGCGGCGTTTGCCATGTTGATAACGCCGTTGCCGTTCATCGTGAACGTGTTGTTGGTATCCACGGTGACCGCCGTGCCGGTCGTCAGCGAAATCACGCCGCCGCTACCGATACGAATGTTGTCCGGACCCGTGCCTGTAGCATTGCCGGTAGTGATCGGCGTGGTCCGAGTCGTGCTGATGACCACCTCTGCCATCGCACCGCTTGCGGCCATCAGGGGAGCGATCGCAACGGCGGTCGCAAGTAGAATACGCATTCGAAGAAAACCCCGTGGACGAGACACGCCGAGACGCCGACGATCCTCTAACAGGGACCACGTCAGCATGCCTCAAGTTTCTCGAATTTGAGGCGAATGCAAGGCCGAAGGCGGAGGGAATAGCTTTGCGCCAAGCGTGGCTGGCATCTTCTCCTGCGTTTCGTGTGACGGCTGTGTCCTCGAAACCTCCGTCTGCGGATGACGCTTGAGATTGGCACTCAGCGGCGCTACGGCCCGGATATGGTGAAGTCCCACATGTCACGGGTTCGCAAGGCCCGCCGCATCCAGAAGCGCGTGCGCCGTACCGGCAGCGTCAGCCCTCAGGAAGCCGAGCTGATGAACCTGGCCGGGCTGGAGGTCGAAGAAGGCGAACTGCGTCTGATCCCCGGCTGGGACGAGGAAGTGTCGAACACTCTAGCCGCCCTGAAAGCGGCCGCCGAGGACGAGCGACCACGTCTGGTCGACACCACCATGTTGTATGCACCGAAGTCTGGTGGGGTGAAGCGGTACCTGCAATCCAAGAAGGCGTGGCTGGAGGCGCATCGTCCCGGCGTGGCGCATTCTCTGGTGGTGCCGGGTGCCCATCACCGCGCGGGCGAGGACGGCATCGTTCAGCTTCATGCGACGAAACTGCCCTTCGGGGATGGCTATCGCTGGCCGACGTCCGTGCGTCGCTGGGGGGCGTGGGTCGCGGCTTTGCACCCTACGGTGATTGAGGCGGGCGATCCCTACACGCCGGGGCAGGGCGCTCTGGAAGCGGGGCAGAGGGCCGGGTGTCCGGTTATCGGCTTCTGCCACTCCGACCCTGCGGGCCTGGCCGCGCTGCATTTCGGGGAATGGGCCAAGAAACCGGTGGAGAAACGCTGGGCCCGCCTGTTCGGCCAGTTCGACAAGGTCGTCTCGCCCAGCCGCTACATTGCGCGCCGTCTGGAAGAAGCAGGGGTTGGCAATATCGTGATCCGCCCGCTGGGGGTCGAAATCGACACCTTCCGGCCGGACCGGCGCGACCGCGACTGGCTGTTGAAGAAACTGGGTCTACCCGCCTCGGCTAGGCTGCTCTGCTTTGCCGGTCGTCCTGCGCGCGAGAAGAATATCGATGTCCTTATCCAGGCGGTGCAGCACCTCGGTGACCCGTATCACCTCGTACTGGTCGGCGCGGGTGCTGGCATGCCGGCTGAGGAGCGGGTGATTTCGCTCCCGTATGAAGCCAACCCCAAGGCGGTGGCGAAGATCATCGCCAGTTGCGATGCCTTCGTGCATGCCAATGACAAGGAGCCGTTCGGTCTGATCGTGCTCGAGGCCATGGCCTGTGGCCGTCCGGTCGTCGGCGTCAACTCCGGCGGCGTGGCAGAGACCGTGGATCAGGATGTCGGGCAGCTGGCGGCCAGCGCCGACCCGGTCGAGTACGCCGCCGCGATCGAGGCCCTGTTTGCTCGTGACATCGAGGCCATCGGTATCGCCGCCCGCGCCCGCACGGTCGAGCGGTTCGCCTGGACCCGCGTGTTCGAGGACCTGAGCGACGTGTATGCCGAAGTCAGCGGCGTACCGGCTTTCGCCGGATCGCGCGAAGGGCAGCCTCACTGACCCCTCGACAGGTCAGGTGGTGCGCGCCAGTCTGCGGCGTCAAACGAGGTTTTTGAATGCAACGTCTACTGCTTGCGGCCGTCGCGTCGCTTCTGACCGCCGGCTCGACCATGGCCCAGACGGTGATCATCGTCCGACATGCGGAGAAAGCCGACGCCAGCGCCGACCCTGTGCTGTCTGCCGCGGGCGAAGCACGGGCCAATGCCCTTGCCGTCGCGCTCAGCGCCTCAAACCTGACCCATGTGTTCGTCACACCCCTGCAGCGCACCCGAATGACCGCCGACCTGACCGCACAGTCCCACGCGATCACGCCGGAAGTGTTTTCCATTGAGGGAGGGACGGAGGCTCATGTCCGCAGAATAGACCAGAGCATTCGCGCCTTGCCGGCCGAGGCGGTCGTTCTGGTCGTGGGTCACAGCAACACCGTGCCGCTCATCGCAGACGCCTTGGGCGAAATCGGTCCGGCGGCGATGGCTGACTGTGAGTATGACCGCATGACCATCATCTCGGTGCGGAACGGTGTCGATTCGCCCGCCATGATCGCGCGCTACGGCGCGCCGTCGGACTGCTCGGCCTAGACGTCCAGATCGGCCACCGCGAACTTGGCGTTTTCCTGGATGAACTGGTAGCGGGCGTCGGCGCGCTTACCCATCAGCCGCTCCACCAGATCCTCGATTTCCTCTTCCGAGGCGGGCAGGGTGACGCGGGCCAGGGTACGCTTCTTCGGGTCCATGGTGGTCTCCTTGAGCTGGGAGGCCATCATCTCGCCCAGGCCCTTGAACCGGCCGATTTCGGTCTTCTTGCCCTTGAACACGGTGGCCAGCAGCTCATCGCGGTGGGCGTCATCGCGGGCGTATTCCGACAGTGGCCCGGAGTGGATGCGGTATAGCGGCGGCAGGGCCATATAGAGCCGACCCTGCCGGATCGCCTCGGGCATCGAACGATAGAAGAAGGTGATCAGCAGCGCCGCGATGTGCGCCCCGTCCACATCGGCGTCGGTCATGATCACGATCCGCTCGTATCGCAGGTCGTCGATGTTGAAGCGGTTGCCCGGCTGCACGCCCAGCGCCAAGGCCAGGTCCGACAGCTCGATATTGGCCCGCAGCTTGTCTGCCGTCGCATTGGCGACGTTCAGGATCTTGCCGCGCAGGGGCAGGATGGCCTGGGTCGTGCGGTCGCGGGCCTGTTTGGCCGAGCCACCCGCCGAATCGCCCTCGACGATGAACAGTTCGGTGCCGTTGGCGGATTGCCGCGAACAGTCTGACAGCTTGCCGGGCAGGCGCAGTTTGCGCGTGGCCTGGGCGCGCTGGACCTCCTTGTCCTTGCGACGGCGCAGGCGGTCTTCCGCCCGATCGATGACGAAGCCCAGCAGCAGGTTGGCCTGTTTGGGGCTCTCGGTCAGCCAGTGGTCCAAGGGGTCGCGCAGCAACTGTTCGACCAGCCGCTGGCCCTCGGGTGATGACAGCCGATCCTTGGTCTGGCCCTGGAACTCGGGATTGCGGATGAAGACGCTGATCAGCGCCCCGGCGTTGGCAATCACGTCCTCGGCCGTGATCTGGACCGCGCGCTTCTCATTGGTCAGTTCGCCGTAGGCCTTCAGCCCCTTGACCAGGGCGGCGCGGAAACCCGCCTCATGCGTGCCGCCGTCCGGGGTCGACACGGTGTTGCAATAGGACTGGACGAAGCCGTCGGCCTCTCCGAAGCCGATCGGCGACCAGGTCACGGCCCATTCGATGGCCCCGGTCTCGCCCTTGCGCTCGACGCGGCCGGCGAAGGCGGGGGTGACGGTCTCCAGCTCGCCGATCCGCTCAGTCAGGGCGTCGGCCAGGCCGCCGGGGAAGTGCAGGGTGGCCTCGGCGGGCGTGGCGTCGGTGATCCGCTCGGGTGCGCAGGACCATTTGATCTCGACGCCGCGGAACAGATAGGCCTTTGACCGGGTCATGCGGAACAGGCGCGCGGGCTTAAAGGCCGCGCCGACGCCGAAGATTTCGTCGTCCGGCTTGAACCGGATCAGAGTGCCGCGCTTTTTCGAAGGCTGGACCTGAACGATGGAGCCGAGAGGGATGCCCCGGCTGAAGGACTGTTTCCATTCGAAGCCGTCACGCCAGACGGTGACATCCAGTTGCTCGCTCAGCGCATTGACGACCGAGACGCCGACGCCGTGCAGGCCGCCGGAGGTTTCATAGGCCTTGCCCGAGAATTTGCCGCCGGAGTGCAGCACGGTCATCACGACTTCCAGCGCCGACTTGCCCGGATGCTTGGGGTGCGGATCGACCGGGATGCCGCGCCCGTCGTCCTTGACCGACAGCCAGCCCTCGGCGTCCAGATCGACGGTGATCAGCTTGGCATGGCGGGCCACGGCCTCGTCCATGGCGTTGTCCAGAACCTCGGCGAACAGGTGGTGCAGGGCCCGCTCGTCGGTGCCGCCGATATACATGCCGGGGCGTTTGCGGACCGGCTCCAGCCCCTCGAGCACTTCGATCGAGCTGGCGGAATAGCTGCCGGGGACGGGCGGGGCCGCGGGTTCCAGCTTGGGTGCAGCGGCAGGCATCGGTTCCGGACGCGGCGCAGCGGCCTGCGGCACGAGAGCGGGTTCTGGCTGCGGGGCAGGTGATGTCGCCGGGCCTTTCGGCTCGGGGATGTCGTCAAACAGGGAAGGAAGGTTGCTGGACTGGCCCATCTGCATACTGTGCGGCGATTCGGGGACGGGTCTGGTAGGCCCGGCGACGCTTTACGGCAAGCGGCACGGTCGCACCTGTGGACGACGGCAGCATCGACCGTGTCATCACCGCCATGAACAGCACCCAGGGCAGGTTCTGATGGGTCAGCAGGATGCTCTCGGACAGGCTCAGCACGACGAAGGCCACCATGAAGCCCAGACCCCACCAGCCCTCACGCATGCCCGAGGCACCAGAGCGGAAGATCAGAATCACGGTCGTCAGCGCCAGGCTGAAGCCGACCAGAATGGCCCCGGGCCAGCCCAGCTGGACCAGCAGGTCGATCCAGCCGTTGTGCGCCGAGGGCACCAGCCAGCCAGTCTCCTGACGCACCCAGTCGGCGGGCGGCGATTCGCCGATGCGGCCCCAGAAGGCCCCATAGCCGTAGCCCGTCATCGGCCGTTCTGCGACGCGGCGCATCAGACTGGCCCAGATGTCGGTACGGCCGGTCAGCGACGGGTCCTTGCCTAGCGCCTCCAGCACCTCGACGGAGTGGGTGTCCCAGATCCACAGGCCCAGGCCGCTCAGTACGACAGCCATCCAGACAGCAAAGACCGCAAAGGCCGGACCTCCTTTGCGCATGGCCCAGAAGCCCCCGACCAGACCGACCCCGACCACGAGACACAGCAACGACGTCTTGGACTGGGTCGCCAGCACCAGGGCTGACGACAGGATCAGGGCGGCGAGCGGCAGCAGCTTGCGCGCGTCGGGCGACGCCAGACAGGCGGCCGAGGCCGTGGCCCCGATCACCATGACAGCCCCCATCTGGTTCTTCTCGTACCAGAGGCCGCGCCACAGCCCGGCATTCTCCAGTTGGTGCACGCCGATGGCGGGGAAGGCGAAGATCATCACCAGACTGCCAGCCGCCATGGCGAGCGTCGTGTACATCAGCAGGCGCGGCAGATGCGGCCCCCGGAACGCCGCCCCCAGATACAGGGCGAACACGCCGCTGATGGCCAGGGCGATCACCCGCCGGTCGGTCGTGTGATAGTCGATCGACCAGTATTTGGAGGCGAAACACAGTCCGACGATGGCCCCGACCAGGATCGCCGCCGGCCACGCCCGCCATACCCGGTCCAGCCGCGCCACCGCCAGCACGGCAATAGCCGCATACGCCGGTAGCCAGACCAGACGGAGGACCGGCGTCTCTTCCTGAAGGGGCGCGAACACCGGCCCAATCAGGGCACCCGTCAGCATGGCGATGATCAGGCCGCACGCCAGATATTCCCACCAGGCGGGGGCGGGTTCGCTCCCAGTTTGATCAGGAAGAGTCAGGCGCACCGATGCAGATTCGTTGAACCGGCTTAACGAACGGTTGGTAAGAGAAATGCTGACCTTTACTTAGATCTATCAACGGCACCCAACCTTACGGATATCCTCATGAAAACCGGCTTCGCCACACTGCTGATCGCTGCAACGCTCGCCTTGCCGCAATATGCCTTTGCAGCCGTAAAGCCGCCGGTAATCCCAGCGATTCAGGCCCGATCTGACGATGACGCCAGCCGTCTCGTCCTAGTTCGCCGCTATTTCGATGCCATTCAGTTCGACAAGATGGTGAATGGCATGCTGGAAGGTCAGCTTGATGCGCTGATCGCTCAAGGCCGCATTCCTGCCGACAGGCAGAGCATATTTCGTGAGGCCGCGACGGCCACCTACTCTGTGGTTATCCCTCGCATGGTCGAGGAGAGCATGCAGGTTTATGCCGAAGCCTTCACCACGGACGAACTCGAGCAACTCGTCGCCTTCTATGAGAGCCCCGTTGGACGGTCCATGACTGCTAAGACAGTCGTTCTGACCCAAAACACCGGCGAGATCATGCAGCGCTATGGTCCGCAAATGGAGGCCGAGATGCTTCGTCAGCTTTGCAACCGCATTGACTGCAAAGCCGAGGGGCTGACCCGCTAGGCTTTCTCCACGAACGTGTCGATCACCTTCTTCTCCCCCGCCTTCTCGAACGCGACGACCAGCTTGTTGCCCTCGATGGCGCGGACGGAGCCGTAGCCGAATTTCTGATGGAAGACGCGCTGGCCGCGAGTCCAGCCGGAGGCGGCTTTGGGGTCGGCGGTGGCGACCAGGCGGCCCTCGCCTTCGATGACCGTGTGGCGGGCCGGGCGAGCGGTAGGGGTCTGGGCGGCGGTGAAGGTTTGCGCGCGCTTCCAGCCGGGGGAGGAATAGCCGCTGCCGAAACTGGGCATTTCGTCCCAACGGGACTTGGCGTCCTTCATGCCGGGCGTGGTGCCATAGTAGCCGGTGTCGCTTTCGGCCTCGACGTGGTCGATGGGCAGTTCGTCGACGAAGCGGCTGGGAAGTTGCGAGGTCCAGCGGCCATAGACCAGCCGGTTGGCGGCGAACGAAATGCGAGCATCGGACTTTGCCCGGGTGACGCCGACATAGGCCAGGCGACGTTCCTCCTCCAGACCCTTTTCGCCCTTTTCGTCGATGCTGCGCTGGCTGGGGAACACGCCTTCCTCCCAGCCCGGCAGGAAGACCAGCGGGAACTCCAGACCCTTGGCCCCGTGCAGGGTCATGATCTGCACCGACCCCGAACCGTCCGCATCGGCGTCGCCGCGATCAAGGTCCATGACCAGCGAGACATGCTCCAGATAGGCCTGCAGCGTCTCGAACTGCTGCATCGACTGGGTCAGTTCCTTGAGGTTATCCAGCCGCGTCTGGCCGGTCGCGCGGTCAGCCTTCTGCATGTCGGTATAGCCGCTCTCTTCAAGCAAGGTTTCGGTCAGTTCCCAGTGGGGCAGGGTCTGGGCGAAGCCGCGCCAGCGGTCGATGTCGCGCACGAAGTTGCTGAGCGCCGTCCGCGTCCGGGCCTGAAGCTCGTCCGAGCCGACCAGGTCACGCACGGCCGACATGGCCGAGACGCCGGACAGGCGAGCGATTTGCAGGATCTTCTGCACGCTGGTGTCGCCGATGCCGCGCTTGGGCACATTGACGATCCGCTCGAAGGCCAGGTCGTCGTCTTCGCTGACGATCAGCCGCAGATAGGCATGGGCGTCGCGGATCTCGGCCCGCTCGAAGAAGCGCGGTCCGCCGATCACCTGATAGGGCACGGCCAGCAGGACAAATCGCTCCTCGAAGGCCCGCATCTGGAAGGAGGCGCGGACCAGGACCGCCATGTCCTTGTAAGCGACGCCTGCACGACGAGCCGTCTCGATTTCGTCGGCGATCAGTCGAGCCTCGGCCTCGCCGTCCCAGACGCCGCGCACGCGCACCTTGTCGCCGCCCTCATCCTCGGTCCAAAGGGTCTTGCCCAAGCGGTCGCGGTTGCCCGCGATCAGGCCCGAAGCCGCGCCCAGAATATGTTTTGTTGAGCGATAGTTACGCTCCAGTCTTACGACCTTGGCTCCGGGAAAGTCGCGCTCGAACCGCAGGATGTTGTCCACCTCGGCCCCGCGCCAGCCATAGATGGACTGGTCGTCGTCGCCGACGCAGCAGACGTTGCCGGTGGAGGAGGTCAGCAGCCGCAGCCAGAGGTATTGGGCGACATTGGTATCCTGATATTCGTCGACCAGGATGTAGCGGAACCGACGGCGATATTCCTCAGCGATATCCGAGTGTTTGGACAGGATCGTCAGGTTGTGAAGCAACAGGTCGCCGAAGTCGCAGGCGTTCAGACTGACCAGCCGGGCCTGATAGGCGGCATACAGGGACTGGCCCTTGCCGTTGGCGAAGTCCTCTGACGGCGGCAGTTTGTCGGGCGTCCAGCCGCGGTTCTTCCAGTGGTCGATCAGGCCGGACAGGGACTTGGGCGTCCAGCGTTTCGTGTCCAGCCCTTCGGCCTCCAGCACCTGTTTGCAGACCCGCTCCTGATCGTCGGTGTCCAGGATGGTGAAGCTGGATTTCAGTCCGACCAGTTCGGCATGCCGCCGCAGGATCTGGGCCGCCACACTGTGGAAGGTGCCGAGCCAGCGCAGGCCCTCCGACGACGGGCCGATCAGATGGGTGATCCGCTCGCGCATTTCGCGCGCCGCCTTGTTTGTAAAGGTGACGACCAGCAACTCCCACGGCCGCGCCCGGCCGGTCGCAAGGATGTGCGCCAGGCGCGTCGTCAGCACCCGCGTCTTGCCCGTTCCGGCCCCTGCCAGAACCAGAACCGGTCCATCGACGGTCAGCACGGCATCGCGCTGTTCGGGGTTCAGACCCTTCAGATAATCAAGGGAAGGCACTTCCACGCCTCCCGGCCCCCGCGAACGGGCAAGGTCGGAGATACGTGGGGCAGGGATATCGGGGAGACTCATCGGGAGAACATAAGGGGCACGAGGCCATATGTCAGCGCCGGTGTTTCACCCGCATCCGGAACCGCCAAGCGTGGCCGTCGTTTCGGCTGCATCTGCAATAGGGAAGGGACACTACACATGGCCGAGAACACGAGTGGCAGCGGCGGCAACGCCGGTCTGGCTTTCATCGTCGGGGGGCTTCTGGTCGTCGTGGCGGTCATCGCCTGGTTCGTCTTCGGGCGGGGTGGCGGCATGGGCGAAGCCAAGGACGTCAATGTCGACGTGAACCTGCCGGAAGTTTCGGCACCCGCAACACCGGGGAACTGAGCCATGACCGATCCCAATCGTCCGATCGATCCGCAGGACCGGCCTGAAGTGGTCCACCACACCACCGTGAATACGGCCCCGGCACCCGAGCGTCGCAGTGGCGGCGGCGGTGTGCTGGCCTTCATCGTCGGCGGTCTCGTCGTCGCGGCCCTGGTCATCGGCTTCATCGTCTATTCGAATGGCGGCTTCGGCGGTCAGGCCGAGGACACCAATGTCGACGTCGATGTGAACTTGCCGGAGCTTCCGGCGGCTCCGGAGATGCCGGAACTGCCGAACATTGAACCGCCTTCGGTGCCTCAGCCGAACCCGGCACCGTCCAACTAAGCGACGACGGCTGGTCGTTTCGCGTCAGTGGAACGACCGGTCACCGCTGGCCCAGGCAAGGGCCAGCAGGCGACAGGCCGAGGCCAGGGGGGTCCGCCCCCGGGTCTCGTCGATGCGCTTCATCAGGCCCGCGTGCGACAGATCGAGCGCCTTTGCGACTTCGTCCAGTACGCTCCAGAAGGCCGGCTCCAGAGCGACAGAGGTGGCGTGCCCGGACAGGGTCACCGACCGCTTGGCCAGACCGCTCATGACCTGAAACTCATCGAACCCCGACCAGGACGATTTCCGTCCGGGCCCCTGCGCCCTGGGTCAGGACGGCGTGGCGCGTGTCGGTGGTGAACCTCAAGGCTCCCGCAGGGTCCCGGATTTCGGCGCGTACGGCATAGGTGTGGCGCGGGTCGATGTCTGCCTCTTGCACGGAAAGGGTCACGGCATAGGGCGGGCCGCGACCGTCGAGGTCTTCTGCAGCCTCGGCAAGCACGCGTGCGGGCGCGTCGGCCAGGCTGACGTCCTCAAGCCGAACCGTCAGGCGATAACCCGGCGGCAGCAGGATGCGCTCGCGATAGGTCACCGACACGGCGACGGGGGTCATGCCGATCCCGGCGTCGGCACCCGCTTCGGGCAGCGGCGCACAAGCGGCCATGACGGCGGCCAGAGGCAGGGCGGTCAGGATGCGGCGCATGTCGGTCTCCTTGCGGCTGTCATGAGTGTAGCAGATCGTGCCGACGGGCCCACCGTCATCATATGATCAGCGTTCACCCCTTGTGGTTTTCGCGCTAGAGTACCTGTGCTTCGTCACAGGACCGCCCATGACCGCGACCGCCGACTTCGACACCTACACACGCCTTCAGCCTCAACGGATCGAGCCGCTGACGGCCTTGCGCGCCTTCCGCAAGCTGGTGGCCGACAAGGAAGACACCGCCCAGGTGTTCGAGATCATGCGGGCCCTGTCAGGCCGGTCGCTGGCGCGGGGCTACAACCACATGCTCAAGACACAGGAGGGTGGACGGCAGGCCTATCTGGCCGAGGAACTGGCGCACAAGCTGGACGATCCGGTCTGGCTGGCCCGGTTCGAGCCCGGCACGGTCGGAGCCATCTACCGCGCCTTCCGCGAAGTGCGCGGCTTCACCGCCGAGGGCCTGGCCGACGAGGCCCGCAAGATCGGGCCGCAGATCGATGCCCAGCATCCCGTCGTCTGGTACTCGCGCCGCATCCGCGACGTGCACGACATCTGGCATGTGCTGACGGGCTATGAGACCGACGCCTTGGGCGAGGCCTGTGTGGTCGCCTTTTCCTATGCCCAGACTCGAAACCTGGGCTTTGCCTTCATCGGCTGGGGCGCGGCGCGGGAAATCCAGCGCGAGGTGCGGTCGGTGCCCGCCCGCCGCGCGGTCTGGCAGGCCTATCGCAACGGCAAGGCCGCGCACTGGTTGCCGGGCCTGGACTATGAGGCCTTGTTCGCCCAGCCGCTGGAGGTGGCCCGCCAGCGGCTGAATATCCGGCCTGCCAGCGTCTATCACGCGGTGCCTGCCGAGGTGCGGGCCAGCCTGAAGCTGCGCTCCTGATCGCGGCATTCGGCGGTCATAAGGTTGGCTTGTGACGCAGGCGGTCGAACCCGCTTGCGTCCTGACCGGCAACCGTTCAATCGGGCGCGGTGCAAAGCCCTGAACCGTCTCCCGCAGCCGTGACCCGCCGCATCCTGTCGCCCGCCGTGCTGGCGATCGGCGGCGTAGGCATCTGCGCCCTGATCTGGGGGACGACCTGGTATGCGATCACGCTGCAACTGGGCACGGTCGCGCCCCTGGCTTCCATCGTCTGGCGGTTCGGCCTGGCGGCGATCCTGCTTTTCCTCGGCTGCCTGATCTTCCGCCAGCCGCTGAGGCTGACCCGGTCTCAGCATCTGGCGGTCGCCGCCCAAGGCGTGTTTGCCTTCTCCATCAGCTACAGCTTCACCTATGCGGCCGAGGGGCTGATCGCCTCTGCCATCGTGGCGGTGATCTTTGCGTCGCTGGCCTTCATCAATCTGATCCTGTTTCGCGTCGCCGCCGGTCAGCGCGCCGCCCTGGCGTCATGGGGCGGGGCCTTGCTGGGCGTGATCGGCGTCGGCGTGCTGTCGGGTTCCGAGATTCTGGGGGCCGGGCTGGGGCAGGGAGCCGCGACCGGCGTCGGCTTCGCGCTGCTGGCCGTTGCGGCCTCGGCCTTCGGCAATCTGTTCGCGTTCAGGGGGCAGGCGGCGGGGGCGGCCGTTATCCCGTCCACGGCCTGGGCCATGGCTTACGGGACCGGCATTCTAGCGCTGTATGGCTTGGCCACGGGCGTGGAGTGGTCGATAGAGCCGTCGCTCAGCTACATCGGCTCTCTGCTGTATCTGTCGATCTTCGGATCGGTGATCGCCTTCGGCCTGTATTTTACTATCGCGCGCGCCCGCGGCTATGCCTTGGCCAGCTATATCTCCGCCTTGACGCCGCCCATCGCCATGCTGGTGTCGGTGCTGTTCGAGGATGCTCGCTTCGGCTGGCCCGCGCTGGTTGGGCTGGTTCTGGTCCTGGGCGGTCAGGTGCTGCTGATCCGCGCGCCCAAGGTGTCTGCCGCCTAGTCCTCGCGTTTCGCGCCATCCAGGACGGCCTGGATACGATCACGCTCGGCCTTGGCTGCCAGCCGTTCTGCCTTGGTCCGGCCTGAGGCGGCCCGATTGGCCGTGGCCTCCAGCGTCTTGGCCGCCTTGACCCGCGTCTTGCGCGCCCGGTTCAGGTTGATGATCTCGCCCACGCCGACCTCTGCCATACGAAACCGTCCCGTGCGGCATGCATTTTTGAGGGACACCGCAACAGGAGACCTCCCCATGGTAGACCCCACCCTGATCAAGGAACACCTCGAAGTCGTCGGTTCGGACGGCGAACACGTCGGTCGCGTCGACCACGTCCTGGGCGACCAGATCGAACTGGCCAAGCTGGACCTGGCCGGTGGCTTCAAACACCACATGATCCCTGTCAGCTGGGTCGAGCGCGTGGGCGAGCATGTTCACCTGAACCTGACCAAGGACGAGGCCAAGGCCCGCTGGACCGAGAAGCCCAACTAGGCTGCAGCCTTACAGCGAATTCACGAAGGCCCCGCTGATATCGGCGGGGCCTTTGCCTATGTGAGAAAGGCACCGTCCGGGTGCGTGGAGACCAACCAAGTTGATTCGTCTGATCCTGAATGTCCTGTGGTTCATCCTCGGCGGCTGGGCCGCAGGTCTGCTGTGGTTGTTCGGCGGCGCGGTGCTGGCCCTGACCATCGTCGGCCTGCCCTGGACCTTCGCGGCGTGGCGGATCGCCAGCTATTCCTTCTGGCCGTTCGGGCGCGAGGTGGTGTGGCGCGAGCCGGACGCCACGGCACTGGGCGCAGGCTGTTTCGGCATCGGCCTGAACGTCATCTGGTTTGTATTCGCCGGCTGGTACATCGCCCTGGCCCATGTGCTGATTGCCGTGGCCGAGGCCATCACCATCATCGGCATTCCGTTCGCGCTGAAGGACCTGGAACTGGCCAAGCTGGCCCTCGCCCCCATCGGCCGGACGATCCGCGACAAGCCTTGAATCAAGTTGCCGGCCTGTGGACCAGGCCGGCATGATGATGTCTCCGTGATCGTGCCTTCAGCCTGGCGAGATCATCTTCTCCGGTCGCACGGCCTCGTCGAACTCGGCGTCGGTCAGATAGCCGCCGCCGACGGCCTCCTCGCGCAAGGTGGTGCCGTTCTTGTGCGCCGTCTTGGCGATCTTGGCGCAGGCGTCGTAGCCCAGCTTGCCGTTCAGGGCGGTGACCAGCATCAGGGAATTGTTCAGGCCGCGCTCGATATTGTCGATGCGGGGCTCGATGCCGACGACGCAGTTCTCGGTGAAGCTGACAGCCGCGTCGGCCATCAGGCGGACGGACTGCAGGAAGTTATAGGCCATGACCGGGTTGAAGACGTTCAGCTCGAAATGACCCTGAGACCCCGCGAAGGTGATCGCGGCGTTGTTGCCGAAGATCTGGACGCAGACCTGGGTCAGGGCCTCGCACTGGGTCGGATTGACCTTGCCCGGCATGATCGACGAACCGGGCTCGTTCTCGGGCAGGGCCAGTTCGCCCAGGCCCGAACGCGGGCCGGAGCCCAGGAAGCGGATGTCGTTGGCGATCTTGAACAGGCTGGCGGCGACCGTGTTGATGGCACCGTGGCTCATGACCATGGCGTCGTGGGCGGCGAGCGCCTCGAACTTGTTGGGGGCCGTGGTGAAGTTCAGGCCGGTGATCTGGGCGATCTTGTCGGCGACGCCTTCCGCGAAGCCGATGGGCGCGTTCAGGCCGGTGCCGACGGCCGTGCCGCCCTGGGCCAGCTGCATCAGGTCGGGCAGGGTGCTCTCGATCCGCTCGATGCCCTTGGCGACCTGCTGGACGTAGCCGCTGAACTCCTGGCCCAGCGTCAGGGGCGTCGCGTCCTGGGTGTGGGTGCGGCCGATCTTGATGATGTCCTTCCACGCCTGCGCCTTGTCGTTCAGGGCGTTGTGCAGGGTCTGGAGCGCGGGGAGAAGACGGTGGACGACCTCCTCTGCGCAGGCGACGTGCATGGCCGTGGGATAGGTGTCGTTGGACGACTGGCTCATGTTGACGTGGTCGTTGGGGTGGACCGGTTTCTTGGACCCCATCTCGCCGCCCAGCATCTCGATGGCGCGGTTCGAGATCACCTCGTTGGCATTCATGTTCGACTGGGTGCCCGAGCCCGTCTGCCAGACGACCAGGGGAAAGTGGTCGTTCAGCTTGCCCTCGATGACCTCATCGGCGGCCTTGACGATGGCGTCGCCGATGGCCGGATCGAGCCGGCCCAGGGCCATGTTGGTTTCGGCGGCCGCGCGTTTGACGATTCCCAGGGCCCGGACGATCGGGAGGGGCTGCTTCTCCCAGCCGATCTTGAAGTTGCCGAGACTGCGCTGCGCTTGAGCGCCCCAATACCGATCCGAGGCGACCTCGATCGGGCCAAAGGTATCGGTCTCGGTGCGGTGATCAGTCATGGCGCGAACGGCTCTCTCAGACGTGGCGGAGGAATGCGCAGGCGTGTAGCACGGAGGCGCAAAGGGGCAAGGACGGAGCGGCGATCATGCGACCAGAGGCCAGGGCATGACCGCCGGCTGGATCGGCACCGGCAAGGTCCGCGCCCGCGAGACGGGCGACGTCGTCGAAATCACCATCGAGGGTCTGACGACCCAGGCCAAATACTACAAGCCGTTGGTCTATGAGTTCATGCGCAAGGAATGGTCGTCGCGGCCGTCCTATGGCGACTACACGGTCGAGATCTTGATGGAGCACATCGGCGATCCGCCGTGGATGGACCTGGACAATCTGGCTAAAGCCCTGCTGGACGCCATCAAGGGCTATCTGTTCCACGACGACAGCCAGGTGGCGCGCCTGCTGGTCGAGCGCCAGCAGGGCGAGCGGGAGCGGATCACGATCCGGTCGTTCCCGCGCCGCTGAAGCGACTGGCTATTTTTTGCGGAACTGGTCCAGCGACACGACCTTGGGGCCATCGTCATCGCTCGGTGCCGGAGCCTTGGCAGGCTCGGCTGCCTCGATCTCCTGCACGATCTCGTCCACTGTCACCGGCTCCTCGAACTGCAGCAGGAACTGAACCGAGGGATCGTAGAACCGCGTCACGGCCGTATAGGGCATGGACAGGACCTTGGGCATGCCGCCGAACTTGAGCATGACCGAGAAGCGCGTCGGTTCCACGGTCAGGTCCCAGTACTGGTGCTGGAGCACAACGGTCATCTCTTCGGGGTATTTGGCCAGAACGTCAGGCGGCACGGTGACGCCCGCCGCGCGGGTCTTGAAGGTGATGTAGAAGTGGTGCGCGCCGGGGATGCCCTCGGGCATGGCGGCCCGTTCCAGCGCCAGCCGGATCACCCCGCGCAGGGCATCCTGCGCCAGGGCGTCATAGTGCATCTCGTCGACGGGGGGCGTCTCTTCGGCCATGGATCGCTCTCGTGTTCGCGCGAGGTGTAGCGGGGCCGCGCGACGGACGAAAGATGGCGATGAAGGAAATAGTGCCAGGGGTTCTGTTGGCAGGCCCCCTGGCGGCCCCGCCTGAGGATCTGAACCCCCAGGACTTAAGTTGGAATTACCGGAACCGCATTACGCGGCGACAGCGTATTCCCCAGCGAAGTTATCGTTCGCAGTTAGAAAATGGCCCGATACGGTGGGCCAGGACGAGCGAAAGCAGTCTTCTTTACACGTCCGTCGATGCTAGTCGGCCCCATGACGCCCGCCGAAACACGGGAGGAAATGGTGGAGCCGCCGGGAATCGCACCCGGGTCCGGTCCGCTTATTACAAGCGCGTTTATCGCCATATCCGGAGCAAGCCCCGGCAGGACCAATATAGGGCATCTGTTGACGGGTTCAAAGAGGCATGATGCCGAACGGTCGTCAGCCGCCGCCGGTGCGCCCCGTCGCCTTGCCGGTGCCTTCGCAAACAGGGCAGGTGTCGCCCGACGTCAGGGTGCCGCGCCCTTCGCATTCGGGACACAGGGTCGCGTCGGGTGCTAGTATAGCCGCCGGATCGGCGGGGTCTTCGGGAAAAAGGCCCCGATCCTGAATGTCATGCGGGTCCATGAACTCACAACGGCCAATAGGCGCGGCGGTTCACCGATCAGGTCACACGCGCCCAATCCGCCGTCTGGTTGCGGAACCAGGTGAGTTGGCGCTTGGCATAGTTGCGTGTGGCCTGCTGTATGGCCGCGATGGCTTGCTCGAGGGTGGTCGTCCCTTCCAGATGCGCCGACAACTCGCGTACGCCCACGGCCTTCATCGCGGGCAGGGCGGGGTCGAGGTTTCGTGCTCGGAGAGCATGAACCTCGTCCAACACCCCGTTGGCGATCATACTCTCCACGCGACGGTCGCACCGGGCATAGAGCGCCGCCCGGTCCGGTTCGACCACCATGCCGGTCCACGACCCCGGGGCTAGCAGAGGCGTCGTGTCGGCGGACCAGTCGCTAAGGGCGCGGCCGGTGTGCTCGGCCACGGACATCGCCCGGATCAGGCGTTGACGGTCGCCCATCTCGATCCGTTGGGCGACCTGAGCGTCCACGGCTGAGAGCCGACTGCGGAATGCGGTCTCGCCCTCGGCGTCGAACGCCTGCTCGACGGTATCGCGGACCTCGACCGGCACATCGGGAATGTCCGCCAATCCCTTGGTCAAGGCCGTGAAGTACAGCCCCGTCCCCCCGACCAGCAGCGCCGGTCGCCCCGCCTCGGCCAGTTCGCGCAGGATCGGCATGACGGCGCGGCTCCACCGGCCGACGGACCAGGCCTCCGCCGCATCGGCCACGCCGTACAGCCGATGCTCGACTTGCGCCTCATCCTCGACCGAGGGGCGGGCGGTCAGGATGCGCAGATCGGCATAAAGCTGCTGGCTGTCGGCATTGATGATGACCGCACCGATCTCGCGTGCCCGCTCTATGGCCAGGGCCGACTTGCCCGAGGCGGTCGGTCCGGCGATCAGTTCGATCAGGGGCGGTCGGGGCAAATCGGTGCTCGCGGAGAGGGGGCTTTCGGCGATAGAAGGCCCGCACACGCCCCGCAACCCCGAAGCTCTTTCCAGAGGCCGCGCCTTGCCCAACCGCGACACCGTCATCGCCGCCCTGAACGCCATCCTTGATCCCCAAAGCGGGCGCGGGCTGGTCGCGGCCGGTCTGGCGCAGGGGCTGACCGTGGCGGGCGATCGTGCGGGCTTCGTCATGGAGGTGCCGGCGGGCGACACCGCCCTGTATGCTCCTGTCCGCGACGCCGCCGAGGCTGCGCTGAAGGCCTTGCCCGGCATGGTCCGTGTCTCCGTCATACTGACCGCCGAGACGGCACCCGCGACCAAGCCCGTCCGCACCGCCTCCCTGTCGCCTCAGGCCGTGGACCAGACCCGCGCCAGGGCTCCCGTCCCGACCGACCGGCCCGCGCACGTTCGCCGCGTCCTGGCCATCGCCAGCGGCAAAGGTGGGGTGGGCAAGTCCACCGTCGCGGTCAATCTGGCTGCGGCGCTGTCCGCGCTAGGGTTGCGCGTGGGCCTGCTGGATGCCGATGTCTACGGTCCGTCTCTGCCGACCATGCTGGGGATCTCCGGCAAGCCGGAATACCGTGACGGCATGATGCAGCCGCATGAGGCGTTCGGGCTGAAGGCCATGTCCGTCGGTCTTCTGACCGGGGCCGGGGACGCCATGGTCTGGCGCGGGCCGATGGCGTCCCAGGCCCTGACCCAGATGCTGACCCAGACTCGCTGGGGCACCGCCGAGGAACCGCTGGATGTTCTGGTGATCGATCTGCCGCCCGGCACCGGTGACGTCCAACTGACCCTGATCCAGAAGACGCCGGTGGACGGAGCCGTCATCGTCTCCACGCCGCAGGAAGTCGCCCTGGCCGACGCCCGACGGGCGCATGCGCTGTTCCAGAAGGTTGGGGTGCCGACCCTGGGCCTGATCGAGAACATGAGTGGCGACGTGTTCGGGCGAGGAGGGGCGAAGGCCGAGGCGGCGCGGCTGGACGTGCCCTATCTCGGCGATCTGCCGCTGGACGCCAGCTTACGCGAGGGTGGCGATGCGGGTCGGCCCGTGGTGGTCAATGAGCCGGATGGCAACGTCGCCCAGCGGTTCATGGCCTTCGCCGGTGCCGTCCGAGAGGCTCTGGCGCTGAACTGACGGCCATCCTGTCTTGCAGCAATCCATAATTCCACTATCATGGAAATATGGAAACCGAATCCGCCCTGTTGAGTTTTGCGGCGCTCAGTCAATCGACACGGCTCGAGACCTTCCGCCTGCTGGTGCGCCATGAGCCCGAGGGTCTGGCGGCGGGCGAGATTGCGGATCGTCTGTCGGTCCCGGCCAATACCCTGTCGGCCCATCTGGGCGTGCTGTCTCGCGCCGGTCTGGTCACGGCCACGCGCCACAGCCGTTCGATCGTCTATCGCGCCGACCTGAGCCGGCTCAGCGACCTGGTGTTGTTCCTGGTCAAGGACTGCTGCCAGGGCCGGTCGGAACTGTGCCAACCCCTGGTGGCCGAACTGGCCCTCTGCTGCGCCTGAGGCCCCATGGACGTCGTCATCTATCACAACCCCGCCTGCGGCACGTCGCGCAACACCCTGTCGCTGATCCGGCATGTCGGGATCGAGCCGCATGTCGTTGAATATCTGAAGACTCCGCTCAGCCGCACCCTGGTCGCGTCGCTGGTTCAGCGCATGGGCGGCAGTGTCCGAGACCTCCTGCGCGAGAAGGGCACGCCCTATGCCGAGCTGGGTCTGGGCGACTCGTCCCTCACTGACGACCAGCTGCTTGATGCCGTCGAGGCCCATCCGATCCTGATGAACCGGCCGCTGGTGGTCTCGCCGCTGGGGGTGAAGCTGTGTCGCCCGTCGGAAGTGGTGCTGGACCTGCTCCCGGCCGAGGGGCTCAAGCCCTTCACCAAGGAGGATGGAGAGGTCGTCGTCGACGGCAACGGACGCCGGGTTCGCGGATGACCGAAGCCGCCGTCGCCAGGCCAGACCGCCTGTCCTTTCTGGATCGTTGGCTGACGCTGTGGATTTTCGCGGCCATGGGGCTGGGTGTCGTGCTGGGCACGGTGGTGCCCGGCCTGCCGCGCTGGATCGATAGCCTGTCGGTCGCCTCGACCAACATCCCCATCGCCATCGGCCTGATCCTGATGATGTATCCGCCTCTGGCGCGGGTGAAATACGAGGAACTGCCGCGGGTCTTCGCCGACAAGCGGGTTCTGGCTCTGTCGCTGTTCCAGAACTGGGTGCTCGGCCCGGTGCTGATGTTCGCCCTGGCCGTGACCTTCCTGAGGGATCAGCCGGAATACATGACCGGGGTGATCCTGATCGGCCTGGCCCGCTGTATCGCCATGGTCCTGGTCTGGAACCAGCTGGCGCGGGGCGACAATCAGTATGTGGCCGGTCTGGTGGCCTTCAACTCGATCTTCCAGATTGCCTTCTTCAGCGTCTATGCCTGGCTTTTCCTGACCGTCCTGCCGCCGCTGTTCGGGCTGGAGGGCAGCGTGGTGGACGTCGGTTTCTGGACCATAGCCATCGCCGTCCTGATCTATCTGGGCCTGCCATTCCTGGGCGGCTTTCTGACCCGCCGCGTGCTGATCGCCCGCAAGGGGGCCGACTGGTACGAGAGCCGGTTCCTGCCCCGCATCGGGCCGGTCACCCTGATCGCCCTGCTGTTCACCATCACGGCCATGTTCAGCCTGAAGGGCGGCGAGGTCGTCGCCTTGCCGCTGGATGCCCTGCGCATCGCAATTCCGCTGACGATCTATTTTCTGGTCATGTTCATCGTCAGCTTTCTGATGGGGCGGCTGATCCAGACCGATTATCCGCGAACAACGGCCCTGGCGTTCACGACGGCGTCCAACAATTTCGAACTGGCCATTGCCGTCGCCATCGCCGCCTTCGGCCTGGCCTCGCCGGTCGCTTTTGCTGCCGTCATCGGGCCGCTGGTCGAGGTGCCGGTGCTGATCCTGCTGGTCTCCGTCGCCCTGTGGCTGGGCCGCCGCTACTTCCCCGACACGGCTCCAGCGAAAGAGGCCTGCGGCTAGCCAATTTTTTCGACCCGACAGGGTTTTCAAACGCAACCTGAATCGCCACCTTGGCGGTTCCAGTCCCGCTCCTTCGGGATGATTGCCAAAGAGACCGCGATGTCCGTCGAGACCCTGTTCCGTCCGTTTACCGTCAAGAATCTGACCCTGCCGAACCGCATCGTCATGGCCCCGATGACCCGGTCCTTCTCGCCGGGCGGTATCCCGACCAGCGACGTCGCCGCCTATTATCGCAGGCGGGCCGAAGGCGGCGTGGGCCTGATCATCACCGAGGGCACGGTGGTCGAAAGGCCCGCCGCCCGTAACGACGCCGCCGTCCCGGTCTTTCACGGCGACGCCCTGCCGGAGTGGAAGAATGTGGTCGAGGAGGTTCACGCTGCGGGTGGCCTGATCGCGCCCCAGATCTGGCATGTTGGGGCGGCGCGTGGCCAGGGTGCGGACTGGCAGCCGCTGGGTCAGGTCGACAGCCCCTCCGGCCTCGTTGCACCGGGCAAGCAGAAGTATGAGGCCATGACCGAAGAGGACATTGCCGACACCATCGCCGCCTTCGGCCGGTCGGCTCGTGCGGCCCGCGATCTGGGCTTCGACGCCGCCGAGATCCATTCCGCCCACGGCTATCTGATCGATCAGTTCTACTGGGCTGGTCTGAATGCGCGGGGCGATCGCTGGGGCGGCCCGACGATCGCGGAGCGCGCTCGCTTCGGCGTTGAGGTCGTCAAGGCCGTGCGCGAAGGCCTGGGCCCCGACATTCCCCTGATCATCCGCCTGTCCCAGTGGAAGCAGCAGGACTACGACGCCAGGATCGCCCACAATCCCGACGAGATGGCCGAGTGGCTGCTGCCGCTGTCTGACGCGGGCGTCGATGTCTTTCACTGCTCGCAGCGCCGCTTCTGGGAGCCGGAGTTCGAGGGTTCTGATCTCAACTTCGCCGGCTGGGCCAAGGTCATCACCAGGAAGCCGACCATCTCCGTCGGCTCCGTTGGCCTGGATGGCGAATTCATCGCGGCGTTCGGTGGGGCGGGCTCCAACCCGGCGTCGCTGGAAGGCCTGATCGAGCGGATGGAGCGCGACGAGTTCGACCTGATCGCGGTCGGGCGCGCTTTGCTGGCCGACCCACGCTGGGTCGAGAAGGTCCGCGAGGGTCGTAACGACGAGCTGATGGCGTTCGATCGCTCGGCGATGGCGACGCTCACCTAGGTTCTAGGTTTCAGGGGTCAGGTTCTAAGGGTAGTGTTCGGGCGAGGTCGATGACGTCAAGCCTCCCTGAAATCTGACCCCTAGACCCAGAACCTTCCTTGCTCCTCGCCGTCCTGATCACCACCGCCTGGCTAAGCCTGATCATCGGGCTGCGCTATCTGCTGATCGCGGGCGGGGTGTGGTGGATGCAGTGGGGCAGGGCGCGTGGCCTGGGGCGACAACTGAACCGCGAGCGTCCGTCGCGCCGATTGATGCTTCAGGAAATCCGCTACTCCCTGATTGCCACCCCCATCTATGCCCTGCCTGCCGCCATTGCGCTGGAGGCGTTCAAGGCGGGCGGGACGCGGATGTATCTGGACCCGGCGCAATACGGCCTGTGGTGGCTGCCGGTCAGTTTCCTGCTGCTGCTGATCCTGCAGGACACCAACTATTACTGGACGCACCGGCTGCTGCATCATCCGCGCCTGTTCGCCATCGCCCATGCCGGGCATCATCGCTCGCGTGAGCCCAGCCCCTTCGCCAGCTTCGCCTTCGACCCCATAGAGGCAGTCCTGACCGCCTGGGTCCTGCCACTGGTGGTGTTCCTGATCCCGGTCAACCTGTGGGTCGTGGCGCTGCTGCTGACAGTGATGACGATCACCGCCGTGATGAACCACTGTGGCTGGGAGATGTGGCCGGATCGCTGGGTCCGCTCACCCCTCGGGCGACACCTGATCACCGCCACCCATCATGGTCGGCACCATACCCATATGAAGACCAACTTCGGCCTTCACCTGCGCTTTTGGGATCGTGTTTGTGGGACAGATGCAATGCCGCAGGTCAAGGACCCGGCCTAGCGGTGGTCCAGAATGCGGAAGACGAAGTCATGGTCGTCCTTCTCGCCCGCAGTGTGCGCCTCTGATGACGTTTCCGCGAAAGCGGCCTCATCGAAGTCCGGAAACACGGCGTCCCCATCCGGCGCGGCATCGACCTCGGTGATGTACAACCGCTTCGCACGCGGCAGGGTGGCTTCAAACAGGGCCGTGCCGCCGATCACGCAGATTTCGTCCACGCCGTCGTCCTCGGCCTGCTCGCGCGCGATCTCGATCGCCTCGTCCAGGCTGGTGCAGACCAGCGCCCCCTTGGGCGAATGATCGGTGCCATAGGCTTCGTCGCGCGTCAGCACGATGTTCAGCCGCCCTGGCAGGGGTTTCAGCGGCAGGCTCTCCCAGGTCTTGCGGCCCATAATGCACGGCTTGCCCATGGTGATGGCCTTGAACCGCTGCAGGTCACTGCGCAGCCGCCATGGCAGGTCGCCGTCACGACCGATCACGCCATTGCGACCCCGCGCGACGACCAGGGCGATACGGGCAAGGGGCAAGGGCGGACCTCTGGAAAACAGACGGCGACACGATCCGTCGCCGTCTGTTCTTACGCGATCAGACGACCGGTTCCAGTACCTTGAAGCGGAACAGCAGCGCCCCCAGTGCCGCACCGACCGCAGGCGCGACGAAGAAGACCCAGACCTGGCTCAAGGCCTCGCCGCCCTGCAACAGGGCCGGGCCGAAACTGCGCGCCGGATTGACCGACACGCCCGTGACCTGAATGCCGACGATGTGGATGACTGCCAGGGTGATGCCGATGGCCAGGCCGGCAAAGGCCCCGTGCTTCTGATCGCCACTGACGCCCAGGATCACGACCACGAAGATGGCCGTGAACACGATCTCGAAGATCAGGGCCGCCTGCAGGCCGTATCCGCCGGGCGATCCCGCATCGAAACCGTTGGCCCCCAGATTGGTGAACCCTGTCTTGGCGATCAGACCGATGACGGCTGCGCCCGCGATGGCCCCCAGAATCTGGGCGACCCAGTACAGACCCATGTCCTTGGCCGACATGCGCCCGGCAACGAAGGCGGCCAGGCTGACGGCCGGGTTTACATGACAGCCCGATATCGGCCCGATGCCGTACGCCATGGCCACGATGGCAAAGCCGAAGGCCAGGGCGATGCCCAGTTGCCCCACATAGTCGAACCCGCCCAGGACCGCCGCCCCGCAGCCGAACAGAACCAGCACCAGGGTGCCGACGAACTCCGCAGCAAACTTCTTCAACATCATACCCTCCCCACAAGGACCCGCTTGGCGGGCTGAAGGGGCAGGATGCGCCGGAATCGCCTCAAGCGCTATGGTTGGGTTGCGGGTTCATGCCGTGCTTGCGGGCCTCGTCAGCCAGCAGTCTTGTCCAACCATTTCAGCCATTTGCGACGCATCGCCGCCTCCAGGTCGATGCCTGCGCCGTCGCAATAGATCAACAGCATGCCCAGCACATCCGCCGCCTCGTCGCCCTGCGCCTGCGCATCCGCGTGACCCCGCGCGCGCCCGCTGATGCGCAGATGCTCTGCCGTCAGCTCGCCCAGCTCCTCCTGCAGCTTCAACAGGGCCCAGTCGCCGGACCGGTCGATCCCGTGCTCTGCGGCATAGATGTCGGAGATGCGCAGGACGTCATCCTGCAAGGCCTTGAGGCTGACCGTCACTTTTTCACGACACTCTGATCGATGAGCCTAAGGATTCTGTCGATGAAACCACAAATGCTCAGTGCGTCTTCGCGGCTGAAATTGTCTGCGACTGTGTGGTGGGTTTCATTCCTGAGGGCCTGCATAAGGCCGCGTAGGATGTTTGCGTAACCCTCCTGCTCCGATTTTACCGTTGAGAAGACGATCAACGCTTCCGCTGGGTCGCTCTTAACTGCCGTGCTGACCAAACCAGGCCCGTAGTGAGTGCGATCAAGACCTGCCCGATTTCGCAAGCGATCTTCTAGGACGAGGGTGGCTTGATTTATAACTCGGTCAAACGGCCCGTCGCCTAGAATGAGGTCACCGCAACGTTCTTGAAGTTCTCGGTCATGGATCGCCTTGAATAGCGACTCTACTTCGAGTTTGCGTTCTTCCACGCCATAACCGTAATCCAAAAAGCCCAAGAGTTGCATTGCTTTAGACTTCACTTCGGCACTATCGCACCAACTATCATGGCCGTTCTGCCACGTGCGAATGGTCTGTGCAGAGAAGTCACCGAGCGTTTTGTCCAACGCCCGTTCAACGGCCAAATGTATTCTCCCGTAGTCCGAGATGAACGTAGCCTTGATGTTGTTCGGAGGGATGCTTGGAATAAATCCCTTGAGCCAGCCATACGCTTGGCGAAGTTCTTGAACCTTATCCATCACACCGCGATCGGCGCCTTGATGTGCGGCCAGGGTGCGTAGTCGCTGAGCACGAAGTCCTCCAGCGCATAGGCGAACAGGTCGGCCTTGGGCGCGATGGTCATAGTCGGCAGGGCCAGCGGCTCGCGGCTCAACTGGGTTTCGGCCTGTTCGACGTGGTTCAGATACAGGTGGGCGTCGCCGAAGGTGTGGACGAACTCACCGGGCTCCAACCCCACCACCTGGGCGATCATCATGGTCAGCAGGGCATAGGAGGCGATGTTGAACGGCACGCCCAGGAAGACGTCGGCGCTGCGCTGATACAGCTGGCAGCTCAGCTTGCCGTCGGCCACGAAGAACTGGAACAGGCAATGGCAGGGCGGCAGGGCCATGTCGTCCACGTCCGCCGGGTTCCAGGCGGTGACGATGTGGCGGCGGCTGTTGGGATTGGTCTTCAGACCGTGGACCAGCTTTTCGATCTGGTCGATGACCCGGCCGTCCGGCGCCGTCCAGGACCGCCACTGCTTGCCATAGACGGGGCCGAGCTCGCCCTGCGCATCCGCCCATTCGTCCCAGATGCGGACGCCGTTGTCCTTCAGCCAGCCGATATTGGTCTCGCCGCGCAGGAACCACAGCAGCTCCACGATGATCGAGCGCAGATGCAGCTTCTTGGTGGTCAGCAGCGGAAAGCCCTTGGACAGGTCGAACCGCATCTGACGCCCGAACACGCCCAGAGTGCCCGTGCCCGTCCGGTCATCGCGCCGCGCGCCGTTGTCCAGGATGTCGCGCAGCAGGTTGAGGTACTGCCACTCCGGATGGTCGGCAGGCGCGGCCCCGGTTCGGGCTTGAAGATCGGCGAGGGCAACGGCGGCGTTCATGGCGACACTGTGTCGTTGATTCGCTCCGTTTGGCAGGCCGATGATTCGGTTGCTCACAGAAAGTTGGCCGGGTCGTCAGGTCGTCTCTGCCGCCGCCTTCTTCTTTGCAGGGGCCTTTTTCTTCGCTGCTGGTTTCTTGGCGGCCGCCGCCTTCTTTGGTGCCGCCTTCTTGGCCGGAGCCTTCTTGCCCTTGGCCGGGGCCGCCGCCGCGCGTGCCGCCAGCAGGGGCAGGGCCTCGTCCAGCGTCAGGTCTTCGGGTGCCGTCCCCTTGGGCAGGGTCGCATTGATCTTGCCAGACTTCACATAGGGGCCGAAGCGGCCGGCCATGACGTGGATCGGCTCGCCCGTCTCCGGATGCGCACCCAGGTCCTTCAGCGGAGCCGCTGCGGCCCCACGCCCGGCAAACTTGCCCGCCCGTTTTTCGGCCAGCAGGACGACGGCGCGGTTCAGCCCGACCTCGAACACCTCGTCGATGTCCGCCACATTGGCATAGGTGCCGGCGTGCAGCACGAACGGGCCATATCGGCCCAGCCCGGCGGTGATCATCTTGCCGTCCTCTGGGTGCGCGCCGACTTCGCGCGGCAAGGCCAGCAGGCGCAGCGCCTGATCCAGGTCCAGCGATGCGGGTGACCAGCCCTTGGGCAAGGATGACCGTTTCGGCTTCTCCTCACCGGGCGGTGTGGTTTCCACATAGGGCCCGAACCGCCCGATCTTCAGCTGCACAGGCTGGCCGGTCGCCGGGTCGATGCCCAGTTCGCGGTCGCCACCCTCGGCCCCGCCGTCTGCCGCATCCGGAGATGCTACGGGCCGGGTGAATTTGCAGTCGGGATAGCGCGAGCAGCCCACGAAAGCCCCGAACCGGCTGGTCTTCAGGCTCAGCTGACCCTGATGGCACAGCGGGCATTCACGCGGATCGGACCCGTCTTCCTTCTGCGGGAAGATGTGCGGCCCTAAGGATTCGTTCAGCGCATCCAGGATGGCGGTGGTCCGCAGTTCGCCCGCGGCGCTGGTCGCCGCATGGAAGTCCGTCCAGAACTCGCGCAGCAGCACCTTCCAGTTCAGATCGCCTGCCGAAACCTCGTCCAACCGGGTCTCAAGCGCGGCGGTGAAGTCGTACTCGACCCATTTGGCGAAGAACTGTTCCAGGAAGGCCGTGACCAGCCGTCCCTTGTCCTCGGGATAGAAGCGGTTCTTGTCGGTCCGGACGTATTCGCGGTCGCGCAGGGTCGTCAGAATGGAGGCATAGGTCGAAGGTCGGCCAATCCCCAGCTCTTCCAGCTTCTTGACCAGGGTCGCTTCCGAATAGCGCGGGGGCGGTTCGGTGAAATGCTGGTCTGTGCGGATCGCGTCGACCTGGGCGATGGCACCTTCCTTCAGCGCGGGCAGGCGGGTTGTGTCGTCTTCGTCGTCGGCTCCGTCCTTGGGCTTGTCGTCGCGCCCCTCTTCGTACACGGCCATGAAGCCGTCGAAGGCCACGACTTGGCCGGTGGCGCGCAGGGCGGTCTGGCCCGACGGCTCCTCGATCTCGATGGTCGTGCGGTCCAGACGGGCAGACTCCATCTGGCTGGCGATCGTCCGCTTCCAGATCAGTTCGTACAGCTTCTGCAGGTCGCCATCGAGACGCAGTGTTTCTGGCGCACGCGTCATATTGGTTGGGCGGATCGCCTCGTGCGCTTCCTGGGCGTTCTTGGCTTTGGTCTTGTAGTAGCGCGGCTGTTCCGGGACATAGGCGGGCCCGAAGCGGTCGCCGATGACCTCGCGGGCCTGGGCGATGCCTTCGGGACTGACGGACAGGCCGTCGGTCCGCATGTAGGTGATCAGCCCGCCCTGATCGTCGACGCCTTCATACAGTTTCTGCGCCGCCTGCATGGTGCGTTGGGCCGTGAAGCCCAGCTTGCGACTGGCTTCCTGTTGCAGGGTCGAGGTCATGAAGGGCGGGCTGGGCGCGCGCTTGACTGGCTTCTTCTCCACCGAGTTGATGGTGAAGGTCCCGGCGTTGATCGCGTCGCGCGCCGCCGTCGCCATGGCTTCGGACACGATATCCAGACGCTGCACCCGCTTGCCGGCATGTTTGACCAGTCGCGCGGTGAACGGCGGGCTATCGGCGTTCAGGTCGGCCTCGACGGACCAGTATTCCTGGGCCTTGAACTTTTCGATCTCCATCTCGCGATCGACGACGATGCGAAGGGCGACCGACTGCACCCGGCCCGCAGAGCGCGCGCCCGGCAGCTTGCGCCACAGGACTGGAGACAGGTTGAACCCGACCAGATAGTCCAGCGCGCGGCGGGCCAGATAGGCCTCGACCAGCTCCATGTCGATCTGGCGAGGGGCCGCCATGGCCTCAAGCACGGCCGACTTGGTGATGGCGTTGAAGGTGACCCGCTCGACGTGCGTGTCCTTCAGCACCTTCTTCTTGGTCAGGATCTCCAGCACATGCCAGCTGATGGCCTCACCCTCGCGGTCGGGGTCGGTGGCCAGGATGACGCGATCGGAGCGTTTGGCGACCTCGGCGATCTCGCTCAGGCGCTTTGAGGCCTTGGCGTCGATCTCCCACGACATGGCGAAATCATCATCCGGCAGGACCGACCCATCCTTGGACGGCAGGTCGCGGACGTGACCGTAGGAGGCCAGGACGGTGTAGTCCGGACCCAGGTATTTATTGATGGTCTTGGCCTTAGCGGGGCTCTCGACGACGACGAGGTTCATGCGGGGAGGGGGCCTTTCAGAGGGCCGGGAACGTGGTTGGCCCAGGCCTCGCTGTCAATCGCTGCGATGACAGAAGATATTCATGATTGCGGTATAGCTTGCACGCCTACCCAAAGTTGTGTGAAGTCTTCAGTTGCAGGAGAGGGAAAAGGCATGCGAACCGAAGCGACTTCCGTATCCGAGACCAGACCCGCTGACCGAGCGGTCGATCTGGGTGACTATCCGGTCCGCGAATATATCCGGGCGATGTCCACCGAACTGGCCCAGATGGCCCTGTGGGATGGCGACCCCGCCTTGGCCCAGGCCCTGGAGGTTGCTGCCCGGCTGGCCAATGTGCCCAAGGTGGTCAAGCCGGTTCGCGACACGGCTCCCAGCCGCAAACGCGCCAGCTAGCGCGAGACCAGCCCGCCGGCCAGGAGGGTCGCGCGGCCCACCAGGCTGAGCTCCAGCAGGGCGGCCGCTACTGTGCCGATCGACACGTTCAGCGCCCGCGCCAGTTCGTCGCGTGGTGTCGGTGTCGGCGACAGCAGGTCCGCCACCTGTTCGATCAGGGCCTCGTCCAGATCGTAGGGTGCGCCGTCAAACGGGTTGGTATGGTCCGGTTCGCGCAGAGTCCGCAGGGTGTTGAACGCCCGCTCGACATCCTCCAGCCCCTCGCACAGGATCGCCCCCTGGCGCAGGAGTTCGTTTGGCCCCTTGGAGCGGGGGTCCAGTGGCGAGCCCGGCACGGCGAAGACATCGCGCCCCTGTTCGCCTGCCAGCCGCGCGGTGATCAATGAGCCGGAGCGAATTTCCGCCTCCACCACGATGACCCCGCGCGATAAGCCCGAGATGATGCGGTTGCGGCGGGGAAAGTCCCGGGCCTGGGCCCTGGCACCCACAGGGCTCTCGGACACAATGCAGCCGCGCTCCACGATCTGGGCATACAGGTCGGCATTGTCGGGCGGATAGATGTCGTCCACCCCGCCGCCCAGCACAGCGATGGTGCCGGTTTCAAGCGCCCCGGCATGGGCCGCACCGTCGATGCCTCGTGCGAGGCCGGACACGACCACATGACCAGCTTGGCCCAGTTGCTGTGCCAGACCCCGCGCGATCCGCTGGCCGCCAGCCGAGGCGATGCGCGCGCCGACGATGCCGATGCAGGGTCGGGCCATCAGCCCGACATCGCCCCGCGTCCAGAGCAGGGGCGGCGGCGGATCGAGTGCGGCCACCATTTCGGGATAGTCGGCCTCGCCCAGCACGATCAGCCGTGCACCGATCCGCTCGCCCGCCGTCAGTTCGGCCTCGACGGAGGCGACCGTGGGCAGGGTATGACCTGTGCCACCCCCCTTGCGGATCAGGTCGGGCAGGGCCTCGACCGCGCGCTCCGCGCTGCCGAACCGGTCCAGCAACTGGCGAAAGGTGACGGGCCCAACCTTGTCGGTGCGGGCCAGACGGACCCGCGCGAAACGCTCGGCCTCGCTCAGGCCTGTGCTCACGCCGACTTGGCTCCGATGCGCGGTTCCACGCCCTTCAGCAGACGGGCGATATTCTCATGATGCCGTACCCAAATCAGTACGGCCGTGAACACGGACAGTGCGATGATCGGCTGAGGCGCTGGCAGTTTGAGCACAGCCAGCGGCATCAGCCCAACCAGAGGGGTCGCCGCCGAAGCGACCAGCGCCGCCAGTGACGACATCCTTAGCAGCGCAGCCGTCAGCAGCCAGATTACCGCTGCCACCAGACCCAGCGGCCACCAGGCCGCCAGCATCAGGCCAAAGAAGGTCGCCACCCCCTTGCCACCCTTGAACTTCAGCCAGACGGGGAACAGGTGACCCAGGAAGGCAGCGCCACCCGCGACCGCTCCCGCGATCTCGGCGTTCGGACTGGCACCGCCCATCAGAGCCTTGGCCAGCAGAAGAGCCGCTGCCCCCTTGCCCGCATCCAGCAGAAGGGTCGCGATGGCCAGGTCCTTGCGTCCGGTCCTCAGCACATTGGTCGCGCCGATATTGCCCGAGCCGATGCTGCGTACGTCGCCCGCACCGCCGAGACGCGTCAGGATCACGCCGAACGGGATGGAGCCGAGCAGATAGCCGCCAACCGCCATGAGGGCGAGCACTGCCGCAAAAGGCATGGCGGGTTCGGGCAACTGATTCGCTCCTGTCAGACGTCGCCGTGGACGATGCGGCCACCGACGACGGTGAGCAAGACCTTGCCTTGCAGGCGGCGGCCGTCGAACGGCGAGTTCTTGGATTTGGATTTCAGCGTGGCCGCGTCGATGACGATGGGGGCGTTGGCGTCGAACAGGATGAGGTCGGCGGGTGCGCCCTCGGCCAGTCGTCCGGCCTCGAGACCCAGCAGGCTGGCCGGGCCGGTCGTCAATGGACGCAGCACATCGAGCAGGTCCAGCCCGGCCTCGTGATGCAGCGTCAGGGCGGCGGGCAGAAGGGTTTCAAGACCGATGGCCCCGGGCGTCGCCTCGCTGAAGGGGCGGCGCTTGTCCTCGGCGGGGGCAGGAGCGTGGGCGGATGTGATGACGTCGATCAGGCCTTCCCGCACCGCCTCGATAAGGGCCTGCCGGTCGGCCTCGCTGCGTAGCGGCGGGTCCAGCCGGTAGAAGGTGCGGTAGTCGCCGATGTCGATCTCGTTGAAGCAGATGTGGTTGACCGACACCGAGGCGGCGATCTCCAGCCCCTTGGCGCGCGCGCGAGTCAGGGTTTCCAGCGCGCCCTCGGTCGAAATCTGGTCCACCAGGAAACGTGCCCCGGTCTGTTCGGCCAGGGCGAGGTCGCGCTCCAGCTGGATGCGTTCGGCGATGGCGGGCACCGACGAAAGGCCCAGCCGGGTGGCCAGTTCGCCACTGGTTGCCACGGCTCCTTCAGATAGCCAGGGATCGGCCGGGCGGCAGGAGATCAGGGCGTTGAAGGTGGCGGCATAGCTCATGACCCGCTGCAGGGTGCGGGTGTTGGAGATCACGCGGTCGACGTCGGTGAAGTACAGCGCGCCGGCTTCGTCCATCAGACCGATCTCGGCCATGCGCTGGCCGTCGCAGGCCCGGGTGGCTGCTCCCGCCGCCCGCACGTTCACCAGCCCCAAGGCCGCTCCGCGCCGCTGGATGAAGTCGATCATCGCCGGGTCATCCAGCGCCGGGTCGGTGTCGGGCTGGATGACGATGGTGGTGACCCCGCCGGCCGCTGCCGACTGGGCCGCTGACTTCAGCGTCTCCTTCGGTTCGGCTCCCGGCTCGCCTGTCTTGACGCGGATGTCGATCAGGCCGGGGGCCAGGCAGCGGCCGTCGGCGTCAACGACCTTGATACCAGCGGGCGCGACCGCATGAGTGCCCCGGATGACCTCGACGATCCGTCCGTCGTCGACCAGCACCGCGCCGGGGCCGTCATAGTCCGACGCCGGGTCGATCAGGCGCGCGTTCAGTATGGCCATGGCCGTCGACGATGACGCCGTCATGTCGTGGCTCCATCCAGCCGCACAGCCAAGGCCGCCAGCACCGCCATACGCGCCGCCACGCCCATCTCGACCTGATCCTGGATCAGGGAGACGCTCGGATCGTCGGCGACGTCGGAATCGATCTCCACCCCCCGGTTCATTGGCCCAGGATGCATGACCTTCGCACCCGGCTTGGCCCAGGCCAGCTTCTCGCGGTCCAGGCCCCAGAAGCGGAAATATTCTCGCGTCGAGGGCACCAGTGCGCCCTCCATCCGCTCCAGCTGGAGACGCAGCATCATCACGACGTCGCAGCCTTGCAGGCCGTCCTTCATGTCGTGAAATACCTCGCAGCCCCAGCGGTCGGCATCGCCGGGCACCAGCGTCGGCGGCCCGATCAGCCGCACCCGCGCCCCCATCATGGACAGCAGGGCCACGTTCGATCGCGCCACGCGGCTGTGGGCGATGTCGCCGCAGATGGCGACCGTCAGCCCCCCGACATCGCCGAACGCCCGGCGCAGGCTCAGCAGGTCCAGCAGCGCCTGGGTCGGATGCTCGTGCCGTCCATCCCCCGCATTGACGACCGCACAGCCGACCTTCTGGCTCAGCAGGTCCGCCGCGCCGGAGGCCGAATGGCGCACCACCAGCACGTCCGGCTTCATGGCGTTCAGCGTCGCCGCCGTATCAATCAGGGTCTCGCCCTTGGCCACGGAGGATGTCCTGGGCGACAGGGCCGTGACGTCCGCCCCCAGCCGCTTGGCCGCGATCTCGAACGAGGCGCTGGTCCGGGTCGAGTTTTCGAAGAACAGGTTCACCACCGTGCGACCGCGCATCAGGTCCAGGCCCTTGGCGTTCGACCGGTTCAGATCGACGAAGGCGTCGGCCAGATCCAGCAGGGCAGGGGCGGTCGCCGCATTCAGGTCGCCGGCGGCGAGGAAATGGGCCTTCGGAAACGGCATCAGCCGTTCGCGAATCAGTTCGGTGAGGGCGTCGGGCTGTCTCATCGAGGCCCGGCTATAGGGCCAGTCAGGCGAGAGGGGAAGCGCGCAGCCGGTCCAGCGCACCCTGCAATATCCATGCGGCGGCCGTGCGGTCCACGACATTAGCCCGCCGCTTGCGGTTCAGGTCCAGGTCCTCGATCAGGAACCGCTCTACCGCACTGGTCGACAGCCGCTCGTCCTGAAACGCATAGGGCACGGGTCGCAGCCTTTGCAGATTGCGCGCAAAGGCCCGGCATGACTGGGCGCGTGGCCCTTCTGTGCCGTCCATGTTCAGCGGCAGGCCGATGACCAGTCCCGACACGCTGCGTCCGTTCATGATCTTGAACAGGGCCTCGGCATCCTGCGTGAACTTGACCTTGCGGATCAGCGACAGCGGGCTGGCGATCATCCGGCTGGTGTCGGACACCGCCACGCCTATGGTCTTTTCGCCCAGATCCAGCCCCAGCCAGGCAGTTCCCGGAGGGGTCGATGCGGACAGGGATTGAAGGGTCAATTCGGTCACCGCGCGGGCGTTAGGCCCGCCGCTCGAATGTGTCAAAATCTATGGCGTCTCGCAGCCGCCGTAGGCGTCGTCATAGCTGCGCCCAAAACAGGCGATCATGGCGTCCAGCACGTTCAGATTTATGGGCCACCGCATTTCCACACCGAAGCGTTCTCGGAAGGAGGCGGCAGTCTGATCCCAGTCTTCTGGCTTCGGTGTCAGGGCGAGACGATCTCGCGCCGCCAGTAGTCCAGCACGATCATTGTTCAGGAAGGCCACCGTTCCGAGGGCGTAATCCTGGAAGCCGTCGCCTTGCACTTCGGGATTCACGCCAGCCAGCAACAGACGGATCGCGGGCACGCGTTCTCCCAACGACGCCCTGATCTGGCCCTCATGCCAGTAATTGGTGTGCAACTGTCCTGCTGTCAGGGACGACCTGTTGGCCGATCTATAAGTGGCTAGCAGTTCTGCCGCCGCCTCCCGACATTCCTGCTTTTGAGCGAGCGGACGCCATCCGCCATTCAGGTCCTGGTCGAAGGCGTCTGCAGACAGGGCCAGCAAGGCCTCACGATCGTAAGCACAGGTCTGATCCAGCGGTGCCGACTGAAGTGCCAGGACAAAGGCCAAGGCTGTAAACATCTCATTCCCCCGATGGCCTGCACCAGACAGAAGAATTGCAGATTGCGGCGTCACTTGGACCGTTCGAGATACAGGCTGGTCGCAGGGCCGATCGAAGCGTTAAGGTTCACAAATTCGAGCGAGACCCCCCGCATGACGACAACCGCCTCCCTTCGCATCATCCTGCTGTCCGCAATGATGTTGGTCCCCGCGGCCTGTGAAGCGCCTGCGCAACAGGCGACCGCCGTGTCGCCCGGCACCACCGCGCCTGCTGCTCGTCCTTGGTCAGCCACGGGCCCCGCACAGACCATTGCTGCCGTGGCCGAGACCGAGCTTCAGGAGGCGGCCGCCGTGTCGCAGCTTCATTCCATCGAGGCGCAGGATGCCAAGGTGTTCAGCATCTCTGGCGGCGACCCCGCCGTGAACGGCCTTGTCACCTATCTGGGCCTCTACATCAGTTCGGCGGAGGGTTGGCGCGTCTATCCCATCGGTGATTTCGCCGAGTGGCAGGTTGCGGAGGTCACCGACCAGCGCGTGGTCCTGAGCGCACGTCAGGATACGGCGACCCCGGAAGGAACGATCCAGAGCCGCGATCTCCGTGTCAGGGTGGACTTCGACTGGGTCGACGAGATGCCGGCCCCCAGCATCACGGTCACCGAGGGTCGCTAGACCCACCTGAATCCTTGTGAAATCCAGTCGGGGCCGCTAATCCCGCCCGCTTGGAACTGTTTCTGGAGGGCCGCATGGCCATCGACGCCGCGACGGTGCGCAAGGTCGCCCACCTCGCCCGCATCAAGACCCCCGAGGACCGGCTGGAGCCGCTGGCGAAGGAGCTGAACGGCATCCTGGCCTGGATCGAGCAGCTGGACGAGGTCGACATCGACGGCGTCGAGCCCATGACCTCCAATGTGGCCCAGCCCATGCGCCTGCGCGACGACGTCGTCACCGACGGCGGCATGGTGGAGGCCGTCCTGTCCAATGCGCCGCGGTCCGCCGACGGCTTCTTCGTCGTGCCCAAGGTAGTCGAATAGAATGTCCGACCTGACCCAACTGACCCTCAAGGCGGCCCTCGACGGCCTCAAGGCTCGCGACTTCTCCTCCGAGGAAATCACCAGGGCCTTCGTCGCCAACATCGACGCTGCCAATCCGACGCTGAATGCCTTCGTCGTCCAGACCACGGACAAGGCGCTGGAAATGGCGCGGGCCTCCGACGCTCGCCTGGCCAGGGGCGAGGGCGGGGCGCTGGAAGGCGCGCCGCTGGGTATCAAGGACCTGTTCTGCACCCAGGGCGTCCAGACGACCGCCGGGTCCAACATGCTGCGTGGCTTCGTGCCGCCCTATGAATCGACCGTCACGTCCAACCTCTGGGCCGACGGCGCGGTCATGCTGGGCAAGCTGAACATGGACGAGTTCGCCATGGGCTCGTCCAACGAGACCTCGGCCTTCGGCGCGGTGAAGAACCCGTGGAAGTCCAAGACGTCCAACGCCGAACTGACGCCGGGTGGCAGCTCGGGCGGTTCGGCCTCGGCGGTCGTGGGCGACCTCTGCCTGGCCGCCACGGCGTCGGACACCGGCGGCTCGATCCGCCAGCCTGCGGCGTTCACCGGCACGGTCGGGATCAAGCCCACCTATGGCCGGGCCAGCCGCTTCGGCATGGTGGCCTTTGCCAGTTCGCTGGACCAGGCCGGGCCGATCACGAAGACGGTCGAGGACGCCGCCATTCTGCTGCGCTCCATGTGCTCATTCGACGTTAAGGACGCGACCAGTCTGGACATCGAGACGCCGGACTGGACCCAGTCGCTGGGCAAGTCGGTCAAGGGTCTGCGCATCGGGGTACCCGCCGAATATGTCGTCGATGGCATGCCCGCCGAGATCCAGGCGCTCTGGGACCAGGGCATTGCCTGGCTGAAGGATGCGGGCTGCGAGATCGTGCCGATCAGCCTGCCGCACACCAAATACGCCCTGCCGGCCTATTACATCATCGCCCCGGCCGAGGCCTCGTCCAATCTGGCCCGCTATGACGGCATGCGCTTCGGCCACCGCGCCGAGGGCACGACCAGCCTGACGGACCTGTACGAGACCAGCCGCGCCGAGGGCTTCGGCAAGGAGGTCCAGCGCCGCCTGACCATCGGGGCCTATGTGCTGTCCGCCGGCTTCTACGACGCCTATTACGTTCGCGCACTGAAGGTCCGCCGCCGCATCGCCGAGGACTTCGACACCGTCTGGGACAAGGTCGACGCCATCGTCACCCCGTCCACGCCGTCGGCGGCCTTTGCGCTGGGGGACAAGCAGATCGATCCGCTGCAGATGTATCTGAACGACATCTTCACCGTCACCGCCAACCTGGCGGGCCTGCCGGGCATTTCGGTGCCCGCCGGTCTGGACAGCGGCGGCCTGCCACTGGGTCTCCAGGTCATCGGCAAGGCGCTCGACGAGGCGACGGTGTTCCAGGTGGCGAGCGCGCTGGAAGACGCGGCAGGGTTTGTGGCCAAGCCGGAGAAGTGGTGGTAGCGATTAAATCGCTCTAAAGATCAGCGGGTTAACACCGTTATCCACAGCCATTATTTTTCGCGGAACAAAACGGGCACATACCAGATGCTGGGGCCTAGACATGAGGCGACCCCCAACATATGGTGGTCAACAGCTAGATTGCGCGTGTTAGCAGTTGACCTGCCCGAGTGCTTACGCACTTGGTCAGTCCCTGCGAATCACGTTCCATGAAGGTGAGAGGGAGGCGCTGTAACGCCTCCCTCGCCCATAACCTTCCGCGGACGGGGGTTAGGGAGCTCGCGTGGAGCACGTCCTAAGAACTACGATTCTTATGGGGCGACAACAAGTCCGCTGAAGGAGGATCGTCATGGACGGTTCGTTCAACCAGCGTAAGCCCATCGGCACCATTGCCTCGACCGGACAGACTTGTCCGGAATCGGGGGTTTGGAGAGTCGTTGGAACTCCATCCACCACAGCACCCATTGCGAAGGGTAACACTATCCCCCCTTACGCTGGGCGTGCTGTGACCTGGCAGTTGATTGCTTACGCCTGATCTTCGGGGTGGGCCTTGGCCCACCCCGTTAATTTAACCCTTAACGCGGAGGCCAAGATGGCTAAGAATACTGGAAACGATTATCGCCGCGGCGCTGTGACGGGCCGCACCCAATTCCAACGCCCGGACGGACAGTGGCAGAAAAGGAATGAAACTGGGGGTGGCTTCATGGAGGTGAAGCAGAGCTCAGGGCCATTCAAAGGTGTCGCTAAAGAGCCGGACGGGCGTGACGGTAGGGACTAAAACCTTGGGAGGGGAGCGTAAGTTTCCCTCCCATCGTCATTTATGGCGAGCTATAGCCTCCGCATGACCGACACCAAATCCGCTACACCATCCAAACTCATCCAGGGCCGCACCGGTGCCTGGGAAATCGTCATGGGGCTGGAGATCCACGCCCAGGTGGCGTCGAAGGCCAAGCTGTTTTCGGGTGCCGCCGTCGGTTTCGGTGCCGGACCGAACGAGCAGGTGTCGCTGGTCGATGCGGGCTTCCCTGGCATGCTGCCGACGCTGAACAAACACTGCGTCGAGCAGGCCGTCCGCACGGGCCTGGGCCTGAATGCGCAGATCAACAAGCGCAGCCAGTTCGACCGCAAGAACTACTTCTACCCCGACCTGCCGACCGGCTATCAGATCAGCCAGCTGTATTTCCCCATCGTGGGCGAGGGCGTCGTCGAGGTGGAGGCCGAGGACGGCAGCTTCTTCAACGTCGGCATCGAGCGCCTGCATCTGGAACAGGACGCGGGCAAGCTGATCCACGACCTGTCGCCGACGGAGAGCTACGTCGACCTGAACCGCGCGGGCACGGCCCTGATGGAGATCGTGTCCCGGCCCGACATCCGTTCGCCGGAAGAGGCGGTCGCCTACGTCAAGAAGATCCGCACCATCCTGATCTATCTGGGCACCTGCGATGGCGACATGGAGAAGGGCAATCTGCGCGCCGACGTGAACGTGTCCGTCTGCCGCGAGGGCCAGTACGCCAGGTTCAAGGAGACCGGCGACTTCAGCCATTTGGGCACGCGCTGCGAGATCAAGAACGTCAACTCGTTCCGCTTCATTTCGCAGGCCATCAACTATGAGGCCCGGCGCCAGATCGAAATTCTCGAGGACGGCGGCAAGATCGATCAGGAGACGCGGCTTTACGATCCGACCGCCGGCGAGACCCGTTCTATGCGGTCCAAGGAAGAGGCGATGGACTATCGCTACTTCCCCGACCCCGACCTGCTGCCGCTGGAGCTGGAGCAGGCCTGGATCGACGGCATCAAGGCCGACTTGCCCGAACTGCCCGATGCCAAACGCCGCCGCCTGATGGCCGACTATGGCCTGTCGCAATACGACGCCGTGGTGCTGATATCCGAACAGGCCAAGGCCGACTATTTCGAAGAGGCTGCCAAAGGCCGGGACGCCAAACTGACGTCCAACTGGGTGACCAATGAGGTCTCCGCCCGTCTGGCTGCCGACGGCCGCGACTTCAGCGACAATCCTCTGCCCGCCGCCCATGTCGCCCAGCTGGTCGAGCTGATCGAGACCAACGTCATCTCGTCCAGGATCGCCAAGGAAGTCTTCGACCACGTCTGGAACGGCGAAGGCTCCCCCGCCGAGGTGGTCGAGAAGCACGGCCTCAAACAGGTCACCGACACCGGCGCGATCGAAAAGGCCATCGACGACATCATCGCCGCCAACCCCGACAAGGCCGCAGGCGTCGCTGAAAAGCCCCAGTCCCTCGGCTGGTTCGTTGGCCAGGTCATGAAGGCGACGGGCGGCAAGGCCAATCCGGCGGCGGTGAACGACATCCTGAAAGCCAAGCTGGGGCTCTGACGCGACGGATTGGTATGGTATTTTAATACCGTATTTGATTTGTCGTTACCAATCAGGGGTTTGGTGCGGATTGATGCTCAGGCTCGGCATTGACCTGACCCGTTGCGTCCCCTAGTAAGCGCGCCTTCCGCTTCTTCCGGCCATCTGGCGGGGAGGGGCCTCGTATCGCCTTCCCGGGAAACCCACGTCATGCTGAAGAGCACTACGGCTTCGTTGAAGCCGGCCGACGTCACGAAGAAGTGGATCCACATCGATGCCGAAGGCGTCGTCGTGGGCCGTCTCGCGACGTTCATCGCCAACCGTCTGCGCGGCAAGCACCGCGGCGACTACACCCCCCACGTCGATTGCGGCGACTATGTCGTCGTCACCAACGTCGACAAGGTGGTGTTCACGGGCAAGAAGAACACGGACAAGATCTACTACCGCCACACCGGTCACCCGGGCGGCGTCAAGCAGACGACGCCGGAAAAGGTCCTGAACGGCCGTTTCCCCGAGCGCGTCCTTGAAAAGGCCGTTGAGCGCATGCTGCCCAAGGAGAGCCCGCTGGCTCGCAAGCAGATGACGCACCTGCGCCTGTTCGCCGGTTCAACCCACGACCACGAAGCCCAGAAGCCGGAAACCATCGACTTCGCGTCGGCGTCTTCCAAGAACACCCGGAGCGCTTGAGCATGACCGACGTCACGACCGAAGCCCCCTCCGTGGAAACCGCACCGACCGAGGCCCTGACGGGCTTCGACGCCCTGAAGAGCATGCAGACCCCCGGTGTCGGCGAAGAGCACCCCGTTTACGTCCAGAAGCTGGACGCTCAGGGCCGCGCCTATTCGACCGGCAAGCGCAAGAACGCGATCGCCCGCGTCTGGGTCATGCCCGGCACCGGCAAGATCACGGTCAACGGCAAGGACCAGCTGCAGTATTTCGCCCGCGAAATCCTGCGCATGATGATCGCCCAGCCGCTGGTCGTCACCGGCCGTGAAACCCAGTTCGACGTGGTCTGCACCGTCGAGGGCTCGGGCCTGTCGGGCCAGGCCGGCGCGATCCGCCACGGCCTGTCGCACGCCCTGACCCACTACGAGCCGGCGCTACGCCCGGTCCTGAAGCCGCACGGCTTCCTGACCCGCGACAGCCGCGTCGTCGAGCGCAAGAAGTACGGCCGCGCCAAGGCCCGCAAGTCCTTCCAGTTCTCGAAGCGCTAACTCGCAACCGCGAGTGGGATTACAAAGGCGCTCCGGGGAAACCTGGAGCGCCTTTTTCTTTGGCCAGATGGAAGCCAGATGACGATTCTGATCGAGCAAGGTGTCGAGCATCCTATAGCGAACTGCGAATGCTGCGGTCGGGCGACGCGGTCACTTAACGGCTACGCTTCAGATGAGCTGGGCGCTTTGGCAGCCTATTTTGTCAGGTGGACAGACGGGCATGTGCTGGAGAACGGCGCGGACTTCGACTTTATCGTGGGGGAATGGGGTGGCGCTCCCGCTTCCAAGCGAGTCGCTGTGAGCCTTGCATTCAAGGTCACCGAAGATGGGCCGCAGTTCATGATCGTGGACGCCTTTGATCGATCAGTGTCTCGCAGCGAGTTGGTTGGGCGAAGTCTAGCTCGGGCGGACGTCATTGGGACCCCTCTCGCCCAGCAGGTATTTGCGATCGTCGATGCGATCTGGCTTCAAGACAGTCGAATTGCTGATCTCACTTTCGCACGGCACAATCACGAATGACCCACACCATCTTCATCGACGGCGAAGCCGGGACCACGGGGCTGGAGATCCGCGAGCGGCTGGTGGCGCGCTCTGACCTCGAGCTGATCCTGCTGGGCGACCGGCGGCGCGAGGTCGAGGCGCGGAGGGAGGCGCTGAATGCGGCGGATGCGGTGATCCTGTGCCTGCCCGATGAGGCGGCGAAAGAGGCGGTGGACATGATCGACAACCCGGCGGTGCGGGTGATCGACGCCTCCACGGCCTATCGGATCGATCCGGCCTGGACCTATGGCTTTGCGGAGATGCAGCCGGGGCAGAGGGAGCGGATCGCGGGGGCGACACGGGTATCCAATCCGGGCTGCTATCCAACCGGCTTCATCGGCCTGATCGCGCCACTGGTACGGGCGGGACTGATCCCGAGCGACTGGCCCGTGACGGTGAATGCGGTGTCCGGCTATTCCGGTGGCGGCAAGGCGATGATCGCGGAGTTCGAGGGCGCCCTCGGATCAAGTCCGAGGGAGACGAAGGCCGAGGCCTTCCGCGCCTATGGTCTGACGCTGAAGCACAAGCATGTGCCGGAGATGACGCGGCACACGGGCCTGGCGCGCGACGTGCTGTTCGCGCCGGCTGTCGGGAACTATCGCCAGGGTATGCTGGTCGAGGTGCCGCTGCACCTGTCGGTCTTGCCGGGATCGCCGTCGGTCGAGGCCGTGCATGACGTGCTGGCCCAAACCTATGATGGCGAGCGGTTCGTGCAGGTGGCGTCGCTGGAGGCGACCGAGGCCATGACGGGTCTGGATCCCGAGGGCCTGAACGGCACCAACCGGATGCGGCTGCATGTATTCGGCGACCGGTCGGGCGGTCAGGCGCGGCTGGTGGCGCTGCTGGACAATCTGGGCAAGGGAGCGTCGGGCGCAGCGGTGCAGAACCTGAACATGATGCTGGGGCTGGACGAGGGGGCGGGGCTGGGGTGATCCGCCGCTCTTGAAACCTCTGCGGTCTTGCCGACGTATATCCGGTCATGACCCAGACCCTGAGCCGTCGAACCCTGTTCCTGACCGCCGGTGCGGTCGCCTTGAGCGGCTGTGCGCCGGAGACGGCGGATGCCTCGACCCGGCAGTATGCCAGTTCGCCCTTTCGCCGGGTGACCGACGCCCAGTGGCGTCAGCGGCTGCCCCGCGCGGCCTATGACGTCCTGCGGCACGAAGCGACCGAGCGGCCGGGGACCAGCCCTCTGAACAACGAGAGCCGACGCGGGACCTTCGTCTGTCGGGGCTGCGACCTGCCGCTGTTCCGGTCGCAGTGGAAGTATGACAGCCGCACGGGCTGGCCCAGCTTCTACGACGTCATCGCCGCCAATATCGGGACCAAGACCGACTATGCGATCGGCATACCGCGCGTGGAATATCACTGCGCCCGCTGCCTGGGGCATCAGGGGCATGTGTTCGACGACGGCCCGCGCCCAACGGGCAAACGCTATTGCAACAACGGCGTGGCGCTAAAGTTCGTGCCCGCCTGACGGCTCAGGCCTGTTTGCGGGCCGTGATCGCCGACTGGACCGTCACGCCGAACAGTATCGAGGCGATCACGACCATCAGGCCGTAGTTGAAGCCGCGGATGAAGAACGGCACGACCGCCAAGACCGTCACGATGCTGGGAAAGATGCCGGCCCAAATGGCCGAGGTCGGAGCCAGCGGGCTGATCATGGGTGGGCGCTGGGCGTTCATCTTCATCAGCTTCGAAAGTGGCTGGTTCAGGCCGACGTAGATGACGGTGTACAGCACCGCCAGCGCCGGGTTCAGCCACACCGGACCAGGCTCGCCATAGACGGTCGCCGTCATCGTCAGAAGCAGAAGCGGGATGCCGGTCGCAAAGGCCAGCAGCAGGTTCGGTTCGATACGCTTCAACTCTTGACCTTCACATAGGAGCCTGGGGCCGGTTCTATCGGCGAAAGAGGGCCGGATTTGGGGTCGCGGGCCGCGACCCATTCGCCGGACCTGTCATGCAGCCAGTCGGCCCAGTGGTTCCACCAGCTGCCAGGATGCTTCTGCGCCCCCGCCTGCCATTCGGCCAGGCTGGCGGGCAGGGCGGGGTTGATCCAGTGCTGGTACTTATTGGCGCTGGGCGGATTGATGACCCCCGCGATATGCCCCGACCCGGCGAGGGTCAGCGTCACATCGGCATTCGAGAAGGCGCGGGCCGAGCGATACACCGAGTTCATCGGCGCGATATGGTCTTCCCGACTGGCCTGGAAATACAGTGGGATGGTCACTTTCGAGAGATCGACCGTCAGGCCGCCGATCTCGAACGTGCCCTGGCTAAGGCGGTTCTGGCCGTACATGGAGCGCAAATAGTCCATGTGCAGCCGCTTGGGCATGCGGGTCTGGTCTGCATTCCAGAACAGCAGGTCGAAGGCCGCAGGTGACTTGCCCATCAGATAGTTGGACACGAAGAACGACCAGATCAGGTCGTTGGCCCGCAGGGCATTGAAGGTCTCGGCCATGGCGGCCCCGGGCAGGACGCCGCCTGCCGCATCCATCTGTTCCTCGACCTGGGCCAGCCAGTGCTCGTCGGTGAACAGCAAAAGATCGCCCGCCTCGGCGAAGTCGTGCTGGGCCGCGAAGAAGGTGGTGGCGGTGACCCGGTCGTCCTTTTTAGCGGCCATATGCGCCAGGGCCGCGCCCATCAGTGTGCCGCCGATGCAGTAGCCGACGGTGTTCAGGTGTTTGCCGCCGGTCTGCTCCAGCACCTTTTCGACCGCGCGATAGATGCCCTTGTCCAGATAGTCGTCGAAGCCGAACTCGGCCATGTCCCTGTCCGGATTGACCCAGGAGCAGACGAAGACGGTGAACCCTTGCGCCGACAGCCAGCGGATCAGCGAGTTTGCCGGCTGCAGGTCCATGATGTAGAATTTGTTGATCCAGGGCGGGAAGATCAGCAGGGGAATGGCTCGCTGTTTCTCCGTCGCGGCATCGTACTGGATCAGTTCGAACAGCTCGTCGCGCCAGACGACCTGGCCCGGGGCGGTGGCGACGTTTTCGCCGACGACGAACTGGCCATAGTCGGCCTGGCTGATCTTCAACTTGCCTGCACCGCGCTCCATGTCGGCGGCGAAGTTCTGCATGCCCCGTACCAGCGATTCGCCATTGGTCTCGGCCAAGGCCTTCAGCGCGGCCGGGTTGGAGGCCAGGAAGTTGGAGGGAGAGAAGGCGTCGGTCAGAAGCTTGGTGAAGAATTCGGCGCGGCGCTTGGTCAGGGGATCGACGTCATCAACGCTGGAGACCAGGCCGTTCATCCAGTCGGCGGTGACCAGATAAGACTGGCGCATCATGTCGAACATGGGGTTTTCGGACCAGGCCGGGTCCTTGAACCGCTTGTCCTTGGATGGTTCGGCGGGGGTGTCGTCGCCTGCCGCGCGGCGCGTCGTGGTGGCCCATAGGTCCATGTAGCGGTTGAACAGATCGGCCTGGGCGGCGAACAGGCGATCGGGGCGCGAGGCCAGGCTGGTCATCACGCTGTTCATCGCCGGGCCGACGTTGAAGGGGTCGGGCGACAGGGCGGCAGGGCGGTCGGCCTGGGACAGGGCGGCCTCGGCGATCGCGGTCTGGGCCGTCATGGCGGCACGGGCCAGGTTCAGCGACAGGGTCTCGATCATCTGACGCTGATCGGCCCCGACGTCGGCGAAGGGGAAGGACGGGGTGTCCGGTACTGGCTGTGGCTCCGGCGTCGGGGCAGGCCTCGAAGCAGTCTGAATCGGCTCAATGACGGGGGCAGGCGTGGGCTCGGATTTGGCCTCGGCGATCTTGGCACGCGGACGAGGCGGCTTGGCTGACGTCGGGCGACCCGACTTGCGCGGAGCACGCGGGGCCGCGTCAGACACCGGCTGCGGGGTCGATTTGGACGGGGGCTTGGCCATGGTCAGGCTCCTTGAGATCGTCGTCAGGCGGGGTAAGCCGCGCGCTCGCCCTTCCGCCTGTCGCAATCATGGCATATGAGCGCACCTGAAATGAACGCATTGATCCAGAAAATCGGCAGCGTCCTGGTCATGGTGGTCTGCGCCTCGGCTCTGACGGCCTGTGCATCGTCGTTCAACCCCCGCACGGACGAGACGTCCCCGATCGCGGCGCGGGTTCAGGCTCTAGTCGATGCGAATCGCGAATATCCAAGCTGGGCCGACTTTCCGAAGTCGAGCGAGCCAGCGCCGGCCCCCACGGCGATCGCGGCTCGGGTCAACACCTTACGCGTCACCAATGGCGCATTAGCCGGTGAAGTGGCACGGATCGACTGGACCCTGACCGACGATCCGGCCGCATTCGCAGAGGCCCTGAGAGCCCGTGTGGCGGCCACGACCGTCGCGCCGGTGACCCAGCAGACCCAGGCCGAGATTGACGAATACCTGCGCCGTGCCCGCGAACGCGGCCGTGCGCCCCCGCCCATCACGCGCCGCCAATAGCTCACAGATCGACGCGCTCGCCCGGATCGGAGAATCCGGCGATCATCCCTCAAGGAGATACGCCCATGGCCGATCTGGCCCCCTACGCCTCTAGCCTGGCCGCCGATGCGGCGCGGGTGACCGAACTGGCCGCCATCGCGTCGTGGGCCCAGATCGGGCGCGGCGACGAGAAGCACGCCGATCAGTTGGCCGTCGACGCCATGCGCACGGCGCTGAATGCCCTTGATATCGACGGCAAGATCGTGATCGGCGAGGGCGAGCGCGACGAGGCCCCCATGCTCTACATTGGCGAGAAGGTCGGGACCGGCAAAGGCCCGGCCATCGACATCGCGCTCGATCCGCTGGAAGGCACCACGCTGACGGCCAAGGCCATGGCCAATGCGCTGACGGTGCTGTCGATGTCACCGGGCGGTGGCATGCTGCATGCGCCCGACACCTATATGGACAAGATCGCCATCGGTCCCGGCTATGCGCCCGGCACGGTCGATCTGGACATGAAGCCAAGCGACAACGTCCGCTCACTGGCCTCGGCCAAGGGCGTGCGCCCGGAAGACATTACCGTCTGCGTCATGGACCGGCCGCGCCATGCCGAGCTGATCGCCGCCCTGCGTGAGGTCGGGGCGAAGATCATGCTGATCACCGATGGAGATGTGGCCGGAGTGATCCACACCGCCGAGCCGGAGACGGGCATCGACCTTTATCTGGGCTCGGGCGGAGCACCGGAAGGTGTGCTGGCCGCCTCGGCGCTGAAATGCGTTGGCGGACATTTTCAGGGACGGCTGATCTTCCGCAATGACGAGGAGCGCGCGCGGGCCAATCGTACGGGCGTCACCGACTTCGATCGCAAATACGATCTGCACGAACTGGTCTCAAAGGACGCCATCTTCGCCGCCACCGGTGTGACCAAGGGGGCCATGCTGGACGGGGTGCAGGTCAAGGATGGCTTCGTCTCGACCCATACGCTGGTCATGGATTCCTCGACCCGCACGGTCCAGCGCATCCGCACGATCCGTCCGGTCTGATGGCCGAAGGCGCGGGCCAGCCTGCGTTTCTGGGCATATCCCGCTCGCTGTCGGGCCGGGCCTGGCGGCAGAGGCCGGCCGAGGCCGGCCTGATCCGGGCGCATATGCAGGCGCTCGGGCTGGACGAGCCTTTGGCGCGAGGGCTGGCATCGCGCGGCGTGCAGGCCGATCAGGGCGCGAACTTCCTCAATCCCACACTGAAGGCGCTGTTTCCCGATCCGTCCAGCTTCATGGACATGGACGTGGCGGCGCAGGTGATCGTCGAGGCGATACAGGCAGGTCAGTCGATCCATGTGTTCGCTGATTACGATGTAGATGGCGCGTCCAGCGCGGCCTTACTGGTGCGCTGGTTCCGGGCTCTGGGTGTGGACCTGCCCATCTATGTGCCTGACCGCCTGACCGAGGGGTATGGGCCGAGCGCCAAGGCCTTCGACACCTTGAAGGCGTCCGGTGCCGATCTGGTCATCACCGTCGACTGCGGCGCGGCGGCCAATGAGGCGGTGGCCCACGCGGCGTCGATCGGGCTGAAAGTCGTGGTCATCGACCACCACATGATGCGCGAGCATCCGCCGGTCTGCGCCGCCGTGGTCAATCCGAACCGACCGGGCGACATCTCGGGCCAGGGCAATCTGGCGGCGGCGGGGGTGGTGTTCGTGCTGCTGGCTGCGCTGAACCGTGAGGGGCGGAGCAGGGGACTGTTTCAGGATCGCAAGGAGCCGGACATCCGCCAGTGGCTGGATCTGGCCGCCATGGGCGCGATCTGTGACGTGACCGGGCTGACGGGCTTCAACCGTGCGCTGACCAGCCTGGGCCTGCGGGTCATGTCCGACTGGGGCAATCCGGGACTGAGGGCCTTGCTGGCGGCGGCGGGAGCCGAGCCGGGGCCAGCCAAGTCCAACCATGCGGGCTTCATCCTGGGGCCGCGAATCAATGCGGGCGGGCGGATCGGCAAGTCGGACCTGGGTGCCCGTCTTCTGTCGACCGACGACGAGGCCGAGGCCGCGTCGCTGGCGGCCGAACTGAATGAACTGAACATCGAACGCCGCGAGGTCGAGCGTCTGGTCACCCAGGAGGCGACGCGCCGCGTCGAGGCGACAGGCGCACACGAGGATGGCTCCGCTGTCGTTGTGATCGAGGGCGCGGACTGGCATCCCGGCGTGGTCGGGATCGTGGCCGGGCGTCTCCGTGAACGCTGGCGCAAGCCCGTGGTTGTGATTGGCGTCGATGCGATCAACGGCATCGGCAAGGGCTCTGGCCGGTCCCAGCCGGGCATGAACCTGGGCCGGGCGATTCAAGCGGCCTGGAACGAGGGGGTGCTGATCGCGGGCGGGGGGCATGCCATGGCGGCCGGCCTCACGGTGCGGGTCAAAGATATCGATCGGCTGCGGGATTTTCTGAACGACCGCATGGCCGGAGAGCAGGCGCAGGCAGAGGCTTTGGACGGGGTCGAGATCGACGCCTTGATCGAGCCGGGTGCGGCGACGCGGACTCTTTTCGAGCAGTTCGAGCAACTCGCCCCCTTCGGTCCCGCCAATCCAGAGCCCCTGTTCGCAGTGTCGCACGTCAGCGCCCGCGACGCCGTGGCGATGACGGGCGGGCATGTGCGCTGCCGTCTGGTCGGGGCTGACGGCGCCTCGGTCAAAGCCATCGCCTGGCGCTGTGCCGACCTGCCGGCCGGGCAGGCATTGCTGTCGGGGCACGGCGGATTGAGCGTCGTCGGTCGTCTGAAGGCGGACGACTGGAACGGGCGCAAGGGCGTGCAGTTCGAGGTCGAGGATGTGGCCGATCCGCGGATGAATTAATGAGCCATTTCGGCTTGCATCCCCAAAGGGTGGCGGCTATATCGCCGCTTCGCCGCGCAGTGGTCCCTTCGTCTATCGGTTAGGACGTCAGGTTTTCAACCTGAAGAGAGGGGTTCGACTCCCCTAGGGACTGCCACGCGGCGCATTCTCCCCAAAGTTTGATCATGCTCGTTGCGAGGCCTTGGTGCGACACGCATCCCAGCGTTCGCACAGCCGCTCCGACTTTGATCCGCAGGGCAACGTCCGTGCACAACAGCGCGCGTCGAACGCGTTCGGCGAGACAAAAAACCGTGGCAGACTTCGGCAGCCCGCGTTTTTCTCTTTTCCTGCGTTCACAGAACCGTGTTAAACGGAATCCGTCCGTATGGTTAGCGGGCGGAGGGGTGGCTGTGTCTGATTACGAGGGCGTTGAGGCGGTGACGGTGGCGGCGACCCGCATCACCGGCCAGGTGAAATGGTTCGATCCGGGCAAGGGCTATGGGTTCATCGTGCCGGATGACGCCAGCTTGACGGACGGTCGAGACGTGCTGCTGCATGTCACCAGTCTGCGCGACAAGGGACATGATACGGCTGGCGAGGGAGCCCCTATCGTCTGCGACTGCGCGCGGCGGCCCAAAGGCTGGCAGGTCACGGAAGTCCATGAACTGGGGCAGGGCGAGGTGTCTACAGAGCCCGTGCGACGTTCTGCCTATGAGGGCCTGAAGCAACATCCCGACGCGCTGACGCTGGAAGACGCCGCAGCGGTCGGCATGGAGGTCGCGGTCGTCAAATGGTTCAATCGCACGAAGGGCTACGGTTTCGTGGTGCGAAATAATGAGCCGGGGGATATCTTCGTCCACGTCGAGACCTTGCGGCGCTGCGGACTGGATGATCTGTTGCCTGGAGAAGCGGTCGCGGTGCGGTTCGCGGACGGGCCCAAGGGTCTAGTAGTTGCGGAAATCAGACCGGGCGGTTGATCCTGACCGCCCTTAGAGGGTGTCAGTTTATGTCGAATCGTCGTGGGTTTCTGAGCGGTCTGGCCGTTGGCTTTGTGGGCCTAGCCATGCTCGGCGGTTGCGCCGGCACTCCTACGGATGCCCAGGGCAACCCCATGGAGCGGTTGACGGTCGCGACCAGCACGGGCGAGCACCGCTTTTGGGTCGAGATTGCTGATGACGACGCGGAGCGCGAGCGCGGTATGATGGAGCGTCCGCCTCTGGCAGACGACCGGGGCATGCTGTTCCAGTTTCCAGACGTGGCCGAACGAGGCTTCTGGATGCACAACACCCCCAGTTCCCTGGACATCATCTACATCGACCCGCGCGGCGTGATCGTATCGATCGCCAGGAATGCACAACCCAACAGCGACGAGATTTTACCGTCGAATGGTCCGGCCAGTGGCGTACTGGAGTTGCGCGGGGGACGCGCAGCAGAGATCGGCGCCAAGGCTGGTGACCGGGTCCGACACCCATTCTTTGCCGAATAAGCGATTTGCTGCGTTGCGGCGCAGGCTCGAGTGTGTCACATCCCGCCGCCGGAGTGTAGCGCAGCCTGGTAGCGCATCTGGTTTGGGACCAGAGGGTCGGAGGTTCGAATCCTCTCACTCCGACCATTTTTTGGGGACGCTAACGCTCGGCTCGCGGAGCCTCGCTGCTTGAGCGTCCCGAATGGCGCTGATCAAGAGCCGAGGTTCCTCATGCTGGCCCGCATCTATCGTCCCGCCAAGACCGCCATGCAGTCGGGCAAGGCCAAGACCCTGAGCTGGCGCCTGGAATTCGAGCCCGCGTCGGCGCGGACCATTGATCCCCTCATGGGCTGGACCAGTTCCGACGACATGAACGGTCAGGTTCGTCTGACCTTCGACAGCGCCGAGGAGGCTGTGGCCTATGCCGAGCGCCATGGCATTCCTTTCCGCCTGCAAGAGCCGCAAGAGCCGCCGGTGATCATCAAGGCCTACGCCGACAACTTCGCGACCTTCCGCAAACAGCCCTGGACGCATTGATCAGAGGGTGGCTATCGCTCGGCGTCTCGCTGCTTGAGCCGAGTTTTCTTTTGAGGCTACCGCGCTTTGCGCTAGTTGAGCCGCGAGAGCGCCCATAGCTCAACCGGATAGAGCACCCGCCTTCTAAGCGGGATGTTGCAGGTTCGAGTCCTGCTGGGCGCGCCACCTTGACCATAGGGAACAAAGACGTCTGGGGCGGCTTTCCCGGTCATGCCGCGTTACTTCTTTGACACCACATCAGAGCGAACACCCGTCGATTCCGACGGGGAGACCTTGCCCAACGACGCGGCCGCCTGCGCCAGCGCTGTGGCCAGTCTTGCGGAATTGCTGCCGGGCGAAGCATCAAATTTGGTCGGAGGTGGTGCTTTCGGCCTCACGGTCGCACGTGAGGACGGGACTGTCTTCTACAGGATAGAAGCGGTCGCCACCGCAGTGTAGAATATCTGGCGTGGTCGGTGTAGCGCATGGGTGTCATGCTGCGGTGGCGCTGGGGACCGGATACAAGATATGGCCAGCGTATTGAGCGCGGATAATAGCGGCAACGGTCTGCTTGAATCGATGGACGAGGCGGATCAGATCGCCTTGGAGCCGTATCTGCGCCGCATGAAGGTCGTGAAGGATCAGGTCCTGATCGAGCAGGAATCGCGCATCCGCGAAGTGCATTTCCCTGTCGCCACAGAGCTGTCGAACCTCATGGCCTTTAGCGACGGGCGCGAGGTCGAGATCTCGACGGTCGGATCGGAAGGCGTGTCCGGCCTCGCCGCTTTCCTGGCCGAGGCACCCTGTGCGTGGCGGGTGACAGTGCGCGAAGGCGACACCATCATCGCCCTGTCCGCTGCAGCGCTGAGAAAGCAGGTGGGTGAGAGCCCGCGTCTGTTGAAGCGCCTGATGCTGCTGACCCACGACAATCAATCCCAGGGGGCCCAGAATGCCGCCTGCAATGCGATCCACGACAGCACATCTCGACTGGCCCGATGGATATTGACGCTATGCGACAGGACCGGCCGGGACGCACTTGAGCTGACCCAGGAAGAAATGTCGGTCATGCTGGGCGTGCAACGCACGACGGTATCGGCCGGAGCCGCAGAGCTGAAACGCCAAGGTGCCATTTCCTACGCCCGCGGTGCCTTGCGCGTCGAAAACCGGCGACGTCTCGAGGGTGCGGCCTGCGAATGCTACATGATTCAGAAGACGCGAACCGACAGACTGGGCCTCGCACCCGGTCAGGACATGCTTGAACCCGAGGACTAATTGCCGCTGTGGCGGTTGATCCCTGCTACGCGAACGCTTCTAAAGGAGCAATCAGGTTTAGTACGACGGTGAAACGAACATGCAGCCAGTGAAGGCAGCCAGGGCGGCGATCACAGGGGTGGTCTTGGCGCTGGGTGTTGGCCTGGCCGGTTGTGATCTGCTCGGCGGCGGCGAAAAGGCCGACGATACCGCGCCAACGACCGAGACCAGCACCGTTGCTCCCGAATTTGCCAGCCCGACGCTGGCCGCGATCAAGGCGAGGGGCCGCCTGAACTGCGGCGTTCACGAAGGCCTGGTCGGTTTCGCCTATACGGACAATCGCGGTCAGTGGCAGGGGTTCGATGTCGACTTCTGCCGCGCACTGGCCGCAGCTGTGCTGGGCGATGCCAACGCCGTGCGATTCGTGCCGGTGTCCAACGCTCAGCGGTTCGAAGCCTTGCGAAGCGGCCGCGCCGATGTCCTCTGGCGCGAGACGTCCTGGACCCTCTCGCGTGAGGCCCAGGAGGGCGTGCGGTTCGCCGGCGTCAACTACTATGACGGTCAGGGCTTCATGGTGCGGCGCGCTCTGAACCTGACCAGTGCGCAGGAACTGAACACGGCCCGGGTCTGCGTGCAGCGGGCCTCCACCTCCGAGGGCAATGTGGCCGACTGGTTCCGCGCGCGTGGCCTGGAGTACCGCAAGGTCGAGGCCGTCAGTGCTGAGGCAGCGGCGGCGGCCTATGGGCGTGAGGAATGCGATGCCCTGAGCGCCGACATCTCTGCCCTGGCGGCGGCGCGAACGACGCTGGCCAGCCCTGACCAGCACATGATCCTGCCTGACGTCATCTCGAAGGAGCCACTGGGGCCGGCCGTCAAGCGCGGTGACGAGGCCTGGACCTCTGTCGTGCGATGGACGTTGAATGCCTTGATCACGGCCGAGGAACTGGGCGTCACGTCCGAGACCGTGGATGCCCAGATCGAGGAAGCGACCGATCCGCGTATCCGCCGTCTGCTGGGCGTCGAAGGCGAACTGGGCGCGATGCTGGGCCTGTCCGATGACTGGGCCGCACGCGCCATCAAGGCGCGCGGCAACTATGGCGAAATCTTTGCCAGAAACATCGGCGTGGATTCTCCGCTCGACCTGGAGCGGGGGCTTAACGCACAATGGAACGCTAGGCCGGGCGGGCTGATCTACGCCCTGCCCATTCGATGACAGCGCCCGATCAACGGGCCGGGGGATATATGGAAGCGACCAAAAAAGGCGGGCTGCCGCTTCACTGGCTGATGCTGATCGGCTTCGTCGTCGGGCTGGGAAGCGGTCTGGCGGTCAACATGCTGGTGGGCCCGGAAACGGAATGGGTCGTCTGGGTGACGACCAACATCACCGGACCGGCGGGACAGATATTCCTGCGCCTGCTGTTCATGCTGGTGATCCCGCTGCTGTTCTCGGCCCTGGTGGTCGGGGTGGCAGAGATGGGCGACCTGAAATCGCTGGGACGTGCGGGTTGGAAAACTCTGGCGCTGACAATCCTGATGTCCGGCATCGCCGTGATCATCGGCCTGGTGATGGTCAACGTCTTCCAGCCGGGCGCGGGCGTCGATCGCATCCTGGCCGACCAGCTACTGGCGCAAGGTGCCGAAGGGGCCGGCAATATCGTCGAGAACGCGCCCGAGACCATCCAGCTGGGCCAGTTCTTCCTTGAACTGATTCCGTCGAACGTCTTCACCGCCGCGGCCGAGAATCAGATCCTGCCGGTCATGGTGTTCGCCCTGATCTTCGGCATCGGCCTGGTCATGGCCAAGAGCCCGGCGACCGATCGCCTCCAGCAGACCATCGAGGGCATCCTCGAGGTCACGATGAAGCTGATCAATCTGGTCATCAAATTGGCCCCGTTCGCCATCGCCTTTCTGATGTTCAACCTGGCGGCGCTGTTCGGGTGGGAGCTTTTGGTTCGGCTGGCGGCCTTCACCGGCGTGGCCGTGGGCGCGATGGCGATCCACATGTTCGTGGTCTATCCGACGATCGTCTGGACCCTGGGCAAGCGGTCGCCGCTGGCCTTCTTCCGGGGTATCCGCGAGCCGATGGTGGTGGCCTTCTCGACCGCCTCGTCCAACGCGACCCTGCCGGTGGCACTCAAGGCGGCGGACGAGCAGCTGGGCCTGCCGCGCAAGATCGCGCGCTTCGTCCTGACCGTCGGGGCTACCGCCAACCAGAACGGTACGGCCCTCTTCGAAGGGGTCACGGTGCTGTTCCTGGCCCAGTTCTTTGGCATCGAGCTCAGCCTGTTCCAGCAGTTCGTAGTCATGTTGGTCTGCATCCTCGGCGGGATCGGGACGGCAGGGGTTCCGGCCGGGTCGCTGCCGGTCGTGGCGATGATTCTGGTCATGGTCGGCGTGCCCGCCGAGGGCATCGGTCTGGTCCTGGGCGTGGATCGCTTCCTCGACATGTGTCGGACCACGCTGAACGTCACCGGCGATCTGGTACTGGCGACGGTCGTGTCGCGCGGCGAGGAAAATGTGCCGATCCAGCCCGGCGACGACGTGCCCGTGGCACCGCCGGCCTAGATCAATCGGTCTGGATCGGGGTGTCCGACCGGGCACCCCATTCGGCCCAGGACCCGTCGTACAGTCGGCTGTCTGTGCCCAGCTCGGCCAGGGCCAGGCTCAGGACAGCGGCGGTGACGCCGGAGCCGCAGGTGGTGACGATAGGTCGGTCGAGGTCCACCCCGGCCTGCTGGAAGGTCTCAGCCAGAGCGGTACCCCGCTTCAGGCGACCGGCATCGTCAAGGACCGACTTGATGGGCAGATTCAGCGCGCCGGGCATGTGACCCGGGCGCAGTCCGGCGCGCGGCTCTGGCGTCTGGCCCGCAAAGCGGCCGGCGGGTCGGGCATCGACCACCTGGGCATCGCCGGTGAGGGCGGCCATGACCGTCGGGACATCTGCGACGGCGTCAGATGCCAAGGTGGCGCGGAAGGTCGCGGGAGCTGGTTTTGGCGGGGTGCCGGTTTCGACGGGGCGGCTCTCGGCCTGCCAGGCAGGAAGCCCGCCGTCGAACACGAAGACGTTGGCCGTGCCCATCACCTGGAATGTCCACCAGACGCGGGCAGCAGAGAACAGGCCGACGGTGTCGTAGACCACAATGGTGTCTGTCTCTGCGATGCCTAAGCCACCGACCTCTTCGGCAAAGGCTGCGGCAGTCGGCAGCATGTGCGGCAGGTCCGAGGTGTGGTCTGAGACGGCTTCGAGATCAAAGAAGACCGAGCCGGGAATGCGGGCGACCTCGAAATCGGCGCGGGCGTCGCGACCGTCCAGGTGCCAGGAGCCATCGACGATCCGCAGCGTAGGATCATTAAAGCGGGCAGCGAGTTCGGTAGCGGAGATCAGGGGAGAGGCCATTGGCCAAGACTAACACGGACGGCACTGGGGCGGGCAGGGGAACGCTGCGCCTGGTGCTGGGCGATCAGTTGTCTGACGGACTGTCTGCGCTGGAGGGGCTGGACGGTGCCTGTGACGTCGTCCTGATGGCCGAGGTGCGCGACGAGGCTACTTATGTGAAGCATCACAAGCAGAAGATCGCCCTGACATTTGCCGCCATGCGCAGCTTTGCGCTGCGACTGGAGAGCCGGGGCGTGACCGTGCGCTATGTGCGGATCGACGATCCCGACAACAGCCATTCCATCGTCGGGGAGTTGCACAGGGCGCTGGCGGGTCAGCCATTCGAGGCCGTGGCCATGACCGAATGCGGCGAGTGGCGGCTGGCTGAGGTACTCGCCGCCTTTGCGGGGGTGGCGGGGGTGCCGGTGGATATCCGCGAGGACCGACGGTTCATCGCGTCGCACGACCGGTTCCGACGCTGGGCCTCGGGCAAATCCTCCCTGCGCATGGAGTTTTTCTATCGCGAGATGCGGCGCGAGACCGGCATCCTTATGGATGGAAAACAGCCGGAGGACGGGCAGTGGAATTATGACGCCGAGAATCGCAAGAAGCTGACCAAGGGCCTGCGGCCGCCGAAGCGGCTGCGGACGGAACCGGACGCGGTGGCGCAAGGGGCGATCGCGGATGTGGCACGGCTGTTCCCCGACCATTTCGGTGATCTGGACGGCTTCGGCTGGCCGACGACGGCCGAGCAGGCCGAGGTTGTGGTTGCGGATTTTCTGGAGAACGTGCTGCCGTCCTTCGGGGACTGGCAGGATGCGATGGCCGAGGGCGAGCCATGGATGTGGCACGGCCTGATCTCGACCTCGATCAATCTGGGGCTGGTCGATCCACTGGACGTGTGTCGGCGGGCCGAGGCGATTTACCGGGCGGGCAAGGCCCCTCTGAATGCGGTCGAGGGCTTCATCCGCCAGATTCTGGGCTGGCGGGAGTTCGTGCGCGGTATCTACTGGCTGAAGGTGCCGGAGTATCGGATGCGCAACTTCCTAGACGCGGACCGGGCCCTGCCCTGGTTCTTCTGGTCCGGAGAGACCGACATGGCCTGCGTGGCCGATGTGGTCGAGATGACGCGAGCCAATGCCTATGCCCACCATATCCAGCGGCTGATGGTGACCGGCAACCTGGCCATGCTGCTGGGGGTGCATCCGGACGCGGTCGATGACTGGTACATGACCGTCTATGCCGATGCTTATGAGTGGGTCGAAATGCCCAATACCCGCGGCATGGCGACCTTCGCGGACGGCGGGATCGTCGGGTCCAAGCCCTATGCGGCCTCGGGGGCCTATATCGACCGTATGAGCGACTACTGCGGAGGCTGTCGCTATGACGTGAAGGCCAAGGCGGGCGAGGGGGCATGCCCCTTCAATCGGCTGTACTGGGGCTTTCTGGAGCGGAACCGGAGGCGGCTCCGGGACAACGTTCGGCTGGCCATGCCGTACCGCACACTCGAGAATTTCGGCGAGGAGCGACGCAAGGCCCTGCTGGCCGAGGCCGAGGCGTGCCGGACGATGCTTGGAGCCGTGGCAGTGGATGAGGCAGGCGACAGCTAGGGCTCCGGATCGTCCTTGCCGGACACGGTTTTCAGCGCCGCCAACGCACGCTTGCGCCCTTCCTTGTGATCCACGATGGGGCGGGGATAGTCGTGACCCAGCCGCAGCCCGATCTCGCGCAACACCTCTGGTGGGGCCGTCCAGGGTGAATGCAGCCATTTGTCAGGGACGCGACGCAACTCCGGCACCCAGCGCCGGACATACGTCCCGTCGGCGTCGAACTTCTCGCCTTGGGTGATGGGGTTGAAGATGCGGAAGTAGGGGGCGGCGTCGGCCCCTGAGCCGGCGACCCACTGCCAGTTCTGGACGTTGGAGGCCAGGTCGGCATCGACCAGCGTATCCCAGAACCAGGCCTCGCCTTTGCGCCAGTCGATCAGCAGATGCTTGATCAGAAAGGACGCCACGATCATGCGCACGCGGTTGTGCATGATGCCGGTGGCCCAGAGCTCGCGCATGCCGGCGTCCACGATCGGATAGCCGGTCCGGCCGGTCTGCCAGGCCTTCAGCGCCTTGGCATCCTTGCGCCAGGGCATGGTGTCGTACTCGGGCCGGAAGGCCTGGGTCGTAATCTGCGGGAAGGCGGCCAGCAGGTGGGCCGAGAACTCGCGCCAGACGACTTCGGAAATGAACTTTTCGGCCTCCTTGCCAGCGGCCTTGCTGTCCCGGGCCGTCTCGAAGACCCGCCACGGGCTGATTTCTCCGAAATGCAGATGGGGCGACAGGCGGCTGGTTCCCGCCTTGCCCGGCAGGTCGCGGTCGCTGCTGTAGGTCTTTGCCGCCGTGCTCAGAAAGGCATCCAGCGCGGCCTTGGCCCCGGCCTCGCCCGGCGTGCCGGTAAAGCCCCCCGACCAGTCGGGGCGGGTCGGATGCAGTCCCCAGTCGTCGATATTGTCAGACGCCATACCAGCCACGGCATTGATCTGCTGTGGGACAGCGACATGGGTCGGAGGTGTCGCGTCTGCCAGTAAGGCCTTCATGAAGGGGGTAAAGACCTTATAGGGCTGACCCGAGCCGTTCAGCACCTTGCCCGGCGTGCGCAGCAACGTGCCGTTGAAGCCCTTGCACTCGATCCCGTCGGCCTGGAGGCCGTGGGCGATGTCGGCGTCGCGGGCGAAGGCATCGGGCTCGAACAACCGGTTCATGGCGACCGCACCGGCCTCCGTCTGATCGATCAAACGATGCAGTTCCGATTCGCTGTCGCCGCGTCGCAGGATCAGTTCGGCACCGTGCTGCTTCAACGACGCCGCCAGCGCGCGCAGGGACTTGTCCAGCCACCAAAGTGAGGCTTCGCCCATCGGGCGGATGCGGCTGCCCTGATCCAGGATATAGACCGGTACCACGGGCCGACCGCTCTTGACCGCGTAGTTCAGGGCCGGATTGTCCGCCAGGCGCAGGTCCTGACGGAACCACAGGATGACCGGGCGGTCGTCGGCCTTGGTGGTCATGCGGTCGCGCTCCATGATAGCTTGCGAACACCAACGTCCGACGCCACCTGATCGCCGCATAGGTGCGTCAGTTGCGCCGCCTCTCCAAGCCGAAAGTCCATGCCCGTGTCAAAGCCCAACGCCATCATCGACATCAAGGACGGCCTGAGCCGCCCCGTCTCCATCGGTGGCGGCCAGCGGATCGTCTTCATCGCCGGCCCGTGCCAGCTGGAAAGCCGTCAGCATGCGCTGGAGATGGCCCATGCGCTGAAGGAAATCGGCGAACGGCTGAACGTCGGGATCATCTACAAGACCAGTTTCGACAAGGCGAACCGGACCAGCGCCACCGCCGCCCGCGGTTTTGGACTGGAAGGTTCCCTGCCGATCTTCGCTGAGATCCGCGAAGTGACGGGCCTGCCCGTCCTGACCGACGTCCATACCGAGGAGCATTGCCGCATCGCCGCCCAAGCGGTGGATGTGTTGCAGATTCCGGCCTTCCTCAGTCGCCAGACCGACCTGCTGCTGGCCGCAGCCGCAGCCGGCAAGGCGATCAACATCAAGAAGGGCCAGTTCCTCGCTCCCTGGGACATGAAAAACGTCATCGCCAAGGTGGTCGGCGCGGGCAACCCCAACGTCATGGCCTGCGAGCGGGGGGCCAGCTTTGGCTACAACACACTGGTGTCGGACATGCGCGCCTTGCCGATCCTGCGCGAGATCGGCTGCCCGGTCGTCTTCGACGCGACCCACAGCGTCCAGCAGCCGGGCGGGCAGGGGACGTCCTCCGGCGGTCAGCGTGAGTTCGTGCCCGTCCTGGCACGCGCCGCCGTTGCCGTCGGTGTGGATGCCGTCTTCATGGAGACGCACCAAGACCCGGACAATGCCCCGTCGGACGGTCCGAACATGGTCCCGCTGAACCAGTTCGAGGCCCTGGCCGCCGAGCTGATCGCCTATGACGACCTGACCAAGAGCCGGATGGCGAAAGCGGCGTGAATCCGATAGGCCGTAAGCATGGCTGAACGGACGCTCGACCTCGGACAATTGCAGGCCCTGCTGGAGCGGGTGCGCGGGCTGAAGATCGCCTGCGTCGGCGACCTGATGCTGGACCGCTACGTCTATGGCGAGGTCAGCCGTATTTCGCCGGAAGCCCCTATCCCTGTGCTGAAGACGCGCCGGACAACGGCCATGCCGGGCGGTGTGGGCAATGTCGCGCGCAACGTGGCGGCGCTGGGCGGCGTGGCGCGTCTGGGAGCCGTGGTCGGTCAGGACGCGGCTGGTCAGGAACTCGTCGACCTGATCGCGGCCGAGGACGGCATTGAGGATGCGGTGGAGCAGCGGGTTGGCGTGGCCACCATCGTCAAGACGCGCTTCGTGGCGGCGGGGCAGCAGTTGCTGCGCCTGGATGAGGAAGACGCAGCGGTCTCGGCCAAAGATAGCGCCGCATTTACAGGTGCTTCCGTCATTCTGTTGTCCGACTACGCCAAGGGCGTGGTCAGCGATTCCGTGATCGCTCAGGCCATCGCGGCGGGGCGATCGGCGGGCGTGCCGGTCGTGGTCGATCCCAAAGGACGGGATTTTGCGCGCTACGGAGCCGTCGACCTGATCAAGCCCAATGCCAGCGAACTGGCGGGGGCCACGGGCCTGCCGGTCGAGACGGATGCGGACGTCGAGGCGGCGTTGAAGGCGCTGCTGGCGGCCACGACGGTCAAGGCGGTGGTGGTCACGCGCGCGGGCAAAGGCATGAGCCTGATGCGGCGGGACGGGCCAGTGGCGCATTTCCCGGGTCGGGCGCGTGAGGTGTTCGACGTGTCGGGCGCGGGCGACACGGGGCTGGCGGCGCTGGGGCTCGCACTCGGAGCCGGTTCATTGCTCGAGACGGCGGTGGAGTTCGCCATCCTGGCCTCGGGCGTGGTGGTCGGCAAGGCGGGCACGGCCGTTGTGACACCCGCCGAGCTGATCGACGCCGAGATGAGCCAGCACGCCGCCAGCGCCCACGCCAAGGTCATGCCGCTGGACGACCTGGCGCATGTCGTCGAGGGCTGGAAGCGGCAGGAGCTCAAGGTTGGCTTCACCAATGGCTGTTTCGACATTCTGCATCGCGGCCACGTCGCCTATCTGGCCCAGGCGCGCGGCTGGTGCGACCGTCTGGTGGTGGCGCTGAATACAGACGCTTCTGTGAGGCTGCTGAAGGGCGAGGGGCGGCCGATCAATGATCTGGACAGCCGCGCCGTCGTCATTGGCGGCCTGCAATCGGTGGATCGGGTGACGGCTTTCGACGATCCGACGCCCCTGGCGCTGATCGAACGATTGCGGCCCGATGTGCTGATCAAGGGCGCGGACTACACGCGCGAGGGCGTCGTCGGCGGCGATCTGGTCGAGAGCTGGGGCGGCGTCGTGCGGCTGGCGACCTTCGAGGACGGCTATTCCACCACACGCACGATCGAGAAGATGAGGACGGACGGATGACGCGGCGCATGATCGTGGTGACCGGCGGCGCGGGCTTCATCGGCTCCAACATCGTGGCCCGGCTATGTGCAGAGGACCGCTACGACGTCGTGGTCTGCGACCGGCTGGAAGACGCCGCCCTTGGCAAGTGGAAGAACATCGCCAAACACCCGATCGCCGACGTCTGGCAACCGGAGGAACTGTTCGAAAAGCTGGATCGCCATGCTGAGGCGGTCGAAGCGGTCGTGCACATGGGGGCCATCTCCTCGACGACCGAGGCGGATGCCGACCTGATCCTGCGCACCAACTTCAGCCTGTCGCGCGACCTGTGGGACTGGTGCGCGCTGCGCGATGCCCGGATGATCTATGCGTCCTCAGCGGCCACCTATGGCGACGGCGAGGCTGGCTTTGCAGATGACGACAGTCTTGAAGCACTGACTGCGTTGAAGCCGCTAAATGCCTATGGTTACTCGAAAATGCTGTTCGATCAGTATGCCGCCCGGCAGTCTGATCGGGGGCAGTCACCTAGCCAGTGGGCAGGCCTGAAGTTCTTCAACGTCTACGGCCCCAATGAGTATCACAAGGGCGGGATGAAATCGGTCGTCGCCCAGATATGGCCCAAGGTGCAGGCCGATGAGCCCGTGACCCTGTTCCGCTCGCACAACCCCGCCTATGCCGATGGCGGCCAGATGCGCGACTTCGTCTTTGTGGACGATGTGGTCGACATCATCGCTTGGCTGCTGGCGAGCCCCCACGCCTCTGGCGTGTTCAACGCCGGCTCAGGGCAGGCACGATCGTTTCTCGACCTTGCGAATGCGACCTTTGCCGCCGCGGGAAAGGCCCCGCGCGTGGATTACGTCGACACACCCGAGAGCATCCGCGACAAGTACCAGTATTTCACAGAGGCCCGGATGGAGCGCATTCGGGCCGCAGGCTATCCGGGCCAATCCACGCCACTGGAAGAGGGCGTAAGGCGCTATGTTCAAAGCTTCCTGTCGCAAGCGGACGCCTATCGGTGACGAAGTCCCGCCTGACCTTTCGCCAATGGATGGGCTGGACCGGCTTCGGCGTAGTGGCCGTTCTGACCCTGGCGATCGCGGTCTGGCGAGGTGACATTCTGCAAGCGTTTCTGGACCCGCAGGTGCCGTTCCAGACCTATACGCCGCCGCCTGCGCCTGACTATGCGCGGACGGACAGCTGGGCGCTAAACGAAGCACGGGCGCCGCAGGCCGGGCCTGCCGCCATATTCTTTGTGCATTCCACGACGTTCGATGGTGGGCGTGACTGGAACAGCCCGATCGGTGACCTGGAGGCGGATCGCTATCTGAAGCGGGTCGTCCTGCCCAACTATGCCGGGCCGTTTGCGCTGGCAGGCACGGTCAGTGCGCCGCGATACCGCCAGGCCAGCCTCTATACCCGGCTGACGGCGCGCGAAGATGCGCGGGAAGCCCGCGCCTTCGCCTACCGCGACGTCGCAGCGGCGTTCGATGTCTGGCTCGCGCGACATCCGACAGGACCACTCGTCCTGGCAGGGGTCGAGCAGGGTGGCGAGTTGCTGGAGCGACTGGTTCGCGAAAAGGTCGCCGGTAATCCGGGCCTCCGTCAGCGCGTCGTCGCCGTCTATCTGATCGATGTCGTGACTCCGGCCGAGGGCGTGACGCCCCAACTGCCAGCCTGCCAGCAAAGGACGCAGACTGGTTGCCTCGTAGGGTGGTCTCCCGTGAGTGAAAACAATGACGGAGCGGCGTCACGACGCTTGAGCCGGGCTCTGGTCTGGGACGAGGGCGGAAACCTCGTCTTTCTGGACGGTCGCGCGGCCTTGTGTGTGAACCCCGTATCCGGCCGGGCCGAAGCCGCGCCTGCCGAAGCCCGTCTTCATGCCGGTGCCACCAATGCGACTGGTCTTGAATGGGGCGTCCGTCCGGCCTTGCTGAGCCGCGAAATTGCCGCCCAGTGTCAAGATGGCGTGTTGCGACACACGGAACCTCGCTCAGAGTCGTTCAAGCCCACGGGAAGTTGGTCCGAAAGAAGAAAATCTAGACCTTACAATCTGTTCTACGGTGATATTGAGAAAGACATTCACGCCAGACTGTTGGCCTGGAGCACGCCGACCGCATCCTGATCGTCTTTCGTTTCAACCACGGGAATGAAACGAACTGCGCCTGATCAGTCACTCCCCAAACGGTCGGTTTTCCAATCAAACAGGGCCTCTAGCACCCGCACAGCTGAACCACGTGGGGAGGTCAGGTCGGGGTCGTGGCCCAGGACCAGCCGCGCGTCGTCCCACGCAGTCAGCAACAGGCTGCGATGGCGGATCGGATCGGCGAACCGGTAGGCCGGGAAACCGCTCTGTTTGAGGCCGAGAGGGTCGCCACCGCCGCGCAGGCGGAAATCCTCCTCCGCGATCTCAAAACCGTCCTCTGTGCGGCGCAGCGTCTCCAGCCGGACCCGCGCGGTATCCCCTAACCCTTCGTCACCGCTGCCGTACAACAGGATGCAGGCGCTGGCCTTGGCTCCCCGACCCACACGCCCTCTGAGCTGATGAAGCTGGGCCAGACCGAACCGATCGGCGTGTTCGATGACCATAATGGTGGCGTTGGGCACATCGACCCCAACTTCCACGACCGTCGTGGCAACCAGGAGGGGTAGGCGTCCATCTGCGAAATTGGCCATGACGGCCTCGCGCTCGGCACCCGGCATCTGGCCATGGGCCAGACCGACCTCGACCTTCAGAATGCGCCGCAGGTCGGCGGCACGCGCCTCTGCAGCCGCCAGATCGATGCTCTCGCTCTCGGCCACGAGCGGGCAGATCCAATAGGCTTGGGCGCCGCTGTCCAGAGCGGTCTTCAGCCGTTTGGCCACGTCTCCTATGCGGGCCTGGGGCAGGACAGCCGTCGTGACAGGAGTCCGCCCCGGCGGCTTTTCCATTAGACGCGACACTTCCAGCTCGCCGTACTGGGTCAGTTCCAGCGTGCGCGGAATCGGCGTGGCCGACATGGTCAGAAGGTGGACACCGCCAGTGCGCGGATCGCCCTTGGCCTGAAGTCGCTGCCTTTCGTTGACGCCGAAACGATGCTGTTCGTCGATGACGGCCAAGGCCAGTCGGTCGAAGCGGACGGCATCCTGGAACAGCGCATGGGTGCCTATGGCGACCTGGGCCTGGCCGGCTGCGAGAGCCGCCAACCGCTCGCGCCGCTCGGCCGGTGTGTCGCGGCCGGTCAGAAGGACGGTCGAAACCCCAGCTGTCTCCAGCAAGGGTGCCAGCCGCTGATAGTGCTGGCGAGCCAAAATCTCGGTCGGGGCCATCAGCGCAGACTGAAAGCCCGATGCCGCCGTGTCGGCCAGGGCCAAGGCCGCGACGGCGGTCTTGCCGGAGCCGACATCGCCCTGCAGCAGGCGACCCATCTGTTCGCCCGAGGCGAGATCGTGGCGGATTTCCGCAACCGCCTGGGCTTGTGCGCCTGTCAGCCGGAAGGGCAGGGCCTCCAGCAGTCGGGCCGAGGCACTTCCAGGCACAATCCGGGGTCCTGGCGTGATCTTGCGAGCGCGGCGGCGGCGGGCGAGGGCCAACTGATGCGCCAGCAGTTCATCATAAGCCAGGCGCTGACGCGCCGGTGCATCCGGCAACAGGTCCGGCTCGGATGTCGGCGCATGCAAGGTGGTCAGGGCTTCACGCCATGTCGGCCATCGCATCTTCGTCAGCCAGGCCGCATCCTGCCACTCCGGAAGCTCGGGCGCGTGGGACAGCGCTGCCTGGGCCAGCTTACGAACCACGCGCGAGGTCAGACCTTGCGTCGCCGGATAAACGGGCTCGACGGCGGGAATGTCGGCGGCCTGGTCGGGGGTGAAGATATCCGGATGGACGATCTGGACCTCGTTGTTGAACCGCTCGACCTTGCCCGACAACCACCGTTTCTGGCCCTTGGGCAGCAGGCGATCGATATGCTGCGCCGAGCCACCGAACCAGATCAGGTGGACGAAGCCGGTCTCATCGATCGCCCGGACCTTGATCGGCGCGCCCGGCTTGCCGGGCACGATCAGGCGATCGATGACGATTTCGAACAGACCAACCTGGCCCTCGACCGCGTCGACGGCGGTCATGGGGCGGCGGATGATCAGGCCGGACGGCGACAGGAAGGCCACGTCGCGCACCAGCGGCCCGGCCAGCTTTTGCACCAGCGGCAGGATTTTCGGCCCCACGCCCTTCAGGCTGGACACCTCTGCGAACAGGGGAAAGAGAATCTGCGGCCTCATGACCTGCAGCATAGCTGGCGAAAGGCCGGTTGGAACGCTATCTGGTGCCGACCTGACGCACTGACCGGGCAAGGATGCTTGTGACCGATATCGACGCACGCCTGATGGAAGACAAACGGAACCGGCTGGGGCGCATCGCCTTCCGGGCCTGGCGGCGTGGGTTCCGCGAGGCCGACCTGGTGCTGGGCCCGTTCACGGATCAGGTCGGGCCGACACTGACAGACGACGAACTGGACGCCTTCGAGGCCCTGCTGGCCCAGGACGACGATCACGAACTCTATGCCTGGATCATCGAGAGCCGTCCGACACCGGACGAATACGAAACCCCGGTGATGGCCAGGATCAGAGCCTTCATGCGCGATCACGTGGCCGCTGCGGTCGCTGAAGGGGCCGGTTGATGGACGGCGAGGCGTTGCGGCGCAGCGAACAGGACCTCGGCGGCGCACCGGAAGGCCTGGATGCGCTGACCGTTGCAGAGCGGCTGAAGACCGACGGCGGCGTCGGTGTGTTCATTGCCCGCGACTATGGCCGGATGGGAGAGTTCGTCCAGGCATTCGGATTTTTCTCAAAAGACATTGAAGTCGTGGAGTTTCCGGCTTGGGACTGCCTGCCCTACGACCGGCTGAGCCCCACATCGTCGGTGTCGGCCGAGCGGATGGCGGCTCTGACGAAATTGGCGCGGCGGGACTCTTCGGACAGGCACCCCCTGCTGGTCGTCACGACGGTCGGCGCGGCCATGCAGCGCACGCCGCCACGCGAGATCACCGAAGGCGCGGGCTTCGAGGCCGTCACGGGCACTGAACTCAATACGACCCAGCTGGAGCGTTACTTCGCTGCGAACGGCTACATGCGGGCCTCGACCGTGTCGGAGAAGGGCGAGTTCGCCGTACGCGGCGGTGTGATCGACGTCTATCCGCCTGGGTTCGAAGAGCCCGTGCGACTGGACATGTTCGGCTCCGAGCTGGAATCGATTCGCACCTTCGACCCGGCAACCCAGCGATCGACGGGCCAGAAGACGTCGGTGGCCCTGGCCCCGGTGTCAGAGGCCCTGCTGGATGCCGACAGCATTTCGCGCTTCCGCACGGGCTATCTGAACCTGTTCGGCGCGCCGGGCGATGACGCCCTGTATGCCGCGATCAGCGAGGGCGCGCGGCGTCAGGGCATGGAGCACTGGCTTCCGCTGTTCTACGACCGGCTGGAGACGCTGTTCGACTATCTGCCCGACGACGCCCGGCTGTTTCTGGACAATCAGGTGGAGGCGGCGCAGGCGGAGCGCTGGACCCTGACGGCCGACGCCTATGAGGCCCGCCGCGACGCCTCGATGACCAAGGCGGGCGCGGCCAACCGGGCATTGCCACCACAGAGGCTGTATCTGGACGCCGGCGACTGGAACAGCGCCCTGGCCGGCCGCTGGGTGCGTCGGCTGTCACCGCTGGCCAATGCGGGCGAGGACGCGGGCGGACGCCTGGGTCGCAGCTTTGCCGCCGAGCGGGCGCAGGACAGCGTCAATCTGTTCGAGGCGGTCGCCCGGCACGCCCAGGCGCTGAAGGCCGCGGGCAAGCGGGTACTGTTCGCCTCCTGGACCGAAGGATCCTCGGAGCGGCTGGCCTCCATGATGGCCGACCACGGGCTGGAGCATGTGATCGCGGTGCGCGACTGGGCCGATGTCCAGGCCGCGCCGAAAGACGTCTATCTACGCGGCATCCTGCCGGTGGAGCATGGTTTCGAGACGGATGAAATCGCCGTCATCTCCGAAACCGACATGCTGGGCGACCGGCTGGCACGGCCACGCAAGAAGCGCCGGGCGTCGAACTTCCTGGCCGAGGCGTCCGCTCTGACGACGGGCGATCTGGTGGTCCACCTCGATCACGGCATCGGGCGGTATGAGGGCCTCAAGACGCTGGAGATTCAGGAGGCCCCGCACGACTGCCTGGAGCTCATATATGCCGGTGAGAGCAAACTCTACCTACCGGTTGAAAACATTGATCTTCTGACGCGTTACGGCAGCGATGCCGAGGGCGCACAGCTTGACCGTCTGGGCGGGGCAGGCTGGCAGGCGCGCAAAGCCAAGGCCAAGCAGCGCCTGCGCGATATGGCCGAGGGGCTTATCGCCCTGGCCGCCAAGCGGGCGCTGCGGACATCCGAAGCCATCACCCCGCCGCACGGCCTGTTCGACGAGTTTTGCGCCCGCTTCCCCTATGAAGAGACGGACGACCAGCTAAACGCCATCGGCGACGTGCTGGAAGACCTGGGCAAGGGCACGCCGATGGACCGCCTGATCTGTGGTGATGTCGGCTTTGGCAAGACCGAGGTGGCGCTGCGGGCCGCCTTCGTCGTGGCCATGACGGGTCAGCAGGTGGCTATCGTCTGTCCCACGACCTTGCTGGCTCGTCAGCACTTCAAGACCTTCAGCGAGCGCTTCGCCGGCTGGCCCATCACCGTGCGGCATCTGTCGCGCATGGTCACGGCCAAGGACGCGGCCGAGACGCGGGCCGGCCTGAAGCAAGGCGCGTTCGAAATAGTCGTCGGCACCCATGCCGTCTTGAGCGAGCAAGTGGGGTTTAAGGACCTTGGCCTTGTTATCGTTGATGAAGAGCAGCATTTCGGGGTCAAGCACAAGGAGAAGCTGAAGTCCCTTCGCGCCGATGTTCACCTGCTGACCCTGACCGCCACGCCGATCCCGCGCACGCTTCAGATGGCGCTGTCGGGCATCCGCGAGATGTCCATCATCGCCACGCCGCCTGTCGATCGTCTGGCCGTTCGGACCTATGTCACGCCGTGGGACGCCGTGCTGGTCCGCGAGGCCCTGCTGCGCGAGAAATATCGTGGCGGCCAAGCCTACTATGTCGCGCCACGCCTGAAGGACCTGCCCGACATCGAGCAGTTCCTGCGCGAACAGGTGCCCGAGGTGAAGTTCGTCGTCGGCCACGGCCAGATGAGCCCGACCCAGCTGGAAGACGTCATGAGCGCCTTCTACGACGGCACCTATGACGTGCTGCTGTCGACCACAATCGTCGAGAGCGGGTTGGACGTGCCCACAGCCAACACGCTGATCGTGCACCGGGCCGACATGTTCGGCCTAGCTCAGCTACACCAGATTCGGGGCCGGATCGGGCGCGCCAAGGCCCGGGCCTTCGCCTATCTGACCACCGATCCGAAACGGCCCCTGTCGCTGTCGTCCGAGCGGCGACTACAGGTGCTGCAATCCCTCGATAACCTGGGGGCGGGTTTCCAGCTGGCGAGCCATGACCTGGACCAGCGCGGCGGCGGCAATCTGCTGGGCGACGAACAGTCAGGCCATATCCGCGAGGTCGGCGTCGAACTGTATCAGCAGATGCTGGAAGACGCGGTCGCGGAGCTGAAGCAGAACGGCGAGGGCGGGGAAATCGATCGCGGCTGGTCGCCCGCCATCAATGTGGGCGCGGCTGTATTGATTCCAGAGGCTTATGTCCCGGACCTGAATGTCAGGCTGAGCCTCTATCGGCGTCTGTCCGATGCGGAAAAGACCGAGGAGCGCGAAGCCCTGGCCGCTGAACTAATTGACCGGTTCGGTCCGCTGCCGGACGAGGCGAAACAGTTGCTGCGCATCGTCGGCATCAAGGCCAGTTGCAAGACCGCCTGTATCGAACGCATAGACATCGGGCCCAAGGGCGCGGTCCTGACCCTGCGCAACAACGCCTTTCCTAACCCCATGGGTCTGGTCGGACTGATCCAGAAGAACCACGCCTTCTGGAAGATCCGTCCGGATCAGAAGATCGTGGTCAAGGGCGACTGGAACACGCCCGAGGAGCGGCTGAAGGTGGCCGAACGCATTACGACCGATCTGGCGCGGGTGGCCGGAGCCTAGCGCGCGGCGTTGATGTCGTGCGACGCCCGTTCCAGCACGGCGGCGGGGCTTTCGCCAGGCTGAACCTCGGCGACGCCGCATTCGAACTCCACGACGAAGGGCGTCTTGTCGGGGCCGGCCTCGAAGGCTGTGCAGCCAATGACGGCGGCGATACGGTCGGCGGCGATGCGACCAGCGGGGCCACGCGTGGCGGGCAGGGCCAGGGCGAAGACGTCGGGAGCCAGACGGGCCGCGGTGTCTTCTGTGCGGATCAGGCGCGACACCATGGTGCCGATCTGGGGCAGGGCGCGATCCAGCCAACCGCCCTGACGCGCCTCGCGGACGGCCTCGGTCTCGGTCACGCGCAATACAGCGACGGACAAGGGTCGGCGGCGCAGACGGGCCCCCTCGGCCACGCGGGCCAGATGGCTCGCGAACAGTTCGGGCGTGAACAGGCCGGTGTTGGGATCGGTCAGGCCCGAACCACGCGCGCTCTCCAACGACTTTCGGATGGCGACATGGCGACGATGGGCGCGGGCCAGGGCGACGATCCGGTCGGCAGTCTCGTCCTCCGGCGTGTCGGCGGCAGCGACGTCGGCAAAGCCACGATTGTACAGTTCCGCCAGATTGATCTCGGCCGAGCCGCGCAGATAGAGCACCGCCGGGATGTGATACAGTCGCGTGTTGCGCTTCATGCCCGATGCGATGGACAGAGCTGGCGCGTGATCCTCGGCCCCCCAGAGGACGGCGGCGTCGAAGGCCCGCTCATGCAGATAGTCGAAGGCGGTATAGGGCGTCGGGGCGGCGACGACCTCGCAACCGTGGGCTTCCAGTGCATTGGAGAGGGCCAGAAAATGCCGGTCTGCCTTGCCGGCGGCCAGAACGCGCAAAGGGGCCTCGTCGATATCGACGGGCTTCAGCGGTTCGCCGCGCGCGGTGAAGGTGGTCTCTCGCAGGGCGACCTCTTCCTCCGCGATGGCCGAGCGAACCAGCGCCTCCAACCTCAACGCGGCCTGGGCCGGATGCGGTGCGATCGACATGACCAGATCGGCCTGAGTGTTGGTCCAGAGTGTCGCCTCGGCCCCAATCGCCAGCACAGGCAGGCGACGCGGGGCGACGGCGAGGCGAAGCGCCTCGACCGCAGCCTCGGTGTCGGCCATGCGGGCATCCAGAATGACGGCCTCTAGTGGCCAGTCCATCAGCACCGTCAGGGCGGCGGCCAAGGATCGCGCCGTGACCGTGCGCCAGCCCAGCGCATCCAGCCCCTGACACAGAGGCCCGACCACCGCGTCGTCATGGGCAACGACCAGGATGCGAGGATCGGAACTCAACGGCTGATATCTCCCCGTCGAGCGGATTCGACGTATGTTCAGCATAGCGACCGCACCCCGAGCGGAGCAACAGCGACTGGACGCTTTCCCCCGTATTCAGATCGGCTATGGTGCGCGGCTCTGGGGCGGTTGTGGGGACCGGATTGTCGTCTGATTTGAATACACACGCGGTGACGCGATGGGCCGCGCCTGCGCTTTGGGGCCGGCTGGCCGTGCGAGCTTTCTCGCGCAGCTGGGGTCGCGACGTCATGCTGTACACCGGCGGGGTGTCGTTCTTCGCCCTGCTGGCCGTGTTTCCAGCCATCGCCATCCTGATCGGTTTCTACAAGGCCGTTCTGACCATCGGTCAGGTCAGCGAGCAGGCGGCGGCCCTTGCCGACGTCATGCCGCATGCTGCGCGAGCCATCTTCATGGCCGAGATCGACCGGCTGGCGAATGCCTCGGCACGCACAGTGTCGGCCCAGTCGGCATTTGCTGTGATCATCGGCGGCTACGCAGCGCATCGCGGATTCAAGGCACTGCTGGCCGGACTTAATCTTATACATGACGAAACGGAGCCGCACGGCTTCTTCAAGTTCAACCTCTTGGCCTTCTTCGTGGCCTTGTTCGCCTTCCTGCTGTTCACGGTCGTGTCGGGGGCCGTCGTAACGTCACGCATTCTGGACCGGGCCAGCGCCGACGAACCCGGTCGTCTGGTATCCAACTGGAGCATGGACGCGCTGTGGCCTGCGCTGGGTCTGGGTCTGGGCCTGACTCTGCTCTACCGCTACGCCATGTCACACCGCGCGCCCGTGGCTTGGGTTCCGTCGATTGTCGGCGGTATCGTGGCCACGATCATGTCGACGATATCGTCTTGGCTCTGCGCCATCTATGTCGAACAGATCGCGCCCCTGGGGGCAACCTACGGCTCGGTGGGCGCGGTCGTGGTGCTGCTGATCTGGCTGTCGTGGAATGTGAACGCCATCTTCTACGGCGGCGCCTTCACGACCGAGATGGAACTGGCGGCACGGTCCAAAGGAGCCCCTGAACTGGACCCGGCCGAACCCCTGCCGGAGACCGTCGTCAAACTGTCGGATCGCCGGGCGCAGCGACGGTGATGCTCAGGACACCATCGACCTCATCGATGGCGACCACCTGACCACCCAGTTGCTCCATCATGAAAGGCACATCGATGCGCGCCATTGGATCGGTGGCCAGCAAGGTCAGGTGCTCACCGAATGATGCCGTCTGAAGCGCCTTCTGCAGCTTTAGACTTGGGACGGGGCAGCGATGACCGCGCGCATCGATGATCACGCTTTGATCCGGTCCAGCAGCATGTTCAGAGCCACACGAACGCTGGCCAGACGTATGCCTTCGCGACCCAGGTCGCCAAACCTATGTTCGGCATGGGTCAGGCCAGTCGGCCCCGACGCCGCAAAATGGACCAGTCCCACAGGCTTATCATCGGAACCCCCGCCAGGTCCGGCGATGCCGGTGATCGACACCGATACCATCGCTTCCGACTGTGTGATCGCACCCGTTGCCATGGCGCGAGCCACAGCTTCGGACACCGCGCCGTGAGCGACGATCAGTTCGGCCGGCACACCCGCCATGCCCGTCTTGGCCGCGTTGCTGTACGTCACAAAGCCCCGGTCCACAGCCGCCGATGAGCCCGCGACCGTCGTCAAGGCTGCCATGACCAGCCCGCCCGTGCAGCTTTCGGCAGCTGTCAGCGTCGTACCGCTCTCAATGGCTGCTTCGATGACCCTTGCGGCCAGGATTTCGATATCGTCAGGAAACATGTCCAGCCCGGTTCCGAACGCTCTGCGAGTCAGTCTAGTCTGAGCCTACGCCTGCGCTGGCGACATCCTATGGGGCGATGATGAGCGATACCACCCTGATCCCCGATGTCGAACCACAGCCCGCTGCCGCCCGCCCGGATCGTCTGACGCCCCTTTTGTTCGCCCTGGCGATCTTCACCTCGGCGGCCTTGGTGTTTGGGGTCCAGCCCATGGTGACCAAGCTGGTCCTGCCGATGCTTGGCGGCTCACCGTCGGTGTGGAACACGGCGATGGTCTTTTTCCAGACCGCACTGCTGGTCGGATACGGCTATGCGCATTTGTTGCAGCGGATTGGCTCGATCAAGGTGCAGGTCGGGGTGCATCTGGCGCTGCTGGTCCTAGCGGCGTTGTTTCTGCCGCTGAGCATCAATGGCTGGCTGGGGGATCCCGATCCAGCGGCACCCATCGGCTGGCTGCTGATGACGCTTGCGGCATCGGTCGGTGCGCCTTTCGCTGTGCTGTCGGCGACCGCACCGCTGTTGCAAGCGTGGTATGCGCGGGTGCGGGTGGGCCATGCGGATGGGCAAAATCCTTATGTGCTGTACGCGGCGTCCAATCTGGGCAGCTTCCTTGCCCTGCTGTCCTATCCGGTTCTGATCGAGCCGCTGGCGACGCTGACTGGCCAACGGCTGGGCTGGAGCCTGGGTTATGGCGTCTTTGCCGCGATGGTTCTGGTCTTGGCCGCCGTGGTCTGGAGCCGCAGGCTGGACCGGTCACATGAACCCGCCCCGTTGGCGATCAGCGCCCCCATTCCATGGGGCGAAAAGATCAGGTTCGTCCTGCTGGCCGCGGCTCCGTCCAGCCTGATGCTGGGGGTGACCGCACACCTGTCGACCGACGTGGCGTCGGCCCCGTTTTTGTGGGTCATTCCCCTGGCGCTGTACCTGTTGACGTTCGTCATTGCCTTCCAGTCTCGACCTTTGATCCCCCTGCCGGTGACCATGGTTCTGTCCGCCGCCGTCGGCGCGGTCAGTGTGGTGCTGGTGGCGTTCCGGTCTATCGAGTGGACCCAGGCTTTCACCGTCAACATCCTGGCATTCTTCTTCCTCACCCTGATGTGCCACCAGCTGTTGGCGGCCCGGCGGCCCGCCGCGGACCGGTTGACGGAATTCTATCTGCTGATGTCGCTCGGCGGCGTGCTCGGGGGAGCCTTCACGGCCCTTGTCGCGCCCCTGCTGTTCGACATGGTGTGGGAATATCCGCTGGTGCTGTTGTTGGTCGGCCTGTTCAGGCCGTGGGGCAAGGGCGAGCTTTCACCGCGCCAGTGGGGGGCTGTGATCATCGCCGTTGTGGCTTCCTCCGTGCCCGTGCTCCTCTCCATCGCCTTGAACGCGGACGACTACGCCCGGACCATCTTCTACGCGAAGTCGCCCCTTATGATGCCGCAGCTGACGATTCTGCTGCTCCTGCCGGCCGCCGTCTGTGCCTATCTGCTGAGGGACCGTGCCCTCGCGTTCGCTGGTATTCTGCTGCTGATGACCCTGTCGGCCCAGTGGGTCGGCCGCGGGCATGACACCAGCTTTTCAGACCGCAGCTTCTTCGGTGTCGTACGTATCGCCAATGTGCCGGATGATCGGATGGGGGGTGACGTGCATGTCCTGACCCACGGCACGACCTATCACGGGGCCCAGTCGCGCAATCCGCTCTTCGCATGCGAACCGCGCATGTACTACGCCCGGACGACACCGATCGGCCAGTCGGCCCTGATCATCGGCCGACGCGGCCCGGCCAACATCGGCGTTGTCGGTCTGGGGACAGGGGCCATGGCGGCTTACAAGCGGGCCGAGGACCGCATGACCTTCTTCGAGATCGATCCCATGGTCGATCGCCTGGCGCGTGATCCCGACTGGTTCACTTATATCTCGGACTGCGCCCAGGGGCCCGTGCGGACGGTGCTGGGCGATGCGCGGCTGACGCTGGCCAAGGAGCCTGCCGGCAGATACGACCTGCTGGTCATCGACGCCTTTTCGTCGGATGCCGTGCCGACGCATCTGCTGACGGTCGAAGCGATCGAAGGCTATCTGACACAGGTGAAATCCACCGGCGTGGTGGTTTTGCACCTGTCGAACCGGAACCTGGACATCACCATGCCCGCCATCGCCGCGGCCCAGGCGCTAGGGCGACCCAAGCTACATCAGATCACCTATCAGGGGCCCGACACCCCCGATCTGGCGGAGGCATCGACCGAAGTGCTGATCCTGTCGCCGACCGAGCAGGGCCTTACCGACTTCCGCAGTGATCCGCGCTGGATCGATCCTGCGGATACCGACGTCGCGGCCTGGACGGACGACTACGTCAACCTGTTCGGGGCGATGCAGCGGCGGTATTTCCCGCCTGCGCCATCGGCCTAGGGTCGGGCGGGCAGTTCGATGGTGGCCAGCGCCTGGGCCGCCAGGCCTTCACCCCGACCGGTAAAGCCCATGGCCTCGGTTGTGGTCGCCTTGACGCTGACCGCGTCCAGCGGAAGGGCCAGCAGTTCGGCCAGGCGTTCGCGCATGGCTTGGCGATGCGGCTTCACCTTGGGCCGTTCGCAGATCAGGGTGACATCGACATTGACCAGTCGCCCGCCACGCGCGGTCAGTCGCTCGACGGCATGAATCAGGAACAGGTCAGACGACGCCCCCTTCCATTGCGGGTCCGTCGGCGGGAAGTGATCACCGATGTCGCCGTCGCCCATCGCCCCCAAGATGGCGTCGGTCAGGGCATGCAGACCTGCATCCGCATCAGAGTGACCGACCAAGGTCTGGTCGTGTGGAATCTCGACACCGCAAAGCCAGACGGCGTCACCCGGCCCCCAGCGGTGGGCGTCGAAGCCCTGTCCGACGCGGATCTGACGGGGGATGTAGGCCTCGGCCATGGCGAAATCCTCTGGATAGGTGAGCTTCATCAAACGCGCGTCGCCCGGAACGATGCGGACACGACCGCCTGCACGCTGAACGACTGTGGCCTCGTCGGTCGCAATCTCATCATCGGGCCATTCGGCATAGGCCGATATGATCGTGGAATAGCGGAACGCCTGCGGGGTCTGGGCCCGCCAAAGGTCGCCGCGTTCGACCTCGCCGGTGACGATGTCGCCGTCGGCACGGCGCAGGCTGTCGGCGACGGGCAGGGCGGGCAGGGCACCGTCGGCGTCGTCGAGGGCAGCGATCACCCCGTCTATGACGCTGCGATCCAGCAGGGGGCGGGCGGCATCATGGATCAGGACCGGCCGGTCGGTTGGGCCATCGAGGGCCGCGAGACCATTCTGAACAGACGCCGCGCGTGTCGACCCGCCGACCGCCAGACGCCAGCCGTTCAGGCCCAGCAGGGCCGCATTCGCTTCGGCCTCGGCCCCGGAGGCCACGACCACGACGACGTCTTCCGCCCCCGCCTCAAGCAGGGCCGTGACAGACCAGCGGATGACCGGCTGGCCGCCCAGGTCGCGCCACTGCTTTGCCCCGCCGGCGCGCGAGCCGGAACCGGCGGCGACGACGATGGCGGCAAAGGCGGGGAAGGACGATGTCATCCCGGCCTTCTAATCGCCGCGCTCGTGCTTGACGAGAGGGGCTGACCGCGCAGTAAGGGGCTCATGGCCACAGGTATACAGATCGGTGACGTGTGGGTGCCTGGCCGGGTGCTGACCGCGCCCATGACCGGGATCACGGACCTGCCGTTCCGCGTGCTGGCCTCACGGCTGGGTGCGGCCTACGTGGCGACCGAAATGGTGGCGGCGGTCGAACTGGCGCGGGCGCGGCCCGATGTGGTCCGGCGCGCGGCGGTCGGGGACGGCCTGCCGCTGACGGTCATCCAACTGGTCGGGCGCGATCCGGCGGCGATGGCCCAGGGCGCGCGCATGGCCGAGGCGGCGGGCGCGGACATCATCGACCTGAACTTCGGCTGTCCGGCCAAGGAGGTCACGGGCTCGGCCTGTGGCTCGGCCTTGATGCGGACACCCGACCTGGCGGCCCGCCTGATGCAGGCGGCGGTGGAGGCCACGTCACGGCCTGTCACGGTGAAGATGCGGCTCGGCTGGGATGACGCCAGCCGAAATGCGCCGGACATTGCCCGCCGGGCCGAAGACCTCGGCATCAAGGCCATTACGGTTCACGGGCGCACCCGCCATCAGTTCTACACCGGCCGCGCCGACTGGCGGGCCGTGGGCGAGGTCAAGGCGGCGGTCGGCCTGCCGGTGATCGTCAATGGCGATATCCTGACCGCCGACGATGCGCGTGAGGCCCTGCACCAGTCGGGTGCGGATGCCCTGATGCTGGGTCGCGGCGTCTATGGGCGGCCGTGGCTGGCGGCGCATCTGGAGCGGGCGCTGGCGGACGGCACTGTTCTGACCGAGCCGGATCGCGCCGAACGCACCGCCATTGTCATTGAGCATCTGCGGGCTTCCGTGGCCTTCTACGGCTTGCCGCTGGGGCTCAAGATGTTCCGCAAACATCTGGGCTGGTATGTCGAACAGGCACCGTGGCCCGCCGATCCGCTGGAGCGCCGCACGGCCAAGGCGCGGCTGTGCCGGCTGGAGAGCCCGGACGAGGTCGAGCAGGCGATCACGCAGCTGTGGTCTGATGTGACGCTTTCCAGCCACTCGCCTGTTGATATCGCGCCACAGTTGGTTGAAGCTGGAGGCCAATGACGGATACGCTCACAGCGACCCACGCCGATCAGACGCCCCCACCAAGTGGAGCCGGGCGCTGGTTTTCCGGCTGGTCCGAAGAGCGTCGCCGCAATCTGTTCCTCATCACCTTTGGCCTGTCCCTGCTGATCACGGCGGCGGCCATCTGGTTGGTCGCGGAGGCCCCCGGCACCAGCGGAGACGGCGCGCGTGATCTGGCGAGCCGGGCCGTGCTGTGGATCCTGTCCGTCAATCTGGTGCTGATCCTGGCGCTGGCGGCGGTCGTCGGGAGACGCGCGATCGGCCTGTTCCGCCGCCGATCCGACGCAGGGGCCAGGCTGCACCTGCGGTTCGTGACCCTGTTTTCGCTGGTGGCCCTTGTCCCATCCATCCTGATCGCCCTGGTGTTCGGCGTCCTGGTCAACCGGGGCGTGGATCAGTGGTTTAGCGGCAACGTCCAGTCCGCCGTGGAGAATGGCGCGACGATCGGCCGGGCCTATCAGGAAGACGTCTCCAACGAGATGGACGGCGATATCCTGGTCGTCGCGGACCAACTGACCAGCGTCAGGCCACTCTTCGACAACCGCGTCCAGTTTTCCGATGCCTTGTCGCAGGTCGGCCAGCTGTTTGGCTATCCCGCCGTCTACATTCTGGGGCCTGAGGGCCAGGTTCTGGCCAGCGGCGAAACGCCGGGCGCGCCGCCCTATGTGGCTCCCTCCATGGAGGCGCTGGAGGAGGCGTCCGTCGAAGGGGCTCCGCCTGCCCAGCAGGTGACAGAGGGGCCGGATGCGGTGCGATCGGTCGTCGCCCTGCCGGCCTATGGCGATGCCTTTTTGTACATGGTTCGCCCCCTGAAGCCTGGCTTGCTGGCCCAGATGCGCAACGGCGAGGAATCGATCCTCGCCTATCGTGAGGCCCAGGCCAGCCGTGAACGCATCCAGGCGTCGTTCGCGCTGAGCTATGTCGAGACCGCCTTGCTGGTTCTGGTCGGCGCGGTCTGGCTGGGCATGTCGGCGGCCAGTTCGATCTCCGGTCCCATCGGGCGGCTGGTCGAGGCGGCGGACAAGGTGGCGGGCGGCGATCTAACGGCGCGCGTTGACGGCAACGACGGGCCGGGCGAAATCCGTATGCTCTCGGCCGCGTTCAACCGCATGACGGACGACCTGGCCGCCCAGCAATCGGCGCTTCGGGCTGCCAGCGAAGAGGCGACGGGACGCAGCCGCTTCATCGAAACCGTGCTGTCCGGCGTGTCCGCCGGTGTCATCGGCCTGGATCGCCTGCGGCGGGTTTCGGCCATCAATGACAGCGCGGTCGAACTCCTGGCCATCGCCGATCCCGACATCATCGGGCGACCTCTGGGTGAGGTCTCGCCCGAGCTCAGCGAACTGGCCGCCCGCGCCGAAGCCCATATTGAGGAAGAGATCGATGTGACGTTGGAAGGCGAAACCCGCCGCCTGCGCGTTCGCATCGAAGGCGGGCTGGGCGGCGAAATGGTCCTAACCTTCGACGACATCACCCGACTGGTCACGGCCCAGCGTAACGCGGCCTGGCGCGACGTGGCCCGCCGAATCGCGCATGAGATCAAGAACCCCCTGACGCCGATCCAGCTGTCGGCGGAGCGGCTGCGCCGGCGCTATCGCAAACAGGTTGAGGACGACGTAGAGGTCTTCGATCGCTGCACCGAGACTATCATCCGCCAGGTCGGCGACATCGGCCGGATGGTGGACGAATTCTCCGCCTTCGCCCGCATGCCGGCCCCGCGCTTCACTTCGTCCGATCCGGCGGAGCTGCTGCGCGAGGCCGTCTTCGCCCAGCGCGTGGCGGTCGCTGACATCGACGTTCAGATGGCCGAACCCCTGCCCAAGGTCACCATTCACGCTGACCGCCCCATGATCGGTCAGGCTCTGGCCAATATCCTGAAGAATGCCGGGGAGGCCGTGGCCCTGCGCCGCGAGACGGACCCCAGGGCCGGCGACGGCGACGGTCCGGGCATCCTGGCGCGCCTGCTGGTCGAGGACGACGTGGCGACCTTCGTCATCGAGGATGACGGCCCCGGCCTGCCTGCCAAGGATCGCGACCGCCTGACCGAACCCTATGTCACGACGCGCGAGAAGGGCACGGGCCTGGGCCTCGCCATCGTCAAACGCATCTGCGAGGAGCATGGCGGCGAGCTGAAGCTGTCCGATGCCGACACGCTGGGCGGTGCCAAGATCTGCCTGATCTTTCCTCTGAAATCCCAACAGCCATCGACCGCGTCGGCCAAGGCGAAAGACGCTCCGGCGTCGCGACCCATGACCGTTCCGGCCAACGAATAGCGAGGCGATATGCGATCCACGGGAGCCGATATTCTGGTCGTCGACGACGAGGCCGACATCCGCGAACTGGTGTCCGGCCTGCTGGAGGACGAGGGCCATGCCGTGCGTGTGGCCTCAAACTCCGAAGAGGCCCTGGCCGCCATCCGGGCACGCAAGCCGTCGCTGGCCCTACTGGACATCTGGATGAAGGGCGGCGGTCTGGATGGGCTGGAGCTGCTGGACGTCATCAAGGAGCTGGACCCCGACCTGCCCGTGGTGATGATCTCGGGCCACGGCAATATCGAAACGGCGGTCACCGCCCTGCAACGCGGCGCCTATGACTTCATCGAAAAGCCGTTCAAGTCTGACCGGCTGGTGGTCGTGGTTCAACGGGCGCTGGAGACCAGCTCGCTGAAGCGCGAGAACCGTCGTCTGAAGGCGCGTGTCAACGAACCGGCGGGTTTCATCGGCAAATCGGCGGCGGCGCAGACCCTGCGCAGCACCATCTCCAAGGTCGCCCCGGCCAACAGCCGCGTCCTGATCAGCGGCCCTCCCGGGTCCGGCAAAGAATTGGTCGCGCGCCAGATCCATGAGGCCAGCGCCCGGTCGCGCGGCGAGTTCGTGGCCATCGCCGCCGCCGGCATGACGCCCGAACGGCTGGATGTCGAACTGTTTGGCGAGGAGGGCCACGACGGTCGTCCACGCAAGATCGGGGTCTTCGAACGCGCCCACAACGGCACCCTCTATCTGGACGACGTCGCCGACATGCCCCGCGAGAGCCAGAGCCGCGTCCTGCGCGTCCTGGTCGAACAGCGCTTTCGCCGCGTCGGCGGCGAACAGGATGTCCAGGTCGACATCCGCGTCATCACCTCCACCTCGCGCGATCTGAAGGTCGAGATCGCCGAGGGCCGGTTCCGCGAGGATCTGTTCCACCGGCTGAACGTCGTGCCCATCCGCGTGCCCGCCCTGTCCGAGCGGCGCGAGGATATCGGCGAGCTGATCGACTATTTCATCGACACCTTGTCGGCCTCGCAGGGCCTGCCCAAGCGACGCATGGGCGACGACGCCATCGCGGTGCTGCAGGTCCATCCCTGGCCGGGCAATGTCCGTCAGCTGCGCAACAACGTCGAGCGGCTGCTGATCCTGGCGACGGGCGACCCGTCCGAGCCGATCAGCGCCGACATGCTGCCGTCCGAGGCGACCAATGCCAACTCCACCGGCACCCTGGGGGCCGAGCGGATCATCGCCCTGCCGCTGCGTGAGGCACGCGAGGTGTTCGAGCGCGAATATCTGGCAGCCCAGATCATGCGATTCGGCGGCAACATCAGCCGCACCGCCGCCTTCATCGGCATGGAGCGCTCGGCCCTGCACAGGAAGCTGAAGTCCCTGGGCGTGTCCCCCTCGCGCGGCGGCGACGACGAGGACGAGCCGGTGGCCGAAGCATGAGCCGCGTCGCCTACGTCAACGGCCAGTACCACCCGCACGGCCAGGCCATGGTCCATGTGGAGGATCGCGGCTTTCAGTTCGCCGACGGCGTCTATGAGGTCTGGTCCATCTTCGACGGGCGTATGGCCGATTTCGACGGCCACATGACCCGCCTGCACCGCAGCCTGAACGAGCTGCGCATAGACATCCCGATGAGCCGCGAGGCCCTCACGCGGGTCCTGCACGAGACGATCCGGCGCAACCGCGTCACCAACGGCATCGTCTATCTGCAGGTCACGCGCGGCACGGCCCGGCGCGATCACCCGTTCCCGGCCGAGGGCACGCCGCCCAGCGTCATCGTCACCTCCCGCTCCATCAGCGCCAGCAAGGCGGAGGCCCAGGCCAGGAAGGGCGTCGCCGTCCTGACCCAGCCCGACATCCGCTGGGGCCGCTGCGACATCAAGACCGTCGGTCTCCTGGCCAATGTCCTGGCCAAACAGGCCGCGCGCGAGGCCGGCGCCTATGAGGCCTGGATGGTCGACGAGATGGGTCTGGTCACCGAGGGCTCCTCGACCAATGCCTGGATCGTGGACGAGCACGGCAAGCTTCGGACCCGCGACACCCAGGCCAACATCCTGAAGGGCATCACCCGTACCGCCCTGATGGCCCTGATCGCCGAGGAAAAGCTGGAGCTGGACGAGCGCCCCTTCAGCGTGGACGAGGCCAAGCGCGCGAAGGAGGCCTTCTTCACCGCCGCCGGAGCCTTCGTCATGCCGGCGGTGTCCATCGATGGCACCACCATCGGCGACGGCAAGCCCGGTCCCATCGCGACCCGCCTTCGCACCCTGTATCTTGAACAGGCCAAACGCGACGCCATTTAGGGCCAGAGCCTGATCGGCTGAGGAGGAATCGCTTCGCGATTCCGCTGATGCCGTGAATCAGGCTCCAGCATTAATCTGGAGCGAAATCTGAGCCGAGTTGGACTGCGTCCAACTCAACCGATTTCGCTCTAGGCCCTGTTGCGATGCCGCCCTGGCGGTGCGTAATGTGGCGGGCCGGGCATTCGATCCGGTCCCGCGTCCTCCTCGATGCGGCGGAACAAGCAAGAACAGGACAAACCTGCCATGTCGCAAGACAAATCCAAGAACCTTCAGGACACCTTCCTCAACTCGGTCCGCAAGACCAAGACGCCGCTGACCATCTTCCTGGTCAATGGGGTCAAGCTGCAGGGCATCGTCACGTGGTTCGACAACTTCTGTGTGCTGCTGCGCCGCGATGGCCAGTCGCAACTGGTCTACAAGCACGCCATCTCCACCATCATGCCGTCAGCACCCGTGCAGCTGTACGAGCCTGACGCCGACGAAGACTGATTGACCCAAAAACTCATCGACCACGCCGTTCCGCTGATCCGGGCGATCGTCATCCACCCCGATGGACGCAGCGAAAGCAGTCGCGCGGCGGAGGAACGGCTTGAAGAGGCGGTGGGCCTGGCCCGCGCGCTGGACCTGGACGTGCGCGCCGAAGAGATCGTGCGCCTGCGCAAGGTCACGCCCGCCACCCTGTTCGGCACCGGCAAGGTCGAGGAGCTGGCCGCCCTCGTTACCGCCGCAGAGGCCGAGGCCGTGGTCATCGACGACGACCTGACCCCGGTTCAGCAGCGCAATCTGGAAAAGGCCTGGGACTGCAAGGTCATCGACCGCACCGGGCTGATCCTGGAAATCTTCGGCCGCCGTGCCCGCACCAAGGAGGGCCGGCTGCAGGTCGAGCTGGCCCGGCTGGACTATGAGAAGTCGCGCCTCGTCCGCACCTGGACCCACCTGGAGCGGCAACGCGGCGGCACCGGCTCGACCGGCGGCCCCGGCGAGACCCAGATCGAGCTCGACCGCCGCCTGATCGCCGACCGCATCGTCAAGCTGAAGGTCGAGCTGGACGAGGTCCGCCGAACGCGCGGCCTGCACCGCAAACAGCGCCAGAAGGTGCCGTTCCCGACCATCGCCCTGGTCGGCTACACCAATGCCGGCAAGTCGACCCTGTTCAACCGGCTGACGGGGTCCGAGGTCATGGCCAAGGACCTGCTGTTCGCCACTCTGGACACGACTCAGCGCACCATTCGCCTGCCGCAGGGACGACCGGCCATCATCGCCGACACCGTCGGCTTCATCTCCGACCTGCCGCACGAACTGGTCGAGAGCTTCCGCGCGACGCTGGAAGAGGTGGGCGAGGCCGACCTGATCCTGCACGTCCGCGACATCGCCTCCACCGACACCGCGGCCCAGGCCCGGGACGTCGAGACGGTCCTGAAACAGATCGAACAACCGACTGCCCCCGACGGCACGGTCAAGCCGCGCCGCATCCTGGAGGTCTGGAACAAGACCGACCTGCTGGACCCCGAGGCGCGCGAGGCCATCGAGGGTCAGGCCGCCCGCTCCGGCAACACCGCCGTCGCCGTCTCCGCCTGGACAGGGCAGGGGATCGAGACCCTGCGCCACGCCATCACCGAACTGATCGACGACGATCCGGAAATGGACCTGGTCCTGCAGCCCTCCCAGGGCGAGGCCCTGGCTTGGCTCTATGAACACGGCCGGGTCACGGCGCGCGATACGGATGCAGAAGGGCGGACCCATCTGACAGTGCGGCTCGACCCGCAGGCCATGGGGCGGTTCGAGCGACAGTTTCAGGCGGGGTGAGGGGGCGGGTCGAAATCCAGCGGGGCTCTTCTAGGGCCCTAAAGCTGTTGGCTTCCGCCTTCTGCCATGCTCAACCTACAGTCGACTCTGGGGAGAACTCATGCACAAGGTCGTCCAAAACCATCTTGCAGATTTTGCAGCGAAATACTCCGTCGAAAAAGCGGTTTCAAAGCAGTTTGAGGCGTTCGTAAACTATACCGTCTTCCGGACACTGTGTGCAGAAAGTGTCGACCCAAACGACCTGATATATGAAGGCGACGATCCGGGTATCGATGGGGTGATGATATTTGTTGACGATGTTTACGTATCGTCAGCAGACGAAGTTGAGGACTTTTTTTCGTCCAGAAAACGCGATGTTGAGGCGACAATTGTCTTCACACAATCAAAGACTGGAGAAGCGTGGGAAAAGAAGGAGATCAACGTATTCCAATCCGGTATCGTAGATTTCTTAAGTGATGACCATAGTTACCCGCACGGCGACTACCTTATCGCGGCACGTGAAGTTTTTGATGCTGTTCTCAAGAACGTAGGAAAACTGAGAGGTGGAAAGCCACGCGCTTGGTGCTACTTTGCAAACACAGCTAAAGCTGCCCAAGAGCGTGAGATTGTCGGAGCGGGAGATGCTCTTCGCCGCGCTGTGAACGATACGGGTTTCTTCAGTTCAGTTGATGCGAAGCTAACAGACCGTGACTCGATTATCGAAATGTGGACCGCTGCAGAGGGCCAAGTCGAGGCTACGCTGAAGGTTCTCGGTATGGCTGCATTTCCGAAAGCTCCCGAGATCGAAGAGGGCTATGTAATCACAGTCAAGGCGAGAGATTTCATTGAACAAATCCTCACTGACCAGAACGGGCGGCTTCGTCAAAGGATATTTGAAGAGAATGTTCGAGACTTCATCGGCCTAGACGGTGAGATAAATTCGGAGATGTCCGAGACTCTGCGTGATGCAGACAAACAAAAGCGGTTTGGAGTTCTGAACAACGGGGTCACAATAATTTCTCCTGATATCCGAGTTAGCGGGCTAGAAATCTATCTTCGTGATTTTCAAATCGTAAACGGCTGTCAAACTTCGAACGTGCTCTTCGAAAACAAAGACCATGTTACGGACGACACCACGCTTATGCTGAAAGTCGTAGAGACATCAGATGCTGCTGTGGTTGATGACATTGTTCGATCCACGAACCGACAGGCAAAGGTTGAAGAGGATCAGTTCCTTGCGACACTCGACTCTGTCAAGGCTCTGGAGAGATACTTCGATGCGCGGGGAGCGGAAGAAGAATACAGACTATACTTCGAGCGCCGAAAGAACCAGTACGCAGCTCATGAAAATGTAAAGGCTATAAGGGTTTTTGACATTAAGGAAATCGCCCGGTGCGCAGGGGCCATGTTCCTTGATAAGCCAGATATTGCTAGTCGATATCCAAACCGACTCACGGGTGAGTTTAGGGAGTTGGTTTTTGATAGAAGCAATGCCGAGGAGCCGTACCATGTTTCAGCTTACACGCTGTATCGATTGAAGTTGCTTCTTGGGAATAACAAGATTGATCCAAAGTATGGGAAGCTTCGTTGGCATATTCTAATGGCGATTAAATATTTCGTGCTGGGTGACCAAATTCCTCTACTAAACTCCCGCAAGATTAAGTCTTCATGCGACGAGATTGAGAAATTTGTTAGTGGCAACGATGACGCTACGATCTCCAAACTCCGTGCTTTGTGTGCTGCGATCGTCGATATTAACGAGATCAGCCGAGATCGCATTAAGACGCCGACCTTCGTGCAAGAAGTTAAGGCAAAGGCACTTGCGTTCAGAGCCGCTCAAGCTGCCGAGCAGTAGATTGTTTGCTCAAAAAAGTTTGTCGGGGAGGCAGACGTAGGCACCGTAAAGGCGATTATGCGGGATCGGGATTGCCACGACCGTTTCTGACGTACCCGCATGCCAGACTGCTCTCCATGTCGATGAGCACGCAAATCAATCCCGCCGACTACGACGAGGACGGCGGCAATGTCTGGGATCATGCGCGGCGGGAGTATCTCGCGGGCGTGAAGGCGACGCATATCTGTCAGCGGTACGGCATGTCGCTCAGCTCGTTCCGGCTGCATGCGCGGGTCGGGGGCTGGCGGCGGATGGATCAGCCCACCTGTGACGCCCCGCCCGAGCCCGGCGAATACCATCCCGACGACAATGTCAGCTTCGCCGATCTGGCCGACGAGGCCTATCTGAACATCCGCCGCGCCCTGGGCATGGGCCGCGCGTCCGAGGCCTCGACCTGGCTGCGTGTCTACGACCGCCTCGCCGACAAGGCCCGCGCCCACGTCATGGCCGAACTGCCCGACATCGTGACCCCACAGATCGAGTCCAACCGCGACCCGCTGACCCTGTTCGCGGCGGAAGACGAAAACACCAACGATCTGAATGCGATGGCCGAAGGTTCAGAGGCCGAACCTCACGGATTGGACTCCTTGCACCCGGTTTTTCCGGAGTCCAAACCCGACGTCCTTCTCCCGGTGGGAGAAGGTGGCTCGCGTAGCGAGACGGATGAGGGTCGGATCGATCCTTCGGCGTAAGCCGCCGCAGCGACGCAAGACACAGCCGACCCTCACCCTTTCGCCTGGCCGATCGCTATGCTCTCGGAGGCTCAAGCCCTCTCCCAGCGGAAGAGGGATTTAGGTCAGTCACTCTCCGTCCGCGTGATGTAGGTCAGGGCGATATGGCTGACCGGGCGTTCGGTCTGGTCGGTGAAGCGCAGCTCTGTGACCACATAGCTGTATTCGCGGTAGAAGCTGGGTCGGGCAACCAGAAGGACGCCCGACTCCCGGCTCCGTTGGGGCATGAAGACGCGCCACCGGCTGCTGTCCTTGTTCGGCATGGCGGACCACAGCAACTGGGTCCAGCCGGCATAGGTCGGATAGATGTCCGGCAGATCGAGGTGTCGAGCGGTGCCTGCGCCGCCCATGGCATTGGCCATCCCGCGCTCCAGCGACTGCTGATCATGCGGTCCCGCCAGGGTCAGGCTGCAGACGTTCCGCTGGGTCCGCTCGACCGTTCCGTCTGGCCCTTCCTCGATGCGAAGCATCATCTCCAGATCGCCATCGTGCCGAATGAAGGACTCTGCCTGGGCAGTGACCGCCGGACGCGTGCCATCGGCCTGAAGCCGGGTCCAGCGCGGCACGCCGTCGGGCCGAAAGGACCGCTTGTCCAGACGGTTGGCGTCCAGACAGACGGCCCGGAAGATGTCGAAGGGCTCTGGCGTCGTCCGCCGCCCCAAGACCGCGATCTCATCCAGTTCGGTCACCTCGGGTACGGACACAGCGGCGGGGTCTTGACCCAGACCCAGGGCAAGCAACGTGGCGAGTAGCACGGGGCATCTCCTGCAGACGCCGTGAGGGTCACGCTAGGCGACCCCCGCGTCAAGCCTTGCCCCGCTCCGCCGCCTTGGCCGCGTCCCACAGGGCGTCCATCTCGGCCAGATCGCTCTGCTCCGGCGTCCGCCGGTCCTTCGCCAGCTCCGCCTCGATGAAGCCGAACCGGCGGACGAACTTGGCATTGGCTCCGCGCAGGGCGTCCTCGGGCTCGACCCCCAGCTTGCGCGCCAGGTTGGCGACGACGAACAGCAGGTCGCCCATCTCCTCGCGCGCCTTGTCCAGTTCCCCGGCGGCGATCTCGACCCGCAGCTCGGCGACCTCCTCGTCCAGCTTGTCGAAGACCTCGTCGGTCGAGGGCCAGTCGAAGCCGACGCGGGCGGCCCGCTTGGTCAGCTTGGCGGCGCGGGCCAGGGCGGGCAGGCCGACCGGCACGTCGTCCAGTACCCCATGCTGCGCCTTCGCGACCCGCTCGGCCGCCTTGATGTCCTCCCACCGCGCCTTCTGGGCGACCCCGTCCGCCTTGGCCGCTTCGTCGCCGAAGACGTGCGGATGGCGCCGTTCCAGCTTGTCGGCCATGGCGTTGGCGACATCGTCGAAGACGAACAGCCCCTGTTCCTCGGCCATGCGGGCGTGGAAGACGACCTGGAACAGCAGGTCGCCCAGCTCGCTCCTCAGGTCGTCATGGTCCCCGCGCTCGATGGCGTCCGCCACCTCATAGGCCTCCTCGATCGTATAGGGGGCGATGGTGGCGAAGGTCTGCTCCACATCCCACGGACAGCCGCCCACGGGGGCCCGCAGCCGGGCCATGATGGCGTTCAGGCGGTCGATGGGGCGGCTCATCCCTGGGCTTTCGCGTCCAGCGCCGCCCGGATCTCGGCATGGCGCGCCTGATCCAGCGGATAGCGGTGCAGGGCCACCGCCGCCAGCAGCAGGCAAAGGGCGGGCAGGCCGGCGAACATGATCTGCAGCCACATCAGCGCCGGGCCGCTGTTCTGTCCGCCCAGTCCGGGATCGAACCCGGCCATCTGCAGGCCCGCAAAGGTCAGGACCGAGACCGCATAGCCCAGCTTCGACGTGGCCGTCAGGATGGAGAACAGCAGGCCGGTCCGGTCCGCCCCATCATCCAGCCGCACCTGATCGCTGACGTCCGCCATCATCGCCCGCAGCAGCAGGTCGCCCGAGGCGAAGGCCAGCCCGACCAGCGCCACCATCGCGCCGGCAATCAGCAGGTCGGCATAGGGGGCCGGATTGCCGGTCATGCCCTCCAGCGCCGACCGTGCCGGCTCGACCAGTACGGGGGCCAGGAAGGCGGCGAACATCAGGGTGACGGCGAAATAGACGCAGGCCCAGATCAGCGCCTTGTGCTTGCCCAGCCTGACCGCCAGCCAGCTCCACGCAGGGGCCCCGAACAGGCCAAAGACGAAATAGACCAGCAGCAGGATGGAGGTCTCCGCCCGCTCGAACCCCCGCGCCGCCTCGAAGAAGTAGAAGAACAGCGCCCCGACCACGCCCCGCGCGATGCCCAGCGCCAGGTCCGCCCCCAGCAACCGCTGAATCACCGGCCGCTTGAACAGGGCCAGATAGCCGAACCGGGTCTCGGCGGCGGTGGCCGGTCCGGGCGGCGGCTCGGGCGTGAAGGCAAAGGTTATGGCCAGCGAGACGGGCAGGGCGATGATGATGAACCACCCCTGCCACTGAACCGCCCGCGCATAGTCGCCCCAGCCCATGTTCTGGACCAGCACAGGCACCAGAAGGACCGCCAGCACGCCGATGATGTTGGCCGTCTGCCACCAGCCATAGATCCGCGAGCGCTGGTTGTAGTCGCTCGACAAAGCCGAGGCCCAGCTCACCTGCGACAGCAAGCTGACCGAGAAGCCCAGCGAAAGCACCACCAGCCAGACAGTCAGATAGGCCGGTCCCGCGCCCGGCCGCGCCATGAACAGCATGCCGACCGCCAGCATCAGCACAGGAGCCCCCAGCCCCATCCACAGCCGGTAGCGTCCAAAGCGGCTGTTCGTCCGGTCGATGACCATCCCCAGCGCCGGGTCTACGACGATGTCGGCCATCCGGATGATCAGAAAGATCAGACCGACCACGGCCAGGTCTACGCCCACATGGCTGGCATAGAACTCCGGCAGGGTCACATAGACCGGCAGACCCAGCGCCGCATAAGGCAGGCAGGCGGCGGAGAAGGCGGCCAACACGCCATTGCTGCGACGCGGCGCGGCGACTGTGGCGGCAGGGGAGGCGACGGGGGCGTCGGTCATGGACGGGTCCATCTGGAAAGCCGGTGAATCGGCCTGTCGCACCATGCCGCCTTTGCGGGCAGGGCGCGAGACGGGCGGTGACGCTTTCGTCACCGGCGGCGCGGAAATGGCCTTGCCGCCGCCACAGGGCTGGGGTCAGCATGCCTGCCATGTGGACTCGTCTCGTGCCCGGCCTGCTGGCCGCCCTGTGTCTGTTCTTTGCGGCCCAACCGGTCGCAGCCCAGGCGCGCGATCAGGCCGAGGCCTGCGAGGCGACTTCGCCCGACTGGGACGGCGCGGCCTTCGCCAACTTCATCTCGGTCAACTCGCTGGAGTGGACGCCCTTCAACCAGATGGAGTGGGGCTGGCAGACCTATGTGCCCCTGATCCAGCAGGAGATCGGTACCCGCTGTGCCGTCGGCACCGTCCGCTTCGCTCAGGCCCTCGCGCAGTTCCAGTCGCAGCGCGGCCTGAACGCCAACGGCATCTTCGACGACGCCGCCTTTCAGGCCTTCAAGGGCATCTGGCAGGAGCGCCGCCCCTTCATCATGGCGCGGGTGAGGGGAGAGCCTTGCCCCGCCCCGCCGCCTCTGTCCGAACTGGGCTATCTGGTCGAGGAGGAGGAGCATGCCGACCGCCTGACCCGCCTGCTGCGCCGTGACGTGCTGGTCGCCTATCGCCGGATGGTCCAGGCCGCCCGGCGCGAAGTGCCGGAGGTGGCGGCCAACCCTGAGCTGCTGCAAATCTTCTCCGGCTTCCGCGACCCCGAGGCCGACGCCGCCCGTTGCGCAGCCCAGGGCAATTGCGATGGCTTGAGACGCGCGGTCTGTTCAGCCCATCGCACAGGCACAGCCGTCGATCTCTATGTCGGTCAGGCTCCGGGTCTGGGCGTCGACAACACCAGCCCGGCCAGCCGCGCGGCCATGAGCCAGACCCAGACCTATATGTGGCTGGTCCGCAATGCCCGGCGCTTTGGCTTCGTGCCCTACGCCTTCGAACCCTGGCACTGGGAATGGCTCGGCCCCACGGGGGAGAGCGGCGCGTCGTGATCCGGGGGCTCACAGCGGGCGAGCAGAGACTGGCGCGGGAGGCGCTGGGTGACGCCGTCGATCTGGCGACGGTCCGGTTCTTCTCCACGCCCTGGCCTTTCGACCGCGTCTTCGTGCCGGGGCGATGGTTCCGTCGCGACTGGATCGCCTGGCCCGCGCGACAACTGCCGGCCGATTTCGCCGCGGCTCCGCTGAGGCTTCAAGCCGTCCTTATCCATGAGCTGGTCCACATCTGGCAGGCCCAGACCGGGGTCAATCTGTTGACCGCCAAGCTGCAGGCCGGGGATCGCCCAGAGTCTTATCAGTATGTCGTCAGCGACGATTGCCACTGGGGCGGACTGAACATCGAGCAGCAGGCGATGGTGGTGGAGCATCGCTTTCGTTTGTCCCGCGGGGAACTCACGCCTGCTGACAAAGCATTCTACAGTCGGGTCTGCCCACTTTGATGCGTCGTGCCTTGAAAACCCGAACCACGGAGTTATATCCGCTACTGATGCGGTTGCGGATCGGCGCGCCGTCCTGACGGAGAGCGAAATGCCCAAGGTTCTGGTTCTTTATCATTCTACATACGGCCATCTGGAAACCATGGCCGAAGCCGTCGCCGAGGGCGCGCGCTCGGTTGAGGGAGCCACGGTCGATATCAAACGGGTCGCCGAGACTGTGCCGGAGGAACTGGCCAAATCGAGCGGTTACAAGCTGGATCAATCAGCCCCCATCGCCAAGGTCGAGGACCTGGCCGACTACGACGCCATCATCGTCGGAGCCGGAACGCGGTTTGGCACGGTCGCTTCGCAGATGCGCAACTTCTGGGATCAGTCCGGCGGCCTGTGGTTCCAGGGCAAGCTGGTGGGCAAGGTCGGGGGCGTATTCACGGCCACGGCGACCCAGCACGGCGGGCAGGAAACCACCCTGATCGGCATGATCCAGACCCTGATGCACCACGGCATTCTGGTGGCCGGTTTGCCCTATTCCTTCCAGGGCCAGATGCGAAATGACGAGATCACCGGTGGCTCGCCCTATGGGGCCACGACCATCACCAACGGCGACGGCTCGCGCATGCCCAGCAAGAACGAACTGGATGGTGCACGCTACCAGGGCCGCCATATCGCCGAGGTGGCCAAGAGGCTCTTCGGTTAAGGGGTTGGCGAGCCGCCGCTAGACAAACTGGCGGCGGCAACCCGGTCAGCGGCGACGCTTGCCGCGCAGATTATCGATGGCCCAGGCTCCGGGACCGGCGAAAATCAGGTAGAAGAACACGAAGCAGTACAGCGCCGCCAGCTCGCCCTGATTGACGATGGGGTAGGGGCTCTGGGGTGCGTGCACCATCCAGTAGGCCACGGCCATGAAGCCGGACAGGATGAAGGCCGTGCCGCGTGTGAAGAGGCCGAGGATGATCAGGACGCCACCGACCAGCTCGATCGGCCCGGACCATCCGGCAAGGGTCGACAGGTCGATGCCGCCGCCCTGACCGCCTGGCGGAAAATGCAGGATTTTCTGCGTCCCGTGCTGAAGCAGCAGCAGGCCGGCGACGATGCGCAGGATGCTGAGCACGCGCGGTGCCCAGGCCGTCAGACTGGCGGTATTCATAAGGTGCCTCTCTGTTGATCACTGGACAGTAGTTGCGCCGTTCGACTTGGCAAGACGAAGCCTCAGGCGGCTTTTTCCGCCTCGACCAGCTTCTGAATGGCGACGTAGTCGGTCTTGCCTGTGCCCAGGACAGGGACCTCGGCCACCCGCATGATTTTCTTGGGCACGGCCAGTTCGGGAGCTCCATGTTCGCGGGCCCATTCGGTCAGGCGGGAGACGTCGGCATCCATCCGGTCGGTCATCAGAACCAGCTTTTCGCCCTTGCGACTGTCCGGTATCGACACAACGGCATGCCGGTTTTCGGGCCAGACGGCCGAGGCCAGACCCTCGACGGCCATCAGGGACACCATTTCGCCGCCGATCTTGGCGAACCGCTTCACCCGACCCAGGATAGCGATATAACCCTCGTCGTCCAGCGAGACGATGTCGCCCGTGTCGTGCCAGCCGCCGTCCAGCGGCTCGATCACCTGAGGATCAGTCGCCGACAGATAGCCGCTCATGACGTTGGGTCCGCGCAGATACAGACGTCCGCCCTCGGTGATCCCGGGCACGTCATCCAGCCGCCAGCTCATGCCCGGCATGACCTGGCCCACGGTGCCGGGGCGGTTGCGGTCAGGATGATTGACGGCGGCCACGGGCGACGTCTCGGTCGCGCCATAACCCTCCAAGAGCTTCAGGCCATGGAACCGCGTGTTGAACAGGTGATGGGTCTCGTCGCGCACCCGCTCGGCCCCGGCGACGATGAACTTCAGGCTGGAGAAATCATCCGGCCCGGCGACGCGCGCATACTGGTTCAGGAAGGTGTCTGTAGCGAACAGGATCGAGGCCTTAACCTGAGGCAGCAGTTCGACGATCTGTTTCGCATGCAGCGGGGAGGGGTACTGGAATGCCTTCAGCCCCTGGAACAGCGGTAGCAGCACGCCTCCGGTCAGGCCGAAACAGTGGAAGGTCGGCAGGGGGTTGAACATCACCCAGTTCGGGTCGAGTGGAATGTGCTGGTTGATCTGGCGACAGTTGGCGACCAGGTTCCACTGGCTGAGCACCACGCCCTTTGGGGCCCCGAAGCTGCCGGAGGTGAACAGCACCACGCCCGGCGACGATGGGGCGGTCTTGACCAGAAAGCGGCGCGGCATCAGCCCCGCCATCAGGCCGAAGAGCTTGTCCTGCAGGCCGATCGATTTGCGGACGTCGTCCAGCCAGATGATTTCGGCCACGGTGCCCAGATCCGCGACCAGATCGTCCAGCTTGGCCTGATCGATGAAGCGTTTGGCGGTCAGGATTTTCCTGACGCCCGCGGCCTTCAGCGCCGCCTTCAGGTTCAGCTCCCCGGCCGTGAAGTTCAGCATGACTGGCTGGCGGCCATAGGCATGCAGGGCGAAGAAAGTGACCACGCCGCCTACGCTGGACGGCAGCATGATGGCGACCCGCTCGGACGGGGCCGTCATCGCCGCGATCTTGCGCCCCAGCACGAAGGCCGCCCGGATGACGCCGGTATAGGTCAGGGGATTGCGGTCCTGATCCTCCAGAATCTCCTTGTCGCCATAGGTGTCGCGGGCGGCGATCAGGGCGTCGAACAGAGACTGTTCGGCAAGCTTGGGGTCCAGGGGTACGCGCAAGAACTAACCTCCGTGCGGATGCGGTTGGTCCCGCAGCCTTCATATCGAGCCGCGCAAACTAGAGGGGCAGGGCGGGATTGAAAAGATATGTTACCTTGCGTGAGCGCCGCACTTGCCTTGCCTTCCGTGCCCGGAACGACGACATAGCAGTCTCGCCCAGCGACGGAGCCGCAACGCCCTTGGTCACCCTGATCGACACCCTCAGGAAAACGCCGTCCGAACTGCGTCACCCGGAAAAGCAGAACCGGCCGGAGACAGCTGTGCTGAAAAAGCCCGACTGGCTTAGGGTCAAGGCCCCCGGCTCGGGTCAGTACAATGCGACCAAGGCCATAGTGAAGGACAAGGGCCTCGTCACCGTCTGCGAAGAGGCGGCCTGCCCGAACATCGGCGAGTGCTGGAGCCAGAAGCACGCCACCCTGATGATCATGGGTGACACGTGCACGCGGGCCTGCGCCTTCTGCAACGTCAAGACGGGCCTGCCCCAGCCGCTCGATCCGGACGAACCGGGCAAGGTCGGCCTGGCCGTGGCCCAGTTGGGCCTGAACCACGTTGTGATCACTTCGGTGGACCGCGATGATGTCGCAGATGGCGGCGCGGCCCATTTCGCGGAGGTCGTGCGGCAGATCCGGCTGCAGGCCCCCAAGACGACGATCGAAATCCTGACGCCGGACTTCCTGCGAAAGGATGGCGCGGCCGAGGTGATGATCGATGCGACGCCGGACGTGTTCAATCACAACCTGGAAACCGTGCCGCGGCTGTATCTGAAGATCCGGCCGGGTGCCCGCTACTTCCACTCCTTGCGCCTGCTGCAGATGGTCAAGGAGCGCGACCCCAACCAGTTCACCAAGTCCGGCATCATGGTCGGCCTGGGCGAAACCAAGGAAGAGGTCATGCAGGTCATGGACGACATGCGCTCCGCCGGCGTCGACTTCATCACCATCGGCCAATACCTGCAGCCGACCCGCAAACATGCCGCCATCGAGCGTTTCGTGACGCCGGAAGAGTTCAAGGCCTATGAGGCCATCGCCCGCGCCAAGGGCTTCCTGATGGTGTCGTCCAGCCCGCTGACCCGCAGTTCGCACCACGCGGGCGACGATTTCGCGCGGCTGAGGGCGGCGCGTCTGGCCCAGACCGGGCGCTGAGCCGCGCTTGGCCGTCCACCGCGTCACCCGCATCCTGCCCTATGCGCCCGAGCAGCTGGCGGCTCTGGTCGCCGACGTGCGCGCCTATCCCGACTTCGTGCCGTGGGTGAACAGCATGCGGGTCTGGAACCCGCGTGAGGAAGCGCCAGGCGTCGATCTGCTGGATGCCGAGGCGGCGGTGGGATTTTCGTTTCTGCGGGAGCGGTTCTCGACCTGGGTCCGGCATGACCGCAATGCCCATGTGGTCGAGGTCGGGCTGATCCGTGGGCCCTTCAGACATCTGAACAACCGTTGGAGCTTTCACCCTGATCCGGAAGGAACACGGGTCGAGTTCATGATCGACTTCGCCTTCAAGACCCGGCTGCTGGACGCCATGCTGCACGCCAACTTCGACCGCGCGGTCGGGTCGCTGATGCGCTGTTTCGAGGCTCGAGCCGCGCAGCTCTATGGGCCCAGGCCGTGAGCTTCGACTTCGACGCCACCGTGGTCGGAGCCGGGGCGGTAGGTCTGGCCTGCGGGCGGGCGCTGGCGAAGCGGGGCCTGACGGTTCTGGTGCTGGAGAAGGAAGGCCACATCGGCCAGGGCGTGTCTTCGCGCAACAGCGAGGTCATCCACGGCGGGCTCTACTATCCGACCGGCACGCTGAAGGCGCGGTTCTGCGTCGAGGGGCGGCGGGCATTATATGGCTTTCTGGACAGCCACAAGATCGACTATCGCAGATGCGGCAAGCTGGTCGTCGCGACCGAAGAGGCCGAGGTCGAGCGGATCGAAGCCATCTTCCAGCAGGCGACCGCAAATGGTGTCGAGGGTCTGGAGCATCTGACCGGAGCCCAGGCGCGGGCGTTGGAGCCGGGTTTGAATGCCCATGCCGCGATCCTGTCACCGCAGAGCGGCCTGTTCGCCAGCCACGACTATATGCTGGCCCTGGTCGGTGAGATCGAGGATGCGGGCGGCTCGGTCGTCGTCAACACACCGTTCGAGCGGGCGGAGGCGCTGGCTGGTGGCGGCTTCACGATCACCGCTGGAGGCGAGGCCGGAGCGACCCTGACGACGCGGCTGCTGGTCACCGCGCCGGGGTTGCAGGCGCAAGGCGTGGCCGCACGCATCGACGGGTTTCCTTCCGACCACATCCCTGAGGGCCATTTTGGCAAGGGCGTCTATTTCCGCCTGACCGGCAAGGCCCCGTTCGAGCGGCTGATCTATCCGCCACCGATCCCCGGCGCTCTGGGCACCCACTACCGCAAGGATCTGGGTGGGCAGGCCGTGTTTGGGCCAGACCTGGCCTATGTCGAGACCGAGGACTATTCGGTCGATCCCGCCAAGGCGGACGAATTCGCGCATTACATCCGCCGCTTCTGGCCGGGCCTGCCGGAGGGGGCGCTGACGCCCGACTATGCCGGCATCCGGCCCAAGCTGCATGGGCCGGGCGAACCCCAGCCGGACTTTCAGCTCCGTGGTCGGGACGATCACGGGCTGGACGGGTTGGTCGCCCTGTTTGGTATCGAAAGCCCAGGCCTGACCAGCTCGCTGGCCATAGGCGAGGCGGTTGCGGACATGCTGGACGCATGAACGAGCTCGTCTTCCGGAGCGCCACACAGGACGACGTCGCAAGTCTCCAACCCTTTGTGCATGCCGCCTATCGCGGTGACAGCGCGCGCAGGGGCTGGACGCACGAAGCGGAGCTGTTGGACGGACAAAGGATCGACGATCTAGCCCTGTCAGCCATGATCGATGCCCCGGACCATGTCATCCTGATCGCCGAGCAGCAAAACGATCTGGTGGGCTGCGTCCAGGTCAACGGCAAGGGCAATGGCCTGGCCTATCTGGGCATGCTGTCCGTCGATCCGGAGCGGCAAGGGGGTGGCATCGGCCGAAGGCTGATCGCGGCGGCGGAGGCAGAAGCCCGCTCGACCTTCAAGGCGACGCGCATGGAGATGACCGTCATCGTTCAGCGGACAGAACTGATCGCCTGGTACGCGCGGTGCGGCTACCATCCGACGGGAGAGACGCGAGCGTTTCCAGCCACTGATCCGCGTTTCGGCCTGCCGAGGCGAGACGATCTGGCGTTTGTGGTCCTGGCACGAGACCTGACGCCACAAGCTTGACCATGAACCCTGATGCAGGCAGTTCGCCCTGTATGGAAATCGTCACGCCCAGACTGAGACTGAGGACAGCTGAGCCCAGCGATCTGGCTGGCATCCACGCCGTGCTGTCCGATACAGCCGCCATGCGCTGGTGGGCCACACCTCCGCACCAGGCGCTGGAAGAAAGCGAAGCCTGGCTGGCGGCGATGATTGCCAATGGCCCTGAGCACCCAGACTTCATCATCGAGCGCGACGGCGAGGTGATCGGCAAGGTCGGCTTCTGGGCCCCGCCGGAGATCGGCTACATCCTGCACCCGTCGCATTGGGGAAAGGGGCTGGCGAATGAGGCCCTGGTGGCTGCGATCGACCATCTCTTCGCCCACCATCGGTTCGATCAGATTACCGCCGATGTCGATCCGGCCAATGCGGCATCAATCCGGCTGCTGGAGCGAATGGGGTTCATCAGGACGGGCAGCGCAGAGCGAACGATGCAGGTGGGCGGGGTCTGGGTCGACAGTCTGTTCTACGCCCTGACGCGGTCAGCCCGGGCATTGCATCGCAAGGCTTGAACTCGCCGACGGGTTGAGGCATAAGCCCGCCCTCGCTGGCGGCTCCACTCGGGCCGCCGCTGTTGTTTTCGCGCCCACTCTGGCGCCGACTTAGAAGATTGAGACGGACATGGCTGTTCCGAAGCGCAAAGTATCGCCCTCGCGTCGCAACATGCGTCGCTCGCATGACGCCCTGGGCACCAATGCCTATACGGAAGACAAGGACACGGGCGAACTGCGTCGCTCGCACCATATCGACTTGAAGACCGGCACCTATCGCGGCCGTCAGGTCCTGACGCCCAAGGAAGACTAAGGTCCTCAGCTGAAATCTCCGCTGGCGAATCAGCGGCAGCAACAGACGGAATTCACGGCGCGCGGTCATCCGCGCGCCGTTTTCGTGCTTTGATGTCTCCCGAACCTTCAAGGAGATCGTCCATGATCCGCTCCATCCTGCTGACCGCCTCAGTCCTGGCCCTGACGGCCTGCAATGCGCCTGAACCGGAGAAGGCCGCCACCGAGGCCGTGCCTCCGCCCGTGGCGGCACCGGACGCGCCTGCCGCGGTCGTGGACGCCAACGCCCTGACCCCCGAAGGCTGGGGCAATATCCGTGTCGGAATGACCCGAGCGGAGGTCGAGGCTGCGGTCGGGCCGGACGCCTCGCCCGAATCGGTCGGTGGGGCCGATCCCGCCGCCTGCGACCTGTTCCGCCCCGAGCGTGCCCCGACCGGCCTGATGGTCATGGTCGAGAGCGGCGTGGTCACCAGCGTCTGGCTGAACCGCGGGGCCACGGTGAAGACCGATCGCGGCTTTGGCGTCGGCGATCAGGCCACGGCGATCAAGGCCGCCTATGGCGATGCGGCGACGGCGTCGGCGCACAAGTACAGCGCGGCTCCGGCGGAATACATCACGGCCTGGGCCAGCGGCGGCGGTGCCGGCTATGTCCAGAACCCGGCGGCGCGTGGCATCAGCTACCACATCGGCACTGAGGGCACGGTCCAGTACGTCGCGGCGGGTGGGCCGAGCATCCAGTATGTCGAGGGTTGCGCCTGAACCTGGCCTGATGCCGGGATGGTTGGCGTAACGCCGGGGCTTGCGCTAAACCCCGGCGACATTCCTGACAGCAGAGCCTGACCCATGACCGACATCGCCGACATCGTCGCCCGCCAGATCCTCGACAGCCGTGGCAATCCGACGGTCGAGGTGGATGTCATCCTGGACGACGGCAGCTTCGGCCGCGCCGCCGTACCTTCGGGTGCCTCGACCGGTGCCCATGAGGCGGTCGAACTGCGTGACGGCGACAAGTCGTTGTGGGGCGGCAAGGGCGTCGGCAAGGCCGTGGATGCCGTCAATGGCGAGATCTTTGACGCTTTGTCCGGCATGGATGCCGAGGACCAGCGCCGCATCGACGAGGCCCTGATCGCGCTGGACGGGACCAACAACAAGGGAAGGCTTGGGGCCAACGCCATCCTGGGCGTGTCCCTGGCCTGCGCCAAGGCAAGTGCCATTTCCTCGGGCCTGCCGCTGTACCGCTATCTTGGCGGGGTTTCGGCCCGCGTCCTGCCGACGCCGATGATGAACATCATCAACGGCGGCGCCCATGCCGACAATCCGATCGACATTCAGGAGTTCATGATCCTGCCGACCGGAGCCGAGAGCTTTTCGGAGGCCCTGCGCATGGGCTCGGAAATTTTCCACGCCCTGAAGACCCAGTTGAAGGATGCGGGCCACAACACCAACGTCGGGGACGAGGGCGGCTTTGCCCCTAATCTGGCCTCGGCCGAGGAAGCGCTGAGCTTCATCACCCGCGCCGGTCAGGCCGCAGGCTATCTGGCGGGCGAAGACTTCCATCTGGCGCTCGACGTCGCGGCCACCGAGTTCTTCAAGGACGGCAAATATCTGATGACTGGCGAGGGCAAGACCTTCGAGGCCGACGCCATGGTCAACTACCTGGCCGACCTGTGCCAACGCTTCCCCATCGTCTCGATCGAGGATGGCTGTGCCGAGGATGATTTCGATGGCTGGAAGCTGCTGACAGATCGTCTGGGCGACCGGGTCCAGATCGTCGGCGACGACCTGTTCGTAACCAATCCAAAGCGCTTGGCCGCCGGTATCGGCGAGGGCCTGGCCAACTCCATCCTGGTCAAGGTCAACCAGATCGGCACCCTGTCGGAGACGCTGGACGCCGTCGATATGGCGCATCGTGCTGGCTATACCGCCGTGATGAGCCACCGCTCGGGCGAGACCGAGGATTCGACCATCGCCGACCTGGCCGTCGCCACCAACTGCGGACAGATCAAGACCGGCTCGCTGGCCCGCTCCGACCGGACGGCCAAATACAATCAGCTGCTGCGCATCGAAGAGATGCTGGGCGACCAGGGCGTCTATTTCGGCGACGGCATGCTGTTGAACCGATAGGCAGAAGTTACGGCCAAGCTACGGTTCGTTAGGCATTTTCGGTCACACACGATCAACCGTGTGCCCACGCTCAGAAGGAGCGTTCCGAATGCCAGAGCGTATGAAGCCGTACCTGCCGTCCGCCGTCCTGTTGTTTCTGATCGCCTATCTGGGTGTTCAGGCCCTGACCGGGTCGCGCGGCCTGCTGAGCGGGCAGGAAAGGGACGCGCTGCTGAGCCAGCGCCAGGCGCAACTGGCCCAGGTCATGGAGCAGCGCCGTGACCTAGAGGTCCGGGTCCAGTATCTGCGCACCGACACTCTGTCGCGCGACCTGCTGGAAGAGCGGGCGAGGGCGGTTCTGGGGTTTGCGGACCCGCGCGACTATGTGATCCGCGTCTCTGCGCCACGGCCTGCGGACGCCGCCGCCGAGCCCGCCGTCACGCCCACTTGAACTATTGTTACAGCGTCGCCGGGCGACTTTGCGTTACGGGAACGAAGGCTGCTAAAGCCCCTTAACGTAACGACAAGAGACCTCCACACCCACCGTGGGGCGAGGTCCAGCCGGGAGATATCGGATGGCGAAAGCCCCCGCGGCCAAGACTGCGCCGAAGACGCTGCCCAATACACCGACGGCCTCCAAGGAGGACCTGCTTCGGTTCTATCGCGAGATGGTGCTGATCCGCCGTTTCGAGGAGCGGGCAGGGCAACTGTACGGCATGGGCCTGATCGGCGGCTTCTGCCACCTGTACATCGGCCAGGAGGCCGTGGCCGTTGGCGTTCAGGAGAGCGTCAAACAGGGCCACGACAAGATCATCACCGGCTACCGCGACCACGGCCACATGCTGGCTGCGGGCATGGACCCGAAAGAGGTCATGGCCGAGCTGACGGGCCGCATCGGTGGCTCTTCCAAGGGCAAGGGCGGGTCGATGCACATGTTCGACGTGCCGACAGGTTTCTATGGCGGGCATGGCATCGTCGGTGCGCAGGTCGCGCTGGGCACTGGTCTGGCGTTCGCTGGGAAGTACCGGGGCGATGACTCGGTGGCCTTCATCTATTTCGGCGACGGCGCGGCCAACCAGGGCCAGGTCTATGAGAGCTTCAACATGGCCCAGCTGTGGAAGCTGCCGGCCATCTACATCATCGAAAACAACCAGTACGCCATGGGGACCAGCATCGAACGCTCGTCCTCGACGACCCAGCTTAGCGAGCGCGGAGCCAGCTTTGGCATACCTGGCGAACAGGTGGACGGCATGGATGTGCTGGCCGTCCGCGACGCGGTGGCCAAGGCGGTCAAGCGGGCTCGCGAAGGTGGCGGTCCCTTCATCCTGGAAGTGAAGACCTATCGCTATCGTGGTCACTCCATGAGCGATCCGGCCAAATACCGCACCAAGGAAGAGGTCGATGAGGTCAAGAAGACCCGCGACCCGATTGACCACATCAAGATGCTGCTGGCCGACGCCAAGGCGACCGAGGACGAGATCAAGGCCATCGACGCCGAGATCAAGGCGATCGTGGCCGAGGCCGTCCAGTTCGCGCAGGAAAGCCCGGAGCCGGACCCAAGCGAGCTGTATACCGACGTCTATATGGAGACCGCCCAGTGACCGACATTCTCATGCCGGCGCTGTCGCCTACGATGGAAGAGGGCACGCTGACCAAATGGCACATCAAGGCGGGCGACACGGTCAAGGCCGGTGATGTCATCGCTGAGATCGAGACCGACAAGGCGACCATGGAGGTTGAGGCCGTCGACGAGGGGGAAGTGCTGGAAATCCTCGTGGCCGAAGGCTCCGAAGGGGTGAAGGTCAATACGCCGATCGCGCGACTGGCAGGCGAGGACGGCGCGGCGGCTCCGCCATCGAAACCGGCCGAGGATGCGGCTGCGGTTCAGGCTCCGGTGGCCAAGGCCGATGCGGACGAAGCCAAGTCCGGCGATCCCGAAAAGGCTCCGCCCCAGACCGAGACGCCCAAGGTCGAGCTGCGCGATCCCGAAATCCCGGAGGGCGCCAAGCTGGTAAAGACGACCGTGCGCGACGCGCTGCGCGACGCCATGGCCGAGGAAATGCGCCGTGACAACAAGGTCTTCCTGATCGGCGAGGAAGTCGCCCAGTATCAGGGGGCCTACAAGGTCAGCCGCGAGCTGCTGCAGGAGTTCGGCGACCAGCGCGTCGTCGACACCCCCATCACCGAGCATGGCTTTGCCGGTCTGGGCGTCGGCGCGGCCATGGCGGGCCTGCGGCCGATCGTCGAGTTCATGACCTTCAACTTCGCCATGCAGGCCATCGACCACATTATCAACTCGGCGGCCAAGACGCTGTATATGTCCGGCGGCCAAATTCGGGCCCCCATCGTGTTCCGCGGTCCAAACGGTGCCGCCAGCCGCGTCGGTGCCCAGCACAGCCAGGACTATTCTGCTTGGTACGCCAACGTCCCGGGTTTGAAGGTCGTAGCGCCCTATGATGCCGCCGATGCCAAGGGCCTGTTGAAGTCGGCCATCCGTGACCCGAATCCTGTCGTCTTCCTGGAACACGAGATGATGTACGGCATCGAATTCGATGTGCCGGACGTCGAGGATTACCTGGTGCCCATCGGCAAGGCCAAGGTCCGCCGCGAGGGCAAGGACGTCACCATCACCGCCCACGCCCGCATGGTTGGTTTCGCGCTCGCTGCGGCCGAGAAGCTGGCGGAGGAGGGGATAGACTGCGAGGTCGTCGACCTGCGCACCCTGCGCCCGCTGGACCACGAAACCATCGTCGAGAGCGTCAAGAAGACCAGCCGCCTGGTTTCGGCCGAAGAGGGCTGGGGTCCGATGGGCGTCGGTGCCGAGGTCGTGGCCCGAGTGATCGAACACGCCTTCGATTACCTGGATGCGCCGCCGCTGCGCGTGCATCAGGAGGATGTTCCGCTGCCCTATGCCGCCAATCTGGAAGCCCTGTCGCTACCCGGCACGGACAAGATTGTCGCAGCGGTGAAGGCGGTGATGGCATGAGCGAGGCCGCTGACTTCCAGCTGACGACGCCGGAGAGCGTCGCCAACGACCCCGAGGCCATTGAGATCATCCGCATGTGGTGGTCCAAGGACGAGCCCGTGATGTCGGTAAAGCCCGCCTTCAGCGACCCGCACAAGTTCGGCGAGATGCTGGCCATCGCGGCACGCCACATGGCACATGGCTATGCGGTTCGGCACGGGCACAACGAGCGCGAGGCCTATAATCGCATCCTTCAAGGGCTGACCGACGTGGTGAAGGCGGACAATGTCCAGACCGTCGCGGAACCCGTCAGCAAAGGGCCGATGCAATGACAGACATCCTGATGCCCGCCCTGTCGCCCACCATGGAAGAGGGCGTGCTGGCCAAATGGCACGTCAAGGTTGGCGATGTGGTCAAGGCAGGCGACGTCATCGCCGAGATCGAGACGGACAAGGCGACCATGGAGGTCGAGGCGGTCGATGAAGGCGAGATCACCGACATCCTGGTGGCCGAGGGCTCCGAAGGCGTGAAGGTCAATACGCCCATCGCGCGGCTCAAGGAGGAAGGTGGAGCGGCCTCTCCAGCGGCGAAGTCTGAGGCACCCAAGGCCGAAGCGGCCAAAGCGGCTGAAGCTCCTAAGTCAAAGGCTGCCGAGCCTGAAACGTCACCCGCCGCTGCTGCGGAAGTGCCGAAAACGGCTCCAGCCAAAACGGCTGACGGCGGACGGCTGTTCGCGTCACCTCTGGCCCGTCGCCTAGCCGCTCAGGCGGGCGTCGAACTGTCGGCGATCAAGGGCACGGGCCCCCACGGGCGCATCGTCAAGCGCGACGTCGAGGCTGCAGGCAAGGGCGGTGCCAAACCCGCCTCCGCCACCGCTGCGCCTGCTTCGGGTATCGCGTCGCGGCCGGTCCAGTCGCTGGCTCAGATGGGCATTCCTGACGGCAGCTACGACCTCATTCCGTTGGACGGCATGCGCAAGGCCATCGCCCGCCGCATGGTCGACAGCATTCAGCAGGTCCCGCATTTCCCGCTGTTCATCGATGTTGAGATTGATGCTCTCTTGGCCGCGCGGGCCAAGGTCAACGCCATGCTGGAAGCACAGGGCGTCAAGGTCTCGGTCAACGATTTCGTCATCAAGGCCGCCGCCATGGCCCTGAAAGCCGTGCCCGAAGCCAACGCCAGCTATTCGCCGGAAGGCATCGCCATGCACCACAACGCCGATGTGGCCATGGCCGTGGCCATCGACGGCGGCCTGATCACTCCGATCATTCGCAAGGCCGAGACGAAATCCCTGTCGCAGATCGCGACTGAGTCCAAGGACCTGGCCAAGCGTGCCCGCGACCGCAAGCTGAAGCCCGAGGAGTTCCAGGGCGGCACGTTCAGCGTCTCCAACCTGGGCATGTTCGGCATCAAGGCGTTCAGCTCGATCATCAACGAGCCCCAGGGCGCGATCATGAGCGTGGGGGCAGGCGAGCAGCGCCCCGTCGTCAAGAACGGCCAACTGGCCGTCGCCACGGTCATGACTGTCACCCTGACCTGCGATCACCGCGTGGTGGATGGCGCAACGGGCGCTCGCTTCCTGCAGGCCTTCAAACCGATGATCGAAGACCCTGTCACCATGCTGGCCTAGGGGAGGGCAGTCATGACGTCGGTCTACGACTTCTCCGCGACCGCCATCGACGGGACAGAGCGTTCGCTGGAGGCGTTTCGCGGCCACGCCCTGCTGATCGTCAACACGGCCTCGAAGTGCGGCTTCACCGGCCAGTATAAGGGGCTGGAAGATCTGCAGCGCCGGTTCGCGGAGCAGCCGTTCGAGGTTCTGGGCTTTCCCTGCAACCAGTTCGGCCAGCAGGAACCGGGCATGGCTGACGAGATCGCGACCTTCTGCTCGACCAACTTCGACGTCTCGTTTCCCTTGTTCGACAAGGTCGAAGTGAATGGCCCCAACCGACACCCGCTCTACGCCTGGCTAACCGAGCAGAAGAAGGGGTTCCTGGGGTCGAAGGCCATCAAGTGGAACTTCACCAAATTCCTGACCGACCGCGAGGGCAGGGTGGTCGCCCGCTATGCCCCGCAGACTGAACCCTCGGCCATCGCGGCCGACATCGAAAAGCTGATCTGATCATGGCTCAAGAGTTCGACCTCATCGTCATCGGTTCCGGCCCCGGCGGCTATGTCGCCGCCATCCGCGCCAGCCAGCTGGGCCAGAAGGTCGCCATCGTCGAGCGCGAGAACCTGGGCGGCATCTGCCTGAACTGGGGCTGTATCCCGACCAAGGCGCTGCTGAAGTCCGGCGAGAAGTACGAAAGCCTGAGCCATCTGAAGGATTACGGCCTGTCGGCCGACAAGGTCGGCTTTGACTTCGACGCCATCATCGCGCGGTCGCGCGGCGTGGCCAAGCAGCTGAACAGCGGCGTCGGCTTCCTGATGAAGAAGAACAAGATCGAGGTGATCGAGGGTTCGGCGAAACTCGAAAAGGGGACTACGGCCCCAAAGGTCGTCATCGATCTGAAGGCTGGCGGTTCTCGGACCGTCGAGGCCAAGGCCGTCATGCTGGCCGTTGGCGCTCGCGCCAAAGCCATCCCTCAGATCGGACTGGAAGCCGATGGCGACCGCATATGGGCCTACCGTGAAGCCATGGCACCCAAGTCCATGCCCAAGTCGATCGTTGTCATCGGATCGGGTGCGATCGGGATCGAATTCGGCAGCTTCTACAGGGCCTTGGGTGCAGATGTTACGGTCGTGGAGGCGGTGGATCGCATCATGCCGGTCGAGGACGAAGAGGTCTCCAAGGCCGCGAAGAAGTCCTTCGAGAAGCGCGGTATGAAGTTCCGCACAGGCTGCAAGGTCACCAAGGTGTCCAAGGGCGGGCAGGGCGTGCAGGTTGCCATCGAGGCGGGCGGCAAGTCCGAGACGCTGGAGGCCGAGGTCTGCATCTCGGCCGTCGGGATCACGGCCAACACCGACGGCATCGGTCTGGAGGCGCTGGGCGTCAACATGGACCGCGGCCACATCACCATCGACGGCCATTGCCAGACGAACGTGAAGGGGCTGTACGCCATCGGCGACTGCGCCGGGGCACCGTGGCTGGCGCACAAGGCGTCGCACGAGGGCATCCATGCCGCCGAGCACATTGCCGGGTTCAAATCACCGAACGTCAACTCGCCCATCGCCGGTTGCACCTATGCTCAGCCGCAGGTCGCCTCGGTGGGGATCACCGAGCAAGGCGCGCGTGAGGCCAAGCGCGAGGTCAAGATCGGCCGCTTCCCGTTCAAGGTTAACGGCAAGGCGATCGCGTCCGGCGACACCGACGGCTTCGTCAAGACGATCTTCGATGCCAAGACAGGCGCACTGATCGGCGCACACATGATCGGGGCCGAGGTCACCGAGATGATCCAGGGCTATGTAACCGCTATCTCTATGGAGGCGACCGAGGAGGACATCCACGGCATCGTCTATCCGCACCCGACAATGTCGGAGGCCATGCATGAAGCGGCGCTGGATGCCTACGGGCGCGTGATCCACATCTAGCCTGGCGCATATAGGCCGGCGCAGGCGTGAAGCGGCATAAGATGGGTGCTGGGCAACGCTCCGCCGCACGATGTGTTTATCGTCTAAGATATATTATACGAAATACAGGACTGGACCTGGGCTGTTTCAGGCGTCACTGGTCGTCTGAAGACGTGCTGCCAAGCTGGAAGTGTCCCAGCGCGCGCCACCCAAAGCCTGAACCTCGGCATAGTAGCTATCAACCAAGGCTGTCATGTCCAGCCGCGCACCATTGGTCCGGGCTTCGTCCAGCACCAACCCCAGATCCTTTCGCATCCAGTCGACAGCGAAGCCGAAATCGAACTCGCCCCGTGCCATCGTCTTCCAGCGATTATCCATTTGCCAGGACTGGGCCGCACCCTTGGATATGGCGTCGTAGACTGCATCGGTGTCGAGGCCTGCCACCTGGGCGAAGTGCGCGGCCTCCGCCAGGCCTTGCACAACGCCCGCGATTGCGATCTGGTTGACCATCTTGGCGAGTTGGCCGGACCCCGACGGGCCCATGTGCTTGATGGCTTTCGAATAGGCCAACAGGATGGGCTCGACCCGCGTCAAGGCCGCTGCATCGCCGCCTGCCATGACGCTGAGTTGGCCGTTTTCGGCTCCGGCCTGGCCGCCCGAGACCGGCGCGTCGATGAAGAAGCGGCCCGCAGACATTGCCAGAGCGGCCATTTCGCGGGCGACGGTTGCGGAGGTCGTCGTGTGATCGACGACCACGGCTCCTTCGCGCAGATGCGGCAGCGCCGCGGTCACGACCTGTCGGACGTCGTCATCGTTACCGACACACAGGATGAAGGCTTCGGCATCGTTAGCGGCGTCTGCGATGGTGGCGCTTGCCGTGCCGCCCGTGTCCTTCGCCCAAGCGTGGGACTTTTCAACAGAGCGGTTAAAACCGGAAACCTCATGTCCTGCATGAACCAGATGACGCGCCATCGGCCCGCCCATGACCCCCAGTCCGGCAAATCCGATCTTCATCCCTGCGGCTCCCGGGCTTCGCCATACCGGCCCCGATAATAGGTCAGAGCATCGCCTGGCCGCGTCTCGAATGTGCGTACGGCTCCGACGATCGTCAGGTGATCACCCATGACGATGCGGTCATGCACATCACAGTCCAGCCGCGTCAGGGCGTTGCGCAGGCGCGGCGGCTCGTCGCTCGTGCTGTCGAACTCTTCGGCCGAAAGGCGGCAAACGCCCCAGGCGAACCGGTCGGACATGTCGCGATCCTCGATCGGCAGCACATGCACCGCGAAACGGTCGGCCGCTGCGAAGGCGTCGTGCCGCTCCGACTTCCGGTCCAGACACCACAGGATCAGCGGCGGGGCCAGGGAAACGGAGGTGAAAGAGTTTACAGTGATACCATAGGGCCCCTCCCCCGTATGCGCTGTCACGACGCAGACGCCGGTGGCAAAGCCGCCCAGCGCCTTGCGATAGGCGGCCGTATCGAAGGTGGGGCTGATGAGGTCGGTCACGCCTTGACGACTAGGCGACCCAAAGATTGTCGGCAATGACTTTGGTGCCGCACGTCCCCCCGCACGACGCCTTTGCAAACCGGTTCTTAACGCGCGGCCGCGATGGTGTGGCTAACAAACAGCGTTAAGGCTCCCGATTCGATGGCTCTGAACGACCGCCCCATCATGATCAAGAAGGTCAAGAAGGTGATCGCCGGAGGTCACCATGGCGGGGCGTGGAAGGTCGCCTATGCTGACTTCGTAACGGCGATGATGGCCTTCTTCCTGCTGATGTGGCTGATCAACACGACCGACCCGGAGCAGAAAAAGGGCATCGCCGAGTATTTCGCACCGGCCAGTGTTTCCCAGACCACGTCTGGTTCTGGCGGCATTCTGGGCGGCACGGCGCTCGGCGACGACGGCGCCAAGAGTTCGGGAAGCAACTCGGTTATCACCGAACTGGCCCCGGAGGCACCGCCTGACGCGCCCCAGACCGCGGGCCAGAGCTCGAACCTCGCCGCTGCCAGTGAAGAGGCCTTGCGCGAGGAGATCGCCCGCCGGGAAGCCGCCCAGTTCGCCTCAGCCGCCGAATCGCTGCGCCAGGCCATGCAGTCGATGCCCGAACTGGCCGAGCTGTCGAAACAGCTGATCATAGACCAGACGCCGGAGGGCCTGCGGATCCAGCTGGTCGATCAGGAAGGCCGCTCGATGTTCGACAACAACTCGGCCCGGCCCAATGCCCGGGCCCAGCTGCTGCTGCGGGCCGTTTCGCGGGTGATCAACCAGCTGCCGAACCGGATTTCGGTCACCGGCCATACGTCGGCCCAGGCCGGCTCCAATCGGGCCAGCGCGCCGGGCGACTGGAGCCTGTCGTCCGAGCGCGCCAATGCGTCGCGCCTGATCCTCCAGAACGCCGGTGTGGATGCCGACCGCGTCTATCAGGTGTCCGGCAAGGCGGGTTCGGATCCGCTGTACCCCGACGATCCGTCACTGGCAGGCAATCGCCGCATCGCCATCGTTCTGTTGCGCGAGGCGCCGGTTCTGCCCTCCGATACCAGCCTGTAGCCGTCATGGCCCTTGCGCGAACCAGCCACGCGGGGCCAGATATCCACCATGATGCGTGGTCGCCTATCTTTCCCCTCGCGAAAGCCCCGGACCTGAGCCGGTGACCCAGTTCGTCCCCCAACGGCAGCTTCGGTTCTACATGACCTCGGTCGCGCCCTGCCCCTATCTGCCGGGCAAGACGGAGCGGAAGGTCTTCGCCAACCTGCCGTTCAGCGAGGGCGTGTACGTCAACGACGAGCTGACCCAAGCCGGATTTCGACGCAGCCAGAACATCGCCTATCGCCCTGCGTGCGAGAGCTGTGACGCCTGCGTATCCGTGCGGCTTCTGGTGCGCGAGTTCGCGTTCAGCCGATCTCAGCGTCGTATTCTGAAGCGCAACGACGAGCTCACCCGCGATCTGGTCGAGGCCGAGGCGACGGTCGAGCAGTTCGATCTGCTGAAACGCTATCTGGGCCATCGCCATCCCGAGGGCGGCATGGCCTCCATGGGCTGGCTGGACTACATCGCCATGATCGAGGACACGGCGGTGAGGACCCATTTGATCGAATACCGGCTACCCTCAGAGGACGGGGGCCCAGGCACGCTGGTTGGGGTCAGTCTGACGGACGTCCTGACCGACGGCCTGTCGATGGTCTACAGCTTCTACGATCCGGCGCTCAGCGCCCGCAGCCTGGGACGCTTCGCCATTCTGGACCACGTGCGCCAGGCGGCTCTGGTCGGCCTGCCGCATGTCTATCTGGGCTATTGGGTCCGGGGATCGCGCAAGATGGACTACAAGTCCGATTTCCATCCGATGGAGCAGCTGACGCGCCTTGGCTGGGAGCAGGTCGTTCAGCCGGTCGAAGGCACCGAGGTTTCGTAGCGCGGCATCGGTACCATCGGCGTCGTCTCCAGCCATGGGCCGGGATCGCGCCCTCCCCCGAACTTCACCAGCGCCTCGATCCGTTTGGCGATCGGGGGATGGGTGGCAAACAGGCCCTCCAGACCCTTGCCGTTCGGCTGGTTGTCCAGAAACATCTGCTGAACCTCGTCCGGGCCAGGCAGGGATGACCGACCCTCGATCTTGCGTAGGGCTCCGATCATGGCGTCCGGGTTCTTGGTCAGCTCGACCGCCCCGGCATCCGCGACATACTCCCGCGTCCGCGACAGGCTCATGCGGATGACGATGGCCAAGCCATAGCCGACGGCCGCGATGACCAGACCGATCAGGATCAGCGGCAAGGCGTTCTTGTTGTCGCGCCGCCCGCCACCGCGGGAATAGAACAGGCCACGCAGGACCAGCTCGGCGACCACACTGATGATGCCGGCGAAGATCGAGGCGATCACCATGGTCCGCACGTCCTTGTTGATGACATGCGTCAGTTCGTGGGCCAGCACGGCCTCCAGCTCGGCGCGATCCAGCGCCTGCATCAGCCCGCGCGTGACGGTGACGCTGTAACGGCCTTCGTGCAGGCCGCTGGCATAGGCATTCAGCCCCTCCGATTCGATGATGCGCAGCGTGGGCGTCTGCATGCCGCGAGAGATCGCCAGATTCTCCAGAAGGTTATAGAGTTCAGGCTCAGACCGTCGGTCAACCTTGCGGGCCCCGGTCATGGCGTCAATCATCGCCTGATTGCCGAACCAGGCGATAGCGAACCAGATGGCGGAAAAGACGATGGCCAAGGGGATGGTCGTTGTCAGCCAGCTTGCCGCCAGCGCCATATCCGCACTCAGCGAGCCTCCGGAGTTGGGCAGGATGCCAAACCCCATCAGCATGAGCTGGAGCCCATAAAGGATGCCGACCATCAGCACGGGAAATCCGGCCAGAAGGACGACCGAGCGCGTATTGTTCGCCCAGATGTGAGTCTGGAGACCGACGGCGGCCATGGGCTGGCCCTAGAACTTCACCGACGGCGGCGCAGCATTCATGGCGGCGCGGTCGCCCTCCCCCACGTCGAAGAAGGGCTTGTCGGAGGCATAGCCAACCATGCCGGCGAACAGGACGGTCGGGAACTGGCGGCGCACAGCATTGAACTCGGCCACGGCATTGTTGAAGAACCGGCGAGCGGCGGCGAGCTTGTTCTCGATGTCCGACAGTTCGGCCTGCAACTGCTGGAAGTTGGCGTTGGCCTTGAGGTCCGGATAGGCTTCGGACACGGCGAACAGTCGGCCCAAGGCCCCGGTCAGCATGTTCTCGGCCTGGACCTTGTCGTTGACCGAGGTGGCCCCGGCGGCGGCGGCGCGGGCCTGGGTCACAGCCGCCAGGGTCCCGGCCTCGTGCGTGGCATAACCTTTCACCGTTTCCACCAGATTGGGGATCAGGTCCTGACGCTGCTTCAGCTGCACGTCGATATCGGCGAACGATTGGTCGGCCCGCTGATCCAGCGCAACCAGCTTGTTGTAGGCCCCGACGACGACGAACAGCACCACGGCCACGATGACGGCAATGACGATCAGGGTGATGAGCATGGACATCTCCAACCCGGCCCGGAATGGGCCATTCAGGGATTATCGCGCGGGGTAACGATGGCGGATAGTGAAATCGGCGTCATCCGAAATCACCGAAACTTCCTGAGCCCCCTCGGTCCTTGCCGCCCTGCTCCGGCGCGTTTGCCCAGCCAGTCCTTCCAGTCCGGCCAGTTCCGGCGCCGAGCCCCGCCATCGACCCACTCGGGACCGTGTGCACCGTCGAAGACGGTCACATCCGCCAGCCCGCCCTGTTTGTAGGACTGCAGCTTGACCCCCTTGCCGCGGCCCATTTCCGGAAGTTCGGCGACGGGGAAGATCAGCGCCTTGATGTTGTCGCCGATGGTAGCGATGTGATCTCCGGTGACGCGCATTACGGCCTTCAGCTCGCCGTTCAGCACCTGTTTGCCGCCACGTTTCTGAGCCAGCAGCTCGTCTTCCGGGGCGATGAACCCATACCCCGCACGCGACGCGACCAGCAGCTTGCCGCCCGGTTGATGGGCGAACAGGGCCACGATCTCGGCCTTCTCGTCCAGATCGATCATCAGACGTAGCGGCTCGCCGTGTCCGCGCCCCGACGCCAGCTTGTCAGCCCCGATGGTAAAGATGCGGCCATCGGAAGCCGCGACCAGCAGCTTGTCGGTCGTATAGGCCGGCACCAGCCAAGCCAGACTGTCGCCCTCCTTGAACTTCAGCTCCGACGGATCCTCGACCTTGCCCTTGGCGGCCCGAATCCAGCCGCGTTCGGACAGGATAACGGTAATCGCTTCTCGTGGGATAAAGGCCTCGACGGCGGCGGCGAAGGCCGAGCTGTCCACGGCCTCGGCGATGGTGGTCCGGCGTGGCGAGACCATGGCCTTTCGCACGGCCTCCAGGTCCTTGCCGACCTGCTTCCATTGTTTGGCGGGGGTGGTGGACAGCGACTTCAGGCCCGCAAGTTCTTCCATCAGAGCCTTGAATTCATTCTCGATCGTCATCTCCTCGATCCGCGCTAGCTGGCGCAGACGGGTGTCGAGGATGAAGTCGGCCTGAAGCTCGGTCAGGCCGAAACGGGCGATCAGCACGGCCTTGGCCTGCTCCTCCTCGCGGACGATGCGGATGACCTCGTCTAGGTTCAGGAAGACGATCCGCAGACCTTCCAGCAGATGCAGCCGCTTCTCGACCCGCTCGATCCGCCAGTGGGCCCGGCGCACCAGAACCTCGCGCCTGTGCTCCAGAAACGCCTGTAGACAGGCCTTCAAACCCAGCACGCCGGGCGTGCCTGTGGCGTCCAGGACGTTCATGTTGATCGGGAAGCGGACCTCCAGATCGGACAGCTTGAACAGGCTCTCCATCAGGACGTCGGCCTCGACGGTCCGTGACTTGGGCTCCAGCACCAGGCGGATGTCCTCGGCGGACTCGTCGCGTACGTCACCCAGCAGTGGGGCCTTCTTGTGCTCGATCAGATCGGCCAGATCCGCGACCAGCTTGGACTTGCCGACCTGATACGGCATCTCGGTGACGACGATCTGATAGCCGCCGCGATCCAGCGGCACCCGCTCCCACCGCGCCCGCAAACGCACGCCGCCGCGGCCGGTCTCATAGGCCTCCAGGATCGAAGCATGTCCCTCGACGGCCACGCCCCCTGTCGGAAAGTCCGGTCCCGGCACTACGGTCGCCAGTTCTGCCGTGGTGGTGTCTGGCCGATCCAGCAGCAGCTGGCAGGCGTCTATCAACTCACCGACATTGTGCGGCGGAATGGACGTGGCCATGCCGACGGCAATACCCGACGACCCGTTGGCCAGCAGATTGGGGAAGCCGGCGGGCAGGACGACCGGCTCCTCATCCTGGTCGTCATAGGTGGCCTTGAAGTCGACCGAGTCCTGCTCGATCCCTTCCATGAGCAACACGGCGGCGGGCGTCAGCTTGCACTCGGTATAGCGCATGGCCGCGGCGTTATCGCCGTCGATATTGCCGAAGTTGCCCTGGCCATCGACCAGCGGGTAACGCTGCGAGAAGTCCTGGGCCAGTCGCACAAGCGCGTCATAGATCGAGGCGTCGCCATGCGGGTGATAACCGCCCATGACCTCGCCGACGACCTTGGCGCATTTGCGCGCGGCCGCCTGGGGGTTCAGCCGCATCTGTTGCATGGCGTACATGATGCGCCGATGCACAGGCTTGAAGCCGTCCCGCACGTCCGGCAGGGCGCGGTTGGTAATGGTCGACAGCGCATAGGCCAGATAGCGACGGCTCAGCGCCTCGCTCATCGGCTCGTCGATGATGCGGCCACCTTCGGGCGGCGGGGTGTGAATGGTCATGAGGTCCGAATCGCGAAAGCGGTCCGCGAAGTCTAGCGCCCGGCAAATCTTACGGTAAAAATTGATGAGGCGACTGTAGGTCGTGGACGGATTGAGCCCTAAATCCCCAGGTTGTATTTCTACCTTGAGTAGGTATGCTGGTCAGGACAGGGGGATTAATCATGAAAAGACGTTTGTTGATAACGAGCACGGCACTGTGTCTTGGTGCCTGCGCCAGCTTCGATCGTCGGGTGGATGAGACCGTTGCGCCAAGAACGTTTGCCGCAGCACCCTACCTTCATGAGGGCAGGTCAGACGTCATCCAGTACGACCTCGGCATCCTGCTGGGGAGGGCCTCTATATCCGACAGTCCCTCACAGACCGCTGCCGCGATGATCGCATTCGGCAATAGCCCCAACCCACAGGCTCGCCGCAATGAAGTGGTTGGAGCCTTGCTGCTCGCATCCGACCGCAACTGTGACATCTACATGGAGAACCTGCGGGGAGCCCAGGCGGCTTGGAGAACAGGCTTCAGCGTGACGGACATTGTGGTCGGTACGGCTGGGTCGATGTTCGACGACGGCGACACCTCCGGTGCACTCAGTGGACTGTCCGGTGTCGCTGGCAGTCTCTCTACCAAGCTGGACGAAGGGCTGATGGGCGGTACGACGGCCAATGTGTTGCTGGCAGGCGTTCGTGCTGCGAGAGAACCTCTGCGAACCCAGATTCTGGCGCGGTTCAGCCAGGACTATGCAGCCTGGCCCGTATCTGTCGCGATTGCAGACGTCATGCAGTATCACGGTCGATGTAACGTGGTTTCCGCGCTCACCGCAGCCCAGAGCGCCGCAGAAGGCGTGGCCTCAGCGGCGGCGACAAGCCGACGGTAAGCTAAAGTCGTCCCGCCTCGCCCAGCTTGTCGATCATCCATACCCGGGCGGGCGGGATGGGCCGGTTCTGGGGGTGAAAGACGAACTGTTCCAGGAAGTGGCCGGTCAAGGCCAGGCCCGCACCGACATCGCCGTCACCCAGGCCCGCTTGCGCGCCCAGCATGAAGGGCGGCAGGGCCAGCAGCTTGTCGGCATAGGGGGCACCCGCATTTCGGCTGACCGCGCGGCCCGTGCGCGGGCTGGCCCAGATCAGATCGTCCATTTCTCCGGTGACGGCGCAGCGCGACAGGTCCAGACCAAAGCCCAGGTCCTCCAACAACCCGGCCTCAAACCGCACGAAGACGGCGGGCCAGACGTCAGGCAGGACGAACGCCCCCATCAGCGCCTCGAACGCCATGAAGGCTCCCGGATGCGGCTCGCGATCCGGCAGAGCGCCTTGGGCGACCGACGCCGCTGCAGCCAGTCCTGTCAGGGCCATCGGGTCATCGAACAGGGCACTGGGCCCCTCCCCCACCGGCTCCAGCCGCGCTGAGCCCAAGTGGTCGGATGTCCGGGCCCGGTAGTCGGCAGACACCCGTGCGCCAGGCTGCAGGAACGGCTTCATCTTGCGCGACGCCCCGCCCGCGACATAGGCCGCGCGCCTGCCGTGATCGAGCGTCAGCAGTTCGACCACCACGCCCGTGTCGCCATGCGGGCGCGCGGACAGGACGAAGGCGTCATCGGTGAAATCCATCAGTCCGCAGCGGGTGTGGCGTTGAGAGCGCGATCAGTCTCGTACCCTTCGATTGTGTGCGCGATCGCACCCGCGAGATCGTTCGGGACTGAAAAGCTGAGGACGTACTGCTCGATCTTCCAGCCGTCGTCCGTCAGACGCAGCACGCCGGAACCCCGCACCTGGCCATAGCTAGCGTTGTCTAGCGTCTCGTCGAACCATGCGATGCAGCGGCAATCAATGGGGGCGATGGTTACGGTTCGCTCGCCCGGGACATAGGCCCAGCCCTGGCCCTCAGCAAAGTAGGGTTCGGCATAGGCTCGGAACGCGGTCAACGACCAGCGCTCCGTCGCATCGGTGCCGATGAAGCGAGCGTCCGGCGTGAACTGGGCGAAATATTCCGTGCCGTCAGCGCGCGACGCCGCCTGATGCATGCGGTCGATGACCGCCTCGATATCCGTCTCTGGCGTAGCGGACAGGACCGAAAGGGCGGCGAATAGGCTCAGCATAGTTGGTGCTCCAACAGGGAGCCGCTAGCCTAGCCCTACTCTCCGCTTTCCGGAACCGGATAGGTGGTCGGCTTCAACACCTTCGCCAGAGCCACAAGGTTGCGCGCCGCATTCCGGCCGACGCGGTCGGAATAGTCGTGACCCTGGTCGGTTTCGACATAGTCAGGACCGGGCCCTGGCCCCAAATGCCAATAGGTCCAGCTTTGCCCCGGAATGGTGAAGCCCATGTCGATGAGGCCTTGGCAAACGGTGGCGACGATGTTGTGGGCCCCGTCCTCATTGCCGGTCACGACAACGCCTGCAACCTTGCCGAATGCCACCGGACGACCGCTGTCATCGGTCTCGCCAAACCAGGCGTCCATGCGTTCGAGCGCACGAAGGCACACGCTGGACATCTGGCCGAGCCATGTGGGCGTGGCGAAGATTACGATATCGGCCGCCTTGAGCTTTTCATCGACCGAGGGCCAGTCGTCCCCCTTGCCTTCATCAGCGCTGACACCGGGCCTGATATCCAGATCGACCAGCCGGATCATCTCGACCTCAGCCCCACCCTTTTCGAGCTCTGCGATGACGACCTTGGCTAGGGCTTCCGTGCTGGAGGTCTGCGGAGACGGCTTGAGCGTGCAGTTGAGGACGACGGCTTTCATGATGGGGCTCCGGTTTGCCCACACCCAACCCCTGCGCGCCTGTCGCGTTCCCGTTAGCGGGCCATGGTCGTCGGGAACGGGTAGCCCAGGGCCTCTGCCATGGCTTGCTGGGAGATCAGGAAGACGGCGTCACGCTGGTGATAGTTGTTGGACAGCACGATCACCGTCACGTCCTGATCGGGCTGATGCGTCATCAGGTTGCGGAAGCCCGACCAGCTGCCGGTGTGATAGATCTGGCGGTCTGCAAAGCCAGGGCTGACGCGTCGGCCGATGCTGTTCGAGAAGACGCCATAGCCCCAGGCGCGGTGGGGTCGGCCCCTCTCATCGGGCGTATCGGCGGGGGCGTGATCGGCGATCATCTGAGCGTAGCTGGCGGGTGTCAGCAGATCGCCCTGATGTAGCGCCTTCTCCCAGACCAGCAGGTCATCCAGCGTAGAATACAGCGCCCCGGCGGCGAAGATGATGCTGAGGTTGGCATTGGGTTGGGGGGCGATCCCGCCGACCAGGTTGGCATAGCCCATGACGACTTCCGACTGGTCGTCATCATAACCTGTGTCCTCCATGCCCAGCGGGGCGAAGAAGGCGGTGCGCAAATAGTCGTGCAGGGGCTGGCCACTAGCCTTCTCGACCACGACGCCCAGCAGGTTATAGGCGGCATTGTTGTAGCCGACCTTGGTGCCGGGGGCGAAGCTGAGGCTGAAACGCTTGGAGTCCTCGGTCAACTCCTGGGTGGTCGCCGGGGTCACACGCCGATTGCCCCAGCCGGGTCGGGCCATCAGGTCGGGAATACCGGAGGTGTGGGACAAAAGGTGGTTGAGCCGAATGGGAGCCCAGGCGGGGGGGCAGTCCTCGATCCAGCGGCACAGTGGATCATCGACCGACAGCTTGCCCTCGTCCTGGAGGCGAAGGATGGCGGCGGCCGTAAACTGCTTGCTGACCGAGGCCAGGCGGAAGCGGGAATCCAGCTTCAACGGCTCGCCCGTCTCCCGATTGGCCAAGCCGTAGGTTTGCCGGAACAGGATTTCGTCACCACGCGCCACCAGGACAGCGCCCGTGAACTGCTCGTTCGCGCCCCAGCGATCCAGATGCGCCTTGAGTTGCGGCAGGCTCTCGACCACGACCAGAGGCGGACGCGGCGGTGCAGATGTTTCGGCTACCGCAGAGGCCTTGGCATTGGGACGCACGCTGAACCAGCCGATCAGGCCGGCTACGGCGATCAGCACGGCGCTGATGAGGGCAATGGTCAGCCGGGGATGGCCACCGGAATGTCTGGGAACGTGGAACAAGAGATCAGACGTCGAAATCCAGCCCGAACTGGGCGTACAGGGCGCGGCTGTCCTGCCACTTCGGATCGACTTTCACGGTCAGGAACAGATGGACCTGCCGATCCAGCAGTTCGGTCAGTTCTTCGCGCGACTTCTGGCCGATCCATTTCAGGGTCTGGCCACCCTTGCCCAGAATAATGGGCCGCTGGCTCTCGCGCTCGACGTAGATGGTCTGTTCGATCCGCGCCGAGCCGTCCGCCTTGTCTTCGAAAGACGTAGTCTCGACAGCCGCCGAGTACGGCAGTTCCTCGTGAACACGCAGATAGACTTTCTCGCGCGTGATCTCGGCCGCCAAAACTCGCATCGGCACGTCGGCGGACTGGTCCTCTGGATAGAGCCACGGCCCGGCGGTCATGGCGCGGGCGAGGCGCTGCTTCAGGTCGTCGACGCCGTCGCCGCTTAGGGCAGAGATCATATAGACTTCGGAATAGACGCCAGTCTCGAACATCTGGTGTGACAGCGCCAGCAGCGTGTCGCGGCGCATGCCGTCGATCTTGTTCAGCGCCAGGATGACCTGGGTGTTGGACGCCTTCAGATTGGCGATGATGGTTTCGGTGTCCTCGGCCGAGCGCCGGTCAGCGGCCTGGCCTTCCTTGCCTTCCGACGCGATGTGCGAGGCGGCGTCGATCAGATGTATGACGACGTCAGCATCAGAGGCCCCACCCCAGGCCGAGGCGACCATGGCCCGGTCCAGCCTGCGGCGCGGCGTGAAGATGCCGGGGGTATCGACCAGCACGATCTGGGCGTCGCCCTCGATGGCGATGCCGCGCACGGGGAAGCGGGTGGTCTGGACCTTCTGAGTGACGATCGACACCTTGGTCCCGGTCAGGCGATTGACCAGCGTGGACTTGCCGGCGTTGGGCGCGCCGATGATGGCGGCAAAGCCTGCGCGGGTGTTCACACGGGTCTCCTGGGGATCGGTCAAATGACGCCTTCTCGTTGCAACAGGCCGATTGCGGCCGTCTTCTCTGCGTCCTGACGCGAACGCCCCTGCGCGGTCAAGGGCGGATAGCCTTCTACGGTCGCCTCTACGGTGAAGGTCGGGGCGTGATCAGAGCCGGTGCGCTCCACGATACGATAGGTGGGTAGGGGTTTGGCCTGGCCAAGGGCCCATTCCTGCAATACCGATTTCGGATTGCTAATGGACCGCACAGGCGGGGCGGCCAGTTCAGCGGCCCAGGCGCGATCGAAGACAGTGCGCGCGGCCTCTATGCCCCCGTCCAGCCAAGCGGCTGCCAGGATGGCCTCCATGGCGTCACCCAGCACGCCGTCACGACGACGCCCGCCCTGCTTGGCCTCGCCGGGCGACAGCCGCATGGCCGGACCGACGCCCAGGGCATCGGCAGCCCTGGCGCAAGCCGCCTTGTCGACCAAGGCATGCAGGCGCGAGGACATGTCGCCCTCGTTGGCATCGGGGAAGTCGCGCATCAGCCGGTCGGCGACCAGCAGGCCCAGCACCCGGTCGCCCAGGAACTCCAGCCGTTGATTGTCGGCGAACGGGCGACCCCGCGCGTCGCGTTCCGCCCCCTCCCCCACGCTGGCATGGGTCAGGGCGAGGTCGAGCAGCCGCGGATCACGAAAGCTGTGGCCCAAAGCCACCGACAGCGCGCGCACCGCCTCTGCGCGACGGTCAGCCATCAGTCGAGGACGCGGAAGAACCGGCTCGGGCGGATGTTGGAGAACCAGCTGACCGGGTTCCACAGCGAGGCACCGGGCTCCCACGACAGCAGGATGATCTCGGCCTTGCCGACCAGATTCTCTGCCGGAACCATGCCCACGCCAGAAGACTCATCGTAACGACTATCGACAGAGTCGTCCCGGTTATCGCCCATCATGAAATAATGACCCGCAGGCACTTCGAAGGCGATCGTGTCATCCACTTGGTTGCCAGGCCCGAAATCTTGGATGTTGAAGCTTTTTCCGCCCGGGAGGGTTTCGCGCGCTTGAATCACCTGCTGGCCAAACATGCCGGACAACTCGTTCCCCGACACCACGACGTCCTGAACCGCGACATTGTTGATGTGCAGGACGTTGTTGATCATCTGCACCCGGTCGCCTGGCAAGCCGATCACGCGCTTGATGTAGTCGGTGCGGTTGTCGCGCGGCAGTTTGAACACCGCGATATCGCCCCGCTTCGGAGCCGAGTCGAAAATGCGGCCCTCGAAGATTTCCGGGCTGAACGGCATCGAATGGCGCGAATAGCCATACGACCATTTCGAGACGACGATGTAGTCGCCCTCGTACAGATTGGGCTCCATCGAAGCCGACGGAATGGTGAAGGGCTGGAACAACAGCACCCGCAGAACCAGCGCAATCAGCAGGGCGTAGAAGATGGTCTTGAAGATCTCCAGACCTTCGTTTTCCGGCTTCTTCTTTTCGGTCTTGCTGCCACCGAAGACAGGCGTGCGCTTGATGTCCGTGATCGGCGCATTGGACGTGGTGTCGTCGCTCATCAGAAAGTCATTCCCAGCCGCCCTGTGGCGGATCAAAGTCCAACGGTCGGTATAGGCTGATTACGCCACGGGCAAGGCTTCGATCACCACGAAGGCGAGTGCATAGGGGTGTTCGTCACTCAGCGTCAGGTGAATACGCGGCTCATGCCCGGGCGGCATCAGGCGATGCAGGTGCTCGGCGGCATGTCCGGTCAGCGCCAGCGTCGGCTGGCCCGAGCGCAGGTTCACGACCCCCATGTCCCGCCAGTAGACGTCGGCCCGCATGCCTGTACCCAGCGCCTTGGCACAAGCCTCCTTGGCCGCGAACCGCTTGGCATAGCTCCATGCCGGGTCCGGCTTGCGGTCCGATCGGATGCGTTCATGTTCGGTGAAGCAGCGCTGTTTGAACCGATCGCCGAACCGGTCAAGCGAGGCCTGGATGCGACGAATGTCCGACAGGTCCGCGCCAACGCCAATGATCATGCGGCGGGCTCGCGTGCGGCGTCCATCAGGGCTCGCATTCTACCGATAGCCGGGCCCAACCCGACGAAGATCGCCTCTCCGATCAGGAAGTGCCCGATGTTCAACTCGGCGATCTCGGGGATGGCCGCGACCTCGGTGACCGTTTCATAGTCGATACCGTGCCCGGCATGGACTTCCAGCCCGAGCTGAACGGCCAGGGTCGCGCCGCTCTGCAAAGCGGCGAGTTCGGCCTGGGCGTCTTCGACCCGACCCTCGCGGACTGCATCGCAAAAGGCCCCGGTATGCAGCTCGACGACTGCGGCGCCCGTGCGTTGGGCCGCATGGATTTGTTCGGGATCGGCTCCGATGAACAGCGACACCCTGCAACCCGCCTCATTCAGTTGCCCGACGAAGGGGGTGATCCAGTTGTGTCCGCCGACGACGTCCAGCCCACCTTCGGTCGTCCGTTCCTCACGCTTTTCCGGCACCAGACAGACGGCGTGAGGTCGATGATGCAGGGCGATGGCCAGCATCTCCTGCGTGACGGCCATCTCGAGGTTCAGCGGCCGCGCCTGTTCTCGCAGCAGGGCCGACAGGCCGTCGATATCGGCATCCGAGATATGGCGACGATCCTCACGCAGGTGCGCCGTAATGCCGTCTGCACCGGCTTCCAAGGCCTCACGCGCCGCCCGGACCGGATCGGGGTTCAGACCGCCACGCGCATTCCGCACCGTGGCCACATGGTCGATGTTGACGCCCAGACGCAGGGTGTGGGTCACTTGGCCAACCGCCGACTACCCGGATCCTCAATGGGCAAGGCTGCAAGTTCTGGCGGCAGGGCATCCGCCGCATAGGCGGGCACATCCAGCGTTGCCAGCGCCACCAGCGGCACCCCGACATCGGCTCGCCCGCCAGATCGATCGACGATACAGGCCGCCGCGACCACCTCGCCCCCCGCCGCCTGAATGGCCGCAATACACTCGCGCGACGACAGGCCCGTGGTGACGATGTCCTCGACCATCACAACCTTCTCGCCCGGTTCGACCGTAAAGCCGCGACGTAGCTTGAACGCCCCTCCCTCGCGCTCGACGTAGAGCGAGCGCACCTGCAGGTGCCGCGCGGTCTCATAGCCGGGAATTATCCCGCCTACGGCCGGAGATATGGCGACATCGACCGCGCCGACTGTGACCACGATCTTTTCCGCCAGCGCCTTACAAAGCCGCTCACAGCGGGCGGTATCCATGAAGACCAGGTTCTTCTGCAAGAAGACGGGGCTGTGCAGGCCCGATGACAGCACGAAATGCCCCTCACGCAGGGCGCCGGCTTCGCGGAATTCGTTCAGGACATCTTCGGTGTTCATGGCATCGTCATAGCGAGCGTTGCCGCGCCGTCCAAGCCTATCCCCGCGCGCGCTCTACCGTATCGACCGCCGGATTGGCTCGCAACGCGGCCATCAGCAGGGTGGCGTGTTTGGCGTCCTCGACCTCCACGTCGATGTCGACGTCGAAGAAATCCTGCTGGCGGTGGCTCATGACCAGATTCAGGATGTTTCCACCCGCCTCGCCGATCAGGGTGGCGACTTGGCCCAGGACGCCGGGCGCGTTCTGGATGGTGGCGCGGATGCGCGCCGATGCCACAGCCCCCTGCTCGGCCTGGGGCGTCCATTGCAGGTCCTGCCAGACCGAATCGTCGTCAGCAAAGTCAGCCAGCTTCTGGCAATCGATGGTGTGGACTGTCAGCCCGGCCTCGGGCTCCAGAATGCCGACGATGCGGTCACCTGGCACCGGCGAGCAGCAATGGCCGAAATGGATGCTGACGCCCGGCGTCAGTCCGCCGCCGCGCACGAACAACCGCGCCTGCTCGTCGGCGATCCGCTTGCGGTCCGGCCCAGCCTTGAGCCGTCCCTTCAGTGCGGGGAACAGGGTTTCGCCGACCTTGGCGGCCGACAGCCGTCCGCGACCGATGGCCTCGAACAGGTCGTCGTCATTAGCAAAACCCAATGTCTCGCGCACGGGGGCCAGTGATACCTCGGCCGCCGTTTTGCCGGCACGCGAAAGGGTCTGCTCGAAGGTACTGCGGCCCAGTTTCTGAAACTCGCCGCGCTCTGACGTCCGGATATGGCGGCGGATGGCCGAACGCGCCCGGCCCGTGATGGTCAGGGAGCGCCAGTCGACGGGGATTTCTCGCTTGGCCCCGCGCACGATCTCGACCACGTCGCCGTTTTGAAGCTGGGTCCGCATCGGCTTGAGCTCACCGTTGATCTTGACGCCCACCGCCGTGTCGCCGACCTCGGTGTGGACGGCATAGGCGAAATCCAGCGCCATGCCGCCACGTGGCAGGGTGATCAGCGATCCCTTGGGCGTGAAGACAAAGACCTGCTCGAGGTACACTTCCAGCTTGGCGTGTTCGACCCAGTCCTCGCCGCCCTCGCCGTGCTCGATGACCTGCACAAGATGCCGCAGATTCTGCAGCGGGTCGCGCCCGCCATCCGCCTCCATGGCCTCCTTGTCGAAGCCATAGGACTTGTTCTTGTAGGCCCAGTGCGCGGCCACCCCGTCCTCGGCCACGCGGTCCATGGCCTCGGTGCGCAACTGCATCTCGATCCGAAGGCCGGACGGTCCCACGACCGTGGTGTGCAGGCTGCGATAGTTGTTGGACTTGGGCGTCGAGATGAAATCCTTGAACCGCTCCGGGACCATCGGCCAGGCGCGGTGGATGATCCCCAGAGCGCGATAACAGTCGTCTTCGGCCTCCACGATCACGCGGAAACCATAGATGTCGGACAGGGATGAAAAACCCACCGACTTGCGTTGCAACTTGCGCCAGATCGAATAGGGCGTCTTCTGGCGGCCATAGACCTTGGCCTTGACCCCGCCCTCCTGGAGGACCCGCTCGACCTCGCGCGACACGCCCTCGATGGCGCGGCCGTGTTCCAGCTTCAGCGCCTCCAGACGACGCTCGATGGCCGTGCGGGCTGTGGGGTTCAGATGTTCGAACGCCAGTTCTTCCAGCTCGGACGCGATGGAGTGGATGCCGATCGACCGGCCCAGCGGCGCATAGACTTCCAGCGTCTCGCGGCTGATCCGCTCGCGCTTTTCCGGCTTGACGTATTTCAGCGTCCGCATGTTGTGCAGACGGTCGGCCAGCTTGACCAGCAGGACGCGGACATCCTTGGAGATGGCCAGGATGAATTTGCGCAGGTTCTCGGCCTGGCGCGTGTGCTCGGCCTGGAGTTCCAGCCGCGACAGCTTGGTCACGCCCTCGACCAGGACCGCGATCTCCTCGCCGAACATGGCCGCGATGTCGTCGCGCGTGGCCGAGGTATCCTCAACCACATCGTGCAGCAGGGCCGTCACGATGGTGGCCGTGTCCAGCCGATAATCGGTCAGGATACCCGCGACCTGTATGGGATGGGCGAAATAGGGATCGCCACTGGCCCGCAGCTGCGAGCCATGCATCTTCATCGCATAGACATAGGCGCGGTTCAGCAGTTGCTCGTCGGCGGTGGGGTCATAGGCGCGGACCGCCTCCACCAGCTCGAATTGACGAAGCACCCGGGCCTTGGGCTCGGATGCTTCCTTCACCGGGCGGGTGCCGTCCGGGTCGTTCAGATTGGCAGCTTGCAGCGGCGGAGCGGACTGCCGCGCCGGCAGGATGGTGATACCGTTGGCGGGTTCGGCCGTCAGTACCGCTCCTCCTGGCCACCGTCGCGATCGCTTTGCAGCGCACGGATCAGTTCGGCCTCGGCCATGTTCATGTGCTGCGGCTCGGCCAGCAGACCGACGATCTCGGCCTCGTCTTCGGCTTCGGTGCGCTCATCGACACGTTGCAGGGTGACGATGATGGTCTCGGTCATGTCGTCCGGAACGACCTTGTCCTCGGCGATTTCACGCAGGGCGACGACGGGGTTCTTGTCGTTGTCGCGGTCGATCATCAGCGGCGCGCCATTGGCGATGTTGCGGGCACGGTGACCGGCCAGCAGGACCAGACCGAAACGGTTCGGCACCTTTTCGATGCAGTCTTCGACGGTTACGCGGGCCATTCAAAATCCTCGGGCGGCAATCAGAACCGCACAAAATATAGTGTTGAGCCTGATTGTGCAACGCCACATGGGCAGCAATGCGGCGTCAGACGACTCGGGCATCCCGGCCGACGGTCGCGGCCTCGGCTAGATCGACCGCCCTGCCCCCGTGCGGATGCTCCCAGTCCGGCGCGATCTCGGCCAGCGGCCCCATGACGAAGCGTCTCTCGGCCGCCCGTGGATGCGGCAGGATCAGCCCGTCCAGGTCGCCACTCAGCCGACCGTGGGCGATCAGGTCCAGATCCAGCGTCCGTGGCGCATTATGCTGATGCCGCTGGCGACCGAAAGCCTCCTCGATACGCCCCAGCGCCTGCATCAAGGCGTGCGGATCGTGCTCGCTGCGCACGATCACGACGCCATTTAGAAAGGGCGGATCGGTCGGGTCCGGCCAGGCCAGCGACGACCACCACGACGACCGGGCCAGCACATCGATCCCCTCGGCCCGGAACCGCGCCAGCGCCGCTTCCAGCGCCTCGCGGCAGTCGCGCCAGACGCCGCAGTCGTTGCAGCCCAGAGCCACGATCACTGCTTCATCCAGAGGGCCGTCATAGCGTTCCATCCACACACCCTACTCCAATCGCAGACATTGCGGGAGTGTGACGCCGTGCGGGCTCGGTGTATCAGCGACCGATGAGCCCCTTCCCGCCCGAACCGCCTCGCGACTGTACGCTATGCCCCCGTCTGGTCGCCTACAGGGCCGAGAACCAGGCGGCGCATCCCGACTGGTGGAACGGCCCGGCACCGTCGTTCGGCGATCCGAATGGGCGGCTGCTGATCGCAGGCCTGGCCCCCGGCCGGACCGGAGCCAACCGTACGGGTCGGCCTTTCACCGGCGATGGCGCGGGCATCATTCTGTACGAGACGCTGAAGAAGACCGGCTTCGCGCGCGGCCATTACGACCCGGACGGCAACGACGATTTGGAACTGGTCGACTGCATGATCACCAACGCCGTCCGCTGCGCCCCGCCGCTGAACAAGCCCCTGCCGGTCGAGGAGGCGACCTGCCGCCCGTTCCTGAAGGCCCGCCTGGCTGATCTGCCTCGGCTGAAGGTCATCGTCACCCTGGGCGACGTCTCGCGCCGCAGCATCCTGAAAACCTTGGGCCTGCCCGGCACCGCCATCCCCCCCGGCCACGGCGTCGAGGGGCAGGTCGCAGGCTACACCCTGATCAACAGCTACCACTGCTCCCGTCTGAACACGAACACGGGACGACTGACGGCGGCGATGTTCGAGGAGATTTTCGAGCGGGCAAAGGCGGCGATCGACGCCTAACCCCGCTCCTTCATCAGCCGCGCCTTGTCCCGTGCCCAGTCGCGGTCCGCCGTGGCCTGACGCTTGTCGTGCAGCTTCTTGCCCTTGGCCATGGCGATCTCGATCTTGGCCTTCCCGGCTTCATTCAGATACAGCCGCACCGGGATGATGGTCTGGCCGTCGCGCTGGACGGCTCCGATCATGCGGTCGATCTGTTTGCGATGCAGCAGCAGGCGGCGCGGCCGGCGGGGTTCGTGGTTGAAGCGGTTGGCCTGTTTGTAAGGCGGAATGTCGGCGTTGATCAGCACGAGGTCCCGGTTCTCGGGCGAGACGTAGCTTTCGGCGATATTGGCTCGCCCGTCGCGCAGGGCCTTGATCTCGGTGCCCAGCAACTGGATCCCGGCCTCGACGAAATCCTCCAGGAAGTAATCGAACTTGGCCCGCCGGTTTTCGGCCAGCAGCTTGGTCTTGGGTTTTTCAGCCGCCATCAGCCGACGCCCGCATCCGCCATGGCGCGGTCGATGGCGGGCTTGACCGCATCCGCTGTCAGCGACAGCGGCAGGCGCACCTCCTCGGTACAAAGGCCCAGCTTAGCCAGGGCGTACTTCGTCGGTGACGGCGAGTTGTCGAGGAACAGCGCCTTGTGAAGACCGATCAGACGATCCTGCCAGTCCCGCGCCTTAGCCGCATCGCCCGACCCCGCCGCCTTGTGCAGGGCCACCATCGCCTCGGGCGCGACATTGGAAGCGACTGATATCAGCCCGACCCCGCCATAGGCTAGATAGCCCAGATAGCTGGGGTCATCGCCAGAGATCAGGTCGAACTGGCCGTCGATGTTGGCGTGCATCCAGCTGACCCGGCTCATGTCGCCGGTGGCGTCCTTGATGCCGACAATGTTCGGGTGTTTCGCCAGCCGCGCCACCGTCTCATTGGCCAGGTCGACGCCGGTGCGTCCCGGCACATTGTACAGCAGGATCGGCAACTGGACCGCATCCGCGATCGCCTCGAAATGCGCCGCCAGCCCGGCCTGCGACGGGCGGATATAGTAGGGCGTGACCACCAGGGCCCCGTCGGCCCCCACCGTCTTGGCATGGCGGGCCAGGTCGATGGCTTCCTTGGTATAGGGCGAGCCCGTGCCCGCGATCACCCGCACCCGCCCGGCGACCAGTCGCACACAAAGGTCGATCACATGCTTGTGCTCGTCCAGGTCCATACTCGCCCCCTCGCCGGTCGTGCCCATGGGCACGACGCCGTCGACGCCGGCGGCGATCTGGCGCTCGATCAGGGTGGCGAAGGCGGCTTCGTCCACGTTTCCGTCACGAAGAGGTGTGATCAGGGCGGTGATCACGCCCTTGAACAAAGGGGCGGTCATTGAAACGATGGTCCTGCGAGGAAGTGACGGCACACGCCGACAGCGGGCGCAAAGGGTAGGTTGCCGGTCGCCTGATCGCAACCACGACGCATGAGGATAAGACACGGCATGATGATGACCTCCCTGGCAGCCGCGCTGGCCCTCCTCGGCCCCGCTCCCGAAGCCTTGCTGCCACAGGCGGTTCCCTATGCCTCCGTCGCGCCCAATGTCAGCAACCAGCCGCGTGTGTTGAACGATCAGGACACCGCATATTTCCGTCAGGGACTGGCCGCTGCCCGCGCCCGCGACATCGCGGGTGCCCGCAACGCCGCCGCCAACATGCGCGATCCAGCGGGTCGCAAGCTGATCGAATGGGCGCTGCTGGACACCTCGGCCTCGCAGATGGGGTTCAGCGATCTGGCCGCCGCCGATTCGACCTTCGCCGGCTGGCCTCGCAGCGACAGCCGCCGCGCCGCGACCGAGCGGGCCCTGGACGGTGGCTATGCCAATACCGAGGCGACGCTTCGTCTGTTCGCTCAGACCCCGCCTTCGACGGTGCAGGGTGCCATTGCCCTGGCCGGGGCGTATGAGCAGACAGGTCGCCGTGACGAGGCTCGCGCCCTGATCACCGACTGGTGGCGCACGCGTTCGTTCGACGCCGCCAGCCAGAGCCGCATTCTGGGCCGCTGGAATGGATGGCTGAACCAGGGCGACCACGATGCCCGCCTGACCATGCTGCTGTCCGGTCCGCACGGCCCGGCAACGCGGGCGATGATCGCTCTGGCCTCGCCTGAGCGCCAATCGGTCGCCAACGCCGTCCTGGCCCTGCGTACCGCCTACAGCCCCGATGCGATGGTGGCCTCGCTCAGCGCCTCCCAGGCACGCGACCCGAACATTGCGCTGGAGCGGGTCCGCATCCTGCGCTCGCAGAATCGTCAGTCCGAGGGCTTTGCCCTGCTGTCCGCCCTGCCCCCGGCTCCCTCGCATACCGAGGGCCAGAACACGCTCTGGAGTGAGCGCCGCAACTATTTCCTCGACGCGCTGCAGGTCCGCAACTGGCAGGCGGCCTATGACGCCATGAACGGCCACGCCTTCCCCTCCGGCGAGCGCAAGGTCGATGCGGAGTTCTTCGCCGGCTGGGTCGCCCTGACCAAGCTGAACGACCCAACGCGGGCCGCACGTCATTTCGAGATCCTGCGCCAGTCATCGGCCACGCCGATCACCCAGGGGCGCGCCCTCTACTGGCTGGGCCGCGCCGCCGAGGCCAACGGCAACACGCCCATGGCCATCGAATATTATCAGGCCGGCTCGCGCCACATCCAGACCTTCTACGGCCAACTCGCCGCCGAGAAGGCCGGTCAGACCACCCTCACCCTGCCCGGCGATCCAGATCCGACCCAGGCCGAGATCGCGGCCTTCGAAGCCAATGACATGGTCCGCGCCATGCGCATCTTGGGCGAGACGGGCGAGACCAGCCTGTTCCGCGTCTTCGCCTACCAGTTGGATGATGTCCTGCCGACGGCGGGCGACCTGGCCCTGCTGATGGATATGTCGCGCAATTATGGCGAAGGCTTTACGGCCATGATGATCGCCCGTGCCGCCAGCCAGCGTGGCTTCCTGATGCCCGAGCGTCAGTACCCGGTTCGCCTGCCGCCGCCCGTCGCCGGTGCCGCACCCCTGGAGTTCACCCTGGCCATAACCCGCCAGGAATCCAGTTTCGACCCCCGTGCGCGCTCCGGGGCCGATGCGCGCGGCATGATGCAGTTCCTGCCTTCGACCGGCAGCCGCGTCGCCCGCCAGCTTGGCCTGCCCTACAGCGACGAGCGGCTGTACGATCCCGACTTCAACATGACGCTGGGCAGCTTCCACCTGGCGGACCTGACCAACAACTTCAACGGCTCCATGCTGCTGACGACCGTCGGCTACAATGCCGGCCCGGGCCGCGTGCCGCAGTGGACGGCACGGTGCGGTGATCCACGTGCCGGTCAGGTCGATCCGGTCGACTTCATCGAATGTGCGCCCTTCACAGAGACGCGCAACTACATGATGCGGGTCATGGAAAATATGTCGGTCTACAAGGCTCGCCTCAACGGCGGCTCGGCACCCCTGACCCTGTCGCAGGACCTGCGTCGAGGCACGCCACGCGGCTCGGCCCAGCCCTATGCCTACGTCGGCTCCGGCGAACAGTATACGCCCGCTGGCGAGCCCTCGGAGTAGCGGCTCTGGCTTAGAAGCGGTCCATCCGGCCCGTCGATCCAGCGGGCTGTCAGGCCGAATACTTCGGACAGGATCCGTGGCGTCAGAGCCTGCGTCGGTGCATCGTCGGCGACGGCCTTGCCCTGATGCATGACGATGACGCGGGCTGCGTAGCGGGCGGCCAGCCCCAGATCATGCAGGCTGACCAGCACGGCCTGCCCCGCCTCGGCCCGGGTGCGCAGCAGATCCAGCACCATCAGCTGGGCGTCCGGGTCCAGCCCGGCAATCGGCTCATCGACCAGCAAGGCATCGCTTTGTGCGACCAGCGCACGGGCCAGTAGAACGCGCGCCCTCTCGCCGCCAGACATCTCGGCCACGCCGCGATCCGCCAGTTGATCGGCCTCGACGGCTTTCAGCGCCTCATGCGCGCGGGCCAGCGCCTTGGTCGCCGACAGGAATGGCGCGCCCAGCGCCGCTACCTCCACCGCAGGCATGTTCCAGGCGATGCGCCGTTCCTGCGGCAGATAGGCCACGCGCTCGGCACGCGTCCGTGGGCTCAGGACCTGGGCCGATTGTCCGCCCAGAGAAACAGTCCCATCGGCAAGGGGCAGCAGGCCGGCCAGTGCGCGTATGACACTGGACTTGCCAGCCCCATTGGGCCCGACCAAAGCAACCAACTCGCCCCGCCGTACCGTCAGCGACACCGCCTCCAGCACGGTCAGCTTGCCCAGCCGGGCCGTAGCCTGCTCGAGAACCAGAGCCGTCACAGTCGCCACTCCCGCGCTGCCCGCCAGGCGATCAGCGCAAACAGCGGTGCGCCGACCAGAGCCGTGAACACGCCCAGCTTCAGCTCCTGATCCGTCGGCGTCATCCGTGCCATCAGGTCCGCGACCACCAGCATCAACCCGCCCGTCAGCGCCGACGGCAACAACACCCGCCCCGGATCACCCTTCACTAGTGTCCGCACCAGATGCGGCGCGGCCAGCCCGACGAAGCCGATGACGCCCGCCACGGCTACTGCCGCCCCGGTCGCCAATGCCGCTGCCAGCAGCGCCATCAACCTCAACCGCGCCATCGGCAGGCCTGAAGTCCGCGCCGTCTCCTCGCCGAGGCTCAGCATGCGCAAGCCAGGTGCCGTCATCGTCGCAAGCACGCCGGATAGCACGACCGCGGGCGTCACCCAGGCAACATCGATCCAACTGCGGTTCTGGACCGACCCCAGCAGCCAGCTCATCACCTCGGCCGTGGCGATCGGCGAAGGCGACAGATTGAAGATCAGCGCCGTCGCCGCGCCCGCGAAACTGGACACCGCCACCCCGAACAAGATCAGCGCCTCGGGCGAGCGCACCCGTGCCGAGAACAGGATCAGCAATCCACCCGCCAGCGCCGCGCCAAGCAGCGCCGCTGTCTCGACAGCACCGGGCAGCGCCGCGGCTCCCGCCACGATCGCCAAGGCCGCCCCCAGCGCCGCCATGGCAGACACACCCAGCACCCCGGGATCGGCCAGAGGGTTGCGTAACAGTCCCTGCATCACCGCGCCTGCCAGCCCCAATGCCGCCCCGACCATGAGCGCCGTGGCCACGCGTGGAGCCCGCACCTGCCACAGCACCTCGGCCGGGCCTGACGTCGGATCCCCAAACGCCGCCCTCCATTGATTGACGTCGAACACGCTTTCGCCCAGCCCGATGCCGGAGAAGATCGCTGCAATGATGAGCAACACCAACGCCCAGATCAGACGGCTCACCGACCGGCACTCGCCATCAGGGCGGCATCGGCGGCGAACCACGCCGGGCAGGTCAGCGCCGCCGCCGGCAATCTGGCCGCCACTCGCCCTTGCGCGGCTTTCTGTACAACCGGATGCCGCCCCGGCCCGCGCCAGTCAGATCGAAACAGGTCGAAGAAACCCAGTACAAACCGTCGCGGCGGCGACAAGGCCAACCGCTCGACGCTGACCGGCGCATAGCCCTGCGACCGGGCCAGGTTCGAAAAGCCCGCCGCTGTCAGAATCGCATCGACCAGCGTCCCCGACCCGGCCGTGAACCCTCCCGGTGTCAGATACAGCGCCGACGACTTCACCTGCACCGCAGGAGGCGACGCCGCCTGCGAGAGCTGGGACTGCATCCGACTGATCAACAGCGAGCCCCGTTGACGCTCACCCAGACCATCAGCCGCCGTTGCAATGTTCGCCTGTACACCCTGCATCGTCGTCGCATCGTCGATGGTCACCACGCGCACTCCGCGCTGCTCGAGCGCGGCAAGCAATCTCGGCTCACCGCCCCAGTAACGCACCACCACATCCGGCTGAAAAGCGAGGGCGGCCTCCAGCGTCGGTCGTAAACGTCGGTACCGCGCGGCCTCGGTCCTCATCCAGGAATCCGGGTCATCCGCGCGTGGTGACAGGGCTAGAACCGCATCTGGCGACAGCGCCATCGCATACTGATCGCCACATTGGTCCAACGACATGACCCGCAGTGGCCGCGCCTCTGCGGCAGCCGCCGTCAGCATCCCCACCACAAGGACGACCGCCCCCCAAGCCACTCTCACGGTTTCAGCAGGCCAACGAAAAGGGCATCCAGCAGGGTGTCGATCAACAGGTCGCGCTCGACCCAGTCGAAGTACGGCTTGGTGATCATCAGCGACACCACCCCGTGTGCTCCGGCCCACAGCGCCTGGGCCGTCGCGCGTGTTTCACCGCGTAGCCGCCCGTTTGCCGCGGCCTCTTCCACCACCTGCACGAAGGCACCGAACAGCTCGTAGCCGAGGCTTTGCGCAACAGTCTGCGCCTGCTGGGCTTCAAGCGGCCTTGTCATGTAGACCAGGCGATAGGCATTTGGGTTCTCGAAACCGAACCGCACATAGGACTGCATCAGCCGCCGCATCCGCTGCTCCGGCGTGCCTGGTTCGTCCAGCACGGCGCGGTTCATGGTCAGCAGCTGCTCAAATGCCCGTTCGCAGATCTCATGCAGGATCTCGCTCTTGTCGGAAAAATGCATGTACAGCGCCGTCGACGACAGCCCGACCTCGTCCGCGATCTTGCGGATCGTCGCGCCCTCATAACCGTGATTGACGAATATCCGCTCGGCAGCTGCCAGGATTTCGGCACGCCGAGCGTGGCCCTCGCCCTTTGGCTTACGCTGCGATCGGGTACTGGAAGCGGTAGAGGTCAAGCGGGCTCTCCGGAACGAGATAGGGTGAATAGCGGCAATCGCGCCGCCACGCCAATCGCCTACCAGCCAGCATGCGCTTGCCCCGATCGAAGCGCCGCGCTACCCGTTCAGGATGTCGCGGGCGGGGGTCAGCAACCTTAACGAGGAAAAGCGCTTCGGCGCTGACGTCGAACTGTCGGCGCTGGACAGCGCGAGGCTGCGAAATCTGACGTTTGATCAGTGGATCGTGGTCGTTGTCTTGGCCTCAGCATTGATCGCGGGATTTTATACGGCCCCGGACATCGCCGCTGCGCTTCTTGTCGTTGTCGCGGCCATTGCATTCCTGGCCGTGGCGATATGGCGGCTGATCCTGATTGTCGCCAGCGCAAGACCTGCCGCAGCGGCCGTCGAGCCCGGTACTTGGCCCCGCTACGCCATTCTTGCCGCCTTGTATGACGAGGCTGAGGTTGTGGGTCAGTTGGTCGAACGCCTGAGCCAGATCGACTACCCCGCCGACAAACTGCAGGGCTTTCTGGTGCTGGAAGCCCATGATCACGACACCATACAGGCGGCGCTGGACTCACCTCGGCCGGACTGGCTGAACATCTTCGTCGCACCGCCAGGCCAGCCGCATACCAAGCCTCGCGCTCTGAACTGTGCCCTGCGCTACGTCACCGGCGATCTTCTCACGGTTTATGATGCCGAAGATGATCCCGACCCCCGTCAACTCAAGGAAGCAGCCTCGCGCTTCGCAGTCGACGCTTCGGGCAAGATAGCCTGCCTTCAGGCTCCGCTACGTATTCGCCGCAAACACAAGGGCCTTCGTCCCACGCCCTTCATAGATCGCCAGTTCGCCGCCGAATATGCCGCCCTGTTCGAAACCATACTGCCGGGCATGGCCCGCTTGGGTCTGCCTTTTCCACTCGGCGGGACCAGCAATCATTTCAGGGTCGATGTGCTGCGAGACATTGGCGGTTGGGATGCCTTCAATGTCACCGAAGATGCCGATCTGGGCTTTCGACTATGGCGCCGAGGTTGGCGATTAGGCACCATCACGCGGCCGACCTGGGAAACTCCACCCGGAGGCCTGCAGTCATGGCTGCCTCAGCGCACGCGCTGGCTGAAGGGCTATATGCAGACTTGGGGCACGCACACGCGCCGCCCATGGAGGCTTGGTGTACGAGGCATGTTATCGCTGATCCTGACTCTGGGCAGCGGGCTGGCTTCCGCAGCCTTGCAGGGACCATCGCTGGCCTGGTTCGCAGCAAGCTTCGCCATTTCCGCCGTAGCTGGATTGCCGCCCCATCCGCTGGCTCTGGCGCTGTGTGTTCTTGGGGTCGGCACAGGCTCGGCCTGGTTGAGCTGCCTGATCGGAGCCAGGCGGGCCGGCATTCGCTATACGGCCACCGACATGCTGGCCGCCCCATTCTATTGGTCCCTGCTCAGTCTCGCGTTTGGGCATGCCGTCTGGCGTCTGATCCGCGAACCCTTTGCCTGGGACAAGACGCACCACTGCCCGGATAACCCGGTCGTGACCACAGCCGAATCGGCTGTCTCTCACGCAAGGCTGGACGAGCCCTTGCCTGTCCGCCTATCAGCGTCGCATGTCGCCACGCTTGAACCCGCTCCCTGAGACCCTCGTCACCCGCGCCTGGGCGGACTATGCCCTGCTGGACAGTGGCGGCGGGCAAAAGCTGGAACGGTACGGGCCGCACACGGTCGTCCGACCTGAGCCGCAGTGCTTCTGGTCGAAGCGCGATCCCCTGGCTTTCGATCAGGCCACCGCCGTCTTCGATCCGACTGACGAGGATGAAAGCGGCCGCTGGCGTTTTGCGGGCAAGCCCGTCGAAAGCTTTCCGCTGGCCTGGCGCGACGTCCGCTTCGCCAGCCGGTTCACCCCTTTCAGACACCTTGCCTTCTTTCCTGAGCAGGCGGCGAATTGGGAATGGCTGGATGCGCGGATCGGCACCCTGCACAAACCGCGCATTCTGAACCTCTTTGGCTATACCGGCGTCGCCTCGCTGGCCTGTGCGGCCGCCGGGGCCGAGGTGACCCATGTGGACGCATCGAAGAAGTCCGTCGCCTGGGCCCGCGAGAATGCCGAGCTTTCCGGTCTGGCCGACCGCCCGATCCGCTGGATCGTTGAGGACGCGCGCAAATATGTGGCCCGCGAGGTTCGGCGCGGCGTCAAATACGACGGTATCATCCTGGACCCCCCGAAATACGGTCGGGGGCCCACGGGCGAGGTCTGGCGTCTCTTCGAGGACCTATCGGGACTGCTGAGGGATTGCGCCGCCCTTCTGTCGGACGATGCATCGTTTCTCCTGCTGAACGCCTATGCCGCGCGCATCTCGGGCCTGTCGCTGGCGCACATGATGGCTGAAGCGACCGCTGATCGCGGCGGCACCATCGACTGGGGCGAGCTGGCACTGGCCGAGGACGGGCCGGACGGCCGGGCCATCGGCCTCAGCTTCTTCGCGCGATGGTCGGCATGAGCCCCAGACCCGAAGACCGGCTGATCACCTCCCTGACCAATGACACCGTCAAGGCGGTTCGTGCCCTGCATATGCGCAAGGAGCGCGAGGCCACCGGCCGCTTTCTGGCCGAAGGGCTGAAGTTCATCGGCGAGGCGCTGGATCAGGGTCGCGCCCCTCGCCTGCTGCTGGTCGGCATGGAGGCGCGCGAGCACCCGATCCTCGACCGCGCGAAGGCCGAGACGCGCAAGGCCGGCGGCGAAGTCGTCGTCGTCACTCACCCCATCCTTGAAAAGATCAGCCGCCGCGACAATCCGCAGACCGTGCTGGGCGTGTTCGACCAGGTCTATACGCCGCTGTCGGCCATCGAACCCGCTTCGGCCCCGGCTTGGGTCGCGCTGGAGCAGGTGCGCGATCCCGGCAATCTGGGCACCATCATCCGCACGGCGGATTCCGCTGGGTGCGGTGGCGTCATCCTGATCGGCGACTGCGTCGATCCTTATTCGGTGGAGGCTGTACGCGCGACCATGGGTTCGGTCTTCGCCGTCGCCATCGCCCGCGCCACACCGGCGGAATTTCTGGCTTGGCGGGAAACCTGGCCCGGCAGCGTGATCGGGACCCGGCTGGACGCCACCCACGGTTATCGCGACGCCACATTGCAGCATCCAGCCCTCATCCTGATGGGCAATGAACAGGCCGGCCTGACCGACGCGCTGGCCGCCGCCTGCGACGTCAACGTCAAGATCCCGATGCGCGGCCGCGCCGACAGCCTGAACCTGGCCGTTGCGACCGGGATCATGGTCTATGCCGTGATCGACGCGGTCTGAGCGTCAGAAACTGCGCCCGTCCACGCGCTGTGCGGTCCAGCTCCACGGCTCGACATCCGTCAGCGTCCGCACATTCACAGCCACCATCGGCTGGCCGTTCGGAGCCACGCCGCGTGCGAAAGCCTGAACGCCGCAGGTCTTGCAGAAGAGGTGGGTAATCTTGTGGGTATTGAAGGTGTGCTCGCTCAATGCGTCTTCGCCCGATGTCTGGCGAAAGGCGTCAGGCGAGACGAAAGTCAGAGCCAGACCCTTGCGATAACAGTGCGAACAACTGCACTCGATCACGCAGTCCAGTTCGGCCTCGACCTCATAGGCCACTGACCCGCATTGGCATTAGCCCTGGTGTGTCGTCATCACGCATCCTCCAGAAGCACCACGCCGGGTGCGGATTTCAGGGCCCCGCGCAGGGCTCCGTCCAGTCGGTAGCGCCCGGGCAGCTTCATCTCGATCTCGCGTCGTCCGGACGACGGCGTGTCCACAGCCGCGATCAGCGACACTTCACCGCCCTTGCCATTCGCCTTGGCGCGGTCGAGACGGCTTTTCAGAGCCTCGACGGCCTCGATCGTGTGGGCCGAAACGTGGATACGCAGACCCATGGCTCCGTCATCGATCAGGGTATCCAGACGGCTGGCATCGTCACCGAAGAAGCGAACCTCGCCGTCAGCGCTCTTGGCCCGCACCCGCACCATGATGGAGGCCCCGACTTCGAGCACCTCTCGGCACTTGCGCAATTGTTCCGGCGGGAACAGGCATTCGAACTCGCCTGTCGGATCGGAGAAGGTGACGAAGGCGAACTTTTCGCCCGATTTGGCACTCGCCCGTTCCTGACGGCGGCGCACGACGCCCGCCATCATGAAGGCCTCATGCCCGCTTTCGGCCAGAGCCGTGGCCTCGGCCACGAACGTCACACGCTTGCGCTTGAGGGCCGCCGCCATGTCTTCCAGCGGATGGCCGGACAGATAAAAGCCGACGGCGGACAGTTCCTGATCCAGCCGCTCCGGCCCCATCCAGGGTTCGACGGGTTTGAGCCGAGGCCGCGCAGCTCCCGCCTGATCGCCGCCGAACAGAGACACCTGTGACGAGGCCCGTTCTGCCGCCACGCTCTGGCAATAGGCCATCAGGGTGTCGGCCTGTTCGACCAGTTGACGGCGGTTGGTGTGGAAGCTGTCGAAGGCCCCGGCGCGCGCCAGATTCTCCAGCGCCCGCTTGTTGACGAACTTCGGATCGACTCGCTCCAGAAATTCGAAGATGTCGGTGAACCGCCCGCCGGTCTCGCGCACCTGCACCAGGTGTTTCATGGCCTCCAGTCCCACGTTGCGGATGGCGCCCAAAGCATACAGGACCGAACCGACCTTGGTCCCATCCGCCTGCTCATCCCACGCAACGTCGAAATCGGCAGAAGAACGGTTCACGTCGGGAGATTTCACCGGCACTTCGAACCGGCGGCAATCCTGATAAAATACAGCCAGTTTATCGGTATTGCTGAGATCGAGCGACATGGACGCGGCCATGAATTCGACCGGATGCGTCGCCTTCAGCCAGCCGGTCTGGAAGCTGATCAAGGCATAGGCGGCGGCGTGTGACTTGTTGAAACCATAGCCTGCGAACTTGGCGACCAGGTCGAAGATGTATCCCGACTGAGTTTCCGAGACTCCCTTTTCGGACGCACCCTTGACGAAGCGGGCCCGCTGGAAGTCCATCTCCTCCTTCTTCTTCTTGCCCATGGCGCGGCGCAGCAGGTCGGCCTCGCCCAGCGAATAGCCGGCCAGAATCTGGGCAATCTTCATCACCTGTTCCTGGTAGATGATGACGCCGTACGTCTCCGTCAGAACCTCGGTCAGGGACGGATGTAGATAGTCCACCTCCTGCCGACCAAACTTCCGGTCGATATAGGTGTCGATCATCTCCATCGGGCCTGGCCGATAGAGCGAGATCAGGGCTGTGACCTCCTCGATGGAGCCGCAACGCATCTTCCGCAGCGTGTCGCGCATGCCCTGGGATTCCAGCTGGAACACACCGACCGTCTGGCCCGAGGCCATCAGTTCATAGGTCGCCGGATCGTCCAGCGGCAGGGCGTTCCAGTCGGGCGCGGCCCCGCGACGCTCCAGATACTGACGCGCCCTGTCCAGAACGGTCAGCGTCTTCAGGCCCAGAAAGTCGAACTTGACCAGACCGGCCGCCTCGACCCATTTCATGTTGAACTGACTGGCCGGAATGGTCGAGCGCGGGTCCTGGTACAGGGGGGCCAGTTCGACCAGAGGCCGATCGCCGATCACGATACCGGCGGCATGGGTCGAGGCGTTGCGGTACAGCCCCTCCAGTTCCAGCGCGGTCGCCAACAGAGTCGCCACTGACGCCTCATTGTCGCGCGCCTCGCGCAGGCGCGGCTCGATCTCGATCGCCTGGGCCAGGGTCACGGGATTGGCGGGGTTGGCCGGGACCATCTTGGCCAGCCGGTCCACCTGTCCCAACGGCATCTGAAGTACGCGGCCGACGTCGCGCAGCACGGCGCGTGCCTGAAGTGTGCCGAAAGTGATGATCTGGGCGACCCGGTCGGAACCGTAGCGGTCCTGTACGTAGTCGATCACCTCTTCCCGCCGCTCCTGGCAGAAGTCGATATCGAAGTCGGGCATGGAGACCCGCTCGGGGTTCAGGAACCGCTCGAACAGCAGGCCGAACCGCAAGGGGTCCAGATCGGTGATGGTCAGGGCCCAGGCCACCAGAGACCCGGCGCCCGACCCCCGCCCCGGCCCGACCGGAATCCCGTGCGTCTTGGCCCATTTGATGAAGTCCGACACGATCAGGAAATAGCCTGGGAACCCCATCTGCTGGATGATCCCGACCTCCCATTCCAGCCGGGTCCAGTAGTCAGCCTCGGGCGCGGCGGGTACGACCTGCCTCAGTCGCTCCTTCAATCCCTCGCGCGCCTGATGCATCAGTTCGTCGGGCTCTGACCGGCCTGCTCCAGCGTCAAAGCGCGGCAGGATGGGTGCACGTGTGGGGGCCAGGAAGGCGCAGCGGCGCGCGATGTCTATGGTGGTCTCGCAGGCCTCAGGCAGGTCGGCGAAGAGCTCGCGCATGGCTGCCGCCGGCTTGAACCAGTGCTCGGCCGTGATCTTGCGACGATCGTCCTGACCGACGAAGGCCCCATCAGCGATACACAGCAACGCATCGTGCGACTTGGCCTGCGCCGCCTTGGCATAGTGGACGTCGTTGGTGGCGACCAGCGGCACATCCTGGGCATAGGCCCAGTCGACCAGACCGCGCTCGGCCTGCTGCTCGCTGGCCAGCCCGTGGCGTTGAAGCTCGACATAGAAGCGGTCGCCGAACGCCGCCTGCATGGCCGTCAGGGCCGCCTGACCTTCGGCGGTCTTGCCCTGGACGAACAGAGGATCGACCGGTCCGTCCGGCCCGCCCGAAAGCAGCAACAGACCCTCGGAATGGGCCACCACTTTCTCCCACGGCACGCTGGGCTCATCGACCGCCCCCGCATCCAGAAACGCCGAAGACGACAGGGCCGACAGATTCAGCCAGCCGGCCTCGTTCTGGACCAGCAGCACGATGGTCGGCACCTTGGCCCAACGCTGATTGATCTGCCCGCCGATACCGGTCACCGGCAGGGCGCATCCCAGGATCGGCTGGACGCCTGCGGACTTCGCGCCCTCGCTGAACTCCAGCGCCCCGAACAGATTGGCGCGATCGGTGACGCCGACGGCCGGCATGCCCGCATCCGCCGCCAGGGTCGAGACCTTGCCTGCCTTGATCGCGCCTTCCAGCAGCGAATAAGCCGAACGGACCCTGAGGTGGACGAACTGGGCAGATGCAGTGGCGATGGCCTGGCTCTCCTTGAACAGGCCCATCTTACCGACTCACTGAATCAGATAGGCGGCCTGCCAAGTCATCCAGACGAAGCCGCCGCACGACGCAAGCGACAGCATATCCCTCGTCCAACGTGCCATAATCTTGTCCCCAGATTGAATGTTGCCTGTATGTTCTATGTTGCGGCTTTGTTCTCGTCAACCCGCATGGTGAAGATCGAGGACTGGGCGTAGGATGCGGCAGACGCCGCCCCTGCCCGCCCTTCGGCGGCAGGCGTCCCGAAAGACAAGCGCATGGCCAAGGGTCAGGTCCGCAGCAATAAGGAAGTCCGCAAACCGAAGGCAGAAAAGGCCAAGCCACCGGTTAGTGTGGGCAGTTCGCCCTTCACCACGCCCCCGGGCAAGAAATAGGCGCGGCACCAGGGTTCAGTAGGTCTGGCTTTGCGCCGGACGCTCTTCCAGATGGCCGTCCTTCAGAGCGAAGACGCGGTCCATGTGACCGGCCAGCTCCATATTGTGCGTGGCGATCAGGGCTCCGACGCTCGTCTGCTTGACCAGATCGTGCAGAGCTTCGAAGACCGTCTGGCTGGTCGCCGGGTCGAGATTGCCCGTCGGTTCGTCGGCCAGCAGCAGGCGGGGACGGTTGGCCAGGGCACGGGCCACAGCCACGCGCTGGCGTTCGCCACCAGACAACTCGGATGGCTGATGCGTCAATCGCTCGCCCAGGCCGAGGCTGGTCAGCACTTCATCGGCGCGTTGGCGCGCCTGCGGCAGGCTGACACCGGCGATCCGCAGCGGCAGGGCGACGTTGTCGCGTGCGTCGAACTCCGGCAGCAGATGGTGGAATTGGTAGACGAAGCCGATGCTGGCCAGACGGATATGCGTCCGCTCGCGCTCGCTGAGGGAGCCGACATCCGCGCCATCGAAACGTATCTCGCCCGACGTCGGCCGCTCCAGCAGGCCAGCGGCATGCAACAGCGAGGACTTGCCCGACCCCGATGGCCCTATCAAACCGACGATCTCGCCCGGCATAATGTCCAGATCGACACCCTTCAGCACCGTCAGCCCGCCCGACGCAGTCGGATACGTCCGCGTCACGTTGCGGGCCGAGAAGACGGCTCCTTGGGGATAAGCCTGTGGATTGCCCTGTATGGAAGCGTCGGGCGTCAGGGTCTCACTCATAACGCAGTGCCTCCACCGGATCGAGCTTGGCCGCCTGCCACGACGGGATCAGACCCGCGACGCAGGACATGAAGGTCGACCATAGCGTCACCCACATGACATCGAGCGGATCGACCAGGGCGGGCACGGCATCCAGCATGTAAACTTCTTCATCGAAGAGCCTGGTCTGGAAGACCCACTCCAGGAAATGCTGGATCGAGCCGATATTCAGGCAGAACAGCAGACCCAGCGTCAGGCCCGTGATCGTGCCCGCCACGCCGATGGTCGCCCCAGCCATGAAGAAGACCCTCAGCATCGAAGACTGACTGGCCCCGATGGTGCGCAGGATGGCGATGTCTCGCGTCTTGTTCTTCACCAGCATGACGATGCCAGAGATGATGTTCAGCGCCGCGATGGCGACGACCAGACCCAGGATGATCGACATCGCCACCCGCTCGACCTTCAGCGCGCCCCAGAAGGCGGCCAGGCGATCGCGCCAGTCGGTGACGAAGGCCCCTGCCCCCGCCGCGTCGCGCACAGGCGCGATCATGGCCCCGACCTCGTCCGGTTTGGCCACCTTGACGTCGATGACGTCCCAGACGTCCTCCTTGCCGAAGAACAACTGTGCCTGCTCCTGGGCCATGAAGATGAAGGCCCGGTCGAAGTCCGCTGTGCCCGAGGTGAACAGCCCGCCGATGCGATAGCTCTTTTCCAGCCCACCCAGATTGCCGAACGCGCTGTCGGCCCCGGTCGGCGAATACAGGGTGATGGCGTCGCCGACCCTTAGGCCCATGCCCTCGGCCAGGGCCCGGCCAATGATGATATTGTCGCCGCCGTAGGCACCTTGCCCGAAGGTGCGGCGGGCCTCTGCATCAAGGCTGTCATAGACATAGTTGAGCGAGCGCAGGTCGTCCGGGCGGATACCCTTGACGATGGCCCCGGTCGTCATGCCGCCGGCCCGCACCAGGCTCTGCGCCTCGATCATCGGCGCGGCGCTGATGACGCCGGGCACGGTCCTGATCCGGTCCAGCGCCGCCTCGCGATCCGGCGAGTTCAGGATCTGGCCCTGAACATACATATGGCTGTTGAAGGATAGCATCCGGTCCAGCAGGGTCGAGCGGAACCCGGCCATGATGCTCATCACCACGATCAGGGCCATAACGGCCAGGGCAATGGCGACGAAGGAGATGACGGCGATCATCGCGATCCCGCCTTCCTTGCGCTTGGCCCGCAGATAGCGGAGCGCCAGCCCGACCTCCCAGGCCGAGAACGGCCCGGCCGGCTTCGTGGGCTTGCCCACCGTCGCGTCGGTCATGCCATCAGCCTCGAGATCGCTTCGTCCAGCGGCAAAGAGATCTTTTCGCCCGTCGCGCGGCGCTTCAGTTCGACCGTGCCCTCGGCCAGGCCCTTGGGCCCGATGGTCAGTTGCCACGGCACGCCGATCAGGTCGGCCCGCGCGAACTTGCCGCCCGGACGTTCGTCGGTGTCGTCATAAAGGACATCGCGGCCAGCAGCTTCCAGCCGGTGAACGGCCTCATCGCAGGCGGCGTTCACGGCCTCGTCGCTATTGCGCAGATTGATCACCGCCACATCGAACGGAGCGACGGCGTCGGGCCAGATGATCCCACTCTCGTCATGGCTGGCCTCGATGATCGCCCCCAGCAAACGCGACACCCCGACGCCATAGCTGCCCATGTGGACCTCGGTGTCCTGACCGTCCGGCCCGGCCACCTTGGCCTTCATCGGGGCGGAGTATTTGGTGCCGAAGTAGAAGATGTGGCCGACCTCGATGCCGCGCGCGGTCAGGCGGTTCTCTTCCGGCGTCTGGGCTTCAAAGGCGGTCGCGTCGTGCATTTCCTCGGTCGCGGCATAGAGCGCCGTGCGTTCGTCGAACACGCCTTGCAGATCGTCCCAGTCGACGTCGTTTCCGGGCGGGGCCATCTCGACCAGCCGCTTGTCGCAGAAAACCTGGCTCTCGCCGGTCTCGGCCAGGACGATGAACTCGTGGCTCAGGTCGCCGCCGATGGGGCCGGTGTCGGCGCGCATTGGCACCGCCTTCAGACCCATCCGGGCGAAGGTGTTCAGATAGGCCGCGAACATGCGGTTGTAGGCCTTACGCGCCGAGGCCTCGTCGATGTCGAACGAATAGGCGTCCTTCATCAGGAATTCACGGCCCCGCATGACGCCGAAACGGGGACGACGCTCGTCCCGGAACTTCCACTGGATGTGAAACAGGTTCAACGGCAGGGCTTTGTAGCTCTTCACAAAGCCCCGGAAGATGTCGGTGATCATCTCCTCGTTGGTGGGGCCGTACAGCAACTCGCGCTCATGCCGGTCGGTAATCCGCAGCATCTCGGGGCCGTAGGCGTCGTAACGCCCGCTCTCGCGCCACAAGTCGGCCAGTTGGAGCGTCGGCATCAGCAGCTCGACCGCCCCTGCCCGCTCCTGCTCCTCGCGAACGATCTGCTCGATCTTGCGCAGCACCCGCAGACCCAGCGGCAGCCAGGCATAGATGCCCGCAGCCTCCTGCTTGATCATGCCCGCCCGCAGCATCAGCTGGTGCGAGACGATGGTGGCGTCGGAAGGCGCCTCTTTCAGCGTGGGCAGAAAATAGCGCGACAGGCGCATGGGTGAGAATCCGGCAATCGATCGAGAGGCGATTGCTTTAGCCGGGTGACAGGGGCGAAAGCTAGGCCGCCGAACCGCTTAATGCCTTACGCCTTGAAAGTTTGGGAACGCCCCAGCCGGGAGATCTATTCGCATTTCAGCATCGCATTCGAAGCAACTGCCGACGAACAGGCCGCCTGCACGCTCCCGCACCCAAATCAGCCCTTCAAAATCCGGCCATTCTTCGAGCTGAACTATGTTCGGGCGGCTAGCTCGATCGGTGATCAAGAGAAAGGTTCCGACCTGACCTTCGCAGGTTTGGAACGATCCAACGACCGCATCCTGTGGCCCCGTGCCAGTTATATTGACACCCCTTACGGCGAAGTTGGCGTATACCGTATCGGCCATCGACTGGTCGATCTCAGCCTGAGTGTCTGGCGAAGACGCCCTGAAGGAATCGCGCGACTGGGCATTGGCCGAGCACCAGGGCGCGGAGGCCTCTCCACGATGCGCATTCAGCACATCGATGGATACGCCCGACACCGACTTGCCCGTGGGACGAATATTCATGTCCCGAAGCCACCAGGCGACCTCGCTGCCAGGACCTCCTTTTCGGGTATCCAGAACAACGATGAACGGATCCGTCCCCACTTGGCCGATGTTCGACACCGAAGACTCAGCGAGGTCGGAAGTATGCGAGGCGGGAGAAGCGGACATAGTCGAGCCACGTTCGACCTTGGCGTTTTCGGCTTCTGCATTTGCCGCTGGCTGGCACGCGGACCAGGCGATTGCCGCAGCCATGATTGCCAACGATCTGGACACAAGGACTCCCGCTATTTCACCGCACACTGAAGGCGGAAACGGCGGTGCGTCAACCAACCTGGAAGGTCGGTCAGATACCGTCAGAAATCACCCGCCAGGCGGAGCCAGATCCGGCAGCGGCATCCAGCCGATGTAGACCAGCACCATGACCAGCAGCCAGACCAGGGCTGAGACCCAGCTGGTGGTGATGAACTTGCGCTTCAGGTTCGGGGCCTCCGGGGCACCCCACTGACGCCCGTCGGTCGGCGGCTCATGCACTTCGCGCGATGTCCCCAGCGGCAGGACGGTGAACAGTACCACCCACCAGCAGACGACGTAGATGGCGAACATCGTGACGGGACCGATCGGCATCAGTGCGCTCCTTCTCTGGGTGTTTCCATTAGCTCGACCAGCACCCCACCCATGTCCTTCGGATGTAGGAACAGGATTGGCGTCCCGTGCGCGCCGATGCGCGGCTCGCCCGTACCCAGGATGGTCGCGCCCTTGGCCCGCAGATCATCCCGCGCGGCCAGAATGTCATCCACCTCGAAACAGACGTGATGCTGGCCGCCCTTCGGGCTCTTGGCCAGAAAGCCGTGGATCGGCGAATCGTCCCCCAGCGGCTCGATCAGTTCGATCTGTGCATTGGGCAGGTCTACGAAACATACCCGAACCCCCTGCGCCGGCAGGTCAAACGGCGCATGCGCGTGCGTGGCACCCAGCAGGTCGCGATACATGGCGACGCTGGCCTCGATGGACGGCGTGGCAATACCGATGTGGTTCAGTCTTCCAATCATCCTGCACCTTTAGCTGGTCGCGAAGAGCGGCAGAAGCCGGATGAAGTGTCCGTGTCGCCGCAGCGCGCCTTCACTCCCCGCCCGGATACGCAAAGGGATCGCTGGTTGTGGGTCGTGTCGGCAGGGGCATGCGGGGCAAGGGGTCGTCAGAGTTGGCGGCACTCAGCAGCACGCTGGCCAGGATGATTGCCGCCTGACGCAGGTCGTCGGCCCTCAGGTGATCATAGCTGTCGATCGAGGTGTGGTGCAGGCGGCTGCCGTAGTCCAGTGGGTCCTGGATGAACTGAAAGCCGGGCACGCCTACCGTTTGGAAATAGACGTGGTCCGTCCCACCCGAAGGTCGCAGCGATACCGTCGTGGCCCCCATGCTGGCGAAGGGTTCGAGCCATTTCTGAAGGATGGGCGCGGCGGCGACGTTGCCCTCGGCATTGATGCCCCTGATCTTGCCCGAGCCGTTGTCGAGGTTGAAATAAGCCACCAGATCGTCGTGGCCCTCGCGCGGCTGGATCGGCCAGCGGGCGCGCCAGGTCTGACTGTTGGGCAGAATCGCCGCCGCCGCGTCGCTCATCGGAGCACGCGTGGCCAGGTGCTTGTCAACATAGGCCAGCGAGCCCAGCAGGCCCTGCTCCTCACCGTTCCACAGGGCGAAGCGGATGGTGCGCTTGGGCCGGACACCCATGGTTCTGAGAATGCGCGCGGCCTCCATGACCACGGCACTCCCGGCGGCATTGTCCACGGCACCGTCTGAGGCGACCCAGCTGTCCAGATGGGCCCCTGCCATGACGTATTCGCCCGACCGGTCAGAGCCCGGAATGTCGGCGAAGACATTGTAGGCATTGACGTCCTCGTCGTGGAACTGGACCTCGCTCATAAGCTCCAGCTTTGGCGGGGTGTCGGTCAGGGCCAGACGCGCCAGACGGCGATAGTCTTCGGCGGCCAGTTCCAGTCCCGGCGTCCGGGGTGTGGCACCCGCCTGATAGGTATAGCCCGTTCCGTGCAGCAGGCCGCCGTCGCGCTGGGACATGCGGACCATGGCGATCGCCCCCTCCTCGACCAGGAAGGCATCCAGCCGCATGGCGAAGTCGGCCCGGCCCGATCGCGCGGCGCGCTCGGCTGCGTCCGGATCGTTGCGGGGCAGGACATAGGTATTCCGGCCGGCCAGTTCTTCATCAGTCCAGCGGCGGAAGGCGGGCTCGGTCGGCTCCGAGCCGTTGTCCGGCCGGGTCAGCAGAACGATCTTGCCTCGCAGCTTGCCGCGCCACTGCTCGAACTGGCCGGGACTGGTGATCGGTGCCACGACGATGTCACCCGAGATCACGCCGTTGGTGCCGGGCGTCCAGGCGATGGGAATCACCCGCAGGTCGAGCACGCGTGGCTCGGTCATGCGGGCGCTGGACCGGACGATCGACCACCCGCGTCCGAACTCGAAACCTTCGGTGCGAATATTGGACAGGCCCCAGTCGCGAAAGCGCTGCTGCGTCCACTGCTCGGCCTGACGCATCTGGGGCGAGTTGGTCATCCGTCCGCCGATCCGGTCGGTCAGATAGGCCGCCGTCGGCATGATCTCGGAATGATTCAGACCCAGATCGATGATGCGATTGACCGCGACGCGGTCGACGTCCTGGGCCTGGGCGGGCACGGCGGTCAGGATGGCGATGGCGGATACGGCGGCGAGCAGACGCTTCATGAAAAACAGACCCCTTGAATCAGCAGGCCGTCATTTGGCGCATCGGACGTCGCTTCGCCAAGCCCCAAAGAAAAAGGGTCGGTGACGCCTCGCCACCGACCCTTCATTTCAATCATTCAGCCCTGGGCTGGTTCGATCAGTTGCCGCCCATCATGGAGGCAACTTCCGAGGCGAAGTCCGGGCCTTCGACCTTCTCGACGCCTTCGCCCAGCGCCAGACGGACGAAGCCGGCCAGGTGCAGGCCGGGCGCGCCCAGTTCCTTGCCCGTATCGGCGACCAGCTGTTCGATGGTCACGTCGGGGTTCATGACGAACGGCTGCTTGATCAGCACGACGTCTTTCTGGAACTTGTTTATCTGGCCTTCGACGATCTTGGCGATCATGTTCTCGGGCTTTCCTTCTTCCTTGGCCTTTTCGGTCAGGACCTGGCGTTCCTTCTCGATCGCGGCGGGATCCAGATCGTCCGTGTTCAGCGACAGCGGAGCGGTCGCAGCCACGTGCATGGCGATCTTGCGGCCCAGTTCGCGCAGGGCAGCCTTGTCGCCACCGCCGTGCAGGGCGACCAGCACGCCGATGCGACCCACGCCGGGCGATACGGCGTTGTGGACGTAGGACGCCACGACACCTTCATCGACCGACAGGCGAGCGGCGCGACGCAGCTGCATGTTCTCGCCGACCGTGGCGATCAGGTTGGTGACCTCGTCCTGGACCGTCTTGCCGGCTTCCAGTTCGGCACCGTGCAGACCCTCGACCGTGGCGTGCTCCAGACCCAGCTGGGCGAACGATTTGGCGGCGTTCTGGAACAGTTCGTTGCGGGCTACGAAGTCCGTCTCGGCGTTGAACTCGATGGCGGCGCCGACTTCACCGGCTCCGACTTCCTTGGACGCCACGGCGACCAGACCTTCAGCAGCGACGCGGTCGGCCTTCTTGGCGGCCTTGGACAGGCCCTTGGCGCGCAGCCAGTCGATCGCGGCATTGATGTCGCCATCGGTTTCCTGAAGCGCCTTCTTGCAGTCCATCATGCCGACGCCCGACTTGGCGCGCAGTTCCATGACGAGGGCAGCTGTGATCTCGGCCATTGTATAGCTCCTTGGGTATTCGAATGCGGGAACGGCCGGGCTGATTTAGCCCGGCCGTATGTCAGTTTTCGCCGTCAAATGCGGGCGGGTCGGGTCAGACCGCGGCCTTCTCGGTTTCGACGGCGTCGTTGGCGTCCGACGTAGCAGCCTGAGCGGCCTCATCGGCGACAGCCGGTTCAGCAGCAGCTTCTGCCTTGGCAGGCTCGGCAGCGGCTTCCATCTCGGCGGCGACGGCTTCGGTGCCGGCCGGAGCCGCTTCAGCTTCAGCCTTAGGGGCCTTGGCTTCGCGCAGCATGGGCTCGTCCGGGTTAACGGCGGCACCCAGGTCCACGCCCGACTGCGAGGCACCGGCAGCCAGACCGTCCAGAACGGCGTCGGCGATCAGGTCGCAGTAAGTCTGGATGGCGCGGGCGGCGTCGTCGTTGCCGGGGATCGGATAGGTGATGCCGTCCGGGTCGGAGTTGGTGTCCAGGATGGCGATGATCGGGATGTTCAGCTTGCGGGCCTCAAGGATGGCGATGGCCTCCTTGTTGGTGTCAATCACGAACATGATGTCCGGCACGGAGCCCATGTCCTTGATGCCGCCCAGCGACAGTTCCAGCTTGTCGCGTTCGCGCTGCAAAGTCAGCAGCTCTTTCTTGACGCGACCTTCACCGCCGGACTCCAGCAGGGCATCCAGTTCGCGCAGGCGGGCGATCGAGCCAGACACCGTACGCCAGTTGGTCAGGGTGCCGCCGAGCCAGCGGTTGTTCATGTAGTATTGGGCGCAGCGCTTGGCGGCCTCGGCGACCGGATCGGCGGCCTGACGCTTGGTGCCGACGAACAGCACGCGGCCACCCTTGGCGGCCACGTCGCGCACGGCGACCAGGGCCTGGTGCAGCAGCGGGATCGACTGCGACAGGTCGATGATGTGGATGTTCGAGCGCGAACCGAAGATGTAGCGATCCATCTTCGGGTTCCAGCGGTGCGTCTGGTGACCGAAGTGTGCGCCGGCTTCGAGCAGCGAACGCATGGAGAATTCTGGCAGAGCCATGAGTGTAGTGTCCTTTATCCGATTGATCCGCCGCAGGCGTTGAAAGGTCAGATGACCCTCGGAACGGTGCAAACCGGGATGTCTCCCCGACCTGCGCCACGCCTGCGTGTGAAGTGCGGGCGCTCTTTAGGCGCGATGGGGATAAAAGGCAAGCATTACGTCCCTCGCGGCTTGGCTCTTGTCGTCGCCTGTGCCGCCGCCGGGTCTTCGGGCCAGGGATGCCTTGGATAGCGACCGCGCATCTCGGCCCGAACGGCTGTCCAGCTACCGGCCCAGAAGCCGGGCAGGTCCTTCGTAACTTGAACCGGTCGTCGCGCGGGCGACAGCAAGGCCAGGGCCAGAGGCACGGCCCCGGCCCCCACCGTCGGATGGCGCGTGACACCGAACAGTTCCTGCACCCGGATATCGACGCGCGGTCCGCCCTCGGCGGCATAGTCGATGGCCGCAGACCCCAACGGCGTCTCCAGCCGCGCCGGAGCCAGTTCGTCCAGCAGCCGGTGTCGGTCCCAAGGCACCAGGGTCTTGAGCCCTTGCTCCAGCGCCGCATCGGACAAGCTCGACAGGGCCTGAACACCGTCCAGCAAAGGCCACAGCCAGTCTTCGCGTGCCTCTAAGAGAGCCGCGTCCGATACGTCTGGCCAGGTCGGGTCCAGCCCATGCAGAAAAGCCAGGCGCGCGCGAAAGCCCGCCGAGCGTTCGCCCCATTTCAGCGCGACCAGCCCCTCGCGTTCGATCTGGCGGCGCAAGGCTGCGGTGATCATCGCGCGATCCGGCGGACCCATGATCCGTTCGTTGACGACGATGGCCCCGATCCGGCGGATGCGGCGCATGACCATCCGGCCCGAAGGCTCCTGCACCAAACGGTCTTCGACCGTCACCCGTGCCTCCAGTTGTGCAGGGTCAACGGGTGCCGCCAGCCGAATGCGGTCGCGCGCGTCGCCTCCCCCCAGTTCGGCGACGGCTAGCCACGGTTCCCGCGCGAGCTCATCCGTCGGGTCCAGAAACGCGCCGCGACCGGATGCCAGCAGCACCTCCCCCGGCTTGCCCCGCGCCTTGGCCACACGTTCGGGAAAAGCCTCTGCCAGTAGCCAGCCTGCATCCACCTGATCCGTCTCGACGCCAGATGCCTCCGACCCTCGCCGTGCGGCCTTTGCCCAGCGGTCGACAAGTTTCATCGCGTCCCGCGCCCGCTGGGACCGGTCCCGCACGAGACCCTGCAATCGCTCGCCTAGACTGACAGCATTCCCGCCCAGCACCGGTTCGCTCAGAACCGCCGCGATCCTGGCCCCCAGTCCGGCGTCACCGGCATCGGCGGCGACACAGACCATATGCGCCAGCCTTGGCGACAACGGCACCCGCGTCAGCCGCTGTCCATGCGGGCTCAGCGCCCCCGCCTCGTCCAGCGCGCCCAACCGCCCCAGAACCGCACGCGCCTCTGCAAACGCGCCCGCAGGTGGCACATCCAGCAGCGCCAGCCCCTCGACATCCGCCCGCCCCCAGCGCGCCAGGTCGAGCGCCAGACCGGTCAGGTCCGCCTCCAGAATCTCCGGCCGTTGATGCGGCACCAGACCCCGTGTCTGCTCCTCATCCCACAGGCGCAAACAGACACCCGGCTCCGTCCGCCCCGCCCGGCCCCGCCGCTGCTCTGCCGAAGACTTGCTGACCTTAACCGTGGCCAACCGCGTCAGCCCGCTGGCGGCCTCGAACCGGGGCACACGTGACAGACCCGAATCGATCACGACCCGCACCCCTTGGATGGTCAGACTGGTCTCCGCGACCGAGGTGGCCAGCACCACCTTGCGCCGTCCAGGTGCCGCTGGTTCTATGGCCCGATCCTGCGCCGCCCGCTCCAGTCCGCCGTAAAGCGCGACCACATCCACCGCCGGATCGCGAACCCGCTCGGCCAGCTTCTGAACCGTGCGGTGGATTTCGCCCTGCCCCGGCAGGAAGACCAGAACCGATCCCGTCTCCTCGCCCAGCGCCTGGACAACAGCCCGTGCCACAGCGTCCTCCAGACGCTCGACCGGATTGCGTCCGAGGTAGCGCGTCTGGACCGGAAACATCCGTCCTTCGGCCTGGATCACGGGCGCATCAACCCCATCCGCTCCCGCCAGCAACCGCGACACACCCGTGATGTCCAGCGTGGCCGACATGACCAGCAGTCGCAGGTCGTCTCGCAGGATCGTTTGACTCTCACGCGCCAGGGCCAGTCCCAGGTCCGCATCCAGGCTGCGTTCGTGAAACTCGTCGAACAACACGGCCCCGACCCCCTCCAGACCGGGATCGTCCAGAATCATCCGGGTGAAGACGCCCTCGGTGATGACCTCGATCCGGGTCTGCGGCCCGATCCGGCTTTGCAGACGGGTGCGATAGCCGACGGTGTCACCCGGCTGCTGCCCCAGCGTCGCCGCCATCCGCTCCGCCGCCGCTCGCGCCGCCAGTCTGCGTGGCTCCAATACCAGCACGCGCTGATCGCCCAGCCACGGCTGATCCAGCAGCGCTAGGGGCACGACGGTCGTCTTGCCTGCACCCGGCGGTGCAGCCAGCACCACGGCGTTGCTGGCCATCAACGCGGCCTTCAGCGGCTCTAGAACGGCGTGAATGGGTAAGGGAGGCATGCGACTCGGCGAGGACGAAAGAGGATGTCTTGGTTCTCAATACCGTGGTCTAGACGCCTCTACCGCCTTCACGAAAGCGTCGTCTGGCCTTCACCATTCCTAAACCGCGTTGCCAGCGCGGTCAGGCCCCGCTAGCGTCCGCGCCATTGAAGGTGGCCCGGGGAGGGTTCACCGTAGTATCAGGGGGCGAGACTCTATGTCCGCAGACGGCCTTAGGCCCAAGGGGAACCGCTTTTTCCTCAAGAAATCCATCGCTCAGATCCAGAAGGAAGCCGCCAAGAGCGAGCTGAAACGGACCCTGGGCCCGATCAACCTCATGAGCCTGGGGATCGGCGCCATCATCGGTGCCGGTATCTTCGTGCTGACAGGACAGGTCGCTTCGGCCCATGCCGGTCCGGCGATCATGTTCTCGTTCGTGCTGGCAGGTATCGCCTGCGGCCTGGCAGGTCTGTGCTATGCCGAACTGGCCTCGACCATGCCGGTCTCCGGCTCAGCCTACACCTATGCCTATGGTACCATGGGCGAGGTCTTCGCCTGGATCATGGGCTGGCTGCTGGTGCTGGAGTATGGCGTCGCGGCCTCGACCGTGGCCGTCGGCTGGTCCGGCTATGTCATCTCGATCCTGTCTGACTTCGGCATAACCGAGACATTATTCCCGACCATACAGTACGCCGGTGGCGAAGGACCCCAGTGGGCCACGCCTCTGGTCCAGTATGTCCAGAGCGAGGCTGGTTCCAGCTTCCCCCTGACGGGAACCTTCAACCTGGTCGCCGCCATCGGCATCGCCGCCGTCTGCAGCCTGCTGGTGCTGGGCGTGTCGGAATCGGCCAACATCAACAACGCCATCGTGGTCATCAAGATCATCGTCCTGCTGACGTTCATCCTGGTGGGCGTGCAGTATATCAACCCGGCCAACTGGGATCCCTTCATCCCCGCCCAGGGCGCGACCTGGGACCAGTTCGGCGTTGGCGGCATCTTCCGCGGGGCCTCGATCATCTTCTTCGCCTATGTCGGCTTCGAAGCGGTCTCGACCGCTGCGGCCGAGGCCAAGAACCCGTCCAAGGACGTGCCTGTCGGCATCCTGGGCGCCTTGGTGGTCTGTACGCTGATCTACATGGCTGTTGCCGCCGTCATGACCGGCGTGGTGCCCTATCTGGAGCTGGCCTCGCCCGCCCCGATCGCCGTCGCCATCGACCGCATGGCCCTGACCTGGGCCAACATCCCGCTGGCCGTCGCGCCGGGTGGGCAGTTGAACCTGATCAGCTTCCTGATCAAGATCGGCGCTATCACCGGCCTGTCCTCGGTCATGCTGGTGCTGTGCTACGGCCAGACGCGCGTCTTCTACACGATGGCGCGTGACGGCCTGCTGCCTAAGGCCTTTGCGATCATCCATCCGAAGTTCCGCACCCCCTGGATCGGCACCATCCTGCTGGGCATCGTCATTGCGGTGGCGGCGTCCTTCCTGCCGATCTCCATCCTGGGCGACCTCGTCTCCCTGGGTACGGCCAGCGCCTTCGCCATCGTCTGCCTGTCGGTGATCATGCTGCGCATCAAGCACCCGGAAATGGAGCGTCCGTTCAAGGTCCCGGGCGGCATCTTCACGGCCGTCGCAGGCATCCTGGCCTGTGCGGCCCTGGCCGGTCTGAACTTCATCCCAATGGTTCAGCACGCCCTGAACGACAACCCGCTGCCGCTGACCATCCTGGGCATCTATGCGGTCGTCGGCGCTGTTGTGTATTGCGCCTATGGCTACTGGAACTCCAAGCTGGCCAAGGGCATCGACATCACCGAGGAGACCACCATCACCTCCCCGGCCGCCGCCTTCGGCGAAGGTGTCGACAACCAGAAAGACTGATCTTTTCAGTCCTATCGATACGGCAAAGGCCCGGGAGCAATCCCGGGCCTTTCGCTTTTGCGTGGCATCGCCTAGAGGCTGTTTCCAGGACCTATGCGGATGTGGCGGAACTGGTAGACGCACTGGATTTAGGTTCCAGCGCCGCAAGGCGTGGAGGTTCGAGTCCTCTCATCCGCACCATTGGCTTCGTCCTTTTGGGCTTCTCAGAACAAGCCCGAAAACCGGGGCCACGCAGGGTGCCCCGCTACGGCCGTCTGAAATGAACGCAGGGTCCAGGTACGTGTCACTGCGGACCCCTCCACTAGGAATATTTTCTCTTCCGGACTTGAACGGCTTCGCTTCGTTTCCATCTCCGTTCCAAGCCCCGTTCGGGGGGGTCTTTGACAAATCAATCTCTAGGTCATCGGCGCGTTCCACGATGGCACGTTTGGCACAGTGGCACTTTCGTCCGCTCTGACGCCTCACAAAAGATGTTTGTAATCAGCGCCCTATATGTCGTTGGCACCTTTGGCACGTTTGGCACCATGTTTTTTCGTGCCAAAGGTGCCAGGCTTTGGATCTGGTGCCCCCAGTCGCATTAACGCTCACCAGACGATGTCCCCGGCGGTCTCCTCGACATCCATGACCTCAGGCTTTGAGACGATGCTCGCGCCTAGCCAATAACTGGCCATGCGGAATGTTCTTGTTTCGTTCTTTCGTTCTGCTATCTTCTCGTCATGGCTGAAGCGGCAAAGGGACGAGGGTCGCGGTCGAATGCGACCGGGCGGTTCGAACCGGAAACCGTCCAGGCCTTCGATGACGGCTGGACTGATCAGGATGCCGAGGCCGCGCCCCTGCGCACGACCCTGACGCCTGAGCACGCCCGGACCATCATCGCCAGGAATACCAGTCCGGACATTGGTTTCGACCGGTCCATCAACCCCTACAAGGGCTGCGAACATGGCTGCATCTACTGCTACGCCCGTCCGTCCCATGCCTACATGGGCCTATCCCCGGGCCTGGATTTCGAGAGCCGACTGTTCTGGAAACCCGAAGCGGCGCGTCTGCTGGAGCAAGAGCTCACCCGGCCCCGCTACGTCTGCAAACGCATCCATATAGGCGGCAACACCGACCCCTATCAGCCGGTCGAGCGCGAGCTGAAGTCCACGCGCGGCGTGCTGGAGGTGCTCCAGCGGTTCCGCCACCCGTTCAGCATCATCACCAAGTCGGTTCTGATCACACGCGACGCCGATATCATTGGCCCTATGGGCCGCGACGGCCTGGCCTCGGCCTTCGTCTCCATCACCACCCTGGACCGGGGTCTGGCCCGCGCGATGGAGCCCCGTGCCTCTACCCCCGCCAAGCGTCTTGAGGCCATCTCGCGTCTGGCCGAGGCCGGCGTGCCCGTCGGTGTCGGCTTCGCGCCCGTCATACCGGGCCTTAACGATCACGAACTGGAAGCCGTGCTGGAAGCCGCCGCCAAGGCCGGGGCCACGACCGCCATGTATGTCACCCTGCGCCTGCCGCTGGAGATCAAGGATCTGTTCCGCGAATGGCTGGCCGACGCCCGCCCCGACCGCGCCGCCCGCGTCATGTCCCTGATCCGCCAGACGCGCGGCGGTCGCGATTACGACCCCGACTGGAACACGCGCATGAAGGGCACCGGTCCCGTCGCCGACCTGATCGCCACCCGCTTCCGCGCCGCCGTCAAACGCTATGGCCTGGACGCGCCTCGCCATCTGCTGGACGAAAGCCAGTTCCGCGTTCCTGCCGACGCCCGGCCTCAGATGGATCTGTTCGATCTGCCCCAGGCTGGCTGACGGCTGTCAGGTTCGATAGCTGGACAGTCTACTCAGGGTCTGACGATATGGCGGTATTGATCCAGAGGATGCCGATGTCGAACGCCAGCCTGAAATTCGTCGCGGTCGTCCTGCTGATCGGGCTTGGTGGTTGCTTCAAGGTCGATGTGCCTGAGGGCAACTTCTTCTATCCGAATGAAAGGGTCACGGCTGAAAACATCCTCCTGCCCTCCGCACCGCCGCCCTCAGACGCGCAGGCGCTGACCCTCAGCTACGAGGGCGGCACGATCGCTGCGACCCGTATCCGCACGAACGCCGCGCCCCGGCCGCTCATCCTGTTTTGCGGTGGCAATCTGTTCCGACGGGCTAGCGGCGGAGCCTCAGCCGCAAACAAACTCAGCCCCTTCGGCGATGTGCTGATGTTCGACTATCCCGGCTATGGCGACACCGACGGAACCGCCAACTTCGCCGGTTTCGAGGCCGTCGGTCGCGTCATGGCCCGCGAGGCTCGCGCCCAGGCCGATGCCGAGGGTCGCCCCCTGATCGCCTGGGGTCATTCGCTGGGCGGCATCGTCTGCTCGGCCATCGCCAACGAGGTCGATGCCGACGGCCTGGTGCTGGAAACCACGACCCCCAGTGCCCGCGCCGCCATTGACGAAATGGTCGGTCTGGCCCGCCCGCTGGTGCGTGTGAACATGGCCCCGGCCCTGGCGGCTGTGGATGTCCCGGGCTCGCTGGACGGGTACGAAGGCCGCATCATCGTGCTGGAGGCCGGCAAGGACGACACCCTCCCCCCCGCCCTCAGCCGCCGCCTGGCCCGCGAACTGCGCGCCCGTGGCCACGATGTCGAAAACCTGGCTTTTCCTCAGGCAGGCCATAACGACGTCGGTCAGCAACCCGATTTCGAAAGCCGGATCGCCGCCGCCCTCACCCCTCGCTAGCCGTCAACGCCGGAAAATTCCCACCAGCTCCACATGCGTCGACCACAGGAACTGGTCGATCGGCGTTACGCGCTCCAGTCGAAACCCGTCGTCGATCAGGACGCGGGCGTCCCGCGCAAACGTCGCCGGATTGCACGATATCCCGACCACGACCCCGGCTTTGGTCCTGGCGATCTGGCCCGTCTGTTCCAGTGCGCCCGCGCGCGGCGGATCGAGAACGATGGCTTCGATCCCTTTCAGGTCGAACGACGATAGCGGGCGGCGGAACAGGTCGCGCGCCTCGGCCCGGATGGTCTTTAGGCCGTTCGCCGTACCGATCCCGGCTTTCAGCGCGGCAATCGAGGCCGCAGACGAATCGGCCGCAAAGACGCTGGCGACCTCGGCCAGAGGAAAGGTGAAGGTGCCTGCGCCGCAGAACAGGTCTGCGACCGTCTTCGCACCCTTCACCGCGTCCACCGCCCGGCGCACCATTTCGGCTTCGGCAGACGGCGCGGCTTGCAGGAAGCCGCCGGGCGGCAGGGGTACGCTGGCCCGACCGAAGGTCACGCGCGGCTGACGCTCCATCATCAGCACCTCGCCATCCAGGCTCAGCCGCGCCAGACCCGCCCGCGACGCCGCCGCGATCGCCAGCGCCCGCGTGTCGCCGGTCAGGCCGCCCGACTTCTTCTCAACCCCCGTCACATCGACGTCCAGACCCGTGTCCGTCAGCGTCACATGCAGGGTCGAGGCGGACTTCGGGTGCCCCAGGAAGGGCGCGGCGACGTCTCGCAGCATCGGCAAGGCGGCCGTCAGGCGCGGGTCCGACACCGGGCAGTCGGTCAGCTCGACCAGCCGCCATGACCGCCGCACCTTGAACCCCAGGATTACCCGCCCGTCCTCGGCCCGCCGGGCGTGCAGCGCCAGCCGCCGTCGACTGGCGGGGGGTACGGCCACCGTCGCCTCAACCTCGGTTTCGATCCCCTCCCGCGCCAGGGTCGCCACAACCACCTCGCGCTTCCACGCCAGATAGGGCGCATCGACCCAGTGCTGCATCGGCGCGACGCCGCATTCGGCATAGGTCTCGGAATGGATCGGCTGGCGGTCCGCACTGGCCTGGATCAGGTCGAACCGCTCCATCCGCCCACTGTGCACGGCACCCTCGACCACTTCACCCGGCAAGGCCCCCGGCACAAATATGGGGCCGTCGGTCGTCTCGGCGATCCCGTCACCTTGATGGCCGACGCGTACAATCGTCAAAGTCTTCGTCATGGACCGCTTCTAGCGGCTTATCGCGGCCCGGCGAAACATGAACGAAGATGAACGCCATGCTCAATCGCCGTTCAGCTTCGCAGGCCTAAGGATCGATGCAACAGACATCCGGTTCAGTCGTTGGGCCGGTTATCCGTTAACGAATTCAGGAACACGTCGATGTCCGTTCTGTCCGTCAAATCAGCCGTCGCCGCCGCTGCCGCACTGGCCACTCTGGGTGTCAGTGCCCTGCCTGCCTCGGCTCAGAGCTACAGCTATCAGGGTGCGCAGAACTACGGCTCGGGTGCCTACAGCCAGCCGTACGACTACAACGACCGCTACTACGGCAACGATCGCTCCAGCTACGAGTACTGCCGCAGCGACCGTGGCCAGCGTCAAGGTGCGGGCACCTTCATCGGCGGTGCCGCCGGTGCCGTCGCCGGTTCGCAGCTGGCCGCCCGCGGTCGCCGTACCGAGGGCAGCATTCTGGGCGGTGTCGTCGGAGCTGTGATCGGCAATGTCGTCGGTCGCAACTCGGCCAACAACTGCGAAGCCTACCCGTCCAACTATTACGACGACCGGACCTATTCGGCCCCCGTCTACGACGATCGATACGCCGATGACCGATACGACGATCGTTATTCGGACAGCCGCTATGTCCAGGTCTATCCGGCCCCGACGTCCAGCTACGGTTCGAGCTATGGCTCCAGCTACGGCTACGGGGACGACTACTCCAGCCGCTATTCCTCCAGCTACGGCTACGGCAATACCGACCGAGACGATTGCCGCCTGGCCGAGAGCCGGATCCGCCTTCCTGACGGTCGTTCAGAGACCCGCTATGTGCGGACCTGCCCCGACCAGTCCGGCCGCTATCGCGTCGTCGATTAGTTTTCAGCCCCCCTGTCGATCGACGACGTGACGGGAGCCGTCGGTGGAGCAATCCGCCGGCGGCTTCTCACTTTTCGGGTTGCCTTCAGCTCCGCATATCCTCGATGCCGCGATTGGCCAGCTGGTCGGCGCGTTCATTGAGTTCGTGTCCGGCGTGACCCTTGACCCAGTGCCACTTCACCTCGTGCCGGGCGCGGGCGGCATCGAGGCGTTTCCACAGGTCCTCATTCTTGACCGGCTTCTTCTCGGCCGTCTTCCAGCCGCGCGCCTTCCATGGGCCGATCCATTTCGTGATGCCGTCCATGACGTAGCGGCTGTCGGTATGCAGATCGACGCGGCACGGCCGGGTCAGGGCCTCCAGCGCACTGATGGCCGCCATCAGCTCCATGCGGTTGTTGGTGGTCAGCGCCTCGCCGCCCCACAACTCTTTCTCGTGGCCGCCGCCGGTCTGCAGGATTGCGCCCCACCCGCCGGGGCCGGGATTGCCCTTGCAGGCACCGTCGGTGTGGATGATCACGTGACTCATTTGCGCGTCCTAACAGGTTCACTTGGCGTCACGCCACTGAACCGCCTATATGCGGGTCAAGATTCAGACGGGGCGCATAGCCGCCCGACCGAGGAGAGAGTTCCGTGGGTTCATTCAGCATCTGGCACTGGGCCATCGTCGCCATCGTGGTCCTTCTGCTGTTCGGCGGACGCGGCAAGCTGTCAGCCATGATGGGCGATGCCGCAAAAGGCGTTAAGGCGTTCAAGGACGGTCTGAAGGATACCGACGAGACCAAGTCGTCGGACGAGCAGCGTGCCGGGGCCCTGCCCCGCACCGAGGCCGAAAAAGAAGATCTGAAACAATAGCTGCACCCGACCGAGGAAACTGACGGATGGGTGGTCTGGGCCCCGGTATCGGGGGTGCCGAATATCTGGTGATCGCGGTCGTGGCCCTGCTGGTGGTGGGGCCCGAGCGCCTGCCGCTGCTGTTGCGCAAGCTGGGCAACCTGGTCGCCAAGGCGCGCGGGATGGCCAATGAGTTCCGCAACAGCTTCGAGGACATGGCTCGCCAATCTGAACTAGACGACCTGCGCAAGGAAGTTGAGGCCCTGAGGACCGGAGGGGCCATGCATGCCCTTGGGGCCGATGCCGATGCGGCCTTCAAAGACATCCGCAACGACCTGAACCGCGCGCCGGGCGAGGTAGCCGCCCCGGCACCGACCATGTTGGCCGCACCAGATGAATGGCCGGACACTACACCTGTTATGGCCCCGCTGGACGCACCGGCTCTCGAAGCTGCGTCCCAACCCGTCGCCGCCAAACCTCGCGCGCGCAAGACGCCTGCCAAGGCCAAACCTGCGACCGCCGCCAAGCCGAAAAGCAAGACCGTATCCATCAAGGGTACCGACGGCAAGTCCCGCGCCATCCGCGCCAAGAAGGTGGACCTGTGAGCCGGGCCGAGACCGACGAAGCCGAGATCGAGGCCTCGCGCGCACCGCTGATGCAGCATCTGATCGAGCTGCGCGGCCGTCTGATCGTCTGCGTGGTGGCCTTCATCCTGGCCTTCTTCGTCTGCTTCTACTTTGCGGCAGCCATACAGATCTGGCTGATCAAGCCGTTCCAGGCCGCCTATGCCCTGCATGCGGCCGCGGCGGCGACCGGTGGGCATGGAGCCAATCCGTTCGAGCTGATCGCGGTGACGCTGGGGCTGCAGCCGCTGCCTGCCACCACGTCGACCGATCTGGTGTTGCAGGCGACCGGCCCGCTGGAGCAGCTATTCACCAAGATGAAGGTGGCCGGGTTCGGCGCCGTGGTCCTGGCTTTCCCGGTCCTGGCCTGGCAGCTCTACAAATTTGTGGCCCCCGGCCTCTATCGCAATGAAAAGGGTGCCTTCCTGCCCTTCCTGTTCATCGCACCCGTGCTGTTCGTGATCGGCGGGGCGCTGGTCTATTTCGTCATGCTGCCCTTCGTCATGTGGTTCTCGCTGAGCCAGCAGATCGTGACCGACGGCATCACGGTCGAGCTGAACACCAAGATCTCCGAATACCTCAGCCTGGTGACCTCGCTGATGCTGGCGTTCGGCCTGTGTTTCCAGCTGCCAGTCGTGACGACCCTGCTGGGCATGGCCGGGATCGTGAGCTCCAAGATGATGAGCGAAGGCAGACGTTACGCCATCGTGGCGGTCGTCGTCGTCGCCGCCATCGTCACCCCGCCCGATCCCATCAGCCAGCTGATGCTGGCTGTGCCCCTCGTCCTCCTCTACGAAATCTCGATCTGGTGCGTTCGCCTGATCGAGATGCGGCGCAAGAAGGCGGACGAGGCCGAGGGCCTGACGGTCTAGGACAGCCGATCGCGGAACGCGGTCCAGTCGAAAGACTTCACGATCCGCAGCGCGTCGGTGTCGCTGTTCCACAGGGCGATTGCCGGAAGGGGAACGCCGTTGAAGGTCGTCGTTTTCACCATCGAATAGTGGGCCTGGTCCAGGAAGGCGATGCGAGTGCCAGGCACGGGGCGTTCGGCGAAGAGGTAGTCGCCGATGGTGTCGCCCGCCAGGCAGGACGGGCCGCCCAAGCGTACAGTGATGCCTGCTTCTGGCTCGCTCAGCATGGCCGGGCGGTAGGGGGCCTCGATCACGTCGGGCATGTGGCAGGTGGCCGACAGGTCGGTGATCGCAATGGGCATGCCGTTGTCGAACACGTCCAGTATCTCGCCGATCAGTATGCCCGCATCCAGAGCCACGGCCTCGCCGGGTTCGAGGTAGACCTGGACCCCGTGACGCTCGGCGATGTCGCGCAAAAACTCGATCAGCCGGTCGGTCTGATAGTCGGCGCGCGTGACGTGATGGCCGCCACCCAAGTTCAGCCACTTCACCCCACCCAGCAGCGGAGCCAGTTTCGGCTCCACCGCAGACCAGATGCGGGCCAGGGGCTCGAAATCCTGTTCGCACAGGGCGTGGATATGCAGACCGTCGACGCCCTGCATATGCTCGGGTTTCAGCTGCGACACCGGAAAGCCCAGGCGCGAACAGGGCTGGGCCGGGTCATACTTGGCCACCTCCCCTTCCGAATGTTCGGGGTTCAGGCGCAGGCCGATCTCGAAGACTTCGCCGTCCGCCCTCGCCTGCGCGATCAGGTCGGCAAAGCGAGCGATCTGCTGCGGATTGTTGAAAATGACGTGATCGGACAAGCGCAGGATTTCAGGTAGATCCTCGGCCCTGTAGGCTGGCGAATAGGTGGTCAGCTCGCCCCTGTAGAACTGGCGGGCCAGGCGGGCTTCCCAAAGACCGGAGGCGCAGACGCCGTACAGATACTCCCCGACGACATCGGCCAGCGACCACATGGAAAAGGCCTTGAGCGCCAGCAGGATACGCGCACCGCCGCGCTCACCGACGTCCTTGAGGATGGCCAGGTTACGCCGCACCGCCATCTCGTCGACCACGAAGGCGGGCGAGGCGACGCGGCTCAGGTCGAAGCGGGCGAAGGCTCCCGGATCACCGGCGCGGGTTTCCATGCCTCAGGCCGCGATCAGAACGACAGAGGAGCGTCCAGCTCCTCGACCGTCCAGGGAAGGCCGTGCCAGTTCAGCATCTCCATGAAGGGATCGGGATCCAGCTGTTCGATATTGAACACGCCGTCACCCTTCCACTGGCCCGTCAGCATCAGGGCCGCGCCGATCATGGCGGGGACGCCCGTGGTATAGCTAACGGCCTGATTGCCGGTTTCGGCATAGGCTTCCTGGTGATCGCAGATGTTCTTCACATAGAAGGTCTTCTGGACGCCGTCCTTTTCGCCCGTGGCGATGGTGCCGATGTTGGTCTTGCCCTTGGTGATGGGGCCCAGCGACGATGGCTCAGGCAGCAGGGCCTTCAGGAATTCGATCGGGATGATCTCGCGGCCCTGGAACATCATCGGCTCAATGGAGGTCATGCCGATGTTTTCCAGCACCTCGAGGTGTTTCAGGTAGCTGTCGCCGAAGGTCATCCAGAAGCGGATGCGCTTGATTTCCGGATAGAATTTGGCCAGCGATTCCAGCTCCTCATGGTACATGAGGTACATGTTCTTCTGACCGACGCCCTCGAAGTCGAAGGCCTGTTTGTGGCTGAGGGCCGGCCCCTCGACCCACTGTCCGTTTTCCCAGTGACGCGACGGGGCGGTCACTTCGCGAAGGTTGATCTCGGGGTTGAAGTTGGTGGCGAACGGCAGGCCGGTGTCGCCGCCGTTGCAGTCCAGGATGTCCAGCGTGTCGATCCGGTCCAGCAGGTGCTTCTTGGTCCAGGTGGCGAAGACCGAGGTCACGCCGGGGTCGAAGCCCGAGCCCAGCAGGGCCATCAGACCGGCCTTCTCGAACCGCTCCTGATAGGCCCACTGCCACTTGTATTCGAACTTGGCCTCGTCGCGCGGCTCGTAGTTGGCGGTGTCGAGATAGTGCACGCCCGCGGCCAGGCAGGCATCCATGATGGCCAGATCCTGATACGGCAGGGCCAGATTGACGACCAGGGCCGGCTGAACCTGCTTGATCAGGGCGGTAGTCGCGGCGACGTCGTCGGCATCTATGGCGGCGGTGTCGATCTCGACGCCAAAGCGCGTCTTCACGGATTCGGCGATGGCGTCGCATTTGGACTTGGTCCGGCTGGCCAGGGTGATGTGCGAGAAGATGTCGGTATTCATCGCCATCTTGTGGACCGCGACCGAACTGACACCGCCCGCACCGATAACCAGCACCTTGCTCATTCAAGCACTCCAGAAGCTCAACACGTCGAGGCCGGGACTGTACCCGGCAAGAGGGGGCGGCTCTTATCATGCGCCGCGCCGCTTCGCTAACCCGTGAACCCGGAAGTTTGTGTGACAAAGGGCGCAGCGGCTTGATAGGCTTCAGATCGGGAGCCCGCTCATGACTAGAGACAGCACAGTGAAGGATGCGCCTCCCATCGCCTCAGCAGATGGCCTAACCCGTTCAGGAACCGCGCGAGTGAGCGGAATCGACACCCTTAGGGGTCTGGTTATCGTCCTAATGGTTCTGGACCACGTTCGGGATTTCTTCTCCGTGCCGATAGACCCACTGGCGTTGGACAGTGGTGATCCGGCACTGTTCCTGACACGTTGGGTGACACACCTGTGTGCTCCGACGTTCGTCTTTCTGGCGGGGGTGTCTGTCTGGCTCCAGGCCTCCAACGGCAAGACGAAGTCAGAGCTGTCTAGGTTCCTAGTAACGCGCGGCCTGTGGCTGATCGCGCTCGAGATTGCGATTATCGGGCTGGGCTTCAATTTCGGCTGGTGGATATTTCTGCAAGTCATCTGGGCCATCGGTGCGGGCATGCTCGTATTGGCCGGGCTGATCTGGCTGCCCCGGTGGGCGGTTCTGGGCTTGAGTGCCGCGATCTTGGTTTTTCATCCGCTTATGGCCGCCGTTCCCGTGGAGGCGCTGGGTCCGTTAGAACTGCTGTGGCGACCCTTGGCTGTCTTCGGGCCTTGGCAGACGTCGGCTGGGTTTGCACTAGTGGCCTATCCGGCCATTCCGTGGTTGGGTGTGCTTCTGCTCGGCTATGGCCTTGGGTTCGTTTTCGGCAAAACTCCGGCGGTTCGCACGAAATGGGTGCTGGTTCTTGCCGTCGCTGCGTTAGGCAGCTTCGCCATCCTGCGGGGGTTCAATCTGTCTGGCGTGGACAGCCGCCCGTGGGCTATCCAGACCGAGCCGCTCTGGACTGCGTTCAGCCTCATCAACGTCAGCAAATATCCCCCGTCCCTGGCCTATATCCTGGCGACACTGGGCTTGGCGCTGCTACTCTATCTGGGACTTGAGCGCCTGAAAGGCCCGGTCGCCGGCGTGCTGACCACGTTCGGACGCACGCCGCTTTTCACCTATCTGATCCACGTCTGGCTGGCCCACGGACTCGCCGTTGCTGTTGGTCTGGCGATGGGGGTCCCCTTGGGCGCATTCGTGAATTCCATCCTGGATCCAGAGCGCCTGACACAGGCTGGATGGGGTTTTGGCCTGCCGAGCATCTACCTGGCCTGGCTGGTTACACTGGCGCTGCTCTATCCGGTGTCGCGCTGGTTTGAAGGCATCAAGCGTCGACGCCGCGATTGGTGGCTGAGCTATCTCTAGAAAAGAAAAACCCCGGATGGCGGACCGTCCGGGGTTTCCTTCGTCAGGCTGATCAGTCGATCAGCAGCTATAGTACATGTCGAACTCGACGGGGTGCGGATGCAGTTGCAGGCGCATCACTTCTTCCATCTTCAGCTCGATGTAGCTGTCGATGAAGTCGTCATCCATGACGCCGCCCTTCTTGAGGAAGGCGCGGTCCTTGTCGAGGTTCTCCAGCGCCTCGCGCAGCGAGCCACAGACCTCGGGGATGTTGCCGCGTTCTTCGGGTGGCAGGTCGTACAGGTTCTTGTCGGCCGGTGCGCCCGGATCGATGCGGTTCTCGATCCCGTCCAGACCCGCCATCAGCAGGGCCACGAACGTCAGATAGGGATTGCCCATCGGATCGGGGAATCGGGCTTCGATACGCTTGGCCTTGGGCGAGTTGACCCATGGGATACGGATCGAGGCCGAACGGTTGCGCGCCGAATAGGCCAGCTTCACCGGCGCTTCATAGCCGGGCACCAGACGCTTGTAGGAGTTGGTGGTCGAGTTGGCGAAGGCGTTGATGGCCTTGGCGTGTTTGATGATGCCGCCGATGTACCACAGACACATGTCCGACAGGCCGGCATATTTGTCGCCCGCGAACAGCGGCTTGCCGTTCGACCAGATCGACTGGTGCACGTGCATCCCCGAGCCGTTGTCTCCGAAAGTCGGCTTGGCCATGAAGGTGGCCGACTTGCCATAGGCGGCGGCGACGTTGTGGATCACGTATTTATACAACTGCAGCCGATCGGCCATGGTCAGCAGGTCGCTGAACTTCAGACCCAGTTCGTGCTGCGCCGGGGCGACCTCGTGGTGGTGCTTCTCGGGCTGCATGCCCAGGTCGCGCATGACGCCGAGCATCTCGCCGCGCAGGTCCTGGGCGCTATCGACTGGGTTCACAGGGAAATAGCCGCCCTTGGGTCCTGGGCGGTGGCCCAGATTGCCCTCGGAATATTCGGCGCCCGTATTGGCCGGCAGTTCGATGGAGTCGTAGGTGTAGCCGGTGTCGTGCGGGGCCGTGGACCAGCGCACGTCGTCGAAGATGAAGAACTCGGCTTCCGGACCGAAGAAGACCGTGTCGCCCACGCCAGAGGACTGGACATAGGCCAGGGCCTTCTTGGCCATCGAGCGGCTGTCGCGGTTGTAGGGCTCGTTGGTGTCGGGGTTCAGCACGTCGCAGAACAGGAACAGTGTCTTCTGCTGATAAAAGGGGTCGATCCAGGACGTCGTCAGGTCCGGCTTGAGCAGCATGTCGCTCTCGTTGATCGCCTTCCAGCCCGCTATGGACGAGCCGTCGAACATCGTCCCCTCTTCCAGGAATTCCTCGTCGACCAGGTCGATGTCGAAGGTGACGTGCTGCATGCGTCCCTTGGTGTCGGTGAAACGGAGGTCGACGTATTCGACGTCCCCGTCCTTGATCTCTTTGAGGATCTTGGCTGCCGCGCTCATTTTGAAGGTCCTTCAGTCTTGTCGGGGAGGAAGACGACCCCGCCCGAGAGCGCGGCCGGGTGGAAGGTGGGATCGGTCAGACGGCCTGTGCGCCCGTCTCGCCGGTGCGGATGCGGATGACGTCCAGAACGTCGGACACGAAGATCTTGCCGTCGCCGATCTTGCCCGTACGGGCCGCCGTCTGGATGGCGTCCACGACCGAGGCAACCATGTCGTCTGAAACCACAACCTCGATCTTGATCTTGGGCAGGAAGTCGATGACGTATTCGGCCCCGCGATAGAGTTCCGAATGGCCTTTCTGGCGGCCATATCCCTTGGCCTCCAGAACGGTCATGCCTTGCACGCCCGCGTCCTGGAGCGCTTCCTTCACGTCGTCCAGCTTGAACGGCTTGATGACGGCTTCGATCTTCTTCATGGCGACCCCGGTGCGGGCTTGGAATGGCTATCCGCTCGGGGTCTAAAGGGACATTGCATTGCACAATTACGCAAGGGTATTTTCGCACATGTCGTCATCCGTGAACGGAGAAGGTGCGTGAAGTCCCCCCCGCCCCTGTCCGACTGGCGGCTTGAGCTGCCCTGGCCGGGTTCGGAGACCCACAAACATCAGCGCGGACGGCTGGGCGTCGTGTCGGGACGGGCGCACCAGACAGGGGCGGCTCGGCTGGCTGCGCGGGCCGGTTTGCGGATCGGTGCAGGCGTGGTGCGTATCCTCTGCCCGCCGGATGCGGCGGCGGTCATTGCCCCGGCCATAGAGGCGGTCATGCTGACGCCCTTCGGTTCTGTCGAGGCCCTGGTCGAGGCAGTCGAGGGCGTGGATGCGGTGGTGATCGGGCCTGCGGCCGGGATCACCGACACGACACGCGCCAATGTGCGGGCGCTGGCAGCGACGGGCGCAGCCTTGGTGGTGGATGCCGACGCCCTGACTGTCTTCGAGGGCTGGCCGCAGGACCTCTTCGAGGTTCTGGACCGCGACGACGTCCTGACCCCGCATGAGGGCGAGTTCAAGCGGTTGTTCCCCGGCTTGCTCGACAAGGGACGTGAGACGGCGGCGCGAGAGGCGGCGAAGCGGGTCGGCTGTACGGTTCTGCTGAAGGGACCGCAGACGCTGATCGCCGCCCCGGACGGACGACTGGCGGTCAACGACAACGGCACGCCCTGGCTGGCCACGGCGGGATCGGGCGATGTGCTGGCCGGGATGATCGGCGGGTTGATGGCCCAGCGGATGGACAGTTTCGATGCCGCCCGCGCCGCCGCCTGGATGCATGCCGAGGCGGCGCGCGAGTTCGGGCCGGGTCTGATCGCCGAGGATCTCCCGCAGCGACTGCCAGCGGTGCTGAGCGCCCTGCACGATCAACGGCCCACCAGCCTGTGACCGCGCGCCCGGTTCAATTCGTCACCAAAGCCGCCTATCTGCACGCCTTCGCTGTCGGAGTGCCGCCTTGCTGATCGTCCTGTCCCCGGCCAAGCGGCTGGATTTCACCGAAGTCACCGATGCGCCCGCCACGGCGCGTCGGTTCAGGGAAGAAACGGCATCGCTGGCCGTCACGACCAGGCGGCTGACCCGGCCGGACCTCCGGCGGCTGATGTCCATCTCCGACAAGCTGGCCGATCTGAACCGCGAGCGGTTCCAGGCTTTCGATCCCGAATCGGACGACGGCGTCCAGGCGGCCTTTGCCTTTGCGGGTGATGTCTATGAGGGGCTGAGCGCGCGCGAGCTGGATACGAAGTCGCTGAATTGGGCCCAGGATCACCTGCGCATCCTGTCCGGCTTCTATGGCCTGGTGCGGCCGCTGGACCGTATTCAGCCCTATCGGCTGGAAATGGGGACACGGTTGAAGACCCGGCGCGGGTCCAGCCTCTATGACTTCTGGGGCGACCGGATCTCGAAACAGCTGAATGCCGACGCCGAGGGTCAGGCCGATCCCACTCTGATCAATCTGGCCAGCCAGGAGTATTTCGGAGCGGTCGATGCCAAGGCGCTGAAGCTGCCGGTCGTGACCCCGCACTTCAAGGAACAGAAGGACGGCGAGGCGCGCATCATCTCCTTCTTCGCCAAGAAGGCGCGCGGCTCCATGGCCCGCTTCGCTATCGACGAGCGCATCGACAAGGCCGAGGATCTGAAGGCCTTCGACCGCGATGGCTATCGCTTTGACAAGTCGGCTTCGACCGATGTGGACTGGATATTCACCAGGTCGGGAAATTCTTGATTCCTTGTGTCGCCTTCGCAAACGCGAACGGCTAGGCTGAGCACTGATTTCAGTTTGCGAGACGACCATGGTTCAGCAGCCCGCGCGTAACGACAACGCCACCTCCGACCAGCGCCTGCGTGACATCGGCGACCTGAGCGGCCAGGTCGCCGTGATCTCCGGTTCGACCTCGGGCATCGGTCTGGCCATCGCCAGGGCCGTGGCGCAGCGCGGCGGCAATGTCGTCCTGAACGGCCTGGGCGACGCGGATCAGATCGAGGCGACGCGGGCGGGTCTGGAGGCCGAGACGGGCGCGCGCGTTCTCTACCACCCCGCCGACATGACCCACGGCGATCAGGTCGCCGACATGGTCGCCTTTGCCAAGGCCCAGCTGGGCCGGATCGATATCCTGGTCAACAACGCCGGTATCCAGCACGTCGAGGCGGTCGAAAGCTTTCCCACCGACAAGTGGGAGCAGATCATCGCCATCAACCTGTCCTCGACCTTCTATGCGACGCGGGCCGCCATCCCGCTCATGAAGGCGCAAGGGCGAGGCCGGATCGTCAACATCGCCTCCGCCCATGGCCTGGTCGCCAGTCCGTTCAAGTCGGCCTATGTCGCGGCCAAGCACGGGGTCATCGGCTTTACCAAGACGGTCGCTCTGGAACTGGCCCAGGACAACATCACCTGCAACGCCATCTGCCCCGGCTTCGTCCACACGCCCATCGTGGACAAGCAGATCGACGACCAGGCTCGTACCCGCAACATGTCCAAGGAGGACGTGCTGAAAAACGTCATCCTGGGCTCACAGCCGACCAAGCAGTTCGTTACGACCGATCAGCTCGTGGGCATGTTCCTGTATCTGGTCAGCGACCTGGGGGCCTCGGCCAACGGGGCCAGCTTCTCCATCGACGGCGGCTGGACCGCGCAATAAGCCCAAAGGAAGGGGCCGAGACGATGCCGAAGACGTCCGCCCCGAAACGCCGTCCCATCAGCCTGGCCCTACAAGGCGGCGGCTCGCATGGCGCATTCCAGTGGGGGGTGCTGGACCGTTTGCTGGAGGACGACCGGCTGGACATCCGGGCCGTCACCGCCGCTTCGGCCGGAGCCATGAATGCGGCGGCCCTGATCACCGGCTTGGCGAAAGGCGGGGCTGAGGGCGCGCGGGCCCAACTGGACCTGTTGTGGCGCGAAGTGAACCAGGCGGGAGGACGCAATGTCTTTGGGGCCTCGGCCGGTGGTGCCCCATCCTGGCTCAAGGACAGCGCGGCCTGGCGGGCCGGCGAGAGCCTGGCCCTGACCATGAGCCCCTATCAGTTCAATCCCTTCAACCTGAACCCGCTGAAACGGGTCATCGAGACGGTCATGGATTTCGAGGCGGTTCGGGCCTCGGACATCGCGCTTTTCGTATCGACCACGGCGGTCCGGCAAGGACGGTCACGGGTATTCAAGACGCCGGAGATGACGACCGAGGTCCTCTTGGCCTCGGGCTGCCTGCCGCACCTGTTTCAGGCCGTGGAGATCGAGGGCGAGCCCTATTGGGACGGCGGCTACCTGGCCAATCCGGCGCTGTGGCCGCTCTTCTATGCGGATACGCCGGACGATATTCTGATGCTCAACCTCAATCCGTTCGCCCGAGACGAGGTGCCCCGCGCCGCCGACGAGATCGCCGACCGACTGAACGAGATCGTCTTCAACGCCCCGCTGGTCGCCGAACTGCGCGCCGTGGCCTTCGTCCAGGAGCTGATCGAGGCGGGCACGCTGAAACAGGTCGGCAAGGACCGCTACCGGCGGCTGCTGATGCATGCGGTCGAGCCCGGCCCGTGGCTGGGCAGCTTGTCCCTCTCCAGCAAGTTCGACACCGAATGGCGCTTTCTCAACGACCTGAAGGCGCGCGGGCGCGAGGCGGGCGAGCAGTGGCTGGAAAGCTGTTTCGAGGCCGTGGGCGAGCGGTCTAGCGTGGATGTGCGTGAGCGGTTTCTTTAGATCGATATGCTACATCTCACATCAATCTATCTAAGATCGTAAAGCCAATCGATCCTCAGCTGAATGGCGTAGTTTGCTGTTTCGCAATCGCAATCAGAAGGGGGGAGGATGTGCGCATCAAGTGGCATGACCGTTGTGCCATCAAGGGCAGAACAACGCACACATACTGGTGGAAGCATGTCGTAGCACCACGACGCTGCGCTGATATCTATGTCTAGCGGCTCCAAATTCCGGGCATCGGACCATAACGAGCGCCATCGTGAATAAGTGAAATAAGCTCGAAGAAGGGTCTTTTCGTGCGCTATGAGCGGTTGGGCTCGTCCCTTGTCAGTGATCTCCATGAGTGCGGTTCGGCTCATAAACGCGTTAGGCCTTAATCCGAGCGCATTCAGTTCTTGGCGAGATAGCTGTTCGCCGTTTTTACGATGAGCAGTGCATAAGGAACGAGGGTGAATGCCATTTCCGTCCTGCACACTTTGAATCAAAAACGATCTAGAATTTGTATTGAGATATCCGAGACGAGAAATTGCTTCATCTACGGCAGCTTCAACTACCACGGCTTGAGCATTGTTCAGTAGGTTCACGAGTGGTCGCACCTTAGCCCACAAATCCTGCCGCCCGCCTCAGCCGGTCGTTGATCGCTTCGCCTAAGCTCTGGTTCGGAATAGGCGACACTGCAATGCCCGCAGGCCTGTCGCGGTCGGCCTCGCGCAGCAGGCGAAACAGGTTAGCCGCCGCCTGACGCACGTCTCCGGAGGGACTGAGGCTCCAGCGGGGATCGCCCACGCCGGGGCCGAAGCCGAGCAGGATTTCGCCGGGACGGCGCTCGGTCGCCTCGATCCGCACGGGGGCGTCGGGAGCGTAGTGCAGGGTCAGGCGGCCGGGGGAGCGGTGCCCCTCCCCCGCCGTGTCTAGCGGGCCGATCAGGGCCTCGATCTCCAGGCGGGTCACGGCACCGGGGCGCAGCAGGGCCACGCGGCCGTTCAGCACCGACACCACCGTGCTTTCCACTCCGACGGCACAGGGGCCGCCGTCAACGGCAGCGGCGGTGGATGCCCCCGTCTCCTCCACCGCATCTGCGAAGGTGGTCGGGCTGGGGCGACCCGACCGGTTGGCCGAGGGCGCGACGACGGCACCGCCGAAGGCCGAGATGACGGCACGGGCGCGAGCATGGCCGGGAACGCGCACGGCTATACTGTCCAGCCCGGCGCGAGCCAGGTCGCAGACGGCGCGGGTATCTTTGACGGGTGCAACCAGGGTCAGCGGCCCGGGCCAGAAGGCCTCCGCCAGATGGCGGGCGCGATCGTCGAACACGGCCAGGGCTTCGGCCTGCATGGCGTCGGCGACATGGGCAATCAGAGGGTTGAAACGCGGGCGACCCTTGGCCTCGAAGATGGAGGCGACGGCGGCGGCATTGGCGGCATCCGCGGCCAAGCCATAGACGGTCTCGGTCGGCAGGATGACCAGCTGGCCAGCGCGCAGGGCTTCTGCGGCTTGCTCGTCCGAGGCCGACGTCAGGCCGGACGCGCCTGAAGCTGCACCCGCACGGTCACCCGCCTGTCCACCAGCCTGTTCCACGGCCCCGTCGTCCCTATGCCGAACTGCGTGCGGTCCACCACGAACGCGCCGGTCAGATGCGCCCGACCGTCGGTCAGACGCAAGTCCACTGGAAAGACCAGTGGTCGCGTCACACCCTTGATCGTCACATCGGCCCGCGCCGTATAGCGATCCGCGCCCAGCGGCTCCAGCGACCGCAGGGCGAACCGGATGGTGGGATATCGCGCCGCATCCAGAAAGCCCGGCCCCTTGGCTCGCGCCGTCACGGCTGACGGCTGCATGCGCAGAGAACCCGTCTGGACCGTCACATTGGCTTGGCTGGCCGTGGCGTTCTCGGGGTCGAAGACGATATCCCCGGACCACTGCTCGAAGCGACCCGAATGGGTACCGCCAAAGGCCCGAACGGACATTTCGATTCGAGAGGCGTCTCGCTCGACCGCCCAGTCGGTGCTGCTCCGCGCGCCTGTGGTCAGGCCCAGAAGGACGAACGACAGAGCGAGGACGCGGATCATGGGCGGCGCGGTATCAACGGGATCATCCGGTGCAGGACGTTATCCCGGTCGATGAAGTGATGCTTCAGCGCGCCCAGCACATGCAGGGCGATCAGGACGTACATCCCCTTCACCACAAGACCATGGACGTCCATCAGCATGCCTGCCGTTTCGCGCCCGCCGCCGATAGGCAACAGGGGCCAGTTGAACAGGCCGAACCAGACGATGTCGCGCCCCATGACCGAGGAGGCCGCCCACCCCGTCAGCGGAATGGCGATCAGGACGACATAGAACAGCACATGGGTCACGCGGGCTACCAGCCTCTGCCAGACCGGCAGGCGCGACGGCAGGGCGATGGCCGGATTGGCCACCCGCCAGCCGATCCGGCCCAAGGTAAGGATCAGTATGCTGAGCCCCACCGACTTGTGCAGGCTTATGAAGGTCCGCGTACCCTCCGACGCCTCATGCGCCGTGATCAGCAGAACCTGGGTCAGGACCAGGGCCGCGATCAGCCAGTGCAGGATCAGCGAGACGATCGAATAGCGGTTGCGAGGTTCGGCCACGGAAACTCCTGATCGTGTGAACGCACCTTGGCGCAGGTCGCGCCTGTGGCCAAGCGCCCGCTTGCAAGTCGGGACGCGATCACGGCAAAAGTGGGTATCGTTCTGCAACCGAGTGCCCGCCCATGACCTATCGCGCCCCGATCCGCGACCTGATGTTCACCCTGACCGAGGTCGCCGGCATCGACGATGTCGCCGCCACCGGGGCGTTTCCCGACTATGACGCCGAGCTGATGGGTGCGGTGCTGGAGGCGGCGGGCCAGTTCTCCGCGGGCGTGCTCGCCCCCCTGAACAAGATCGGTGACCAGAAGGGCTCGCTCTACGCCAACGGCACGGTGACGGCCGCGCCCGGTTTCGCCGACGCCTATCGCCAGTTCGCCGAGGGAGGCTGGACCGGCCTGACCGCCTCGGTCGAAGCCGGGGGGCAGGCCCTGCCCAAGGCGCTGGAGCTGGCGGCCTATGAGACCGTGCATTCTGCCAACATGGCCTTCGGTCTGTGCCCCATGCTGTCGCTGGCCGCGATCGAGGCGCTTGAAGCCCATGGGACGGAGGAGCAGAAGCGCGTCTACCTGCCCAGGCTGGTCAGCGGGGAATGGACCGGGGCCATGGTCCTGACCGAGCCGGGGGCCGGGTCGGACCTGGGATCGCTGACGGCAACGGCAACGCCAAACGGCGACGGCACCTACGCCCTGAACGGCCAGAAGATCTTCATCACCTGGGGCGACCACGACGCCACCGACAACATCGTGCACATGGTGCTGGCCCGCCTGCCCGATGCGCCGGCCGGTCCCAAGGGGATCAGCCTGTTCCTCGCCTCCAAATTCCATGTGAGGGAGGACGGCACCCTGGGCGACCGCAACGCCTTCCGGCCCGTCGGTGTCGAGCACAAGCTGGGTATCCACGCCTCCCCCACCTGCGTCATGAGCTATGAGGGCGCGACCGCGACCCTCGTGGGCGAACCGAACCAGGGCCTGTCGCACATGTTCGTCATGATGAACGCCGCGCGCCTGGCCGTGGGCGTCGAGGGCGTGGGCATCGCCGAAATGGCCTATCAGCACGCCCTGGCCTATGCGCTGGATCGCAAACAGGGCCGATCCGTCTGGACCGGTCAGTCCAATGCCCCGATCATCGACCATCCGGACGTGCGCCGCACCCTGTCGGTGATGAAGGCCAGGATCGCCGCCGCCCGCGCCATCTGCCTGGCCACCGGGGTCGCCGCCGATCTGGCGAAACACGCGGCCACCGAAGAAGATCGCCGCCGCTGGAAGGGCCGCGAGGACCTGTTCACCCCCATCGCCAAGGCCTGGTCGACCGATATCGGTTGCGAGGTCGCCTCGCAGGGCGTGCAGATCCACGGTGGAATGGGCTTCATCGAGGAGACAGGCGCGGCCCAATACTATCGCGACGCCCGTATCGCCCCGATCTATGAGGGCACCAACGGCATCCAGGCCATAGACCTGGTCGGTCGCAAGCTGTCGATGGACGGCGGGCAGGCGGCCAAGGACCTGATCGCCGAGTTCAAGGCCACCCTGCCCACGCTGACCAAATTGTATTCCGGCAAGCCTGTCGAACGGTTCGCCAATGCCGTCGACGCGGTGCAGGACGCCACCCTGTGGATTCTGGACCGCAAGGCCGCCGCAGATGGGGCCGCCGACGTTCTGGCCGCCGCCGATGGCTATCTCAAGCTGCTGGGCGACGTCACCGGCGGCTGGATGCTGGCCAAGGGGGCACTCGCCGCCAAGGCGCGGCTGGACGCAGGCGGCGGCGACGCGGCCTGGCTGGAAGGCAAGATCGCCCTGTACGAAGTCTATGCCGCCAACGTCCTGGGCCACGCCTCCAGCCGCCTGGCCACCATTGGTCAGGGCGGCGCGCTGCTGGAGCGGATGTCGGCCGAGGTGCTGGCGGGCTGATCCAGCAGGGCCAGCGCCTCGCGGATATAAGTGGCGTGCAGAACAAAGCCGATGCCGGTGCTCTCGCCCCGCACCCGCATCTCCTGCGCCAGGATGCCCGCGATATAGGGATGATCCGGCAAGGCCGTAGCTGACGTCCGCCGCGCCGACGGCACCCAGAACACTGGCCCGCCCGAGTTGCCGGGAAAGACCGCGAAATCGAGCAGGAAGCTGGGGAAGGCCTCTATCGGCGTCAGCGGCCAAGACGCGATCCGCCCCGTCTTCAGGATCGCAAACCCTGCCGTATTGGCCGAATAGCCGTGCGGATAGCCCAGGGTCAGCATCTCGTCGCCCGGCCCGACTTGCCACCGGTCGAAAGCGTCGCGGTCGGCCAGCCAGTCCAGCGGAATGGCCGCTCGGGCGAATGCGGGCGGGGCGGACACCTCCATGACAGCGATGTCGCGGTCGGGATGCCGCGTCCAGACCGCCTGGCCTTCTTCCGAGCGTATGCGAACCGGCTCGGGCGCGAACCGCCAGCGCCCCTCAGGCATCTGCACCCGCCAACCGATACGGGCCTCGGGCTTCGCCATCCCGTCCAGCACATGGGCGGCGGTGACCAATACGGTGCGCGGCTGGCCGTCCGAACGCGGCGCGTCGATCAGAAAGCCCGTACCCACCCTTCGCGTCCCGTCGTCGTTCGGCTGGTCGATCTGGACCGTCGCATTGATCAGCCCGACCGTCAGATCCCACGTCGGGGCAGTGACATCCTGAGGGGGTGGCAGCAGGTCGAACATGGCTCAATCCCCTCATGGGCGTTTGTTCATTTGACGGCGCGGCGACACCGCGCACAAGGTGCGGCCCTCAACGACAGAGGCCGATCATGAACCGCCGCGACCTTCTCGCCACCTCCGCCGCCGCCCTGGCCGCGACGGCTCTTCCTGCCAACGCCCTCGCCCGCCCGTCTGGAGCCCCGATGCCGCAAGCCCGCCCCGTCCCGCCGGTCGCCAAGAAGATCCCGGTCACCATCAAACAACTGGGCCGTACCCGGACCGACGACTATCAGTGGATGAAGGACGACAACTGGCAGGCGGTGCTGCGCGACCCGACGCTGATCAAGGCCGACGTCAAGGAACACCTGACGGCCGAGAACGCCTATCGCGAGGCCATGCTGGCCTCCACCCTGCCGCTGCAGGCCACGATGTTCGAGGAGATGAAGGGGCGTATCAAGCAAGACGACAGCTCTGTCCCCGCCGCCGACGGGCCGTGGGAATATTATGTCGAGTACAAGACCGGCGACCAGCATCCCCGCTACATGCGGGTGGAGCGCCAAGGCACCTTCATGGTCGACGGCCAGCCGGTGACCAAGAATTTCGTCGTCGCGCCCACCCCGCAGTTGCTGCTGGACGCCAATGAACTGGCCAAGGGCAAGGCCTATTCGGAAGTCTCCGCCGCCGACCACAGCCCCGATCACAGCCTGTTCGCCTATGCCGAGGACGCGCAAGGGTCCGAGGTGCATCAGATCTATGTGAAGGACCTCGCCACCGGAGAGGTCCTGCCCGACCCGATCGGTTCGGCGGGCGGCAACTTCGCCTTCTCACCCGACAGCCAATGGATCTTCTGGACCAACCGCGACGACAACGGCCGCCCAGACAAGATCTTCCGCCGCCCCGCGCGCGGCGGCGAGACGACCCTGGTCTATGAGGAAACCGACGAGGGCATGTTTCAGGGCGTGGGCGTGACCGCCGACAACCAGTTCATCGTCATCTCCATCGCCAATCAGGAAACCTCGGAGGCGCGGATCATTCCCGCCGCGACCCCGACCGCCGAGCCCGTCGTGCTGGAGCCGCGTCATGTCGGCCGCCTGTACGACGCAGACCACTGGGACGACCGCTGGGTCATCCGCACCAATGCCGACGACAGCGTGGACTTCAAGATCGTCGAGGCCCCGACCGCGACCCCGGCCAAGGCCAACTGGACCGACCTAGTCCCCCACACCCCCGGCCGCTTCATCGAAGGCGTGTCGGTGGTAAAGGATTTCATCGGCCGTCAGGAACGCGCCGATGCCAATACCAAGATCGTCATCCGCGACCGCGCGGGTGCGGAGCACGAGATCGCCGTCGACGAACCCGCCTTTTCCCTGTCTCTGGCCGGGGCGTCAGAGTTCGACACCACCACCATGCGCTACGGTTACAACTCGCCGTCCACCCCGACCTCGACCTATGACTACGACCTGGCGACGCGCGAGCGGACCCTGCGCAAGGTGCAGGAGGTGCCGTCAGGCCATAATCCGGAGGACTATGTCGTTGAGCGGCTGAACGCGCCCGCCAGCGACGGCGAGTTGGTGCCCGTCACCATCCTGCGGCGCAAGTCGACGCCGGTCGACGGCTCGGCTCCGCTGCTGCTGTACGGCTACGGCTCCTACGGCATTCCGATGGCGGCCAGCTTCTCGACCTCGCGGCTGTCGCTGGTCGATCGCGGCTGGATCTATGCGATCGCCCATATCCGGGGCGGCTCGGACAAGGGCTGGAACTGGTTCCTGTCGGCCCGCAAGATGACCAAGAAGAATACCTTCACCGACTTCATCGCCGCCGCCGAACACCTCATCCAGCGCCGCTATGCCACCGCCGGAAACATCGTGGCCCAGGGTGGCTCGGCCGGTGGTCTGCTGATGGGGGCGGTCAACAACATGCGGCCCGACCTGTGGGCCGGCGTCATCGGCCAGGTACCCTTCGTGGACGTCATCAACACCATGTCGGACACCAGCCTGCCGCTGACGCCGCCGGAGTGGCCGGAGTGGGGCAATCCGATCGAGGACGCCGCGGCCTACGACTATATGATGAGCTACAGCCCCTATGATCAGGTCGAGCCCAAGGCCTATCCGGCCGTGCTGGCCACCGGCGGCCTGTCCGACCCGCGCGTCACCTACTGGGAGCCGGAGAAGTGGGTCGCCAAACTGCGTCCCGCGACCACCTCGGGCAAGCCCATCCTGCTGAAGATCAACATGGAGGCCGGGCACGGCGGGGCCTCAGGCCGCTTCGACTTCCTGAAGGAAGTCGCCCACGACTACGCCTTCGCCATCTGGGCCATCGACAAGGGGTGGGAGACGGCTTGAGGGCGCTGACGTCGTTACAAATCCGACCGGCTATTCGGCTGCCAGAAGACGCGACACGGTTGCGCTGATATCTGCGGGAAGTTGATCCTGCGGGCACAGGCGCAGAATAGCGTCGTCCTGTATCGTCAGTTGCAACCGGTCGCTGCCCAAGGGCTTGATCAGCATGTCGTGGTTCTCAAGGAAGTGCTCCGTGCCTGTCACCTCCACAGGGCCGACGGGCTCCCAGAAAATCGCGTCCCCTCCTATGAGGTAACCGATCCTTCTTCCGTCATAGAGAATGGCCTCGGTGGGATCGGTACAGTCGCCAGACCAAAGCCCGGTCCGGATGGGCAACGGTCCGGCAGCAACCGAAGGCCGAGCGGCCTGAACGCCTGCTGTGTCCGCCGCAGCCTGCGCCTCGCCGTCACCAGCAGCATCGCACCCGACCGCCAGAACCAAGGCACCCAGCCCGACGATCGCAGGTGCCAGCTTTTGTCTCGACATCCTCGTCCTCCATCATCTCCAGGGAACTCAGTAGGCGCACGTTGCCGCCAAACCGGGCGTAGCTCAAGCAAAAGCAAATGCAGGTCGGAACTCAGGGACGCGCTCAAATCGGGTGGCGCTTTCACCATGCACGATACCGATGTCCCGGTTCACGGATCCACCTCAAGCTCCCCGGGCCATGTGATCGTTGGCCAAGGTGACGATGGCCGCACCGCCACCCTCGGTATTTGACCCGGTACATCGCAATCCGCTGCTTCGGATCGATCCATCGATAGGCTGAAATCCCGTCCAGATCAGCCGAGCTTCGGTGTCCCATGCCGTGTCGTTATGTCCTCGCCATGCGCCCTTGGCTTATCGCTATGGCCGGGTTGTTTTTCTGCCTGCAGACCACACCGGTTCACGCAGATTGCCTGCCAGAATCGAGGCCCTTCAACGCCTACCTGCTGGCTCAGCGATCGGCCTGGGAGACGGCAGACGTCGTCTATGTGGCGACAGTGTCGAGCGTCCTCTGGAGAGCCTATCCGGAAGACAGCACCTACCGCAAACCCATCGCGGTCACGCTCAAAGCCAATCGAGTCATCAAGGGCCAGCTGGATGACGAAGGCATATGGGGCGAACTGGACATCAATGCGTTCTGCGTCACGCAGCGTCCATTCAGCCGTGTCCAGGTCGGGTCGCGGTTCGTCATCTACTCCGGGCAGGAAGGCGTCTCTCCCGACGCGACAGTAATCCCTCTGGCCCAACTCAACGACCCTCAGGCGCTGATGGCCATCCGAGGAGACGACACACTCAACGAAGACAGCCTGCCCTGGCGTTGCGCCATCGAGACGATCGGCCCTTGCCGCGTGACGGAGAGTGGGCCCGTCCCCGGTCCAGCCGGTGCCCCTCAGCTCTTCTTCCAGACCATGAGCGAGACCCTCGGGACACTCGTGTGGGAACGACCAAACGAACTCGGCAGCGTCGTTCTCGAGCAAGCAGAGGATGGTCGTTTCCACATTCTGTTTGCAAACATCCGAGAGATGATCAGTGGGTCGGATGTCCGGATGCACGCCACGCCACACGGCCCCCTGCTGGTGTTGCAAGCAACAGAGAAGGGAAGCGCCCACATCAACGCCGACCTCGCCTACCTCTGGCGTGGCGGGCGATGGCAACCGATCGACATCGATCTCTGGCAGGACGGCATCGACTGGAACGATTGGGGTGGACAGACCGACTGGTTCATCGACTGGGCAGGGCTCAGCGCCATCCATGGAATCGGTTCACGCGCGTTTGAGGACGGCTGCCGCTATGAGGGCTCCGTAGAAGCCATGCTCGCGGTCGAGGGCGACACCCTGAAGCTGGTCTCGCTCAATCCGGACATCCGCAGCGCAACAGGTGGATGCCCGGCGCTGCCGCCGTCCCGGCTTCCGGCAGCCAATACTGACGAAGGGTCGCCAGTATCCGCTCAGGAAAGGATGGCTGGGGAACAAGGACTCGAACCTTGAACGACGGTACCAAAAACCGCTGTGTTACCATTACACCATTCCCCAGCAGGTCCGGCATTTCCGGGGCCGAAGCGCCGGAAGGCGTGCGAGATACGACAAGGGGCGGCGGGATGCAAGAACCGCTTTCGAGACTATTTTCATAGCCGTCGTTTCGCCGCTTGCGAGGCCTCGGCCCCGCCGTTATACACCGCGTCCTTAAGTCGGAGTGTGGCTCAGCCTGGTAGAGCACTGCCTTCGGGAGGCAGGGGTCGGAGGTTCGAATCCTCTCACTCCGACCATTTTTTAGGCCGCTACCGCTCACCGCGCGGCGGCTCGCTGCTTGAGCGGCGTTATTTCCCGACTTCCTTAGTCCCTCGCCTTTGCCGCGACAGCGTTCAGATGCGCGCCGACGGCTTCGATCGAATGCTGCCCCAGAGCCTTGCGGCGCGACAGCAGTTCGGGCGAGCCCGCGTCATAGTCGGCCATCAGGCGATCGACGAAGGCTCCAGAGCGGACCTCGGCCAGAACATCGTCCATGGCGCTCCGTGAAGGCTCGCCGATGATGCGCGGCCCCGTTAGATAGGCCCCATACTCCGCAGTGTTCGAGATACGGGCGAAGGCCCCGGCGATCCCGCGTTCGTACATCAGGTCGGTGACCAGCTTCAGCTCATAAAAGGTCTCGAACCATGCGACCTCGGGCGGATAGCCGGCCTCGACCAGCTTCATGAAGGCCGCATCGACCAGTTCGGCGGTGCCGCCGCACAGGACGACCTGCTCGCCGAACAGATCGCTCTCGCATTCGGCGGCGAAGGTGGTTTCCAATATGCCCTTGCGCCCGCATCCCAAGGCCGCTGCATAGGACAGGCCCAGGGCATGCGCCCCGCCTGAAGCATCCTGATGCACACCGAACAGGCAGAAGACCCCCTGCCCTTCCTCGTACAGGTCGCGGATGCGCGGCCCGATGCCCTTAGGAGAGGCCAGGATGACGTCCAAATCGGCGCGCGGCTGGACCAGGCCAAACCGCACCGATAGGCCGTGAGCAAAGATCAGGGCGGCACCGGTGCGGATGTTCGGCTCGATCTCATCAGTCCAGAGATCGCGATGCGCCTCGTCCGACACCATGACGGCGACGACATCGGCCCCGGCCGTGGCTCCGGCCGCGGTCAGAACGGCAAAGCCGTCGGCTTCGGCCTTCGCGCGTGTGGCCGACCCGGCTTTCAGCCCGATGATGATGTCGGTGACGCCCGAATCGCGCAGGTTCAGCGCATGCGTCCGGCCCTGGCTGCCATAGCCGATGACGGCGACGCGCTTGCCACGAATGATCGACAGGTCGCAGTCGCGGTCGTGGAATACGGGCAAAGGAGCCGCTAGGGTCTGGGTCATGAGCACACAGATAGCGATTTCGGACGTCGTCGGCTTCTGGAAAGACGCCGGCCCCCAAAAGTGGTTCGCCAAGGACGACGCCTTCGACGCGGAATTCCGCAGGCGTTTCCACGACGCCCATGTCGCGGCGGCGCGGCGCGAGCTGGATCACTGGATGGAGACGCCGGACGGAGCTCTGGCCCTGATGATCCTGCTGGATCAGTTTCCCCGGAACAGCTTTCGCGGCACGGCGCACCAGTTCGCCACCGACCCCCTGGCCCTGATGTTCGCCAATCAGGCGGTCGAGCGCGGGCATCATCTGGCGTTCGAGCCGCAACTGAAGAACTTCGTCATCCTGCCGTTCGAGCATTCCGAGCGGATGGAAGATCAGGACCGCTATCTGGCCTTGGCGGACGGCGACGAAGAGCTGGTGAAATGGGGCAAGGTCCACCGCGACATCATCGTTCGCTTCGGACGGTTCCCGCACCGCAACGCGATGCTGGGCCGTGAAACGACGCCCGAGGAGCAGGCGTTTCTGGATGAGGGCGGGTTCGGCGGATAGCCGGGCCGTCCTTCAGCGCTTCAGCAGACGGTCCCTCGCGGCATTGAGCCGAGACGCCAGCCCTTCCGTGCCGCCCTGATCCGGGTGGGCGCGCGCCATCTGGCGTTTCCACGCCGCATTGATCTGGGTCGGCGTCGCATCAGCTCCGACACCCAGAATAGAGCGCGCATCGGCCTCCGTCAGGCCGTCGCCACGCTGTGGCAGAGGCCGATGGCGCGATGCGAACGTCAGCCACAGTCCCGCGCCGATCAAACCGGCCGCGGGTAGCCAGGCGCTGCGAAACGCCAGCAGCACGCCACAGCCGATCATGACCGCCGCGAACAGCGTCGCCGCGACCCGCCAGTGGGCCCGTCCGCGACGGCCGGAGTCTCGCTCGGTCTGACGACCCAGCCGGATCAGGGCCCAGACGGCGACGGCCGCCAGGGCCAGCCAGGCCAGGCTCATGTCGTCACGGCGATCACGCCGCTGCGTCGAGCGGGGTCGACAGGGAGGCGTCTTCCAGACCCAGGGCCTGCATCAGGTTGCGCATCTCCTGACGCGCCGCCACATGGGCCAGCGATACGGCGACGGGCCGGATGTCGTTGTTCAGGTCCGCCACGGTCAGGCCGAACGGGAACAGTTCGCGATAGATGACGCGGTCGCGCAGGCCCGGACCCATGCGGAAACCGACGCGCTTGGACAGCTTCTGCATCCGCTCTTCCAGACGGCGACGGTTGCGGGCCTCGGCCACGGCCAGGCGGTTGGCGACCACGATCCAGTCGATGGTGGCGTTGCGCCCGCGCGTGATCGCCCTCTGCTTGCGTGCCTCCCAGACGCTCTCGGAATAGATGGACGGCTTGATCAGATCCATGGTGCCGGGATCGACCTGACCCAGCAGGTCGAAGTCAACGAAACTGTCATTCATCGGTGTGACGATCTGGTCAGCCAGGCCGTGCGCCAGCCGCGACAGGACGGTGTCCCCGCCGGGCGTGTCGATCAGGATGACGTCAGAGTTGGTCTGCGCCTCGGCGAAGGCGGCCTGGAACGTCGCGGTCTGCTCTGCCTCGTCGGCGCGGGCCAAGGCCTTTCCGTCGCCCAGATCGGGCTCGGTCGGCATGGGTAGGGGCTGCTGGTTGGCGGCCGACCAGGCGACGCGGTTCGCGAAGAAATGCGACAGCGACCGCTGGCGCAGATCGAGATCCATGATGGCCACCCGCCTGCCCGCATGCAGCAGGCCGGTGACGATGTGGATGGCAAGCGTGGATTTGCCCGCCCCGCCCTTTTCATTGCCGACGACGATGACTGTGGGATCCGACATGGATGCGCTTGCCTTGATGCGACCGCCGACTCACACGCGCGGTCAATGGCGGACAAAGTCGCGCCGGGCGCAGCGTACGTCAACGAGACCTTAACGGCATAACTGTGGATGCCCGCGACCAGCCGGGTCTAAGTGGCGCGATGGCACCAGGGGTCGTCGATCCCCGCGGCCGCACAGACAGCGGGTGCCCCGGCGGGCGGGGTCTGGACCTTAAGCCGAACCAGACGGCGGCCGTTCACTGCTACGGCCTCGTAAACCGGCGTCAGCCCTTCCAGCGCCCAAGCGGCGGTTCCGGATTTCAAGCGGGTCCAGGCCGCACGGGCTGCTTCCTCGCTGGCATAGGCTCCCAGCTGGACCAGACCGGAAGAGGGTCGCATCACCGTTTCCAGCGGCACGTCCTGCGCGTGAATGGCCGGTCGCAGTGTGACTACAACTGCGGCGTCTTCAGCCTGCCGCACGACCGCACGCGACACGACCGGCGCGACGCTGTCGGCCACGCCATCGACGACGGCGTCGGTCGCGGAGGTAATGCCGTCCCGCGCATCCCAGAAGTCGTGCACATCCATGACATCAACCTGGAGCGCGGGTCGCAGGCCGCCCTCCGCCTGCGCCTTCACCGACAGAACCTTCGGCTGCACCTGACCATCCAGCGGAATGTCGGCCACCTGCTGGGCCATCGTCTCGAAACGGTGCGGGTCCTCGACGGCACCGCAGCCGGCACTCCCCGCGATGGCGAGCAGGACCAGCACTGGACGGACGCAAGCGACGAAGGTCATAAGGCACACCCTGCCACAGCGATTTTGAAAGCGGGTTAATGGACCAGCCGACAGCCCCTGCCCTGCCGCTCGTCACGACGGTCGCCGACCTGCGCGAGACCGTGGGTGCCTGGAAGAAGCAGGGCCTGACCGTCGGCTTTGTCCCGACTATGGGGGCGCTGCACGAAGGTCATCTGACGCTGGTGCGCGAAGCCGGTCAGCAGGCCGACCGCGTGGTGGCCAGCGTCTTCGTCAATCCGACCCAGTTCGCGGCGCATGAGGACCTGGGTTCTTACCCGCGTCAGGAAGTGCGCGACGCGGAACTGCTGGCCAGCGCCGGATGCCACCTGATGTTCGCCCCGACGACGGACGAGATGTATCCCGAGGGGTTCTCCACCGGCGTGAGTGTGGGCGGCCCGTCCGAGGGTCTGGAGACCGACTTCCGCCCACACTTCTTCGGCGGAGTCGCCGTGGTGGTGGCCAAGCTGCTGAACCAGGTCCAGGCCGATGTCGCCGTGTTCGGCGAGAAGGACTACCAGCAACTGATGGTCGTGCGGCGCATGGTGCGTGATCTGGATATCCCGACGCGGATTGTCGGAGCCCCGACACAGCGGGACGGGCATGGCCTGGCCCTGTCGTCGCGCAACGCCTACCTGTCCGACGACGAGATTGCCGTGGCGCGGCAGTTGAACGGCGTGCTGGCGCAGGCGGGAGCCAATGCGGCGGCGGGCGGATCTGTGGCGGAGATCGAGGCCCAGGCTGCGCGATCCCTTCTGGAGGCCGGATTTGCCATGGTGGACTATGTCGCCATCCGTCAGGCCGGCAGCCTGACAGTGTTCGGAAGCGATCATGTCGATACGCCAGGACGCATTCTGGCCGCCGCCTGGCTAGGCAAAACGCGGCTCATCGACAACATGGCAGTGGCGGCAGTCTGCTGATCTTCACGCCAAGTTGAGGCTCATCTCTCCGCCGATCCATTCGACCCGCGACCGGCGGCGGGCGTCCTCTGCGGCAGCCGCATTGCCCAACGCCGCCTCGGCCTGCGCCAGGACGAAATAGCTGTAGGGATCGGACGGCCAGTCGGTCAGCAGCTCGAGGATTTTGGCCCGAGCGGCGGCGGCGTCTCCCTTCATCAGCAGGGAGGCGGCCAGACTGCGCCGGGTCGGATACCAGACGATCGGCGGGTCGCCGCCTTCGTCGTCCATACCCTGCACCTCTGCCGCCCGAGCAAAGGCGGCTATGGCGTCGTCGGCGTCCCCGGACAGCATGGCGGCGCGGCCTTCCAGGATGCGTTGGCTGATCTCGGTGAAATGGACGCGCATCTCGGCCATCGGTCCGTTCGAGAAGGCCGGGACAGCGCGAATGGCGGCGATGGCTTCGGCCTCGGCACGGACGGCGGCGGCGTCACCGGCCCGGGCGGCAGCCTCGCCGCGGGCATAATGCCAGCTGACCTGAAGCATGGGACGGCTGTCGGCCGGCTTCTTCAGGGCCGCGACCTGCTCGGCCGACCCGTAGCGGCCGTACAGGGCATAGGCATTGTTCGACATGGCCTGGCGCCACAGATTGTCGGGCGACACCTCCGGATAGGTGGTCAGGAATCCTTCGGCCAGCCTCAGCCCCTCCTCGGCCCCGCCGGCCATCAGCGCCCCGCCCATGCCGAAATGCAGGTTGTGCCCATGCAGTGGCATGCCGACGACGCCGCCTGGAGGGGCCGCCAGTTCGTTGTACCGCATGTCCAGCGCCACGGCGTTGACGTTGGACATCATCGCGTCCTTGTAGCGCCCGACGCGGTAAAAGGTGTGCGACGGCATGTGCACCAGATGGCTGGCCGACGGGGCCAGACGCGCCAGCCGCTCGCCATAGGGAATGGCCTTGTGCGGATCGTCCGACCATTCGGTCAGGTGAATATACAGGTGGATGGTGCCCGGATCGTCCGGGGCCTTCGCCAGCGACGTCTCCAGAATGCTCATGGCGCGGGTGATGGCCGGATCGGCTGCCTTCCCGTCATCGTCCCACCATTTCTCGGCCTTCAGCATCCAGGCGTCGGCGGTCAGGGCGGCTAGGGTCACATCGTCCGGATGGCGCTGGGCGATACGATCCATGCGGGTGGCATAGCGTTCGGCACGCGTGGCCTCGCGTCCGGAATAGCGCTGGATCAGGGCGTCGATCATCTGGCGCTGCATCGACGTGGCTCGGCGACCCAGACGACGGGCGTCGCGCGCGGCCTTCAGCGCTGTCGCCTGGCTGTCGGGATCGATGCCGCCGCCGTTCAGGTTGGGACCCAGCGCCCATGCCTCTCCCCAGGCGCACATGGCGCATCTCGGATCCAGCAACTTGGCCTTGCGGAAGGCCCGCACCGATTCCGCATGCTCGAACGCCCAGCGCAGCCGGATGCCGTGATTGAACCAGGCCTGGGCTTCGGGATTGCTCGTATCGATCAGAAAGCCGCCGTCGCCGAAGCCCTCGACCATCACCATGTCGGCGACGGGCGTGCCGCTATTGGCCGTGCTCGCGCGTCCGCAGACCTGCGGGTTCTCAATCAGCTCCCGCGCCGCCCGGTCCGCCGTCGCATCGGCCACGGCCGCAGGCGCGCATAGTATGCTGCCCAGACAGACGCCCACCAGAAGTATGGTCCGCATGATCATGTCTCCCCTGCCCGGACGCATCATGGACCGGGAGAGGCCTCAGGCCAAGATCACCCGCAATCGACCGACTTGATGATGCCCGTCGCCTGATCGAAGCGCACATTCAGCCGGTCTGGCCGCAGGTCGCGGGTCGTCGGACAGGTCGTGCAGACGATGCGCACATTGGCGTCGGGCGCAAAGGTCACCACGCCGACATGCGTGCCCACCAGCGACTGGGCGTCCGCCGCGTTGCAACGCTGCGGGCCACCCGCGACCGGCACGGCAGGCGCTGAGGCCTCCATCGGTGCGCATGCCGCGGCGCCCAGGGCCGCGACAGCAGCCATTGCCAGCGCCCTCATCCGCATTTGACCTGACGGATCACGCCGGTCGCTTCTTCATAGAGGATGTTCAGCCGCGTCGGGTTGTAATCCATTGTCACCGGGCAGGTCGTGCAGGTCACGCGCCAGGTCTCGCTGGCCGGCTTGGCGGGCAGTTCCGAGCGATTTCGCCCGACGAACCGCTGATACTGGTTGGCCTTGCACTGGGTCGGGCCATCGGCGGGCGGCAGTGGTGTAGTGGTACCCTCCATCGGCGCGCAGGCGGCGGCCATCAGGCCGGTCGCGGCAAGAACGACAGTCAGGGTCTTCATGGCTTGGTCTCCATAGGGTTCAGGCTTATCCGCAACGCACCTGTTCGACGATCTCGGTGCGTTCATTGAAAAAGATGTTCAGGCGATAGGGCGAATAGTCCTCAGTGATCGCGCAGGTCGTGCAGGCGACACGGCGATTGACGACCTGAACCGGCACGGGGATCTCAGTCTTCGGCTTGCCGACCAGCCACTGTAGCTCGCCGGCCTTGCACAGATCCGCGGTCGCATCCTGCGGCACACGGCTGCCGACCGGCTGGTTGAGCTGGGCTTCCTCGATGGTGCGCGGTGCCACCGCATCCGACGCGGGCGTCGAGCAGGCGGCCAGTCCCGCCAGGGCGATCAGGCTGCCTTTTCCCAGCGCCCCTCGGGCGACTGTTTCCAGTAAGCCAGATTGGCTCCGACATCCTTCAGCGTCTTCCAGCGCACGCGCGCGCCGGTCAGCGCCGTCTCGTCCCGCCCGTCGAAGATGATGAAGCATCGCTGGAAACCCTCCGTTGCGCCCATGTCTGAGCCGTCCACGATGAACAGTGCCTGAGCGCCGTTTGGGTTCTCCGACGATTCGGTCAGCAGTATGGGCTGACGCGCCGCCTCGGGCTGTTCCGCACGACCATGCGCGAGAAAACTGTCGTCACGATAGGTCCAAAGTCTGGCATCGATATCGTCCAGCAGACGCCCACCCGAAGCCCGAACCAGGGCCTTCCAGCCCCGCTCGCGCGTCTTCTCAAGCAGACCCGGCAGGACGTCGTCCAACGTGGATCGCTCCAGATGGTAGAACCAGATTTCCGGCTTGGCGTCAGACACCCGGCTCTACCTTCCGAAACGCGATCAGCCTTCGTACGAATCCGCCACCATGCGGTCCAGCGTACGCACGCCCCAACCCACGGCACCGTCCGGGATCGTCGGATTGCGGCTGTCCTTGACCCAGGCGACCGGCGCGATGTCGACGTGCGCCCAAGGCGTGCCGTTGGTGAACCGTTGCAGGAACAGGGCGGCGGTGATCGAGCCCCCGGCACGACCATTGCCGGTGTTCTTCACATCGGCGATCGGGGTGTCGATGTGGCGCTCGTAGAAGGCCGGGATCGGCATGCGCCAGGCGTTCTCGCCAACCTTGGGCGCAGCAGCCAGGAAGTTGTCGGCCAGTTCATCGGAGTTCGAAAACACCCCAGCATATTCCAGACCCAGCGCCACGATCATCGCTCCAGTCAGGGTGGCCAGATCCAGCATGAATTTCGGCTTGAACCGCTCCTGCGTGTACCAGAGGCAGTCGGCCAGGACGAGGCGGCCCTCGGCATCGGTGTTGAGGATCTCCACCGTCTGACCCGACAGCGATTCCACGACGTCACCCGGTCGTTGGGCATTGCCATCCGGCATGTTCTCGACCAGGCCGATGACGCCCACGGCATTGACCTTGGCCTTGCGCCCGGCCAGCGCGTGCATGAGGCCGGTCACGGCGGCCGAGCCGCCCATGTCCCACTTCATCTCTTCCATCCCGTCGGCCGGCTTCAGGCTGATGCCGCCCGTGTCGAACGTCACGCCCTTGCCGACGAAGGCGATGGGCTGTTCGCCCTTGGTGCCGCCATTCCATTTCATGATGGCGACCTGGCTTTCGCGGCGGCTGCCTTGGCCGACGGCCAGCAGCGTGCGGAAGCCTAGTTTCTCGAGCTCCTTCTCGCCCAGAATCTCGACCTCGAGACCCAATTTCTCCAGACCCTTGACGCGTTTGGCGAACTCGGCCGGATAAAGGACGTTGGCCGGCTCGGCGACCAGATCGCGGGCAAACTCGATGCCGTCGGCGACCGGCGACAGGGCGTCATAGGCGGCTTGCGCTGCGGCAACATCGGCGACCACGACGCGGATCGTCTCGATCGACGGCGTCTTGGCGGGCTTCAGCGTCGTGCGGTATTTCAGGAAGCGATAGGCGGCCAGACGGGCGGCAAAGGCGGCGCGACCGGCCTGGGCGGCGGTCAGATAGTAGGCATCGATCGTCAGGGATGTAGCCCCTGACAATTTCACTGCGTGATAGGCGGCCCCGGCAGCGGCTTCCAGCGCCAGATCGTCGAATTTGTCGGCCTCGCCAGCTCCGGTCAGGACGATGGCGGCGGCATCGACGCCAGCAGGCGCAGCGACGATGAGGGTGCTGTTGGTCGCCCCGGTAAAACGGCTGTGCGCCATCGCCTTCGTCAGGCCACCACTGGTCGCTGTGTCCAGATGTGTGCCCATGCCGACGAAGGCCCGACCTTCATGAACCAGAACGGCCAGAACCTCGGCGGCCTCTGCGGACGCGACAAACTCGATCTTCATGGACAACTCCCGCCGGGTAATACGCCCTCGGCTGGCGACGAATGGAACAGGACGCCGCCGGTTTCGCCGGGGCATCGGGGTGTGTATTAGATGCGCTCCCTAGCCGCCACCCGCAACCGGGCGATTTCCACCGTTCATGACGCTGATTCAGAGATATCTCTTTCGCCAGATCGGCCGTCCCGTGGCGGCGGCATGCGCGGCCCTGGCCGGGATCGGCATCCTCAGCCAGAGCCTGGATCAGCTCGAGATCATCGTCGAGCGCGGCCAGAGCGTCTGGGTGATGCTGAAGCTGACGCTGCTGGCAGTCCCACAACTGTTGGCCGTGATTCTGCCGATCGGCCTGTTTGTCGGAGCCCTGATTGCCCTCACGCGACTGCAACGCGAGCAGGAGCTGACAGCGGTGTTTGCCTCAGGCGTGACGCGTTGGTCGGCGATTCGCCCTGCGGTGAGGCTTGCGGCCATCGTCGCCGTTGCGACCCTGATCATCACCACCATCGTCCAGCCCTGGGCCCAGCGCACGGTCCGGGCCGAGGCGTTTGCGATTCGCTCCGACATTGCCGCCCTGCTGGTCGAAGAAGGCGAGTTCGTCGAAGGCCCGGATGGCCTGACCGTCTATGTCCAGCAGATCGAGCAGAACGGGCTGTTGAAGAACCTGTTTATCTACCTGCCCAGCGGCAGTGAGGTCACAACCTGGGACGCGGCCGAAGCGCGGTTCGAACGGATTGATGGTGCGCCCATGCTGACCATGCTGAACGGCTCGACGACACGTTATTCCAGTCGGGGGGTGCTGACCTATGGCTCGTTCGACCGCAACGTCTTCGACCTGTCGCCCTATGTCGATACGACCGAGCGGCCCCGATACAAGCCCACCGACCTCTATCTGACCCAACTGTTCGATCCCTCGCCGCAGGACATCCAGACCGTCGGCTCGACGGGCGAGTTGAGCGCCGAGGGGCATTCGCGCCTTTCGGCGCCACTTTATGCCCTGATGGCTATGGCGATGGCGCTGGCGGCGATCATGGGCGGGCAGTTTAGCCGAACCGGCTATTCCCTGCGGATTGCCAAGGCCGCGGCAGCCTTTCTGATCGTGCGCGTCTTCGGCTATGGCATCGTCGCTGCCAGCGCCTGGAACGGCTGGCTCAACATCCTGCAGTATCTGCTGCCCATCGTGGCGACGGCGATCGCTCTGCGGCTTCTGTTCCGGGCCTTGAAGCCGCGGCGCAGCCGCCGCGCAGGAACCCAGCTCAAGGCGCAGGTCGCATGAACCAGCCGACCCTGACCGCCCCTCTTTTCCGCCTCGGCCGCATCGAACGTTATGTCCTGGTTCAGCAGGCGCGATCGCTGGCCGTAGCCCTGGCCGTCATCGCCGCCCTCATCATGCTGATCGATTTCGTCGAGATTTCGAGGGGCGTGGGCTCAGACGTCGATCTGTCGGGGACACGTATCCTAGGTCTGATGCTGCTGAAATCGCCACAGGTGATCGTACAACTGCTCCCGTTTGTCTTCCTGTTCGGCACGCTGGCCGCCTATGTGGGGCTGAACCGGCGCAGCGAGCTGATCGCCATGCGAGCGGCGGGTCTTTCGGCCTGGCGCTTCGTGCTCCCGGCGGCTGGGGCCGCCTTCTTGTTCGGCGTGCTGACCGTGACGGTGCTTGGCCCGATGTCGGCCTCGGCAGATGGTCTGTTCCAGCGCGAGCGGGCGCGGCTGTCCGGATCGGTCGCAGGAGCCGACATCAATCAGGCCATCTGGATTCGCGAGGGCGACGACATTCGTCAGATGGTCATTCGCGCGGCGCGTCAGGACCGCGCCAACGCCCGCCTGCTGGGCGTGACGTTTTTCATCTACACCAGCGACGCCGAGGGCCTGCGACAGTTCTCTGAGCGGATCGACGCCCAGTCGGCCGCTCTGGCCCAGGGGCGTTGGCGACTGACGAATGCCTTGGGGGCTCAGGCGGGCCAGCGGGCGGTCCGATATGCGACCCTCGACCTGCCCTCCAGTCTGGCTGATGACGAAGCGTTCGAGCGGTTTGCGCGGCCCCAATCCACCCCGTTCTGGTCCCTGCCCGCCCAGATTTCGCGCATCGAGGCGGCCGGGTTTTCGTCCACGGCCTATCAGCTCAGGCTGGACCAGCTTCTGGCCACGCCGCTGATGTTCGCCGCCATGTCCATCCTGGCGGCGGCGTTTTCACTCCGCCTTATGCGGCTCGGTGATCTGGCAAAGATGAGCACGGCTGCGGTGGTGCTCGGCTTCGGCTTCTTCTTCGTCAACCAGGCAGCCTCGGCCTTTGGTTCGGCCGAAGTGATCCCGCCCTGGCTGGCGGCCTGGTTGCCACCGTTAATGACAGCCCTCGCGGCCTTCACCTTGCTGTTCTATACCGAAGACGGCTAAGCGGACGCTCCGCCTCCACCATTTTGTCCGCCGATCAGAGTGACCTTGTATGCAGCGTGAGCGTCATGCGCCTGAAACGGCTGGATTGCGCCTTCGGCTGATGGCCGGAGCGGCGGCTGTGGCGCTATCGGCCCTGGCTGGTGCCGCTTGGGCTCAGGACGCGGCGGCCCAGATTCAGCAAACAGGTCCGGACGGTCTCTCGCCAGGCGCAGTCTATGTCGATGCGGCCAATGTCGCTCGCGACGGCAATGTGGTGACGGCGTCAGGAACGGCAGACGCACGTGCCTTGGGCCGGTTCCGAAACTCGACACTGCGCGCCGACCAGTTCACCTATGCCCTGCAGCCCGGCGTCGCCACGGCCAACGGTAGAGTCGAGTTCACCAACGAAGATGGCACCGTCGTCTATGCCAACTATCTGGAGCTCGACTCGGACCTGAAGGCCGGTGTCGCGGTCGATTTCGCCACACGGTTCGCGACCGGAGCCAGCCTGATGGCCGCAACCGCTGTCAGGCGCAGCGAGAACGTCAGCGAGTTGAACTACGCGATTTTCACACCCTGCCCGATTTGTGATGCCGAAGGGAATCCCAAGGAACCCAGCATATCAATACAGGCCGAAAAGGTCGTGCAGGACGAAGCTTTACGGGCCATCCTGTATCGCAACGCGGTCTTTCGCGTCGGCGGTGTGCCGGTTTTCTACCTCCCCTATTTCGCCCATCCCGATCCGACGGTGGAGCGCGCATCCGGCTTTCTGGTCCCGATCCCCAGCTATGACGAGGGGCGCGGCATCAGCCTGGAGACGCCTTATCTGCAAGTTGTCTCGCCGTCCGAAGACTGGCTGATCAGTCCTCAGTTCAACACCCGCGTGGCCCCGTTCCTGAACCTGCAATGGCGGCGCAGGTTTGAGACGGGCACCGTCGTCGTGCGGGCCGGCGGCACCTATGAGCGCAACTTCGGCGACTTCGATCTGGACGGTGACGGCCGGGCTGAGAGCAACGTCGATTTCGGCGATCGCACGGCCCGCAGCTATCTGCTGGCCCACGGCCTGTTCGATCCGGCCGGCCCTTGGCGCGCCGGCTTCACGGCCGAACGCACGTCCGACAAGACCCTGTTCGACCGCTATGACGTCCGCTCGCCCTATCAGGACAATGGCCTGTACTACGGCGACGAACGCCGCCTGATCAGTCAGCTGTATCTGGAGCACCAGACCCCGCGATCCTACGTCTCCGTCGCGGCCTTCACGATCCAGAGCCTGCGCGTGGCTCAATTTGACGCCGTCACGCCCGCGCTGAACATCTTCGAGACCGATGGATCCCTGCCCATCGTCGCTCCACTGATCGAGGCGCGGTGGGAACCAGACGGCCCGATCTTTGGCGGGCGTCTGCGCCTGAAGGGCTCGGCGGTATCTCTTTACCGTGATGATTACGTCGGTGCCCCGGTCCTCAGGCCCGAGATCATTCCAACCGCTTCGACCTTGGGTCTGCCAGGCGTCGACAGCCGCCGCGTCTCGGGGCAACTGGAATGGCGGCGCACGCTGATCTCGCCCATGGGAATCCGGTGGGAGCCGTTCGTCGATCTTCGGGCAGACGTATATTCCGTTGGCGACCTGCCGCCGATGATGGGTCTGAAGGAAGAAGCTATCGGCCGCGGCCGCGCAACGGCCGGTATCGACGTCAGCTATCCCCTGATCCGCCAGATGGGGCCGGGTGCAGACCTGATCCTGGAACCCATGGCTCAGCTGTCGATCTCGTCCGATCCCGATCTCGACCCTCGCATCCCCATTGAGGACAGCCAGGCCGTAGAGCTGGATGAAAGCTCGCTGTTCCGCATCGACCGGTTCCCCGGCTACGACCTCCATGAAGGCGGTGCGCGTTTCACGGCAGGTGCCAAGGCCACCCTGCGCTGGGATGACGGACGCCAGGCCAGCCTCTTCGTCGGGCGCAGCATCCGGGATGCCCAGGAAAACGCCTACCTCGCCGCGCTGCCGGACGACCCTTCACGACTGTATGATCCTTCCGGCCTGGGCTCGGATACGTCCGACTGGGTTGTACAAGGCAGCTTCTCGCCATCGGACCGCATCCGGGGATGGGGGCACGCCACCATCGATTCCGCTGGCGAAATCCGCCGGGCCGAGGCGGCTTTGGACGGTCGCTGGGGACGCCGCAATCTGGCAAGCGTCAGCTACATCATCGACCGCTCCAATCCGCTGGAGGGGCCGAACAACCGCAACTACGAGTTCGTGCAGCTGACGGGTCAGCAGTTCGTCTACGGCAACTGGGGGGTGGCCGTCACGGGCATCGCGGATCTGGAACGCGACCTGATCACACGCTCAGAGGTCGGGCTCCTGTTCGACGACGATTGCTACCGGTTCGAGCTGGGGTGGCGCCGGGACAACACACGGGTCAGACCGACTGGCCCGTCGGAGGGCCTCTATGTGCGCCTAAACCTCGCCACTTTCGGCGGTACAGGGTATTGATCAAGCGAATGGCGCTGAACGCCGCGCGACTCGGAGATGCGCGAGACGCGATATCCGGGCCGATCCGGGATCAGCGCCGCCACAGGAATCAGGACTGACATGCGTTTCGAGCGTTCTATCACGGGCTTAGCGGTCGCCGCCCTGCTATCAAGCACAGCCCTGGCCCAAACGGCCCCACAGACGCAGGCCCCGGTGGCCGCAGGCGTACCCAATCCGGCTGGACCCGCGGCGCCGGCCGCGTCACCCGCCCCTCAGTTTCAGCTGGCCGACGGTGTGCTTGCCACGGTCAACGACAGCGTCATTACGGGTTTCGACCTGCGCCAACGCATGCTGCTGCTGATCGCCCAGACTCAGGTCCAACCCACGCCGGAAAACCTGCCCGCCATCCGTCAGCAAGCCCTGAACCTCATCATCGACGAACGCCTGCAGAACCAGGAGCTGGATCGTTACCCAGACGTCAAGGCGACCGACGCCGAAGTTGAGGAAGAACTGACGGCCATGGCATCCGAGGTCGGTGCGACCGCCGAGGCCTATGCTCAGTCTCTGGCCCAGTTCGGTATTCGCCCAACCACTCTGCGCGAGCAGCTCCGCACGCAGATCGGCTGGCAGCGGCTGGTTGGCGGGCGCTTCCAGAGTCGCGCCCGGGTCAGCCAGGGTGCCGTACAGGCCGCCTTGCGCCAAGCCACCGAAGCGTCGCTGAAAAAGCAATATTTGATAGGCGAAATCTATATCGAGTCCGCTCGCGTCGGCGGTCAGCAGGCGGCGCTTGATGGCGCGACGCAACTGGTCCAGCAGATGGTGCAGGGCGCACCGTTCCAAGCGGTGGCCCAGCAGTTTTCGGCCGCGCCGTCCGCCACGCGCGGCGGTGATGCCGGCTGGGTGGTCGAGGGCACGGTCCAGCCTGCCCTGCAGCAAGCCATGGATCAGCTCAGCGCGGGCGAACTGTCCCGTCCCATTCCTGTCGAGGGTGGCGTCTACATCCTGTACATGCGCGACAAGCGTGACGGCTCCACCTCCAGCCTGGCCCAGATCAGGCAGATGATGGTCGAACTGCCGGAGACGGCGACGGAGGCCCAGGTGGCCGCCGCGACCCAGCGACTGGAGGCCCTGCGGCCGCAACTGACGTGCGACAACATCCTGACCCGCGCGACGTCGGAACAGGGATTGTTGGGCACCGATCTGGGCGAGGCCGATCCGGCGAACCTGCTTCCACAGTTCCAGCAGGTTGCGCGTTCGGGTGCTGTGGGTTCGATCAGCACGCCGATCCGCACGCAGCTGGGTGTCCATCTGCTCGCCGTCTGCGGACGCCGCGCGGGTGGAGCCGAGGCCCCCAACGCGCAACAGGTCGAAAACCGCCTGTTCGGTCAGAACCTGGCCACCCTGGGCCGTCGCTACATGCGTGACTTGCGTCAGGACGCAGCGATCGAGTTCAAGTCCTGATGTCCAGTTCCTTGCCGCTGGCCCTGTCGATGGGCGAGCCAGCAGGGGTCGGACCGGAAATCATCGCCAAGGCCTGGGACGCGCTGAAGGCCGAGGCTCTACCCTTCCTCGTCATTGGCGACGGAGCTTTGCTGCGCACACAGGGCCGGCCCGTGCAATCCGTCGTTTCGGCGTCCGACGCCGTTGACGTCTTTGCTCATGCCATCCCTGTGCTGGATCAGCCTCTACCCGCACCCGTCACAGCCGGCCGTCCCGACAGCGCCAATGCCGGGGCCGTGGCCGACTGGATCGAGCAGGCCGTCAATCTGGCGCTGGACGGGCAGGTCGGCGGCATCGTCACTGCCCCGATCGCCAAGGCTCCCCTGTATGCCGCAGGATTCCGCTTTCCCGGACATACGGAGTTTATCGCCGAGTTGACCGCTGACGTGCCGTTCGCCGACACGCGCGGGCCGGTGATGATGCTGACCGCCCTTGACCTGCGGGCTTGCCTGGTGACCATCCACGCCTCGCTGGCCCAGGTGCCGGAGCTGGTGACGACCGAGCGCGTGTGCCGTACAGCCCGGGTCGTCCATGAAGCCATGAAGCGCGATTTCGGCATAACGCGCCCTCGTCTGGCGTTGGCTGCACTGAACCCGCATGCAGGCGAAGGCGGGGCAATGGGGCTGGAAGAGATCGAGATACTGGCTCCGGCCGTCGAAGTGCTGCGAGGCGAAGGCATCGACATCTCCGACCCCCGCCCGGCCGACACGATGTTCCACGCCGAGGCCCGCACCACCTATGATGCCGCCGTCTGCCTCTATCACGACCAGGCCCTGATCCCGGTCAAGACGCTCGATTTCTGGGGTGGAGTGAACGTGACGCTGGGCCTTCCCATCATTCGCACATCGCCCGATCACGGCACCGGCTTCGACATTGCCGGCAAGGGCATCGCGCGGCCCGACAGCTTGATCGCAGCAATTCGCATCGCCGGACAGATGGCAGAAGCACGGGCACGATAGCCACACTTCCTGCCACGCCAAATGCATTAGACTGAATCGTATGGACCTCCTTTTCCCCTGTCGATTGAGCCGCTAGGGTTTTCCTCGTCCTCCCGGCGTCGCGCCTCGATGCCCTCCCGTGACGAGTTCGACGCATCATGAAGTCCCGCCAACGGCCCCCTCTGAACCTGTCGTCCCTCGACCCGATCGAGGAGCACACCGAGGTTCCGCCCGCGGTCGACGTCGAACCCGCATTCTCCGAAGACAGTCGCCCCATGTCGGAGCGGCGCCGTCGTCGCCTGGCCGAAGAGCAATCCCGACAGGCAGAGGCTGTGGCAGAAGCCGAACGCGAATCCTCGCCTGGCGTCGTGACGCCGACATTGGCCACTCCGGTCCAGTCCGCTGCGGACAGTTCTCTGGCCCCTTTCGAGCCCACGCCCGTGCCGGTCGCCCCACGCACCCGCAAAACCAGCGCTACGTCCGAAGGCCGCGCCTATCTGATCGCTGGCCTCGCATCCGCTGCATGGGTCGCCGGTGTCGTCGCCTGGCTGACGTATGAGGTCAGCGCGGGCACGGCCGAGCTGGAGCCGCTCCGTCTCGCCGTCTATGCCCTGATCGCCCTCGCGCCCGTCGGCCTGGCCATCCTGCTGGCCCATGCGGTGCGTCAGGGGGCCGGTCTCGCCGCCGAAACCCGCCGCGCCCGCGAACTGGCCGAGGCCCTGGTCGCCCCCACCGCCCTGGCGGCACAACAGACGGGCACCGTGCTGCAATCCCTGCGCAACGACATCGATCTGGCGTCGGTCGCCGCTGAACGCGCCCGACACGACATGACCCTGCTGCGTGAGGCTCTGGTTCAGGAAACCACCCGCCTGACCGACGCCGCCGATGTCGCGGGTCGGACCGCTCGCCGTCTCGTCGAGCAGCTGGGGGCCGAGCGCACCGAGATGCAAGCCCTGGGCACCCGGCTCGACGCCCAGGCCACAGGCGTGGCCGATGCCGTCGAGCGCCAGTCGCGCATGGTCATCGACGCCTCCGACCTGGCCCAGACCCAGCTCCGCGAGGCCGAGGCCGCCCTCGCCGCCCGCGCCGCCGATCTGGCCGCCGCCGCCGGAGAGGCTCAGGACGCCGCCCGCGTCGCCGCCGACGACCTCGCCCGCCAGACCCTGCGGCTTGAGAACGCCGGTGCCGGTGTCGCCGAACAGATCCTGTCCGTCGAGGAAGGCCTGGGCCAGCAGCGCGCGGCCCTGGTCACAGCGGCCCTGGGCCTGCGTACCGATCAGGAAGACTTCTCGGCCCAGGTCGAGAGCCAGCGTGCCCAGCTGACCGAACAGCTGTCGGCGACCCGCTCCGTCACCCAGGATCTGGGCGACACCACCCAGCGCACGACGGAATCGATCAAGGATCTGGTCGAGGCCGCCACCGACCAGTTCCGCGCCCTGGTCGACATGTCCCAGCGCGAGGCCGACGGCTTCGACGCCGCCACCAAACTGGCCCTCGACAAGTTCGAGGCCCTGGCCGCAGAGGCCCGCGACGCCCTCGTCGAGGAAACCCGCCGGGCCCTGGCCGCCCTGCAGGCCACGGCAGACGAGTCGCGCCAGGCCGCCACCGAGGCCGCCGACCTGGCCCAGGTCCGCGTCGACCGCCTGGGCGAAGCTCTTTTCGAAGCGGCCCAGAAGGCCGACCACGCCGCCGACACCCGCATCGACGGGGCGCGCCGGATCGTGGCCGAAACCGCCGGCATGGTCGATGAAGCCGGCGAGCGCGCCCTGATGCGGCTCGAATCCACTGTCGAACGCATGAACGACGCCCTGGCGCGCATCGACGCCACCATCGGCAATCTCGACGACCGCGCCGCCCGTCTGCCGCAGGAGGCCCAGGCCCGCGTCGAGGCCGTCCGCACCTCCGTCGAGCAGGGCCTCGCCGCCCTGTCCGCCGCGTCGCAGAAGGCCGCTGCCGATACCGAAGCCCTGGACGTCGGCTTCCAGGAACGTGTGCGCCGCAACTACGACATGCTGACAGAAGCCGTGCGGCTGATGGGTGTGGTCTCGGGTGACCCCGTCGGCGGACGCAAGCGCGAGCCGTCACAGGTTGTGCAAACTCCCGTCGTCGAGCCTGCACCGAGACCCGAACCGGCACTGCGTCCCGCGATTGCACCCAAAGAAGAGGCCCGCGGGTTCGGCTTGCGGCGTAGCGATCCGGGGCATCAAGCCCCTGACGAAGAGCCGCTGGACCTCGACACGCCGGTCATGCCCGCAGCCACGGCCGAGGCCTTGGGCGAACGCATCACCGCCGCCATCCGCCGCATGGGCGTCGACCCCAACGCGCTTCTGCCTCGGTCGCGGGTCGAGGAAGCCGCCCTGGCCATCACGGGTGGCGATTCGGACCGTGCGCGCCAGATCGTGCGCCGCGTCGCCCCCGCCGCCGTGCGCAGCGTCTCTCGCCGCGTCCTGTCCGACCCCGACATGCGGACCGATGCCGAGGCCTATGTGCGGGCCTTCACGACCGGCTTGAACGAGCGAGCGGCGGCACGGGACGGCGCGGCCGTCCTTGGTCAGCTGACCTCCGACGGCGGCCGCGCCTATATGCTTCTTGACGCCGCCATCGGCGATCTGGGCTAAGTCTTTGAACGATTGTGTATTGACGGGACCCGCCTGTTTCCGACACGGTCCCGGCATCTGTCACAGTATCGTCATGCACAGGCGGGGGCCATGCTCGACACCCGATCCCTAGAGACACCGGACACACGCCCGGCCATCGTCATCTGCGCCTATGAGATCGGCGAAACCGGCTGGGACCCGGTTGAGGACCTGTCGGGCGAGCCCTGGAACCCGACCGGTGCCCGCACCCTGGCCATCGACCCGGCTGAACCCGACGCGTTGGCCGTGACCCTGTCCGAATCCCTGAGCACGCCCGGCTGTCGCGGCCTACTGCTGGTCGGTCGCACGCGCGAGGGGGCCGGCTTCAGGCTCCAGATCCGGACCGAGAACCGATCCCTGGACGGCACTCATCGCGGCGACGCCGATGGCCCGGGCATCGCCCGCGCCACCGCCCCGACCGCCGAAATGCTGCGTGAAATCACCGAAGCCGGCCTGAAGGCCGCCGTCAGTTCCGAGGCCGAAGACGATGTCGGCAGCTATCTGCTGTACCGCGTGCTGGTCGCCCTGCCCGAGGGCACGGACACGCCCGCCGTAGGACTGCTGCGCGCGCCTGTCGATGCCGCTGACGAGAGTGTCCAGAAGGCCGTCAAGGCGGCGGCGCAGGCCATGGCCCGCCATCTGGCTCCCCTGCCCCGGCCACGCGCTGCCTGAGCCCGCCACGCAACATCAGGGCCGCGATCAGCCCCAGGACCGACAGCCCCGTCATCGCCCAATAACCGCCCGCACCGAACCGGTCGTACAGCGGCCCCGACACGATCGTCGCCAGCCCGATCAGCACTCCGGCCGACAAGACCGAACTGAGCGTCTGCGCAGCCGTATGCCCGTCCGGTGGCGACAGCCTCTCGACCAACTGCAACCCCGCCAGAAATGTCGCGGCGAACGTCAGGGCGTGCAGCCCCTGCAACGGCCATAGTGCCCAGAGCGGTGGGGCCATCGCCATCGCCGACCAGCGCAGGATTGACGCCACACAGCCGATCACCAGCAGGCTCCATGGCCCGATCCCGACCCGCCGCCGCCAGGGCTCGAACAGCCACATCAGTGCAATCTCGACCACGACTCCGAATGCCCAGAGCTGTCCCGTGACCGCCGCGCTGATGCCTTGCGTCTGCCACAGGATGGCGGAGAATCCGTACTGGAAGGCATGCGCCGCCTGCACCGCCCCGACGGCGAAGATGGCAATCATGAACACCGGATCGACCACCAGTCGCCCCAGACCCCGGAACCGCTCGCGGCCCAACACTGTCGCGCCGTCCGTTACCCGCTCGGCGGGCAGGAGTAGGGCCGCAACCGCCACGATGGCTGTGGCGGCCAGCACGCTACAGACGATGATTACGTCCACGGGTGCACGCAGCAGCAGCACACCCATCCCCAGATTGGCGACTACAAAGGCCGCCGAACCCGCGCCTCTGGGCAAGGAGAAGGTGAACCCATGCCGTGCCGCCAACCGCAGGGTCAGCACGTCGCTGAGGGGAATCAGCGCCGCCGCCGCCGTCGCCCCGACGAACCAGCCGATGGCCCAGCCTGCAAAGCCATTCGCCAGTCCAGCCCCGGCATAGCCCGCCGCCATCACGGCCCCCAGGATGGCGATGGGGGCTCGCCGCGTCTGGAACCCGTCGGCCCAGACGGCCAGCGCAGGCCCTGTCACCAGCCGCCCCAGCATGGGGGCCGCCAGCAGCACCCCGATCTCGGCCCCGGTCAGCCCCTGGGCGCTGAACCACAGTCCCGCAAACGGCAGGGTCACGCCGTTGGCCGCGAAAAGCAGAACATATTGCAAGGCCATGCGGGCGGCGGGTGACATAAGTCGGGGTCTAGCAGACCCGCCTGATTCCATGCTCTACCTAGTGTTCCATGATACTGTCACGCTTGCTCGCCCCCTTCGCCTGTCTGAACGGTGCCATGGCCGTCGCCCTGGGGGCCTTCGCCGCACATGGTGCCGGTCCTGCGATCAAGACCCTGCTGACGACCGGGGCCCAGTATCAGATGGTCCATGCCCTGCTGGCTCTCGTGTGCGTGCTCTGGCCGTCACGTGACCGCCTGATTCTGATCGCTGGAGGAATGGCGGCCGCAGGTGGCCTGATCTTCTCGCTGGCACTGTCCGCCATCGCCCTGCTCAGCCTGAAGGCGATGGGGGCCGTCGCCCCGATCGGCGGCCTGCTGATGATCCTGGGCTGGCTTCTGCTGGCCATCTGCGCCCTGCGCGCTCCCTCAAAACCCGCCTGACCGGGCGAATACGAAAGACCGTTTACAGTATGGCTTTTCCCGCGCCCTCGACCCGCCGCGACCTCTATCCCGAGATCGAGGCCTATCAGACCGGCTTCATGGCGACCGACAGCGTCCATGAAATCTACTGGGAACAGAGCGGCAATCCGGACGGCATCCCGGTCATCGTCCTGCACGGCGGGCCCGGCGGGGCGGTCAATCCGGGCATGCGTCGCTATTTCGACCCCGCGAAGTATCGCATCGTCATGCTGGACCAGCGCGGCTGTGGCCGCAGCCGCCCCAACGCCTCGCTGGAAGACAACACGACCTGGACCCTGATCGCCGATATCGAGCGGCTGCGCGAGCAACTGGGCATCGACAAATGGGTCGTCTTCGGCGGCAGTTGGGGTTCGACCCTGTCGCTGGCCTATGCTGTCACCCATCCGGACCGCGCGCTGTCGCTGGTGCTGCGCGGCATCTTCCTGCTGACCAAGCCCGAGCTGCGCTGGTTCTATCAGGACGGGGCCTCCCACATCTTCCCCGACGCCTGGGAGCGGTTCCTGGAGCCCATCCCCGAGGATGAGCGTCACGACCTGATGGGGGCCTATTACAAGCGTCTGACCGGCGACGATGCGGCCGAACGCGACCGCTGCGCCATCGCCTGGTCCAGTTGGGAAGGCGAAACCGTCAGCGTCCAGGGCCCGGACGCCCGCCCCGACCGGTTCGCCGAGGCCGATTTCGCCGTCGCCTTCGCCCGCATCGAATGCTGGTACTTCATGAACGGCGGCTTCTTCCCCGAGGAGAACTGGCTGCTGAACAACGTCCACCGCATCCGCCACCTGCCCTGCTGGATCGCACAAGGCCGGTTCGACGTCGTCACCCCCATGACCAGCGCCTGGGCCCTGCACCGTGCCTGGCCGGAGAGCAAACTGGACGTCGTCCCCGACGCCGGCCATGCCTCCAGCGAACCCGGCATCATCGACAGCCTGGTCCGCGGCACCGACTGGGCGGCGGGCCTTTAGGCACACGCAGAAACCCTGCGGCATACCGCCATCGTCACAGAACCATGATGATCCAGCCATGACGGCCCGGCATAAGCCGCTCAGGTTCGGAGAGTCGTCACACCATGCGTCCTGATCGTCGTCAGCTGTTCACCGGCTCGGCCGCCGCCGTCGCGTTTGCAGGCCTGGCCAGCAATGTGGGGGCCCAGGCGGCCCCGGCGGGCGAGACCTATGTCAACGACATCCATGGCTACGGCCCGCTGATGGCCGATCCCGACAAGCTGCTCGATCTGCCCGAGGGCTTTACCTACGAGATCGTGTCCCAGAGCGGCGACACCATGGACGATGGCCTGTTCGTGCCGGGCCAGCCGGACGGCATGGGCTGTTTCCCGCTGGACGGCACCCGCGTCGCCCTGGTCTGCAATCACGAGCTCAAAGGCTCCAGCGCGCTTCACCGCAACCTCGGCCCCGGCGGCTTTCACCAGCAGCGCATCGGCCTGCTGGACCCGGCCAAGGGCTATGACACCTACAAGGATGGCCGCACCCTGCCCGGCGGCACCACGACCATCGTCTACGACATGGCCACCCGCCAGAAGGTCAGCCAGCACCTGTCCCTGGCCGGCACCTCGACCAACTGCTGCGGCGGCCACACCCCTTGGGGCAGCTGGCTGACCTGCGAAGAGACGACCGAGACGCCCGCCACCCGCGACGTCACCAAGCCGCACGGCTTCGTCTTCGAAGTCCCCGCAACCGCCACCGGCATGGTCGATCCTGTACCGCTCAAGGCCATGGGCCGGTTCGATCACGAGGCGGTCTGTATCGATCCGCGCACCGGCATCGTCTATGAGACCGAGGATCAGGGCGATGGCCTCTTCTATCGCTTCATCCCCAACACGCCCGGCAAGCTGATCGAGGGCGGGCGCCTTCAGGCCATGGCCTTCAAGGACAAGCCCCGCGCCGATACCCGCAACTGGGACAGCGCCGAATGGGCCGTGCGCGACTGGCGCGAGGTCGTCTGGATCGACATGGACGACGTCGAATCGCCCAATGACGACCTGCGCCTGCGCGGCCATGCCTCCGGAGCGGCCCTGGTCGCGCGCGGCGAAGGCATCTTCTGGGGCGACAACGAACTTTATATGACCGCCACCTCGGGCGGACCTCTCAAGCGCGGCCAGATCATGCGCTATGTCCCCTCGTCTGACGAAGGCCAGCCCGGCGAGATCGATCGTCCGGGCCGCCTGCAACTGTTCACCGAGAGCGCCGATCTGCGCACCATGAACATGGGCGACAACATCTGTATCGCGCCCTGGGGCCATCTGATCGTCTGCGAGGACAACTATTCCAGCGATATCCGCAACCACCTGAAAGGCGTCACGCCGGACGGTCAGGTCTATGCCATCGGTCGCAATGTGTTCGCGGGGAACTCCGAGTTTGCCGGAGCCGTCTTCTCGCCCGACGGCGAGGTGCTTTTCGTCAACATCATGTACCCGGGCATCACCCTGGCGATCAGAGGACCCTGGTCCTCGGTCCGGACATGAACAGACGCGGCTGAGACCGGCGCACCAGCCAAAGATTGATCGTCACCACGGCCAGAACCAGGGCCGCGCCCGCCTGATGCAGCGCGCCCAGCCACAACGGCACGGCATGGACCAGGGTCACGACGCCCAGCGCGGCCTGCATCCACAGCACGGCCGCCACGACCATGGCGCTGATGCCCAGCCCCTCAGCCAGCCGCCACCGCCACGCCTGCACCGCATAGATCGTCCCGCCGATCAGCAGGGCATAGGCCGCGATCCGGTGATTGAACTGCACCAGCGCCTGATCGTGCAGGAAGGTCAGTGCGCCCGCGCCCCACTCGACCGGCGGCAAGACCGACCCGTTCATAAGCGGCCAGTCGGTATAGACGAACCCCGCCTTGGCCCCCGCCACCAGCCCGCCCAGCAGGCATTGCACGAAGACGGCCCCCAGCAGCACCGCCGCCCCCCGGCTCCAGCCGACGGGCGAGCGTGAATGCTCCTCGCCGTTCCAGGCCTCTAGCCCGGTCCAGATCAGCCCCATGAAGATCAGCAGTGCCAGCCCCAGATGCGTCGCCAAGCGCTCGGGCGCGACGTCGACCCGCTCCGACAAACCGCTGGACACCATCCACCAGCCGATCAGCCCCTGCAGCCCGCCCAGCGCCAACAACACCGCGCATCGCACGATGAGCCGCTTGGGGATCTTTCGCAGCGCCAGAAAGACGAAGAACGGCACCGCGAACACCACCCCGATGATTCGCCCCAGAAATCTGTGTGCCCACTCCCACCAGAAGATCGTCTTGAACCCGTCCAGGGTCATGTCCGGATTGATGTGCGTATACTGGGGGATCGTCTTGTACTTCAGGAACGCTTCGGCCCAGTCGGCCCCGTTCATCGGCGGCAGGGCCCCCATGATCGGCTTCCATTCGGTGATGGACAGCCCCGATCCGGTCAGGCGAGTCACGCCGCCGACCACGACCATGGCGAACACCAGGGCGGCGCTGACGAACAGCCAGATCGCCACTGCCCGGCTCTGCCCACCTGCGCTGAAACGCTTCATTCGACGCCCGCCGTTCCGACCGTTACAATGCCGACGGTGGCACTGGCTCACCGTCGGGATCAGCGGTATGCCCGCCCCCGGCGACGAGTGCCAGTCGCTTTACGGCGTCTGATCGCCGCAACAGGAGACGCTGCTTGCCCTACGCCCAGATCGCCGCCGCCGTGGCCATCGCCCTTGCCCTGGCCGGTGCCGCCGACATGCTGACCGGACGCCGCGGCTTTTTCGCCACGGCCCTGGTATCCGGCGTTGGAGCAGTCGCGGGCTGGTTCCTCGCGGTCAGGGTCTTCGGCGTGGCCACGTCACAGCAGTGGCTCTGGCTGGCGTGGTCAGGCATCGCAGCAGGCCTTTCACTGGGTGCCTTCTTCCTGTTCCGGAACAAGCGCTGATGAACCCGCGCCTGCGTCGCCTGATCGCCGCCCTCGGCACCGTCGTCTTTCTGGTGTTCTACGTCTGGGCCGTCATCGCCATCGGCGACCGCCTGCCCGATTCGCCCCTGATCGACATGGCCTTCTTCGCCATAGCCGGCATCGCCTGGGGCGTGCCCCTGTTCCCGCTGATCAAGTGGGCCGAGGGTGGGAAATCAAAAGACTGATCATGGGTCCGTCCTCAAGCGGTGAGCGACCGCGTCGCGAGCGATAGGGCAGACAAGAGTGGACTGGATCAAGGGAAGATGGTCGGAGCGACAGGATTCGAACCTGCGACCCCTTGACCCCCAGTCAAGTGCGCTACCAGGCTGCGCCACGCTCCGAGAGGGGCTCCCTATAGACGGGGTTGGCCGGACCGCAAACGGAAAAATGGCCTAACCGGCGCTTCTCATGAGAACCGCATCCAGGCGCGCCCGTGCGCCCTCGATCTCGGCCAGGGCCTGACGCAGCCGAACCGTCGCCCGGCCGGACGGTGGTCGCACTTCCGGGGCCGCCACGACCTCTTCGCCATCGAAACTGACCAGTCCGCCGGGGTCGCCATAGCGCGCCAGCGCCTTCAGCCCCTGCTCCTTGTGCAGGCGCAGCACGCCCTTGATCGTCAGCCCCTCGTCGTGAAGCAGACGCTTGACCGCCTTCAGCAGCACCAGATCCTGCGGGCGATAGAACCGCCGTCCCCCGGCCCGTTTCATCGGGGCGACAAAGGCGAACTTGGTCTCCCAGAACCTCAGCACATGCTGGGGCACCCCGACCTCGTCGGCCGCTTCGGAGATGGATCGGAAGGCGTTGGGGCTCTTGGCCACGGTCGTCAGGCGCTCACGACCGCGTCGTGGACCCTGCCCTTCATGATCTGCGAGGCGCGGAAGCTAATCACACGGCGCGGATTGATCGCGGCCGGTTCGCCGGTCTTGGGGTTGCGGCCCATGCGCGCGCGCTTTTCCCGCACCTGAAACACGCCAAAGCCGGACAGTTTCACCGTCTCGCCGCGCTCCAGCGATTCAATGATCAGTTCCAGGGTCCGCTCGACCATGGCGGCGCATTCCAGGCGCGAAAGGCCGACCTCTTCGTGGACGGCTTCGCACAGGTCTGCGCGGGTCAGGGTCTGATTGTCGGTCACGGTCCGCTCCCCTCCGAGGCTCGTTCGAACTATAAAAGGCCAAGCCTCGTCAAATGGAAAGCCGAAATCCCTATTTTACAGACGGAAGGCGCAGGCCCCCCAGGTCAGTCCGCCCCCCATAGCCTCCAGCAGGACCATGTCGCCCCGCTTGATGCGGCCGTCCTGAATGGCCGCATCCATGGCCAGCGGGATGGACGCCGCCGAGGTATTCGCATGGATCGCCACCGTCGAGATGACCTTGTTTTCGTCCAGACCCAGCCGGTCGCCGACACCCTTGATGATCCGCTGATTGGCCTGATGCGGCACGAACCAGTCGACGTCCGACACTTCGATATTGGCCGCCTGACAGGCTGCCGTGATGGCCTCGGCGATATTGACGACGGCATGGCGGAACACCTGGTTCCCGGCCATCCTCAGATGCCCTACCGTGCCCGTCGTGGCCGGGCCGCCGTCGACATACAGCAGGTCCGTCTTGTTGCCGTCGCACCGCAGGGCAAACCCCAACAAACCCTGATCGTCCTTGGTCCCCTGCCCCTCGCGCGGCTCCATGACGAAGGCGCCGGCCCCGTCGCCGAACAGCACGCAGGTCGACCGGTCCGTCCAGTCCATCAGGCGGGTCATTTCCTCAGCCCCGATCACCAGAGCGCATTTCGCCAGCCCTCGCGCCACGAAGCCGTCTGCCACGCTCATGGCATAGACGAAGCCGGAACAGACGGCCTGGACGTCGAAAGCGATCCCCACCGGCGCGCCCAGCTTGCGCTGCACGATCGAGGCGGTCGCTGGAAAAGTCATATCCGGCGTGGTGGTCGCCACGATGATCAGATCGACATCAGCCGCGGTCTTGCCGGCATCCGCCAGGGCCCGCCGGGCCGCCTCGGTGGCCAGATCGCTTGTCGGCTGGTCGTCACGGGCCTTGTGGCGCTGCTTGATGCCGGTTCGTTCCTGGATCCATTCGTCGGAGGTATCGACGAACTCGACCAGGTCGGCATTGGTCACGATCTGTTCGGGCAGGAAGGATCCGACGCCGGTCACGGCGCTGCGCACTACGCTCACTGGGAAGGCTCCGTCACGGTCTCCGGCGTCGCCGCCGGCAACTCCAGGGCCGCGGGCAGCCGGTTCAGGCTGTCACGCACCTTGATCAGATAGTCGCTACGGGCCAGATCGACCGCGATGCGAATGGCATTAGCATAGCCCTTGGCGTCCGCCCCGCCATGGCTCTTTACCACGATGCCGTTCAGACCCAACAATGGCCCGCCGTTGATCGCGCTGGGGTCGATCCGTCGGCCCATGGCCTTCAGGGCGGGCATGGCGATCGCCGCACCGACCTTGGCCTGAAGGCTGGAGGTCAGCGCCTCCTTCAACAGGGCCGAGATGAACCGCGCCACGCCCTCGGCGGTCTTCAGCGCGATATTGCCGGTAAAGCCGTCGGTGACCACGACATCGACCGTACCCTTGGCGATGTCATCGCCCTCGACAAAGCCATGATAGTTCAGGCCCAGACCGCCCTCACGCAGGACACGGCTGGCTTCCCGGACCTCCTCGTGGCCCTTCATGTCTTCGGAGCCGACGTTCAGTATGCCAACGGTCGGACGGGCCACACCATGCACAGCGGCATGAAAGGCCTCGCCCATGATGGCGAATTCGATCAGCTGTTCGGCGTCGCTCTCGATATTGGCCCCGACATCCAGCACGGCGGTCACGCCACGCAGCGTGGGCCAGCTGGCGACGATTGCCGGACGTTCCAGCCCGTGGGCCGACATGCGCAGGATCAACTTGGCAATCGCCATCAGTGCCCCGGTATTGCCCGCCGAAACGACGGCGTGCGCCTCACCTGTCTTCACGGCCTCGATCGCATTCCACAGGCTGGAGCCCTTGCCCCGCCGCATGGCCTGGGCCGGCTTTTCTTCCATGCCCACCACTTTGTCGGTGTGGCGCACGACGACCAGATCATCGGCCAGGCCGCACTTGGCCATTTCCGTCCGGATGGCGGCCTCGTCGCCATGCACCAGAAAGCGGACACCTTCGCCGCCATGCTGTCTGCGATAATCTTGGATGCCGGCGATCACGACGGGCGGACCGTGGTCCCCGCCCATGCCGTCGAGCGAAATCAGTATGGAGGATGGCAAGCCGGTTCGACTCCGTCGCGCCAGGGACTCGGGCGCTTTGAGGCGGGAAGATAGACCCGCGCCGGGGGGATGCAACCGTGCAGACCCTGCGTCAACCTTCGTCGGAGGGTCGCAACGCTTTCAGCACCGCAAAGGGCGAGATTTCCGCCGGTTCTTCCGGCTGCACGAATTCGGCCCCCGGCTTGCGGGGGAACGGGTCCAGCTTCAGCGCCACTTGTTCGACCGCGTACTGACCCAGGTCGACTTGACCGTCCTCGATCAAGTCGGGCGCATCGTCGTCCAGGGTGACGTCAATCTCGTCACTTTCGGTTTCGACCGCCTCAGCCAGCGAAATCGAGAACCTGGCATCGATATGAATCGGCAGCGGCTCCAGCGTCAGACCGCACGTCTGAACCGCATCGGCCCGCACCCGGCCCGACACACGCCAGCCCGAATGACCACTGGGCTCGAGCCTAATCTCAGCGTCAAAAGCGTCCAGCGAAGCCAGGTCCAGCGACTTTGCGATCTTCGCCCGCTCGGCTGCGTCCGGCTCCAGATGCCGCTCCAGACCCGCTCCGGCCTGATGCAACCGCACCGGCACGCTGTAGGGCAATCCGCTCTCGATCATGCCGCAATCTCCGCCCAGTCCGGGCCCTTCAATAGCGCACCAAAGCCCTGTGTCGCCAGGCGTCGACGGCTGGCTATGGCATAACGCGCCAAGGCCGCACCTGTGGCCGCATCGTCGCTCTCATACACGTTCCGCGCCAGACCCGCCGCCAACGCCGCCTGATCGCTGTCGCGCAGAGGCGTCTCATAGGCCTGCATCCGGCCATACATGGCCTCGCCCAGCTTGCGCATCTTCTTGCCGACGGAGGTGTCGCCGACGCCCAGCTCTCGCAGCGCATGATCCAGCGCCGAGACATAGGTGTCGAACAGCGCCTGCGCAGCCTCGGCCCCGCCCTCGTCGCCATTCTGGTCGTCATCGCGCAGGCGCAGAATCAGCAGCAGGGCGTGCAGTGTATAAAGCTCGAACCGCGCATCGATCTGATCGGCGACGCCCAGCGTCGTGTAAAAATCCGTATGGCGGGCTTGATCGACCGCCCGTTCATACAGGGTCTCGCCCATCCGGGCATGGGGTCGGGTTCGGAACAGTTTTGACAGCATGATCATACGGCCCCTTTTCCGCCTCGCCGTTGAACTAAGGCGCAGGTCCGGTTAGGTCAAAGACCTTGTTTTGTCGCAGGCTCGCCCATGCTCCGCATTTCCCTGACTTTTGCCGCCCTCTCCGTCGCGGCCCTGACCGCCGCCTGTGCTCCCACCGTGGGCCAGAACGGGTTTCAGGCCATCGATGCCAAGCCAACGGACATCGTGGCGGGGACGGATACGCGCCAGACGGTGCTGACCCGCCTCGGCTCGCCCTCGACCACCTCGACGTTCGAGAAGGATACGGTCTGGTACTACATCAGCCAGACGACCGAAAAATACACCTATAACCGCCCCCAGGTGACGCAGCGCAACGTGACAGAGATCACATTTAACGACGCGGGCCAGGTCGCCGCCGTCCGTACCCTTGGGCTTGAGGATGGTCAGCGCGTCGCCATGAACGGCAATGAGACGCCGACGCGGGGTCGCCAGCTGACGATCCTAGAACAACTGCTCGGCAACGTCGGCCGTGGCCAGCTGCCGCGCACGGACGAGGACGTCCCCGGCCAGCAGCGCCGCGACGACTAGGTCGGACCCGTCGATGCCAGAATGAAGAACGCCCCGGAGACCGCTCTCCGGGGCGTCTTTCTTTGGAACGTCGGAATGACCTAGCCGACGTTGCCGCTGGCCAGAACCGCCAACAGCAGCAGCGCCACGATGTTGGTGATCTTGATCATCGGGTTCACAGCGGGACCGCTGGTGTCCTTATAGGGATCGCCAACCGTATCGCCCGTGACGGCGGCCTTGTGGGCCTCCGAGCCCTTGCCGTGGACGACGCCGTTCTTGTCGGTGAACCCTTCCTCGATCACCTTCTTGGCATTGTCCCAGGCCCCGCCGCCCGAGGTCATCGAGATGGCCACGAACAGGCCGGTCACGATTACCCCCATCAGCATGGCCCCCAGCGCTGCAAACGCCGTCGCCTTGTCCGAAATCGCCAAGACGGCAACGAACAGCACGATCGGCGACAGCACCGGCAGCAGCGACGGCACGATCATCTCCTTGATCGCGGCCTTGGTCAGGATGTCGACGGCCCGGCCATACTCCGGCTTGACCTCATAGGTCATGATGCCGGGGTTCTCACGGAACTGGCGACGCACCTCGGCCACGACGGCCTCGGCCGCACGGCCCACGGCCATCATCGACATGCCGCCGAACAGGAAGGGCAGCAGCCCCCCGAACAGCAGGCCGACCACGACATACGGATTTGTCAGGCCGAAATCGATCGCGCCCATGCCTGAGAAGAAAGGATACAGGTCTGGATTGGCCGCGAAATAGTTCAGGTCCGACGTATAGGCCGCGAACAGCACCAGCGCGCCGAGGCCCGCCGAACCGATCGCATAGCCCTTGGTCACCGCCTTGGTGGTGTTGCCCACGGCGTCCAGCGCATCGGTCGAATGCCGCACCTCGCTGGGCAGGCCCGCCATCTCGGCGATACCCCCGGCGTTGTCGGTGACGGGACCAAAGGCATCCAGCGCCACGATCATGCCCGCCACGCCCAGCATGGTCGTGGTGGCGATGGCGATGCCGAACAGCCCGGCCAACTGGAAGCTGGCGACGATGCCGACGATGATCGTCAGCGCTGGCAGGGCGGTGGACTCCAGCGACACGGCCAGACCCTGGATCACATTGGTGCCGTGACCCGAAACCGAAGCATTGGCCACCGACCGCACGGGCCGGAAGTTCGACCCCGTATAGTATTCCGTGATCACCACGATGGCTGCGGTGACTCCCAGGCCGACTAGCCCGGACCAGAACAGGGCCATGGCATCGAATGTCCGTCCGTCCATGGTCGTCATGGTCTCGGGGGCCAGGGTGGTGATGACCCACCACACGGCCGCGACCGACAGCACGCCGGTCACGATCAGACCCTGATACAGCGCCCCCATGATGTTCTGGCTCTTGCCCAGACGCACGAAGAAGCTGCCGATGATCGAGGTCACGATACAGATGCCGCAGATCGCCAGCGGCAGCAGCATCATCGTTTCGACATAGGGCTGCTCGCGGAAGAAGATGGCGGCCAGCACCATGGTCGCCACGGTCGTCACCGCATAGGTTTCGAACAGATCGGCAGCCATGCCTGCGCAGTCGCCGACGTTGTCGCCCACGTTGTCCGCAATGGTCGCGGCGTTGCGGGGATCATCCTCGGGGATGCCCGCCTCGACCTTGCCCACCATGTCGCCGCCGACGTCGGCACCCTTGGTGAAGATGCCGCCGCCCAGACGCGCGAAGATGGAGATCAGCGAGGCCCCGAAGCCCAGCGCTACCAGCCCGTCGATGACCTCGCGGCCTGTGGCCTCAAGGCCCATGCCCGCCGTCAGCACGGCATAGTAGCCCGCGACGCCCAGCAGGGCTCCGCCCGCCACGAACATGCCAGTGATGGCTCCTGAGCGGAACGCCAGGTCCAGCCCCTTGGAGAGACTTTCGGACGCCGCCTGCGCCGTGCGCACATTGGCCCGCACGGAGATCAGCATGCCCGCAAACCCGGCCAGACCTGACAGGACTGCGCCGATCACGAAGCCGATCGCCGCATAGACGCCGATCAAGAAATAGGCGGCGATCAGGATCACGATCCCGACCATGCCAATGGTCATATATTGCCGCCGCAGATAGGCCGATGCGCCCTCCTGGATCGCGGCGGCGATCTCGCGCATCTTGTCGTTGCCGGTACTGGCCTTCATCAGCGCGGCGGTCTGGACAAGTCCGTAGAGGACTCCCAGCGCGCCTGCGGCGATGACCAGCCACAGATAGTTATTCATGGCGTTTCCAAACCCTGAGTGCATTGAGCGCCCGGATCCTTGGCGCGGCGGGCCTTTTGGCCTCTTCCGCCTTCCGGTCCCCCCGTGCGCAACGGACGCGGAACTGCGTCCTGTGGGGATTGCGTCGGAAGACTGGCAAATGCGTCAACGGGACGCAACCACTTACGGTGAACGGCGATCAGCCGGCGCGGACACCGGTCCGACGGCGCGGGGTCTGGCTGACGATCTCGACCCGCGTGACCTTGCCGCGCCCCGCGATGGTCGTGGCCGCCCGCATCAGGCTGGCCGACATGGCGGCACCGTCGATGACGGTCCAATTGTTAGGCACCGTGAACGGCGTGCGGTAGGCCGCACGCACCAGGGCATCGCGGAAATAGGGCTCCTTGACCCGCAGGGCCTCGGCGGTCGTGCCTGCGCCCAGGTGCAGCCTCAGCGACACGAACACATAGTTGCGGATGCGACCCTCGGTAATGACCGGCAGCCCCACACCCGCGATGCTCAGAGGTGCAGCAGAGGTCGGGGCGTCCTCGCTGGCCCTGGCACCGGCTGCCAGCAGGCCGGCAGGCAGGGCAGCAGAGGCAGCGATGAGGTCACGACGGCGCATGACACCACGTCTAATCGCCAGGGCTTGAGATTTCGTTTGCAGCCTAGCTGTGGGTGAACCCCGGCTTGGCCACGGTCACGGCCTGTCCTTGATAGCGCACCGCCACGCCCTTGCCCGCCACGACCTGACCGATTCGTGTCAGCGGGATGTGGCGACGGTCCGCCTCGCGCCGCAGGGCCTCCTCGCTGGAAGCCGGGGCGGTGAAAGCAATCTCATAGTCGTCGCCGCCAGTGACCAGTTTCTCCAGCGCCGCCTGGGCGTCGACCCTCTGATCCATCCAGGCCTGACCCGCCAGCGACAATGGCGTCACCTCCAGATCGATTTCCAGCCCGACCCCACTGGCCGATGCGATATGGCCCAGGTCCGCGATCAGCCCGTCCGAGACATCGACCGAGGCGCTCGCCATATCCCGGATCGTGGACGCGAAATCGGTCTGGGGCATGGGCCGACGATAGTGTTCGACCAGGGCGATGATCCGCTCCATCTCCAGCGACAGCTTGCCCTGTGCCGCCTGCAGACCCAGCCAGCCGTCGCCGATCGCGCCGGTGACCATGACCACATCGCCCGGCCTCGCGCCCGCCCGCCCGACCGTCCGTCCCTTCGGCATCCAGCCCAGCAGGGTCAGGGAAAAACTGGCCGGGCCCTTGGTCGAGACGGTGTCGCCGCCCAGCAGCAAGACCTCGAAGATCGCCTGATCGCGCCGCAAGCCGTCGACGAAGGCCTCCCGCTCGGGCCAGCCGCAGCGGTCGGACCAATGGCAGGCTAGCATGTAGCCGAAGGCTTCCGCCCCCTTGGCCGCCAGGTCCGAAAGGTTCACCCGCAACAGCTTCTGCGCCACGGTGTCCAGCGGGTCGTCGGGCAGGAAATGCACCCCCTCGACCATCGCATCCTTGGTCAGGACCAGGTCGAAGCCAGGACGCGACGGCACCACGGCGACGTCGTCCTTCAGCTCCCTGCCCCACTCGGGATGAGCCAGGGGCGCGAACAGTCGCCGGATGGTTTCGAACTCTCCGGCGACGTCGACCGAGGGCATCAGGCCGCTCGAACGTCCCGCGCCACCCCGTCCAGGGCGGCGTTGACGAACTTGGCCTCGGCCTCGTCGAAGAAGGCCTTGGCCAGTTCGACATACTCGTCGATCACGATCTCGCGCGGTACGTCGGGGCGGGATTTCAGTTCCCACGCGCCGGCACGCAGCAGGGCCCGCAACGTCGAGTCCAGCCGCTCCAGCCGCCAGTTCGACGCCAGCCGCGCCTTGACCGCAAGATCGATGGCCGACTGCTCGCCGACGACGCCGCGCACGATCTGGGCGAAATAGTCCTCGTCCGCCTCGGCCAGGGGTTCGCCCTCGATGTCGGCATCGAAACGGTGATTGGAGAATTCGGTGATGACCGTGTCCACGCCCTCGCCTGCCAGCTCCATCTGATACAGGGCCTGAACGGCGGCCAGACGCGCGACCGTGCGCGCACGCCGCTGGCGGCTGCTCAGTTGAGGCTCGGCATTGGCCTTTTGATTTTCGGCCAATTGTTCGAGGACGGATTGAATGCTGTTGGGCTGGGTCACGATCCCAGTCCTACGCGAAGCCGCTTGCGCAGCGCAATCAGGTCCAGGGCCGCGCGGGCCGCGCCGCCGCCCTTGTCGCCCTCGCTGATCCGGGCGCGCGCCCAGGCCTGATGCTCGTCCTCGGTGGTCAGAATGCCGTTGCCGATGATGATGCCCTTCAGGCCCAGATTGCGGATGCCCGCCGCCGACTGATCCGAGACGATCTCGAAATGATAGGTCTCGCCGCGGATCACGCAGCCCAGCGCCACATAGCCGTCATAGCGCGGGGCGGTCGGATAACGCCCGGCTTCTTCGGCCAGGGCGATCACCGTCGGCACCTCCAGCGCACCAGGCACGGAGACGACGTCGAACTCAGCCCCCTGTTCGCGCAGGGCATCCTTCGCCCCTTCCAGAAGGGCGTCGGCCAGATCGTCATAGAAGCGCGCCTCGACGATGAGGACGCGGATGGGTTCACTCAGGATTGGTCTTCTCCGTCCATTCCGCGCCAGCCGACGATGCGCAGGCCATAGCCTTCAAGCGCGGTGGGATTGGGGCGGGTCGAGCTCATCACGATCATGTCGCGCACGCCCAGATCCAGCAGGATCTGCGCGCCAACACCGTAGTTCTTCAGCGACCGATCCGCCGCCTGCGGCCGGGGCACGCCCGACAGGCGCTCTGCCAGGCCATGCAGGTCCGGATCGCGCAGGAAGACGGTCACGCCCGCCCCGTCATGGTCCGAGATCGCCTTGAGAGCCTGGGGAACATAGTCCTGTCGCGCCTCGATGTGGCCCAGGATATCGGCGGCGAAATCGACCTGGTGCATGCGCACCAGCGTCGGCTTGCCGGCTTCGACCTTGCCCTTGACCAGGGCGATATGCTCGGCCCCCTCGATAGTGTTCCGGTACAGCATCAGGCGGAACGGCCCGCCATGGACACTGTCGAACGGCGTGTCCATGATCCGCTCGACATAGCGTTCGGTGCGGCGGCGATAGGCGATCAGGTCCGCGATGGTACCGATCTTCAGCCCGTGCAACTGGGCGAAGGCAACCAGATCGGGCATCCGCGCCATCGACCCGTCGTCGTTCATGACCTCGCAGATCACGCCCGCGGGCGTCAGTCCGGCCATGCGGCTGATATCGACCGCCGCCTCCGTATGGCCCGTCCGAACCAGAACACCGCCGTCACGCGCGACCAGCGGGAACACATGGCCCGGCGAGACGATGTCGTCGGCCCCCTTGGTCGGATCGGAGGCCACCTGCACGGTCCGGGCCCGGTCGGCGGCGGAAATCCCCGTCGTCACGCCCTCGCGCGCCTCGATGGAAACGGTGAAGGCCGTGCCCATGCTGGTGCGATTGTCTGCGGCCATAGGCGGCAGGCGCAGCTGCCGCGCCCGGTCACTGGTGATGGCCAGACAGATCAGGCCCCGCGCATGACGGGCCATGAAGTTGATCTGGTCCGGGGTCGCGAACTGGGCCGGAATGATGACATCCCCCTCGTTCTCGCGGTCCTCGGCATCCACCAGGATGTAGGGCCGCCCGTTGCGGGCATCCTCCAGAATATCCTCGATGGGGCTGATCGGACTGTCGTTCATATTGGCTGCCAATTGCATCACGCCGTCTCCTGCCACCGCGCGAGGTATCGCGCCAGCATGTCGATCTCGAGATTCACCCGATCCCCGGCGTTCAGAGTGCCAAGAGTCGTCGCATCCCAGGTGTGCGGGATGATGTTCAGGCCGAAGGTCGCGCCCTCGACGGCATTCACGGTCAGGGACACCCCATCCACCGTGATCGAGCCTTTCGCCGCGATGTAGCGATGCAGCGGGGCCGGAGCCTCGATCTCGATCCTGTGCGACCCGCCGTCCGGCGTCACCGAGACGACGCGGCCCAGACCATCCACGTGGCCCGAAACGATATGCCCGCCCAGTTCGTCACCCAGTTTGGCCGCCCGCTCCAGATTGACGCGGTGCCCCTCGGCCCAGTCACCCAGGGTCGTTTTCGACAGGGTCTCGCCCGATACCTCGACCGCGAACCAGCCGGGCCCTTTCTCGGTGACCGTCAGGCAACAGCCCGCATGGCTGATCGACGCGCCCAGATCGATGGTCGCCGTGTCCCAGACGGTCTCGACCTCATAACGGCGGTCACGGTCCGTCTGGCGAACGGAACGCACGCGGCCGATGTCGGTGATGATGCCGGTGAACATGTCAGGCGTGCCCGCTCAGACGCGGATGAAAAACAGAGTCCACTGAGTCCACTGAGTCCGCATGGACGGTCGTCGCGCGATCCTTCTCACCAGCGCCGGTGGGCCTGCAAGGGCTAGCGAACCGCTTCATAGCGTTCCCACAAATCGTCTCCGAGAGGTTCGGCCGACAGACGACGGAACTTGGGGGCGTTGCCCAGCTTCGCAAGGGCCAGGCCGGCGATACAGGGTCGCCCCTCGGCGCCGAGGAGGATGGGCGCGCGAAACCACTCCAGTCGCTCGATGCGGCCAGCACGGATGAAGGAGGCCGCCACCTGCCCTCCCCCTTCGATCAGGACGGAGGTGATGTTGCGGTCAGCCAGGGCGGCGAGGACGGCGTCGATGGTGGGTCGGCCATCGGCTGACGCGACCCGGACGACTTCGGCGGTACCGATCGGGTGTGGCTCGGTGGCGGTCAGGATCAGGGTCTTGCCGGATGCGACCTTTGCCGACGAAGGTGTGCGGAGGCGGCTGTCGAGGACGATACGAAGGGGTTGAGAGCTTTTGTCCCCACGATCACTCCCTTCCCCCTTGATGGGGGAACGGCCGGGGTTGGGGGTGAAAGCGGTCGGAGCAGATGGCTCTGACGGCGCTTCATTCGGATCGAGCATCACCCCCATCCCAACCCTTCCCCCATCAAGGGGGAAGGGCTCTTTACCCAGCCTGAACGTCAGTTCCGGATCGTCCGCCAGCACCGTCTCGACCCCGACCAATATGGCCTCATGCGCCGCCCGCAGCCGATGCCCCTGCGCCCGCGCCGCCTCTCCGGTGATCCAGCGGCTCTCGCCCGACGGCATGGCGATGCGACCGTCCAGCGACGTCGCCAGTTTCAGTGTGACCCTAGTGGGCATCAGCCCTTGCCCGGCTCGTCCAGCCCTTCGTCGCCCAGGAAGCGGGCGAAGTCGCCGGTGGCGCGGAAATCCTTGTAGACCGAGGCGTAGCGAACATAGGCCACCTCATCGACCGACTTCAGTGCCTTCATGATGAAGTCGCCTACGGTCGAGGAATGGATTTCGGTCTCGCCCAGGCTCTCCAGCTGACGCACGATCCGCGACACCATCTGCTCGACCTGTTCCGGCTGAACCGGGCGTTTGCGCAGGGCGATACCCAGCGACCGCTCCAGCTTGTCGCGGTCGAAGGGCGTGCGCCGCCCGTTGCGCTTCAGGATCATCAGCTCGCGCAGCTGGACCCGCTCGAAGGTCGTGAAACGCCCGTTGCACTGCGGACAGGACCGTCGCCGCCGGATGGCCGCGCCGTCATCGGACGGGCGACTGTCCTTCACCTGGGTATCGGCATGTCCGCAGAAGGGGCATTTCATCGCGGGCTATCCATAGATCGGGAAGCGCGCGGTCAGTTCGCGCACCTCGGCCGCCACCCGGGCCTGGACCGCCGGATCGGCCTCGTCCGTGCCCTTCATGGAATCGATCACGTCCGCGATCCAGTGGCCGACCTGCTGGAACTCGGCCACGCCAAAGCCGCGCGTCGTGCCCGCAGGTGTGCCCAGGCGGACGCCCGAGGTCACGGTGAAAGGAGCAGTGTCGAAGGGCACGCCATTCTTGTTGCAGGTCATCAGGGCGTGCTCCAGCGCCGCCTCAGTCGCCTTGCCCGTCACGCCCTTGGGCCGCAGATCGACCAGCATCAGGTGGGTGTCCGTCCCGCCGGAGACGATGTGCGTCCCGCGCTCGACCAGGACGGCGGCCAGGGCCCGGGCATTGTCCACGACCTGTTGCGCATAGGCCTTGAACTCCGGCTTCAGCGCCTCGCCGAAGGCCACGGCCTTGGCGGCGATGACATGCTCCAGCGGCCCGCCTTGCAGGCCGGGGAAGACGGCGGAGTTGATCTTCTTGCCGATCTCCATGTCGTTCGACAGCACCATGCCGCCGCGCGGCCCGCGCAGGGTCTTGTGCGTCGTGGTCGTGACGATATGGGCGTGCGGCAGCGGGTCGGGATAGACACCCCCGGCCACCAGACCCGCATAGTGGGCCATATCCACCATCAGATAGGCGCCGACGCTGTCGGCGATCTCGCGGAAGCGCTTGAAGTCGATGGGTCGCGAATAGGCGGAGGCACCGGCGATGATCAGCTTCGGCTTCTCGCGCTCGGCCATCTCGGCGACGTTGTCATAGTCGATCAGGTGATCGTCCTGGCGCACCGTATAGGTGACGGGCCGGAACCACTTGCCCGACTGGTTGGCGGGACTGCCGTGCGTCAGATGCCCGCCCGCCGCCAGATCCATACCCAGGAAGGTGTCGCCGGGTTGCAGCAGAGCCTGGAACACCGCCTGGTTGGCCTGGGCCCCCGAGTGCGGCTGGACGTTGGCGAAGGCACAGCCGAACAGTTCCTTGGCCCGCGACCGCGCCAGATCTTCGGTCACATCGACGTATTCACAGCCACCATAGTAGCGACGGCCCGGATAACCCTCGGCATATTTGTTGGTCAGCACCGACCCCTGCGCTTCCAGCACCGCCTGAGAGACGATGTTCTCGGACGCGATCAGCTCGATCTGTTCCTTCTGCCGCGCCAGCTCGCCCTGGATGCCGTTGAAGACGTCGGGATCGGCGGCGGCGAGGCTTTTCGAGAAATAGTCGGCGTGGGTGAAGGCGGTCACTGGAATCCCCGAGGCTTGAGCGGCGATCCATTTAGGCCTGACGCGGGTTCACCACAACATCTAGTGGGTCACCGTGACAACAGGGCCCGCTTCAGCTTGGCCAGGGCGATCCGCTCCAGCCCGTGCCGCTCGGTCACGGGGCCGATGGCTGTGGCCTCGACGCCCGTGGCGACGTGCACCGCCGAGCATTTCAGATAGGCCCCGTTGCGGGTCAGCTCGACAATGACCTCGCCTATATCGTCCGTCATGCGTGGTCTCCCGATAGTTCGGCTGGACGTTCGATGTTATCGTGAAATCTGCCTTGATGAGGAGTCTGGCCGTGCTTGTGTCCTCTGCATTCGCGCTTGTTCTGATGGCGACACCACAGACGCCACCCGTGCCCGGCCTGTGCTCCGAGCCCGCCAGCGCCAACGTTGGAAAGCCGGGATGCTATCTCTCGACCCAGATCGCCATTCCCGCTGGAACTGAGCCCCTGTTCTGGCATATCGCCACCTTCGACGACGTTTCTGCAGCTCAGGCGCAGGCGGCCCTTCACGATGCAGCAACCGTAATCACGGCCCACGACAGGGTCTGGCTATACGTTATCGGCGCTCAGGATTTGACGATCACCGCGGGCGATCGTCAGGCCATCATCGGCCCGCTGCACCGTCCCGATAACGGGCCGCTCGTCGTGCGCTTTCTGGAATCCATCTTCCCGCCCGGCATGAAGACCCGGGCGCACGCGCACCCCGGGCCCGAAGCCTTCTATGTCGTGGAAGGCGAGCAATGCATGGACTCGCCCGCAGCGCAGGTTCGGATCGGTGTTGGTGAAAGCTACATCCTGGAGGGCGGGCCGCATCTGCAGGCCGCTCCGACGGGTCGCCGCAATCTTGTGGCCCTGCTTCTGCCCGCCGATGATCCGTGGATGTCGCTGAGCCCGCAGTGGACCCCGACATCCTACTGCGACCGCTAGGCCACCTGCGGCAGGCGCACCACGTTACAGTGGGTCCAAAGGGCGTCCATGGCCTTGACCAGGTCGTCCATCATCGCATCCGTATGGTTCGGCGACGGCGTGAAGCGCAGGCGCTCGGTCCCCTTAGGCACGGTGGGATAGTTGATCGGTTGCACATAGACCCCGTACTGCTCCAGCAGCATATCCGATATCATCTTGCAGTGGACCGGATTGCCGACATGCACCGGCACGATATGGCTGACGCTGGGCAGGACGGGGATGCCCGCCGCCGCGAACCGCGCCTTCAGCGTCGCCGCCCGCTCCTGATGCGCCTCGCGCAGAGCGCCATTGGCCTTGAGGTGGCGCACCGAGGCCAAGGCTCCGGCGGTCAGGGCCGGCGGCAGCGACGTCGTGAAGATGAAGCCCGAAGCCCAGCTGCGCACGGCATCGATGATGACGGCGTCGGCGGCGATATAGCCGCCCATAACGCCGATGGCCTTGCCCAGCGTGCATTCGACGATGTCGATGCCGTCCAGAACCCCGTCCCGCTCGGCCACGCCCGCGCCGGTCGCGCCGTACAGGCCCACCGCGTGAACCTCGTCCAGATAGGTCAGGGCGTTGTACTTCTTCGCCAGGGCGATCGTGCCGGCCAGATCGGCGATGTCGCCGTCCATGGAGTAGACGCTCTCGAAGGCGATCAGCTTGGGCGCGTCGACCGGCGCGGCCGCCAGCAGGGCCTCCAGATGCACCAGATCGTTGTGCGCGAAGATGTGCCGCTCGCCGCCACCATTGCGGATGCCGGCGATCATCGAGGCGTGGTTCAGGCTGTCGGAAAAGGTGATCAAGCCCGGCAGGATGCGCTGCAGCGTCGTCAGGGTCGCCTCATTGGCCACATAGCCGGAGGTGAACAGCAGCGCGGCTTCCTTCTGGTGCCAGCTCGCCAGCTCGGCTTCCAGATCGACGGCCGAACGCGTGGTACCCGAGATGTTGCGCGTACCACCGGCACCCGCCCCGACGGAATCGATCTCGGCCTGCATGGCCCCCAGCACCTCGGGGTGCTGGCCCATGCCCAGATAGTCGTTGGAGCACCAGACCACGACGTCCTGTTCAGTGCCATCCTCGCGGCGGCGTCGCGCCAGCGGGAACTGACCGCGCACACGCTTCAGGTCGGCGAAGACGCGATAGCGCCCTTCTCCCTTGACCTGCTCTACCGAGCCCTCGAATGCCGCCTTGTAGTCGAACAACCCTGCCGCTCGTCTGGTCTTTGAAACAGGACCGCTATGTGCGCCGCAGGGCCGCGAAAGTCTATCAGCGGTGGCGGTTAAATCGTCGCAACCTTCTAATTGATAATGATTATCAGGTAAGTTCGTGCGCTCAGGCCTTCGGCAGTTCGTCCAGCCTGCCACGAAGCATCTGCAGAATGGCCGAGAAGTCCCTCCCCCCATAACCCAGCCCATCAAACATCTGGAACAGCGCCTCGGTCTGAGCCCCCAGCGGTGTCGAGGCCCCCGACTTGGCCGCCGCGTCCTGGGCCAGTTTCAGGTCCTTCAGCATCATGGCGGTGGCGAAGCCGCCGTCATAGTTGCGGTTGGACGGCGCGGTCGGCACCGGGCCGGGCCAGGGATAGTAGGTCGTCGTCGACCAGCTCTGGCCCGAGGACTTGGACACGATGTCGAACATCTTGACCGGATCCAGTCCCAGCTTTTCCGCAAGCCCGATGGCCTCGCAGGTCCCCAGCATGGTGATGCCCAGGATCATGTTGTTGCAGATCTTGGCCGCCTGCCCCGCGCCGTGGTCGCCTGCCCGGAACGTCGCCCGGCTCATTGGCTCCAGCGCCGCCTCGATGCGAGCGAACTCGGGCTCGTCGCAGCCGACCATGAAGGCCAGCGTCCCGGCATCCGCCGCCATCGTCCCGCCCGACACCGGCGCATCGGCGAAGGCATAGCCCGCCGCCTTGGCCAGTCCAGCGACCTTTCTCGCCGTGTCGACATCGATGGTGGAGCAGTCCAGCAGCAGGGCTGACGTGGGAGCCGCCCCGATGATCTGTTCCGAAAAGACCTTCAGCACATGCGGCCCGGCGGGCAGCATGGTGATGACCACGTCCGCATCCTTCACCGCCTCGGCCACCGAAGCCACCGGCGTGCAGCCCGCGCCTTTCGCCCGGTCGAGCGCCGCCTGCGACAGATCGAACGCCGCCACCGCATGCCCGGCCTTCGCCTGATTGGCGGCCATGCCGCCGCCCATATTGCCCAGGCCGATGAAGGCGATCTTCTTGGTGGTCATGGCGTCGTCTCCCGGTTTGTCTTTTGCCGGGAGCGTTAGCCTGTCATTCCGCCGTCCGCTAGCGTAGCCGATCGATTAGCCCGGCTTCCTGAAGCGATAGACGAACCGGTCGGTGCGGCCGCGGATGCTCTCGTCGAAGACGCTCAGCGTATGATCGTCGCCCGGCATACGCACCGCATCGCTCTCGCCGTCATAGATGAAGCCTGCGGCCTCGACCTGACGGCGCAGTTCCGCCGCCTCGATCCGGTGCAGGGTTCCGGCCACGCTTATCCCCGCGCCATCCGCCGCCTGGTGGTCCAGAATGACGTATAGCCCGCCCGGCTTCAGCGCCGCGAACACGGCCGCATTCATCGCCGCCACATCCACGCCGAAGCGGGGGATGGTGAAGTCGTGATACTCCTCGCCCATGAAGACGACGTCCAGCGGACGGTCGAAGCTCAGGGTCTCCAGCGCCCCGGTCACGCGGCTGACGTTCGGATAGGTCGAGGCCAGGGTGTCGGCAAAGGCATTCTCGCGCCCCGCCGTCTGGTTCGGCACGAAGGCATAGACCTTGCCGGTCTCGCCCACCGCAGGTGCAAACAGGCGGGTGAAATAACCTTCCTCGGGCCGGATGTCGGCCACGACATCGCCCGGCCTGATCTGGGCGAAGGCCAGCATCTCGGCGGGCTTGCGCAGCGGATCACGCGCCACCTCGGTCTCCAGCCGGCGCGGGTCGGCCAGGACGGATGCATAGTCAGCCACCGTCGGCGCACCCATCGCAGCCGCTTCATCCGCCGACACATAGACCGTCCGCGTGCCACTATCGTTGGCGATGATCAGGCACCCCGACAGGGCGACGGCACTGGCGGCCAGGGTGGCGGTGAGGATCGACGACTTCAGCATGGCGCTCTCCGGAACAGCGCCGCATCAACGCCCCGGTTTGCCAGCGAACGCAAGCCCCCGCACAGCGGATCAGACGAGCGGCGTCCAGGTCTCGTCGGCGGGCAGGGACGCGAACAGGGCGTCCAGCGCCGCGTCCGTGACGCCTTCCAATGTGTCGGGCGACCATTTCGGCGCATTGTCCTTGTCCACGATCACCGCCCGCACGCCTTCCTGGAAGTCGTGGGTCTGAACCACCCGCCCGCCCAGCGCATATTCCATGGCCATGTTGTCGGCGAAGTCGGTCAGCGTCGCCCCGATGCGAATCTGGCGCAGCGAGACCTTCAGCGACTGCGGCGACTTGGTCTTCAGCGTCGCCAGTTGCGCCAGCGCCCAGTCGGATCCATCGGCCTCCAGCGCCACAAAGATGTCCTCGACCGTGTCGAAGACAAACAGCCTGTCGATGGCCTCCAGATGCGCCTCGATCAGGGCCTCGCCCGCATCGTCCTCCAGCCCGTCCGCGACATCGACCGGATAGCCAGGATCGGCCGACAGGATGGCCCGAAACGCCTCCAGTGTGTCGCTGGGCAGATAGTGGGTGTGGATACCCAGAAACACCGTGTCCGCCGCCTTCAGCCGCGCGCCGGTCAGCGCCAGCCAGACCCCCGTCTGACCCGGCAGGCGCGGCAGGAACCAGCCACCGCCGACGTCCGGAAACAGGCCGATTCCCGTCTCGGGCATCGCATAGGTCGTCCGCTCGGTCGCGATCCGCACGACGGACGGCTCGGATATACCGACCCCCCCGCCCATGACGATCCCATCGACCAGGGCCGTGATCGGCTTGGGATAGTTGAACATCAGATGGTTCAGCCGGTATTCGCTAAGGAAGAAGGCCTTGGCCTCCGACGCATCCCCTGCCCCGCTCTCGGCGATCATGCGAATGTCGCCGCCGGCACAGAATCCGCGCTCGCCCGCATGGTCGATCAGCACCGACTTGACCGCATCATCCTGACGCCAGTCCAGCAGCGCCCGCGTCATTGCCTCGCACATCCCCCGGTTCAACGCATGCAGCGCCTTGGGCCGGTTCAGAGTGATGATCCCCACGCCAGAGGAGACGCGGGTCAGGATTTCGGGTTCGTCGGTCATGCGTGACCCTCTACGGACGCCACCAACAGGCGTCTAGTCTAGGCCTCAATCACGGCTTGGCGTTTCGAGCAGAGGCAGGCCCAGAGACTTCATGTCCTCGAACCATCGCACGGGCCATGGGCCTGTCAGCAGTTCCGTCTCGACGATCGACAAGGCCAGAACAAGAGCCTGTGTCGAGTCTACACCCATCGCATACCGTCGATGCGCAGGTTGTCCAGGCCAGTGGATCACATAGTCACATCGCCAAGGTGCGCTCTCATCGTCGGTTCGACGTTTGTCATGTGCAGGCTTCATCCACTGCACCAGAAGAGGAAATCCTTCGCCGCCGATCAACGCCAGGAACTCCCGTTCGCATATCACTTCGGCCGTCGCGGCCTCATCCGGCGCTGCGGTCATTTCGGCGTGATCGTCATCGAATAGGGAACAAACATCGCCAGATCGAGTGGCCCGGACTGCACCCAGGTCAGGGTGTTGGCCATGCCTGTGATCTCTGCTGCATAGCCCTCTCCGAATATCGCCGCCGTTCTACGCGAGTCCTCTGCGATCGCTTGCAGGATCGAAGGGCGATACTGCGCCGGGTTGATGATGGACAGTTGCCAGCCGCCATTAAGCGAGATCAACGAGCGGCCGGATTTGTCGACCCGGGCGATGAACTGTTCGATCCGGCTGGAGGCGCTGTCCAGAGTGTCGTCGGGCCGGATGGGCGTCTTGACGATCAAGCTGGCCGTGCTGGTGTCGGCACGGTTGCCATCTACGCCCAGCGTCAGCGTCGACACCATATCGCTGTTGAAAGCGACCAGTTGCCCCTCGTCCTCGATGCTCAGGGCAATGTCCGGGGCGCTTCCCGCTGCGCGCGCCATGCTGCGCAGCGTCTGCATCAGTTCTTCGCGCCGCCCGGCCAGTTCGCGTGTATCGTTCACGACGCGGATGGACACGATCAGATTGTCGGCCCGACGCGTCACCGTAACCGACGGCACCGAGGATGGATCGACGTCCTGGTCGTAACGCTGAATCCTGGACCCGGTCACGACGATCTCGTCGATCTCGGTCTGATCCTGAGCCGACACCGGCTCGGCCATGCCCAAGGTCGCCACCAAGGCACCGACCACCGCCATCCATAACATTCGCATCATACATCCTCCCGTTTGCCAAAGCTCAGCACAGCACCGGGGGAATGTCAGCCGACGATTACTGACGCATCATCTCGCGTGCCGTGATCACCCGCATGATCTCATTGGTGCCCTCAAGGATGCGGTGCACCCGCAGGTCGCGCACGATCCGCTCCAGCGGATAGTCCTTCAGATAGCCATAGCCGCCGTGCAGTTGCAGGGCCTCGTCGGCGATCTGGAAACAGGCGTCGGTGGCGAACCGCTTGGCCATGGCGCACCATTTGGTCTTTTCCGGATGGTTGGTGTCGATGGCCCAGGCGCCGCGCAGCACCAGCAGCCGGGCCGCTTCCAGCTGGGTCGCCATGTCGGCCAGCTTGAACTGGGTGTTCTGGAACTCGGCCAGCGCCTTGCCGAACTGCTTGCGGCTGGCGACATAGTCTTGGGCCGTCTCCAGCGCCAGACGCGCCCCGCCCAGCGAACAGGCCGCGATATTCAGCCGCCCGCCGTCCAGCCCCATCATGGCATAGCGGAAACCGTCGCCTTCCTGGCCCAGCAGATTGGCCGCCGGCACGCGACAGTCGTCGAACTGGACGATGGCGGTCGGCTGGCTGTTCCAGCCCATCTTCTTTTCCTGCGCCCCGAACGACAGCCCGGGCGTACCCAGGTCGACGACGAAGGCCGAAATGCCCTTGGGCCCCTCGCCACCGGTCCGCGCCATGACGACATAGACGTCCGACGTGCCGGCACCGGAGATGAAGGCCTTGGAGCCGTTCAGCACATAATGATCGCCGTCCAGCCGCGCCGTCGTGCGCATCGCGGCCGCGTCCGATCCCGACCCCGGCTCGGTCAGGCAGTAGCTGGCGATCTTGTCCATCGATACCAGCGAAGGCACATAGCGGCCCCGCAAGTCGTCGGATCCGAACTTGTCGATCATCCACGTCGCCATGTTGTGGATGCTGATGAAGGCCGCTGTTGAAACATCGCCCCGCGACAGCTCCTCGAAGATCACCGCCGCCTCGACGCGGCCCAGCGCCATGCCGCCATGCTCCTCGCCGGTATAGATGCCGCAGAACCCCATCTCGGCGGCCTGGCGCATCGTCTCGACGGGGAAGGTCTTGGTCTCGTCCCACTCCGCGCTGTGCGGGGCCAGTTCGGCCTCGGCAAAGGCCCGCGCCGCATCCTGAATGGCGCGCTGATCGTCGTTGAGGGCGAAGTCCATGAAGCGTTTCCTTGGTGTTTTCGAGCCTTCTAACGCCTTCCCTCTCCCGGCGGGAGAGGGCTTGAGCCTCAGAGAGCAGAGCGATCTGCAAGGCGAAAGGGTGAGGGGCTACGGTCGGCAGGCGGCTTCGCCGCTTCCACCGCCCGACCCTCATCCGGCGCTGCGCGCCACCTTCTCCCAATGGGAGAAGGAAGCTAAGGGGAGGCATGACCCAGCCTTTCGCGCCCGCCGCCTTCCCCTACGCCCGCCCGCGCCGCCTGCGCAGCAGCCCCTGGGTGCGTCGTCTGGTCGCCGAGACGACCCTGACCCCCGCCGACCTGATCTGGCCCCTGATCGTCCATGACGGGGCTGACGACCGCATCCCCGTCGCCTCCATGCCCGGCGTCTTCCGCCTGTCGCCCCAGGCTGCGGCCGAGGCGGCCAGGGAGGCGCACAGCCTGGGCATCCCCATGATCGCCCTGTTCCCCAATGTCGACGGCGCGATCAAGGATGCGGTCGGCACCGGCGCGACCGATCCCGACGGCCTGATCCCAGACTGCATCAAGGCCATCAAGGATGCGGTACCGGACATCGGCGTCATGACCGACGTCGCGCTGGACTGCTACACCGACCATGGCCACGACGGCGTGGTCGAGGACGGGCGGGTGCTGAACGACGCCTCGCTGGAGCGGCTGGCCGAGCAGGCCTTCATCCACGCCCATGCCGGGGCCGATGTCGTGGCCCCCTCCGACATGATGGACGGCCGCGTCCAGGCCATCCGCGAGGCGCTGGAGGCCAACGGCCTGCACGACACCATGATCCTGTCCTATGCGGCCAAGTTCGCCTCGGCCTTCTATGGCCCCTACCGCGACGCGGTGGGCTCGGCCGCCATGCTGGTGGGCGACAAAAAGACGTATCAGATGGACTACGCCAACTCCGACGAGGCCCTGCGTGAGGTCGCCATGGACATCTCCGAGGGGGCCGACGCGGTCATGGTCAAGCCCGGCATGCCCTATCTCGACATCGTCCGTCGGGTCCACGAGACCTTCCGCGTCCCGACCTTCGCCTATCAGGTCAGCGGCGAATATTCGATGATGCAGGCCTCCATCGCCAACGGCTGGCTGGACCAGGACCGCGCCATCCTGGAAACCCTGCACGGGTTCAAGCGGGCGGGGTGTGCGGGGGTGCTGACGTACTTCGCCCCTCAGGCGGCGCGGTTGCTGGGCGCTTAACTAATCGCATTGGTTGTATTTTTACACATGACAGCGATGTTGCAATCATGGACATGCACTACGTCGCCACTTTCCGGCTATCCGGCGTAACGGACACCGCTCAGGATTTGCTCGAGGCTTTCAATCCCTTTGCTGGGGCCGAGCTGCAGCGGCGCTTCAGACCTGGCATGGCAGAGCACGGTTGGGCGTTGGACGTAGCCTTCTCGGAAGATTTCGGCTGGTGGGCCGATACTGACCTGGACGTCAACGGCAAGCCTATGAAGGTTGCGCTCGTGACCTGCTCCGAAGGTGATGTCACACCCGATGGTGGAGCGGAGGATGATCGCTGGACAGTTATGGTCGGCGGAAGTCTAGGTCTTTTCCCGAGCACAAAGAGGGCGCGACGGCCTGTACTGAACAAATTCGCCTGCGATGTCGAAATAGTTGCCAAAGGGCTTGGCGCTACCGATTTCTCTTGGGGTCAAAACGCGCCTGACAGAGCGTAGCCTAAACGGAAAGCCGTGCGCTCCAACCGTCGAACCCGACCTCCACATTGTCCGGCACCACGGCCTTCAGCGCCGCATAGTCCAGATCGAGATGCAGATTGGTCAGCACCGCGCGCCTGACGCCCGACCGCGCGATCCAGTCCAGGGTCTTGTCCACGTGCGCGTGGGTCGGATGAGGCGTCCAGCGCAGGGCGTCGACGATCCACAGGTCGCAACCCCGCACGGCCTCCAGCGCCGCCTCGTCCAGATCGGACACGTCGCTGGAATAGGCCACCGACCCGATACGATAGCCGACCGAGCGGATGGGTCCGTGGGCCTGGTCGAAGGTCACGACCGGCACCTCGCCACCCGCGCCGCCCACCGACCAGTGCTGGCCATGCGGCGGGATCAGGTGTGCGTTCAGAATGGCCGGATAGCCCTCGACGCTCTCGAAGATATAGCCGAACCGGCTCGTCAGGGCGTCCATCGTCGCCTGGTCCATCCAGGCGGGAATTCGCCGCCGGGTGCGCATGGCAAAGACCCTGAGGTCATCGATGCCGTGGGTCTGGTCCGCGTGGTCGTGGGTGTAGAGGACCGCATCCACATGCCGGATACCCGCCGCCAGCGCCTGCTCCCTCAGGTCCGGTGAAGTGTCGATCAAGACGCTGGTCACACCCTCGGACCCGTGCCGCCGGATCAGGGCCGAGCAGCGGCTGCGGCGGTTCTTCGGCTCGGCCGGATCGCAGTCGCCCCAGTCGCCGTCCCCGCGCGGCACCCCGCCCGACGATCCGCTGCCCAGGATGATGACTTCCAGCTCGCTCATGATCCGGCTGGCGTCGGAATGCGGTCGAACAGGGTGAAGAAGGCGTTCGTCGTGCGCGCCTCGGCCTCCTCACGCGACCAGCCCCGGATCTCGGCCAGCTTGTCCAGCACATGGCCGACGAAGGCCGGCTCGTTGCGCCGCCCCCGATGCGGCATCGGGGCCAGATAGGGGCAGTCGGTCTCCACGATGATCCGGTCCGCCGGCATGGCCGCGATGACGTCGCGCACATCGCCCGCCGCCTTGAAGGTGGCGATCCCGGAGACGGAGAACCACGCCCCCAGTTCCGCTGCCTTTTCCGCCAGTTCCGCGCCGGATGTATAGCAGTGCATCAGGAAGCGGAACGGCCCGATGGCCATCTCCTCCTCCAGAATCTCGCCCATCACCGCATCCGCCTCGCGCGTATGCACCACCAGCGGCAGGCCCGTCTGGCGCGCGGCGGCGATATGCTGGCGAAACACCGCCGCCTGCACGTCGCGCGGGCTGAAGTCGTAGTGGAAGTCCAGCCCGCACTCGCCGATCCCCACAACCCGGTCCCGCCCGGCCAGCTCGACCAGCCGCGCCGCCGTCAGATCGGTGTGATCCTTGGCCTCATGCGGATGCGCTCCCACCGTGCACCAGATGTCCGGATGCGCCATGGCCAGGCCGTGCGTCGCCTCGAAGGTCGACAGCTTGTCGGAAATCTCGACCATCAGCCCGACCCCCGCCTCTCGGGCCCGGGCGATGACTTCGTCGCGGTCCTCGTCGAACTGTGGCGCATGCAGGTTCACATGGCTGTCGATCAGCATCAGCGCGCCCCCGCCTGGGCCTTCGTCCGCTGCAGGTCCGCCAGTGCCCCGGCCAGCACATCAGCCCGGTCCAGATTGATCGCCGCCGTCCGGTCCGGCAGGTCCGACAACCGCGTCCACAACTCGGCCCAGCGGGCACCGGATGCCCCCTCGTTCAGCGCCCGCACCTTCACCGCCGCAATCAGCCGCTCCATCAGGGTCTCGAACCGCTCCTGCCCCTCCGCGCCCCGGAACTTGTCGGCCACCGCCATCGCCTCAGCGCGATCCACCGACGGCGCATTGACCCAGTCCTGCGCCAGCTGATCGGCCTCCAGCGTCGCCCCGGACGCTAGGGCCAGGGCCTGTCCGGGCGATCCCGCCGCCATGCCCGCGATCCGCGCCGCCTCGGCGGAGGGCACGCCCGTCCGGTTGCGGACCAGCTCCTCCAGCGCGTGTTCGGGCCAGACCGGAAAGGCCAGCCGACGGCACCGCGAGCGGATGGTGGCCAGCAACCGCCCCGGCGCATGGGTCACCAGAAACAGCACCCCACTTTCAGGCGGCTCCTCAAGAACCTTCAGCAAGGCATTGGCAGCATTTAGGTTTAGATCGTCGGCGGCATCAATGATCGCCACCCGCGCCTGGGCCTGCGACGGGCTCTTGGAAAAGAACTCCGGAAGGTCCCGCGCCTGATCGACCGAGATCGATTTCTTGGTCTTGCCGCCCTCGACCGCCCGCTCCAGCACCAGCAGGTCCGGGTGCGACTGGGCCGATATCAGCCGCGCCACCGGATCGTCCGGTCGCGTCCCCAGCAGGCCCCGCGACGGATCGGGGGCCGCCCCCAGCAGCCGCCGCGCCGCGCGATAGGCAAACGTCGCCTTGCCCGATCCCTCGACCCCGCACAGCAGCCAGGCGTGATGCAGCCGCCCGCGCGACTGGGCGTCCAGAAACGCCGCTTCCGCCGCCGCATCGGGGATCAGGTCGAACCGGTCACGCGCATGCTCGCTCACAGCAGCCGCCCCTCGACCGCCGCCCAGACCCGCTCGGTCACCGTATCCATGTCGCCATTGGCATCGATGACGACACAGCGATCATGCGTCCGGGCGATGTCCAGAAAGCCGCTGCGCAAGCGCTCGTGAAACGCCAGCCCCTTGGATTCGAACCGCGTCTCGAACAGACCCCTGCCGAACGCCCGCTCCAGCCCCACCTCGACCGGCAGGTCGAACACCAGCGTCAGGTCCGGCTGGGTCGCGCCCACCACACTGGCGTCCAGCGCCTCGATGAAGTCGGCCGGCGTGCCCCCGCCCACGCCTTGATAGGCGCGGCTGGAATCGGCGAACCGGTCGCAGACCACCCACCGCCCCGCCTCCAGCGCGGGCCGCACCGTCCGCTCCAGATGGTCCGACCGGGCCGCGAACATCAGCAGGGTCTCGGTCATCGGCGACCAGCGCCCGGCGTCGCCGTTCAGGGCCAGGTTGCGGATCTCCTCTGCCCCTTGCGAGCCGCCCGGCTCGCGCGTCTGCACGACCTCAAGGTCTCGCGCGCGCAGCCGTTCGACCAGGCGCGCGACCTGGGTCGACTTGCCGGTGCCTTCGCCGCCTTCAAATGTAATGAATCTGCCCTGGGTCACCGGCGCACAATGGCGACGCCGGGCGTCTTCGCAAGCCTTACTGCGTCGATATCAACAGGGCGTCGGGATAGCCGCGCGATATGACCGCCCGCCGCGACCGTTCCGCCGCGCTGGCATCGGGCCAGGGCCCCACCAGCACCCGCCACGCCCCGCCTGCATCCTGCTCGACCCGGGCGCTGCCGCCCAGATTGTCCGCCGCCCGCCTCGCCGCCCGCGCATCGGCCCAGGCCCCCGCCTGAACCCACTGGCCCGCTACTGGCGATGGCACTGTCGGGGCCCTGACCGCAGGGGTCGGAGCCTCATATCGCACGGGTTCAGATACCGGGGCCGCAGCCACCGCCCCCTGCCCGCCCGCCACCGACAGATAGGGCACCGGCCCGCGCAAGGCCGTCGGACCCGCCGCCACAGGCTCGGCCGCCGCATACTGCATCGTCGTGCCACCACCCTCGCGAGGGGCCCGGCCCAGGTAGCGCACCCGCACCTCGCCCACGCCCCGCTGCAACAGGTCCAGCGCCTCGGCCGCCCCGCGCGACAGATCGATGATCCGCCCTTCCGCGAACGGACCGCGATCATTGACCCGCACCACGATGCGCCTGCCATTGGCCAGGTTCGTCACCTCCACCAGCCCGGGCAGCGGCAGGGTCTTGTGTGCTGCCGTCAGCGCATGCATGTCGAACCGCTCGCCCGTCGCCGTCGGCCGCCCGTTGAACTGCGCTCCGTACCAGGACGCCAGACCCGTCTCGTCATAGTTCGGCTGTTCCTCGGGCCGGTACCACCGCCCACGGATCTGATAAGGGCGCATGGTCCCCGACACGATCGGTGCCGGATCGGTCACCACCGGCATCCGCCCGGCATCCGCCAGACGCCCGCCACCACCGATCCCGCCCGACGACGCCCCACTGGCGCACGCCGCCAGCAGCGACATCACCGCTGCCACGACCAGACCCTTCGCAATCCTCGCCGTCACCGCGCCGCTCCTGCCTCGAACTCAGGCGGGCAGTATCGGAGAACAGATTTCCGCTTTGGTTAACGCATCCTTCTGCGCTATGTCGCCGGTCCGCACGGCACTCCAGCCTCACAGGCTAGCCGTCGATCAGGAAGTGTGGCCGAGTGGTTTAAGGCACTGGTCTTGAAAACCAGCGACGGTGAAAGCCGTCCGTGGGTTCGAATCCCACCGCTTCCGCCATCGCTAGGCTCTAGACCACAGGCTCGGGCCGGTCGGCATGGATCAACCGCTCCCGCACATCGTCAGGCGCCGCCTCGGCCCAGCTCAACAGCTTGTCCAGCACAGGACACAGGGTCTGGCCCCATTCCGTCAGGTGGTACTCGACCTTGGGCGGCACCTGGGGGTGGACGATACGCGCGACGACACCGTCCACCTCCAGCTGTCGAAGCTGCTGGATCAGCATCTTCTGCGACACGCCGGGAATGGCCCGTTCCAGTTCCGAGAAGCGTCGGACGTTCGCTCCGAACAGCTGGAACAGGATGACCAGCTTCCACCGTCCCTCCAGAATCCGGATCACATTCTGGGCGCTCGAGGCGGCCGTCTGCGGGGTGTAATCCACCCGCTTACCGTCAGGTGAGTACCTTACTTTTTTGTCCGTACTTGTCATCCCGTCAGCTTATTTCCAGTTTGGTCGGGACACAACAGCCATGCCGGAGCGCCCGATGTTACCCGACCTGCCCAGACCCATCGCCGACTACGTGGCGGCCAATGCGCGCCTCGGCCTTGAAGGCATGGTCCAGCCCTTCGCCGCCGACGCCGTCGTGGAAGACGACCGGCATCGTCATGTCGGTCATGCCGAGATCCGGTCGTGGATCCAGCAGGAAACCCTCGACAGCAGGGCCATCTTCACCCCTGACACCCTGCATCACGAGGGCGACCACGTCGTCGTGGAGGGGCCTACAGCGGGTGACTTCAAGGGCAGTCCGCTGCGGTTCACCTTTCGCTTCACCCTGGATGGCGATGTCATCCGCGCGCTGAGGATCACGTTGTGACCGCGCGCCCTGATCCGACGGAGTTCGAGGGACAGAGGGTCCTGGTCACGGCTGGAACCAAAGGCGCGGGCCGGGCGACCGTGGACCGCTTCCTGGCGGGCGGGGCCCGCGTCATCACCGCCGCGCGGGAGCCCTCCCCCACGTCGAACGCGGCCGAGTTCGTCAAGGCCGACCTCCTGACGCTGGACGGGTGCGAGACCCTGGCCGAGGCGGCGATGACTCGTCTGGGCGGGATCGACATCATGGCCCATGTCGTCGGCGGCTCGTCGTCGCCCGCAGGCGGTTTCGCGGCCCTGAGCGAGGATCATTGGCGCACGGAACTCGATCTGAACCTGATGCCTGCCGTCCGTCTGGATCGGCTGCTGGCACCCCAGATGATCGCGCGTGGACATGGGGCCATCATCCATGTCGCCTCCATCCAGCGCGCCCTGCCGCTGCCGGAGTCCACCATCGCCTATGCGGCGGCCAAGGCGGCCCTGACCACCTACAGCAAGGCGCTGTCCAAGGAGCTTGGGCCGAAGGGCGTTCGGGTCAATGTGGTGTCGCCCGGCTGGATCGCGACCGAGGCAGCCGATGCCTTGCTCCAACGCATTGCGGCCGAGACCGGAGGGTCGGTGGAAGAGGCCCGGCAGACGGTCCTCGACGGGCTGGGCGGCATACCTCTTGGCCGCGCCGCCAGACCCGAGGAGGTCGCCGAACTGATCGTCTTCCTCGCCTCGACGCGGGCCTCCGCCATTCACGGTTCGGAATATGTGATCGACGGAGGCACCATCCCGACGGTCTGAACCGGGCGGCAACCGAGGGCCGGCTGATGGTGCCTTCCCGACCCCAATCCTCCCACCCATCTCGACCCCGCAGTGGAGACTCTCGTCCCTCACCGACCGCGAGTTTCTTACTCCGGCACCCTTGCGATCACCCCGCACCCTCCCCTTGTCAGTCCAGTCGGTATTGGCGGCGATACAGGCCGCGCTGGGGTCTTTCACATCGTCATCATCATCGGAACGCGGGCCTCTATGGGGCCTCGGCCCCGCCACACACCCGGCTGACACTCCGCGTTTCAAAACTGAAAAGGGCACCCCCCTTTTTTGGGGAGACACCCTCCCTTCTGGACCCTGTCCCAGCCGCATCGTTGTGGCGGGTGCCGCCTTCCGGGAACCGGTTCGCCCCAGCCCTGTTGGCTCTGGACCACTCATTCAGGGATCAGGACCATGGCCGATAAACAGTCTCAGGGACGCCAGGACAACGCCGCCTCGCCAGGCGGCAAGCCGGATCCCGCCACCTCGGACGATGCGGTGCGCCGGACCGGACTGAAGTCGCGCGAGGCTGCCGGGCCGGATGGGCCGGATGCCACGGTCGTCGGCGACACCTTCAAGACCGCGCCGGGCCAGTCCTCCGACAAGGCCGACTGACCGTAGAAGGCCTCACTCGGCGGGATCAGCGCTCCGGCCCGTCCCCACCACCTCGCCGATGTGGGCCACGCCCCTCGCCTCGGCGATCTGCATCTGGCGCTTGCGCTCGGCATAGCGGGCCTTCTGAATCTCGGACCGTTCGTCGTGGCAGCGGGGGCAGCAGACGCCTTCGACATAGTGGGTCGAGGCGCGGTCGGCTTCGCTGACCGGCATGCGACAACCCCGACACAGGCTGTGGGTGCCGGGGGTCAGGCCGTGGCCCACCGCGACCCGCTCGTCGAACACGAAGCATTCGCCCGACCACAGGCTCTGCTCCTTCGGCACCGTCTCAAGATAGCGCAGGATGCCGCCTTCCAGATGGTGCACGTCCTGCACCCCCTGCGCCTTCAGATAGGCCGTCGACTTCTCGCAGCGGATGCCGCCGGTGCAGTACATGGCCACGCGCGGCGGATGGGGCCGATCCAGCAGGCCGCGGCCCTCGCGCTCGAACCAGTCGGCGAACTCGCGAAAGCTGCGGGTGTTGGGCTGCACGGCCCCGGCAAAGGCCCCGATCGCGCCCTCATAGTCATTGCGCGTGTCGATCACGACGGTGTCCGGATCGGCGATCAGGGCGTTCCAGTCCTCGGGCGCAACATAGGTGCCGGCTTGGCGCACGGGATCCAGCCCGACCTGGCCCATGGTCACGATCTCGGCCTTGATCTTCACCTTCAGCCTCAGGAACGGCGGCGTGGCGGCGGTCGAGTATTTCACGTCCAGTTCGCCGAACCCCGGCATGGCCCGGATGCCGTCGATCACCGCCTCCACGGCCACGTCCGGCCCCGCGATCGTCCCGTTGATCCCCTCGGCTGCGACCAGCAGGATGCCGCGGACCTCGCTCCCGCACAGCCCCTTCAGCCGGTCGCGGACGGCGGCGCAGTCCGCGATGGGCGCAAAGCGGTACAGAGCTGCGACGCAGAACGGGGCAGCGACGCGGAACGGTGCGGGATCAGCAGCAGGGGCGGTCATGGGGTGCGCCCCATGCCACATCCGCCCGCCTCTGGCGAGCGTGCGGGCTCTAGCCCTGCTTCTCCAGTGGACCCAGGCCGCCGTCCGCCTGTGCCACCCGATACGTCGCCAGGACCCGCGCCTCGTACGGCTTGGCCAGGATGGTCGAAACCGTGTGCAGTTCCGCCGTCAGGGCCTCGGCCGTGAACTTCAGCAGCACAAACCCCTTGGCCTTCTGGTCGCAGAATTCGACCTCCGGATTCGCCTGGGTCAGGGCCATGCCCAGAGGGAAGGCCCCCAGGAAGTCGCCCGGCGAGGGGCTGGAGATGGCGCTGGTGCCGAACTCGACCCCCCGCCGCTCTCCGGCATCGTCCTTCAGGTCGTTGACCCAGAAGGCGTGGCTATCGCCGGCCAGCACTACGGGGGTCACACCCACCGCCTTGAAGGTCTGATACAGACGCTCGCGCCCGACCGGATAGCCGTCCCAGGCATCCAGATTGAACGGCAGGCCCGATTTGAACAGTTCGATCAACTGGGCCACCTGGGGCCGCACCGCCTCGGGCAGGCTGCCGATCATCGCCGCGATCTGCTGCGGACTGGCCATCTGCGACAGGTTCGGCCCGGCGACGCGGGCGGTGACCACCTGGTTGCCCAGCACCTGCCACGGCCGCCCCACCGCCTTCGATGCGGCCAACTCGCGGCCCAGCCATTCGCGTTGCGGCGCATCCAGCAGATCGCGCGAAGGGTCCGCCAGCCGCGAGCGGAACGCCGCCACGTCCGGCGCAGGCTGGCCGTCCGGACCGGCCGCGAAGGTCAGATCCTTCTCATAGGTCAGCTGTTCGCTGCGTCCCGACAGCCGCGTCTCGACCATCATCAGACTGGCCAGGTCGCCGAAATGGAAGGTCCGGTTGATCGCCTCGCGCATCGCGCCTGGGGCCGCTTCCCGAATGGGCATCCATTCGTAATAGGCCCTCAGAGCCGTGGCCTTGCGGGTCGCATAGTCGCCCTCGGTCTCCGGCTGATGGTTCTCGGCCCCGGAGACCCAGCTGTCGTTGGTCACCTCATGGTCGTCCCAGACGCAGATGAACGGGGCCCGCGCATGCGCCGCCTGCAGGTCCGGATCGGACTTGTACTGCGCGTGACGCAGCCGATAGTCCTCCAGGCTGACGATCTCGTGCGGCGGCTGCGGCAGGCGGCTCAGCGCCGCGCCCGTGACCATGCCATAGTCGTCGGCCTCGGCTCCGTACTCGTAGATGTAGTCGCCCAGATGAACGACGGCATCCAGCCGGTCCAGCTTGGCGATGGCGTCATAGGCGTTGAACAGTCCGCCCGGATAGAGCTGGCAGGAGACGACCGCCAGGCTCAGGTCGGGCGTCGCGCCCTCGGGCAAGGTCCTGACCTGACCGACAGGCGACACCACATCCCCCGTCACGAAGCGGTAGAAATACCCCTGCCCCGGCTCCAGCCCCTGGCCGTCCAGATCGTGCTTGACGGTGAAGTCCCGCTCGGCTCGCGCCCGCAGCCCGTTGGACGTCCGCACGATGTCGGCAAAGGCCTGATCCCGCGCCACCTCCAGCCGCACCTCGATGTCGCCGGAGTTGGCATCGGCCGGCGTCACCCGCGTCCAGAATACGGCGGAGTGCCGGTCCGGATCGCCGCTGGCCACTCCGTGCAGGAAGGCGACCGTGCCGGGCGTCTGTGCCCCCGCCTGACTGGTGGGCAGGGCCACGGCCCCGCCCCCGATCAGACCCAGAAGACTGCGGCGATCCATGTTCATGGCCATGCTCTCAATACCGGACCGAGAAGCCGACGCCGTAGCTGGCCCCGCGCCCGGCGATAAAGGTCGGCAGGCCCAAAGCATCCCCCGTATTGCCCGCATCCTTGATGTATTCCTCGTCCAGGATGTTGTCCCCGAACGCCTCCACACCCCAGTTGCCGGAGTTCGGCGCATAGCGGATGCGCAGATTCAGCAGGCCATAGCTGTCCTGAAACTCGTCCTGCACAAGATCAGCCACGAAGTTGCGGGTCTGCAATGCTGGCAGGTCGTTGTTGTCGTCGAAGAAGGTCTTGGACTGCCAGGTATAGCTCGGCTGGACCTCGATCCGCCCATCGCCTGCGGTCACCCGCCAGGTCGCACCGATCGATGCCTTGTGGTCTGGCGACAGGCGGAAGCGGTTGCCATCGAAGATGCCCGCCTCGAACCGCGAGTGGTTATAGGCGTAGGTGGCGAAGACGTCGAAGGCGTCGAAGACCTCATACGTCGTCTGGCCCTCGAAGCCATACGACGTCGCCTCGCCGGCATTGGTGGTGATGAAGGTGGTCCCGTTCTGGATCGTCGTCTGGAAGTTTTCGTAACCGTAGTAGAAGGCGGCGCCTTCCAGACGCAGGCGACGATCCATCAAGGCCGTCTTGGCCCCGACCTCGAAACTGTCGACCGTCTCGGCGTCGATGACGTTGAAGGTCGGGGCGCCCAGCGGCGCGGACGGTCCGCTGACACTCAGCACCTGCGGACGACGACCGCGCGCATAGTTGGCATAGACGCTGGCGTCGTCGGACAGGGCATAGCGGGCGGTCAGACGCCAGGTGAAGCCGTCATCCTCCAGATCCTGATAGACGAAGTCGCCATTGTTGGCCGTCGGCTGCGAGGTCAGGCCAAACAGGGGCAGGACGTTGGCGGGCAGGTTCACGGCATTGGGGTTGGCCAGACCGGCTAGCAGGGCCGGCACTTGGGCTGCGGGCACCGCGCCGCTCAGGATCGCCAGCAAGCCACCGGCAATGGAGCGACCATTGGCGACGGAACTGGCATAGCCCGTGGTCTTGTCGTCGGTCGTGTAGCGCAGCCCCGCCGCAAACTCGAGCCGCTCGGTGGCCTTGAAGGTGACGTCTGCGAAGACGTCATAGGAGGTCAGTTCCGCGCTGTTGATCGGGATCTCGATATGGCCCGCCTTCAGATTGGCCGCGATCGGCGCGGCAAAAGCCCCTGCTCCCAGCGGCGTCAGGGCTGCGGTCAGGAAGCCTGCCGCCACGGTCGAATAGGCCGCCGACGGCAAGGTGTTGCGGCCCGCCGTCGTCGGCGACCCATCCAGAAGGCCACCCAGCTGGGCCAGGGCCATCCGCTCGTCGAACTGGGTCGGCGTGCGCTGAGAGCCTTCTTCGCGGAACCAGCCGGCGCCGACGAAGCCGCTGAAACGTCCGCCGTCGTCATAGGCCAGACGGAACTCCTGGCTCCATTGCTGGCCTTCCGCATCCTCCGCCGCCGTCAGGATGGGGAGCGACAGGCCATCGGCATCGAACGTCTCATAGGAGTTGAACTCGCGATAGGCAGTGGTCGAGTTCAGGCTAAGCGATGGCGTCAGGTCCCAACGCACCAGCCCCGTCACGCCCCAGACCTCGCGATCCAGACCCAGGGTCTTGCCACCGTCGAAGTTGGCGAAGGGCGTCAGGGCTGCGCCCTCCCAGGGCTCGGCACTGCCCAGCACTGCGCCCGTCGCAGGATCGGACGGCAGGTAGAAGTTGGACTTGAAGGACGTGCCCGACGCCTCGTCCTGCTGATAGTTGGCGATCACGTCGATGCGCAAAGCCTCTGACGGACGCCAGGCCCCCGACAGACGAAAAGCCTGCGTGTCGATGCTGTTGTAGTCGTCGATTCCCAACAGGTTCTCGACGGAGCCATCCCTTGTTTTCAGCCGGGTGGCGAAGCGGATTGCTGCGTCGTCGCCCAGCGGCACATTGATCATGCCATCATAGCGCCGATAGGCGTAATCGCCGGCTTCTACCGAAGCGGCGGCGTCGAATATGCCGGGACGCGCGCGATTCTGGACGATGTTGACCGCCCCGATCAAAGCGCCGCGACCATAGAGGGTCGACTGCGGCCCCTTGGCGATCTCGACCCGCTCCAGATCGAACAGCTCGACATAGGACCCGCGCGACTTGGAGATGGAGACGCCGTCCTGGAACACCGACACGCGAGGCTCGGCGGTCGAGGCCCCCGAATCGGAGGTGATGCCGCGCATCACGAAGCCGGGGTTGTTGGGTGATTGGTTCTGCACCAGAAAGCCGGGCACGAAGGCCGAAAGCTGGTCGAACTCCTGAACGCCCAGCTTCTCCAGGAAATCGCCGGTATAGGCCGTCAGGGCAAACGGCACCTCGATCGGATCTTGAGCCCGCAGCTGGGCGGTGACGATGACCTCGTCCAGCTCGGTCGTGTCCGGGGCGTCCTGGGCCACCGCGCCATTTGCCAGACCGGCAAAGGCCAGCCCCGCCGCCGCGCAAAGCAGTCTTGTCTTGAAACCGATCGAAGTGCGCATGGTGTCCCCCGCTGAAATGCAGGGTCCGGAGGTAACCAGCGTTCATGCACGGCAGACGACGGTCCGACGCAGGAACCGTGAAGCTATGCCGACGCCCCCATGACGATCGGTCCGCGCAAGGAGGGAATGATCAGACCAGGCGGCTCTGCACTACCGCCGCCTCGATGAAGCCGGCGAACAGCGGATGTGGCGCGAACGGGCGGCTTTTCAGCTCGGGGTGATACTGCACGCCGACGAACCACGGATGGTCCTCGCGCTCGATCGTTTCGGGCAGGACGCCGTCCGGAGAGAGGCCCGCAAAGATCAGCCCCGCCTTGGCCTCGATCGCCTCGCGGTAGTTGATGTTGACCTCATAGCGATGGCGGTGACGCTCGCTGATGGTGGTCGTGCCGTACATCTGGGCGATCTTGGACCCGGCTTTCAGAGTCGAATCATAGGCTCCCAGCCGCATGGTGCCGCCCAGGTCGCCGCCCTGCTGGCGCAGCACCCGCTGATTGCCCTGCGTCCATTCGGTCATCAGGCCGACGACGGGCTCCGACGTCGGGCCGAATTCGGTCGAAGACGCCTTGGGATAGCCTGCCAGGTTCCGCGCCGCCTCGATGACCGCCATCTGCATGCCGAAACAGATGCCGAAATAGGGGATGTTGCGCTCGCGGGCGAACCGCGCCGCCTCGATCTTGCCCTCCGACCCCCGCTCGCCGAAACCGCCGGGGACCAGCACGGCGTGGGCACCCTGCAATCGTTGCTCGCAGGCCTCGCGGTCGCCCTCGAAAGTATCGGCCTCGACCCAGTCGATGTTGACCTTGACGTTGTTGGCGACGCCGCCGTGATGCAGCGCCTCGATCAGGGATTTGTACGCGTCTTTCAGCACCGTGTATTTGCCGACCACGGCGACGGTGACCTCGCCATCGGGATGCAGGCGTCGCTGGGCGATGGTTTCCCAGCGCGACAGGTCCGGCGCGGGGGCGTCGGTCATGCCGAAATGCTCCAGCACCTCGGCATCGAGCCCCTCGCGGTGATAGTCGAGCGGCACGGCATAGATGTCCGCACTGTCCATCGCCTGGATCACGCCGCTGGGCCGCACATTGCAGAACAGGCCTATCTTGCGCTTCTCGTCCTCGGGAATCGGAAACTCGCAGCGGCACAGCAGGATGTCGGGCTGGATGCCGATGGAGCGCAGCTCCTTGACCGAATGCTGCGTCGGCTTGGTCTTCATCTCCCCGGCGGTCTTGATGAAGGGCAGCAGGGTCAGGTGGACGAAGCAGCTCTGGCCGCGAGGCAGGTCCTGGCCCAGTTGGCGGATGGCCTCGAAGAAGGGCAAGCCCTCGATATCGCCGACGGTCCCGCCGATCTCGACCAGCACGAAGTCCACATCCTCGCCATCGTCGGTCAGGGCGGGCGTCAGGCAGAACTGTTTGATCTGGTCGGTGACGTGCGGAATGACCTGGACGGTCGCGCCGAGGTAATCCCCGCGCCGTTCCTTCTCCAGGATCGTTGAATAGATGCGGCCCGTGGTGATGTTGTCGGACTTGGCCGCAGACACCCCCGTGAACCGCTCATAGTGACCCAGGTCCAGATCGGTTTCGGCCCCGTCATCGGTGACGAAGACCTCGCCGTGCTGATAGGGGCTCATCGTGCCCGGATCGACGTTCAGATAGGGATCCAGCTTGCGCAGGCGGACCTTGTAGCCGCGCGCTTGCAGAAGCGCGCCGAGAGCGGCTGAGGCGAGGCCTTTTCCCAATGAGGAAACCACGCCGCCGGTGATGAACACGTAACGGGCCATGGGAGATCACCTTACCGCTGATTCGGCGGCATTGCTGGACAGACTATTGGGGCGGGAGCGGAAGGCGGGGATAACCTCCCCGCCCATCCTTATTGTGCCGGTGCGGGCTGGGCCGGAGCCGGGGTCACAGCCGGGGCTGACGGCTGCGACAGGCTGTTTTCCAGATCCTGAAGCGAAGGCGCGGTCGGTGCGGCCGGGGTCGGCGCGGCGGGGGTTCCGGCAGGTGCCGTCTGGCCCGAAGGCGGCGTGGCCAGTGCGCCGATGGCGTCGGGGTCCACGATCGACTGGCTGGCCCGCTCGACATTGCCCAGAATGGTCAGGCCGACGGCCAGCAGAAAGAACAGCGAAGCCAGAACCCAGGTCGTCTTGGTCAGCAGATTACCCGCGCCACGCGCCGTCATCATGCCCGACGGGCCTCCGCCCATGCCGAGCGCGCCCCCTTCGGAGCGCTGGATCAGGATCACGCCGGCAAGCGCGATCGAGACGAGGATCATGGCGACGAGGAGAATGGTCTGGAGCATGGCAGCCGATATGTGTGGCGCGAGGCCGCGCCGATCAAGCGGCGGCGTCTATCATTGTTGATGCGTGGGAGCAAACGGGCTTGAGCGATCAGGCGGCCCGGATGATGCCCAGGAAATCCGCGGCCTTGAGCGACGCCCCGCCGACCAGCGCGCCTCCCACTTCCGGAACGGCCAGGATGTCGGCGGCATTGTCCGGCTTGACCGAGCCGCCGTAAAGGATCGGGACGGCCGATACGCCCAGGCCAAGGCGCTCGATCATGGCGCTGCGCACCGCACGGTGAACCTCTTCGACCTGCTGGAGCGTCGGCGTCAGGCCGGTACCGATCGCCCAGACGGGCTCATAGGCCACTGCGAACGATTGCCCTGCCAGAGCGGCTGGCAGGGATTGCATCACCTGACGGCGCACGACCTCGACCGCCTGCCCCGCCTCGCGCTGCGCCAGCGTTTCACCTACGCAGACGATGGGAGCCAGACCTGCATCGAAAGCCGCCTGAGCCTTGGCAGCGACGAGGGCGTCTGTTTCGCCATGCCCCTGACGCCGCTCGGAATGGCCGACGATGACCAGAGTCGCACCGGCATCGGCCAGCATCGCGGCGGACACCTCGCCAGTGAAGGCCCCCCTAGGCTCCGGGCTGCAATCCTGCCCCCCGATTTCTACGACGCTGTCTTTCACGCGATCGGACATGCGCTGGACCAGGGTAGCCGGGGGACACACAGCAACGCGGCAGGAAGCAGGGCCATTCGCCAGTTCGGAGACGAGGACATCGACCTCGGCCAGATCGGCGGCCAGGCCGTTCATTTTCCAATTTCCGGCGATCAACTTCACGGATTGTTTCATGCGCGACTGTCTAGGTCGCCATACGGGCGGAAAGCAAGATGCCAAGACCAACGCCCGGCTTCTGCCATCATCCCATGGCGTCGTCTTGCCGTCGGGGGGCGCAAAGCCCTATAGCCCCCGCATTACCCCTTGCCGACGATCCTCCAGGACCGATTCATGCTGACCCTGTTCCGCAACTTCGCCAAATCCAAATGGGCCGTCGGTCTGCTGGTCCTGCTAGGGCTGGCTCTGGTGGTCACAGGCGGCACCCAGATGGACGTGCTGGGTAACCTGGGTCCGAAACACATCATCAAGGCGGGTGACCGCAGCATCGATGCGCCGCAGTTCCGGGCCGAGATGGATGCCATCCTGCGTCAACAGGGCGAACAGGCCGGTCGCGCCGTGACCTTCGAAGAACTGACGGCAGGCGGCGGCCTGACACAGTATCTGTCGCAGAAGGCCGAAACGATGGGCTTCCTGGCTTGGGCCGCCAAGGTGGGCGTTCGCCCCAGCGCCGAACTGGTGTTGAGCCGCATTCGTCAGGAAAGCGCCTTCTTCGACACCCTGACCGGCCAGTTCAGCCAGGAGCAGTACGTCTCCATGCTGCAGCAGAACAATCTGACGCCAACCATGTTCGAGCAGGAGCAGCGCGACCAGTATACCCAGCGCCACATCGGGGCCGCCATGGGAGCTGGAGCCCGCCTGCCGCGCGTTTATGCCGCCGTCCTGGCCAATCAGTCGCTGGCGACCCGTGACGCACGCTGGTTCACCGTCACCCAGACGATGGCCGGGACCGCCGGGACGCCGACCGACGCCCAACTGACCGCCTTCATGGCCGAGAACGCCGCTCAGATCCGCAATCCGGAGTTCCGCAGCGCCACTGTCATCCTGTTCGACAATGCCGCCGATGCCGCGGCCGGTGTGACGGAGGAACGCATCGCCGAGCGCTTTGAACTGCGCCAGGAAAGCCTGGCCCAGCCGGAGCGCCGGACGTTCACGACATTGACCGCTCCAAACCGCGAGACTGCGCAGCGCATCTCTGCCGCGCTCAAGTCCGGACAGACGCCCCAAGCCGTCGCCCAGGCCAATAATCTTCAGCCTGCCGACTATGCCGACACGCCGCGCAGCGCTGTGGGCGACCCCGCCGTTGCCGCCGCTGTCTTTGGCCTGTCGGCCGATCAGGTGTCCGACCCGATCCAGGCCCGCGTCGGCTTCGTGGTCGCCAAGGTCACCACCATTACCGAAGGTCGCCCCGTCACCCTGGCCGACGTTCGCCCCCAGATCGTTGAAGAGCTTCAGGCCGAGGCCGTGCGCGCCGGCATCTTCCGCCGCGTCCAGGCCTATGAGGCGGCTCGCGGCGAGGGCAAGTCGGTTGACGACACCATTGCCCAGGTCGGAGCCCGCGCCCTGCCGGTCCAGCTCGTGACACAGGACGGCCGGTTCCAGAACGGTTCCCAGTTCAACGGCCCGCCGCGCATTCTGGAGTCCATGTGGACCCTTTCGAAAGGCGCTGCCAGCGAGGTCATCGATGCCGGTAATAGCCAGTATTTCGTCGTCCGCCTGGACGAGATCGTGCCCTCTGCCCTACCGCCTCTGGCCGAAATTCGTGCGCCCCTGGCCCAGCAATGGGTGTTGCGTGAGAACGCCCGCCTGCTGACGGACAAGTCCAACGCCCTGGCCGCTCGCGTTCGTGGTGGAGAGGACATCGCCGCCGTCGCCGCCTCGGTCGGGGCTCAGGTCCAGACCCGCACCGCAATGTCTCGCGAAAGCCAGGAAGAGGTCGGCCCCGGCGTCTTCCGCGGAGCCTTCACGACCGCCAAGGGCGAGGTCTTCACGGGCCAACAGACCAACGACAGCTTCGTCATCGGCCGCACTGAGGCGATCACGGCACCCGCCCCGGCCCTCGCCGCGCCTCTGGCCCAGCAGATCGGGCCGCAGTTGGGTCAGGAGAACATGAACGGCGTGCTGCAGACGGTCTTGAAGGCCGCTGCTGAACGCATCGAGGTGGGCTATGACGAACCGGCTGCCCGCGTAGCTCTGGGCCTGCCCGAAACGGCACCCGCCACGCCTGCGGGGGCCAGCCCCGGCGCAGCGACCGCACCGCGCGCTCCCGCCCCGGCGCAATGACGACAGCCTTCACCGAAGCCCGGTTCGATGATTTCGCAGCGGGCTGGGCCGAAGGACGACCCCAGGTCGTCACGCGTCGGCTGGTCGACGACCTGGAGACGCCCGTATCTGCTTTTTTGAAGGTCGGGCACGGCCGGACCCACGCCTTTCTTCTGGAGTCGGTCGAGGGTGGGGCCGTCAACGGCCGCTATTCGATTATCACGCGGGATCCGGACGTCGTCTGGCGCTGTCGGGATGGTCAGGCCGAAGTGGCGCGAGGCGCTGCGATCGACACGGCGGCCTATGTTCACGAGCCGCAGGATGCGCTGACGTCCTTGCGTAGCCTGATGGCCGCGTCGCAGTTCACCCTGCCCGAAGGTCTGCCGCCCATGGCCGCCGGTCTGTTCGGTGTCTTCGGCTATGACATGGTCCGACTGCTGGAGCCTCTGGGTGACGCCAATCCCGACCCGCTGAACCTGCCCGACGCTGTCCTGACGCGTCCGACCCTGGTCGCCGTTTTCGATTCGGTTAGCCACGAGATCGTTCTGGTCGCCGCCGCCTATCCGGATGGCGGCGAGTATGCCGAGGCCGCCTGGAATTCTGCCACCCGGAGGCTCGACGCCTTCGAGCGCGACCTGCGCACACCCCTGCCCGCCATTCCCGCCGCCGTGCCCGCCGAGATCGCGTCGTTCGCATCGCCTGTCGATGGTGCGGGCTTCAGCGACCTGGTCGCCAAGGCCAAGGACTATATCGCGGCGGGCGACATCTTTCAGGTCGTGCTCAGCCACCGGTTCTCGGCCCCATGGGACGGCGACCCCTTCGCATTTTATCGCTCGCTGCGTCGTCGGAACCCGTCACCCTATCTGTTCTACCTGAACTTCGGCGACTTCCAGCTGGCCGGGTCCAGCCCCGAAATTCTGGTGCGACTGAAGGAAGGGCGCATCACCATCCGTCCCCTGGCCGGTACCCGTCCGCGCGGCGAAACTGCAGAGATCGACCGCGCGCTGGAGGCGGAACTGCTGGCCGATCCCAAGGAGCGCGCCGAGCACCTGATGCTGCTGGATCTGGGCCGAAACGACGTTGGCCGAGTTTCCGCTCCCGGTACGGTCGAGGTCATCGAGAGCTTCCGCATCGAACGCTACAGCTCGGTCATGCACATCGTCTCGGAAGTTCAGGGCGCGGCCGACCCCGCGCTGGACGCCGTCGACACCCTTCTGGCCGCCTTGCCCGCCGGTACCCTGTCGGGTGCGCCGAAGGTGCGGGCCATGGAAATCATCGACGAGCTGGAATCCACCAAGCGCGGCGTCGGCTATGGCGGGGGTGTCGGCTACATCTCGGCGGGCGGCGAGGCAGACATCTGCATCGTCCTGCGCACCGCCCTGTTTACCGATGGCCAGATTTTCGTCCAGGCGGGCGCAGGTGTCGTCGCCGACAGCGACCCGGCCGCCGAATATGCCGAGACCCGCGCCAAGGCCAATGCCCCCATGCGGGCCGCCGAGGACGCCTGGCGTTATCCGTTCGGCAATCGCTAGCGGGTCTGGCTGATCTCGTTGGGAGCCGGAAAGCTGACGCCAGCCCCCAGCACCATCACCCCCGCCATGGCCACGGCCGACACAGCCGCCAGCGCGGCCGCGGCCAAGGAGGCATAGGCACTACCCGCCGAGACCGGCTTGGCCGTCAGCAGCAGACGCACCTTGTCGAAGTCTGTCGGTGTCACGGGCCCCTCCGTTCGGCTGTCCCGAAATCGGACAGAAACGGTTAACGGGCGCTTACTGTCGCGGCACCTTGGCGTGAGCGCCCTCACCCCCTAGAACCGCCCGCATGATCCTGGTCGTCGATAACTACGACAGCTTTACCTACAACCTCGTCCACTACCTCGCGGAGTTGGGCGCGGAGACGCGCGTCGTGCGCAACGACGACCTGACGGCGGCCGATGCCTGGGCGTTAAAGCCGGAAGCCGTCCTGCTGTCGCCCGGCCCCTGCACCCCCAACGAGGCCGGCATCTGCCTCGCCTTGCTGGACACCGCGCCGCTGGACATGCCGATCTTCGGCGTCTGCCTCGGCCATCAGGCGATGGGTCAGGCGTTCGGCGGCGACGTCATCCGCGCCAAGGCCCTGATGCACGGCAAGACCTCGCCCATGCTGCATGAGGGCAAGAGCGTGTTCGCAGGCCTGCCCTCGCCGTTCACCGCGACTCGCTATCACTCGCTGGCCGTCAAACGCGAGACCCTGCCCGATGTGCTGGAGGTTACCGCCTGGACCGCAGACGGCGAGATCATGGGCCTGGCCCACCGGACGCGCCCGATCCACGGCGTGCAGTTCCACCCCGAATCCATCGCCACCGAACACGGTCACGACCTGTTGGCCAACTTCCTGGACCTCGCCAACGTCAAGCGCCGGGCGATGGTCTGAGCATGGCCGACGATGTGAAGGGGTTGCTGGCAAAGCTGGTCGAGGGCCGTGTGCTGTCCAGCGAGGAGGCCCATGCCTTCTTCGCGGCATGCCTGCGCGGCGAGCCGACCCCGGCCCAGGTCGCCGCGGCTGTTACCGCCCTGCGCATCCGCGGCGAGACGGTGGATGAGATCGCCGCCTTCGCCACCGCCATGCGCGACGCGGCCCTGACGCTAGATCATCCTTACGACGTCATCGACACCTGCGGCACGGGTGGTGACGGCCAGCACACCTTCAATATTTCGACCGCTGCAGCCCTCGTGCTGGCCGGTGCCGGTTTGAAGGTCGCCAAGCATGGCAACCGGGCGCTCAGCTCGAAATCCGGCTCGTCGGATGTCTTGGCGATGCTGGGTGTCAATATGGCCGCCACACCCGCCCAGCAACTGCGGGCACTTGAGACGGCCGGCATCGCCTTCCTGTTCGCCCCGACCTACCACGGGGCCATGCGGCATGTCGGTCCCGTGCGGGCCGAGATCGGGTTCCGCACGGTCTTCAACCTGCTTGGGCCGCTGTCCAACCCCGCCGGAGCCAAACGCCAGGTCATGGGCGTCTATGATTCACGCCTGCTTGAGCCGCTGGCCGAAGTTCTTGGCCGACTGGGGGCGACCCGTGCCTGGACCGTCCACGGCCAGGGCCTCGACGAACTGACCACCACGGGCCCTACCGAGGTGGCGGAATGGAAGGACGGCACCGTGCGCCGCTTCACCGTCACTCCTCAGGACGCAGGCCTGCCGCTGGCGTCCATCAACGACATTCGCGGCGGCGATGCAGAGGTCAATGCCGCCGCCCTGACCGCCCTGCTGGCGGGTGAGCGCGGACCCTACCGCGATATCGTCCTGCTCAACGCGGCCGCCGCCCTGGTAGTGGGCGAGCGGGCCGACGATCTGGCCCAGGGTGTGACACTGGCTGCCGGCGTCATCGACGACGGCCATGCCGCACAGGCCCTCACAGCCCTCGTCACGGCGACCAATACCCCTATCGAGGACGACCCGGCATGACCGACATTCTCAGCGAGATCGCCGCTTACAAGCGCGAGGACGTCGCCGCCCGCAAGGCTCGGACGTCCCAGTCGGCCATCGAAGCCCTGGCTGCGACGGCCTCGGCCCCGCGTGGCTTTCGCGCTGCGCTGGAGCGGCACGTCGAGGACACGGGTCGCCCCGCCCTGATCGCCGAGATCAAGAAGGCCAGCCCGTCCAAGGGGCTGATCCGCTCCGATTTCGACCCGCCCGCCCTGGCGCGCGCCTATGAGCGCGGCGGGGCCAACTGCCTGTCCGTTTTGACCGACGGCCCCAGCTTTCAGGGCGACGACACCTTCCTGGGCCAGGCGCGCGACGCGACCGCCCTGCCCTGTTTGCGCAAGGATTTCCTGGTCGACCCGTGGCAGGTGGCCGAGAGCCGGGCGCTGGGGGCTGACTGCATCCTGATCATCCTGGCCATGATCGACGACACCCTCGCCGCCGAGCTTCTGGCCGAGGCCGAGCGGTTCGGCATGGATGCCCTGATCGAGACGCATGACGAGGCCGAGATGTCCCGCGCCTGCATGCTTGTTGCAGATCGGGGCGACGCCCTGGTCGGCATCAACAACCGGTCGCTGCGCACCTTCGAGGTCGATCTGGACACCACCGCCCGCCTGGCCATGCTCAGCCCCGTCCGCGCCCTGCTGGTCGCCGAAAGCGGCATCTTCACCGCGGAGGACATGACCACGATTTCGGAAGCGCACGCCCAAGCCGCACTGGTCGGCGAGAGCCTGATGCGTCAGGCGGATGTGGAGGCGGCGACGCGGGCTTTGCTGAAGTAAAACGGACTTTTGTAAAGAGAATGCTAGAAGACTACTGTGTGGAAGACAGCGTTACGTCGCCCCCAAAAGTTCATCGACCGCTTTTTCTGCAGCCAGAGACTTCGAATTAACTCTCCATTCGACAATCGCTAGAATGATAATTCCTAACGCTATTGGCCCCAAGGCAATCGTGAGGCTTGCATAAACCAGCGTCGTCAACATCGAATATAGCATTGCTCCAATGAGCAACACCCAACTCAATACCCTCCATGCAACATACTTAGCTGCAAAAATACGCTTCCGAAGAAGTCGCGCTGAAATATCAAACTCACCACTAGCGCGGCTTGCCACAATTTCTCGCACAGCCGCATCGATCATCTCCTCGGCGGTTTCACGATCAAGTCTTTTACGTAAATCGTCGGTCAACGCCTCGCGGCTCTCGCCCAGAGTTAAACGCTCAAGTACGACCCGTCTGACTTTCTCGAGCCGAATTTCGTCCATAGCGATCCCCCAACGCAGTTCAAAATCACAGGGCTCAAGATGTACTTTAGCGCCATGGCTCGGGAAAGGTGTGTCAGCCCATCGACACTGGTTTCCCGTTAAGTTGACATTAGGCAAGAACACTTACAGAACATCGGCAACGGTTCACGCCTTGTTCTGGACGATTCGACGCCATGCTCACGCGCAAACAGCACGAACTTCTGATGTTCATCCATGAGCGGATTCAGGAGACGGGCGTCTCGCCCTCCTTTGACGAGATGAAGGAGGCGCTGGATCTGGCGTCCAAATCGGGCATTCACCGGCTGATCACGGCGCTGGAGGAGCGCGGCTTCATCCGCCGCCTGGCGCACCGGGCGCGGGCTCTGGAAGTGACCAAACTGCCGGATCAGGCCGCGACCGGCGGTCGCGCCGCCCGTGCGCCTTTCCGTCCGGGCGTGATCGAGGGGGGGCGCACATCGTCCGCCGAGCCCGCCAACGACACCCGCGAACTGTCTCTGATGGGCAAGATCGCCGCCGGTACGCCCATCGCCGCCATCGAGCACGAGACCGCCCGCTATCCGGTGCCGGAATCCATGCTGGGGGCCGGTGAGCACTACATCCTCGAGATCGAGGGCGATTCCATGATCGAGGCCGGAATTCTGAACGGCGACATGGTCATCATCAAGAAGTCCGACAGCGCCAACTCCGGCGAGATCGTGGTCGCCCTGGTCGAGGGCGAGGAAGCCACACTGAAACGCCTTCGCAAGAAGGGCGGATCCATCGCCCTGGAACCGGCCAACCGCAACTATGAAACCCGCATATTCGGCCCCGATCAGGTCGAGGTGCAGGGCAAGCTGGTCGGGCTTCTGCGCCAATATCACTGAGTTGGCGTAGGGTTGGAGCGCGGACCTCCAGGTCCGCCCTTTGGCAGCGGAAGACCGCGGACCTAGAGGTCCGCGGTCCGCTTACGGCCCTTCGCTGGTTTCCGCGTCACCGAACCGGCTCCACGGCCGGTCGCCCCTGACGTCAGAGGTCCAGACCCCACGCCATCCACTGGCCGACGCCGGATCGCGCCACAGCTCGACAGCGCCGCCGCGCGCATAGTCGGTGCCGTCCAGAAGCAGCCGGTTGGCGCAAGCGGTTGGCACGGCCGAGACCGACGCTCGCACCGAGACGACTTCGGCGGTCGCGCACAGGCCCGCGAGTTGCTCGTCCGACGGAGCCTTCTTGCCCCACCAGACGGCGACTGGCCCTGACGCGGGCGCATCCGGCGCACAAGAGAAGCGTGTGCAGGTCCAGCCCTCGGCCTGCCGCTCGACCGGCTCGACACCCCGCCTGCGGCTCCACACATCGATGGCGAACTGGCGGACACCCGGGCGGGTAACCACGGCCTGTACCTCTCGCACGAAGGCCGCCTGCGTCCCGCTGTCGCCAATCCACAGGTCCGGCGTGGGGGCTCTGGGCCAGACCATGACCGCCATGGCCAGCGGCAAACCCAGCCAGCGCAGCGGCCCGCGCCACAGGCAGCAGAACAACACACCCAAAAAGGCGATGGGCAGGACATAGTCCGGGGCGCTGGCCACCGTTCGAACCGCGCCGGGCAGACCCGCCGTCCACGCCCCGATCGCCAGCATCAGGCCTATCCCCTGCCCGGCCAGCCACAGGAACGGTGCGCCAAGACCCAGCGGCTCAAGCAAGGCCCCCAAGGCCAAGGCCGGCATGATCAGGAAGTCCGACAGCGGAGCCGTCGCCAGATTGGCCAGCAGGCCATACATGGCCGTGCGGTTGAAATGCTGCATGGCGAAGGGGCCGGTCGCCGCCCCGGCTACCAGACTGGCCATCACCGCCGCCGCCAGCCAGACACCGGTCTGCTGAACCATCCGAATGGGCCAAGGCACGGAAATCTCGCGCGGCCGCCGGGGCCAAGCCTCGACCAGGGCAACCAGCGCCGCGGTGGCCGCGAACGACATCTGGAAGCCCGGCGTGACGATGGCCTCCGGCTGCAAAAGTAACACCACGAAGGCTGCCACCGCCAGCGCATGCATGGTGATCGCCTGTCGATCCAGCAGGATGGCGATGAAGGCGATCGATGCCGTGATCGCCGCCCGCTCCGCCGGTGGCGGATGGCCCGACACGACCAGATAGGTCCCCACAGCGATCAGTCCGCCCCAGGCCGCGACCTTCTTGCCGGAGACCCTCAGCGCCAGCCACGGCCAGCAGGCCACCAGAAATCGCACCAGAAAGAAGGCGAACCCGCCGACCACCGCCATGTGCAGGCCCGAGATCGACAGAATGTGCGCCAGGCCCGAATCCCGCATGATCTCGACCTCGGCGGGATCCAGCCAGGCCTCCTGCCCCGTGGTCATGGCCGCCGCCACGCCGCCGGTGCGTGGCCCCAGCCGCTCGACAATGCGCCGTGCGAGATCGAACCGCATCCCGTTGACAGCCATGGCTGCGCGCAGGCTCCACGGAGGCGGGGCCAGATCGATGTCTCTCGGCTCGCCCAAGCCAAACGCCACGCCGCCCAGGCTCTGAAAATAGGCGTTGCGACCGAAATCGTAGGCACCCGGACTGGCCGGGGCCGGCGGGGGATTGATGATGGCGAACAGCCGAATGGCGGTGCCGGGTTCCGGGATCGCACCACGAACCGTGGCTCTCAGGCGCTCGGGCGTGTCCTCCGGTGCCAGTCCGCGCACCCGCACCGGGGCGATCACCACCCGTGGTCCTGCAGAGCCGGGGCTGTCGACATCGACGACCCAACCCTCGACTACCGTCGGCTCGGCCATCGCAGGCGCGATGGGGGCCGCCACGGCATCGGTCCGCAGTTTCGAAACAGCCAGGCCCAGGGCGAAACAGGCCAACAGCATCAGAGGCAGGGTCCACAGCCTCGCCGCGCCTCGCCATCGCGAGATCAGCCAGACTCCCGCCGCCACCGCCGCGATCAGGAGAAGCGGCCACAGCGGGGGCTCGACCTTCAGGCCGAAATAGACGGCGCACCCGCCGCCGAAGGCGACCGGGGCCCACATGCGCCAGCGCAGGGTCTGGGCCGCAACCTGGGCCGACAGGAAGGCAAGAATCCGCGACCCAGCCGTGGGCTTTGTCGCGGCGGGCGCTATAACGCCCCCCATGACCTCCACGCCCGTCCCCGCCACGTCCGAAGTCGTCACCCGCTTCGCCCCCTCGCCGACCGGATATCTGCACATAGGAGGGGCAAGGACGGCGCTTTTCAACTACCTTTACGCGAAAGGCCGGGGCGGCAAGTTTCTGGTCCGCGTCGAGGATACCGATCGCGAGCGGTCGACCGACGATGCGGTCAAGGCCATCTTCGACGGCCTGAGCTGGCTGGAGCTGTTTGCGGACGAAGAGCCCGTCTTCCAGTTCAGCCGCGCCGATCGCCATCGGGAGGTCGCCAATGTACTGCTGGAAAGCGGCCAGGCGTATCGCGACTTCCTGACGGCCGAGGAGACGGGGGCTCTGCGCGATCAGGCCAAGGCCGAGGGACGGGCATTCGAATCGCCCTGGCGCGACCGCACGCCGACCGTCGACGACCTGATGCAGCCGCACACCGTCCGTTTTCGCCGTCCTGCTGACACCGCCGTGCTGGTCGAGGATGCCGTGCAAGGTGCCGTGCGATGGGACTCGGCCTCGCTCGACGACCTGGTCATCCTGCGGTCGGACGGCGCGCCGACCTACAATCTGGCCGTGGTGGTGGACGATCACGACATGGGCGTGACCCACGTCATTCGCGGCGACGACCATCTGAACAACGCCGCGCGCCAGAGTCTGATTTATGACGCCTTGGGCTGGACGCGGCCGACCTTCGCCCACATCCCTCTGATCCACGGGCCGGACGGTGCCAAGCTCTCCAAGCGGCACGGGGCTCAGGCGGTGCATGAATATGCCGAAATGGGTTATCTGCCCGAGGCCATGCGCAACTATCTGGCCCGGCTAGGCTGGGCGCACGGCGATGACGAGCTGTTCAACGACGAACAGGCGCGGGAGTGGTTCGATCTGGACGGCGTGGGCAAGGCCCCGGCGCGGCTGGACTTCGACAAACTGGCCCACGTCAACGCGCACTGGATCCGACTGGCCGATGACGACCGCTTGGCCAAGATGACGCTGGATACGCATCTGGCACGTGGCCACACGCTGGCACCCGATGACGAAGACCGGCTGCTGCGGGCCATGCCCTTTCTGAAGGATCGGGCCAAGACGACGCTGGAACTGGCGGACCAGTCGGCCTTTGTCCTACGTCAGCGACCGCTGGCGATTTTCGAAAAGGCTCTGCCACTGCTGACCGGTGAGTCAGGCCAGCGTATCGCCCGCCTGCGGGATCGGTTGAAGCTATTCGCCAGCTGGGACGTCTTCGCCCTCGAGGCCGAGCTGAAAGCCTTTGCCGAGGAAGAAGCCGTGGGCTTCGGCAAGATCGGACCGGCGGTGCGCGCCGCCCTGACCGGCGACGGCGTTTCGCCCGATATCGCCAAGACCCTGGCCGCTTTGGGGCGAGAAGAAAGCCTCGGGCGCTTGGATGATGCGTTGCAACAGACTATCTAACTTTCAGACTGAAACGCGACGGCGCCTCCCCGCGCCAATCGCAAGGGTGCAAGGGGCCTAGATGACTGACCACGTTAAATCCGCGACGCTGACATACGGCGAAAAATCCGTTGAGCTGCCGGTTCTGACCGGATCGACCGGCCCCGACGTCATCGACATTCGCAAACTGTATGGCGCGACCGACGCCTTTACCTTCGACCCCGGTTTCACCTCCACGGCGGCTTGTGAAAGCGCCATCACCTTCATCGACGGTGACGCCGGCATCCTGCTGCACCGCGGCTATCCGATCGGCCAACTGGCGTCGAAGTCCAACTTCGTCGAGGTCTGTCACCTCCTCCTCCACGGCGAACTGCCCACCGCGGCGGAATACGAGAAGTTCGAAAACAGCATCACGATGCATACGATGCTGCATTCCCAGTTCGACCGCTTTTTCGAAGGGTTCCGCCGCGACGCACACCCCATGTCGATCATGGTCGGGACGGTGGGGGCGCTGTCGGCCTTCTATCACGACAGCCTGGACATTCATGATGCCCGCCAGCGCGAGATTTCGGCCATCCGCCTGATCGCCAAGATGCCGACGATCGCGGCGCGGGCCTATAAGTACCACGTCGGCCAGCCGTTCGTGTCGCCGCGCAATGACCTCAGCTATGCAGAGAATTTCCTGCGCATGTGCTTCGCGGTTCCGGCCGAGGATTACGAAGTCAATCCGGTGCTGGCCAGGGCCATGGACCGCATCTTCACCCTGCATGCCGACCATGAACAGAACGCCTCGACCTCGACCGTGCGTCTGGCCGGGTCGTCGGGAGCCAATCCGTTTGCATGTATCGCCGCCGGCATCGCCTGCCTGTGGGGCCCGTCGCATGGCGGGGCCAACGAAGAGGCGCTGAACATGCTGAAAGAGATCGGCACCCCGGACAAGATTCCGGAGTTCATCGAGGGCGTGAAAGCCAAGAAATACAAGCTGATGGGCTTCGGCCACCGGGTCTATAAGAACTACGACCCGCGCGCGACGGTGATGAAGGAAAGCGCCGATGAAGTGCTGGCCGCCGTCGGCGATCCCAACGATCCGCTGTTCCAGGTCGCCAAGGAACTGGAGCGGATCGCGCTGAACGACGAATATTTCATCGAGCGCAAGCTGTTCCCGAACGTCGACTTCTATTCGGGCATCACCCTGTCGGCGATGGGCTTCCCGACCTCGATGTTCACCGTCCTTTTCGCCCTGGCCCGCACGGTGGGCTGGATCGCCCAATGGCAGGAAATGATCGGCGATCCGTCGCAGAAGATCGGTCGCCCACGCCAGCTCTACACGGGTCCCACCGAGCGGGATTATGTGCCGATCCAACAGCGGGGGTAAGGGTCGAAAACCCTTTGATACGTATGGATACTCTGGCTGTATAAATGCGATCGCAGCGAGATCGCTGCACAACAGGACGCCGGGGCCCCTCGCCCCGGCGTTTTCGTTTTGTGATCATCGATCGGCAGCCAAGGGTTCCTGTTACGATGTTTCACATGCTACGCCGGACGAAACATCATCCGGGGAGTGAGCATGTTGCGCAAAGCCAAGGTTTCCGTTCGTAAGCTGCTGGGCTGCTCAGCGGCCGCCAGCGTCCTGATCCTTGCCACCGGCGCGATGGCGCAGCAGGCCCCGATCGTGCAACCGGGTGCGCCGGGTCAGGCGTCGCGGGCGCTCGAGGGGCGCGAAGCCTCTCGCATCGCCGACAACCGCTATTCGGCCGACGACGTGAAATTCATGCAGGACATGATCCTGCACCATGCCCAGGCGGTCGAGATGGCGGGGCTGGTGGACAGCCGGACCAATACCCAGGCCGTCAAGGACATCGCGGGACGGATCAACGCGTCTCAAGCCGACGAAATCAACTTCATGCAAGACTGGCTGAGCGAGCGCGGCGAAATCGCGCCCGATCCGGCCCAAGGACCTGCAATGGCCGGGATGGATCATTCCGGCCATACGGGAATGGACCATTCAACCAATGGCAGCATGGCGCACGCGGGCATGGCTGGCATGGCCACGGCCGAACAGATGGCCGCCATGGGCGCCGCCAGCGGCGAGGCGTTCGATGCCCTGTTCCTGGAGCGGATGATCGCCCACCACGAAGGCGCGGTGAAGATGGTTGCCGACCTTCTGGCGCGACCCGGCTCGGCCTATGACCCCATCCTGTCGCGGTTCGCCAATGATGTGACCAACGAGCAGCAGGCCGAGATCAACCGCATGACCGCCCTGCTGCGTGCGGCCTCTCCCGATCCGCGCACGACGCTCAGTGCCGGTTTCCGTGACGCGGGGCAGGCCGCAAGCAACATGGAGTTGATCTCCAGCCTGCCCAAGCCGACCGGCTTCTTCGACCCGTCGAACCCCGAGGGCAATCCGCCCCAGTTGCCGCCCGCAAATGCCGATGGAGACGCGCGTCGCGGCACGGCCGATCAGGCCAGCCGCCGGTCACCCTTCCTCAGCTTTGCCAACACCGACATGGCGTTCCAGGGCGATCTGCTGGCCGCCGGCAACTATCACGGCATCAACCTGTACCGGATCACCGAGGCCGCAGAGCCGGAGCTGATCAGCTCCATCGTCTGCCCTGGTGGTCAGGGCGACGTCTCGATCGTCGGCAATCTGATGCTGATGTCGGTGGAGTCCAACAGCGGTCGCGTCGATTGCGGCCGCGAAGGCGTCGGCTCAGAGCCTTCGCCCGAGCGGTTCCGCGGCGTGCGCATCTTCGACATCTCGGACCGCACCCGCCCGGTCCAGGTCGGCCAGGTCCAGACCTGCCGCGGCTCGCATACCCACTCCGTCGTGGCGGCAGATGAAAATCGCCTTATCGTCTACAACTCTGGCACGGCTAATGTCCGGGCTGAAGAAGAGCTGGCTGGCTGCACATTGGGCCAGCCCGGCGATGCGCGTTCGGCCCTGTTCAGCATCGACGTCATCGAAATCCCGCTGGCCGATCCGTCACAGGCCCGCATCATCGACAGTCCACGCGTGTTCGCCGACACCACGACGGGTGAGATCGCCGGCCTCTGGCGGGGCGGTGATCACGGCGACGGCACCCAGACCACCAACCGCACCGACCAATGCCACGACATCACCCTGTTCCCTTCGGCGAACATCGCGGGCGGTGCTTGCTCCGGCAACGGCATCCTGTTCGACATATCGAATCCGCGCGAGCCCAAGCGGCTGGACGCGGTCGTCGATGCCGGCTTTGCCTACTGGCACTCCGCGACCTTCAACAATGATGGCACCAAGGTCGTCTTCACCGACGAATGGGGTGGTGGCGGCCGTCCGCGCTGCCGGGTGCAGGATCCCAAGACCTGGGGGGCCAACGCCATCTATGACATCGTCGATGGCAAGCTGGTGTTCCGCAGCTACTACAAGCTGCCCGCTGCCCAGACGGATCAGGAAAACTGCGTCGCCCACAACGGCTCGCTGATCCCAGTCCCCGGCCGCGATATCTTCGTCCAGGCCTGGTACCAGGGCGGACTGTCGATCAGCGACTTCACTGACTCGTCCAATGTGCGCGAGATCGCCTATTTCGACCGTGGCCCGATTAATGCCGAGCGCCAGAGCCAAGGCGGCTACTGGTCGGTTTACTGGTACAACGGCCGCATCTACGGCACCGAAATCGCGCGCGGTCTGGACGTCCTGACCCTGACGCCCAGCGAACATCTGAGCGCCAACGAGATCGCGGCGGCCCAGATGGCCGACGAAGGCGGGACGGTGAACCCCCAGCAGCAGTTCCCGGTCAAATGGCCGGCCCACCCGGTCGTGGCCAAGGCCTATCTGGATCAACTGGCCCGCGACAACGCCATGCCCGCCGAGACGATGGCCCAGATGACCGCCGCCCTCGACCAGGCGACCCCGTTGGTGGACGGCGGCAGCCGCGACGCTGCGGTCGCCCGGTCGCTGGCCGCCATGGCCCGCGATATTCGCGTAACGGGCACCGACCAGACCGCCAAGCGGATGACTGGGCTGAAGGAGACGCTGGAGGGGATCGCCCAGCGCATCGGCTGACAGCGGTACCTGCCGAACACCATCGTAAAGACGCCGGGGTTCAGGCCCCGGCGTTTTTCGCAGCGATGACCTTCAGCACGGCCTCGGCGGCCAGTGTGGAAGGATCGGCGGCGTCGCGGCCCATCAGGTCCAGGGCAACGGTCTGACGGCGCACCTGTTCGTCCCGGGCAACCGGATCGGACAGTAGTCGTCTCACCTCCGCCGCCAACTTGTCCGGCGTCGCCTCCTTCTGAATCAGCTCGCGTGCGATTTCCTGATCCGCCGCATGGTTGAAAAGGGTCGCATACTTACCGGTGAAGAAGGGCTTCATCAGCGCATAGCTGAGCGGCTGGAACCGATAGGCTATCACCATCGGCGCACCCGCCAGGGCCAGTTCGATGGAGACGGTGCCGCTGGTCGCCAAGGCGACGGTGGCTGCGCGCATGGCGTCGTATTTCTCCGCCTCTGACACCAGATGCACGCGGAAAGGCCAGGAGGCGATGCGGGCCGTAACGTCATCGGCGACGGTGCCCGCTGCGACCACGGCCACCTCCAACAAAGGATCGGCGGACTTCAGCCGCGAGACCGCCGCCTCATAGACGGGCGTCATCAGACGGATTTCGGACGGGCGGCTGCCCGGCAGCACCAGCAGCAGGTTTGCGTCTGGAGCGATGCCTCGCGTCTGACGGAACCGCGCCGGGTCGGCGGCAGACATGTCCACGTGCAGGGCCTGGGAGCCGACGACGGTCGTGGCCAAACCCTCGCGCTCGAACCACGGCGCGTCGAAGGCATAAAGGGCCAGCAGATGATCGACAGTGCTGGCCAGCGTCTTCGCCCGGCTCGGCCGTGAGGCCCAGACCTGAGGCCCAACGTATTTGATCAGCGGCACGCCAGGTAGCTGGGCCCGCAAAGCCTTGGCCACGCGAATGGTGAAGCCCCAGCTGTCGATCAGGACAACGGCATCGGGCCGTTCGGTGACAGCCAGAGCGACGGTTTCGGCGACCCGCTGTTTGACCAGACCATAGGCCTTGATCCCCTCGATCCACCCCAGGATCGAGAGGGAGGCTATGTCGAAAGGACTGACGACGCCCTGTTCGGCCATGCGTGGCCCGCCGACGCCGACGAAGCGGATGTCAGGTCTTTGAGCCTTCAGTGCCTTGGCCAAGCCTGCGCCCAGAGCATCGCCGGAGGCTTCGGCGGCGACCAACATGATCTTCAGCGGGCGGCTCATGTACGGTCGGCGTCCGGTTCGCCCCAGACATAGAGGCCAAGGCGATCCGCCGTGGCGACGATGGAGGACCGATCGATCAGGATCAGCTTGCCCGAAACCCCGCCGATGCCCGCCAGACCAGCGGCGGCGGCCATCTCCAGCGTCCGGGTACCGATTACGGGCATGTCGACACGCAGGTCCTGAATGGGTTTGGGGGCCTTGCCCAAAGCGCCCTTGCGGGCTTCCGACGAACCGCGCAGGTCGGCGGGCAGGCCCGCGACACGAGCCAGCATCGCGTCCGTGCCCTCTTGCGCCTCGACGGCCAGAACCAGGCCGTCGCAGACGACAGCCCCCTGCCCGATATCTAGTTCGCCCGCCTTTTCCGCTACATGCAGGGCCTTTCTAAGGTCTAGAAGCTGCTCTGGCGTTGGCTGAACGGTGCCCAGGGCACCTGCCGTCAAGGTCTCGCCACCAAGAATGTCGTCGGCCCCCTCGATCGCATACCCTTCGCCCTCGAAGATCGACAGGATCTTGCGCAGCAGGGCGTCATCGCCCTTCGCCGCCGCTGAGACGATGCCGGGCAGCAGGGTCGCGCCCTTGAAGTCGGGCTTCAGACTCTTGAAGTCCGGCCGATTGACGGTGCCGGCGAAACAGACGGCCTCGCATCCGGCCTTCTTAAGCGCTGAAAGCGTGCGCCCGATCTCAGCCATACCCGCTTCTATGCCCGGGTAACGCGTCAGATGCGGGTCTGCGAACCCGGCAAGGCGCACAACAAAGACGGAGCGACCCTCGGCCTCGCAGCGCGCGGCGACTGACACCGGCAAGGCTCCGCCGCCCGCGATCAAGCCCAGCTTGCCGCTCATTGTGGAGCCCTCATCGTTCAGGAAGCGCGATGGGGCGCCGGGTGTCTTCGCGGATGAAGGCGATGATCTCCTGGATCTCCGGCAGGTCGGCATAGGTCACAGCCGCCGCATCCAGCCGCTCCGAAAACAGCCCCTCGCCCTCGAACATGTCACGATAGGCGGCCAGCAATCGGCGTACCGCATCCTTCCCATAGCCCTTGCGCTTCAGCCCAATGAGATTGAGCCCGTGCAGCCGCACATGATTGCCCCAGGCCGAGCCATAGGGAATGACATCGCGAGTCACGGCCGAGAGGCCACCGACGATGGCACCCTGCCCTATTCGCCCGAACTGATGCACTGCCGCCAGGCCGCCCAGAAAGACCCTGTCGCCGACCCGAGCGTGCCCGCCCAGCGTGGCATTGTTGGCAAAGGTGACATTGTCGCCGACCACGCAGTCATGGCCGACATGGGCACCTGTCATGAACAGGCCGTTGGAGCCGATGGTCGTCAGCTTGCGATCGCCCGGCGTGCCCCGGTTGAAGGTCGCATGCTCGCGGATGGTATTGTTCTGCCCGATCTCCAGCCGCACCGGCTCGCCCTTGTAGCCGCCATGCTGAGGGTCGCCGCCCATCAGGCAGAAGGGGTGGATCGCGGTCCCGGCCCCGACGGTCGTGTCCTGCTGGATCACCACATGGCTGGCGATGCGGACGCCCTCGCCCAGCACGACGTTGGGGCCGACGATGGTCCAGGCACCGATCTCGACGCCGTCAGCCAGACGCGCACTGGCATCGACCTGGGCTGTCGGATGGATGGCCATCAGGTCGCCGGCTGATCGACAGTGACGACCATGGCCATGAACTCGGCCTCGGCAGCCAGCTTGCCGTCAATGAAGGTCTCGCCGCGGAACTTGTAGGCATCGCCGCGGGCCCGGACCACCTTGACCTCCATGCGCAGTTGGTCACCCGGACGCGCGGGTTTGCGAAAACGCACGCCGTCCATCGACATGAACATGATGACCTTGTCCGCGACGGCCACATCCATGGTCTTGGACATCAGCAGGGCCCCGGTCTGGGCCATCGCCTCGACGATCAGCACACCGGGCATGACAGGGTCGATGGGGAAATGTCCCGGAAAGAAGGGCTCGTTGTGGGTGACGTTCTTGATGCCGGTCAGCGATGTCCCCGGTACAAAATTCTCGGCCTTGTCGACGAGCAAAAGAGGGTAGCGGTGCGGCAGGCGGCGCATCACCTCGGCATAGTCGATGTTGATGGGAGCGGTATCGTTACTGGCGGTCGTGTCGGTCATTCAAAGGCTCTCTGAGCATGGCGCTAGGAACGCGCCTTTCCCGAGACCTGTTTGGCGAGCCAGATCGCTTCACGCAAGGATTGTCGCAAGGGTTTGGCCGGATAGCCGGACCAGGTTTCGCCCGCCGGGATGTCGGCCAGCACCCCCGCCCCGCCCGCAACGCGCGCGCCGGTGCCGATGGTGATGTGGTCGCCGACGCCCGCCTTGCCACCGAACATGACGTTGTCACCGACAGTGACCGAGCCGGAAATACCGGTGTGTGCGGCCATCAGGACATTGCGGCCGATCACGCAGTTGTGGCCGATCATGACCAGATTATCGATCTTGGAGTTCTCGCCGATGACGGTGTCGTCATAGGCCCCGCGGTCGATACAGGTGTTGGCCCCGACGGTTACGCCGTCCTGGATGATCACGCGGCCGAGCTGTGGGATGTCGACCGGGCCGGCGCTGGACCCGGCTGCGCCAAAGCCCGCCTCTCCGATGCGAGCACCGGCATACAGTCGCACCCGATCGCCGATCAAGGCAAAGCCGATGCTGACGTTGGAGCCGATCTGGCAATCGCGACCGATCTGAACGCCGGGGCCGATGACGGTATTGGCCCCAATGCGACTGCCACGGCCAATACGAACGCCGTGCCCCAAAACCACGCCGGGCTCGATCACGACGGTCTCGTCTTCTGCTGCATCAGCCAGGCTGAGAGCCGAATCCAACGTCAATGGGTGATGGAAGACCTGCGCCGCTCGTGCCCAAGTGGCCTGGGCTTCGCGGGAGACGATAACGGCGGCCTCAGGCGGCGCATGCTCGAGCGCAAACTGAGGCAGGACAACGCACCCGGCCCTGGTTTCGGTCAGTGCGGTCAGGAACTTTTTGTCGCCTACGAACGCCAGGTCGGCTTGCGTGGCATTTGCGAGTGGAGCCACGGCGGAAACCGAACGGTCCCCGCCGCGAACGACCTCACCACCGATCCGCGCTGCCAGATCATCGACGCTAAGGGCGTCGACGGCTTGCTGGAAGAATCGCGGATCGGGCATTCAGTCGCTTACTGCTGCGGCTGAACCGGCGGCGTCATCCGGCTGAAGGACAGCGACGGCAGAGCCGCGTTCAGGCGCTCGATCGCGGTCGGCGTGATGTCCATCGCAGGGTTGGCGCTGTAGATCGCGCTGCGATTCAGCAGCAGGCTGCAGCCACGTTCTTGGTACAGAGCGATGACGATAGGCTCGACTGCAGTACCAATCGCCTGCAGTTGCATGCCTTGGGTATACTGCAACTCGTTGCTGCGGGTCTGCTGGAGTTGTTGAGCCTCTTGCGCGCGCGCTTGTAAAGCTGTGCGACGCGCGCCGTCGGGATCGGCGGCCTGGCCACCTTGTTGCAAGGCGGTGACTTCGGCCTGGATGTTCGAGCTATAGGGGGCCAGTTCACCCTGAACTTCGGTCAGCAGACGCTGCATTCCAGCCTGAACAGACTGACCTGCCGTCGAACGCGCCAGGACTTCCTCGTTGTCATAGACACACACGCCCGTAATCGGGGCACCGTGGTTGATGTTTTGAGCGGTCTGGGCCGAGGCCGTACCGGCAGCCAGCGAGGCGAGCGCAAAGGCTCCAAGTGCAATCAGTTTCATGGTCTACCCTTAAGCGACGGCATTCGGCCGCGGTTTAGAACTGTGTTGAAGTCGAGAAGCGGAAAGTTTCGGTTCGGTCGTACTCTTCGGAGCCAATGATCTGGCTGAGATCGAAGCGGATCGGGCCCATAGGCGAACGCCAGTGAATGCTGACACCCGCCGAAGCCCGCAGCTCCAGCTCATCGACGATGTTTGGATCAGTCAAACCTTGGTCGGTCACGGTGTATCGGTCATCCAGCAAACCAAGCGTTCCGACGTCCACGAACAATTCCGTACGAATGCCGTACTGCTCGGGCAGGAAATTGGGCACTGTCAGCTGAACGGTACCGATAGCGTAAAAGTTGCCTCCCAGCGCATCCTGAGTGGTCAAATCACGTGGTCCGATACCGGCGGTTTCAAAGCCACGGAAGCTATTGCCGCCCTTGAAGAAGCGGTCGTTGATCCGGATCGGATCGCCGCCCCAGCCACTGATGTAACCCGTCGAAGCCGTGGTCGACACGATCCAGGCCGGTGCGATGCCCCAGTATGCCGAGACTTCCGCTTCGGTCTTCACGTAATTCACGTCGCCGCCGATGCCCGCAAAGTCCTGAATAAGCCTGCCGGTCCATCCGCGCGTCGGGCGGATCGGATCGTTCCGTCGGTCCACGTACAGCGTGTAGCCCGCAGACGAGTTGATGAACGAGCCGACCTGATCACAAAGAGCATTGGAGCCCGCACCGTTGGTGGCGCAATAGCCGTCTGGAACGATGATCTCATCGCTCTTCAGGAAGTAACGGCCACTCAGCAATGTATAGCCATTGAGCGGGTAGGACAGGCGCAGACCACCGCCTGTAGAGCGATAATCATAGGACGAGAATTCGCTGAGATCATAGCGTGAATGGAAGGCATCGAAGCCCGCACGAAGGTCGCGGCCCAGGAACTTCGGCTCAGTGAAGCGGAAATCCACCTGCTGACGCAACGCACCCCACTCCAGACGCGCCACGACATTCTGGCCTCGCCCGCGGAAATTCCGCTCGGTGATACCCAGATTGACCACAAAGGAGTCGACCGAACTGAAGCCCGCACCCACCGATAGCTCGCCGGTCGGTTGCTCCTCGACTGTGACGTTGACGACCGAGCGGTCCGGTGCAGAGCCGCGCGCCTCCTCGACCGTCACATCCTTAAAGAAGCCCAGCGCGCGCAGATTGTTGCGCGAACGCTCCAGCAGAGTACGATTGAAGGCATCGCCCTCGCTCAGCATCAGCTCGCGCCTTACGACATTGTCCAGGGTACGAGTGTTGCCGACGATGTTGATGCGGTCGATGTAAACCCGCTGGCCTTCCTTCACGTTGAAGGTGACATCGACGGTGTCGGTCTCTGGATTTGCGCGGAAGCTGGGTTCGATCTCCACGAAGGCGTAACCTGCCGATCCAGCCGCGAAGGTTAGGGCATCGACAGCAGTCTCGATCTTGTCGCTCTCATAGAGCTGGCCGGACTGGATTGGCAGCAAAAGCTTCAGAAAATCGGGGTTGAGACGATCGTTTTCCGTGACGACGTCGATGGTGCCGAAATTGTACCGGTCACCCTCATTCAGCGTGATGGTGATTCCAAACGCGCTGTCGTCAGGAGCAAGTTCACTGATGGCGGACAAAACCCGGAAGTCATAGTAGCCGCGGTTGGTATAGAATTTCCGCAATTGCTCGCGGTCATAATCCAGGCGGTTGGGATCATAGTTGTCGTTCGAGGTGAACAGCCGGTACCAGGCCGATTCCTGCGTCACCATCACTTCGCGCAGGTCGCCGTCTGAAAAGGCGCTGTTGCCCAGAAAGGTGATCGCGCGAACGCCGGTTTCCGGACCCTCGTTGATCTCGAAAACCACATCCACGCGGTTCTGGTCCAGCTGGACCAGCTTGGGCGTGACGGTGGCGGAGATACGGCCGGACAGGCGATACAGTTCGACGATCTTGCCGACGTCTTCCTGGACACGCGCGCGGGTATAGACGCCGCGCGGTCGGATGGTGACCTCTTCGGTCAGCTTGGTGGTGGCGATCGCGCTGTTACCCTCGAACGTCACCTGGTTGATGATCGGGTTCTCGACGATTTCTACGATCAGGTCACCGTTCTGAATGCCCAACTGGACATCGGCAAAGAGCTGGGTACGCGTCAGCGTCCGAACGGCCACGTCCAGAACTGCAGCATCGACCGTGTCCCCAGGCTGGATCGGCAGATAGGACAGGATCGTGGTCTGATCGATCCGCTGTGCACCGCGCACGAGAATGCGATTGATCACCAGGCGCTGGTCCTGCGGCTGAGGCGCAGCCTGGACGGCGGGCGCATTCTCGATGGTGATCGGGCCGGTCGCGGGCGCAGTCTGAGCCAGAGAGGGACCGGCCAAGCCAGCCGCCATGGCAAGCGCCATCAAGCTGGGGCTCAGGCCGCGAGCGAAACGGAGGGCAGAAGTATCGTGTCGGATCATACGGGAAACCATCGGGGGCTGGCGTCGGCTCATGCGAGCCCGCCGAGGAATTTGAACAAGCTCAGCTTCTGCAGGTCGTTCCAGGTGGCGAACAACATCAATCCCGCCAGCAAAGCAAGACCGACCCGGTAGCCGACCTCCTGAACGCGCGCGGGGACTGGCCTGCGTGCCACAGCTTCATAGCCGTAGAACAGCAGATGGCCCCCGTCGAGAACCGGAATCGGCATGAGGTTTAGAAAGCCCATTCCGATCGAAACTATGGCGCCGAAATAAATCAGCGTCAGGACAACGGATTTAACCTGCGTTCCGAGATCGTCCGAAACCGAAGCGGCCTGCTGGGTGATACCACCGGCCGCCTTCGCGATGCCGACCGGACCATTGAGCAGATCGCCCGATTCCTTGCCCGCAAAGATGCGGCCCAAATAGGTGACGGTCGTGTTCAGAGTCGAACCGAATTTTTGGGCCCCTAAGACCGCAGCCTGGACCGGATTAAGGCGGCGCGATGTGATATCCTGAGGTAGAGGACTAAAATACAAGCCGACCCGCGCCACACGAATACGTCCGGCGATGGCACTATCTTCTGCCCGACGCAGGGGCGTGGCAACCAAGGTGACCACCTGTCCCGCACGATCAACGGTGAATGTCACAGGGTCGTTGGCGCTTAGCATAATCTTTTGCTCAACCTCGCCCTCTTCAGCAACGGCGCGTCCGTTCATCGTCAGAACAAGGTCACGAGGCTGAAAACCGGCAGCAGCAGCCGGAGAGTTTGGCATAACCGCATACACCCGTGGTGCTGCGATCTGCTCACCAATCACGCTGAACAGCAGCGTCAACAGCACCATGGCCAGAACGAAGTTCGCCGCCGGGCCCGCCGCCGTGATCAGTGCGCGCTGCCAGACCGGCTTGAAGTGGAAATAGTCGCGCTCGGCCCCTGCCCCTTTTTCGTTCACTAGGCGCTGGCGCAGTTCGTCCAGGCCGGCGGCATCGGGTACGCTGGCGGCGTCCAGATCGCCGGAGAACTTGACGTAACCGCCCAGCGGCAGCCAGGCGAAGCGCCATTCGGTGCCGTGCTTGTCGGTACGGCTGAAGATCGCCTTGCCGAAACCGATCGAGAAACGGTCGATCTTCACGCCGCACGCCCGCGCGACCCAGAAGTGTCCCAGCTCATGGATCGTCACGATCGTCGTCAACACGACCAGGAAAGCCGCGATCGAGATCAGTATCTGGCCGACGAAGGCGATCATTCGGTCGTCATCTCCCCGTGACGGCTCACGCCGCCTTGCTCAGCCTGAGAACGACCGCTTCGGCCGCCTGCCTGGCCATCTTGTCGATAGCCAGGGCAGAATCGCAGGCATCCCCGTGATCCGGAAGCGTAACCGATCCGGTCATCTGTTCCACGGTGTCGGCGACGACTGCGGCAATATTGAGAAAGGCCAGTCGCCGATCCAGAAATGCCAGGGCCGCGACCTCATTGGCGGCGTTGAAGACGATGGGGGCAATGCCCCCCGCCGTCAGCGCCTGACGCGCCAGTGCCAGCGCCGGAAACCTGTCTGCGTCCGGTGCCTCGAACGTCAGACGACCCAGTGCAGCGAGGTCCAGCTTGGGCGCGGGCCAGGCAAGACGGTCAGGCCAGGCCAGGGCGCAGGCGATCGGCGTCTTCATATCCGGCGGCCCCATCTGGGCCAGGGTCGAGCCGTCGACGTATTCCACAAGGCTGTGGATGATCGATTCGGGGTGCACCACCACATCGATGCGGTCGGCCGGCATGTCGAACAGATAGGCCGCCTCGATCATCTCCAGGCCCTTGTTGGCCATGGTCGCGCTGTCGACCGAAATCTTGGCCCCCATGCTCCAATTGGGATGAGCCACGGCCTGCTCGGGTGTGATGGCGGTAAGGGCGCTCCGTGGCGTGGTGCGGAAAGGCCCGCCCGACGCGGTGAGGATCAGCCGCGCAACCTGCTCCGGGGCCTGATGCGGGAACACCTGAAAAATGGCGGAATGTTCGGAATCGACAGGGATCAACTGCCCGCCGCTGGCCTTCACCCGCTGGATCAGGGCTGGGCCGCAGCAGACCAGGCTTTCCTTGTTGGCCAGAGCCAGCGTCGCGCCGGATGTGGCTGCGGCCCAAGCCGAACGCAGACCCGCTGCACCGACGATGGCGGCCATGGTCCAGTCGACTGGGCGGGTCGCTGCCTCGACAATGGCGTCGTCGCCCGCAGCCGTCTCGATGCCTGTGCCTGAAAGCGCGTCACGCAGATCGTTCAATCGCGCGGGATCGGCGGTCACGGCAATGCGCGGCTTCCAGCGCCTCGCTTGTTCCACCAGCCTAGCGACATTGGCCCCGCCGGTCAGGGCCTCGACCTCGAACGCCCCCGTCCCTGCCCGCGCGGCCTGATCCATCAAGTCCAGCGTCGAACAGCCTACCGAGCCGGTGGAACCCAGCACCGTGACACGCCGCCGGATCATGCGCCGCCACCCCAGTGAATGGCGATCAGACGCCCGCACGCGACCACGACAACAGCGAACATCAGGCCATCGACCCGGTCCAGCAGGCCGCCATGGCCCGGTATGAGATTGCCGGCATCCTTGACGCCATAGCGTCGCTTCAAGGCTGATTCCCACAGGTCACCGGCCATGGTGGCCACCGCCGCCGTGAAGCCCAGCAGTGCGCCCCAGACTGCACTCAGCCCCATGTCGGGCCAGAACGAGAACCACACCGGAAAACCGCCCGCCATGATGGCCCCGGCCGCGGTCCCGGCGGCCAGTCCACCTATGAAGCCGGACCAGGTCTTGTTGGGCGAAAAGCGCGGCCACAGCTTGAGCCCGCCGACCAGGCTGCCGACCAGATAGGCCATGACATCGGACGACCAGGCGACGGCAAAGGCAAATACCGTCCAGGACAAGCCAATGGCGGTGTCCCCGTCCCTCAGCCAGATCAGCAGGACGGCAGGCCAGCCAAGGTAGAGGACGCCATAGGCGGCATCCAGCGCCTCCTGCCCCCGACTACGCGCATAGATGCCCGCAGCGGCGGCACCGAACACCAGCAGCACCAGCGCCAGCGACAGTTGGTTGGCATAGGCGGCGACGACCCCGGCAATCAGGCCGAACCCGACGGCCCCCGCCATGACCCGCCAGGCCCGCGAGGCGCTCATGGTCGACCATTCGACGGCCAGCAGGCCGCAGGCCAGCAGCATCAATCCCAGAAACCACAGCCCACCCAGCCAGATCGCCAGGACGGCGGCCGGGGCCAACACGATCGCGGAGGCGGCCCTGAGCCCGATGTCGCCAGCGCGAACCGCCATCAGCCGGCCGCGAGGGCCGGTGCGGTCGTCGCCGCTACCCCGCCGAACCGACGGTCACGATCGCGATACTGCTCAACGACATCGGCCAGGGGTGCGGCTCCGTAGTCGGGCCACAGCACATTCTGATAGACCAGCTCGGCATAGGCCGCTTCCCACAGCAGGAAGTTCGAAAGCCTCTGCTCTCCCGACGTCCGCACGATCACATCGACCGGCGGTGCGCCTGCGGTCGACAGACCAAGCCCCAGCGTATCCTCGTCCAGCGGCCCGGTCGCCTGACCTGCCAGCACTCGTTCCACATGTCGTTGGGCCGCATCGACGATGTCCGCACGGCCGCCGTAGTTGAAGGCGACCTGCAGCAGGAATTTATCGTTGTGCGCGGTCGTGGCCTCGGCCCGCTCGACGATGGCGGCGATGTCGGCGGGCAGGCCCGTGCGACGGCCCAGCACGCGCACCCGCACGCCCTCCTTCTCCAGCCGCTTCAGATCGCTGGCCACATAGGACCGGACCAGACCCATCAAATCGATGACCTCTTCCGCCGGACGCCGCCAGTTCTCGGTCGAGAAGCCGAACACCGTCAGGCAGCGGATGCCCAGATCGGGCGCGGCCTGGACCGTGCGTTTCAAGGCCTGAACGCCCTCGCGGTGCCCCATGGCGCGCGGCAGACCACGCGCCTCGGCCCAGCGCCCGTTGCCGTCCATGATCAAGGCGACGTGGTGAGGGCCGGGTTTGCCGGACGGGACGGAATAGGCGGGACTGTCCATGGGCACAGACAGGTCGGACGGGGGCGTCATAGACGGGGGCGTCAGACCTGCATGATCTCCTGTTCCTTGACCTTCAGGGCCTCGTCGACGCGCTTGATGGCGGCGTCGGTGTCCTTCTGGACGTCGGCCTCCATCTTCTTCTGCTCATCCTGGCTGATGTCACCAACCTTTTCGGCCTTCTTCAGATCGTCATTGGCATCGCGGCGGACGTTGCGAACGGAAATCTTCTGCTGCTCGGCATATTTCCCGGCCAGCTTCGCCAGTTCCTTGCGGCGCTCCTCGGTCAGGGGCGGCACGGGAATGCGCAGGGTCTGACCGTCCACGATGGGGTTCAGGCCCAGGCCTGCGGCGCGAATGGCCTTTTCAACCGGGCCGACCATCGACTTGTCCCAGACGCTGACCGAGATCATGCGCGGCTCCGGCACGCTGATGGCCGCAACCGAGTTGAGGGGCGAGTTCGAGCCGTAGGCTTGGACCTGCACCGGATCCAGCAGGCCGACGTTGGCCCGGCCGGTGCGAAGGCCGTTGAACTCTTCCTTCAGGGCGGCGACTGCCTTGTCCATGCGGTCGCGGTAGGTCTTCAGATCGGGCTTGGCCATGGTCGTTTCTCTCGTCGTTTCTTGTCGTGCGCCAGTGTCTTGTCGTGCGTCAGCGGCCGATCAGGCGGCCTTGTCGGAGGACGATATCACGGTGAACGTGCCTTCGCCCGTCAGAGTGCGTCTAAGCGAATTATCCTCGCGGATCGAGAAGACCACGATCGGGATGCCGCTGTCACGCATCAGGGCGATGGCCGAGGCGTCCATGACCTTCAGATCCCGCGCCAGAACGTCGTGATAGGTCAGGGTCTCGTACCGCGTCGCCGACTTGTCCTTCTTCGGGTCGGCTGTGTAAACGCCGTCCACGCTGGTGCCCTTCAGCAAGGCATCGCAACCCATTTCGGCGGCACGCAGGGCGGCCCCTGAATCCGTGGTGAAGAAGGGCGCACCGACACCGGCGGCAAAGATCACCACACGCCCCTTCTCGAGATGACGCAGGGCTCGCCTACGCACATAGGGTTCGGCCACGGCATTCATGGTCAGGGCGCTCTGCACCCGCGTCTGGACGCCGATCTTCTCCAGCGCCGCCTGCATGGCCAAGGCGTTCATGACCGTGGCCAGCATTCCCATATAGTCGGCCGTGGCACGTTCCATGTCGCCTGCGGCCTTGGACAGACCCCGGAAGATGTTGCCGCCGCCGATGACCAGGCAGATTTCGATACCCTCGCGCGCCACGTCGGCCACGGCCTGGGCCACCGTCGCCACCGTCTTCTGATCGATGCCGTAAGCCTGATCGCCCATCAGCACCTCGCCCGAGACCTTCAGCAGGACGCGCTTGTATCGGAACTCTGAGGGGGCGTCGGGCATACTGGACCTTGGGGAAAACGGATTCGGCTCCTTATAGGTAGGGCCGCGCCGGGATTCAAAGCCTACCAGCAGTCCGCGCCGATTCCCGGTGCCCGGATCGCCAGCAAAATACGGCTACGCTGTTCCGCCGTCATGGCCCCCGATCGCTCCAAAATGCAGCCGACCACGGTGTTCGAGTTGGGTGCCAGCAGGCCATAGCGCAGGCCGCTGGCGTCCAGCTCTGCCCGCGCCCGCGCCAGATCGGCGGGCGCGGCGGCGACCGCCTCTGGATCGTTCGTGATCAGCGTCATCTCATGCAGCGCCTGACCCGAACTGGGGAAGTCATAAGCGTCCGGGTCATAGACGGCGATCCGGGCGCCCACCCTGTCGCCCGCCGGGAGGTCCGGATCGAACTTAGCGTTCTGGCTGGCCGAAAAGGCGATGGCCGGGCCGGTCTCTGGCACCACCAGAATATAGGCGTGGCGCGGGAACATCAGATAATGCGCCGGCCATTTGGTCACGCGCACCCACGGATCGCCGTCAGGGCCCAGGGCGTGCGCGCCGACATAGACGCCAGACGGCAGGGTCCGACCGTCGATCCGGCCGAACCGCTTCAGAATATAGTCGGCCATCACGTGGTCCAGCAGGAACACGCCCTGTTCGGCTTCGCGCACGAAATGCCGGTGAATCTCGTCGGCAGACGGGTTGAGGCCAAGCGCTTCGCCATGCACGGCCGCAAACGCCGTGGCCGACACCGTGCGTCCGTCCGCCGCGCTGAACCACAAACCGCGCACCTCGTCCGCCATGCGATCGGCGGGATTGCTGCCCCGGAACGTCGTCAGGCTGAGCGTCAGGTTCACCAGGGCGAACAGGACGATCAATCCGACCACGGACTGGAACAGGATCAGCGCCCATTTGCGCCACCCACGCAGGGGGTGACGCGCGTGGCGGACGCGGTCCAGGGCCTTGGCACCCGTCGCCTTCAGTCGCTCGCGCCCCAGACCCGCCATCTGTCGTTCTCGACTAGAGCCGCAGGATGACCGTCTCGACGATCGGACGACGGTCCCAGATCTGCTGACTGGCCTTTTTGAGCGCACGCGACACGGCCTGTTCGATGACCATTTCGTCTTCCAGCGCGGCCCCCTTTAGCTTGCCGACCGCGACCTCGACCCGCTCGGCCAGATCATCGAGCGAATCGCCCAGCGGCTTTTCGGCATCGCCGGGCAAGCCGATGGAGCGGACATCGATGTCGCTGACGATCTTGCCGCGCTTGTCCATGGCGAAGGTGACGATCAGTACGCCATTCGTCGAGGCGTGACGGCGCTCGTGCAGGGCCTCGCCCTGTTCGGTGACCAGACGACCGCCGTCGACGTACAAACGACCGTGCGGAACCTCGTCGATGATGGCGGCAGGTCCGGGGGCCAGACGCACCATGTCGCCGTTGCGGGGCGTCACCGTCTCGGGCACGCCCAAATCCTTGGCCATGTTGGCGTGTTCGGCCAGGTGGCGGCGCATGCCGTGAGTCGGGACTGAGATGCGCGGGCGGGCCCAGGCATACATCTGCTTCATCTCGGCGCGGCACGGGTGACCCGACACGTGGACGTCAGGGTGATCCTTCTCGGTATAGAGCCGCACGCCGCGATCAGCGAGCCGGTCCTGCAGGGCCGCGATCGACAGTTCATTGCCGGGAATGACCCGCGACGAGAAGATGCAGTGGTCACCCAGGCCCAGCTTGATGACCGGATGCGTCCCCTGCGAGGCACGCGACAGGGCGGCGCGATCCTCACCCTGACTGCCGGTGCACAGATACAGGATTTCATCCGCAGGCCAGACGCGAGCTTCTTCCTCGGACAGGATGCGCTGGCTGTCGCCGAACAGGCCGACGTGTTTCGCCGCCGCCGTGATCTTGTGCATCGACCGGCCAGCCAGAGCCACGCGGCGTCCGGCCAGTTGCGCGGCCTTCATCACACTGACCATCCGCGCGACATTGGAGGCAAAACAACCAACGGCGATCCGGCCGTTCTTCAGGCTGCCGATCAGTTCGATCAGACCGGCCTGAGCATCCGTTTCCGACCCCGCCTGTCCCTCGACAAAGACGTTGGTGGAATCGCAGACCATGGCCAGCAGCCCCTCGTCACCCAGTTTGGTGATGGCCGCGATGTCGGTCGGCTTTCCGATGACCGGCGTGGGGTCCAGCTTCCAGTCGCCGGTGTGAAAGACCGTGCCCAGCGGCGTCTTGATGGCCAAGGCGTTCGGCTCGGCGATCGAATGGGTCATGGTGATCATCGTCACCTGGAAGGGGCCCAGATCGATCGTCCCCGACAAAGGCACCTCCACGATCTTGACCTGGTCCAGAACCCCTGCCTCGCGCAGCTTCTCGCGGATCAGGAAGGCGGTGAAAGGCGTGGCATAGATCGGGGCCTTGATGCGCGTCCACAGCCAGCCAAGCGCCCCGATGTGGTCCTCATGCGCATGGGTCAGGACGATGCCACGGATGTTTTCGCCGTCCAGAAACTCTGGATCCGGGACGATCACATCGACGCCGGGCGTCGACAAGTCGCCGAAGGTGACGCCCACGTCGACGATCAGATATTCGCGGTTCGTCTCCGGCCCATAGCCGTAGACATTCAGGTTCATCCCGATTTCGCCCGACCCGCCCAGCGGGATGAAGACGAGTTCGTCGTTTGTATTCTTTTTCATGTGTCCTTGGGGGGAGTGTTCCGCCGCCAGATTTCAAGCAGGCCGCGGATGGTCAGGTCCGGATCGAACCGGTCGATTGATGTCGTTGCGCCCTCGAACAGGCTGGCCACGCCGCCCGTTCCGATGACGGTCATGGGAGCGCCCCACTCGTCTTTCATGCGCGCCACCAGGCCTTCGATCAGGGCGATATAGCCCCAGAAGACGCCGGACTGCATGTTGGAGACGGTGTCCTTGCCGATGACTTTCGCAGGCTTTTGAATGGCGATGCGGGGCAACATTGCGGCGGCCTCGTGCAGAGCCTGCAGCGACAGGTTGACGCCGGGCGCGATAATGCCGCCCTCGAACGCCCCGTCGGCGGCCACGACGTCGAAGGTGGTGGCCGTGCCGCTGTCGATCACGATCAGGTCGCCCGGATAGACCAGATGCGCCCCGATGGCGTTGACCAGCCGGTCCGCCCCCGCTTCGCTGGGTTTGTCGATGCGCGCGGCGATGCCCAGGTCGACGTTCTCGCCAATGACCATGGGTTCGACGTTCAGATAGCGCCTCGCCAGGTTGCGCAGGTTGAAGATCGACTGGGGCACCACGCTGGAGATGATGCAGCCATCCAGCTGGCTGATCGACAGGTCGCGCATGGTCAGCAGCTGATGCAGCCAGACCGCATATTCATCCGCTGTGCGGTTGGCATAGGTAGAGGTGCGCCACTGGGCGATCCATTCGGACCCGTCATGGATCGCGAACAGGGTGTTGGTATTGCCTTGCTCGATCGCCAGCAGCATCAGGCAGCCTCTCCGAAGAAGACATCGCCGGCGGAAATCAGCCGCAGCGACCCGTCGGCCAGTCTCAGTTTCAAAGCGCCGTCAGCGGCCACGCCCTCGGCACGGCCCTCGACCGTCTCATGGCCCAATCGTGCAACAGCAGGACCGTCCAGCCCCGGCGTGCGGGCAGCCCAGGCGTCGAGGATCGGCTGAAAACCTAGCGTCTCCCAGCGATGCAGCCAGACAGCAAAGGCCTCGGCCAGATGGCGCGCGGCCACCTCGACCGTCGGCGGCGCGGAAACACTGGCGGCCAGATGGTCGACCAGAGCCGCCGCCGGTCGCTCGGTCCCCTCCGGCGCTTGGGCCAGGTTGATGCCTATGCCGACCGCCAGCCACAGCCCACCGGAGGCATGCGCTCCGGACTCGACCAGAATGCCCGAGGCCTTCACGCCCGCCAGCATCACGTCATTGGGCCATTTGATCGTGACCAGCGACAGCGGCGCATACCGGTCCAGCAGATCGGCGACAGCCAGGGCCGCGATGAAGGTGACCTGTGCCGCCTCGGCGGGCGACTTATTCACGACGTGGAGCAGCGTGGCGAACAGGTTGCCGTCCTGACTGGCCCATTCCCGCCCGCGTCGTCCCCGGCCCTGCGTCTGACGACGGGCGGTGATCCAGAGCGGCCCGGCCTCCCCTGCCTCGGCCCGACGCCGCGCCTCGGCATTGGTCGAGTCGAGCTGGTCGAACAGCAGGACGGGGGCAGCGTCCACCCTAGCCGGCGTTGAAGCTGGTCGCAGCGACCCGCGTCAACGGCTCGATCCACGTCAGGCCGACGATGACCAGCGGAAAGGCGAAGGCGGCACCGGCAACGGCGATCGTCCTGGCCTCGACCGGGGCGGAATCGAACGGCACCTCATCCACCGGCGGATCGAACCACATCAACTTGATGATCCGCAGATAGTAGAAGGCGGCCACGACCGAGGCGACCAGACCGGCGGTGGCCACCATCCAGTAGCCCGCGTCCACGGCGGCACCGAAGACATAGTATTTGCCCCAGAAGCCCGAGAACGGCGGCATGCCCAGCACCGACAGCGACAGCACCGTCAGGGCAATGGCCGTCACCGGTCGCGTGCGCTTCAGCCCCGCCAGGTCGGCGATGTTGCGAACCGGCTTGCCGCCCTTGGACAGCGACAGCAGGATGGCGAAGAAGCCCAGCTGATCCACCATATACAGGGTCATGAACATCAGCATGGCCTGGAGGCCGGCCTCCGTACCCGCCGTAATGCCCAACAGGGCGTAGCCGATATTGGCGATCGAAGAATAGGCCAGCAGGCGCTGAATGTTCTTTTGCGCCAGACCGCCGAAGGCTCCGACGGCAAACGAAATCAGCGAAATCAGCACCAGAACCTGGGCCCACTGATCGTGCGAGCCGGCAAAGCCGTCGATCAGCACCCGCGCCACCAGAACCATGGCCGCCATCTTGGGTGCCGTGGCGAACAGGGCCACGACCGGGGTCGGCGCGCCCTCATAGACGTCCGGCGTCCACATGTGGAACGGCGCCGCCGAGATCTTGAACGCCAGACCGCAGATCACGAAGACCAGGCCGAAGACCAGACCCACCGACGGGTTCTGGGCCGCATAGGCCGCGATCTCCTGAAAGTTCATGGACCCGGTGAAGCCGTAGACCAGACTGGCCCCGTACAGCAGAAGGCCGGACGACAGGGCCCCCAGCACGAAATACTTCAGGCCCGCCTCGGACGCCTTCAGGTCGTCGCGGTGGAAGGCGGCCAGCACATACAGCGCCAGCGAATGCAGCTCGATCCCAACATACATGGAGATCAGGTCTCCCGAGGACGCCATCATACCCATGCCCGCGGAGGCCAGGACGATCAGGATGGGATATTCGAAGCGCGCGATCCGCTCACGCTGCATCCAGCCGCCGCCCAGCACGATGCAGACCGCGCTGGACAGGAAGATGATCGCCTTGCCGTAGACGGCCAGCGGATCGGCCACATAGGCGCCGTTGAAGGCCTGGCCCAACGGGCCGGTCACGGTCACGGCGGTGGCGGCGACCAGCAGGGCCACCGACAGGATCGAGACCAGGCGGGCGCTCTTCTCGCCCATGAAGGCCCCGAGCATCAGCAGCACCAGCCCGCCAACGGCGAGCGTGCCTTCCGGCGCGGATAGATGAAGGGCGGGAATCAGATCTTGCATGATGGTCTCACCCGCCGATCACAGCGCGATAGGTGGCGGTCAGCGCCTCGACCGAGGCGGCGGTATAGTTCAGCACCAGACCCGGCTGGACGCCCAGCCAGATGGTGCCGACGATCAGCGGTACGAACAGCGCCAGCTCGCGCTTGTCGATATCGGCGATGGTCTTCAGCGCCGGATTGACGATCTCGCCGAACATGACGTTGCGATACAGCGTCAGGGCATAGATGGCCGACAGGATGACGCCCGAGGCCGCCACGAAGGCCGCCCAGGTTGAGACCTGATAGACGCCGGTCATCGTCAGGATTTCCCCGATGAAGCCACTGGTGCCCGGCAGGCCGACGTTGGCCATGGTGAACATCAGGAAGATGGCCGCGAACCAGGGCATGCGATTGGTCAGGCCGCCGTAGAAGGCGATCTCGCGCGTGTGCATCCGGTCGTAGACCACGCCGACGCACAGGAAGAGCGCACCCGAGATCAGACCGTGGCTCAGCATCTGGAACACCGCGCCCTGCACGCCCGTGTCATTGCCCGCGAAGATGCCCATGGTCACGAACCCCATGTGGGCCACCGAGGAATAGGCGATCAGCTTCTTTATGTCCGTCTGACGGAAGGCGACCAGCGAGGTGTAGACGATGGCGATCACCGACAGGGCGAACACCAGCGGCGCGAACATCTGGGACGCCAGCGGGAACATCGGAATGTTGAACAGGATGAAGCCGTAGCCGCCCAGCTTCAACAGGATGCCGGCCAGGATGACCGAGCCCGCCGTCGGGGCCTGCACGTGGGCGTCGGGCAGCCAGGTGTGCACCGGCCACATCGGCATCTTGACCGCAAACGAGGCGAAGAAGGCCAGCCACAGCAGCGGCTGATAGCGGGCGTCGAACACGTGTTCCTTCAGCGCCGGAATGCTGGTCGTGCCCGCATCCTGGGCCATCCACAGCATGGCCAGCAGCATCAGCACCGAGCCCAGCAGGGTGTAGAGGAAGAATTTGTACGAGGCATAGATGCGGTTCGCCCCGCCCCAGATGCCGATGATCAGGAACATCGGCACCAGGGTGCCCTCGAAGAAGATGTAGAACAGGAACAGGTCCAGCGAGGTGAACACTCCGATGACCAGCGTCTCCAGCACCAGGAAGGCGATCATGTATTCGACCACGCGGTCGGTGATGGTCTTCCAGCTGGCCAGGATGCAGATCGGCATCAGGAAGGCCGTCAGCAGCACGAACAGGATCGATATCCCGTCCACGCCCATGTGGTATTCCGCGCCGACGAACCAGACGTAGCGTTCCACGAACTGATAGGCAGCGCTGGATTGATCGAACGCACCGACCAGCACGACCGACAGCGCCAGGGTGACCAGGGTCGTGCCCATGGCAATCCAGCGCGCGGCATTGTCAGCCCCGGCCTTGTTGAACAGGCGCGACAGCAGGATCACACCCCCGCCGATCAGCGGCAGGAAGGTAATGAGGCTGAGGATGAAGGGGATCTGGGGCAAGATCAGGCTCCCCACGAGGTGATGGCATAGGCCAGGAAACCGACCAGGCCGATCAGCATGACGAAGGCATAGAAATAGACCTGACCGGACTGGAAGCGGGCCAGACCGCCGGCGAACCGGCGCGACAGCCAGGCGACGCCATTGGGCCCGCCGCCGTCGATGATCTTCACGTCGCCGACCTTCCAGAACAGGTCACCCAGCCCCTTGGCCCCCCGCACGAAGACGAAGGCGTACAGCTCGTCGAAATACCACTTGTTGTAAAGGAAGCCGTGGATGACCCCGCCCCTGTCGGCCATCCGCTTGGCCATGCCTTCCTTCAGGACATAGATCCAGAAGGCGAAGCCGGTTCCGATCAGCGTCAGGATCAGCGGCGACCATTTCACCCAGCTCGGCACATAGTGGCTCTCATGCAGCACGTGGTTGGCCTCGGACACGAAGATCGCGCCGCGCCAGAAATGATGCTCGTGATCCCCGATGAAGCTGGGCGCAAAGACCAGACCGGCAGCCACGGCCCCGATCGACAGGATAATCAGCGGCACCAGCATGACCCACGGGCTCTCATGCGGCTTCAGCGGGCCGTGATGGGCGTGGTCGTCGTGCGCGTGATCGTTATGCGCATGGGCGTCATCGGCCAGCGGCTCTGAATGGGTTTCCAGCTGGGCGTCGGTGGCATGATCGTCGTGATGATGCGCGCCTTCGCCCTTCCAGACAGGCTTGTTGTGGAAGGTCATGAAGACCAGACGCCAGGAGTAGTAGGCCGTCAGACCCGCCGCCACGATGCCGATGAAGAAGGCGAACAGGCCGAACGGGCTGTGCCCCGTCATCGCCGCTGCATAGGCGCTCTCGATGATGGAATCCTTGGAATAGAAGCCCGCAAAGCCGCCGACACCGGGGATGCCCAGGCCGGTGATGGCGATGGTGCCGATGGTCATGACCGCATAGGTGACGGGCAGCAGCTTCCACAGCCCGCCCATCTTTCGCATGTCCTGCTCATGGTGCATGCCGTGGATCACCGAGCCGGCGCCCAGGAACAGCAGGGCCTTGAAGAAGGCATGGGTGAACAGGTGGAACATGGCGGCCTGATAGGCCCCGACACCCGCCGCGAAGAACATGTAGCCCAGCTGTGAACAGGTCGAATAGGCGATGACCCGCTTGATGTCGTTCTGCATCAGGCCGACGGTCGCCGCGAACATGGCCGTGATGGCCCCGATGACGGCGATGATGCCGGCCGCGACGGGCGCATATTCGTAGATGGGGCTCAGCAGGCAGACCATATAGACGCCAGCCGTAACCATGGTCGCGGCGTGGATCAGGGCCGACACCGGCGTCGGGCCCTCCATGGCGTCGGGCAACCAGGTGTGCAGGAAGAACTGCGCCGACTTGCCCATCGCGCCGATGAACAGCAGGAAGCCCGCCAGATCCAGCGCCGACCAGCGGTAACCGATGAAGTCCCAGCCGGTCCCGGCCTTGGACGCGATCATCGGGAACAGCTCGGCGAACTGGATTGTGCCGAACATCCAGAAGACGGTGATGATGCCCAACGCAAAGCCGAAGTCGCCGACGCGGTTGACCACGAAGGCCTTGATCGCGGCGGCGCTGGCCGTGGGCTTCTTGAACCAGAAGCCGATCAGCAGATAGGACGCCAGCCCCACCCCTTCCCAGCCGAAGAACAGCTGCATGAAGTCGGCGGCGGTGACGAGCGCCAGCATGGCGAAGGTGAACAGCGACAAATAGGCGAAGAACCGCGGCTTGTCCGGGTCCTCGGCCATATAGCCCCAGCTGTACAGGTGGACGAGCGAGGACACGGTCGTGACCACCACCAGCATGGTCGCCGACAGGGCATCGATGCGGATGGCCCAGTCCGACTGGAAATCACCGACATTGATGAAGGGTGCCAGGGTGACCGTGAACGGCTCCAGCTCGCCCCAGGTCCAGTTGCCGAAGACGATCCAGGCGACGATGCAGGACACGAACAGCAGGCCGGTCGTAACGGCCTGCGAGGCCGTATTGCCGATACGACGACCGAAGAAGCCGGCGATGGCGGCACCGATCAGGGGGGCGAAGACGCCCAGGATGACGAGGGTCTGATAGTCCACGATCAGCCCTTCATTGCGCTGGCATCGTCAACCGCGATGTCGCCGCGGTTGCGGAAAAAGGTCACCAGAATGGCCAGGCCGACGGCGGCCTCTGCGGCTGCGACGGTCAGGACGAACATGGCCATGATCTGCCCCTGGATGTCGTTCAGATAGGCGGAAAAGGCGACGAAGTTTATGTTCACGGCCAGCAGGATCAGCTCGATCGACATCAGGATGATGATGACGTTCTTGCGGTTCACGAAGATGCCGAAGACACCGATGGTGAACAGGATGGCGGCGACCGCCAGATAATGTGCGAGCGAAACGGCCATCAGATCAGATCCTCCGGGGTGACGCCGGCCCCGGTGGTCACGGACTTGACCTCCATGGCGGTCTTGGCATCGCGGCCGACCTGGCGGGCGATGTTCTGGCGCTTGATATTGGGCTTGTGGCGCAGGGTCAGGACGATGGCCCCGATCATGGCGATCAACAGCACGATCCCCGCCGCCTGGAAGAAGTAGACGTAGTCGGTGTAGAGCACCCGACCGATGGCCTCGACGTTGCTCTGGTCCGCCGTGGCCGCGACCGGACCAACCGCATCGGCCGCCGCCCCGCCGCTGGCGACCGTCAGCGAGATCACGATCATCTCGGCGAGCAGCACCGCCGCCACGATCGCCGCCAGCGGCAGGTAGCGGGCATAGCCCTCACGCAACTTCACGAAGTCGACGTCGAGCATCATGACGACGAACAGGAACAGCACCGCCACCGCGCCGACGTAGACGACGACCAGCAACATGGCCAGGAACTCCGCACCCAGCAGGACGAACAGCCCGGCCGACGAGAAGAAGGCCAGGATCAGCCACAGAACGCTGTGCACGGGGTTCTTCGCGGTGACGACCAGAAGGGCGCTCACCACGGCCACCGCCGCCAGCAGATAGAAGGCAATGCCTTGCAACATCGGAGGCCTTCGCCCCTTTCGACTATGGCGACGACCCCTTGGTAGGAATCGCGGCCCGTTTCAGCGATTGCGCCCTAGACCATTTTTGTTTTGGGCCGAACGGCCCAAATCCAAAAAATGGTCCAACGTGACACTGGAGCGAAATCTGAGCCCGGCGCGATTGCGCCGAACCGATTTCGCTCTAGCGGTAAGGCGCGTCGAGTTCCAGATTCTTGGCGATCAAACGCTCCCAACGGTCACCGTTGGCCAGCAGTCGATCCTTGTCATACAGCAGTTCTTCGCGCGTCTCGGTCGTGAACTCCGAGTTCGGACCTTCCACGATGGCGTCCACCGGGCAGGCCTCCTGGCACAGGCCGCAGTAGATGCATTTGACCATGTCGATGTCATAGCGGGTCGTGCGGCGGCTGCCGTCGGCGCGCGGTTCGCTTTCAATCGTGATGGCCTGGGCCGGGCAGATGGCCTCGCACAGCTTGCAGGCGATGCAGCGTTCCTCGCCATTGGCATAGCGGCGCAGGGCGTGCTCGCCCCGGAAGCGCGGCGACTGCGGATTGCGCTCGAACGGATAGTTCACCGTCATCTTGGGACGGGCCATGTATTTCAGCGACAGGCCGACGGCACCGATCACATCGATCAGCAGCGCACCCTTCGCGGCCTGGACGATACGGTTCAACATCAAGCAGGGCCTCCGGTACGCGGGCATTCGCGAGCATAGCGCTCGCTGGTCTTGTCCAAGGTCTCGCAGCGCCGCAGGCGATCGGCTTCGGTGCGTTCAATACGCTCCTGCCGCTGCTGCCACTGATAGGACGACACCGGCAGCGGTTCATAAGGCTGGCCGGCACAGGCCGCCAGCGTCAGCGATGCGACAATGATGGAGAGAACGCGCATCATTGCGGCCTCTGCTGACCGCTACAGCGGCGCGGATAGTCCTTGTCGTCCGTCGTCCGCTCGCGACAATCAGGATAGGTGCGCTGGGCATCGAGACGTTCACGCTCGGCCCGATCGAAAGCGTCGATCGGGGTCGGACGTGGCTCTGGCTCGATTGGAGTCAACATGCCTGAGCAACCACCGGACAAGATCGCCAGTGCGAGGATTGCCGGAATGCATAGAACCCGGGTCATGCGCCCACCGCGAACACGCGCCAGGCCGACACGACCACCACGGCCACCAGCGAGGTCGGCAGGAAGATCTTCCAGCCCAGGCGCATGAGCTGATCGTAGCGGTAGCGCGGCACGAAGGCCTTCACGAGCGCGATCATGAAGAAGGCCACCACGGTCTTGAACAGGAAGGTCAGCAGATAGATGCCCTGCTCCAGCCAGCCCGGCAGGCTGTCCAGCCACGCCTGTGGCACGCCCGGATTCCACCCCCCGAAGAACAGCAGGCTGATCATGGCGCACATGAAGACGATGTTGGCGTATTCGCCGATCATGAACAGCAGATACGGGGTCGAGGAATACTCGACCTGATACCCGGCCACCAGTTCGGACTCGGCCTCCGGCAGGTCGAACGGCGGGCGGTTGGTCTCGGCCAGGGCCGAAACGAAGAAGACAACGGCCATGGGCAGCAGAACGATGATCGTCGGCCAGGTCCCTGCCCCGCCGCCGAACACGAACCAGTTCCAGAACATGCCCTCCTGAAGGGTCACGATCTCCGTCAGGTTCATCGTCCCGGCCAGCAGGATGACGTTGATGATGACCAGGCCGATGGAGACTTCATACGACACCATCTGCGCGGCGGACCGTAGCGACCCCAGGAACGGATACTTCGAGTTCGAAGCCCAGCCGCCCATGATGATGCCGTAGACGCCCAGCGAGCTGATGGCGAAGATGTACAGGATGCCGACGTTCAGGTCCGACACCACCCAGCCCGGCGCGAACGGAATGGCCGCCCAGGCGATGAAGGCCAGGATGAAGGTCAGCAGCGGCGCCAGCAGGAAGACCACCTTGTCCGCCCCGGCGGGTACGACGATTTCCTTCAGCACGAATTTGAAGAAGTCGGCGAACGACTGAAGCAGGCCGAACGGCCCGACGACATTAGGGCCTTTGCGCATCTGCACGGCCGCCCAGATCTTGCGGTCGGCCAGCAGCAGGAAGGCCAGCGAGATCAGGATGCCGACAGTGACCAGCAGAATGCCGCCTGCGGTAATGAGCAGCCAACCCATAGGGCTCGACCAGAACGCGGGCGGAATCTGGGTCCAGGCCCAGACCGCTGCGAAACCAAGGGCGGCGATCAGCAGCAAGGCCATCAAACCGATGGCCACGGCCATCAGCGGATTCTTCTTCTGAACGGGAAGTACGTCCGCCATGACTTACTCCGCCGCCATCGCGACCGGGGCGATCCGCAGGGCGGACAGCTCGGCCATGGTCACGCTGGCGCGCGTGATCGGGTTGTTGAGATACGGGTCGCGGACCGACGAGATGAAGGCCACGTCACCCAAGTCACCCTTCTTGCCCAGCGCTGCCACGTCGAAAGACCCGGGGGCGGGCAGATAGTCGATGCGGCCGAAGGTCGGATGATCCGCCATCAGCTTGCTGCGCAAGGCCTCCAGCGTGTCGTACGGCAGGGTTTGGCCGACCGCCGCCGACAGGGCGCGCAGGATGGCCCAGTCTTCCTTGGCCTGGCCCTTGGGGAAGACGACCCGTTCTGCCATCTGCACCCGGCCCTCGGTGTTCACATACAGACCCGACTTCTCGGTATAGGCCGCGCCGGGCAGGATGACGTCCGCCCCATGCGCGCCCCGGTCGCCGTGGCTGCCCAGATAGACGCGGAAGGCGTCCGAACCCGTCGGATCAACCTCGTCGGCGCCCAGCAGGAACAGCACATCCAGAGCGCCCGGCTTGACCATCTCGGCGACGCTCAGTCCGCCCTCACCGGGCACGAAGCCCATATCCAGACCACCCACGCGCGCGGCGGCGGTGTGCAGGACGTTGAAGCCGTTCCAGCCTTCCGCCACGACGCCGACCTTCTGCGCCAGTGCGCCCAAGACGTTCAGCACGGCCGAGCCCTTGTCGCCGGACACGGCCCCTGCCCCCACGATGATGGCGGGACGCTCGGCCTTGGTCAGCATGTCGATCGCCGCCTTGGGCAGCTTGGCCAGGGTTTTCGACCCCGCGCCGAGATAGGCATAGTCGAATGTCAGATTGGCCTGCTCGCCGATCAAAGCGATCTCGGTCTTGCCGCCCAGCCAGGCCTTGCGCAGGCGGGCGTTCAGCAACGGGGCCTCGGTCCTCGGATTGGCCCCGACGATCAGGATGGCATCGGCGTTCTCGATACCGGCCAGGCCGCTGTTGAACAGCCAGCTCTCGCGCGGTCCGTAACCGAGGGCCGAGCCCTCCTGACGGCAGTCCGTATTGGCCGATCCCAAGGCGCGGAACAGGTCCAGCGCCGCCTTCATCGACTCCGCGTCCTGCAGGTCGCCGGCCACGACGCCGATCCGACCGGCAGGTGCGGCTTTCAGCTTGCCGGCCACGACGCCCAGCGCCTCGTCCCACGATGCCGCACGCAGGCGACCGTTCTCGCGCACATAGGGCTTGTCCAGACGCTGACGTTGCAGGCCGTCGACGGCATAGCGGCTGATGTCCGACAGCCACTCCTCGTTGATGCCCTCGTTCACGCGCGGCAGAATGCGCATCACCTCGGCCCCCTTGGCGTCGGCGCGGATGTTGGAGCCCAGAGCGTCCATCACATCGATGGTCTCGGTCTTCTTCAGCTCCCACGGGCGATAGTGGAACTGCCACGGGCGGTGCGTCAGGGCCCCGACGGGGCACAGGTCGTTGACGTTGCCCGACAGTTCGCTGTCGACCGCCTTTTCCAGATAGGTGGTGATCTCGGCATCCTCCCCGCGCGAGATCATGCCGATGTCCGGCACGCCCGCCACTTCGGTGACAAAGCGGACGCAGCGCGTGCATTGGATGCAGCGGGTCATATAGGTCTTGATCGTCGGACCCATGTTCTTTTCTTCGACCGCGCGCTTGTTCTCGGCATAGCGAGAGCCGTCGCGGCCATAGCCCATGGCTTGGTCCTGCAGGTCGCATTCGCCGCCCTGGTCGCAGATCGGGCAGTCCAGCGGGTGGTTGATGAGCAGGAACTCCATCACCCCTTCGCGCGCCTTCTTGACCATCGGGGTGTCGGTGAAGATTTCCTGACCCTCCGCGGCCGGAAGCGCGCACGACGCCTGCGGCTTGGGCGGTCCGGGCTTCACCTCTACCAGGCACATGCGGCAGTTGCCGGCGATCGACAGCCGCTCGTGGTAGCAGAAACGCGGAATCTCGTGGCCGGCCTTCTCGGCGACCTGAAGCACGGTCATCCCGGGCTCGAACTCGGTTTCAACGCCGTTGACCTTGGCGATCGGCATCAGCGGGCCTCTTCTTGAGCAGCCGAAGCCGCCGGTACTGTGGACGCGTCGACGGACACCTGTCCGACGTCGGTAGCAAGCTCGACACCGTTCGCGCTGACGGTGCAGACCATGGTGAGGCGACCGCCGTCGACTGGCGCGCGCCACGAGACGGTGGCGGTATTGGCCCCGCGGGCCCGGAACTGGACCGTCTCGCCCTCCTGCCCGGCCAGACGCAGGACGGCCTGACGGCAGGACGCTTCCAGATCGGCAGGGGCTGCGGCGGCCGGAGCAGCCGCCACGGCTGGAACATCAGGTGCGGCAGGCGCTTCCGCCGCCGGCGCAGCCGTGTCCGGACGCTCAACGCAGGCGGAGAGCGCGATCAGACATAGCAGCGTGGCGGCGGTGCGGATCATGGCGTCAGTTCTGCGCCCATTCGATGGTGGAGATTACCCCTGGCTGGGGGCCATCGACCGTCACGATGCGTAAGGTCCGGCCACCGGGGCTGCGCCACAGCGCCAGACACTGGCCCATGCCGGTTCCGGCACAGTCCTCGATCTCGGGCAGGACGACCTCCTCGGAAGGACACTCGTCGAACCCGCGCTCCTGCTCCATCGAGGCCACGCAAACGCGACGGCCTTCGCTGGACTCATTGGCCGATGTGTAGCCCTGCGCCAGAAGCACTTTGCGAGCCTCCCAGTAGGAACCCGTAAATTGCGGCAGAGCCTCTTGCGCCACCCCAGAGGCGGCGGTCTCGATGGCCGGGGTCGCCGGAGCAGCCACTGCGGCCTTGGTCTCATACTCGGCCGGAGCCGAGGTCTCCGCCTGCGAACAGGCGGCTGCCCCGATCACGGCGGTGGTCGTCAGAAAAAAGATGAGGGAACGCATGGCGTTACTCCGCTGCAATCGCATGGCCAGCGAAGTTCGCGCGGCGGCTGCGATAGGTTTGAATGCGGTCCTCGATTTCATGACGGAAGTGCCGGATGAGCCCTTGAACCGGCCAGGCAGCTGCGTCGCCCAGCGCGCAGATCGTATGCCCTTCGATTTGGGTGGATACCTCCAGCAACATGTCGATTTCTGACGGGTCGGCCTCGCCGATCGCCATCCGCTCCAGCACGCGCCACATCCAGCCGGTGCCCTCGCGGCACGGCGTGCACTGGCCACAGCTCTCGTGCTTGTAGAAATAGCTGATGCGGGCGATGGCGCGGACCAAGTCGGTCGATTGGTCCATCACGATGACGGCAGCCGTGCCCAGGCCGGACTTCATTTCGCGCAAGCTGTCGAAGTCCATCAGCGCGACCTCGGACATTTCGCGCGTGATCAGCGGCACGGACGAGCCACCCGGAATGATGGCCTTTAGATTGTCCCAGCCGCCGCGCACGCCACCGCAGTGATCCTCCAGCAGCTGCCGCAGAGGGATCGACATCACCTCCTCGACATTGCACGGGCGGTTCACATGGCCCGAGATGCTCATGATCTTGGTGCCGGTATTGTTCGGGCGACCAAAGCCCGCGAACCACTCGGCCCCGCGCCGCAGGATGGTGCCCACCACTGCGATCGACTCGACGTTGTTTACCGTCGTCGGGCAGCCGTACAGGCCCGAACCAGCCGGGAACGGCGGCTTCAGGCGTGGCTGGCCTTTCTTGCCCTCCAGGCTCTCCAGCAGGGCCGTCTCTTCCCCGCAGATATAGGCCCCTGCCCCGTGGTGGATGTAGACGTCGAAATCCCAGCCGTGGACGTTGTCTTTGCCGATCAGCCTGGCCTCATAGGCCTGCTTGACCGCCGCCTCCATGCGCTCGCGTTCCAGCACATATTCGCCGCGCAGATAGATGTAGCAGGCGTGGGCCTGCATGGCGAAGCTGGCGATCAGACAGCCTTCGATCAGCAGTTGCGGATCGTGGCGCATGATCTCCCGGTCCTTGCAGGTCCCGGGCTCGGATTCGTCGGCGTTGACGACCAGATAGTGCGGCCGGTCCTTCACATCCTTGGGCATGAAGGACCACTTCAGACCCGTGCCAAAGCCCGCGCCGCCGCGTCCGCGCAGGCCCGAGTTCTTGACGTTGGTGATGATCCAGTCACGCCCCAGGTCGAGCATGTCCTTGGTCGCATTCCATGCGCCGCGTTTCTTCGCCCCCTCCAGCGTCCAGTCCTGGAAGCCGTACAGGTTGGTGAAGATGCGATCCTTGTCTTCGAGGATTCCGACCATGGTTCAGTTCATCTCGCGCATGCGGCGGCGGTGATAGCGGGTACGCAGGAATATTGCAGCGATCATCAGCGCCCAGCCTGCGGCCAGGGCCGCATAGCCGCCCATCTGAACGGCCTGGGCCATATCGCCCGCGCGGGTCGACAGCCAGACGGCCAGGGCCCCGACGATGACCAGGCCAAACCCGGCCAGACGCTGGCTGCGGCCCACGGAGCGCAGCTCCGCGCGATAGCGGGCGACGGCTTCGTCATTGGACAGGTCGGGCTTGCTCACGCCGGCACCGGCTTGCTGTTGGGCAGCGACTTGATCGGCTTGGCGGCCGAGCCGTCATAGAGTTTCGGATCCAGCAGGGTCTGGGCCCCGCCCTCGGGCTCCGAGCTGTGACGCCCGACGCGCGAACCGGGCTTGGGCTTCTTGCCCGCGGCAAAGTCGTCGATGACCTGGGCCATGGTCTCGGCGGTCAGGTCTTCGAAATAATAGTCGTTGATCTGGGCCATCGGCGCATTGGCGCAGGCCCCCAGGCATTCGACTTCCTGCCAGGTGAAGCGACCGTCGGCGCTCAGCGTATCCTTGGGGCCGATCTTCGACTTGCAGACGGCCATCAACTCGCCCGCCCCGCGCAGCATGCAGGGCGTGGTGCCGCACACCTGGATCAGCGCACTGGTGCCCACCGGCTCCAACATGAACATGGTGTAGAAGGTCGCGACCTCCAGCACACGGATATAGGGCATACCCAGCAGTTCGCCGATGGCGCGGATGGCGGGCTCGGACACCCAGCCCTCCTGCTTCTGGACCAGCCACAGGATCGGGATCACTGCCGATTGACGGCGGTCCGCCGGATATTTGGCGATCCACCAGTCGCACTTGGCCTTCGTCGCCTTGGAGAAGGCGAAGCTGTCAGGCTGAACTTTGGCGAGACGACGAACGGACATCAGACTTCCAGGCTCGTGACGACCACACCCTCACCCAGCATCTTCTTGCGGATGTTCAGGATGCGGTGCTGGCCCTGACGGCGCAGCAGGATGTTGTGTTGATAGGTTTCACCGCTGTAGTCGGTCGCGGAATAGGAGACGATCTCCCATCCGGCGGCCACGGCATCGCTCAGAGGCTTGTCGCTCACCGATCCACCTCCCCGAACACGATGTCGAGCGAGCCCAGGATGGCGCTGACGTCGGCCAGCATGTGGCCACGGTTCATCCAGTCCATGGCCTGAAGCGAACGGAAGCCCGGGGCCGAGATTTTCACGCGATAGGGTTTGTTGGTGCCGTCGGACACCAGATAGATGCCGAACTCGCCCTTGGGCGCTTCGACCGAGGCATAGACCTCGCCCTCGGGCGTCTTGAAGCCCTCGGTATACAGTTTGAAGTGATGGATCAGGGCTTCCATCGACCGCTTCATCTCGCCACGACGCGGCGGCACGACCTTGTTGTCCTCGGTCATGACGGGCTCGCCAGGGCAGTTGCGCAGACGATGGATGCACTGCTCCATGATGTGCACCGACTGCTTCATCTCCTCGATGCGGCACAGATAGCGGTCCCAGCAGTCGCCGTTCTTGCCGACCGCGATGTCGAACTCCAGATCGGCATAGCATTCATAGGGCTGCGACTTGCGCAGGTCCCACGGAATGTCCGAGCCGCGCAGCATCACACCGGTAAAGCCCCAGTCCAGAGCCTCCTGCTTGGACACCACGCCTATGTCGACGTTGCGCTGCTTGAAGATGCGGTTCTCGGTGACCAGGCTTTCGATGTCCTTCAGCGCCGCCGGGAACTCCTGGCACCAGCGCGCGATGTCGTCGATCAGGGCGTTGGGCAGGTCCTGGTGGACGCCGCCGGGCCGGAAATAGTTGGCGTGCAGACGCGCACCCGATGCCCGCTCGTAGAACACCATCAGCTTCTCGCGCTCCTCGAAGCCCCAGAGCGGCGGCGTCAGGGCCCCCACGTCCATGGCCTGGGTCGTCACGTTCAGCAGGTGCGAGAGGATGCGCCCGATCTCGGAATACAGCACCCGGATCAGCTGGGCCCGGTAGGGCACGTCCATGCCCATCAGCTTTTCGATGGCCAGGCAGAAGGCGTGCTCCTGGTTCATCGGGGCGACGTAGTCGAGACGGTCCAGATACGGGATGTTCTGAAGGTAGGTCCGGGCCTCCATCAGCTTTTCGGTGCCGCGATGCAGCAGGCCGATGTGCGGGTCGACGCGCGTGACCAGCTCGCCGTCCAGCTCCAGCACCAGACGCAGCACGCCGTGCGCGGCCGGGTGTTGCGGGCCGAAGTTGATCGTGAACTTGCGGTCGTCCAGCGCGCGCGCGTGGTCCGTGCGCCCGTCGTGAGCGTCGTCGAAGATGTCGGTCGCGCCGATGGGCGGTGGCAGGGCGGTCTCGGTCATGCCTTGCCTCCGGACGGCGCATTGCCCGCGACCGCAGCGGCCTGAGCGGCCTTTTCGTCGCCGGGCAGGATGTCGGTCGGATATTCCGCGCCCTCCCAGGGCGACAGGAAGTCGAAGTTGCGGAACTCCTGCGTCAGCTTGACGGGCTCATAGACCACCCGCTTCTGCTCTTCGTCGTACCGGACCTCGACATAGCCCGTCATGGGGAAGTCCTTGCGCAGCGGATGCCCCTGGAAGCCGTAATCGGTCAGCAAACGGCGCAGGTCGGGATGGCCCGAGAACAGCATGCCATACATGTCGAACGCCTCGCGCTCGAACCAGTCGGCGCAGGGGAAGACGCCGACAACGCTGGGTACTGGCTGGACCTCGTCGGTCGTGACCTTGACCCGCACCCGTGCATTCCGCGTCATCGACAGCAGGTGATAGACGACCTCGAACCGCTCCTCGCGATCCGGGAAATCCACGCCGCAGACGTCCAGCAGCTGCTGAAAGCCGAACCGGTCGCGCAGCACGGTCAGCACGTTCACGATCGCATCGCGCTCGGCGATCAGCGTCAGCTCGCCGAACGCCACTTGCGCCTGAACGCCCAGCTCGCCGACCATCTCCGCGCCCAATGGCGTCAGGGCGGTCTCGATCTCCTGCAGTTTCGCCAGCGCGCTCATCGCTCGATCGTCCCCGTGCGCCGGATCTTCTTCTGCAGTTGCAGCAGGCCGTACAGCAGCGCCTCCGCCGTCGGCGGGCACCCCGGCACATAGACGTCCACCGGAACGACCCGGTCGCAACCGCGAACGACGCTGTAGCTGTAGTGATAATAGCCGCCACCGTTGGCGCAGCTGCCCATCGACAGCACATAGCGCGGGTCGGGCATCTGGTCGTAGACCTTGCGCAGGGCCGGGGCCATCTTGTTGGTCAGAGTACCGGCCACGATCATCAGGTCGGACTGGCGCGGGCTGGCGCGCGGAGCCATGCCGAACCGCTCCATGTCGAAGCGCGGCATCGAGGCCTGCATCATCTCCACGGCGCAGCAGGCCAGGCCGAACGTCATCCACATCAGCGAACCGGTCCGAGCCCAGTTGATGACGTCATCCAGCGAGGTCGTCAGGAACCCCTGCTCGCCCAGCTCGACGTTGACGGCTTCGAAGAATTTGTCGTGGACGGCGGGGTCATAGCCCTCGACCGACGAACGCGCGCCGGTGCCATACAGATTGGTCGGCAGCAGGCTGGTGGGGCCAGAGGGCGGGGCGATCACTCCCATTCGAGAGCTCCCTTCTTCCATTCGTAGATGAAGCCCACCGTCAGTACGCCCAGGAAGACCATCATCGACCAGAAGGCGAAGATCATCTCGCCACGGGCCAGATCGAACATCGAAACGGCCCATGGGAACAGGAAGGCCACTTCCAGGTCGAAAATGATGAACAGGATCGACACCAGATAGAAGCGCACGTCGAACTTCATGCGTGCGTCATCGAAGGCGTTGAAGCCGCATTCATAGGCCGACAGCTTTTCCGAATCCGGATTCTTGGGGGCCAGCACCCAGGCGGCGAGCATGAAACCGAGACCGAGCACCGCCGCGATCCCGAGAAAGACCACGATCGGCAGATATTCGAGAAGATATGCATTCATCCGGAAGGGACCTCGTCCGCCACAGTGGGAGGGGCGGATTCGGCGCTTTCTAGACCCGGATGCGCCGAGGTTCAAACCCATGCGGCAAAAGGATTTTCTTGCGAGTGGTTCGCAGGCCTGATGGCGCATTTGTCAGAGTGAAGATGCTTGCCATTCGCAGGAAGCTGCTCCCCTATGGCCGACTGACTTTGACATCGCGCCGGAGCACTCGATGGCCCTTGGAAGCCGGATTCTGAACACCGTGGAGCGGATCGGCAACAAGCTGCCCGATCCGGTCTTTTTGTTCCTGTGGCTGATCCTGGGGTTGATCGCCCTCAGCCTGGTCGGCGCAGGGCTGGGATGGTCGGCGGTCAATCCGGTCACGGGCGACACCCTTCAGGCGCAAAGCCTGCTGTCGCCCGAGAATCTCGAACAGCTCATTATCGGCATGCCCTCGACCTTAACCAGCTTTCCGCCGCTGGGGATCGTCATCACCATCATATATGGGGCGTCTGTCGCAGAGCGTAGCGGCCTGTTCACCGCTGCCATTCGCGCTGCTTTGCTGAATGCGCCAAAATTCGTTCTGACACCGGTCATCGTCATCACCGGCATGGTGTCCCATCACGCGTCCGACGCTGCCTATGTGGTCGTGATCCCGCTCGCTGCCGTTATGTTCGCCGCTGTCGGCCGCCATCCGCTGGCCGGTCTGGCCGCAGGCTTTGCGGCTGTATCCGGGGGATACGCAGGAAATTTATTCCCCGGCGCTCAGGACGCCCTGCTTCTGGGCATTACCGAGCCAGCGGCCCGTCTGATCGACCCGTCCTACTCCGTGAACATTGCCGGCAACTGGTTCTTCATCGTCGGCGTCGTTCTGGTCTTCACGCCGATCGTCTGGTTCATCACGGACCGCATCATCGAGCCCAGGCTCGGTCCGTGGATCCCCAAAGGCGAAACCGCACCAACGACTGATGAAAAGAAACTGCTGACGTCCGACGAAAAGCGCGGTCTTGCCTATGCCGGATTGACCATTCTGGCCATGATCGCCGTCTGGGCCATCATCACCCTCATCCCCGGCTCGCCTTTTGTTGACCCTGAAGCTGATCCCGAGCAGCGGTTCAATCCACTCTTCAAGTCCCTGGCTGCATTTTTTGCCCTGACATTCTTTCTCTCCGGCGCCGCGTTCGGCGTAGGGTCTCGCAGTGTGACCAGCCACCGCGATCTGGTCCGCATGATGCGCGAGGGCATCGTCCAGCTCGCGCCCTATATCGTGCTGGTCTTCTTCGCGGCCCACTTCGTGGCGATGTTCAACTGGTCCGGCCTCGGCCCCATACTGGCGATCAATGCCGCAGAGCAGCTTCGTCAGATCAACATGCCAGCGCCCTTGCTGCTGATCAGCGTCGTCCTCGTATCGTGCTTCTTTGATCTCTTTATCGGCTCGGCGTCTGCCAAATGGTCAGCCCTGGCCCCCATCGTCGTGCCCATGTTCATGTTGCTGGGCATCAGCCCGGAAATGACCACAGCGGCTTACCGGATGGGGGATTCTGTCACCAACATCGCCACGCCGCTGATGAGCTATTTCCCGCTGATCCTGACCTTCGCCCAGCGGTGGGACCCCAAGTTCGGGCTGGGATCGCTGATGTCCACCATGCTGCCCTATGCCGGCAGCTTCCTCGTCTTCGGCCTGGCGATGGTTGCGCTATGGGTAGCGCTCGATCTGCCGTTGGGACCCGGGGTCGGCGTCTACTATGACCCCCCTCCCCCTGCGGTTGCCGTGGATCAGGCTGTCGACGGCGGCATTTCCGGTCCCACGGCACCGCCCGAAGCCGCCGCCGTGGCGGGTCCGGGGGTCGCATCGCGCTGATCGTGCGAATTCGGCGGAAGTGGCGCTTGACAGTGCGCCGCCCCCCCGCCTAAACGACGCCCCTCGCCGCGACGCAGACCAGCGCCGCGGCCGGGATACGCGGGTGTAGCTCAGTTGGTTAGAGTGCCGGCCTGTCACGCCGGAGGTCGCGGGTTCGAGTCCCGTCACTCGCGCCACTTTTTCCTAAACAAAATCAGGAAGAAGTGGCGCGGGCCCTTCGCGGTCCAGCGTCGCGTTCCAACTCCGAAAGTCGGCCCGTTCCAACTTTTGGCGCTCGAATGTTCTCTTGCGAGGACGTCCGATGACGTCTTTTTGGAGCTGTTTCTGGCGGTCTATTCGTAACTTCCGGCAGCGTGTGCGGAGACGCTTTTGCCGGCACGAACAGATGACCGACAGCCGTCGGTTCGACCGGAAAGCCACATGCCTGCGCTGCGGCTATCGCGAGCCCTGGTGAACAAGAAGGATCATCCCGCGCGATGTCGGCTTAGCGCAACCCCAGAGCAAGAGTCCGCTTTCCACCCATAGGCGACGGTCCGCTTTCGACCCTAAGCGGGCCCTATAGGAGCGCTTAGCGTATCCTTAGCGGCGGCCTTTGCTGCTTCGGAAAGCAGATTGAGCTCTGGAGGATGCTTGACGCCCTTACGCGGCGGGTGTGAGCGGCAAGAACTATTTCTCCCAGGACTTCCGCGCCGTTCGAAACCACGTCTTCCCAGGCGATGCCAGCCAGTTCCTCGACATCCGCCGATCAGGCAACGTCGAGGCCGACGCAGCAGGTGCTGACAAGGCGACGATGGCCGAGCTGCTGGCGAACAGTCTGGACAGCAGCAGCTTCCTCGACGCCACCTACACGCCTCCAACAGTGTCCAAGGCGCGTCAGGTCGCGGTGCAGAGAATCGCGGGGCGTGAGCGTCTCGCCGTCGAGATCGACCGGGTGTCCGGCAAGGCGCGCCAAATGGGCATTTGATGATGGTTTTCAAAGCCAACATGGCCGTATCTTATATTCACGAAGTGATCACAACGCCTTCGCTTGCAGTCACTACCGCATGCTGAACCCTCGCTAAAACTTGATTGATTGCGCCACGCCAACATACAACATATATGTTGTGAATGATACCCAAGTTTGGTCCCACAACAGGCTATCTGCCTCCTGGCGCACACCAAGCGTCGTGGAACGAGTTTATCGCGGCGTTCGGTTTCAGTGAAAAAAGAAAAGAACTCCTCCCAGGCCTCCTTCGAATGGGTCAGGCGCTACGCGACGCTGGCGCGACGACCATGATCGTAGACGGCAGTTTCGTCACCAAGCGACACAACCCCAGTGATTTCGACTGCTGTTATGACCAGAACACCGTAGATTTACGACTCTTAGATCCCGTTTTAGACAATTTTGAAAACGAAAGAGCCGCGCAGAAAGCTAAGTATGGCGGTGAGCTTTTCCCCGCCCACGCCATAGCAGACCCATTCAAATGGGAACCGTACGAAGACTTTTTTCAGCACGACAAGAACGGTCGCAGAAAAGGCGTTATTATTTTGTCGCTAGGAACACTTCCGTGATCAAGAACAATCGACAATATAGAGCAACCCTAAAACAGATAGGTAAGTTCAAAAACGCCATCTCATATCATGGCACTAACGTATCTGAAACTGACTCCGCTTATCGCGGCATGAAAAGCATGCTCGAGACCTTGGAAAGGCAAGTTCGCGAGTATGAAAGTCTCTTAGAAGGAGACCCCAATTCTATTGTGGTAAATGGACTTCATGACCTTCCTCGCGCTTTGATCAAGGCACGGATATGCCGCGGCCTTTCTCAGCGTCAATTAGCTGAGAAGCTAGGTTTGAAATCTCAGCAGATACAGCGATGGGAGTTTGAGGACTACGAAAATATCAGCTTTTCTCGCCTAGAAGATGTTTCTGAGGCTCTCGGGTTGAGTCGAAAGATAACTATCCGGGACACCCGGCCACAGAATTCTTTCTCGTCATTCAGACCTATTGATTTTAGGCGCTCACCTTCTGGAGTTCTGAACGTTCGCCCCGAAGTTGGCGCTAAGTGGGAAGTCACGGTCGCCAAAGGATCATTGCGTTCTGGTGCAAATGACGAGGCACCTGTTGCCAACGTGGCTCTTATTCGAACGAACAGCGGCGTTTCAATATCGGTGTCAGGATACGGAAGCGGTTTTGACGGTCGTTGGTCTTTGGACGAGCCTTCGCCAAGAACAGAAGATCACTGGCAAATTAGAGAATATCAGGAGAGAAAACATGGCTGAGGTTAAAGCTGTAATTTTTTGCGACCAAGTTAGAACAGAAGATAGCGGAAAGCTTCTCATCATTGGCACCTATACCGGCCAAATGATGGTTCCCACATTTCCGATCCACGCTCAGATTCAAACAGTTTTAGTTATGGGCGATATGAAGGACGATATGAGCCTTAAAGTACGGTTTGGGTCCCGCGGCGGAGCGACATTTTTCGAGTTCGAGGCGGCCGTGAATAGAGCATCTGCTGCAAATGATGAGGGCGGTGCTTGGTTACCAATGCCGGCCGGGCCTGTGGTTTTGTCATCGCCAGACACGCTTGAGCTATCAGTTGCGATTGACGACGAGCCATACAAAGTCGTGGGCGTTTTGCCGGTGGGTCAACAGAGTGTGGAAGCTGCTTAGCGACCATCAGGCAGCTCCATTGCGTGAGCTGATATGATCAAACTGCGCGGGTTCTGCGGGTCCAGATTCGTTCCAACTAGATCTACCAAGTGTCTGAAACAGCTAGTGGCATTGTTTCGCAATAAAGTTGGAACAGCATTTGAAATGGAAAGAATAATCCCCGGCCTGTCACGCCGGAGGTCGCGGGTTCGAGTCCCGTCACTCGCGCCATTCCCTCTGAAATCTCTCAGGGAATGGCGCGTCTCCCCCGCTTTCAAAAAATCATCAAGCCTACTGTTCGCGCCCTGCGACCAGCACGTTCTGCACGCGCCGCCCCAGCGGATCGCGCGACTGCCAGGTCTCGCCAACATCGGCATCGACCATCGTCGTGCAGAAGCGCGGGATCAGCATATTGGGCCGGATGTTGGTCAGGCAGACCTTCTCGCCATTGACCGACCAGCGCGCCGACAAACGCCGTCCGTCCGAGAACTGGGCTGCATAGGTGCCGTCGCGGTTGAACCAGTGCTTGACCCAGCCGCCGTCGGGATAGCGCGACACGACCGTATTGCTGAAGACCGCATCCATATCGGCCTTGGCCGGCAAAGCCGTCAGACAGGCGAACGCCATCGTCGTCACGGCAAGCAAACGCTGCATGAAACCACCCTCTCGAACCCATCCCTGACCCGAACATTACCGAACATTAACCGAATGCCAAGCGTGACCGCAGCGCAGCGGGAATAGTTGACTATTTCGCATGGACTTCTATATGCGGCGCACGTTCGGGACAGGACTGGCGATTCCGCGCCGCCCGCTCGCCCAGAGACAGGGCGGTTCCGCGACATCGCACGACGACCCCGATGCGCGGGGCGTCCTTCAATCCAGTCCCAAGGACCTATGACCGAATTTTCCCAACTGGGCCTCTCGCCCATGACCCTGCAAGCGGTCGCCGATACCGGCTATACGATCGCCACCCCCATTCAGGCGCAAGCCATTCCCGTGGCCCTGGCCGGACGCGACGTCCTGGGCATCGCCCAGACCGGCACCGGCAAGACCGCCGCCTTTACCCTTCCCCTGGTCGAGCGGCTCTCCACCGGCCGTGCCCGGGCCCGCATGCCGCGCGCCCTGGTGCTGGCCCCGACCCGCGAACTTGCCGACCAGGTGGCCGAGAGCTTTGCCAAATACGCCAAGGGCACCAAGCTGACATGGGTCCTGCTGATCGGCGGCGTGTCGATGGGCGACCAGGTCGCGGCGCTGAACAAGGGCGTCGACGTGTTGATCGCCACGCCCGGCCGTCTGATCGACCTGTTCGAGCGCGGCAAGATGATGCTGAACGGCGTGGAGATCATGGTCGTCGACGAGGCCGACCGCATGCTGGACATGGGCTTCATCCCCGACATCGAAAAGATCTTCAAGCTTACGCCGCCCAAGCGCCAGACCCTGTTCTTCTCGGCGACCATGCCGCCCGAGATCACGCGGCTGACCACCCAGTTCCTGAAGGACCCCACCCGGATCGAGGCGTCGCGCCCCGCGGCGACCGCCGACACCATCACCCAATATCTGGTCCGCATCCCCTCCAGCGATCCCAAGATGAAGCGCGCCGCCCTGCGGGCCCTTATTGGCCGCGCCGACGTGCGTAACGGCATCGTCTTCTGCAATCGCAAGTCCGAAGTCGATGTGGTCGCCAAGTCGCTGAAGCAGCACGGCTTCGACGCTGCCCCGATCCATGGTGACCTGGACCAGTCCCTGCGCACCAAGACCCTGGCGGCCTTCCGCTCGGGCGAGTTGAAGCTGCTGGTGGCGTCCGACGTCGCCGCACGCGGTCTGGACATTCCCGACGTCAGCCACGTCTTCAACTATGACGTCTCGCACCACGCGGACGACTATGTGCACCGCATCGGGCGTACGGGTCGCGCCGGCAAGCTGGGCCAGACCTTCATGATCGTGACGCCGGGCGACGACAAGTCGCTCGACAAGGTCCTGAAGCTGATCAAGATGGATCCGCAGGAACTGGTTCTGGACCCCGCCGATCTTGGCGGTCCTGTCCGGTCGAGCGCGCGAGCCGAGAAGCCCGCTGCCACGGATGACGCGCCCAAGCCCGCACGGAGCCGCCGCAAGGCCGCGTCGCCATCCCCGACCGTCGAAGCCGCTGCGGAGGCTCCAGCCGTCGCCGAGCCTGTCATTCATACAGCCGCCGCCGAGGTCGCCGAGCCCGCCGAAAAGGCCGTCGGTCGCAGCCGGAGCCGTCGCGGTCGCAAGGGATCGGAGCCGACGGAAGCCAAGCCGGTCGCGCCGACCGCCAAGCGTGTCGAGGAAGCGTCCGTAGACGTCCCTGCCGAAGCTTCCCCGCCACCCGTCACCGAGCGCCCGGCCCAGAAGGCTCATCTTCGTCAGTCGGACCGTCGCGGCGGTCAGGATGACGACGCCCCACGCCCGTCAAACGGCCGCCCGTTCGGCGAAGGTGAAATCCCCGCCTTCCTGCGTCGGACAACCCTGCCCAAGGGCTAAATCTGCTTTCAGACGTCACCTTGTGACCGCCATTTAACCCGGCGTTACGGAAAACCGCCTAGGCTCCCGCACAAGGTCGCTAGAAGGCGACGCGCCGGGACGTACTGAATGACAGCCAAGGTCGAAACCGCCCTCAGGGGTCCGCAAGCCTATGATCTGGCCAGGCGGATTATCGAGGCCATGGAATCGGCAAATGTCTGGCCCAGCGCGCTGAACTTCGAACTCTGGACCCACTATCTGGCCGACCCTGAAAGCGCTCTGGGCAAGGAGATCGCCCGCATGCTGGCCGCCGGAGAACGCTTCACCGAAGCCACCGCCGATATGCTGGCTGCCGAATACCTGCCGCGTGGACGCCTGACCGAGGAAATCCGCGACGCAGGCCGTGTGCTGGATCGTGAACTGTCCAGCGTCGCCGCCGCCATTTCCAAGGCGCACCAGTCACAGTCTGCCTATGGCAAGACTCTGGAAGGCGCTGCGACCAGCATGGAGGGAGCTGACGATGCACCCGCCTTGCAGACCATCGTCAGCAGCCTGACGACGGCCACGCGCCGCGTTCAGCGCGAAAACGTCACCCTAGAGCAGAAACTGGAAAGCTCCACCAAAGAGGTGGCCAAGCTGCGCGAACATCTGGAGCAGGTGCGCCGCGACGCCATGACGGACGCCCTGACCAATCTGGCGAACCGCAAGGCCTTCGACGACCATCTGGAGGCCGCCTGTCGACAATCGGAAGAGATGGGCACGGCCCTGACCCTGGCGGTCCTCGACATCGATAACTTCAAGGCCTTCAACGACACCTGGGGTCACCAGACGGGCGATCAGGTGCTGCGCTATGTGGCCAGCGTCCTGGGCCGAGTTGCGAAAACGCCTCGCATCGCCGCCCGCTATGGCGGCGAGGAGTTCGCCATGATCTTCCCGATGGAAAGCATGTCCCAGGTCGAAAAGGCTCTGGAGGGCATCCGTAGGGAAATCGGGACGCGCGCCCTGCGCCGACGCTCGACCAATGACGAACTCGGGACCGTCACCCTCTCGGCCGGATTTGCGCATCGCCATGTCGGCGAGAGCGCGGTCAATCTGCTGGAGCGGGCGGACGCCGCCCTTTACGTCTCCAAGCGCGAGGGCCGTGACCGCGTCACCTCGGCAGAACGACTGCAAACCGCAGCCTAGCCGCCACGCTCTGTTTCGGCTCTAGTCATCCCATGCGCAGCTTTGCCTTTGCCCTCGCCTATTGGATCCTGTCGATCGGCTACGGCCTGACGGCGGCTTTTGCGGCACTCGCACCCGGTCGAGGCGCGACCAGCTGGATCATCCGCCGCTATGTAAAACGGATGGTTCAGACAATGCGGCTGCTGGCGGGGATCAAGCTACAGGTGCGCGGCCGCGAACGTCTGCCCGACGGCGCCTTCATCATCGCCTCCAAACACCAGAGCTGGGGCGACGGTTTCGCTGTCTATGACCAGTTCGAAGATTTGGCCTTCGTCACCGGCGACCATCTGGAGAAGTTCCCGCTGCTGGGCACCGTCCTGCGAAAGCTGGGAGCCATTGTGGTCAACAACTGCGGGGGGCGCGAAGCGCGTGACGCCCTGAAGCACCGCAGCGCCGACGCCCATGCGGCGGGCCGAAAGATCCTGATCTACCCCGAGGGCAATCTGGCCAAGGTGGGCGAGAAGTTCCGCTACCGCTCGGGTGTCTGGCACATGTACCGCGACTTCGACATGCCGGTCGTACCGCTGGCGTCAAACCTGGGCCTGTTCTGGTCTCAGGAGGATTTCAGGAAGACGCCGGGCCTGGCTACGATCGAATTTCTGGACCCGATCCCGACGGGTCTGGGCAAGGAGGAATTCCTCTCGCGTCTCGAAGCGGCGGTGGAGGATCGAACAGCCGAACTGATCGCCGAGGCGACCGGTCGCCCGGTCACGCCTGCCGTGCGGGTCCTGGCCCCAGACGAAATCCGCAAGGCCAAGGCGGCTGCGGCGGCTTAAGCCGCCGGAATCACCGCGCCGTCGTATTTGCCGGTGATGTAGTCCTTCACCGCCTGGCTACGCAGCATGGCCGCCAGGGCCGCGATGCGCGGGTCGTTCCGATTGTCGGAGCGAGTCACCAGATAATTGATGTAGGGGCTGTCGCCGCCCTCCAGCGACAGGGCATCCGAGCGGGGCTTCAGGCCCGCATCCAGCGCATAGTTGGTGTTGATCACCGCCAGATCGGCCTGGTCCAGAATACGCGGGATGGTCGCGGCCTCGACCTCGCGGAAGGTGAAACGGCGCGGGTTGCCGGTGATGTCGCGCACGTTCTGCAAGGGGTTGGCGGGGTCGCGCAGGGTGATCAGACCGGCGCTCTGCAGCAACAGCAGCGAGCGCCCCGTGTTGGACGCATCATTGGGCAGGATGATCAGCGCACCAGCAGGCACCGCCGCCAGGTCGCGATGCTTGCGCGAATAGACGCCCAGCGGCTCCACATGCACGCCCGCCACGGTCACCAGATCGGACCCGCGCGCGGCATTGAACTCGTCCAGATAGGGTTTGGTCTGGAAATAGTTGGCGTCCAGACGGCTCTCGGCCAACTGGGTATTGGGCTGGACGTAGTCGTTGAACACCTTGATCTCGATATTGGTGCCCTGGGCCGCCAACAGCGGCTTGATGTGCTCCAGAATTTCCGCGTGCGGCACGGCGGTGGCTCCGACGACCAGCGGCGCATCCGGCCCGGCGGCCTTGTCTGCACCCTGCCCGCAGGCACTGAGCGTGACAGCGGCGAGGGCGAGAGTCAGGAGGGAGCGACGAAGCATGGGGTTTGGCCTTTAAGCGGGATCAGCGGTGGGAAACGGCGGCGACCAGTCGGTCACCCAGCATCTGAAGACCCTGCACCAGCACAAGCAGAAGCAGGACGGTGACGACCATGACATCGGTCTGGAAACGTTGGTAGCCGAAACGGATGGCCAGATCGCCCAGACCCCCGGCCCCGACGACCCCCGCCATGGCCGTATAGCTGACCAGGGCGATGGCGGTGACGGTCGCGCCCGCGATCACGCCGGGCATGGCCTCGGGCAGCAGGGCCTTGGTGACAATCTGCCATGTGGAGCCGCCCATGGCCTGGGTCGCCTCGACCACGCCCTTGTCGACCTCGCGCAGGGCCGTCTCGACCAAGCGCGCATAGAAGGGGGCGGCCCCGACCACCAGCGGCGGAATGGCCCCGGCCACACCCAACGACGTCCCGACCAGCAGTACCGTCACCGGCAGCATGACGATCAACAGGATGATGAAGGGCACCGATCGCAGCACATTGACCACGAAGGACAGCAGGCCATTCAGCACCGGATTGGCCGCCAGCCGCCCCTTGCCCGACAGATACAGCAACACCCCCAGCGGAATGCCGAACACCACGGTCAGGGCCATCGCCCCGCCGAGCATCAGCAGGGTGTCGATGGTCGCACGACCGATCTCGGACCAGTCGATATTGACGAAGAAGGTCTCCATCAGGCCACCTCCCCCACCTGCTCGACGGTGACGCCGCGTGCCGTCAGCTGGGCCACCGCCGCCTCGGCATCGCCGCCGGTGAAGGCCACGACCAGTTGGCCATAGGGTTCGCCCCTGATACGGCTGATCCGGCCCGACAGGATGGAATAGTCCACGCCGACAGAGCGCGCGACGCGGCTCAGTTCCGGCTCATAGGTCGAACCCCCGCGGAAGGTCAGTTTGGCCAGACGTCCGCCCGGCGGAACTGTCGTGGCGTCAAACGCCTCCTCGCCCTCGGCCAGCATGGCACGGGTCGCGGCATGGCGCGGATGCAGGAAGACATCGGCGGTCGCCCCCTCCTCGACCACACGGCCGTCCTTCAGCACCGCCACCCGGTCGCAGACCCGGCGCACCACCTCCATCTGGTGGGTGATCAGAACGATGGTGAGGCCCAGATCACGGTTCAGCTGATCCAGCAGGGTCAGGATTTCATCCGTCGTTTCCGGATCCAACGCACTGGTCGCCTCGTCGCACAGCAGGACGCCGGGCTCGCAGGCCAGGGCACGGGCGATGCCGACGCGCTGCTTCTGACCGCCGGAGAGTTGCGCCGGATGCTTCTTCGCATGCTCCGCCAGACCCAGCTGATCCAGCAGCGCCGCCACCCGCCGATCCACCTCCGCCGACGGCCGCCCCTCCAGCCGCAGCGGAAACGCCACATTGTCAGCGATCGTCTTGGCGTTCAGCAGGTTGAAATGCTGGAAGATCATGCCGATCCGGCGACGCGCAGCCCGCAACTCATCGGGCGACAGGGCCGTCATGTCCTGGCCATCGACCACGACACGCCCGGCATCCGGGCGTTCCAGCAGATTGATCGTCCGGATCAGGGTGGATTTGCCCGCACCCGAGCGCCCGACCACGCCGAACACCTGACCGGCCTCGACCGTCAGATTGACCGCATCCAGCGCCACGCGCTCGCCCGCCGCGCTCTGGAAGCGCCGCGTCACCCCCTCAAGCTGGATCATCAGCCGGCTTGCTCTTCGGCTTCGGTCGCCTTGACCGGAACGATGGTAACGCTCTCGCCACAGCCGCAGGCATCGGTCTGGTTCGGGTTCCGGAACACGAATTTGGACGCCAGTTTGGTGGTCTCGTAATCGATCTCCGACCCGATCAGGAACAGGATCGCCTTGGGGTCGACGACAACGGTGGCACCCTTGTCGGTCACGACCTCGTCCAGCGGACCGATCTCGTCAGCGAAGGCAAAGGTGTATTCCTGCCCAGCGCAGCCCGCATTCTTCAGCCCGACGCGCAGCGCCTTGTGTCCGCCGGCCTCGGTCAAGGCGCACACCCGCTCGGCCGCGGCCTCGGTCAGGGTGACGACGGCGGGGCGCGGACGGCGCGGACGGGGCGTGGTCTGCAGCTGGGTCATCGGAAGGTCCATCAGAACATGTTCAGGGCCATCTTGGCCTCGTCGCTCATCTTCGACGCATCCCATGGCGGGTCGAAGGTCAGATCAGCGGTGGCGGACTTGATGCCCTCGACCTTCATCACCGCCTGCTCGACCCAGATGGGCATCTCGCCCGCGACCGGACAGCCGGGGGCCGTCAGCGTCATCTCGATGCGGGCGTCGAAGTCGTCGGACAGATCGACCTTGTAGATCAGGCCCAGCTCATAGATGTCGACCGGGATTTCCGGGTCGAACACCGTCTTCAGCGCCGCGATGATGTCGTCGGTCAGCCGGTCCAGTTCGGCGGGCGTGATGGCTCCGCTGGCCACGGCCGCGCCGCGTCCACCGTCGTCATCCTTGCCCAGCAGGGTCGTGTCGTCACTCATGCAAAGAACTCGCGGGCCTTGATCAGGGCGTCGGCAAAGGCGTCGGCGTCCTCGGTGGTGTTATATAGGGCGAAGCTGGCGCGCGCGCTCGAGGTCAGGCCAAATCGGCGCGACAGGGGTTCGGCGCAGTGCAACCCGGCGCGGACCGCCACGCCATAGCGGTCCATGATCTGGGCGATGTCGTGGGCATGCGCCCCCTCGACCGTGAAGGTGAAGATCGCGCCCTTCCCTTCCGCCGTACCGATGTCCGTCAGCCAGTCGCGGCCCTCCAAGCGGACGCGGACGTGCGCCAGCAGGGCCTGTTCGTGCGCAGCGACCGCTGTAGCATCAAACCCCGACAGCCACTCCAGCGCCGCACCCAGGCCGATGGCCTCAAGGATCGGCGGCGTGCCGGCCTCGAACCGGTGCGGAATGCCGGCATAGGTCACCGCGTCCTCAGTGACCGTGGCGATCATCTCGCCGCCGCCCTGATAGGGAGGAAGGGCCTCCAGTGCGGACCGCTTGCCATACAGCCCGCCGATGCCGGTCGGCCCAAACAGCTTGTGGCCCGTGAAGACGTAGAAATCGGCGTTCAGGGCCTGGACGTCGGGGTTGCAATGCACCGCCCCCTGGCACCCGTCGACCAGCACCAGCGCACCCGCCGCATGCGCCAGATCAGCGATGGCCCGCACATCGTTCACCGTGCCCAGCACGTTCGACATGTGGGTCACGGCCACAAGCTTCGTGCGCGGCCCGATCAGTTCGGCCAGTGCCGCCATGTCCAGCGACCCGTCGTCCAGCACGGGTGCCCATTTCAGGACCACACCCCTGGCTTCGCGTAGCATGTGCCACGGCACGATGTTGGCGTGATGCTCCATCTGGGTGACGACGATCTCGTCGCCCGGCTGCAACGACTGACCCAGCCCCGCCGCGACCAGATTGATCGCCTCGGTTCCGCCCTTGGTCCAGACGATCTGGTCGGCGCTCTCGGCGTTCAGGAAGCGGGCGACCGTCTCGCGCGCCGCCTCGAACGCCTCGGTCGTCTCATTGGCCAGGGTGTGAAGGCCGCGGTGGACGTTGGCGTAGGAGCCCTCCATCGCCGCCGTCATCGCATCGATCACCGCGCGCGGCTTCTGCGCCGAGGCCGCCGAGTCCAGATAGACCAGCGGCTTGCCGTTCACCATCCGCGACAGGATCGGAAACTGGGCCCGGGCCGCATAGGGGTCGAAGCGGATCAAAGTCGTGCCGTCAGCCATGACCTCACCACCTCTCTCGCACCCTCATGGTCGATTCGGTCCACGACCTCGAACAGGAAGGCCTGCGTCAGCAGGGCCCGCGCCTCGTCTGCCGGAATGCCGCGCTGCTGCATGTAGAACAGGGCGCTCTCATCCAGATTGCCGACGGTGTTGCCGTGCGCGCACTGCACGTCGTCGGCATAGATTTCCAGCTCCGGCTTGGCGTCCACCTCGGCCCGCTCACCCAGGATCAGGGCGTGATGGCCCATCCGCGCGTCCGTGCCGTCGGCCCCGCGCTCGACGACGATCTTGCCCTGGAACACGCCGCGTGCGGTGTCCCGCACGACGCCCTTGGTCAGTTGGGAGGTGACGCCGTTCAAGCCGCCGTGGCGGACGACGCTGGTCAGGTCGGCATGGCGCTCGCCGGACAGGGCATAGAGGCCGTCGAGCATGACCTCGGTCCCCTCGCCGCCGTGGATCAGCCGTGTCTCCTGGCGTTGCAACCGCGCCCCGCCCGTAATCGTCGTCTGGCCATAGCGGCCACCCGGTGCCACGCGGACATCGATCTCGGTCAGGGAGATGGCGTCATGCGGCTCGTCCACGAGAACAATTCTGGTCACCTCGGCACCGCTGGCCACGTCGATGTCCAGACGGTTGTGGGCGACATAGGCCGAGCCTGTGCCCTCATGCGTTTCCAGCAGCAGCAGCCTGGCCCCAGGCCGCGCCACGACCCGGGCCGAGGCGGTATGTCCGGTCTCGGTAGCATTTGAGATGAACCGCAGCCGCAGCGTCTGTTCGCCCGAAGCGAGGAAGTCCGTCACCCCGATCGCGCGCCCATTGCCGAACACGATCGCATCCCCGCCCAGATCATAGAAGGGTCCGGGCGGTCCGACCGTGGTGGTGGGTGACGGCGCGGGCGCGTCGCGCAGCACCCGGCGCAGGTCGGTGTATTTCCACGCCTCGACCCGCCGCGACGGGAAGGTCGACGGGTCGCGAAGGTCGACCGCCGTCACGCGGCCTGCGGCAGGTATTTGTCGTACCCTTCCGCCTCCAGCTGATGCGCCAGCTCAGGCCCGCCCGAAGCCACGATCCGCCCCCCGGCCAGCACATGGACCCGGTCGGGTTTGATGTAGTCCAGCAGCCGCTGATAGTGGGTGATCACCAGCATCGCGCGGTCGGGGCTGCGCAAGGCGTTCACCCCCTCCGACACGATCCGCAGGGCGTCGATGTCCAGGCCGGAATCGGTCTCGTCGAGAATCAGCAGCGACGGCTCCAGCAGGGTCATCTGCAGGATCTCCATCCGCTTCTTCTCGCCGCCGGAGAAGCCGACGTTCAGCGGCCGCTTCAGCATGTCGAAGTCTATCTTCAGCGCGCTGGAGGCCGCCCGGACCATCTTCAGGAAGGCCGGTGCCGACACCTCCTCCTCGCCCCGCGCCCGCTTCTGGGCGTTCAGCGCCGTGCGCACAAACGTAAGCGCCGGGACGCCGGGGATCTCGATCGGATACTGGAACGACAGGAAGACACCCTTGGCCGCCCGCTCGGCGGGCTCGAGGTCCAGCAGGTCCTGCCCCTGCCACGACACGGTGCCTTCGGTCGCCTCATAGCCGGGCCGTCCCGACAGGGCATAGCCCAGCGTCGACTTGCCGGCCCCGTTCGGCCCCATGATGGCGTGCACCTCGCCCGCCGGAACGTCGAGCGTCAGCCCCTTGAGGATCGGCTTGTCGCCGACGGAGACGTGGAGGTTGGAGATGGAGAGAGCCATAGTAGCCATACTGTTCGGAAAGCCGATCAACGCGATCTCTTCCATATGAAAAAATTGAGCCAGATCACGACAACCAGAAGCGCTGCGAATGCGATTCCCGCTCGCCAGTCCGGTGTCGACAACATGACAGGCGCGATCAGAAAAAATGTGCCGAAGAAAATCGGCATAGTGATCAGGTAGAACGCTAAGCCCTTCCAATGGACCGGGAACCACGTCCAACGGGCGAACCAGATTTCGGGAGGTTGCTTCACCCCACACTCCCCTCAAGGCTGATCGCCACCAGCTTCTGCGCCTCGACGGCGAACTCCATCGGCAGCTTTTGCATCACGTCGCGGACGAAGCCGTTGACCAGCAGGGCCACCGCCTCTTCCTGCGACAGGCCGCGCTGCTGGGCGTAGAACAGCTGGTCGTCGGACAGGCGCGTCGTCGTCGCCTCATGCTCCAGCTGGGCCGAGCCGTTGCGGGCCTCGATGTAGGGCACGGTGTGGGAGCCGCAGTCGCCGCCGATCAACAGGCTGTCGCACTGGGTGAAGTTGCGCACCCCCGTCGCCTTCGGATGCACCGACACCAGGCCGCGATAGGTCGAGTCCGATTTGCCCGCCGACACCGCCTTGGCGATGATCCGCGACTTAGAATTCTTGCCCAGGTGGATCATCTTGGTGCCGGTGTCGGCCTGCTGATGTCCGTTGGTGATGGCGATGGAATAGAACTCGCCCGAGCTGTCCTCGCCCTTCAGGATGCAGGACGGGTATTTCCAGGTCACGGCTGACCCGGTCTCGACCTGCGTCCACGACACCTTCGACCGGTCGCCGCGGCAATCGGCGCGTTTGGTGACGAAGTTGTAGATACCGCCCTTGCCTTCGGCGTCGCCGGGGTACCAGTTCTGCACCGTCGAGTATTTGATCTCGGCGTCGTCCAGCGCCACCAACTCGACCACCGCCGCATGCAGCTGGTTCTCGTCTCGCATCGGGGCCGTGCAACCCTCCAGATAGGAGCAGTAGCTACCCTTGTCGGCGATGATCAGGGTGCGCTCGAACTGGCCCGTCTGGCTGGCATTGATGCGGAAATAGGTCGACAGCTCCATCGGGCAGCGCACGCCCGGCGGAATGTAGACGAACGATCCGTCCGAAAAGACCGCGCTGTTCAAAGCCGCGAAATAGTTGTCCGAGACCGGCACGACCGACCCCAGATATTTGCGCACCAGATCAGGATGTTCGCGCAAGGCCTCGGAAATAGGCATGAAAATCACCCCGACCTTGGCCAGCTCGGCCTTGAAGGTGGTGACCACGCTGACGCTGTCGAACACCGCGTCCACGGCGTAACGCGGCGCGCCCTCGACGCCCGCCAGCACTTCCTGCTCCTTCAGCGGGATGCCCAGCTTGGCATAGATGGCCAGCAGTTCCGGATCGACCTCGTCCAGCGACTTGGGCCCGTCCTTCTTCTTGGGCGCGGCGTAGTAGAACAGGTCCTGATAATCGACCGGAGTGTATTTCACCGACGACCAGGTCGGCTCCTCCATGGCCAGCCAGCGCTCATAGGCGGCCAGACGCCATTCCAGCATCCACTCCGGCTCACCCTTCTTCTCGGAGATGAAGCGGACGATGTCGGCATTCAGCCCACGCGGGGCATATTCCGTGTCGATGTCCGACGTGAATCCGTGCTCGTACTTCTCCAGCGCGGCGACGGCGTCGATGGTTTCCTGAACGGCTGCCATGATCTTACGCGACTTCCTTCACGCGCCGGGTCAGGCGTTCGGCCTGACGGGCGCTGTGCTTCTCATATGCGGTCACCCAGGCGTCCGCGAAGCGTGACCAATCGTCCTGTGTCGTGCCCCAGCCACCGGAGACGCGGACGCCGCCCGTCGCCAGCGCATGCAGCCCCATGGCCGAGATCGCCTTGGACGGCTTGACCTTGCCCGACGAACAGGCGCTGCCCGCCGAGACCATGATGCCCGCCAGATCCAGCGTGATCAGTTGCTGCGGGCTGTCCCAGCCCTCGACGGCCATGAACAGGGTGTTGGGCAGACGCTCGACCGCGCCGCCGATAATGGTGGCTCCCGCCGCCACGACCCGCGCCTCGGCCGCATCGCGCCAGTCGACATGCGCCATGGCCTGATCCAGATCACGCGCGGCACAGTCGGCGGCGGTGCCGAAGCCCGCGATGCCCGGAACATTCTCGGTCCCCGCCCGCAAGCCCCGCTCCTGCCCGGCACCATGCAGCATGCGCACAGCGGCAATCCCGTCCTTCAGCACAAGCGCCCCGACGCCCTGCGGCCCGCCCAGCTTGTGCGCCGACAGCGTCAGGGTGTCGGCATCCAGCGTCCGCATATCAACCGGCACCTTGCCCGCCGACTGGATCGCATCGACATGCAGCCAGCCACCTGCGGCCCGTACCAGCGCCGCCGCCTGCGCGATCGGCTGGATGACGCCGCTCTCGTTGTTGGCATGATGGATGGCCACGACGGCGCGGCCCGGCCTCGCCAGCGCATCGGCCAGCCAGGCCAGATCGACCACGCCATCCGCATCGACCGGCAGCACCTCGACCGGCGCACCGGACATAGCCGCCGCCTCGGCAACGCACGGATGTTCCGTCGCCCCGACGATCAGCCGCTCGCAGCCTGCTGCCAAGGCGCTGAGGATGGCCTGTGCGTTCGATTCGGTCCCGCCGGAGGAAAAGACCACCGCCGTCGGATCGGCCCCGACCAGATCCGCCACCTGCGCCCGCGCTGTCTCCACCCGCGCCCGCGCCCGCCGTCCTGCCGCATGCACTGCTGACGGATTACCGTTGTCGGCCAGAGCCCTGGCCATGATCTCCTGAACTTCAGGGCGAACCAGGCCGGAGGCGTTGTAGTCCAGATAGACGGGGCTCATGCGGCCACCCCGATCTCGTCTGCCCCGGTTTCGCCAATGGGTGCGCGGCGCCGCGCGCCGGTGCGGTTCATCACCACGTCTTCCAGCGACACCCCGGCCAGATAGCGATGGATCTCGTCGCCCAGATCCTCCCACAGATTGTGGGTGATGCAGCGCTCGCCCGCCATCATGCAGCCCTTGGGCGACGAATGGCCGACGCAGCGCGTGGCGCGAATGGGCTCATCGACCGCCAGAACGATTTCAGCCACCACCGTCTCATGCGGACCCTTGGCCAGCCGATAGCCGCCGCCCGGCCCCCGCACGCTGCGAACCAGCCCGCCTTTTCTCAGACGGGCGAACAGCTGTTCCAGATAACTCAATGAAATCTCTTGGCGCGTGGCGATTTCCGCCAGCGAGACGGCCCGGTCGCGACCGTCGTCGGTCCGGCCATTCTTGGCCAGATCCGCCATGGCCATGACGGCATATCGTCCCTTGGTCGACAGTCGCATCGGACACCCGCTAAAAATCGCGCGCATTTTCGGGGTCCTGTGCTAGAACCCGCGGCTTCACAAAAGCGGCTGCGCGCCATGCGGACTTAGAAAGTCCTACCGCATCGGTCAAGTATTACGCACCTGCGAAACGACAGTTGAACACGGGAATCCGCTCCGCCCATGCCTGAAGTCATCCTGCCCGGCGCCTCTGGCCGCATCGAAGGTCGCTACTCCCCGGGCAAACGCCCCAATGCGCCGATCGCCCTGATCCTGCACCCCCACCCCAAGGCGGGCGGGCATATGAACAATCCGGTGGCGGTGACCCTGTACCAGCTGTTCGTGAAGCGCGGCTTTGCGACTTTGCGCTACAACAGCCGCGGCGTCGGCAAGTCCCAGGGCGAGTTCGACAGCGGCATCGGCGAGCTGGCCGATGCGGCCACCGCCCTGGACTGGCTGCAGTCCAACAATCCCGGCGCGACCCAGACCTGGGTCGCCGGCTATCAGTTCGGGGCCTATATCGGCATGCAACTGCTGATGCGCCGTCCGGAGACGGACGGGTTCATCTCGGTTTCGCCGCCGTCGAACATGTACGACTTCAGCTTCCTGGCCCCCTGCCCCGCCTCGGGCCTGTTCCTTCACGGCACCAACGACACCGTCGTACCGCCGGTCGAGGTCGAGCGCGTGGTCAACAAGCTGCGCACCCAGAAGGGCATCGTCATCGACTATGAGCTGGAAGACGGTGCCAGCCACTTCTGGCAGGACCACGTCGATGCCGTCGAACGCCGCGTCGGTCTGTATCTGGACAAGCGCCTGGAAGAAAAGCCGGCCTGATCGGTTGGATAAATCGGGTCGGCACACTCCAGAGTGTCCAACCGATTTATCCATGACTATCCAATCGACTTAGTACAACAAGTATGGCCTGCGCGTCTCTTCCCACCTGCGCTCGTCCGGCTGCGCGACAGCATCCAGATCGTCCGGCGTCGATGCAGTGTCGTCGACCCATTCCCGCAGCCCAGGCCCGCCGTTGATCACGTCGATCGGTAGCTTGCCGAACGCATACTCATACGGAAAATCCCGCCACAGGTCGTAGTCCGGATACAGCCGCCGGATGGCCTTGAAGCCCAAGGCCTGGACCCGCCACGGCTGAAACACCTCATGGTCATAGGCCGGGTCGTCGACGTGGATCTGGACCCCCGAACACAGCTGGCCGACATGTTTGTGGAAGGTCGGCTCGAACCACATGTCCCGCAGCACGCAGCCCTTCAGCCACTGCGGTGCGAACGCGCGCATCTCGGCGATGACGGCGCGGGCGTCGATGTCGGGCGCGCCGAACAGCTCCAGCGGACGGGTCGTGCCCCGCCCCTCGGACAGGGTCGCCCCCTCCAGCATGACGGTGCCGGCATAGGCGCGGGCCATGGAGACATTGGGCGCGTTGGGGCTGGGGTTGATCCAGCTGCGCTGGTGCAGCGGCCAGCCATAGCCAGGAACTTCGTCGGGTTTCCAGCCCTGCATCTCGATGACGCGATAGGCCACGTCCAGCCTGAAATGGTCGATGAACCACAAACCCATCTCGCCCAAGGTCATCCCATGCCGCATCGGCATGGGGCCGGCCCCGACGAAACTCTCCCAGCCCGGCTGCAACAGGGTGCCCTCGACCGGACGACCCGCCGGATTGGGCCGGTCCAGCACCCAGACCTCCTTGCCGTGCTCGGCGGCCGCTTCCAGCATGTAGAGCAGGGTCGTCACGAAGGTGTAGATGCGGCACCCCACGTCCTGAAGATCGATCAGGACGACGTCGAACGTGCTCATCATCTGGCCCGTCGGCCTGCGCACCTCGCCGTACAGGCTGAAGACCGGGATGCCATGCACCGGATCGGTCTCGTCCGGCGTCTCCATCATATTGTCCTGAAGGTCGCCCTTCATCCCGTGCTGAGGGCCGAAGGCGGCCGTCAGGCGGATGTCCGGACAGGCCATCAGGGCATCGACTGAATGGGTCAGGTCCGCCGTCACCGACGCCGGATGCGCCACCAGAGCCACGCGACGCCCCTTGAGCGCAGCCTGCAACTCCGGCTCAGACAACAGGCGGTCGATGCCGAACTTCATGAGGGCTCCGTCAGGTCTAGGGTGAACGATGCGGGATGGTGGAAGTCGGGCTTGTCGGATGGATGGGTCAGCGCCCAGTAGGACTTCGACCCGTCGTCCGCCTCGATCACGGTCGATAGCGCCATCGTCCCGGCGCTCGGCGGCAGGTCAATATGGGCTTCCAGTGCAAGCATGTCGGACGCCAGATCGAGGGCCAGGCCTCTCACGCCCTCCGGCGCATCGGCCATGTCCGCACGATAGCCGCTGAAACGATAGCTGGCCCACTGATGGGATGGCGAAAGGTTGAACTCGCGGTAGCCGTCCGACGTGGTGACGAAGACTTCGAAGCACGTGTGTTCCCATAGCCGGTTTTCGCGCCCGCCTCGCTTCGGCGCAGGCCATCGGACGGCGGCGACATCGCCCTCGACCACGAATCGGACCCACAGGCGATCGCCTTGCCGTTCGTGATGAACGCAAACGCCAACGTCTGGCCCTTCATAGGCAGGGTGTCGGATAAGGGTGGCTGGCATTCAGGGGCTCGGTTCGGACTGTCCAAACCTGCTAGCCCGTCACAACTCGCCGTACCAGTCTGGGCCGTTGGCGAACGACGCGGCCAAGGCATAGATCAAGGCGATCAGGCCGACGATCACCGCCAGCCCGGCCCCCACGACGACAGTCCAGGCCAGACCGTACCGGCCCCGCCTCCAGAGCTGCATCGCCCCCCAACCGGCGAGCAAAGTCAGCACAATCAGCACCAGTGTTGGCTGACTGAACACCTGTACGCCCCCGACACCAATCCCGAGCACCAGAGCCAGGCCGAAGAAGACGCCGCCGGTCGCCAGCAACTGCCAGCCGATGGCCTGATGGCGAGGATTTGGGGTCATTCGCATTCGCTCCGTTCGAACCTCATGCTAGAGCCTGTGCCCCTGCCAACATAACTGACCCTTTCTGATGACCGACACCGCCTTCCAGTCCGACTTCCTCAAGACCATGCAGGCGCGGGGCTACGTCCATCAGATCACCCACCCTGCGGAACTCGATGCGGCGGCGAAATCCGGCATCGTCACAGGCTACATCGGCTTTGACGCCACTGCACCGTCGCTTCACGTCGGGCACCTTATCCAGATCATGCTGCTGCGTCGGCTCCAGCAGGCCGGGCACAAGCCGATCGTCCTGATGGGCGGCGGGACGACCAAGGTCGGGGACCCCAGCTTCAAGGACACTCAGCGACCCCTGCTGACGCAGGAGCGGATTGCCGAGAACATTGCCGGAATCAAGGGCGTGTTCGAGAAATTCCTGACCTTCGGCGACGGACCGACCGACGCCGTCATGCTCGACAACGACGAATGGCTGTCGAAATTCGGCTACCTCGAATTCCTGCGCGATTACGGCACGCATTTCACGGTCAACCGTATGCTGAGCTTCGACTCGGTCAAGCTGCGGCTGGAACGCGAACAGCCGCTGACCTTCCTCGAATTCAACTACATGCTGATGCAGGCGACAGACTTCCTGGAGCTGAACCGCCGCTATGGCTGCACGCTCCAGATGGGCGGCTCGGACCAGTGGGGGAACATCATCAACGGCGTCGAACTGACCCGCAAGGTGGATCAGAAGGCCGCCTTCGGCCTGACCACACCACTGCTGGCCACGGCCTCGGGCCAGAAGATGGGCAAGACTGTCGGCGGGGCCGTCTGGCTGAACGCCGACGCCCTGTCGCCCTATGACTACTGGCAGTACTGGCGCAACACCGAAGACGGCGACGTGGGCCGCTTCATGCGCCTGTTCACCGACCTGTCGGACGCCGAGATCGCGGGCTACGAGGCGCTGGAAGGCGCAGCGATCAACGATGCCAAGAAGGCCCTGGCCGACGCGACGACCACCATGCTGCATGGCGCGGATGAAGCCGCCAAGGCCCGCGCCGCCGCAGAGGGCGCGTTCGAGCGCGGCACGCTGTCTGCCGACCTGCCCACCGTCGAGCTGCCATCGGCCGACGTGATCGGGGCCATGATCGCCTCGATCGCGACGCGCGCAGGTCTGACGGCATCCAACGGCGAGGCGCGGCGCCTGGCCCAGGGGGGTGGGCTGCGACTGAATGACGAGGCGATTTCCGACGGCGCGCGGCTTATCGAGTCGTCGGATATCAACGCTGACGGCGTCCTGAAACTGGCCGCCGGCAAGAAGAAGATCGTCCTCGTCCGTCCCGTCTGAAGCGAGAAATCCATGACCGAGATCACCGAAGGCACCCCCGCACCCGCATTCGACCTGCCCACCGACGGCGACGCCAATGTCTCGCTGGACGGGCTGAAGGGCCGGACGGTCGTGCTGTATTTCTACCCCAAGGCCGATACGCCGGGCTGTACCAATGAAGGCAAGGACTTCACCGCCCTGGCCCACGACTTCGCCAGCCTGGGGGCCGTGGTGATCGGCGTGTCCAAGGACCCGGTGAAGAAGCTGCAGAAGTTCAAGGCCAAGTATGACCTGAACATCCAGCTGGCCTCTGACGAGACGGCGGGCGTGACCGAAGCCTATGGCGTTTGGGTCGAGAAGAGCATGTACGGCAAGACCTATATGGGCATCGAACGTGCGACCTTCCTGATCGACGGCGAAGGCATCGTGCGCCGGGTCTGGCGCAAGGTTTCGGTCAAGGGGCATGCCGACGAGGTCCTGGCCACCGTCCGCGCCCTGTAGGTTCGGTGAGCGCTGGTCGGAACCAGTGCTTGCCACCCGGCAACCGCTCGGCCTAACTGCCAACGGGGCTTTTACACGACAGGCGGAGACAGCCATGTTCAACAAGAGCAAGTCGGACGACAACAGTTTGAACATCCCGTCGATGACGGAACGACCATCGGAGCCGTCGCGCGCGCTGGATACACCGCGCCCGGCCACGACGCCCGTCACGACGAACGCGTCCGCCCCGCGCTCGACCAATCTGTCGACCCTGTCCGCCGGTGTCCGCTATGAAGGCAACATCTCCGGCGGCGGCGACGTGCAGGTCGATGGCGCGCTTAAAGGCGACGTGCGTCTGGCCCGCGTGCTGATCGGCGAAAGCGGTTCAGTCGAAGGGGCCATCACCGCCGACATGATCGAGGTGCGCGGCAAGGTGAACGGCTCGATCACCGCCAAGTCGGTCCGCCTTCTGGCCACCGCCCGCGTCGAGGGCGACATCACCCAGGAACAGTTGGCCATCGAGCCCGGTGCATGGTTCCAGGGCCGCTCCATCCAGGCCAAGCGCGAACTGCCCACTGCCGCCGCCATCGCCGAGGCCGAAGCGGCCAAGCCTGAACGTTATCAGCCCGAAACCCCGGTCGCCCCGGCCATGCCGAATGTGACCGTGGCCTCCAGCAAATCGACCGTGGCACAGGCGAAGTCGGCCTAGACACCGATTTCTCCCTCCCCTTCATGGGGAGGGAGAAAGTCCAGTTATTCTACCGTCGACCCTCTGGTTTCGCCCACACGCGCGGCCAGTGCGGCGCCCATGAAGGCGTCCAGATCGCCGTCCAGAACACCCTGCGTGTCCGACGTCTCGACGTTGGTGCGCAGGTCCTTGACCATCTGATACGGCTGCAGGACGTAGGACCGGATCTGGTGGCCCCAGCCGATGTCGGTCTTGGCATCGGCCATAGCTTGAGCCGCCGCTTCCCGCTTCTGCAGCTCCAGTTCGTACAGTCGGGCGCGCAGCATCTTCCACGCCATCTCGCGGTTCTGGTGTTGTGAACGCCCGGCCTGGCAGGCCACTACGGTGTTGGTCGGCGTATGGGTCAGGCGCACGGCCGAGTCGGTCTTGTTGATGTGCTGACCGCCCGAGCCAGAGGCGCGGTAGGTATCGGTGCGCACATCCGCCGGATTAATGTCGATCTCGATCGTGTCATCGACCACGGGTGAGACGCCGATGGAGGCAAAGCTGGTGTGGCGCTTGGCGGCCGCGTCATAGGGGCTGATGCGGACCAGGCGATGGACGCCCGATTCCGACTTCAGCCAGCCATAGGCATTGGGGCCGCTGATCAGGATGGTGGACGACTTGATGCCCGCCTGTTCGCCCTCTTCCTGGGCCTCGATCTGCACCTCATAGCCGTGCGCCTTGGCCCAGCGGCTATACATACGCAGCAGCATGCCCGCCCAGTCGTTGGACTCCGTCCCGCCCGCGCCGGAATTCACTTCCAGATAGGCGTCATTGCCGTCGGCCTCGCCGGACAGCAGGGCTTCCAGCTCGGCGCGAGTGGCGCGATCCTTGATCGCCTTCAGGCTGGCGCGCGCCTCTTCCAGCGTCGCCTCGTCGCCTTCCTCGTCGGCCATTTCGGACAGCATGACGCCGTCTTCCAGACCCTGTTCCATCTCGCGGACAGTGTCGATCTGGGCGGCCAGTCGGGCGCGGTCGCGCGATACGATCTGGGCCTGTTCGGCGTCATTCCATAGCGTCGGGTCCTCGACCCGCGCGTTCAGCTCATCGAGCTTTCTGAGGGCGACATCCCAGTCAAAGACGCCTCCTGAGCAGAGCGATGCTCTGCTCGATGTCGGCCTTCATGGCCTCGACATCCGGTCTCATCGCAATCTCCACGCGATAGGTAAGGGACGCGGGACATAGAGGGTGTCGCCGCGAAGGGCTAGGGCCGATGGGTCAATAAAGCCCGCTCAGATCCTCTGCAGGCGGGGGTGTCGGCTGCGGTGTCGGCGGCGGCGGCGCGGCGGGACCGGGCGCGGGTCCCTGTGCCTCTTCCTGCTCACGGCGGATGACCTCATTGTAGTTCTGAGGCCCGGTCGGCACGGTCGGACCGGTCGGTGCCCGTTCCTCTATCCGCCGCGTTGTGCCGGGACGGAAGGCCTCCTCGATGCCGTTCACGGTTCGGAAGATGGCATTCTTGGGCCGCACGAAGGGCCGCGCGGGGCGCTCGCGCAGAGCGGTCTGCATGAAGTCGGCGAAGACGGGCACCGCCGCCGTCGTGCCCGTCTCGCCATAGCCCAGCGAGCGGTTGTCGTCGAAGCCGATGAAGACGCCAACCACGATGTCAGACGAAAAGCCGACGAACCAGGCCGAGCGATACTCATTGGTCGTACCGGTCTTGCCCCCGACCCAGCGGCCGAGGCCACGGGCGCTGGCGGCTGTACCGCGCTGGACCACGCCTTCCAGCATGGAGCTCATCTGATAAGCCGTGATCGGATCGATGACCTGCTGGCCGCGTGCATCCAGCCGGGGCGATTCCTGACCGGTGAAGGGCCGACCACAGTCACGGCACCTGCGGTCGTCGGCGCGATAGATGGTTTCGCCGTCGCGATCCTGGACCATCTCGATGAGATAGGGGTTCACGCGGCGCCCCCCGTTGACGAAGGCGGCATAGGCGGCAGTCAGACGATAGGGCGTGGTCTCCCCAGCCCCCAGCGACACCGACAAATTGGGCGTCAGGTCGTCGGCCACACCCATCTTCTCGGACAGGGCCACGATGTTGTCCATGCCGACCGACTGGGTCAGGCGCACGGTCATGACGTTGCGCGACAGCTCCAGACCGCGACGCAGGCTCTGCGGCCCATAGTACTGGCGGCTGTAGTTCTCGGGCGTCCAGCGCCCGCCATTTGCACCGCCCGCGAAACTGATCGGGGCGTCCAGCACGATGGACGCGGGCGTAAAGTCACCCTCCAGAGCGGCGGCATAGACGAAAGGCTTGTAGGCCGAGCCCGGCTGGCGCTCGGCCTGGGTGGCGCGGTTAAAGCTGGACAGGGCATAGGAATAGCCGCCGACCATCGCCAACACCCGGCCCGACTGAGGCTCGATGGCGACCAGGGCACCGTTCACACGAGGCACCTGTTTCAGGGCGAACTGGCCACCGGTGGGTTCCACGAAGATCAGGTCACCGCGCTTCAGCGGACGATTGGCGTTGGCCCAGGCCGCGTCGGCAACCAGCAGGCTGCCGGTATCGCCATCCCGCGCGGTGATGATGCGGACATTGTTGCCGGAGACGCTATCGACCGCTGCTGCCTGCCAGGCCCGGCGTTCGGGCGGGCGCGTCTCGGCCAGCGCGACCTGTTGCCAGCCCTCGGCAAAGTCTGTCGTGCCCCAGGCCCCGCGCCAGCCATGGCGACGGTCATAGTTCTCCAGCCCCTTCATCAGGGCATCGCGCGCCGCCGACTGCAGGGACGGATCCAGGGTCGTGCGCATATAGTAGCCGCCCCGGTTGACCTCTTCGCGGCCAAACCGGTCGATGGCCTGACGGCGCGCCTCCTCCACGAAGAAGTCGGCGTCGGCATACTGGGCGCGGCGAGGCGCGTCCTGGGTGGTCAGCGGGCGGGCGCGCGCCTCGACCAGTTGGGCATCCGTCAGCCAGCCGTTCTGGTTCATCTCGCCCAGAACCCAGTCACGGCGGCCGGTGGCGCGACCCGGGAAGCGTTTAGGGTGATAGTTAGCCGGCCCCTTGGGCAGGGCCGCCAGGAACGCCGCCTCGTCCGGGCTGAGCTCGCTCAGCGACTTGCCGAAATAGTTGTAGGCCGCCGCCGCCACGCCGAACGAGCGATAGCCCAGGTAGATTTCGTTCAGATACAGCTCGAGGATCTGCTCCTTGGTCAGCGTCGCCTCGAGGCGATTGGACAGGATGGCTTCCTTGACCTTGCGGTTTACGCCGGTCTGGCCTTCCAGCAGCACATTCTTGGCGACCTGCTGGGTGATGGTCGAGCCGCCCTCCAGACGCCGCCCCGAAGCGGCGTTGAAGACGTTCTTGAACATGGCCCGGCCCAGGCCCGACACGTCGATGCCTCCGTGGTTGAAGAAGTCGTTGTCCTCGGCCGACAGGAAGGCCTGAACCACTGTGTCCGGGATCTGGGAATAGGGCACATAGATTCGGCGCTCGTCCGAAAACTCGCCGATCAGGGTGCCGTCCCCGGCATAGACCCGCGTCGCCGTCGCCGGACGATAATCGGCCAGGTCGGACGCATCGGGCAAGTCGTGAAACAGCCAGGCCGCATAGACGGCCACGGCCAGACCGACCACGGCGATACCGCCCAGCAGGACGATGCCCGCCCTTACGAACCAGCGTTCGGCAATCCTCACCTGAAACTCCGGGGCGCGCGCATTGTTGTGGGTTTAGCTTGCGTCGCCGGGGTTCGCTATAGCCACGATGCTACGACCGGTCAGATTGGCCTCAAGTACGCCCGGCGCCGCCGGTTGCGGCCATCTGGATATCGCCCTCAGCTTGGCGGAAATAGGCATCGATCCCGGCCGCCACAGCTCGGATCAGCCGACGACGGGCGCGGGTGTCGGTCAGCAGACGCTCATCCTCAGGATTGGTCATATAGCCCATCTCCAGCAGTACGGCGGGCACATCGGGGGCCAGCAAGACCGCCAGACCCGCGTCGCGGTGGCTCCGGCGCAGAAGCGGATGATCCGCCTGCTCGATCTCGCCCAGCAGGGTCCGCGCCAGACGGGCCGAGCGGTTTTGGGTCGCACGCTGGGTCATATCCAGCAGGATGCGGTCCACAGAGGCGTCGCGGCCCGGTAGGTTCAGATTCTGCTGCCAGTTCTCACCGCGCGTGAACTCCCTCACCGCCCGCCCGGCTCCCTGTTCCGACAGGGTATAGACGCTGGCCCCCCGCGTGGCCGGATCGGCAATGGCATCAGCGTGTAGGGAGATGAACAGGTCCGCCCCGGCCCGGCGCGCGATTTCGACGCGGCGATTCAGCCCGACATAGACATCCGTGTCGCGGGTCAGCTGGACACGATACCGCCCCGTCCGCTCCAGCTCCTGCTTGAGCAGCAGGGCCGCCGTCAGGGTGACGGCGCTTTCGTGCGTCGTCGTTCCTGTGGCACCGGGATCACGCCCGCCATGACCGGGGTCGATGACCACCAGCGGCCGCTCGGACCGGCGTGAGGGCAACCGTACGCTGCGATCCGGACGCGGGGTCGGTGCCCGCCCGGTCGCCTTCAGGTCAATGACATAGCGATAGTGATCGATGCCGTCGCCAGGCGGCAGCAGGAACCGGCGCTCGATCTCGGCCGTGCTGCTCAGGTCCAGTTCGACACGCGACGCCCCGCCCGCCCCGGCAATCCGCCAGTTACGGACCAGACCACTGCCCTGGCCGTCTCGCGTCCGGCCCGGCGCGATGCCAGACAGGGCAACCACCACGTGGCCATCGTCGCCGGATTGAACGACCTCGCCTCGCGAGGTCCGGTCCAGATCGACCACGACCCGCGTCCGCTCGGCATCGCCACCGAAGCGAACTCGCAAAACCTCACCCATGGCCCCTGTGGCCAGGCCCCGACCGGCGGCGAACACCGCCACGCCGAACGCCAGCATTACGACAGCCGCCATCGCCCACTGGCGTGGGTTCCAACGCGTCGGATTGCTACGCCACAGCCCGCTCATTCTGACGGAGGCCTCGTTCATCAAGGTGAAACCATGATGACCGGGGCGCGTCGCCAAGGGGTTAAGACGGCTGTGCCTTTTAATTCATGATTTTCATGACTATGATCTGTCTGCCTGCGAACCGATCGCGTTCCCTGACCTGTTCAGGAGCGGACGCGCCCTCCTCGCCAGGTGGACTTCCACTGATCCTAGGATCGACCGGCCTATTGCGGCCGAACGATTCGAAGACCCGGGTCCGCACCGCCCGCAGGGGCGCGACCGCGACCAGGACCGACTGAACTCATGGGCTTAATCGCCAGCGCTCCCCTCCGGTCTGACTTGACCGACATCGCCTGCATCGACGGCATCATGCCGCGCTGTGGCGGAGGCACGACGCCTGCGCTCGCCCACCTCACCCCCATTCGGCGAGCCGCCACACTGACCGGTCACGTACCGGCTGTCATGGCCCGAGCGCGCCAGAGAGAGACCACCCATGTCAAAGACCATGCTTATCGATGCGGCACATGCGGAAGAAACCCGCGTCGCGATCGTCGAAGGGCGTCAAATCGAGGAATTCGACTTTGAGTCCCGCACGAAGCGTCAGCTTCGTGGCAACATCTACCTCGCCAAGGTCACCCGCGTAGAGCCCAGCCTTCAGGCCGCCTTCATCGAATACGGCGGCAACCGCCACGGCTTTCTGGCCTTCAACGAAATCCACCCCGACTATTATCAGATTCCGGTCGCCGACCGCGAAGCCATCATGGCCGAGGCGCATTCGGACGAGGACGATCACGACGACCTGGGCCGCGAAAGCGATGACGGCGAGTCCGAAGGCGGCATGGCCGAGGAAGAGCGGCTGAAGCGCCGCCTGATGCGCCGCTACAAGATCCAGGACGTCATCAAGCGCCGCCAGGTCATGCTGGTCCAGGTCGTCAAGGACGAGCGCGGCGGCAAGGGCGCGGCCCTGACCACGTGGCTGTCGCTGGCCGGTCGCTATTGCGTACTGATGCCCAATACCGGCAAGGGTGGCGGCATCTCGCGCAAGATCACCCAGGCCACCGACCGCAAGCGCCTGAAAGCCGCGGCTGCGGCTCTGGATGTGCCACGCGGCATGGGCCTGATCATCCGCACGGCCGGAGCCAAGCGCACCAAGGCCGAGATCAAGCGCGACTATGAATATCTGCTGCGCCTGTGGGAAACGATCCGCGAGACGACGCTGAAGTCCAATGCGCCGTCGATCATCTACGAGGAAGAAAACCTGGTCCGCCGCGCCGTGCGCGACATGTTCGACAAGGATTTCGACGGCATCCAGGTCGAGGGCGTCGAAGGCTTCAAGGAAGCCCGCGACTTCATGCGCGTGCTGATGCCCTCACAATCCAAGAAGGTGCATCTGTACCAGGGCGCGCGGCCCCTGTTCGCCACCAACGGCATCGAGGAGATGCTGACCCAGATCCACCAGCCGGTCGTGCCCCTGCCGTCCGGCGGCTATCTGGTGATCAACCAGACCGAGGCCCTGGTCGCCATCGACGTCAACTCCGGTCGCTCGACCAAGGAACGCAACGTCGAGGCCACGGCCACCAAGACCAATATCGAGGCCGCCATCGAGGCCGCGCGTCAGCTGCGCCTTCGCGACCTGGCCGGCCTGATCGTCATCGACTTCATCGACATGGATGAAGGCAAGAACAACCGCACCGTCGAAAAGGTGCTGAAGGACGCCCTGGCCAAGGACCGCGCCCGCATCCAGATGGGTCGCATCTCCGGCTTCGGCCTGATGGAGATCAGCCGCCAGCGTCGACGCCTGGGCGTGATCGAGGGGGCCACCGAGGTCTGCCAGCACTGCCAAGGCGCGGGTCGTGTCCGCTCGGCGGAAAGCGCCGCCCTGATGACCCTGCGCGCAGTCGATATCGAGGCGGGCAAGAACGGCGCGGGAGTGGTCAACCTGCGCCTGTCGACCGCCGTGGCCCTGTATATCCTGAACCACAAGCGCGACTATCTGAACAGCCTGCTGGTCAAGCGCGGGCTGAACGTCGTGATCCTGATCGACGACAGCCTGGGCCAGGGCGAACACGCCATCGAGCGCGTCGAGACCAATGAGGACTTCGTGCCCGAACAGGCACCGGCCTTCATCGATCTGGACGATGACTTCGACGACAGCGCCTATGACGACGAGGACGAGGCCGACGACGAGATCATCGCGGATGATGACGACGCCCTTGACCGCGAAGACAGCGACGATGACGAGCCGCGCGAGCGGGCCGAACGTCACGAGGGCGAACATGGCGGACGTGGACGTCGTCGCCGTCGTGGCGGACGTCGGGACGAGACCGAAGCCGCGCCACGTGACGACGAGCCCGCCCCTGCCCTGACCGCTGGCGACGACGATGATGACAGCGAGGCCGGCCGTCGCCGTCGTCGCGGTCGTCGCGGAGGTCGCCGTACGCGCGAAGAAGGTACCGAACGCGACGCCTTCTTCTGGGTGCGCGGTCGCACCCCCTCGCTGGACGACCCCTACGTCTGGTTCGACCCGATCAATCCGGAACGGCCCCAGGCGCAGACTGAGCCCTCTGCCTCGACCCGGGTCGCCGACGATGTGGAAGAGCGCATCGGTGAACGCCCTGAAGGCGAGCGTGAAGGCCGTGAAGGCGGTCGCTCGCGTCGTCGTCGCGGACGGGGACGCGGTCGTGACCGGGGCGGTGAACTGACCCACGAGGTCAAGGTCGAAGGCCGCGCCACCAACGAAGGCATGCCCGCCGATGGCTCGCCTGACACGCCGATGGCCGTGCAGATCGAGACTGAAATCGACGCCGCGCCTGCCGCGGTGATCGAAGAGCCCAAGCGCCGTCGTGTCCGCCGCAAGACCTCTGCCAGCGCTACCGAAGCCTCCGAAGCCGAGGCGATCACGGCGCCGATCGAGCCCAACGAAGCCGAGCCTGTCGCCGTTGAAGTCGCCGAACTGGACGTCACGCCGGCCGAGGCCGTCGAGGAGCGCGCTGAAGCACCAGCCCCAGAGCCGAAACCGGCCCCGGTCGCCGAGTACGTCGCGCCTCAGCCGGAGATCGATGTCGCCGCCCTGATCGCCGATGATCCCGCCCAGATCGTCGCACCGCCCGAAAAGCCCAAACGCGGGTGGTGGCGCCGCTGAAAGGCCGCGATTAGACTGTGAGTTCGTACCGAGCGGGGGCGTTCGAGGCTTGAGGAGTTTGCCATGACCTGGCTGTCCCGACCTGTCCGCCGCCTGTTCAGGGCCGCGACCGCCGCCGGCATTCTGCTGGCGGCGACCTCGCCCGCCTCGGCTCAGAGCGCCATCCGCGACACCGAGATCGAAGAGATCATCCACGAATGGTCGTCGCCGGTCTTCGTGGCCATGGGGCTGGAACCCGAGGAAGTCGAAATCCTGCTGGTCAATGACGACAGCCTGAACGCTTTCGCCACCCGCGGGCGGATCATGGGGCTAAACACCGGCTTGATCATGCGGACCCGCAACGCCAACGAACTGCTCGGCGTGGTCGCGCACGAGGCGGGTCACATCAAGAACCGCCACACCCTGCGCGACGGTGCCCAGAATGCGGGCATGCAGCCCCTGCTGATGACTATGGCGCTGGGGGCTCTAGCGATCGCTGCGGGCGCACCCGATGCCGGGGCCGTCCTGATCGGAAACAGCCAGTATTTCGGCACGCTCAGCGCACTGCGCTACATCAGCCATCAGGAGGGCGAGGCTGACAATACGGCCGCCCGCGCCCTGGAACGCTCCGGCGAATCAGGTCGCGGACTGGTCAGCTTCTTCGAGCGCAACTTCCGCACGGAGGAAGTCTTCTCCGACGCCCGCCGCTACCCCTATTTCCGCAGCCACCCTCTGTCGTCCGAGCGAATCGAGAATCTCCGCCGCATCGTCGGCGAAGGCACGCACAACAACGCCGTAGACACGCCCGAGCGCGCGGCCCAGCACGCCCTGGTCCTGGCCAAGATGCACGCCTTCATGGACCATCCGACCGACACGTTCAGAGCTTATCCTGAAACCGATGTAAGCCTGCCCGGTCGTTACGCCCGAGCCATCGCCTGGTATCGCCAGGGCGAAATCGACATGGCCATCGCCGCCATCGACGCGTTGTTGGCCGAACAGCCGGAGAATCCGTATTTCTGGGAGCTGCGCGGTCAGGTGCTGATGGAGGAAGGTCGCCCCGCCGATGCCCTCGCCTCGCACCAGCGTTCGGTCGAGCTCAAGCCGGACGCCCCCTTGCTGCGCGTCAATCTGGGCCACGCCCTGATCGCCTCGCAGGATCCGACCAAGCTGGACCCCGCCATTCTGGAACTGAAACGCGCCGTGGCACTGGAGCCGGAGAACACCCTGGCCTGGCGTCTACTGTCGCAGGCCTATTCCAGCCAGGGCAAGGAAGGTCAGGCCCGACTGGCGACGGCGGAAATGTATTTCGCCATGGGCTCGGAGCGTCAGTCCACGCAGTTCGCCCTGCGCGCCCGCGACATGCTGGATCGTGGCAGCCCGGAATGGACCCGCGCCATGGACATCGTCTTCGCTTCCGGTGCGACCCAGGCTGATGTCGACGACGTCGATCGCCGCAACAGCCGTCGTCAGCCGACCGTCATCCCCGCCGGCGGCTAACCGAGAATTTCAGGATACGCATGACCGAAACGCCAGACACCCCGGCCGACGTCGTACCCGACGTCGCGCAAACGCCGGTCCGTTCTTCATGGTTCTCGGAGAACCGGATCGGGCTGTCTGGACTGGCCGTGGGCCTGATCGCCATGGTCATCGCCATCGCACCCTATGCGACCGGCGGCAATTTCGATGCCCGCGTGCGCAGCTATCTGTTGGCCAATCCCGAAGTCCTCCAGGAAGTCAGCGACGCCCTGAATGCCAAGGCCGACGTCGCCCGCCAGGCAGCGGATCGTGAGCTCGCCGGCCAGATCACGGCCCGCGCCGCCGCCAATCCGGCCCTGCTGGCCCCCGATCCGCGCGATCCGTCCTTCGGGCCCGCCAACGCCAAGGTGACGGTGGTGGAGTTCTTCGACTTCCGCTGCCCGGGCTGCAAGGCGACGGCCCCTGAGGTTCTGGCCCTGATGCAGGCCCACCCGGACGTGCGGTTCGTGTTCAAGGACTGGCCGATCCTGGATCGCGGCAGCGACGGCGTCTCGCACCTGTCGGCCCGGGCGGCCCAGGCGGCGCATCGTCAAGGCAAGTATCTGCCCGTCTTCCGGGACCTGATGGCCGAGCCGGACCTGACGCCGGACAGCATCGCCCGTATCCTGAACGACAACGGCGTGTCCCTGCCGCAAGCCGAGGCGGCCATGGCCAGCGGAGAGATCGCGTCGCATCTGGCGGACGTTCAGACGACGGCGACGACGCTGGGTCTGCAGGGGACGCCGACCTTCCTGATCAACGGCAAGGCCAGCGCGACGATCCAGCCATCCGATATCGACGCCGCCATCCGGGCGGCCAAGGCGAGCTAAAGTCGCCCTGCCTTGTTCGGTTAGGTAATCGCCCCGACGCAGCCTTCGTCGCCGCCCATGGACAGGGGCGCATCGGTCAGGGACAGGGTCCAGCCGTGATGGGTGTCCAGCCCGCGCCGGCGAATGCCGCCGCCGTCACCGGCATCGCCACCGGCATCGACGACGACACGGCGGCCCGTCGGCAGGGCGGCGGGATCGATCCGACCGACGGCCAGGGCACTGGGCGTCTCACCACCGAAGCCGTCGAAGACGCTGAGCCCCGCCCATTCGCGGCGCAGCCCCGTCCACCAGGGATCGCCCGCATTGACGGCCAGGACGGCGACGCCGTGGCCTTCGGACGCCCATTTCAGCGCGGCCTGCGGATCGCGCACGGCTCGCATGTCAGCGGCAGCTCCGAAGCGCAGGCGGGCCCCGTCGAACGCGCGGGTCGGCTCGATCGGCGACCAGACCTGGACCTTCATCCGCCCCTGACGCGCCAGGCCCCAGCCGACGATCTGACGCCAGAGCGACTCGACGGCTTCCTGATTGTCCGGCTCGGCCTGGGCCAGGACGCGGTCGAGCACGCGTTGCTCACGGTCGGGGCGCAGTTTGACGTGAGGCCCGGCGGGGGCGTCCTTGGCCTGGCCGACGCGGGCGGCGATGGCCAGGCGGCGCTGGAACAGGGCCAGCAGTTCGTCGTCCAGCAGATCGATCTCATGGCGCAAGGCCGCGAGCGCCATGTGTTCAGGGCTGATGTCGGTCAAAGCGGGCCAGACTTGCTGGAGGGCGGTTTTAGTGTGGGGCACGGTATTGAGCTTTCGGTATTCGACAGGGCTGCGATGAGGGGTTTTGCGAGCCGCCGCTCCGTCGCGGAGCGGTCGCCGGCGAGGCCGTCAGGAGCGAGTGCCCGACGCCTCAGCCGGCGTATCGAAAGCCGTAGGCATAGAGGCCCGACACCGCGAAAATGCGGGCGGTAAAGGTCGCAGCGATTGCTTGCGGACGGGCCATGCGCCTCACTGGACGCAAGGAACGTGCGGCGTCAAGCCGGTTTGGCGCTCAGCAGGACGAAACGCGTGCGATTTTCGGCCACGTCCTGAATATCGTTGCGCAAAATCGACAGGTCATAGACCTCGGCGGCGCGGATCGGCGCGACGGCGGCGCGGCTCTTGTCTGCGGCCTCGGCGACCGAACGGGCGGCCCCGGCGGTGTCGAAGACGATGACCGGTTCGATGTTCAGACCGGTCAGGGTGCCGGTGCACTGGCGAAGGGCGATGGGGTGGCTCTCTGCCGTCCTGATGTCCGCCAGACGGGCACCGTGCGGGGCCATCAGGGCCAGGCGGATAGGCCGCCAGACCTCGGAGACGATGTGCAGGCCGCTGTTTTCGACCAAGGTCGCCGCCGGTTCGACCCGGCCGATGGTGGAGTTCTCGACCGGGATCAGGGCACAGCCGATGTCGCCGGACGCCAGCGCCTCGAGCACATGCTCGAACGTTTCATAGGCCACGGCCTCGTCCCAGGGCCGCAAGTCTGTGCAGGCCTCATGGCTGAAAGCCCCAGCCGCACCCTGATAGCCGCAGCGCCCGGCGGTATCGTCGCTATCCGGCCTGCCGACACCCTCCAGCACGTCAGGCCGCCTTCGAGCGCGACTGACGCCCGGTCTTCAGGCGCTCGGCGACCAGGAAGGCCAGCTCCAGCGCCTGGTCGGCGTTCAAGCGCGGATCGCAGTGGGTGTGGTAGCGGCTGGACAGATCATCCTCGGTCACGGCCTGGGCGCCGCCCAGACATTCGGTGACATTCTGGCCGGTCATTTCCAGATGGACACCGCCGGGGTGAACGCCCTCGGCCTCGGCCACATCGATGAAGGTCTTCACCTCGCCCAGGATACGGTCGAACGGCCGGGTCTTGTAGCCGTTCGACGCCTTCAGCGTATTGCCGTGCATGGGGTCGATGGACCAGATCACCCGCCTGCCCTCGGCCTTCACCGCCTTCATCAGGCGCGGCAGCCGCTCGCCGACCTTGTCGTGGCCAAAGCGGCCGATCAGCGTCAGGCGACCCGGCGTATTGTCCGGGTTCAAGGCGTCGATCAGCGGCAAGATGTCGTCCGGCTCCATCGTCGGGCCGCACTTGACGCCGATCGGATTGCGGATGCCGCGCATGAACTCGACATGGGCTCCGTCCAGCTGGCGCGTGCGCTCGCCGATCCACAGCATATGGGCCGAGGTGTCGAACCATTCGCCCGACCCGCCGTCCAGTCGCGTCAGGGCACTTTCGACGTTCAGCAGCAGGGCTTCGTGGCTGGTGAAGACCTCGACACGCGACAGGTCGGGATGGGTCTCGGGCGTGACGCCGACCGCCTCCATGAAGGCCAGAGCCTCGGTGATCTTCTCGGCCAGTTCGCGGTACTGGGCCCCGACGGCATGGTCGGCGAACCCGAGCGTCCAGCGGTGGATGTTGTAAAGGTCCGCATAGCCGCCGCCCGCAAAGGCGCGCAGCAGGTTCAGGGTCGAGGCCGACTGGTTATAGGCCCGCAGCAGACGCTGGGGATCGGGGATGCGCTCTTCCGGCGTGAAGTTCATGCCGTTGATGATGTCGCCGCGATAGGACGGCAGTTCGACATCGCCGATCTGTTCGACACCCGACGAACGCGGCTTGGCGAACTGCCCGGCGATGCGACCGACCTTCACCACCGGCTTGCGACCCGCGAACGTCAGAACGACCGCCATCTGCAGGATCAGGCGGAAGGTGTCGCGGATGTTGTCGGTCGAAAACTCCTTGAAGCTTTCGGCACAGTCCCCGCCCTGCAACAGGAAGGCCTCGCCCGCCTCGACCTGGGCCAGCTTGGACGTCAGCCGCCGTGCCTCGCCCGCAAACACCAGCGGCGGCATGGCGCGCAGCTCATCCTCGACACGCGCCAGTTCGGTCATGTCCGGATAATCCGTCGGCATCTGCACGACGGGTTTCTGTCTCCAACTCTCGGGGGTCCAACGCATGGTCATGATCAGAGAATAGGCCTTCGATGCCGCCACGACAACGGATGGCGTTGCAGTGCGGCAAAGCTACCCCGCGCTCATATTCCCCGGCTGCTGCTTCTCCTTTAGCGTGACCAGTTCCTCGGCCATGGTGGGATGGACGGCGCAGGTGGCGTCCCACTGGGCCTTGGTCAGGCCAGCCTTTACGGCGATGGCGGCCAGCTGGATCATTTCGGGGGCTTCTGGCCCGACGATGTGGACGCCGACGACCTTCTGGCTCTGGGCATCGACCACCAGCTTCATCAGCACGCGCTCGTCAGAACCGGTGAAGGCGTATTTCATGGGGCGGAACCGGGTCAGATAGACGTCGACCTCGCCCGGGCAGGAATGGCGCGCCTCGCTTTCGGTCAGGCCCACGACGCCGACCGGCGGCTGGCTGAAGACGGCGGTGGCGACGGCCTCGTAGTCGAAATGCTGGGGGTTGTCCTTGTAGACCGTCTGGTGGAAGGCCACGGCCTCGCGGATGGCGACGGGCGTCAGGTTCATGCGGTCGGTGACGTCGCCGATGGCCCAGATGTTGTCGGCGGTCGTCTTTGAGAATTCATCGACGCAGATCGCGCCGTTGTCGTCGATCTTCACCCCGGCCTTTTCGAGGCCCAGGCCCTTGACGTGCGGGACGCGGCCGGTGGCGAACATCACCACGTCGGTCTCGATCGTCATGCCGTTTTCCAGGTGGTTGACGATGCCGGTCCCGGTCTTTTCCAGCGAGGTGTGCTGGCAGCCCAGGATGACCTTGATGCCGCGCTTTTCGATTTCGCCGGCCAGATGGGCGCGCACGTCGTCGTCGAAGCCGCGCAGGATGTTGGGTCCCCGATAGATGAGGGTCGTCTCTACGCCCAGGCCAGCGAAGATGCCCGCGAACTCGACCGCGATATAGCCGCCGCCCGCGATCAGGATGCGCTTGGGCAGCTCCGGCAGGTGGAAGGCTTCTTCCGAGGTGATGGCATGCTCGATGCCTTCCAGCCCCTCCGGCATCCAGGGCCGGCCGCCGGTGGCGATCAGAATGCGTTCGGCGGTGATGGAGCGGTCGGGGGTGCCGTCCTTCTTCAGGATCTGGACCGTATGGGCATCGGTCAGGACGGCACGGCCATGCACCAGATCGACCCCCGCCTTGCCCAGGTTGGCGGCATAGATGCCGGACAGGCGCGCGATCTCGACATCCTTGGCCTGCAGGAAGGTCGGCCAGTCGAACTTGGCATTGTCGAACGACCAGCCATAGCCCTCGGCGATCTCCAGCGCGTGACTGACTTCGGAGGCCATGACCATGAACTTCTTGGGCACGCAGCCGCGGATGACGCAGGTGCCCCCGACCCGGAACTCTTCAGCAATGGCGACGCGCTTGCCGCCCAAGGCCGTCAAGCGGGCCGCGCGGACGCCGCCGGATCCGGCACCGATAACGAATAGGTCGTAGTCGTATGAGGCCACTTCAGCTCCGGTCAGACCCGCACAGACGGGTCGAAAATGTATAATTTGTCACGAAACGGGCGACGGAATGCCGCTATATCGGCGTTGGATTTAGGCGTGCGACCGGCTTGGTACAAGGTAAGGTTCGCGGCAAGGAATCTGACCTGTCGATCCGCCGACACGGGCGGGCGGTCTCACTTCTAAAGGTTAAACATCCATGCTCGCACTTGCCCTCGCAGCCTTGATCGGGACCGCCTATCCGCAGGACCCGCCCGCGCCACAGGTTCCGCCTTCAAGCCAGCAAATCCCGGCGACCGATCTCGAGGACATCGAGGTGGTCGGGCGTCCGCTGGACACCATGATCCGCGACTTTGTGGGAGAGGTGGCGGCACCCAACCGCGGCCGAGGTATCGCGCGGTGGGATTCCGACATCTGCGTCGGGGTGGCGAACCTGAAGCCGGAGCTGGCCCAATATCTGGCGGACCGCGTCTCGACCGTCGCGGAGGACGTAGGTCTGAATCCGGGCGCACCGGGCTGCACCGCCAATGTGATGATCATCGCGTCCGACCAGCCTGACGCTCTGGCGCAGCAACTGGTCGAAGAACGGCGTCGCGCGTTCCGGGTCGGGGGCTCAGGCATGGATCGCGGCGGCGACGCGCTGGAAGATTTTGTCGCCTCCGATGCGCCCGTGCGCTGGTGGCAGGTCAGCATGCCGGTCGATTCCCAGACGGGGCAGCGCGCCGTCAGCATTCCTGGGGAATGCTCCGGCAGCTGCAGCAGCCCGTACGATTTTGGCCCGGTCATCTCGACCTTCGCCGCTTCACGCCTGACCACCCAGATCGTCGATGAACTGTTCCGGACGATCGTGATCCTGGACTTCAACCAGGTGGCCAGCGTGTCTACGCAACAACTGGCCGACTATGTCGCCATGGTCACCCTGGCCCAGATCGACCCCAAGGCAGACACCAGCCGCTATGCTTCAATCCTGAACGTGTTCGCCGATCCGGAAACGGCGACCAGCCTGACCAACTGGGACCAGGCCTATCTGAATGGACTGTATCAGGCAGAGCGCACCCGGGCGAACCGGCGCTCGGGGCGGGGCGAGATCGCCGACTCGATCGGACGGGCGCACCGGGCACTGCGAGAAGCCGATCAGGACTAAGGGGTCAGCCGGGCCATGAGGTCCTGGCTTGCCCGATCAAGGCAGCAAGGTCTCAACCCCGTTATCCGTGCCGATGATCGCCTCATCTGCCAGATCGAGGAACAGGCCGTGCTCGACCACGCCGGTGATCAGCTTCAGGTCGTCGGCAAGGCGGACGGGGTCGTGGATTACGCCGCACTTCGCGTCATAGATCAGATTGCCGCCGTCGGTCCGGACCAGGCCCCGATCGGCCATGCGCACGCGGGCGGGCATGGCGCTGTCGTGATCGACCAGAACGTCGGCGATGCGGTTGGCGGTCGTTTTGTGCCCGAAAGCCACCACCTCGATCGGCAGGGCGAAGGTGCCCAGGATCTTCACCACCTTGGCGCTGTCGGCGATGCACAGGCATCTGGCCGACGCCTCCCACACCAGCTTTTCGCGCAGCAGGGCCGCGCCGCCGCCCTTGATCAGGGCCAGGCCGGGCCCGATCTCGTCCGCGCCATCGACGGTCAGATCGATGCGGGGCGTATCCTCCAGCGTCGACAGCGTCAGGCCCAGCTCACGCGCCAGTTCGGCAGTAGCCTCGGACGTCGGGACGCAGCGCAGGCCGGTCAGATTGCGCGCCGCCAGCGCCTTGACGAACCAGGCGGCGGTCGAGCCGGTGCCAAGGCCCACGACCATGCCCGCCTCGACGCGCAGAGCGGCGGCTTCGCCTGCGTTTTTCTTTTGAAGGTCAGACATGGCGCTTGGCTGCTCCCATTCCCCGGATTAGGAGGCCATATCGGGGGAAGCACAATGTTGAAAGCTGGATTCCGGCATGCACAGCGCGATTACTCGATACCTTCGCTCGAACGGGGATCATTCATGAAACGCCTTGCAATCGTTCTGTCTTCTCTCTCGCTTACAGGCTGCGTCTCATTGGCGGAGGCCTACACGGAGGCAGTAGCGGGAGGCGGGGGTGGCTATGCGTCTCCTGCCACGAGCGAGTCTTCGGCCATTGTGGAAATCTACACGCCCGCCAGCACTGTCGGACTGCAAGGCCAGACTATCTTCAATCTTCCTGTCGCGGGTCGACCGTTGCGGATCGACTATTACCTTTCCCGCAATCGATATCGGGCGGTGGATCAGCCCGCAGTCCCGTGGAGAGGTCTAGGGGGTTCCGCTGAAGTCAGAGTGCACGTCGAAAGCCCATTGTATGTCGCGGCTCGAGCTCAGTTCGACGGTTGGCTATGCAACAATGAGGTCGCTTTCCAGCCCATCTCAGGCCGACGCTACCGTGTGACCCAGGTTTACTCGGGTATGACCTGCGGACTTGAGGTCATCGACACCGCAACGGCCACACCTGTCGATGTCATGCCGATAGATGACCGTCGCTAGCTGGATTTTGCCTTTTTCGCCCGCATCGTGTCCATGAACCTCGCCGCCCAGCCGGGCTTGGCCAGCTGATCGCCCCGGCCCAGCGCCAGGTCGCCTGGTCCCACATCGCGGGTGATCACCGAGCCGGAACCGACCATGGCCCCCTCGCCGATCGTAACCGGTGCGACCAGCGCGCTGTTGGAGCCGATGAAGGCCCCTGCCCCTACCGTCGTCCGGTGTTTGAAGAAACCGTCGTAGTTGCAGAAGATGGTGCCCGCGCCGATGTTGGCCTTTGCCCCCACGCTGCCGTCGCCCAGATAGGCCAGATGGTTGGCCTTGGAGCCTGCGTCCATCCGCACATTCTTGACCTCGACGAAGTTGCCGACCTTGACCCCCTCGCCCAGGTCCGCGCCGGGGCGCAGGCGGGCATAGGGGCCGACCTCGGCTCCCGTGGCGACGGTGGCCCCCTCGATATGGCTGAAGCTGCGGATGCGGGCACCGGGGGCGACATGAGCACCGGGGCCGAAGACGACGAAGGGCTCGATGATGGTGCCCGCGCCAATCTCTGTGTCGAACGAGAAATGCACGGTCTCGGGTGCCGCCATGGTCACCCCGGCGGCCAGGAACGTCTCGCGCTGGACCTTCTGGAACAGGGCCTCGGCCACGGCCAGTTCGGACTGGGCATTGACGCCCATGACGGCGTCTTCACTGGCCATGACGGCGCGGGTCGAGGCTCCCTGGGCGCGGGCCAGGGCGACCACGTCCGTCAGATAGTATTCGCCCTTGGCATTGTCGTTGGTGACGCGCGAAAGCAGATCGAACAGCAGGCCCGACGGCGCGGCCATGACGCCGGAGTTGCAGGTGGTCAGGGCCAGAACCTCGGCCGAGGCCTCCTTGGCCTCGGTGATGGCCGCCAGGGTGTCGCCGTCCATGACCAGACGACCATAGGCCCCCGGATCGCGCGCCTCGAAGCCAATGACGGTGACGCCGTTGGCACTGGCGAAGACCGGCTCGATGTCATGCGCCTTCAGCAGGGGCACATCGCCATAGGTGATGACCACCTGGCCTTCGAACCCGGCCAAAGCGGCTTCGGCGGCGCGGACCGCGTGGCCGGTGCCGATGGGCGGATCCTGCACCGCGATGGCCCCCTCCCCCAGCCGCTTGACCACATGGGCGCGGACTTCCGGAGAGTGATTGCCGACCACGACGACGATCCGCTCGCAGCCCAGAGCCTCGGCCGCATCGATGGCGTGGTCCAGCATGGCGCGGCCACCGACGGGGTGCAGCACCTTCGGGACCGGCGACTTCATGCGGGTGCCCTGGCCGGCGGCGAGGATGATAGCGGCGCGTCTGGTCATGAATCGGTCCGGCGGTTAGTCACGGCCGGTGGTCTAGCCTATCGCGGCGACCCTTGGGAGATGCCGCCTTGATCGAGCGCGACCTGGAAGGCTGGACAATCGCCTTCGACCTGGATGGCACGCTGGTGGAGACGCACCGCGATCTGGTCGGCACGCTGAACCGCATGCTGGTGCGCGAGGGCCTGCCGACGGTGCCGATGGAGGGCGCGGCGGACCTGATCGGCGGCGGGGCGCGGGCGCTGCTGGAGCATGGGTTTGCGGCAGCCAGGGCCAGCAAGGAAGACGCGACACGGCCGGAACTGTTCGAGGCCTTCATCGCCGACTACATCGACCACATCGCCGATCACTCACGGCCCTATGACGGCGTGGTCGAGACGCTGGAGCGACTGGCGGCGCGCGGTGCGATCCTGTGCGTCGCCACCAACAAGCGCAGCGACCTGTCGGAACGACTGCTGGGCGCGCTGGGTCTGACCCGCCACTTCGCCGTTATCGTGGGCCCGGACCGCGTCAGCGCGCGCAAGCCGGACGGGGCGCATCTGAAGGAGGCCGTGCGTCTTGCGGGCGGCGATCCGGCGCGGGCCATCATGGTCGGCGACGCGGCCCCCGACATCGGATGCGCCCGGCATGCCGGTGCACCCTCGATCGGCGTCACCTTCGGATATACGCCCACACCGATGGAGGTGCTGGAGCCTGACGTGATCGTCGACACCTTCGAGGACATCGAGGAGGCCGTCGACATGCTCGTGGTCGAACACTACGTCCGGCGGGCCTTGTCAGGCGACTGAGAAGGCTTTGCCTCTACCGCGCCTTGGCCGCATCGAAGGCCGCGCGTGAGGTTTCGATCCGGTCCAGGTTGGCTTCGGCCCACATCCAGACACCGCAGAAGGCCTCGGCGAGACTGAAGCCCAGGTCGGTCAGCCGATATTCCACCTTGGGCGGAATGACAGGGTGGACGGTGCGGATGACCAGTCCATCGCGCTCCATCTGACGCAGCGTCTGGGTCAACATCTTCTGGCTGACACCGCCCGACAGCACGCCAAGGCGGGTGAAGCGCTGCTCCCCGTATTCGGCCAATACGTCGAGAACGATCATGGTCCACTTGTCCGCAACCCGACCGATGACCTCGTTGACCAGGGCCTCGACACGCGGGTCGACGGGGGGATGATCGAAAATTTCGGGCCGAACTGCTGAATCTGCCATAAGTCACCTCTGCGTAAGTACAGCACATTCTGGTGCCTACTTCCTGATCGTAAGTGTCACGCATAACTCCTCCTGCATCGGTTCACACCCCTGAAGGAGAGACCCCCATGGACATCACCAGAGACACCGTCCTGATCACCGGCGGCAGCTCAGGCATCGGCAAGGCCCTGGCCGAGGCCCTGCATGCGCGCGGTGCCAAGGTCGTTATCGCCGGACGCCGCGCCGATGTGCTGGCACAGGTGGCCGCCGCCAATCCGGGTATGGCCTATGACGTCGTCGATGTGGCCGACGCCCGCGAAGTCGAGGCCTTCGCGGCCCGCGTCATCGCCGCCCATCCCGACCTGAACACCGTCATCAGCAATGCAGGCATCATGGTGCCGGAGGATCTGTCGACCGGCCGGTTCGACTGGTCGTTGGCCGAACAGATGATCGACATCAACTGGTGGGGCACGGTGCGTCTGGCTGGCGCGGTTCTGCCGCATCTGTTGACCAAGTCCAGGGCGACGTTCGTCACCGTGTCCTCGGGTCTGGCTTTTGTGCCGCTGGCGGCGACACCGACCTATTCGGCAACCAAGGCGGCCATCCACTCCTGGAGCCAGTCACTGCGCCACCAACTCAAGGATACCAGCGTCAAGGTCATCGAATGGGCACCGCCCGCAGTGGCCACCGACCTGATGCCCGGCCACGCGCAAAATCCGAACTCCATGCCGCTGGCCGACTTCACCGCCGAAAGCCTGTCGCAGTTCGAAAGCGGCGATCGGGAGGAAATTCTGGTCGACCGCGTCAGGTTCCTGCGCGATGCCGAGGCGCATGGCGAATACGCCAAGGTCTTTTCGATGCTGAACAATCAGACCCATTGATGAACTGACGCGCCGGACCGTAGCCGAGGCGGTTGCGGTTCGGCGGTGCGAGACACATCTTGGTCGGCCCTGCCCCTCCAAAGGCTCGTTCCCATGCTCCGTCGCTTCTTCGCCATCCCCTTGTGGCAGCGCACCGCCGCCGGTTTCGTGCTGGGGATCGTCGCCGGGCTGATCCTGCGCGAACAGGCCGTCGTATGGCTGCAGCCGATCGGCGACATCTATCTGAATCTGATCCGCATGGTGGTGGCCCCGCTGGTGCTGTTCACCATTGCCAGTTCGATCGCCAAGCTGGGCGAAGGCGTGGGGGCGGTCCGACTGGGCGTGCGGACCATCATCTGGTTCGCCATCACCTCCCTGCTGGCCGTGCTGGTCGGTTTCGCCTTCGGTCACATCATCAATCCCGGAATGGGACTGGCCAATCTGCCGCTGGGCGAGGTGCGGGCGCGCGAGATCCCGACGCCGCTGGACGTCCTGATCGGGATCGTGCCGACAAACCCCTTCGCGGCCCTGAGCGAAGGCAAGGTGCTGCAGATCATCTTCTTCTCGGCCCTGGTCGGCATGGCGCTGGTGGCGCTGGGCGACCGGGCACAGGGCGTGCGCAGGCTGGTGGACGAAGGCACCGCCATCATCTTCCGCATCACCCGCTGGGTGATCCAGCTGACGCCATTCGGTGTGTTCGGCCTGATCGGCTCGGTGGTCGGCGGCTATGGCTGGGAGGCGCTGCTGCCGCTGGGCAAGTTCATCTTAGCCATCTATGCGGCCTGCCTGTTCCACATCCTGATCGTCTATTCCGGCCTGCTGAAGGTGCACGGCCTGAAGGTGCGCAGCTTCTTCCGCGGGGCCTTTGCGGCGCAGCAGACGGCGTTCGCCACCTCCTCGTCCCTGGGCACCTTGCCGATCACTCTGCGTCAGACGGTCGAGCGGCTGGGCGTGCCCCAGGCCTATGCCGCCTTTGCCGTGCCGCTGGGGGCCAATGTGAAGATGGACGGCTGCGGTGCCATATATCCGGCCATCGCGGCCATCTTCATCGCCCAGTATTTCAAGATCGACCTGACGGTGACGCAATACGTCCTGATCGGCCTGACGGCGGTGCTGGGCTCGCTGGGCACGGCGGGTGTGCCGGGGACCAGTATCGTGATGCTGACCCTGACCCTGTCCACCGCAGGCCTGCCGCTGGAGGGCATCGGCTATATCGTCGCCATCGACCGGATCATTGACATGATGCGCACCGCCACCAACGTGACCGGCCAGATGCTGGTCCCCGTGCTGGTCGCCAAGGAAGAAGGCATTCTGGACGAGGGCATCTATGACGGCCACGTCGCCTGGCTGCCCGGCGACCCGGAGGCGGAGACGTCGGACACGGTGCGCGCCAGCGGGATCTGAAGCCGCGTTTGCCTGTTGCAAGGCCCCGCCGTGCGGGCTATGTCCCCGCCCTCCCCGACCCTTGACGGTCGGCGGACCCGAAGATGGATGCTTAGCTCAGCGGGAGAGCACCTCGTTCACACCGAGGGGGTCGCAGGTTCAATCCCTGCAGCATCCACCATCTCTTTCCGAACACAGACGAAGACCACGCAGGGCGCGCGGCGGAGCGAAACAGGGTTACCTGCACATTAGCCAAATGTATTGGCAAGCCAATAACCAAGGCCGGTAAGGCAGTATTGAGCATGCTTGTCAGCCGGTTGCTTAACAACTGGGCGCTATGTTTTCCTTACACCAAGGAGAAGCAAAATGCGCTCTGTCGTTCTGGCTCTTGTTATGTCCACCCTGGCCGCAGGTTCCGCTGCGGCATCGACCGGCACGAGCACGGGGACGGGCACGTTCCGCATCACGGCCATGGTCGCGCCCTCGTGCTCGATCAGCTCGGGCGGTCCCGTCAACATCGTCGAGGGCGAAAGCCGCTCGGTGACCGAGGCCTGCAACATCTCCGGCGGCTTCACGGTTTCGGCGAACTACCGTCAGCTGGGTAGCCAAGAGAAGGTCAGCCTTTGGTACGGTAACGAAGCCTTCGCCCTGAGCGCCTCAGGTATGCACACGCTGGGGCAATCGCCTGTCGCCACGATCCGCAACATGATGCTGCGGTTCGAGGACGTTCAGCTGGACGCACCCGTCGTCATGACACTGACGATCGCGCCACGCTGACCTTCAGAGGTCGACCCCAAAGCGAACCCTGCTAACGCGCGTTCGAATTTCAGAGTAAAAAACGGCTTCAGATCTTGCGATCTGAAGCCGTACTCTTGTCTAGAATGCCGAAATCGTGAAGCGCAGGGTATCGGAATACTCCCCTGCCCGCCGGTTGGATGTGTTCCCAATCTGAATCGACAGCGGATAGTCGTCGATCCGGGGGCGACGTGACGCGATGCGAAGCTCGTCTCCCTGGGCAAGGTTCACTTCTTCACTGCCCAGTGCCAGGGCGTAAGGGATGCTCCAGTCACTGGTGGCCATACGAAGGAAGCCACCGTTGTCCGACGACACCCCGATCGCATAGCCGCGCGTGCTGAGGACATAGAGCGACGTGCCCAGTGCCCGGCGCCCCTCGGTCAACTCGCCCAGATCGATGGTGGCTCCACTGGCCGTGCGTTGCACCGCGCCCTTCAGACCCATCAGGGCCGCCGCAGGAATGGATATGCCGACCGTGACCTGACGCTCGGCCAGGGGCATGCCGTCGCCGTCGTTCACGGCAAACACCAGGTTCTGGGTGTAGTCGCCATCGCCGAGATTGACGTCAGGCGACACCAGCAGGCTGAACCGGACCAGCTCGCGTTGTCCCGGTGCCAGAGAAACCGGCCGTGCCGACAGGCGGCGGGCACTGGCCCCGGCCCGCGGCGTCACATCCGTTCCGTTACGCTCGTCGACCAGAACATAGGGAATGCGCTGGACGTCGTCGGACCGCACCATGCCGAAGGCTTCACCCGTCGTTTCGGTCTGGACCTGACCGACACAGGCCGTGTCGCCTTCATTGGTCAGCATCAGATCGAACTCACCCAGCGCCACGTCCTGGGCATAGGGATCGTGGCGGATGACCCAATAGTCCTGAGGAGCCGTAATGGTCAGGCGGCAATCCGCGCTGGCGGCACCCGCCAGCCCCAGGGCAAAGGCCGCGACAGAACCGGCAAGCGCGGAACGGTATGCCAGTTTGAACCTAGTCATCGGCGGTCTCCACGGACAGGGTGACTTGCTGGAGATCCAGCAGGCCTTCGGAGTCTTCCGGTACGGAAATCTCCAGCGAACGCTCGAGCGAAGGCAGTTCGATTAGATAGCGACGGCCGGGTGTAAGGTTTTGCACCGCAAAACGACCGGCGGAGTTGGTGAAGAACAGCTCCGGCTTGGCATCCGGCTCGTCGACAGGGCGGATACGACCGGACACCAGCGAGATAGGTCGCTGATTGCGATCCACCAGACGGCCCAAGGCGCTGACGAAGTCCGCGCGACCGACTGTGATGTCATAGCCCGACCGATAGGACGGGAAGACCCGTGTCACGCCTGAGCCGGTATCGTACCCCGGCGGCGGGTCTAGGGCGTCGTGACGAACGCTCTGGTTGATGTAGGAGATCAGGTTGTTGGCGACGGCTCCGCCCAGCATGCCGCTGCGGGCCACATAGCGACCCTGGGCGAGGGTGTCGCCGACGATGACGGGGCTGTCCAGCGACGGGTGAGGCCGTACGATGGCGAAACTGTCGAAGATGTTACGACCGACGCCCCAGGCATCGCCGGCGGCGGCGATGGAAGACCCGATGCGCAGACTTGTTATCTGACGGTCGCCGATGCTGCCGAAGTCGCTGCCAAACGCACCATGCGACAAGGTCGCGGCAAACCGATTGCCGATATAATCGACCTGACCCGAGACGGAGCCCGGCCCGTCTTCATAAGTCGACGACAGCGAATAGCCGTAGGCCCCGACGCGATTTTCGGTCGTCTTGCTGTAGCGCACGCTGCCCGAGTTGCGGGCCGAGTTGTAGCGTGCCTCGGCGCGGCGATCGAAGCCAGGTTGCCAGATCAGGGCGAAGCTGACGCCGAAACCGTCCCTGCTGAACGGGCTGTTGCTGCCGGTCTCAACGTATTCGAGCCCGGCCTGAATGGCCCAACGTGGATTGATGCGATAGTTGGTAAAGGCGTTCAGCGAGTAACCGTCGCCCCGTACAGCGACCCGGCTGATGCGGTAGTTGCCGACCAGGCTGCCGGTCCATCGTTCGTTGAACACCCGGGTATAGTTGCCAGTCACCTGCCACGATGTCGGATTCACCCCGAAATCATTACCCAGAACGGCGAATTCTTCAGATGTGAAATCGGCGCTGACCGTCAGGCTGTCGAGTTGAATACCGCGATCGATGACATAGTCGATACCGATGCCTGCGGCATATCCGGTGCCAAAATCGGCATTGCTGGCTGCGCCGTCGAACCGAATGCGCGCGCCTGATCCCAGGATGATCTGGGATTGAGCCGACACCGTTTGAACGCTCTCCGTGGCCTGCAAGCCGACCCCGACGGCCGGAGCGTTCAGGAAAGCCTTGCGGTAATATCCCGTGAAGACCATCTCGCCGTCGTCATAGTTTGGCGATCCGAAAGCGAAGTCGCTGTTGACGCCGAAATAGGCTCCGTACTCGTAGTCACCGGGCTCAAGATCGATGACATCCAGATAGGCGCTGTATCGGACCGTATTCAGCTGCCCTGACTGACCCACGACCTCCAGCTCGATGTCGTTGCTACCCACTTCCAGAGGCAGATTCGACACATCATACTGCCCGGCATCCAGAACCAGTTCACGCTGCAATACGCCATTGCGCAGGATCCTGACCGTCGAGTTTTCTTCCAGCAAAAGCTGTCGATTGCCCACCAGGGCATTGGCACGATAGCTGTCGAATCGCTGGCGCTGACGAACGACGCCGACGCCGCCGATCTGCGCAAAGCCCTGACGCCCTCTCGTTTCGGGATCCAGGTCGCCGACGAAGAATCGGCGATAATGCTCCGGTTGATCGTAGACGACGCGCGCGTAGCGCCGGAACACCTCATAGCTGTCGTCATCGAAGCTCTGACGGCCCTGAATATCAGTCTCGAAAACGACGTTGCCCGCGCGAACCGCGCCGTTCAGGAACACCGATGGTTTATCCAGACTGTCCTGATCAGAACGCTTCGTCAGGACCAGGTTGGTGTTCAGATAGGCGGTGAAGTCCTCAGGACTCCGCCCCTGATCGTCACGACGGCTTTCCCGGAAGATGTTTTCGATGGACCGTTTCGAGGGATCGATCCGCAGGACCAGAATGGCCAGCTGTTGCGGGTCGTACTCCAGCCGCACGCCCAGCACCTGAATCTGCTCAGGCGTGAAGGATTGCAGGCCGCCCAGGCCAAGGCGAAGCTCTTCCTGCGCCGCTGGCGTCAGAAGTGGCTCGATCAGACGGAGAAAGCTGTCGGTCTGGACGTAGATGTCATCCGTGCGCGTAAGCAGGACATCGATCTCGCCGAGAATGCGCGAGTTGAACTGAAGCGGTGCCGTCAGGTTGATGTCGCGGTCGTAGGGATTGATATCCGGCTTGACCGCTGGCACGGCATCTTGTGCAGGCGGTTGCGCGCTCTCTACCTCATTGGTGGCCTGGGCATGGGCCAGGCCTTGGCCCATGCAGGCCATGCCGATCGGCAGACCGACCGCCAGAACTCGCCATGACGGTTTCATCGCGTGAAGCGCACCGTCATGGGCTTGGCCGGGTCGAGCGCGACGCCAAGCGGCAGATCGAACACCCGCCGCCCGCCGCCCGCAGGCACGTAGCCGACACCGACCATTTGCGACACTTCGGTACCCGTCAGTCTGCGGCTGAAGGGCTCGCCGGCGACCGTGGTCCCTTCGATGTTCCAGGTCGCCCCGCTCATCATGGCGTGACGTCCACCGTCATTGGTGACCTCCACCTTCACGCCGGGCACTGCAACGGCGACGGGCAGGTCGGTCACCGTCAGGGACGGATCGATCTGCGGCTCTGGAGGCATGACTTCGGTGGAGGTGACAGACGTGACCTTCACGTCCGGCGTGACCCCTTGGGGACTGACCAGCAGGAGGGTCTTCATTGTGTAGAGCACATTGACGGCGATCGCGCTCTGGGTATTCGGAATGGCTGTCGGATCGATCTCTACGGGCAGTTGCTTGACCGCCAGATAATACGCGCGGGTCTGTTCCAACGGTGGTCCGACCCACTGTACGCGAACGACCTGCTGGCCGTTGACGGCAACCAGGCCCTGAGGCGGAAAGACCAGGAAATCATCGTCGCCGGGAGTCTCGGTAATATTGCCGTCAGCGTCCATCTCGACCCGCGTGATCGCGGTCTCGAACGGCATGGCGCGAGAGCCGACATTGCCGACTTCGATTCGCGCGGTCGAACCGGATCCGGACGTGGACATTTCAGCGACCATCGGTGCCAGGCGCATGGCCTCGGCGATCGGTCCCAGCATCAACGCAAACACGACCGCCGCCATAGGCAGCGTCAGCATTCGCACAACATTCATGGTTCGACGCATTGTCATCCCCGCCCTCCCCGCTGGACCGACAGCGTTATCTTAGAAACTCAAACACAAACAAAGAGAAAACGGGGAGGCATGAGCCTCCCCGCTTCCGTTTCAATCCGACTGGATTAGAGCACTGCGATGAGGACAGTGACGGTGTCGGTGTAGGTGCCGGCAACCAGAGCCTTGGCAGCCGCCGGGACGTCGACGCGGATGCCCAGGCCACTGCGCCAGGCGTTGTTTTCGCGCGAGTCGGAGGCCTCGGTCGTGCTGACCGTGAACTTGCCGAGGCTGCCCGAAACGCCGATTTGGCCGGGGCTGCCAGCGACGTAGTTGGCACCCAGGCTGTAGGGGATGTTGGCCTGGAAGACGTTGCCGTCATAACCCGAGGCGAGAGCGTCGGCATTCAGCAGGCCCTGGACGCCATTGGTTTTCGTCAGGGTCAGCGTGTTCGCAGTGTTGCAGCCCGCAGCGTTGGTGCTGGAGTTGCCGTTGCTGTTGGTGCCGACCATTTCGAAGGCATTGTCGACACCGTTGGAAGCGTCGCCGTAGATGCCCAGCGTACCGAAGTCGACGTCGTCCAGATCAGCATCGCCGTTGCCCAGTACGCACGAGGCCGAGATCGAGCCCGAGATCGAGAAGGTAGCGGTGATGTCTTCGGCAACGGTGCCAGCGTCAACGGCGTTGGCCGGGTTCATGTAGTTGGTTTCGGTGACCGGACCGGTCGGATAGGTCTGGGCCGAAGCCGAGCCGGCGATGAGGGCGACGGCCGCAGCGGTCGCGAGAAGCGATACCATTTTCATTGTTAGTCTCCTGGTTTCAGAAATACCACGGACTGGAACGGGATCGCTCCAACCTGAGGCGGTCATTAACGAGTTGTTTACTGGAGTGTCAAACCAACTATCCAGAAAAGGGAAAAATAAAATAACACGGTGATCTTAACTATACTTGCTTTTTAGGCACGGTTTCTCGTTCGCAGGTTCTGCGATTACAAAAACACTCAGTTTTTTGTGATTTTATATTCTGGGTTCGATCGAGATTGTCAGAAGCTCGGAATAGTCGCCCGCCAGCAGACCCGCGCCGGCGATGTTTCGGGTTGTCAGCGCCAGACGGCTGGAACCGGGAGCGGCCACAGCCTGTCCACTCGTCATTACGGCTTCGGCAGCCAATTCCGTGCTGGAGAAAGACCCCGTCAGCATGGATGCGCCAGGGTTCAATGTCGGGATCTTGAGGCTGATGTCATAAGGCAGACGACCTGCGAACGGCCCCTCGCCGTCAGGTTTTGTCAGGTGCGTCAGGCCACCATTGGTGGATAAGATACGGACGTCGAACGGAACGTTGCAGTCCAGCGAGAAATCGGCCGTTGCGCCCTCCCCCGGCGTCAATTCGCCCAGAGCCATAGTGCCGCCACCCGATATCGAGCAGTGGTCCTCGATTCGTCCGGTCAGCGTGAGGCTGAGCTCGGGCGTAAAGGCGGCGACGTCGGATGGCGGCTCATGCGCCTGAACGGACGACGGCAAGGCCGCGCCGAACATCGCCACCGAACAGACCGACGCCAGAATGCGCACGGTTGCTGCGTTCATTATCAATGCCCCTATTCCCCCTCCCGTCACGATTCGCGTGGCGGAAGTGCTTAACAAATCGTTAAGCAGAGAGGCTTCTAACCGAGCATTGAAGCGATGGCAATACGCTGATCGCCGAACCGCATTCATATACATGAATATGGTGACGCTTCTTAACCACGACTGGGAGGTCGACCATCAGATGACGGACATTGCTGTTGCGACGACAGTAATCAGCGTTAACGTGGGGTCGTCGAACACTAGGGCTGTATCCTTCCCGCAGCCTTTCGCCGCAGAGGCGGTCAATCAAGTCAGACAGTCTCCCCCGCTACGTCGCAGTCAGACGCCTTCAGACTCATCATAACAGGCCACCGGCTGCGTCACTTCCGTCAGACTGCCATCCTCGGCCAGTTGCCATGCCAGTTCCGCGCGCAGCATCCCCTGCGAGCCCACCCGTTCGGAGCCGACGACGCCGATCAGACCCGTCTGAGACTCCTCCGCTCCGGAGCCGATGATCTGACAGCCGAAGGCGATGTAGGATTCGGCGCTGAGCGCGGTCCCTCTCGCCGCATCAGTCGCCAGCCAGACAGCATTTCGCCCGTCCCGCCCGACCTCGCGCTTGGCGATCATGATCCACTGCCGACGGTCCTGAGTCCCCTGCATGAAGCTGACCGCCAGTTCCTTGCGGATGAAGCCGCCGCCCTGCCCTTCGAACCCGGGCACGACCTCGCGGGTGCCGCCGCTCCAGCTGTGACCGATCAGTTCGCGCTCATGGGTGACCACCGGAGGCGTCTGCGCTCGCGCGGCCTCAGCTGAAAAGACACAGAGCGCGGCGATCGCGGCGATGCGGACGGCAGATAGGGTCATGGCGGGGCTCTTCGTTTCGCCCAGGATGGCCGCTCAGATCGTGCATGTCATGCTCCGACCGACTCAGCGTCAGGATTTGACAGGCCGCAGCGGCCTCCAACACCATTCCGCCTTGATCGTGGCGCATGTGCGCGCCCCTTTCGCCAACCGTCACGGCTGGCGTGCACCGCCTTGGTGCCCTACGGAACGTTCATGCCTTTTCCTGCCAGTCATCCCGCGCTCGACCGCGCCCTTTCCGCCCGTGGTTATGCCGAGCCCACGCCCGTCCAGTCCGCCGTGCTCGAGGCCACGCTGAACGAAGACGGCAGCGGCCGCGACCTGCTGGTCAGTGCCCAGACCGGGTCCGGCAAGACCGTCGCCTTCGGCCTGGCCCTGGCCCCCACCCTGCTGGGCGAGGCTGAAAAGTTCGCCGAGTTCGGTGCCCCCGTCGCCCTGGTCATCGCCCCCACCCGCGAACTGGCCCTGCAGGTCTCGAACGAACTGCAATGGCTGTATGCCCAGACGGGCGCGCGCATCGTCTCCTGCGTCGGTGGCATGGACCCCAAGACCGAGCGTCAGGCCCTGAACCGCGGCTGTCACATCGTGGTGGGTACGCCCGGCCGCCTGCGCGACCACGTCGAGCGTGGCTCGCTCGACCTGTCGACGCTCCAGGCCGTCGTGCTGGATGAAGCCGACGAGATGCTGGACATGGGCTTCCAGGAAGACCTGACCTTCATCCTGGACGCCGCCCCCGCCGAGCGCCGGACCTTGCTGTTCTCGGCCACCCTGGCGCGCGACATCGTGCAACTGGCCAAGACCTATCAGAAGGACGCCCTGCGCATCGATACGGTCGCCGGTGCCGGATCACACGCCGACATCGAGTATAAAGCCATCCGCGTCGCCCCGAATGAGGTCGAACTGGCCGTCGTCAATGTGCTGCGATATTTCGAGGCCCCCGGCGCCCTGGTGTTCGCCAATACGCGCGAGCGGGTGAAGCATCTCACGGCCTCCTTGCGCGAGCGCGGCTTCTCCGTCGTCGGCCTGTCCGGCGAACTGACCCAGAGCCAGCGGTCGGAGGCCCTTCAGGCCCTGCGTGACGGCCATGCCCGGGTCTGCGTGGCCACCGACGTCGCCGCGCGCGGTCTGGACCTGCCCGACCTGGGCCTGGTCATCCATGCGGAGATTCCGGTCAACAAGGCCGGGCTGCTGCACCGTTCGGGCCGGACCGGCCGCGCGGGCAAGAAGGGCGTCTCCGTCCTGCTGGTCAGCTATACGCGCCGCCGCAAGGTCGAGATCATGCTGTCCTCGGCCGGCATCACCGCCGAATGGTCGGGTCCGCCCAGCGCCGACGAGATCCGCGCCAAGGACCAGCAGCGCATGCTGGCCGATCCCGTCCTGACCGCCGTCATCGAAGACGAGGACACCCTGGCCATGGGTCGGCAGCTGCTGGAGAAATCCAGCCCGGAACAGATCGCCGCGGCCCTGATCCAGCTGTATCGCCAGAAGCTGCCGCCGCCCGAAGACGTCTATGACGACGAGCGGATGAAGCGCCAGCAGGCCAGCGGCAAGAACGACAAGGGTCAGCCCGACGTTCCGTACACGGACTTTGCTCGTGGCGGCGACATGGTCTGGTACCGGATCAACATCGGCCGCGACAAGAATGCCGATCCCAAATGGCTGATGCCGACCATCTGCCGCCTGGGTCATGTGACCAAGCGCGACATCGGCTCGATCAAGATCTTCGACCGCGAAACCAAGTTCGAGATCACCCTGGAGATGAAGGCCAAGTTCGAGGCCGCCATCGCCCTGGGTCTGGAAGACGGGGTCAAGATCGATCCGGCCGTGAAACCCGGCCCGTCCGAGAAGCCTGTCGGCAAATGGGACAAGAGGCCGTCCGGCGATCGTCCGCAATCCGACCGTCCCGACAAGAAGCCGTGGGCCAAACGCGAAGAAGGTAGCGACAAGCCCGCCTGGAAGCCGCGCGAGGATCGTGCCGAGGGTGCGAAGAAGCCCTGGGTCAAGCGCGACGACAGCGCTGCGCCTGCCGACAAGAAGCCGTGGAAGGCCCGCGAGGACGCCGCCCCTGCTTCCACCGCCGAAGGCAAAAAGCCGTGGGTGAAACGCACGCCGAACGACCCGACACCCGAAGGCAAGAAGCCCTGGGTCAAGAAGCCTCCCGTCGAGGGCAAGACGCCGTGGGCTCCGCGTTCCGACGCCTCACCGGGCGCTTCCGGCGATCAGCCCTGGAAAGGCAAGCCCAAGGGCAAACCCCAGGGCGGCGACCGCCCCTGGGCCGCCAAGGACGCCCGCGGCAAGCCCGCGACCAGCAAACCCTACAAGGGCAAGACCCCGCGCGGGTAAAGAGCGGACCTGCGGGTCAGCCACCCGTTGCACCATCCCTGTAACCGTTTACGGTAACCCGCAAATCAGAGACTGCGGGTCGAGGAAACATGGCGGACGTCCGGCTGGCCGGTGTGAGAAAGAGCTTCGGCACGACCGAAGTCCTGAAGGGCATCGATCTGGAGATCGCCGACGGCGAGTTCGTGGTGTTCGTCGGCCCGTCCGGCTGCGGCAAGTCCACCCTGCTGCGCACCATCGCCGGTCTGGAAGAGGTCGACGCCGGACAGATCGCCATCGGCGGACGCACCGTCAACGACCTGTCGCCGTCCGACCGGGGCATCGCCATGGTGTTCCAGTCCTATGCGCTGTACCCGCACATGAGCGTCTATGAGAACATGGCGTTCGGCCTGAAACTGGCCAGGGCCGACAAGGCCGAGATCGACCGGCGCGTGCGCGGCGCGGCCGAGACGCTGAACATCACCGAATACCTGGACCGCAAACCCAAGGCCCTGTCGGGTGGCCAGCGCCAGCGCGTCGCCATCGGCCGCGCCATCGTGCGCGAGCCGCAGGTCTTCCTGTTCGACGAACCGCTGTCCAACCTGGACGCCTCCTTGCGCGTCCGCATGCGCTACGAGTTCGCGGCCCTGCACCAGCGACTGAAGACGACCATGATCTACGTCACCCATGACCAGGTCGAGGCGATGACCTTGGCCGACCGGATCGTGGTCCTGAACGGCGGGGTGATCGAACAGGTCGGCCAGCCGATGGACCTGTACGAGAACCCCCGCAACCTGTTCGTCGCCGAGTTCATCGGCAGCCCCAAGATGAACCTGCTGCCCGGCGAACTGGTCACGGCGACGGCGAGCGGCTCGACCGTGCGGCTGGCGGGCGGCGAGACGCTGTCCGTCGCGGTCGATGCCTCTGCGGCCAAGACCGGCGACAAGGTCACCGTCGGCATCCGGCCCGAGCACATCGGCGGGGCGACCGAGGGTGACACCCTCCCGGCCACCCTGACCTTCGTGGAGACGCTCGGCCACGCCACCTATGCCTATCTGACCTATGGCGAGATTGCGCTGACCGCCCTGCTTCCCGGCGAGGCGCGGCCGACGGCGGGCGAGGTCATGACGATGAAGGTTCCGGCATCCCAAGCGCACCTGTTTGATGCAGACGGCACGGCGTTTCCGCGCATTTGATCCCTCTCCCGGCGGGAGAGGGCTTGAGCCTCTGAGAGCGAAGCGATCAGCAAGGCGAAAGGGTGAGGGGCTAGCTTCGGCATTCGGCGTGAGCCGTGTCACCGATCGGAGTGACGGCTTACGCCGACCACAAAAGCCGACCCTCATCCGGCGCTACGCGCCACCTTCTCCCACTGGGAGAAGGAAACCGAACGTGTTGCATCGCACAAGCTGTGCCTTCTAGATGCACAGATGCCCTCCCCGACCCGCCTGACCGTCGACCTGAACGCCCTAGCCGCCAACTTCCATGCGCTGGAAGCAGCCACCGGCGTACCGGTCCATCCGGTGGTCAAGGCCGACAGCTATGGGCTGGGGGCTGTCGCCTGCGCCACCCGTCTGATGGCGGAGGGAGCCCAGACCTTCTTCGTGGCACGGGCTGCGGAGGGCGTCGGCCTGCGCGCGGCATTGGGGCCAGAGCTGGTCATCTATGTGCTGGACGGCTGCGTCGGCGACACGGCTCCGGCCCTGAAAGCCGCCGACCTTCGACCCGTTCTGAACCATGGTGCCCAGCTCGCGACCTGGCGCGCAGCCGGTTTAGGGCCCTGCGCCGTCCAAATCGACACCGGCATGAACCGCCTCGGTTTCCGACCCGAGGAAGCCCCCGAACCGTTTGAGGGCCTGGCCATGGTGCTCAGCCACCTAGCCTGCGCCGACGATCCGTCGGCCGCGATGAATGCCCGCCAGCGTGACGTCTTCGCCGCCGTCGCCGCCCGCTATCCCGGCACGATCCGCTCGTTCGCCAACTCCGGCGGTGATTTTCTGGGCCGGGACTATGCCTTCGATGCCGCTCGCCCCGGGATCTGCCTGTACGGCGGCGGGCCAGAGGGGCGGCCCGACCCGCGCATCCGTCCCGTCGCCACCTTCTGTGCCGACATTCTTCAGGTCCGTGACGTGCCTGCAGGCGAGAGCGTCGGCTATTCGCGTGGGTTCATCGCGGAGGCACCGCGCCGCATCGCCACCGTCGCGGCGGGTTACGCGGACGGCGTCCTGAGGTCCTACAGCCCACGGGGCCAGGTCTGGATCGGCGGAACTCTCCGGCCGCTGGTTGGACGAATTTCCATGGACGTCTGCGCCGTCGATGCGACCGATCTTGACGTAGCTGTGGGCGAAAGCGTCGAACTGTTCGGTGCCCACAGGCCGATCGACGATGCGGCACAGGCCGCCGGCACCATCGCCTATGAACTGCTTACCTCGGTCACCGCACGCGTGCCGCGACATTATATTGGCTGAGCCTCTGGCGTCGACCACATGTTCCCTTTATGTTCACTCAGGCCGGAAGGGGAATCGATGACAGTCTTGTCTGCCCGCGGTTCGCCCAACGCACGACCGCGCGAACCGGATTTGCACTTTTTGCACCCTGTTTTTTTCGAGTGCAGTTTCTGATGGCCCGCGACGGCGCGATCTATGTCTGCCAGTCCTGCGGGGCCGTCCACGGCAAGTGGTCCGGCCAGTGCGGGGCCTGCGGCCAGTGGAACTCCATCGTCGAGGAGAGCCGCTCGGCCCCGCCCGGCGCGATGAAACCCACGAGCACAGCCCGGACCCGCGGCGTCCAGTTCGAGACCCTGCAGTCCGACACGCCCGAACCGCCCCGCATCGTCACGGGCGTGACCGAGTTCGACCGCGTCTGCGGCGGCGGCGTGGTGCCGGGCTCGGCCATCCTGCTCAGCGGCGACCCCGGCGTGGGCAAGTCGACCCTGCTGCTGGACGTGGCCGGGCGAGCGGCCATGTCGGGACGGCGCGTGGCCTATATCTCGGGCGAAGAAGCCGTCGAGCAGATCCGCGCGCGCGCCAAACGGATGGGGCTGGAGAAGGCCCCGGTCGAACTGGCCAGCGCCACGGCGCTGCGCGACATCCTGGGCGCGCTGAAGCGCGAGACGTTCGACATCGTCATCGTCGATTCGATCCAGACCCTGTGGTCCGACGCCCATGAGGCGGGGCCCGGTTCGGTGACGCAGGTGCGCGCCTGCGCCGGTGAGATGGTGCGGCTGGCCAAGTCGCAGGGCGTGGCCGTGGTGCTGGTCGGACACGTCACCAAGGACGGGCAGGTCGCGGGGCCGCGCGTGGTCGAACACATGGTCGATGCCGTGCTCAGCTTCGAGGGCGAGCGCGGCTATCCCTTCCGCATCCTGCGCGCGGGCAAGAACCGCTTCGGCGCGACCGACGAAATCGGCGTGTTCGAAATGGGAGACGCGGGCCTGCGCGAGGTATCCAACCCCTCCGCCCTGTTCCTGGGTGAAGGCAAGGACCGGGCACCGGGGGCCGCCGTCTTCGCCGGGATCGAGGGCTCACGCCCCGTTCTGGTCGAGATGCAGGCCCTGGTATCCAAGTCCGCCTATGGCACGCCGCGCCGGGCCGTCGTCGGCTGGGATACGGGGCGGCTCAACATGGTGCTGGCGGTACTGGAGGCACGCTGCGGCTTCGGCTTCGGGGATCAGGACGTCTACCTGAACGTCGCGGGCGGTCTGCGGATCAACGAACCGGCGGCGGACCTTGCAGCGGCGGCGGCCCTGATCAGTTCAGCCACCGACATGCCCCTTCCCCAGGGCTGCGTCGTCTTCGGCGAGATCAGCCTGTCAGGCGAGGTTCGCAGCGTCGGTCGGGCCGAGGCCCGTCTGCGCGAGGCGCAGAAGCTGGGGTTCGACAACGCCCTGACCCCTCCCCTGACGGTCAAGGACAAGGGGGTAAAGCTGACCCCGGTGACCCGCCTGACCGAAGTGGTCGAACGAATCTCGCAGAACCGCTATTGAGACACCGTCTCCTCCCTGTTCGCGCAGCGAATGGGGAGGTGGCTCGCGCAGCGAGACGGAGGGGCCTTTTGGAGCGATCGGTAATCATGGCGCGACCTGAGCCCCTCCACCGCTTCGCGGTCCCCCTCCCCATCTGCGATGGGGAGGAGACGATATGACCGGTTTCGATATCTTCGCCCTCATCGTCATCCTGATCTCCGCCAGCGCGGGGTGGGTGCGCGGGGCGTTGCGCGAGGTCATCACCCTGTTCAGCTTCGTGCTGGCGGCCTTCGTGGCCATGCTGGCCCTGCCGGTGACCGCGCCGATCGGTCGCGGGCTGATTGATCCGGACTGGCTGGGCTCCATCGTCGCGGTGATCGTATCCTTCGTCCTGATCTATTTCCTGATCCGGCTGGCGGGCTCGGCCCTGTCCAAGGGGGCCAAGGACCACCCTCAGCTGGGCGGCATCGACCGATTCCTGGGCGTCTTCATTGGAGCGCTGCGGGCGCTGGTCCTGCTGGGCGCCATCCATCTGGTCGTGGTCGCCGCCATGCCGGGCGAGCGGACGCCGTCCTGGCTGACCGATGCGGCCGTCCGGCCCCTGTCGGCGGGGTCGGCGCGGGTCATCCAGATCATTCTGCCGGGCCTGGGTCGCGGGGCCGACGCCCTGACGCCGCTGGTCTCTTCGTCTGTCAGCAGAGGGTTTTCGGACGATGAAGCCTTGCCCCCGACGCAAAGCCCGCCTAACTCCCCGGCCACAGCCCCCTGATATAGTTTCAGCAGGTCATCGGAGCCCCACGATGCGCCACCTGATCGCCGATCCGGTCATCCACCGCGAGCATTGGCGCGACGCCGATGATGACACCCTGCGCCTGGAGTGCGGGGTCTGCGGTGTCTGGGGCGCAGATGAAGACGCCGCCTCTGCCATCGTGGCCCTGGGCCTGCATGCGCTCCAGCATCGCGGTCAGGAAGCCTGCGGCATCGCCAGCGTCAACGACAGCCGCTTCCATACCGAGCGCCACATGGGGCTGGTGGGCGAGGCGTTCGGCGGGGCCGATCTGGCCACCCGCATGCCCGGCCGGGCCGCCGTGGGCCACACCCGCTATTCGACGGCGGGCGGCAGCTTCCTGCGCAACATCCAGCCCATGTTCGCCGATCTGGATTCCGGCGGCATCGCCGTGGCCCACAACGGCAACCTGACCAACTTCCACTATCTGCGGAAGCAACTGGTCGGCGAAGGCTCGATCTTCCAGTCGACCTCGGACAGCGAGGTCATCCTTCACCTGATAGCCCGCAGCCGTAAGGCCAAGATCGTCGAACGGTTCATCGATGCCATCGGCCGGATCGAGGGTGGCTATGCCCTCGTCTGCCAGACACGCTTCAAGATGATCGGCGCGCGCGACCCGCTGGGCATCCGCCCGCTGGTGCTGGGCAAGATCGGCGAGGCCTGGGTGCTGGCGTCCGAGACCTGTGCGCTGGACACTATCGGCGCGACCTTCGTGCGCGACGTCGAGCATGGCGAGGTCGTGATCATCGACGAAAAGGGCCTGCGCTCGCTCAAGCCCTTCCCGACCCGTGCGGCGCGGCCCTGCCTGTTCGAATACGTCTACTTCTCACGCCCCGACAGCGTCGTGAACGGCCGCTCGGTCTATGGCGTGCGCAAGCGCATGGGCCAGGGCCTGGCCCGCGAGCATGGCGTCGAGGCGGACGTCGTCGTGCCGGTGCCCGATTCCGGCGTGCCCGCCGCCCTCGGCTACGCCCAGGAAAGCGGCATCCCCTACGAGATGGGCATCATCCGCAGCCACTACCTGGGCCGCACCTTCATCCAGCCCAGTCAGGCCACACGCCAGAAGGGCGTGCGCATGAAGCACAGCCCCAACCGCTCGGTGCTGGAGGGCAAGCGCGTCGTGCTGATCGACGATTCCATCGTGCGCGGCACCACCTCGGTCAAGCTGGTCCGGGCCGTGCGGGCCGCAGGCGCGACGGAGGTTCACCTGCGCTCGGCCAGCCCACCGATCCTGTATCCCGACTTCTACGGCATCGACATGCCCGAGCGGGACCAGCTGATCGCCGCCAATATGACGCTGGAAGAGATGCGGCAGCATCTGGAGGTCGATTCGCTGGGCTTCCTGTCCGTCGATGGCCTGTATGCCGCCATGGAAGCCGGGCCACGCGATCCCAAGACGCCCCAGTTCACCGACCACTACTTCACCGGCGAATACCCCACCCGCCTGCTGGATCGCGAGATCGAGGAAGGTGGCCGGGAAGAGCCCCAGCGTCAGTTGTCGTTGCTGGTGAGTGCCTGACCCCTTTATGACCGACCTCCCCCTGAAAGATCGCATCGCCCTCGTCGTCGGGGCTTCGCGCGGAATTGGCTATGAGACCGCCTTGGCCTTGGCCAAGGCCGGAGCCCACGTCGTGGCGACAGCGCGGACCCAAGGCGGGCTGGAAGAGCTGGACGACGCCATTTTTGCGGCCACCGGCAAGCATGCGACCCTGATCCCGTTTGACCTGGTCGATGGCGGCGCGATCGACCGGCTGGGCGGGGCGCTGTTCGACCGCTTCGGCAAGCTGGACATCTGGGTGCAGTCGGCGGCCATCATGGGGGCCGAGGGGCTGACCCCCGTCGCCCACGCGGACGTGCGCGGCTTCGCCAAGATCGAGAAGACCAACTTCACCGCCGTCTATCGCCTGATCCGTTCGCTGGAGCCGTTGCTGCGGGCTTCGGACGCCGGACGCGCCATCTATCTGACCAGCAGCGTCGCCTCCGCCCCCAAGGCCTTCTGGGGAGCCTATGCCGCGACCAAGGCCGGGGCCGAGGCCCTGATGAAATGCTGGGCCGACGAGATCGAAAGCACTCAAATCCGTGCCTGCATCGTCGATCCCGGCCGCATGCGCACCCAGTTGCGCGCCCAGGCCTATCCGGGCGAGGAACCGGAGACGGTCATTCATCCCTCCGCCATCGGCCCGCTGATGGTCGACCTGGCGCGGGGCGACCGCGAACCGGCGCTGGAGGTGAAGTTCAGGGACTGGAGCGACAGCGCTACAAGCCAGACTTCGGCCTGAAGACCTGTATGGGCCGCCAGCTCCTGCATGGGCAGTTCATGGGGACCCTGAGCCGGTCGGTCAGCGCCGGAGGGTTCGACGTCGACTTGCGCGTGGCGACCCTGCCGCCGGAAGCCGTCGAAGAACACTCACACGACGTCGCCCATTTCATCCTGCCGCTGGCCGATGGCTACCGCAGCCTGGCTCGCGACCCGCTGACGGCGCGGACGGTGTTCGCAGCAGGCAGCGCCATCTACAACCCGCCGGGCGTCGTGCACCGCGACTGTTTCGATGTCGCGGGCGGGCTATTTCTCTCGGTAAGCGTGCCAGCCGACATGCCCGGCGGTCTCGACCATCCCGCCTTGTTGCGCGGTTCGGCTGAGATCGCGCTGCATCGCCTGGTGGGATTGAGCCTTGATGCTAAAGAGGGTGACCGTCTTCTGGTCGAAGATCTGTCCCTGACGCTGACGGGAGCCGTGGCCGATGGCCATGACCCGTCCCGCCATGCGCCCGACTGGCTAGTCACAGCGGCCGAAATCGTAGCCGATCTGGCCACGACGCAAGGATTGGAAATCCGCGACATTGCTGCCCAACTCGCCGTTCATCCCGTCTATCTGGCGCGAGCCTGGCGACGTCATTTCGGCCACTCGCCGGGTACTGCCATCCGCCACCGCCGGGCCGACCAGGCGGCCGTTCAGATAGCACTCGGACGATCGCTGGCCGAAGTCGCCACGAGCACAGGCTATGCCGACCAAAGCCACATGACCCGCGAGTATGTCCACGTCTTTGGACTAACCCCGGGCAAGTTTCGGGCCGCTGTGGCCTGAGCAGGTTTCACCTGTTCAAGACGCGCCCGTCGCAAACGGCCATCAACGTCATCTGTCTCCAACGAGGTTTGAACCGTGCGTATTATCGTCATCTCTCTGGCTGCCCTGCTTCTCATCGCTCAGCCCACCCAAGCTCGCCAGGCAGACGGCTGGCGACGCGCTGCGCCGGAAACAGAGCACGCTTCCGGCGAGGCCCTTTCCGCCATGGATTCGGCTGTCCGTGCGGGCACCTTCCAGCAGATCACCAGCGTGCTGATCAGCCGAAACGGCCGGTTGATCCACGAGGCCTATTATGACGACGGTGGTGCCGAGACGCGTCGCAACACCCGTTCGACGACCAAGACCGTCACCGCCATGCTGGCCGGGGCTGCGATTGCGCGGGACAAGTTGACGGCCTCTACGCCTGTCGCGCCACTGATCGCCTCATGGGGCCCGTTCGACAATCCCGACCCGCGCAAGGATGCCATCACGGTCGAAGACCTGATGACGATGAGTTCGCTGCTGGAGTGCGACGACGACAACCAGTTCTCTCGCGGCAACGAGGAGCGGATGTATCTGGTCGAAAACTGGGTCGGGTTTGCCTTCGATCTGCCCGTGCGCGGATTTCCGGCGTGGATGCCCCGACCGGAGGCATCGCCCTATGGCCGGTCCTTCAGCTATTGCACGGCGGGCACGACGACCCTGGGGGCTGCGATCCAGTCGGCGACAGGCCAACCCTTGGAGGACTTCGCCCAAGAGGCGCTGTTCGAACCACTGGGCATCGAGGGGGCGGAATGGCAGTTCTCGCCACTGGGCCTTGCCCAGGGTGGCGGTGGCCTGGGCCTTCGCAGCCGCGACCTGCTCAAGCTGGGGCAGATCCTGCTTGACGGTGGACGGTGGAACGGGGTGCAGGTTCTGCCCGAGGCTTTCGTCACGGCGATGATTTCGCCCCATGCCACTGTAGGAGACGGCCGCGGCGACTATGGCTATCTGGTATGGCTACCCAGCTACACGGTCGCAGGGCGTCCCATGAAGGCCATCGCGATGGCCGGTACTGGCGGGAACAAGGTGGTCATCGTGCCAGAATTGCAGGCCGTGGTCGTGGTCACCACCACCAACTACAATGTGCGTAACCCCCACGGTCTGGCGGACACCCTGATCGCCGAGCATGCCTTGGCGGCGCTGCGGTGATCTACTTCTTCGGCGCGTGTTTCTGACCGGTCCGCACCCGGCCCGAGCGTGACACCTGACGGGCTCCTCCCCGCGCGCCCTTCTGGACGGCGACGGACGAGCCGGCCTTCTTGGAAGCGCTGGCCTTCAGGCCGGACAGGGGTTTGGGCTTGGCCCCCGACTTCTTCTGCTCCAGCGCCTTGCCGGGCAGGTTCGACAGGGCGGCCTCGCGCTCGGCCTTCTTGATGACCCGGCGCGGTGCCGTCTTGGCATCACCCTTGTAACGTTCGGGACCGGACTTGGCCCCGCCCGGCGCATAGGGGTTGTCACTGCCGGACTTGACGATCAGGCGGATCGGCGTGCCGGGCAGGTCGAAGCTTTCGCGCAGATTATTGACCAGATAGCGCTTGTACTGCTCCGGCATGGCCTCGGCGCGGCTGGCCATCAACACGAAGGTGGGCGGCCGGGCCTTGGTCTGCGCCATGTATTTGGGCTTGATGCGCTTGCCGTCCACGGCGGGGGGCGGATGCCGCTGGGTCGCCATCGACAGCCAGGTGTTCAGGTCCTTGGTCTTGACCTTGACCGACCAGGTCGCATGCGCCTGAAGGATGGCGGGCATCAGCCGCTCGACGCCACGGCCGTTGTGGGCCGACAGGGCGATGAAGGGCGAACCCTTCAACTGGGGCAGCTTGTCTTCGGCCATCCGCGAAAGTTCGGCCAGCTTGGACTGGGGGTTCTCTTCGAGGTCCCATTTCGAGGCGACATAGACCAGGGCCCGGCCCTCGCGCTCGACCAGATCCGCCAGCTGCAGATCCTGGGTATCGAAGGCGTTGTCCTTGTCCATGACCAGGACGACCACCTCGGCAAAGGTGATGGCGCGGATGGTGTCGGCGACCGACAGCTTCTCCAGCTTCTCCTGCACCCGGGCCTTGCGGCGCATGCCGGCGGTGTCGACCAGGCGGATGTTCTGGCCTTCGTATTCCCAGTCGACGGAGATGCTGTCGCGCGTGATCCCGGCCTCGGGACCGGTCAACATGCGGTCCTCGCCGATCAGATGGTTGATCAGGGTGGACTTGCCCGCATTGGGGCGACCGACGATGGCGATGCGGATCGGCTTGTCCGGCTCGTCGATCTCTTCGATGAAGATGTCGGCGGATGCGGTGACGACGGCCTTGTACAGATCCGCCATACCCTCGCCGTGCTCGGCGCTGATGGCGACAGGTTCGCCGAAACCCAGGGCATAGGCCTCGCCGATGCCGCCGCCGCTTTCACGGCTTTCGGACTTGTTGGCCAGCAGGATGACGGGCTTGTGCACCTTGCGCAGGCGGTCGGCGAAGATGCGGTCCAGCGACGTCACGCCTTCGCGCGCGTCCATCATGAACAGGATCAGGTCGCCGTCTTCCAGCGCGGCCTCGGTCTGCTCGCGCATGCGGCTCTCAAGGCTGTCGTCGCTGACATCCTCATACCCGGCCGTGTCGATCAGGGTCAGGTCCATGTCGCCGATATGGCCGTCGGCATAGCGGCGGTCGCGGGTCACACCGGGGCGATCGTCGACGAGCGCGAGGCGCTTGCCGACGAGGCGGTTGAACAGTGTCGACTTGCCCACGTTCGGGCGGCCGACGATGGCGACTTTGAGAGCCATGTCGGCCTTCTAACGCAGTTTGGGCTGAGGCGTGAGCAGTGATCAGCGAATGCTGACCAGGTCGCCCTTGTCGGTCAGGACATAGAGGGCACCGTTGTAGGCGGCAGGGGCCAGGTAGGCCGGACCGCCCAGTTTCAGGCTGGCCGTCTGGGCTCCCGTCTTGGGATCGAAGGCGACCAGTTCCCCGTCGGAGTTGGTCAGAACCAGACGGTTGGAGGCCAGCAGCGGGCCGGACCAGACCGGGCGCACGGTGCGATCCCAGAAGCCGAGGAAGCCCCCCTCCTGACGCACGCGGCCCTCGTTCAGGTCGCGGGTCCAGTAGACCTGGCCCGAATCACGGTTGATGACGGTCAGTTCGCCTTCCTTGGACACGACATAGACGACATCACCGACCGGCAGGGGCGCATTGACGCCGCCGATGGGCAGTTCGGCCCACTTCGGCTCGCCCGAGCGGATGTCCAGCGCCGACAGAACGCCCGAGTGGCTGATCGCATAGACGGTGCCGCGGCTGATGACCGGACGACCGGCGATGTCGCGGATTTCGGACAGGGCGCTGGTGCGGCTGGTGCGCGACAGGACGTGCTGCCAGACGGCTTGGCCGGTCGAGGCGCGGAAGGCGGTCAGTTCGCCGGACGAGAACGGCGCGACGACGGTGTCGCCCGTGACGGCGGGGCTGGAGGCGCGCATCAGACGCGCGGGCTCCGGAATGCCGCGGAAGCTCCAGGCCTGCTGGCCCGTGGCCGCGTCGAACGTCAGAAGCTGGTTCTCGACATCGACGACGAAGACGCGACCGCCGGAGAACGTCGGGGCACCATGGATCGGCACATCGACCGGGGTCGTCCAGACGACGGCACCCGTTGCCTGGTCTAGGGCCGTGACGGTGCGATAGCCCGAAGCGACGAAGACGCGACCTGCACCGGCGGCGATCCCGCCGCCGAAGCCACCGCCGTCGGAGCGTCCGCCCATGCCGAACCAGCCACTGCGGCGGGTGTCTTCGGCAGGCTTGATGTTGGTCTTCCAGGCGATTGCGCCGGTGCCCGCATCGACGGCAGCCACCGAAGACTCTCCATCCAGGACGAAGATGCGATTGCCGTCAGCGATGACCGGGGCCATGACCTGACGATTGCGGCTGGAGCCGACGCCGATGCTGCGACGCCAGGCGACCGCGAAATCTGGCGCGGCAATGGCGTGTTCGACCAGGTTTTCGGCAGTGCCGCCGGGCTGGGTCCAGGCCGTAGCAGCCTGGGGTCCGGGCAGGAAGAAATCGCGGCCCGACAGGGCGGCGGACGGGGCCAGCTGCTGTTCGAACTCCAGAATCGAGATGCGCGCGCCCTCGCTGGCGACGGCCTCGGGCTGCTCCGAACCGCCCAACCCGAACGGCAGAGCCCGGCGCACGGTACCGCACGAGGCGACAGTGACGGCCAGACCGCATAGCAGGGCGACTTTAAGCACGCGATTCATGGGCGAGGTCCTGGAAACAGAGATCACTGGCTGGCCGGGGGCGCTTGAGGGGCCGGAGCGGCCTGGGCGGGGCCTTGAGGTTGAGCGCCGACGGCCGGAGCGGCAGCGGGCGGCGGCAGGGTCGCCATACGGTCGGTGATGCCCTTGATGTTGGCCGCGACACCCGCATCGATGGCTTCAATAGCCACGCCCGCGCGCTGACCCACGGCCTGGGGTGTGTCGAGATCGTTCTTGAGCAGCACCAGAGCCTGACGTGCCTCGGCCGTCTGGCCGTACTGCAGGCGCGCCATGGCCAAGGCCTCACGGGCGTCGAAGCGGTACGGGCGCTTGTCGCCGGTCAGCGGCTCCAGACGGCCTTCGATGTCCGCCAGCGACGCGTTCGTATCCATGACCAGCCAAGCGGCCTTCAAGGCTGCAAAGTCGGCCAGGATGGGGTCGCGGATAGCGTCGGCGGCTTCATCCAGAAGGGCGATGGCGTCAGGGATACGGTTAGCATCCAGCGCGATCTGCGCGCGCTGCTGCAGGGCCAGGGCCTTGTACGCTCCATTGCCTTCCTTGACGGCCTGGACGAAGGCGGCGTCGGCCCCGATGGGGTTGTTGGCGGCCAGTGATTCCAGCCCCCGGTCATAGGCGACCGAGGCCTTGTCGGCCTTGGACGTCTGCCAGCTGTCCCAGCCCCACCAGCTCAGTGCTGCGATCAGCGCAATTAGCAGCACGCCGCCGACGACGGGCAGCCAGGTGCGGGCCAGCCGCTTGTATCGGTCGGAGCGAAGCTCCTCCTCGACCTGTTCGAAGACATCAACCACGAAAAACCGCCCCAAGCCGCTGAAATTCAATCCGGCCGGACCCTAGAGGGTCACATCAACCACCGCAACGCGGCCGTTCAGGTGGAAACCGGCTTTTTGGAGAAGTAGGTCTCGACTTCGGCAGGAAAACGGCGGGCACGGACATCATCGGCAAAGGCGGAGACGGCCTGATCGATCTGACCGCGCAAATCGGCGTATTTACGCACGAATTTCGGTGTCCAGTCGAACAGGCCCAGCATGTCGGACGACACCAGCACCTGACCGTCGCACGCAGCCGACGCTCCGATGCCGATGGTCGGCTTGTCGATGGCCTCGGTGATCTCGCGCGCCAGCCCTTCCGCCACGCCCTCAATGACGACCGCGAAGGCCCCGGCGTCGGCTGTATCCCGGGCCGATTGCAGGATGCGGGCGCGCTCGCCCTCCTCGCGCCCCTTGGCCTTGAAGGTGCCATCGATATTGATCGACTGGGGCAGAAGGCCGACGTGCCCCATGACCGGAATGCCGCGCTTGACCAGATAGTCGATGGTGGCCGGAGCCGTCGGGCCGCTTTCGACCTTGATCGCCTGGGCACCAGTTTCCTTCATGACGCGCACGGCATTGGCATAGGCGGTCTCGACACCCGCCTCATAACTGCCGAAGGGCATGTCGATCACGACCAGCGCCCGTTTCGCGCCGCGCATGACGGCCTGGCCGTGCAGAATCATCATCTCCAGGGTGACGCCGACGGTGGAGGTTAGGCCGTGTACCGCCATCCCCACGCTGTCGCCGACCAGCAGGACGTCACAATGCGCATCCATGAGGGCAGCCGTCGGCGCGTCATAGGCGGTCAGAACAACGATCGGCTCGCCACCCTTTCTGGCCCGGATGTCGGGCACGGTGATCCGCTTGATCGGGGTCTGGACCTGACTGGACATGAGGCATTCCTGATTGTTCGCCGCCTAGATAGGCTGTGCGTCCCATCAGGTCGAGCGAATGAGCCGGTTCAGACTTCCTGCGACAGGCGTACGACGCTGATCGTCGCCAGGGCGACGACACCCGCCGCCGCCAGCCAGAAAATCTGCATGCCGCCGACCGAACTCAATTCAAGCTGGTCCAGACCCAGGCCGGACAGAGCCGAATCGATCGCGGTCTGAATGCCGATGGAGGCGGACTGCATCCCCTGGCCTAGCGCCTGACCGGCGACAACGCCCTCGCTGGCCTCACCCAGGTTTACATTGACGTTGACGGTTTCGCGCACCGCGACGACCCCGCCGACGACGCCTGCCAACATGATCGCCAGGCCCCGGAAACGCGAGCCCTTCTGCAACCGCGCTTCGACGCCGGCCGTAAACAGGTCTGCGTCGGCCATGGGCGGGGTGCGCGAGAACAGGCGCTCGACGAAGGGATCGAACTCATCAGCCGACATGCCGTGCTCTCCCCATGGTTTGAGCGGATTGGGTTTGAGCGGGTTTCGGCTGGAGCCGCGCGCGGAGTTTATCCAGACCACGTTTGACATGAGACTTCACCGTGCCGAGTGGCAAATTCAGGGCGGATGCGATCTCCGGATGGGCCATGCCTGCTCCGTGGCACAGGGAGACGCACAGCCGCTCCGGTTCGCTGAGGGTTTTCAAGGCTTCGTCCAGGTCCATGCGGTCACCGGGATGGGGCTGATGAACCGCCTCATCCTCCGTAACTTCATCGACATAGCGGGCCTCCTTGACGCAACGCTTGATGTAGAGGCGGGCCGCGATCCGCTTGATCCAGGCGGCAAAAGTGCCGTCGCCCCGGAATTCGGCGCATCGCTGGAACGCCTGGATGAAGGCGTCCTGCGCGATGTCGTCGGCCAAGGTGGGTTGGGCTCCCATGCGCCGCAGCAGCGCACGCACAGGGGTGCCGTGGCGGCGGACCAGTTCGCCGAACTCCCGCCGCCCGCCAGCCGCCGCCAGGGCGGCGAGCTCGACGTCGTGCCGGTCGATCAGGGCCGTATCGCGGGCCTGAACCATGCTGATGCCCCCCGTCGCCCGGCTCAGTCCTTGTTCTTGTTGAAGAAGCTCAGGACGATGAATGCCAAGCCGATGGCGCCGGGGATGGCAGCAAAGCCAGCGATGAACTTCGCGTCGTTGTCGACGCCATAGCCCAAGGCGAGAAAGGCGGCGGCGACGCCAGCCGACAGGGCCAGAAGAATCACGCCGATCCTGAGGTCACGAGACGCCGAAGGCAGTTTTCTTGTCTGTTCCTTCGTCAGGGCGTCGATGAGCTCGGGCGGCAGCGGCTGCCCCTTTTCTACGGCAGATCGCAGGGTTGCCTGCATATCAAGCCGCTCTCGGCTTTTCAGCCAGGCTGGGCCGACTGAGACCGCGATGATCATGAAGATGCCAGCCAGTGGAATCAGGACTTCAGCGCCCATGGGACAATCTCGCTTTCGATGATGGAGGCAGCGTGGCGCCGCATCCTTCTGTCAACAAGAGGCGGCCAGGCGATCAAACGGATGCAGTGCCGTGCAGATTCTTTTTGACCCGTGCACCGGTCACGCGGAATGGTTCGCCGCAAAAGGAGCCTGCCATGATCGATCGCCGCCTTCTGCTGACCGGCCTTGCCGCGACACCCCTTATGGCCTGCGCGCCCCTGCCCGCCTCGCTGACCGCACCCAGGGCAACCACCCCAGACCGGCAACTGAAGCTCGTCACCTTCAATATCTGGCACAACCAGGGAGACTGGCCGGCACGGCTGGCGCTGCTGATCGTAGATCTGCGAGCACAGGATGCCGACGTTATCGCGCTGCAGGAAGTGCTGGAGGACGCGGCCATCGGCCTGCCGAATCAGGCCCAGACCGTGGCCGACGCGCTGGGCGGCTATGAGGTGCATTTCGTCTCCACCGACGCCGAGGGCGCGCCTCGCCGCTACGGCAATGCGATCCTGTCGCGCCTGCCGGTTCGGCAGCACGACTGGAAGAAGCTGGAGCCACTGGACGACTATCGCACCGCTATCCGCGCACGGGTCGAACTTGGCGGCCGACCCGTCGACATCGTGAACACCCATCTGGCCGCGCAGGCGGACGCCGGCGCCGTGCGGACGCGCCAGATCGCCGATTTGATGGCCTGGCTGCCGCAGGACGGCACGCCCCTGATCGTGACCGGGGATTTCAATGCCCAGCAGATCGATCCGGAACTGGCGACACTGACAGGAATGCGGTTTCTCACCGCCCTGCCCCACGGCGGCGTCGTGACCACGCTCAATCCGGCAAAGAACCACCTCAATCGCCAGATCGACCACATCTTCGCCGAGCGCCAGCATTTCACAATCAGTCAGGCGAGAAGGATCGGCGATCAGCCGACGAATGGTGAGTATCCGTCGGATCATTTCGGCGTCGTCGCCGTGATAAGCCTGCGCTGACTTCACCCCGGGGCTGTATCCTCAGCGCCCGGTCCTATATCCAGACCCCAACACCCGCCCTTCTGACCCGGAGCCTCGCATGAGCCACGTCACCTATCGCATCGTCGAACACGACGGCGGCTGGGCCTACTCGTCCAACGGCACCTTTTCAGAAACCTTCCCCAGCCATGATGCCGCCCGCACCGCCGCCGTCGCCGTGGCCCGCGAACAGCGCGTTCCGGATCAGACCGCCGTGATCGAGTTCGAGAATGCCTCGGGCGAATGGGTCACCGAACGCGCCGACGGTCACGACCGTCCCGACACCGATGTCGAGGGCTGATCGCAACCGCTTGTGATCGACCCGGTCCCTTCCAGGGGTAGGCGCACGCCTGTCCTGTCGCTAGTCGTGTGAACTGTCATTGTGAAACCGGTTACATTATGCGTCCATTGTCTCAATCCGCATCGACGCGGAGATCCCTGCTGGCCGGTGGAGCCATAATGGCTGGACTGATGATGGCGCCGCGCATGACGCTGGCGAAACAGGCCGAGGCGAAGGATCGCGTCGACGCCCTGATCGCGCGCATGACGATCGAGGAGAAGGCCGGTCAGCTGAACCTCATGAACGACCCGTTCCGGTGGCGGCCCGAGGGGGTCAACCCCGGCGACCGGTTGGACAGCGATCAGGCCCAGACGGCGGCGGACATCAAGGCCGGACGCATCGGTGCCCTGTTCAACGGCGTGGGCGCCGCGACAACCCGTCTGGTCCAGGACATGGCGGTGCGCGAAAGTCGCTTGGGCATTCCGCTGCTGTTCGCCGCCGACATCGTGCATGGCCTGCGTACCACCTTCCCTGTGCCGCTGGGCGAAAGCGCCAGCTGGGACCTGGACCTGGCCGAGCGCACAGCCCGCGCCGCCGCCGTCGAGGGCGGCGCGTCGGGCGTGCACCAGACTTATGCCCCCATGGTAGACGTGGCCCGCGACCAGCGCTGGGGCCGGGTGGTCGAGGGCGCCGGCGAGGACGTGTTGCTGAACAATCTGTTCGCGGCGGCCCGCACCAAGGGGTTCCAGGGCGACGATCTGGCCCACTGGTCCAGCCTGCTGGCCTGTCCCAAGCATTTCGCCGCCTATGGCGCAGCGGAATCGGGCATGGACTACAACTCCACCGATATGAGCGAGGTCATGCTGCGCTCGGTCTATCTGCCGCCGTTCAAGGCCGCGCTGGATGCCGGGGCCCTGTCGGTCATGAGCGCCTTCAACGACCTGAACGGCGTACCGACCAGCGGCAACAAATGGCTGCTGACCGACATCCTGCATGGCGAATGGGGTTTCGCGGGCTTCGTGGTGTCCGACTACACGTCCGAGGCCGAGCTGGTCGCCCACGGCTTTGCCGCCGACGGTCGTGACGCGGCGCGGATCGCCCTGATGGCTGGCGTCGACATGTCGATGAAGAGCGGCCTGTACCTGCGCCACATCCCCAGCCTGATCCAGACCGGAGAAGTGCCGATCGCACGCGTCGATCAGGCGGTGCGGCGGGTCCTGATGACCAAGGCGGCGCTGGGCCTGTTCGACGACCCCTATCGCGGCTCGGACGTCGCGGTGGAGCGCCGCGTGGTCGGCAGCCGCGATCACCTGGCCCTGGCTCGGGAGGCCGGGCGCAAGTCCATCGTCATGCTGAAGAACGAGGGTGGCCTGCTGCCCCTGCCCAAGTCGGGCCAGCGTATCGCCCTGATCGGGCCGTTCGGGGCCGATGCCGCCGATGTGTTCGGGCCGTGGTCGATCTTCAAGGACACCGATCTGGCGGTGTCGCTGGAACAGGGCCTGCGTCAGGCCCTGTCCGATCCGAACGCCCTGACCGTCGTGAAGGGATCGGACGTCGAGGCCCCCCTGGCCGGCGGCATCGAGGCGGCGGTGGCCGCGGCCAACGAGGCGGACGTCGTCCTTCTGGCCATCGGCGAATCGTCGGTGATGTCGGCGGAGTCCAAGTCGCGCGTCAGCATCGACATCCCGGCCCCTCAGCTGGCCCTGGCCGAGGCCGTGGCCGCGACGGGCAAGCCGGTGGTGGTCCTGCTGCGCAACGGGCGCGGCATGGAGCTGTCGGGCGCCGTCGCCGCGGCGAACAGCATTCTGGTCACCTGGTTCCTGGGATCGGAGACGGGTCACGCCATCGCCGACGTGCTGTTCGGTGATCACGAGCCGACGGGCCGCCTGCCGGTCAGCTTTCCGTTCCGCTCGGGCCAGTCGCCCTTCTACTATGCGCACAAGGCGACGGGGCGCCCGTCCCAGCCGACGGATCAGGAGTTTACCTCCAAGTTCCGCGAGGTGCCGCACGCCGCCCTCTATCCGTTCGGCCACGGTCTGACCTATGCCCCGATCGACTGGTCCGAGACGCGGCTGTCGTCACCGACCATGGCCTGGAACGGCCAGGTCGAGGCCAGCGTCACCCTGACCAACGGCGGCGACCGCGACGTCACCGAGGTGGTTCAGCTCTATATCCGCGACCGCGTCGCCTCGCTGACCCAGCCCGTGCGCCTGCTGAAGGCCTTCAGGCGCGTAACAGTGCCTGTCGGCAAGTCGGTCGAGGTGACGATGCCCCTGACGTTCGCCGATGTGCAGTTCATGGGTCCGGATCATGCGATGATCGCCGAACCTGGCCTGTTCGATGTCTGGCTGAGCGCCAGCGCCCAGACGGGTCAGGCGGCGCAGTTCACCCTGGTGCGCTAGGCGAGCGCCGCCGCGTAACGTTCCGGCTTGAAGCCCACGACTGTCCGGTCGCCCAGGTCCAGCACCGGGCGTTTGATCATCGACGGCTGGGCCAGCATCAGGGCGATAGCCTTGTCGGCATCCAGCCCCGCCTTATCGGCATCCGGCAAGGCCCGGAACGTCGTCCCGGCCCGGTTGAGCACCGTCTCCCACCCATGCTCGGCCACCCAGACGTCCAACCGGCGCCGGTCGATGCCCGCCTTCTTGTAATCGTGAAAGGTGAAGCCGGTGCCGTTCTGGTCCAGCCAGACGCGGGCCTTCTTGACGGTGTCGCAGTTGGGGATGCCGTAGAGTGTGGGGTTCATGCGACGTGCATAGCCAACGTCGGGTTGCCGTCACAAGTCCCGTGCGCTTTCTCGACCCTTTGCGGACGTTGTAACCCTATCCAAACTCGGTAGGCTCCTCCCAGTTATACGGAGGCCCGCATGGGATACTTCAGTGTTTGGCACTGGATGGTTGTCGTCGTCGTATTGCTTTTGTTGGGCTACCCAGTGGCGCGGATACTGCATCGGCTTGGCCTTTCGCGATGGTGGGTTATCGCGGCCTTGATACCCTATGGGTTTTTTGTGGGCTTATGGGTTTTGGCGTTTGTGAAGTGGCCGATTGAAAGCCAGTCAACGCCCGCTTCCGACACATAGGCGACCGTCCGCTTTCGACCCGTTGGGGACATAGCGATGCGCAACCAATGTAGCTCGGGGGGAGCGCGGATGAAGAAGTCAAAACATAAGTGGTTCGGCCCTGCGCACACCGGCGACAACGGACCGAAGCTAGTTTTGTTCGTGTTGTTTGCGCCCACGAGCCGAGAGGGTTGGTTTGCAATCGTCCTACATGCAGTCGTGTTCATCGGTGCGGCAGCTATACCAGGCCTTCAGCTACTAATTAGGGTGGGAATTATATTGTTGGCGACGCTCGCACTGGCCATCGTTGTCGCCAAAACTTATGGCGACTGAGCTGAGCTGCTGGAGATAACAGAACGTCCGCACTCCACCCTTGGACAACCGTCCGCTATCGACCCTTAGCGTACATTCACTCTAGCGACGTCTGCGCTGCTGCGTATGCTTCAAGCATCTCGGCCTCCCTGTTGGTCGGGCCGATGTCGATGATGGCTACCCGATCCAGCGAGACCGTTGGGTGGTGCGCAGTGAAACCTGCATACCAAAATGTCTCCGCGAGCGGTTCATCGTCATGCCATGTGGTCATTACGACCTGGTCGTTCGGAACGTCGTCGGAACCCGTGACCGTGAGATTTGCCACGTCAACGCTGTCGTCCCATGAACTGGATTCAATGCCCCATGCCATCATGTAGAGGCACCCTGACCGGACAAGCCATTCGCTGACTTGGTCCTGCCAGCCGTCAGCTACAGCTTGTTCTAACACGAGAACCGCTCGAAACGGACCGGCTTCACCCATGACGGGAGGCTGTGAACCCGGGGGCAAATGAACGTAGCTCACGGTCATAAAGCTACTCTACTACGGGTTTCTCTAAGGAGTCCGCTTCCCACACATAGGCGACAGTCCGCTTTCGACCCATTGCGGACATTGTGTGCCGCCGACTACCTTAGAGAACCAAGGTCCAATATCCTGGTACGAGGGAGATGCCCGGTGCGCGAAGTGATCTCCCGTTATAGCCGCCGGAATTGTCGCCAGTTGCTCACAAAGTTGGCGTTTCCAGTAGCGGCCATCATCGCGGTCGCGGCGGTTATCCCTTTAATCGGGCCAGGTATCGTAGTGGAATGGCCGACTAGGGCTGTATCGTACGTATCCTTGGCTGTCATAGCCGTCTGGATCATCATCGCAGCGGGCCCGCTTTTGATTAGCGTCATTCTTGGTTCGATATGGGAAGATGAACTTGTCTGGATTGAGGATGGCCAGCTCCACGTTGGGCTACCGTTTACGCGTCATGTCCGGCTTCAAGATATTCGCGCCGTTGAAGCGGGATACGCGCCGGGTGAGATATTCGGACGGTTGTTGACGATTTCGACCACACAGGGTGGTGAGTTGTCGTTCGTTACCGATGTCAGCGCTGATGACTGGCCACACTTAAAAGCCCAAATTGAGCAAGCTGCTCAACGGGCGGTGTAAAACCTCTGAAGCTGGCCCGTCACATCTTTCCCAATGCCCCCTTTCCACCCACAGCAGGCCATCACAAGGTCCGCTTTCTGGCTCCTCCGAAGATCAGCTTTGCGTCTACGAAGGCAGGCAGCTTCTCGCAGTTGGGGATTCGATAAAGCGTACGGTCATGGCCAACAGCCTATAAGACGACACCCAGGATGGCGTCAGCTTCCGTCAATAACCACATCGCCGCGCCCGTGGTACGCCCTCGTCAACGGAGGACGGGATGCAAAAGCACGGCATCAAAATAGGTCTGATGGTCGCCACGATGGCAGGCGCGTCCGCGCTACTCGCTTCCTGCATGGCGGATTCGACGGGGGCGAGCGTCCGGTTCGATCCGACGTCCTGGAAAGCTGCCGACACGCTCCAGGACACAACCCGATGCGATATGGTCACCGATCTTCAGGAGCGTGTCGGTCTGAAGGGCCTGACGGAAGCGGAAGTCATCGAGCGGCTGGGCGAACCGGACAGCCATGACGACACCAGCCCCATGCACTACCATCTCTGCCCCAGCTTCATGGATATCCGTATTCTGGAACTCCAGTTCGAGGATGGGCGGGTGGCGGGCACACGCGTGAGAGACACCTGATCTTTCGCTTATGCCTCCCTCGACACTTAAGGCCTTGGCTCGTCCACCTCAGCCTGCGCCTCCACGTCCTCCGCCGCATCCCGCGCGAACGCCGCCATCGTCGCCCCGGCGTTCAAGGCTTTCCAGGCCTGACCGGTGGCGGCATTGAAGCGGCCCAGTTCGAACAGGGATTGCATGGAGGCCTGGGCGAAATCCAGGCTTGAGAAGGTGTGATCACCGGGTATGGCGGCGACGCGAAAAGCCAAACCATTGCGCTGGGCAAAGGTGGCATTCGCGACCAGATGCGTCCGCAAGGCCGCCTTGCTCATGCTGTCGTAGGCGCGCAGCAGAATGTCCGGCAGGTAGCCGCGCACAACCTGATGGTCCCGGCGAACCTGGCCGTTGACCAGCACATAGATTGCGGCCCGATCCGGTGCGGTCGCCACGCCTGACACGCGCTCATTTCCGCCCAGCATCGCCTCGGGCAGCGCAAGAAACGGCATGTTGACGCCGCCGTCGACGTGCATTTCCTCTACCCGCTGCCCGTCAATCAGTCCCGAAATCATGACCGGCGGAAAGAGGCCCGGGATACTGGCCGAGGCGACCAGCACCTGGCGAAATAGGATCAAGGCCTGCTCATCGCCCTGAGTCGCCAGCTTACCCATGTCCCAGATGACCGATTCCGCGCTGTCCAGGTTGGTCGTGACGACCAGCAGTCGGCGACCCCGCGCGTGCTCGACCGCAATGGCGCGCAGCAGTTCGGGCGTGACACTGTCATCGACCAGTTGACGCAGCTTGTCGGGGCTGAACAGGCTGGTGGCCGCGAAGTCGGTCAGGCCTCGGGCGTGCAGGATGCCTACGGCCCGGCCGCTCACATAGGCAGACTGAAGTTCGTCGTCCCAGTCGGAGCCCAGATAGGCAAAGGGTGCGGCCAACGCTCCCGTGCTGATGCCCGTGACGATGTCGAAGCGCGGGCGCGTACCCGATTGGCTCCAGCCGACCAGAACCCCGGCTCCGTAGGCCCCATTGGCGCCGCCACCCGACATCGCGAGGATGTTTCCTCGGCTTCCGGTGTAGCCCAGCGCGACCGCGAAATCCTTGTTCACTGCCTGTAGCTGGTTTTCGTCCCCTGGGCGGACTCGCGGGTCTGCGGCAAAGGCAAGCCTGGCCTCCAAGACGCCGAGGGGCACCGGGTCCGGTCGTTCGATGGTGCCGCAAGCGGCGAGCCCCCAAACCGACATCCCCAACGCCAACCCACGCCGCAACCTCCCCAACATCGACCGCTCCACAGGCTGAAGGCCAAGCACGGCACCGTCTAAAGCAAGCGTAGCGGTTACACATCTCATCTGGAGTACTGGTGCATTTCGAGACATTCATGATCGCGGCCTTGACGGATCGCTATGTTATTTCATAACACTCTCTCTCCTTCCCCGAGAGAGTTTGCCATGCGTCACCGCCCGTCCACCCGCACCCTTCTGCTGGCCGCTACAGGCTGGGCCGCGTTCGGCGGTATGGCGGCCGCCCAGTCGGTGCCTGCCCAGACCGAGCCGGTCGAGTTGGAAGAGATCATCGTCACCGGCCAGCCCTTCGGCATCAGCCAGAACGCTACCACCATCGCCACCAGCGTGGTGGACGAAGACGCCCTGGCCATCGCGCCCGCCTCTTCGCTGGGCGACCTGCTGAACGGCCTGCCCGGTGTGCGTTCGACGGCCTTTGCGCCGGGGGCCAGCCGTCCCGTGATCCGGGGCCTGACGGGGCCGCGCGTTCAGGTGCTGACCAACGGCGTCGGCCTGATCGATGCCTCCTCCGTCTCGCCCGACCACCAGGTGGCGACGGACCCGGCGGAATCGAACCGCATCGAGATCATCCGGGGCCCGGCCACCCTGGCCTATGGCGGGTCGGCCATCGGCGGCGTGGTCAACATCCTGGATGGCCGTATCCCCGAGGAACTGCCCGAGGGGGGCATCGACGGCTCGATCTCGGCACAGACGTCAACCGTCGACGACGGCACCGCCTTCAACGGTCGCGCCACCATCGCGCTGGGCCAGTTTGCCCTGAACGTGGATGCCGTGACCAAGGACGCCAACAGCTACGACATTCCCGGCTCGCCCATCTCGGCGCGCCGCGCGGCGGCCGACGGCATAGACCGTCCCGACACCGACGGGGTCCTGCCCAACAGCTTTTCGCAACTGGATGCTTGGGGCATCGGCGGTTCCTACATCGGCGACAAGGGCTTTTTCGGTGTCTCCTACAAGGAAACCGACAGCACCTATGGCGTGGTGGCCGAAGAGGGCGTCTTCATCGACCTGCAGCAACAGCGGTTCGACGCGCGCGGCGAATACCGCTTCGACGCCGGCCCCTTCCGCTCGATCCGCGGTACGTATGGCCAGGCCGACTATACCCACACGGAGTTCGAGGGACCGGGCGAACCCGGCACCATCTTCAACTCCGACGGCCAGGAAGCGCGGCTAGACCTCGTCCAGCGCGAGCGCGACGGCTGGAACGGGGCGATCGGCATCCAGGCTCTGGAACGCACCTTCGAAGCCATCGGCGAAGAGGCCTTCGTGCCTACGACCGATATCGAGGAACAGGGCATCTACACCGTCCAGCGGCTGGACCGTGACGGCTACGGCTTCGAGGGCGGGCTGCGCTACGACCGCCGCACCTTGACGGCGACACCGCTGTCGGGCGGGGCCGAGATCGAGCGCGAGTTCGACAACTGGTCGGCGTCGGCCGCCGCCTTCCTGCGGCCTGCCCCCGGCCTGTTCCTGGGCCTTAGCCTGTCGCGCACCGAGCGCGCACCGTCCGAGGTCGAGCTGTTCTCGGACGGTGTCCACATCGCCACCGCCGCCTATGAGCTTGGCGACGTGACGCTGGACAGCGAGAAGGTCACGACGCTGGAGGGCACGGTCCACTATGACCGCGGAGCCTTCCGCAGCGACCTGCATGTCTATGCCTCCAAATACGACGGCTTCATCGACCAGCGCGATACGGGCGAGGTGTTCGAGTTCGACGAGGACGGCGAGATCGAGGAATTCCCGATCTTCGCCTATCTGCAGACGGACGCCGAGTTCAAAGGCTTCGAGGCCCAGGCCGCCTATGACGTCTGGACTTCGGGCAACCAGGTCGTAACGCTGGAAGCCGCCGCCGACTATGTCGATGCAGATACAGATCTGGGCCCAGCCGCGCGCATCCCGCCCTATTCGCTGACGGGCCGGGTGAAGTACGCCTCCACGCCGTTCGACGTGGCGCTGGAAGTTCGTCACGTGGGCGAGCAGGACGAAGTGGCCAAGTTCGAACTGCCGACCGACAGCTATACCCTGGTCAATCTGTCCGGGGCTTGGCGTCCGTTCGCCGACAGGAACGTCACCGTCTTTGCCGAGGGCCGCAACCTGACGGACGAGGAGGCGCGCGAGCACGTCTCGTTCCTGAAGGATATCGCGCCTCAGCCGGGCAGGAACCTGCGGGTCGGCATCAACTACCGCTTCTAGAACCGGAAACGCCCCTGACAGTCGTTGTCAGGGGCGTTTTGCTGTTGGCCTATTCCCACTCGATCGTGCCAGGCGGTTTTGATGTCACGTCGTAGACGACGCGGTTCACACCCCTGACTTCATTGACAATTCTTGTCGCGCACTTGCCGAGCACGTCCCAGGGAAATTCAAAGAAGTCCGCCGTCATGCCGTCGGTCGAAGTCACGGCCCGCAGCGCCAGCACCTTCTCATAGGTCCGTGCATCACCCATCACGCCCACCGTCTTGACCGGCAACAGGACGGCGAAGGCCTGCCAGATCTTGTCGTAGAGGCCGGCCTTGCGGATTTCGTCCAGATAGATGGCGTCGGCCTGTTGCAGGGTCTCGACCGCGTCCGGCGTGATCTCGCCGGGAATGCGGATGGCCAGGCCCGGTCCGGGGAAGGGATGACGACCGACGAAGGCGTCGGTCAGTCCCAGTTCGCGCCCCAAGGCCCGCACCTCGTCCTTGAACAGTTCGCGCAACGGCTCGACCAGCTTCAGCTTCATATAGTCGGGCAGGCCACCGACGTTGTGGTGGCTCTTGATGACATGGGCCTTGCCGCTGGAGGACGACACGCTCTCGATCACGTCGGGATAGAGGGTGCCCTGGGCCAGGAATTCGGCGCCGTCGATCTTGCCGGCCTCGCGGTCGAATATCTCGATGAAGACGCGGCCGATGATCTTGCGCTTGGTCTCCGGGTCCGACTGGCCGGCCAATTCGCCAAGGAATTCCTTCGACGCATCAACGTGAACGAGCGGGATGTTGTAGTGCTCGCGGAACAGGGTGGTGACCTGGGTCGCCTCGTCCTTGCGCAGCAGGCCGGTGTCCACGAACACGCAGGTCAGCTGGTCGCCGATGGCCTCGTGGATCAGTACGGCCGCGACCGAGCTGTCGACCCCGCCCGACAGGCCGCAGATGACCTTGGCGTCACCGACCTGTTCGCGGATCTGGGCGATCTTCTCGTCGCGATAGGCCGCCATGGTCCAGTCGCCCTTCAGCCCGGCGATGCCGTGGGTGAAGTTCTTCAGCATCTGGTGGCCGCGCGGGGTGTGCATCACCTCCGGATGGAACTGAACCCCGTAGAAACGACGGGTCTCGTCGGCGATCACGGCGTAGGGCGATCCTTCGGACGTGGCGACCACGTCGAAGCCTTCGGGGATGGCGACGATCTTGTCGCCGTGGCTCATCCAGACCGTCTCGTCCTCGCCGACAGGAGCCAGGTCGGCCAGCAGGGGCGATGATTTCTGGACGGTGATCTCGGCGCGACCGAACTCGCGTGTGTGGCCGCCCTCGACCTTGCCGCCCAGCTGTTCGCACATCGTCATCTCGCCGTAGCAGATGCCCAGGACCGGGACGCCGGCTTCAAAGACGCCCTGCGGTGCGCGCGGGCTGCCCTCTTCGTGCACGCTCTCGGGACCGCCCGACAGGATGATGGCCGCCGGGTTCATGGCAGCCAGCGCCGCCTCGGCCTTCTGGAAGGGATGTATCTCGCAATAGACGCTGGCCTCGCGCAGGCGGCGCGCGATCAACTGGGTCACCTGGCTGCCGAAATCGACGATCAGGACCTTTTGGTGGTCGGTCATCAGGTCCTCTCGTAGAGCGCGATGAAGAAGCCGTCGGTGCCGGTGGAGGCAGGCGACAGGCGCAGGGTGTGGCCATTCGCAGCCTTTGCCAGCGTGGCGCGGGCGGCATCGGTCAGGGTGGGTGTGGCGACCAGATCGGCGATGGCCACCGGACGGAAGCCGGGATTGGCGGCCTCGAAGGCCTCCGCCGTCGCTTCATTCTCGGCCCGCAGGACCGAACAGGTCACATAGGCCAAACGCCCGCCGCGCTTCACCAGCTGGGCCGCCTGGGTCAGGATACGCAGTTGCAGAGCATGCAGCCGCTCGACCTCATCGGCCTTCAGCCGCCAGGCCTCCTCGGGGTGGCGGCGCCAAGCGCCCGAGCCGGTGCAGGGCGCATCGACGAAGACCAGATCGGCCTTACCGTTGAACTCCTCAACCCCGCCGCCATTCTGACCGATCAGGCGCAGGTCGGCGGCGACCCCTGCCCGGGCCAGGCGCGGCTGGATGTTGTCGAGCCGCTTCTGCACGACGTCGCAGGCGATCAGCCGGACGCCGGACGCTGGCTTGGGCGCGGACACCGCTTCAGCATCCCCCGTCGGAGACCAGCCCGAAGGCTTGGGCGCGGTGGTCGGGCCAGAGGACACCACCGGCAAGGCCAGCATGGCCAGGGCCAGGGTCTTGCCACCGCCGCCTGCGCAATAATCGACCACGACGCTGTCTGGCGTCAGGGACAGACCGGCACCGGCCAGCCAGGTCACTAATTGGCTCCCCTCGTCCTGAATCTCGACACGACCGCCGATGAAGGCCTCAAGCGCCTGGACGTTCGGGGCCGGTTCGGACGGCAGGCGCAGGCCCACGGCCGACCATGGCATGGCCTCCGGCTTCAGACCGGCCGCCGTCAGTTCGGCTTTCGCCGCCTGCGCCGTCGTCCGCGCCGTATTGACCCGCAGATCGACCGGGGCCCGCGCCATCAGGCCTTGCGCCTGCGTCGTCCAGTCGTCGCCGAAGGTCGCCTTCAGGTCCTCGACCACAAAGGCGGACAGACCGGCGATGGCAGCGTCGGCGTCATCACCCTCCCCCGCCTCGATCCGCGCGCGTTCCTGTTTGGATAGCGGGCGTGGGCCATAGCCGTCGCCCGAGTGCAGCGTTTCGATCTCTTCGAGCGATAGTTGATCGAGAAAAGCCAGCGAGCCGATCACCAGGGCCCGCCCATCCTCGCGCCCGCCCATGGCGCGGACCAGACGACCGCGCGAGCGCAGCACCAGATAGACCCGCTCGGCGATGGCGCGGCGGTCCTTGGACCCGGCATAGCGGTTGGCCGTGCCCCAGGCCTTGATGACGACATCGGCGGGCGCGCGCCCTTGTGTGATGCTGTCCAGAATGGAGGCGGCGGCGACGAGGCGGGCAGCTGGGGTCAAGACGATCCGATCAGGGTCAACAGAGGAGCCGCGATCACCATCAACAGCCCGACCAGCGAGACCATGAAGACAACCGTGCGAAGATAGGGCACGCCAAAAGCGTACAAGGGCACATAGACGACGCGGGCCCAGAAATAGAGCGCCGCGCCCCACAGGGTCAGACCGTCCTGAACCCCGATGACATGCGCGATCAGGACCGCGCCGATAAACAGCGGCAGGGTTTCGTAGAGATTGGCCTGGGCCCGCTCCAGACGCCCTGTGACCGGCGAGACCGGCGGCATGTCGCCGTCGCGGGCCCCGGCATTCCACTTGGCACCATACTGGGCCGTGCGACCGGCGGCAGGCAGGAAGATCTGCACCACCGCCAGGATCAGGGTCGCCGACAGATAGATCAGTTCGGTCGTCATGAACCTGTCCCTCAGCCTTGCCGGTAATTCGGCGCTTCGCGGGTGATCATCACATCGTGGACGTGGCTTTCACGCAGACCCGCGCCGGTGATCCGCACGAAGCGGGCGCGTTCCTGAAGCTCGGGGATCGTCCCGGCACCGACATAGCCCATGGCGGCGCGCAGCCCCCCGACCATCTGGTGCAGGACCGGTGCGATCGGGCCCTTGTAGGGGGTCTGACCCTCGATGCCTTCGGGCACCAGCTTCTGGCTGTCCTCGACTTCCTTCTGGAAATAGCGGTCGGCGGAACCGGCCCCCATGGCCCCGACCGAGCCCATGCCGCGGTACGACTTGTAGGAGCGCCCCTGGTAAAGGAAGACCTCGCCGGGGCTCTCGTCCGTGCCGGCGAACATCGAGCCCATCATGGCGCACGAAGCACCGGCCGCGATGGCCTTGGCCAGGTCGCCCGAGTATTTGATGCCGCCGTCGGCGATGACCGGCGCGCCCGAGCTTTTGGCGGCGCGAACCGCCTCCATGATCGCGGTCAGTTGCGGGACGCCGACGCCCGCGACGATGCGGGTGGTGCAGATGCTGCCCGGACCGATGCCGACCTTCACGGCGTCCGCACCAGCGTCGATCAGGGCGCGTGCGGCGTCATAGGTGGCGACGTTACCGGCGATGATTTGGATGCGGTTGCTCTCGCGCTTGATGCGCTCGACCACGCGGCTGACCTGGATCGAGTGACCGTGGGCGGTGTCGATGACGACCACGTCCACGCCGGCCTCGGCCAAGGCCATGGCCCGCTCATAGCCGGCGTCGCCGACGGTCGAGGCGGCGCCGACCAGCAGCCGGCCCTGATCGTCCTTGGCGGCGTGGGGATGGGCCTGGGCCTTCTCGATGTCCTTCATCGTGATCAGGCCGGTGGCGCGATAATCCTCGTCCACCACGATGACCCGCTCGATCTTGCGATCGCGCAGCAGGGCCCGCGCCTCGTCACGTCCGGCCCCCTCACGCACGGTGACCAGATCGCCGGTGGTCATCAGCTCGATGGCCTTGCGGTTCGGATCAGTGTCGAACCGCATGTCGCGATTGGTCAGGATGCCGACAAGACGTCCTGTCCGGGGGTCGACCACAGGGAAACCCGAAATCTTCTTCTTGGCCACGATGGCGCGGATTTCACCCAGCGTCGTCTGGGGCGTGATGGTCACCGGATTGATGACCATGCCGCTTTCATAGCGTTTGACCTCCCGCACCTGATCGGCCTGTTCCTCGACCGTCATGTTGCGGTGAAGAATGCCCAGACCGCCGGCCTGGGCCATGGCGATGGCCAGCCTACTTTCGGTGACCGTGTCCATCGCCGACGAGGTCAGCGGGATGTTCAGACTGATGTCGCGGGTCAGCTTCGTCGAGACGTCCGCATCTGCGGGCATGATCTCTGACGGGCCGGGTTCCAGCAAAACATCGTCGAAGGTAAGCCCTTCGCGTATCTCCATGAGGAGTCTCCGTTTTGCGGGCCGCGTATAACGCCCGACAGGCAGGAACCGCAAGGCCTGCCGCGACCTATAGTGACGATAACGACAATTGGCTTGCGCCGCGTGGCCCCGCCCCCACATTCTGAGCACCTATGGTCCGCGCCATCCTCACCACCGCCCGTCGCCTTGCGCTGAAGATCGCCAGCTATGGCGTGATGCACCTGGTTGTCGCGATTCTGGTGGCGTTCGCGATCACGCGCGACTGGCGACTGGCCTTGGCGGTCGGGGTCATCGAGCCCTTCTTCCAGACCATCGCCTATTCCATTCACGACCGCGTCTGGCACCGGGTCGAGCGGCGCGGCATGCTGACCGGGGTCGAGGAGGCGTCCGAGGCCTTCACCGCCCGCCTGGGCATGATGACGCCGGAGGAGCAGACCCGCGCGCATGGCCACGGCTTCGGCTCCCATGCGGGCCACAGTCACGCCCTGCCCCGCTCGTTCAAGCAGATCGCGGCCAAGACGGTGACCTATGGCGTCATGCACTTTGCCGTCGCGGTCGCCGTGGCCTTCGCCCTGACGCGCAACTGGCAACTGGCCCTGGCCATCGGCACGATCGAGCCTCTGGTCCAGACTCTGTTCTTCACGGTGCATGACCGGGTCTGGACGCGGATCGAGGCCAGGAAAGCCCGACGCGCGGCGGACCTGGCCGAGGTCTGATCGCTCAGGGTCTCAGATAGCCATAGGCCGTGCAGCCCTGGCGGACCCGGCCCGGCCGATTCTCGGCATCTCGGCACATCAGGGGTGACAAGCCGTTGTTGCCGCCTTCGCGCCGGATCTCCCAGACCACGCGGTTTGCCCGCAAACCCAGCAGGCCGCGATCCGGCGTGTTGTCGGCCCCGTTGCCCAGCTTGACCACGATCACCGCATAGTCGGGATCGACCGGATCGCGATAGACGCGCACGCCGCGCCGTCGAGCCACAAACGCCTCGACGCCGTTCGGCAGGATCGAGCCGGGCTCGACCGAGTCGAGCAACGCGCCGCCTTCGCGATCAGCCCGCGATTCCTCCGCACGCTGGAAGGGCACGAAGGGTAGCAGCGTCAATCCGACCATGGCCCAGGCGATGTCGGTCCCCAGATCGTCAGACCCCTGCCCGCGCGGTGGAAACTGTGAGCACAGGCTGGTCATCGAAAGCCCGCCTTGGGCGCCAGGCAACCGGTTCAGAACCCCCACCCCGTCGGACAGGGGCAAACGCCCGAACGCGACCGTCAGGGGTGAAGGCGGCTTGGGCGACAGCATCAGGGCCTCGACCGACTGGCGCGTGCCTATGCGATTGGCCTGTGGAGGCACGGGGGGCGGGGTCAGTGGGTGCACGCCCGTTAGCACGCCGTTCTCGAACACAAACCATCCCTGGCTGCGGCGCATCAAGGCCGAGCGGGGATTGGCCTCCGCCTCGCCGGCCAACGGCAGTTCGGGAAAGCCGGTCACACAGAACCCGCCTTCAGGCCAGGCCCGATGGAACCGCTCGGCGGCGTAGAGAACGACCGAGCGACCGTCCTCGACGATGCGAATGCCCTCGCCGGCTGTGACCTGGCCAGCGGCCCCGGTCAGTCGGCCGACCTCTTCAGGCGTGCGGCCCAGCAAATCCGATAGCGGGACGCGTTGCGGCGGTGCCTCATTCACAGGCACCGACTGCAAGGCGGCGGCGATGACGAGCGCTGCGAGCATCTACTTCCTGTTCATGGCCACCAGGAACACTTCGGCGCTGTCTTTGCGGCTGGACGAAGGCTTGACGTATTTCACCGTCTCGAACTCGGCCCGCAGCCGCGCCAGAACGCCGCCCGCATCCCCGCCCTGGAAGTTCTTCGACACGAAATGTCCGCCGGGTTTCAGCGTGCGGATGGCGAAGTCGGCGGCGATTTCGATCAGGGCGATGATCTTCAGGTGGTCGGTCTGGCGGTGGCCGACGGTATTGTGCGCCATGTCGGACAGGACCACATCGGGGCGTCCGCCCAGCAGGTCGATCATCTGCTGATCCACCCCCGGGTGGGTGAAATCGGCCTGGACCAGTTCGGCCCCCGGGATCGGCTCGATCATCAGCAGGTCGACCCCGACGACCGACCTCGCCCCCTTCTTCAGCGCCACCTGCACCCAGCCACCCGGCGCGGCCCCCAGGTCGATGACCCGGCTACCGGTCTTGATCAGATGAAACCGCTCGTCGATTTCCAGCAGCTTGAAGGCCGCGCGGCTGCGCCAGCCCTCGGCCCGGGCGCGCTCGGACCATTTGTCGGACAGCTGGCGCTTGATCCATTGCTGGCTGGACATCGACTTGGTGTCCGCCGTCTTCATCTTGGTGCCCATGCCCCGGCCAGAGGCCGTGCCGCCCGACGGGGGGCGGACCATGCGGCGGCGTTCTGGGGTGGGAGGGGTCTTTTCGTCGTCACTCATCCTTCCCACATAGCCGGGACGGCCTTCACGGGCTATGACCCCCGCCAGATTCAACACATGGAGCGCGCCGATGGCCGACGAAACCCTGACTTTCAAACTCGACACCGGTGATGGCGAAGACCGCAACGTGGTCATCAAGCTGCGCCCCGACCTGGCCCCCGGCCACGTCGCGCGCATCACCGAACTGGCACGCGAAGGCTTCTATGACGGTGTGGTCTTCCACCGCGTCATCGCCGGCTTCATGGCCCAGGGCGGCGATCCGACCGGCACGGGCACCTCGGGCTCCAAGAAGCCGAACCTGAAGCAGGAATTCTCCAAGCAGCGCCACGCCCGCGGCGTCTGCTCCATGGCCCGCACCAGCGATCCAAACAGCGCCAACAGCCAGTTCTTCATCTGCCTGGACGACGCCTCCTTCCTGGACGGCCAGTACACCGTCTGGGGCGAAGTGATCGAAGGCATGGACCACGTCGATGCCCTGCCCAAGGGCGAGCCGCCCCGCAATCCGGGCAAGATCGTCACCGCCACGGTGGCCTGATACCGAAAGGGCCGCTCGAATGAGCGGCCCTTTTCCTATTCGATCTCGACGACCTCAACCCTCGGCCCGTTGAGGACCAGCGCGATTTCCCCACGTTTCAGCTTCAGCGCATCCTCGCCGAACAGCTGACGACGCCAGCCCTTGAGCGCATCCACGTCCGCCTCGTCGTCCAGAGCAATCTTTTCCAGATCGGCGACATTGGCCAGCAGCTTGGTTGCCACGCCCGCATTGTCGCTCTTGGCCTTCAGCAGCACCTTCAGCAGTTCGACCACCGAGGGCGGTGCGGGCTGGTTGTGGCCGGGACGCTCCAGCTTGGGCGCATGAGCCTCCGGATCGGCCAGCACCCGCTTCAGCTCGGCGCACAGTTCCAGACCCAGGCGCGAGGCTCCGAATCCCTTGGGCACGGAGCGCAGGCGGTTGAAGGCCTCCGGATCGGTCGGACCCTGCGCCGCGATCTCGTCGATGGCCTCGTCCTTCAGGATGCGGCCGCGCGGCTGGTCACGCTCCTGCGCGGCCCGTTCGCGCCAGACGGCGGTGGCGACGAAGGCGGCCAGGTATTTGGCACTGAACTTCTTGGGCTTCAGCCGCTTCCAGGCCTTCTCGGGCGTGGTGTCGTACAAGTCCGGATCGGTCAGATCCTCCATCTCGGCCATCACCCAGTCTAGCCGCCCCTCCCGGACCAGCCGGTCGCGCAGCTTGGGATAGAGCGCGGCCAGATGGGTCACGTCACCCAGGGCATAGATCAGCTGGGCGTCCGAGAGCGGGCGCCGGGCCCAGTCGGTGAAGCGGCTGCCCTTGTCCACATCCTGTTTCAGCATCTGACGCACCAGCGCTTCGTAGGACACCTGATCGCCGAACCCGGCCGCCATGCCCGCCACCTGGGTGTCGAACATCGGCTTGGGCATGGCCCCCAGCTTGACGAAGATTTCCGTGTCCTGACGCGCGGCATGGAACACCTTCAGGATGTTCGGATCACGCAGCAGATCGAGGAACGGCTCCAGATCGATGCCCTCGGCCAGGGGGTCGATGATGGCCGCATCGGTCGCCGACGCGGCCTGGATCAGGCACAGCTTGGGCCAATAGGTCGTTTCCCGCATGAACTCGGTGTCGACCGTGATGAAGGGGGCTGTGGCCAGCTTCGCACAGAAGTCTCGCAAAGCCTCGGTGGTGGTGATTGGCGTCATTCCGATGCTATAGCCCCGCGCCATACGGTTGTGGCAAGAGCCGTGACACATTTCCGCCTCTCTGATTCAGGCCCGTGACCCATGAGCGACACCCCCGACCAGCTGAAAAACGGTCTGACCTATGCCGATGCGGGCGTGGATATCGATGCGGGCGAGCGGCTGGTCGACGCGATCAAGCCCCTGGCAAAATCGACACGCAGGCCCGGCGCAGAGGCTTCGCTAGGCGGTTTTGGGGCCCTGTTCGACCTGAAGGCGGCGGGGTTCGAGGATCCCCTGATCGTCGCCACCACCGACGGTGTCGGCACCAAGCTGAAGATCGCCATCGAGACCGGACGTCATGACGGCGTCGGCATCGACCTGGTCGCCATGTGCGTCAACGACCTGCTGGCGCAAGGGGCCGAGCCCCTGCTGTTCCTCGACTACTATGCGACGGGGCAGCTCGACATCGACGCCGCCCGCCGGGTCGTCACCGGGATCGCCGAGGGGTGCCGCCAGGCCGGATGCGCCCTCGTCGGCGGCGAGACGGCCGAAATGCCCGGCATGTACTCGGGCGGGGACTACGACCTGGCCGGCTTCTCGCTGGGTGCCGTCGAGCGCGGGCATGCCCTGCCTTATCTGGACCGCCAGATGCCGGGCGACATCATCATCGGCCTGGCCTCGTCCGGCCCGCACTCCAACGGCTATTCCCTGATCCGCAAGGTGGTCGAGAAGTCCGGCCTGTCGTGGGGTGACGACGCCCCCTTCGCCAAGGACCGCACCCTGGCCCAGGCCCTGATGGAGCCGACCCGCATCTATGTGAAGCCGGTGCTGCCACTGATGAAGGCCGGCCTGATCAAGGGCGCGGCTCACATCACCGGCGGCGGCCTGATCGAAAACCCGCCCCGCTGTATCGCCGAGGGACTGGAGGCGTCGTTCGACTGGGATGCCTGGCCCATGCCGCACGTCTTCCAGTGGATGGGCGAGGTCGGCGGCATCTCCGATCACGAACTGCGCCGGACCTTCAACTGCGGCGTCGGCTTCATGCTGGTGGTCGCACCCGAGAACGCCGAACCCGTGCTGGAGGCGCTGCTCAACGCGGGCGAGGTCGCCTTCGTCTGCGGCCAGCTTCAGGCGGTCTGACAGCCGTTGACCGCTTGTCACGTGCACGGCAGGGTCTGTCTCCGCTTTCAGTGAGATCGCCTATGCGCACCTTGACCATCGGCTTGGCCCTGGCGGCCGTTTTCGCCGCCATTCCTGCTGCGGCGCAGACAGTCGATGAACAGACGCTGGTGAATCGCCTCGCCACCCAGGTCAGCACAGCCCGTTTGCGGGCCGATGTGGAATCGATGGTCGGTTTCGGGACGCGGCACACCCTGTCCGAGACTCAATCGGACACGCGCGGCGTGGGCGCGGCACGACGGTGGGTAGAGCGCGAGTTTCAGACTATCGGACGGGAGTGTGGCGGCTGCCTTGAGGTCGTCATGCCTGGCGAGACCGTCACCGCCATGCCGCGCATTCCTGTACCGACCGAGGTCATCAATGTCGTGGCGATCCAGCGCGGCACCACCGATCCCGATCGGGTCATCGTCATCACCGGCCATCTCGATTCGCGCGTGACAGACGTGATGAACGCGACCGACGATGCCCCCGGTGCCAATGACGACGCCTCGGGCGTGGCCGCCCTGATCGAGGCGGCCCGCATCCTGTCCACGGAGCGCTTCCCCGCCACCCTCGTCTATGCTGCCCTGACGGGCGAGGAACAGGGGCTGCACGGCGCCCGCATCCTGGCCGAATACGCCAAGGCCAACGGCTGGCAGGTGATGGCCAATCTGAACAACGACATGGTCGGCAACATCGAAGGTCAGAGCGGGGTGATCGACAACACCCGCATCCGCGTCTTCGCCGAAGGCACCCGCACGCTCGAGACCCAGGCCGAGGCAGACAGCCGCCGCTACAACGGCGGCGAGGTCGATTCGCCGTCCCGGAATCTGGCGCGTTTCATCGACGGCATCGCCGACCGTCATCTGACCAATCTGGATGTCGAAATGGTCTACCGCACCGACCGTTACGGCCGCGGTGGCGATCAGGTCGCCTTCCTGCGCCTCGGGTTTCCCGCCGTACGCATCACGGAAGGGTCCGAGAACTATGATCGCCAGCATCAGGACCTACGCACGGAAGAGGGCGTGGTTTATGGCGACACACTCGACGGCGTCGATTTCGATTATCTGGCCCAGGCCACGCGCCTGAATATCGCGACGATGGCGGTCATGGCGCGCGCTCCGGCACCGCCCACCAATGTCACCATCGCCGGTGCGGTTCTGCCGGACACAACCCTGCGCTGGGCCGCCGTGCCGGGTGCCGCCAGCTATCGGGTGTGGTGGAGATCGACGACATCGCCGCAATGGACCCACAGCCGGTCGGCCGGCAATGCGACGGAACTTACCCTGCCGGGCGTCGTCATCGACGACTTCTTCTTCGGCGTCTCGTCCGTGTCTCAGGATGGCTATGAAAGCCCGGTGGTCTTCCCCGGACCCGCCGGAGCCTTCGTCCCGGCACCGCCGCGCCCCGCCCGCTGATGCCCGACAGCCGTCCCGGCCGTATCCGCGTCGCCGTCCTGATCTCGGGTGCCGGTTCCAACATGGCCGCGCTGATCGATGCGGGTCAGAAGGCGGATGCGCCGTTCGAGGTCGTGCTGGTGGTCGCCAACCGACCCCACGCCGGAGGGCTGGCGGTCGCCCAGACCAAGGGCGTTCCGGCACAGTCCGTCGATCATCAGCCATTCGGCGACGACCGCGCCGCTCATGAGGCCGAAATCCAGCGCCTGCTGATCGACCAGAACGTCAAACTGGTCGCTTTGGCAGGATACATGCGCGTCCTGACCCCTGGTTTCGTCCAGGCCTGGCGCGGCCGGATGATCAACATCCACCCCAGCCTGCTGCCGCTCTATCCCGGTCTGGACACCCACGCCCGCGCCATCGCAGCGGGAGACACCCAAGCCGGCTGCACCGTGCATCAGGTCACCGAAGGCGTCGATGAAGGCGAAATCCTGGGCCAGTCCGCCGTGCCCATCCTGCCGGACGACACGCCCGACAGCCTGGCCCAGCGCGTACTGGAGGCGGAACACCGGCTCTATCCGCAGGTCCTGGCTGATTTCTGTGGAACGCTGGCCTAGTCGACCTGACGCACAAGCGCCCGCCGCTCATCGACAAGGCTTAGCAGGGCCAGTCCGGCCACGACGGCAGCCGCGAACCACAGAGCCGTGACGCCCAGCCTCAGAAACATCAGAGCGCCCAGCGCCCCGCCTGCCGCCAGCCCGATCCACAGCAGCAGGAACGGCACCCAGTCCCAGCGCGCGCCGCCGTGCAGGGCCGTGGCGATCCTCTGGCCCACCCGCACCAGTGTTCCGGTCATATAGGTCAGGCCGACCCGCACATCCCCGCCCTTCTGGAACACCGTATTCTCCACCCCCATGGCCAGCACCACCGGAACCATGCCCAGCAGGGGCCGACCGGACGACAACAGGGCGGCCCCCATCGCCAGCAGCAGGGCCTCCAGCCCCAGCACGACCGACTTACGCCCCTCTCCCGCCCGGCGTGCCGCCGTCGAGCCCAGCACCACCCCGACCACAAACAGGCCGATCAGTCCCAGCGCCGTCGCGGCCAGGCGCCACTCTCCGGTCGCCACCGCCACGCCGAACCGGGTGGAGTTGCCGCTCATGAAGGAGACGAAGAAGCCGCCCAGCGTCAGGAAGCCGATCGCATCGACATAGCCGGCCAGCGCCGAAAGCCCGGCGGCCAGCGCGACATCCCGATGCCGATACTCCTTCATGGGCGTGGCCTTCCGCAGTGCACGGTCCAGATACGACAACGGCCGGATCGTTTCCGATCCGGCCGCAGCAGGTCCAGCGCTTTCGCGTTGGATCAGCCGACGATCTGATCGTCGGTGAAGAACTGGGCGATCTCGATCTTGGCGTTTTCGGCCGAGTCCGAACCGTGGACCGAGTTTTCACCGATCGACAGGGCGAACTGCTTGCGGATGGTGCCTTCGGCGGCGTCCTTGGGGTTGGTCGCGCCCATGACTTCGCGGTAGGCGGCGATGGCGTTGTCGCCTTCCAGCACCTGAACCACGACCGGCTCGGCGGTCATCTGCTCGACCAGCTCGCCATAGAAGGGGCGTTCGGCGTGGACTTCGTAGAATTTCTTGGCTTGGGCTTCGGTCAAGTGCACGCGGCGCTGGGCGACAATGCGCAGGCCTGCGGCTTCGATCACGGCATTGACGGCACCGGTCAGGTTGCGGCGCGTGGCATCGGGCTTGATGATCGAGAAGGTGCGTTCGGTCATGAGAAGTGACTTCTTGTTTGGGAGATTGAAGGTGGGGGCTTATAGACGCGCCCTCAGTCATTTCCAAGGCGTCCCTAACGCTCTCGGCGCGGCCCCTCGCTGCATGAGGGACGGACCCGATTCAAGCGCTCCTTATCCATGCTCCAGATCACCGACCTGACCTTCAACGCCTGGGGCCGCAAATTCCTCGAGGATGCGTCCGTCTCCCTGCCACCCGGCTCCAAGGTCGGCCTCGTGGGCCGCAACGGCATCGGCAAGTCCACCCTGTTCAAGCTGATCCTCGGCGAACTGGCCGCGGGCGGTGACGAGATCAGCCTGCCCAAGACCGCCCGCATCGGCTCGGTGGATCAGGAACACCCCGCCACCCCGGTCAGCGTTCTGGAAACGATCCTCGAGGCCGACGTCGAGCGCCATACCCTGCTGGGCCGGCTCGAAACCGCAGAGCCCGAGGAGATGGGCGAGATCTGGACCCGGCTGATCGAGATCGACGCCGACGCCGCCCCCGCCCGCGCCGCCGAAATCCTGGTCGGCCTGGGTTTCAGCCAGGAGAACCAGCAACGGCCGATGTCGGAATATTCCGGCGGCTGGCGCATGCGCGTCGCCTTGGCCGCCGCCCTGTTCGCCGAGCCGGACATGCTGCTGCTCGACGAACCGACCAACTACCTCGACCTCGAGGGCGCGCTCTGGCTGGAGGCCCGCCTCAAGAAATACCCGCACACCGCCCTGATCATTTCCCACGACCGTGAGATGCTGAACGAGGTCTGCACCCACATCCTGCACCTCGCAAACCGCAATCTGACCCTCTACACGGGCAACTACGATCAGTTCGAACAGGCCCGTGCGGAAAAGGCCCGTCTGCAACTCTCGGCCAAGGCCAAGCAGGATGCCGAGCGCGCCCACCTGCAATCCTTCGTCGACCGCTTCAAGGCCAAGGCCTCCAAGGCCGCCCAGGCCCAGTCGCGCATGAAGCGGCTGGCCAAGATGCAGCCCGTGGCCACCACCATCGAGGAGCGCGTCGCTCCCTTCATCCTGCCCTCCCCGCCTCGCCCCCTGGCTCCGCCACTGATCCGGCTGGAGCGGGCCAATGTGGGCTATGAGACCGGCAAGCCGATCCTGCGCAATCTGAACCTGCGCATGGATCTGGACGACCGCATCGGTCTGCTGGGCGTCAATGGCGCGGGCAAGTCGACCTTTGCCAAGATGATCGCCGGGGCGCTGAACGTCTCCGAAGGCGAACTGCATCGCGATCGCAAGATGCGCGTCGGCTGGTTCCACCAGCATCAGATCGAAGCCATGGACCCGACCGACACGCCGCTGGAGATCATCCGCCGCTCCATGCCGGACGCCCCGGAAAGCGCCCGCCGCTCCAAGCTGGCGCAGTGGGGTCTGGGCTATGAGAAGCAGGAAACCACGGTCGCCAGCCTGTCCGGCGGCGAGCGCGCGCGCCTGCTGCTCAATCAGGTGGCCATGGATGCGCCGCACGTCCTGATCCTCGACGAACCGACCAACCACCTGGATATCGACAGTCGCCGCGCCCTGCTGGACGCGCTGAACGAATACTCGGGCGCCGTCATCCTGATTACCCACGACCGCTCGTTGATGGAAATGGTCGCCGACCGCCTGTGGTTGGCCGCCGACGGCACAGTGAAGCCGTATGAGGGCGACATGGACGACTATGCCAAGTTCGTCCTCGATCGGGCGAAGCAGGCTGCCGTCAAGCCGAGCCAGATCAAGGATGAAGTCGCCGGAAACGCCCCTCAAGCAGCGAGCCCCCGCGGGGCGAGCGATCGGGGCAACAAGAAGAAATCAGGGCCATCGCCGTCAACTCTTCGTCACGGCGTGAAGAAGGCCGAGGAGCGGATGACGCAGCTCACCGCCGAAATCGCCCGCATCGACGACGACATGGCCAATGCCTCGGTCAACAATCCCAAGGCCCTCGAAGGCCTGACCCGCGCCCGCGCCAAGACCCAGGCCGACCTCGACGCCGCCGAAGCCGCCTGGATGGCGGCGGAAGAAGCCCTGGCCGAGGTGTCTTGAGATGAAACCCATCGCCTTCAGCCGCGAGGAAACGGCCGCCATCACCGGCAAGCTGCGGGCCTATTTTCGCGACGAGCTGGAGATCGATCTGGCCACCTTGCCGGCCGGAATGCTGCTGGATTTCCTGGGTCGCGAGATCGGACCGTTCTTCTACAATCGTGGCCTTTACGACGCCCAAGCCGTGGTCACCAGGAAGGCCGAAGACATCACCGAGGCCATCGCCGGGCTGGAGCGCGGCTAGAATCAAAGGCGGAGCCTCACCGCCCCGCCCGCGCCGTTATCCGTTGCTCGAGGCCTGCATATAGGTTTCTTCGTACGGCTGGACGACCACCCAGCCTTCGCCGGCGAACTTCGTCTGGATGCTCTCACCCGAGCTGCGGCCCATCAGGGTCCTGAACGAAATATCGGTGGCGATTTCGGGCGACAGCCCGCCCGACCAGGCCACGGTGGCGTTCGGGTCGGTATAGATCGGGCCGGTCGCGGCGCTGACCTTCAGGATCAGCGGATCGAAATGGGAGGTGATGGCGACGATGCCGCTGCCGCTCAGCCTCACATTGAACAGCCCGCCCGACATCATGCCGGCGACCCGCTTCATCATGGTGATCTGGTTGCTGATCCCGGTTTCCAGCGCCAGCACGTCGTTGCCGTTGGCGAAGATGGTCTCGTTGTCGAGCCGCAGAAGCGTGATCTTCTTGCCCGTATCGGCCAGATAGACCCGCCCCTGGCCCTCCATCTTCATCAGCACCATGCCCTCGCCGCTGACGGCCTTCTTCAGCAGATTGCCCAGGCCCTGCTCCAGAATGCCCTGGCGCGTGAACTTCACCTGCCCGGTGCGCGCGACCATGGCCCCGGCCTTGGCCCAGACCGAACCGTTCAGCCGGACCTCCAGAAGGTACGGGCTTTCCAGCTCGAACGCTTCGGCGCTGACGTCCTTCTCCTGATAGGCATTGATGAACTCGGAGACGGTCTTGACGGGCATGAGGGCTCCAGACGTGGACTGTGGATGCGCCCGAGACTGATCGGATATCCGGCAATTCACAAGAGCAGCGGTAGTGTTCCGGTAACAGGAATCACTGGACAGCTTCACCTAGCCAAGGAGCCGTTCATGATCCGCCTCGCTGTCATCGCCGCCGCCCTTTCGATCGCCATACCTGCCCTCGCTCAGGAACCGGCCACCCAGCGCTACCTGCTGGAACTGTCAGTCGTTCAGGACGGCGTCCAGATCGTCTCCACTCGCACCCAGATTCTGGAAGACGCGCCCGCAAGCGCCTCTGCCAGCGTCGGCGGCCAGACCTATGACTTCGAGGCCGAGCTGTTCACGGTCCAGGGCGACGGCGATGACGCCCAGCTGCAGCTCGAGGCCAATCTGTCTCGCGGCGAGCAGCACATCGCCTCGCCCCGCCTGACCTTCCTGCGCGGCGAAAAGGCCGCCGTCCAGGTCGGCGATCAGAGCGGCGACCTGCTGACCATGACGATCACGCCGATCGAATAGGGGTTTCAATCGGCGAACTGGGGCATACTTCCCGACTCAATGCCCATCCGTCGCCTCCCCCCCGAAACCGTCAACCGCATCGCCGCCGGCGAGGTGGTCGAACGCCCGGCCAGCGCCATCAAGGAGCTGGTCGAGAACGCGCTCGACGCGGGCGCGACGCGGGTGGAGATTCAGGCCGACGGCGGCGGCCTGAGCCGCATCCTGATCGCCGACGACGGCCACGGCATGGCCGCGGACCAGCTGGCCCTGGCCATCGAGCGGCATGCCACCTCCAAGCTGGAGCCTGACGATGCGGGCGATGTCGACCTGCTGCGCATCTCCACCCTGGGCTTTCGCGGCGAGGCCCTGCCCTCCATCGGCTCGGTCGCGCGCCTGACGATCACCAGCCGGCCCAAATCCGGTGGCGACGCCCACAGCATCACGGTGGACGGCGGCGATCAGAAGCCCGTCAGCCCCGCCGCCTTCCCCGGCCCGCATGGCGCGCGGGTCGAGGTCCGCGACCTGTTCTACGCCACCCCCGCCCGGCTGAAGTTCATGAAGTCCGAGCGGTCCGAGGCGATGGCCATCTCCGAAGAGATCAAGCGCCAGGCCATGGCCCATGAAGCCGTCGCCTTCACCCTCGATCTGGACGGCAGGACGACCCTGCGCCTGCCCGCCGAACATCCGGGCGATCAGGGCCGCCTGAAACGCCTCGCCGCCCTGCTGGGCCGGGACTTCGAGGCCAATGCCCTGCTGATCGATCAGGAGCGGGACGGCGTGCGCCTGTCCGGCTATGCGGGCCTGCCCACCTATTCGCGGGGCAATGCGGCGCATCAGTATCTGTTCGTGAACGGCCGCCCCGTGCGCGACCGCCTTCTCCAAGGCGCTTTGCGAGGGGCCTATGCCGACTTCCTGGCGCGCGACAGACACCCGGCCGCCGTCCTGTTTCTCGACATCGACCCGCTGTATGTCGATGTGAACGTCCACCCGGCCAAGGCCGAGGTCCGGTTCCGCGACCCGGCCCTGGTGCGCGGCCTGATCGTCGGCGGCCTGCGCCACGCCCTCGCCGCCGCCGGCCACAGGGCCAGCACGACGGTGGCGGACAATGTGTTGGCGGGTTTCCAGGCCCATGCCGGAGCTCCTGCCTACAGCCCGTCGCAACCCTCCGCCGCCGGATGGTCCGGCTGGCAGGGCTGGGCCGCCCCGGCCACGCAAACGGCCCAGCTGATCCCCGGCCTGAACGAGCAATCCGCTCGCGTTGAACCCGGCACCGACACTCCCTACTCCCTAACCCCTAATCCCTATTCCCTCGACCGCGAGGTCGATCACCCCCTCGGCGCCGCCCGCGCCCAGTTGCACGGCACCTATATCGTCGCCCAGACCCGCGACGGCCTGGTCGTGGTGGACCAGCACGCGGCGCACGAGCGGCTGGTCTATGAGCGGATGAAGGTCCAGATGGCCAGGGGCTCCGTCACCCGCCAGGCCCTGCTGACGCCCGAGGTGGTCGAGCTGGACCCCTCAGAGGCCATGCGCGTGGTCGCCCGTGCCGACGAACTGGCCGAGCTGGGCCTGATCGTCGAGGCCTTCGGCGGCGGGGCCGTCCTGGTGCGCGAAACCCCCGCCCTGCTGGGCGACACGGACGTCCAGGGCCTGATCCGCGACATCGCCGACGACCTCAGCGAACACGGCACCGCCCTGGCCCTGACCGAGCGCCTGGGCGAGGTCTGCGGCACCATGGCCTGCCACGGCTCCGTCCGCGCCGGCCGCGTGTTGAGTGCGCCGGAAATGAACGCCCTCCTCCGCGAAATGGAAGCCACCCCGCACAGCGGCCAATGCAACCACGGGCGGCCGACCTATGTGGAGCTCAAGCTGGCGGATCTGGAGCGGCTGTTCGGGAGAAGGTGAGGCACGCCTGCATTCTGCTCCAGCCTATACAATCAGCGCACCCGATCTGCAGTTACAAATCCAGTGATGAAGGAGACAACGCTGGCCAAGTCGCAGATACCAAAGAACCAACATTACGTTCCTCGCATGCTGATGCGGCCCTTCGCCGTGCGTGGCGCGGGTAAGTCGGAGCAGGTCAAGGTCTTCGATAAGCATACAGACCGCTCGTTTACCGCACGGCTGGAGGACGTATTAGCTGGGCGCTACTTCAATACTGTTTGGCATAACGACTTTGTCCAAGATGTTGAAGGTCCCCTCTCTAAGCTGGAGGACAAAGCAGCACCAGTGTTGCGTAAATTGGTCGGGGAGCGCTCGTGGGCAAACCTGAATGGGGAGGAGCAGGTCACCCTCGGGTTCTTCTTAGCTATACAGTTCATTAGGGGCCCGGACACCCGTGCCCGCATTGATCAAATGGTCGATCAGATGCAGGCGAAGACCGAAACCATGGCCAGGGATAGAGGCCGGAAGGTCTCCGCTCCGCCGACGAGCGATGAACGCAAACAAATGATCTTCGAACTCATGAGGAGTTCCGCTGCAGAAATGGCCAAGTTGCTTTTGAACAAGACTTGGCTTCTGTTCGAGCCAGAACAAGGCGAGTTTTACCTCGGCGACACCCCGCTGGCCATGCACAACGATCGTAAGATGGGCCCTTATGGCAACATTGGTCTTGGTGTGCCGGGAGTACAGATTTATTTTCCGCTTGCCCCTGACTTGCTGTTGGCGCTGTGGTGTCCTTCGCTCACAGAAGAGCTGTTGGTGGCGGAGAAGAAGCATCGCGCCATGCTGGGCTCGCTAACTCTTCTCAACGTGGTGGGCGTTGTACCACTGACACTGGTAGAGCGAGAGGCCTTGGTGGATCTTCGAAAGAAGTGGCCGTTTACCCAAGCGATGGTCGCTGCTTTGAAAGCAAGAACTCCGTTAAAGTCGGATGCCGAGAACCTGCGCTTTATAAACCACCTTCAAGTCCGGAGCGCAGAACGTTACGTGCTTGCGCGAAACCAGCCTTTCGACCTCGTCAAGGAAATGCTTGCTCACAAAGATTCGTATCGCGGTGGAATGCGCTTGTCGTTCTAGCTTATCGTGCAACCGCCGCGTCAGCACGGATTTAACTCCTCGATATGCCCTCCATCCTCTTCGTCTGCCTCGGCAACATCTGTCGCTCGCCCCTCGCGGAGGCGGCGCTGAGGGAGGAGGCGCGGCGGCGCGGGGTCGATCTGGTCGTCGATTCCGCGGGCACGGGCGACTGGCATGCGGGCGAGCCGCCGGATGAGCGGGCCATAGCGGTGGCGGCGCGGCACGGGGTGGACATCGGGGCCTTGCGCGCGCGTCAGGTGACGCGGGCCGACTTCACCCGCTTCGACCACATCGTGGCCCTGGACCACGACAACCTGAAGAACCTGCGCAGGCTCGCGCCCGCGAACGCCACGGCCCGGCTCTGCCTGCTGCTGGACCACGTGCGGGGCCGAGAGGGTCAGGGCGTGACCGACCCCTGGTTCGGCGACGCCTCCGGCTTCGACACCACCTGGGCCGAGGTCACGGCGGCGGCGCGGGGGCTGGTGGTGCAGGTTCTAGGTTCTAGGGATTAGGTTCTAGGGGAAGAGGCCCCGCGCCCACCCACCCCCTCCATCCTTCCTTCCCTAGAACCTAGAACCTAGAACCTCACTACGTCCGTTTCTGACGCACCACACCCCTACACTGCGGCGTCATGACCGAACCTTACCGCATCCGTTCCGCCGAAACCTGGGCCCAGGCCCGGGACGACTATCTGGCCGGCCTCAGTGCCGAGGCCGTGTGTCGCCGCCATGATCTGGGCCTGTCCGCCTTTCGCCGCCGCGCCCGCAAGCACGGCTGGCGGCGCGTGGATCAGGACGATCTGACGCCGGACCAGACGGACCTGTCCATCTTTGGCGACATCGATCCGGACGATCAGATCGAGCTGGCGCGTCTGCGCTTTCTCCAGGCGCTGGATAACGGCACGCCGATACAGGCCGTGCGCTGGCGCCGCCTGTGGCAGGAGCTGCGCGTCGACAACGATGCCTTCAACGCCAACTTCTTCGCAGAGCATACGCCCGCCGAAAGGTCCGCCGTGGTCGCCGCCATTCTTCGGGAACAGGACGAGGAAGACGCGGCCTGTCTCGACCCCTCGGCCCCCGATCCCGAACTTGGACCCGAACCCGGACCCGAAAATGTGCACGATGTGCACCCTGATTTTCAGAGTGCACATTTCACCGAGGACGCCGCCTCCCTCAGCCGCGCGGAACGTCGCCGCCGCGCGCGCGAGGCCGACCGACAGGCCGTCAGCTACAGGCCAAGCGCCTCCACCGTGCCCACGGCCCCGCCGCCCGAGACCACCGCCCCGCCCGCGATGGCATAGACGGTGCCGCCGATCGCCGCCGCCGCCAGACCGTGGCGCGGCGTCAGCATAGCGGGCCCAGCCTCCCAGCGGTCGCGCGCGGGGTCATAGATCCAGGTCTCGGCGAACACCCCGCCTCCGCCCCCGCCCGCCCCGCGCGGCGCGAACCACTCGCCGCCGAAAGCCACCAGCCGCTCCCCGACGGCGACCATCGCCAGGCCGCCCCCGACCTGACTGTTCGACGCAAAGGAGCGCGGGATGGGGGCCAGGGTGTCCCAGCGGTCGGCGACGGGGTCATATCGGTCCAGCCGCCCGGTGCCCCCGCCCGACACCGTCCGCCCGCCCGCCACCCACAGGGCCCCGTCCAGTACGGCCCCGGCGGCACTGTTTCTGGCCATCGGCGCGGGTCGTGCGGTCTCCCAGCCCGGCCCGCCGGGCACCAGCACCCGATGCTGGTCGGTATCGATCTGATCGTTCCACTGGCCGTTGGCGCTGCCCGCCGGCACCCGACCGGTGACCAGGTGGAAGTTGTCGCCCATCTGGACGCCCACGGCCTCGGCCTGGGGCGACGGCAAGGGGTGGATCGGCTCCCACCCGCCGCCGGTCAGCAGCCAGCCGTCGGTCATATTGGTCCAGTCGCCCGCCGCGCTGCGCCCGTATCCGCCGACGACATAGCCGACCCAGGGACCGGTGAAGACCATCGGATGGTGACGCGGCGACGGCAGACGCGCCTCCTCGGTCCAGACATCACGCGCGGGGTCATAGTTCCCGACGCGATCCTCGATGATCAGGCTGTTGCCGGTGCCGCGACGCAGGCCCCCGGCGACCAGGATGCGCCCGTCGGTGACCGCGCAATAGATCTCCTGCACCGGCCAAGGCAGCGGGCTCAGCGTCGCCCACTGCGGACCCGTCGCCTCCTGGGCTCTGGCGACGGCGGGGGTCAGGCCCAGGGCCGTGGCGGAGGCGATGAAGGCGCGACGGTCGATCTGGGTCATGCCAGAAGGCTAACCCCACTCCGCCCGCAGGAACAGCACCCGCGCCGCGCCATAGTCCCGCGTGTCCAGCCGCCGGTAGCCGGGCGTGTCGATCTCCGGCTCGTCCGACCCGCGCTCATAGACGACCAGCGCCCCGGGCTTCAGCCAGCCATCGGCCACCAGCCGGGTCAGGGCCTGCTCCCCCAGCCCCTTGCCATAGGGCGGGTCCAGGAACGCCAGGTCGAAGGCGTCGCCCACCGACCCCGGCCGCGGCCCCAGGTCGATCGCGCTGCGCCGATGCACCCGGGTGGAGCCGAATAGGCCGAACGCCTCCGCATTCTCGCGGATCACGCCCCGCGCGCCCTCGTCTGTCTCCACGAACAGGCAGAACCCCGCCCCCCGGCTCATCGCCTCGAAGCCCAGGGCGCCCGAGCCGGCGAACAGGTCGATGACCCGCATCCCCTCCAGCGGCTCGGCCCAGGCGGCGTGTTCCAGCACATTGAACAGGGCCTGCCGCGCCCGGTCCGACGTCGGCCGCGTGGCCTGCCCCTGCGGCGCGACCAGGCTGCGTCCACGAAACTGTCCCGATACGATTCTCATGGCCTCAGCCTCTGGACCGGAAAGCAGGCGCGATGCAACGGTGCGCGATGTCATCACCCAGATTCGCCCTGCCCGACCTGCGCCACAGCTGGGCCGAGGCGCACCACAGCCCCTATCTGACGCGGGCCGCCACAGACCATCCGTGGCTACGGCTGGCGGCGCTGGTCGCCCTGTCGATCGTCTTCATGATCGTGGGCGTTCTGGGCCTGGGTGCCGTGCTGTCGTTCAGCGGCTTTCAGGTGCCCGATCTCAGCGGTGCCCTGCCCGATGGCCCGCTCCGCCTGAACGGCGAGATCACCTTCATGGCCTTCCTGGCCGTGTCGCTGATGCTGCTGGCCGTGGCCATCCTGTTCGCGGCGATGATCGTCTATCGCCGCGCCGGACCCGAGTTCCTGTGGCCAGGCCGGACGTTCTCGCCGCGCCTGCTGCTGGCGGGCTTTGCCATCATGGCGGCGGTGTCGGTCGTGCTGCTGGGGGTGTCGCTGCTGTTCGAACCGGCGACCGCACCCGCACCCATCCTCAACCCGGACTATCCGCTGGACACTCGCCTGGCCTATGCGGGCTGGGCCGTGGTCCTGCTGCTGATCGCGGCCCTGGCCGAGGAGATCGTGTTCCGGGCCGTCCTGCTGAAGGTCACCGCCGGGCTGACGCGCAGGCTCTGGCTGATCTGTGTGGTCAACGCCGTGCTGTTCTCGGCCATCCATCTGGACCCGGACCCCACGGCCTTTGTGGCCCGGGCCCTGTCCGGCTTCGTCTGGACCTGGGCGGCGCTGCGCCTGGGCGGCATCGAGTTCGCGGTCGGGGCCCATCTGGCCAACAATCTGCTGATCGCCTGGCTGATCGAGCCGATGTCGTCGGCGGCCCTGCCGGGACAGGCCATCCCGCCGATCTATCTGATCTTCGAGGTGGTGACGGCCGTGGCGGTGCTGGCGGCGGTGGAGGGGATGGCGCGGCGGCGGACGCCGGAAGCGGTCTAGCTTTCGGCCTCGAACATCGCCTCGACCTCGGCGCCCGTCAGGCGCGGATGATTGCCCGCCAGATCATAGTTGCCCGGCTTGCAGTCGATGTAGATCTCGTCGGCCATGTCGAAGACCGAAGGGTCCTCGAACGCCTGAACCGACACCGTCGTCATGCCACCGGCTTTCAGACGCCAGAACAGGTTCGAACCGCAGGCGGAGCAGAATTGCCGCACCGCCCAGTCGGAAGAGTCATAGGTTGATAAGGGACCCTGGACCTCCAGGCTGTCGCCGCAATGGACGCTCAAGGACACGCCGCCCGACTGACGGCGGCAGGATGGACAATGGCAGGCGTGCATGCCGCCCTGGGGTATGGCGCTGAAGGTCACGGCACCGCACAGGCACTGGCCCTTCAAACGCTCACTCGCCGCATCGGACATGTCGGCCTCCAGTCAAAAATCAGCCGCCCGAGCGCGGCCCTCTAGATCCACCCTTGCCGCCGCCGCGGCCACCCCTGGAACCACCGCCCGAGCCGCCCGGACGCGAGCCGCCCGGCTTTCCGAATCCACCGCCTGCAGGACGACCGCCGGGCCGATCCCCGCCCTTGCCCGCATAGCCGCCCTTGGCCGGTGCGGGTCGTGCCCCTGTGCGCGGATCGCCACGCGGCCGGTCAATGAACTGATCCTCGCGCGGCTTGAACACCCGCTTGGGCCGCTCCCCGTCCGCCGATGACGCACCCTCAGGCCGCGCACGCGGAGTAAAGCTCTTCTTGGGATGATCGAACTTGGGCGCAGCCTTGGCCCAGCCGGCCTTCTTCTGCGGGCGGGAGGCGCGGTCGGTGCCTTCCTCGGCAGCGGCCCCGGCGGCGCGGACGCGGCTCGGCTTGCGCGAGGGGTCCGACAGGGCCGAGCCGGAGTTGCCCTTCACGATAGGGGCGGACGTCCGGCGACCGGGAATGGGCGCAGGCGTGGAGACGCTGTTACCGGTCGGCAGATTGTCGGGGCGGATATGCTGGGCCAGCAGTTCGCGGATCACGCGCGGCCCCACCTCCTCGACCGAGCCGATCGGCAGGGTGCCCAGCTGGAACGGACCGTAGGCCAGGCGGATCAGGCGATTCACGGTCAGGCCCAGATGCTCCAGCACCTTGCGGACCTCGCGGTTCTTGCCCTCGGTGATGGAGACGCTGAGCCACAGATTGGCGGACTGCTTCTCCGCATCGCCGCCCGTCGCCTTGTCCAGCGTCGCCTCGATGGGACCATAGCGGATGCCGTCGACGTTGACGCCGTCCTTGAGCGAATCGAGCTGAAGCTGGCTGACACGTCCCCGCGCCCTGGCCCGATACTGACGTACCAGTTCGGTCTGAGGCAATTCCAGCGCGCGGCTCAGCTCGCCGTCATTGGTCAGCAGCAGCAGGCCCTCGGTGTTCAGGTCCAGCCGCCCGACGGAGATCACGCGCGGCAGGCCACTGGGCAGGGCGTCGAACACGGTCGGACGCCCGCCCGGATCATTGTGCGAGGTCACCAGGCCCGCAGGCTTGTGATAGCGCCAGACGCGCGTCTTCTCGGCCGAGCCGATGGCCTTGCCGTCCACGGTGATCACGTCGTCGCGGGTCACCAGGGTGGCGGGCGTATCGAGGATCTTGCCGTTGACTGCCACCTTGCCCAGGCCGATCAGCCGCTCGACCTCGCGGCGCGAGGCGATGCCGGCGCGTGCCATGGCCTTGGCGATCCGCTCGCTGCGCTTGGGGCCTTCCGGCTCGGCACCGGGCTTGCCCTTGGCGAACGGCTTTGCACCTGCCTTCGGCGGACCGCCGAAACCGGGCTTTCCTCCCGGCTTGGCGAAGGATTTGCGGGGGCCGTCGCGGTCTGCGTCTTGACGCGGGCGCGGCTTCTTGTCGTTGTCTTTGGAATGGCTAACCATGATGAGCGGTTCATGCACATGGCCTTGGCCTTGGCGCAAGCGGCGGCAGACGTCGGAGAGACGCCTGTCGGCTGCGTGATCGTCGACGAGACGACCGGGGAAGTCGTCGGACAGGGCCGCAACGGTCCGATCGGCGCGCACGATCCGACCGCCCATGCCGAGATCGTGGCCCTGCGCGATGCGGCCCAAAAGATGCAGAATTACAGACTCACAGGCCTGACACTTTATGTAACGCTGGAGCCCTGCGCCATGTGCGCGGGTGCCATCAGCCATGCTCGTATCGGCCGCGTCGTCTGGGGTGCGGACGATCCCAAAGGCGGCGCGGTCGCGAATGGTCCCCGCTTTTTCGATCAGCCCACTTGTCACTGGAAACCCACTGTGACCGGCGGGGTGCTGGCCGATCCGGGTGCCGAGATGCTGCGGGCCTTCTTCCGGGCACGGCGCAAAGGAACGCAGACCCGCGCCGCACGTTAGGGCACGACGCCAAAGTGGCGCTTGGGGAAGCTGTTGATGCGAGTTGTTGCCGCCGCCGTCCTGGCCTGCGCCACCATGCTATCTGCCTGTGGACCCCAGCCTTCTGAAGCTCCGGACGATGGCGATGCGGTACGCGAGCGTGCCCAGACCGCCCAGACCGCGCGGCGCCGGACCGGGGCGGAAATCCAGGAACGCGCCGCGACCCGCGTCATCCGCACCGTCTACCTGTGTCAGGACAGCGAACGCCTGACCGTCGACTTCGACAATCCCCGACAGATGGCCACTGTCCGCACCTCGGGCGGCATGGCCTATGATCTGTTCAGGGAACAGACCGGCGACGGTCTGTGGTACAAGTCGTCAGGCTACGAACTGCGCGGCAAGGGCATCACGGCGACATGGTCCGCAAGCGACAAGCCGACCACCCAGTGTCGCGCGGTGGATTGAGCGAATAATTTTCGCGCACCCGGTTAGACCTACGGCCAAAATGGTCTAAGCATCCGACGCGCATGGATGGGCGGCTAGCTCAGCTGGTCAGAGCATCTCGTTTACACCGAGAGGGTCGGCGGTTCGAACCCGTCGCCGCCTACCATACCACCGTCAGACGCCGTTCATCCCTGATATGTCAGGACGGTGCATCGGAGATCGACCATGCGAACGCCCGCCGCCCGCACCGCCGTCATCATCGCCGTCCTGGGCAGTGCTGTGATGCTGCAGGGCTGTGTCGTCGGGGCCGTGGTGGGCGCGGGTGCCGCCGTCGTCGGTGGAACGGCCAAGGCGACTGGGGCTGTCGTCGGGGCCGGCTTCGACGCGGTCACCACCTCCGACGAAGAGACACGTGCAAAGCGTGAACGCGAACAGCGCGAGTACGAGCGCGAACAACGCCGCTGTCAGCAGCGGCAGGAACGCGGCCAGGACTGCTGACCTAAAGCGTCAGAACGCACCGTTCGTGAATGGTCGGCCGCGACACGGCGATCCGGCTCAGCCCCGGCCATTCCGGCTTCAGACGCTGCACGAACCAAAGGCACAGGTTCTCCAGCGTCGGCAGCTCCAGCCCCTCGTGCTCGTTCAGCAGGCCGTGATCCAGCTCTTCGGCCGCAGCCTTCAAGGCGCGGTCCAGCGCGCCCAGGTCCGCCACCCAGCCATGCGCATCCAGCGCCTCTCCCCGCACCGTCGCCTCGACTGAGAACGAATGGCCGTGCATCCGGCGATACGGGCTGCCGTCCGGTTCGTTCGGGAAGTGATGGGCCGCGTCAAAGGTGGCCGCCTTGGTGATTTCGAAAACGCTCATCTTACGCCGATGTATTTGTGGGTCTGAACGCTGAGCCGCCATTTGGGGTGGGTCAGGCAATAGTCGAGGGCGGCGGCGGTATTGGCCGCATGGTCGGGGCCGTCCATGGGCTGCAGCCAGAACCGCTCGAAATCCAGATGTTCGAATCGATCCGGCATGGCGGCGGACTGGGGAAAGACCAGCTTCAGCTCCTGGCCCGTCGTCTGCACCACGGGCGCATCGGCCTTGGGACTGACGCAGATCCAGTCGATTCCTTCGGAGGCCTGAAGCGTGCCGTTCGTTTCGACCGCGATGTCGAAGCCGCGAGCATGCAGGGCCTCGATCAGCGGCGCGTCCAGTTGCAGCAGGGGCTCACCGCCCGTGCAGACCACCAGTTTTGGATCGCCCGCCCTGCCCCGCCACATCGAGGCCACATGGTCGGCCACGGCCTCGGCCGTGACGAACTTGCCGCCGCCATCCCCGTCGGTTCCAACGAATTCCGTGTCGCAGAATGTGCAGACGGCAGTGGCCCGGTCACGCTCCAGACCGTTCCACAGATTGCAACCGGCAAAGCGCAGGAAGACGGCCGGTCGCCCCGCCTGTCCGCCCTCGCCCTGCACGGTCAGGAACACTTCCTTGGCCGAATAGGTCATGCGGCCACCCATTGCCGATATCCCGCCGCCCGTAGCTCGCAGGCCGGGCAGGTGCCGCAGCCATAGCCCCAGGCGTGACGGTGCTCATGATCGCCGAGGTAGCAGGTGTGCGAGGCCTCAACGATCAATGCGACCAGTTCGGCGCCACCGATCCGGTCGGCCAGCGCCCACGTTTGCGCCTTCGTCAGGGCCATCAGCGGCGTTTCGATAGGAACGGGCTTGTCCAGGCCCAGGCTCAGCGCAGACTGCATCGCGTCGATGGTGTCGCGCCGACAGTCGGGGTAGCCGGAAAAGTCCGTCTCGCACATGCCGCCGACCAACACATCCAGCCCACGACGATCCGCAAGCGCAGCGGCGACGGTCAGAAAGACCAGATTGCGCCCAGGCACGAAGGTCGTCGGCAGGCCTCGCGCGCCGACCTCTATCGCCCGGTCCGTCGTCATGGCCGTCTCGCCGATTGCGCCAAAACCCGTCAGGTCCACGACATGATCCGGCCCTAGCCGCGATGCCCATTGCAGCAAGACCTGCGCCATGCCCTCACGCACCGCCAGCCGAGCCTGCATCTCCACCGCATGCCGCTGGCCATAGTCGAACCCGACCGTCTCGACGCGGTCATACCGTGCCAGCGCCCAGGCCAAGCAGGTGGCGCTGTCCTGCCCGCCCGAAAACAGGACGAGGGCGGATGCTGATGCGGTGTCAGTCTGGATGGCGCTCATGACAAACCTGCGGTCGGCCGAAACTGGCCGCGCGCATACAAAAGGGATTCAAGGTGGGACGTCCGAAGTGGTGCCGTCCTACACCACGACCTGCGCCGGAGCAAAAGGGGCAAGAAAGTGGCAGGCGCAATCAGACTTAACCGTTCCGCAACGGGTTCCCGGTACCTGTCCACAGGCTTTTTGTGGAGTACCGGCCAGTATGCCGACGATCGAAGCCTTGACCGAGCGCATCGCGCCGGTATCGCCCGACACCCTGGGCCGCGAAATCTTCGCGCGCTTCGAGAGCGAACCTGAAACCTTTGTCATCCCCGTCGTCGACAACGATCGCCCGGTCGGTTTGATCGAGCGCGACGGCTTTCTGATCAAGTTCGGGGCCCCCTTCGGCCACGCCGGATACGCCCATCGCACCGCCGCCCATGTCATGGATGCCGAGCCTGCGGTCATTGAGGCGGGCGTCGCCATAGATGCGTTCTGCGACGTCTTCCTGTCGAGCCGGACAAGGGATCTGATGCGCGGCTTCATCGTCACGCGGAACGGCCTGTATCAGGGCGTCGGCACCGCCCTGTCGCTCCTCCAGGCCGTGAACGATCGGCAGCGTCAGCAGAACATCGAACTGAAGATGCAGCTCGAAAGCCTGACCAGTGACCGGGCCATGGTCCAGACTGCCGGGCGAACCCGCACACGTCTGCTGACCGTCCTCAGCCGGCAGATGAGCATGCCTTTGAATGGTCTGAAGGCCGTCGGCGACCTGCTGCAGCGCCAACCCCTTAACGCCCAGGTCCGCGCCCACGTCGCCACAATGGTCGAGGCGTCGGACGACCTGGCCCAATCGCTGGACAGGGCCTTGGATTTCTCGCGCGCACACGCGGGCGAACTTGAACTTGAACCGACGGCCACGCCGCTTCGCGCCTTCATGGACGATGTGCAGACGCGCTGGACGGCTCAGGCGGCTGACAGCGCTGTCTCGCTGATGGTCAGTTACGAAGGTGACACCGATCTGGTAGCCGATATTGACGCGGTGCGTTTCGGCGCGGTCTTCGACACCCTGATCGGCAATGCTCTGACTCATGCCCGCGACGGCCTGGTCGAGGCCAGCCTGAAGGCCACCGCCCGCGGCGGGCAGATCGGCTTGGAGGCCTGGGTGCGCGACGATGGTCCGGGCATTGCGCCTGACCGACTGGACACCCTGTTCGACCCGCTGATGCAGCGGGATGACACCGGTGGCTTCGACCTGGCCTTGTCGCGCCTGGTCGTGGCCGAGATGGGCGGCACCCTCACGGCGGCGAACAATCCCGGGCGCGGCGCGATCTTCACGCTGAACCTGACGGCCCAGCAGAGTGAGGCTGAGACGGCTGTCGCCGAGACCATCGAGCCTTCGGAAACGACGGCGCAGACCGCGCCGCATATCCTGATCGTCGACGATAATGCCACCAACCGCGTCGTGGCCCAGGCGCTGTGCGAAATGTTCGGCTGCACGTCCGAAACCGCCGAGGACGGCATTGAGGCGGTGGCAGCCGTGCAGGAACGGCCCTTCGACCTGATCCTGATGGATATCAAGATGCCGCGCATGGACGGCGTCCAGGCGACCCAGGCCATTCGCGCCCTGGACGGGCCAGCCAGCGCCATTCCGATCGTCGCCCTGACCGCCAATGCCGATCCGGATGATGCCAAACGCTATGTCGCCAGCGGCATGGCCTGCGTCGTCGAAAAGCCGATCAAGCCGGAACGTCTGCGCTTTGCCATTAATACGGCGCTGGAACAAAAGATGGCGTCGGTGACAGACCTCAGCCCGGCACGCTCGGCGGCGTGATGCTGTCGTCGGGGGACGCAGCGCTGAGATCCAGCTCCAGATCGTCCTCGTCATAGCCGACCAGCCGCAGCGCCCGTGCCTTCTGATCATTCAACGCCGCCCAGCGCAGCAGTCCCTCCTCGCGGCCATGCGTGATCCAGACTTCCTGTGGTTTCAGCTCGGTGAAGGTTGTGATCAGTTCGGGCCAGTCGGCATGGTCCGACAGGACCAGCGGCAGTTCGACACCCCTCTGGCGCGCTCTCGCCCTCACCCCCATCCAGCCTGAGGCAAAGGCCAGCACCGGATCGGCAAATCGGCGGGCCCAGCGATCCTGCGTTGCCGAGGGCGGGGCCACGACCACCTCGCCCCCCAAAGCGTTGGCCTTCAACCCCGTCGCAGGCAGGATCGGCCCCAAAGGCACGCCTTCGGCTTCATACAGCCGGTTCAACCGCTCCAGCGCTCCGTGGACATAGATCGGCCGCTCCCACCCCGCCTCGCGCAACAGGCGGATCACCCGCTGTGCCTTGCCCAGCGCATAGGCCCCGACCAGATGCGCGCGCTCGGGAAACTGCTCCAGACTATGCACCAGTCGACCGATTTCCTCGCTGTCCGGCGGATGCACGAAGACCGGCAGGCCAAACGTCGCCTCTGAAATGAAGACATCGCAGGGCACGGGCTCGAAGGCGGCGCAGGTCGGGTCGCGGCGACGCTTGTAATCGCCCGATACGACCATCTTCAGGCCCTGCCACTCGATCAGGGCCTGGGCCGAGCCCAGCACATGACCCGCGGGGTACAGGGTGATCGACACGCCCTTATGCTTGACCGTCTCGCCATAAGCCAGAGATTGCCTCAGGCCCGTGAAATCCATGCCATACCGCTCTCCCATGATGGCCAGCGTCTGGGGAGTGGCCAGTACGGTACCGTGGCCCGACCGCGCATGGTCGGCATGGCCGTGTGTGATTACGGCACGATCCACCGGCACCACCGGATCGACGTAGAAGTCGCCCGGTGGACAATACAGGCCCGACGGCGTCGGATGCAGCAGGTCCTCGAAACGGATCATGAAGCGACTATGGCAGGGGTCATGCGGGACGCAACGCGTCAAACCGGCTTGCGTCGCCCCTTGCCTGATCCGTCGGCTCGCGCGACACCCGGCACATGGCATTAATCGACATCCTGCCCCAACTGGCCAGCGGCTCGGCCCACACCCATGCCCTTGGCTTTCAGTTCGAGAGCCTTGAAGGCGAGACCGTGCGGCTTCGAGTGCCCTGGCGAGACGATCTGATCGGCGACCCACAGACCGGGGTCATCGCAGGAGGACTGGTGACCACCCTGCTGGACCACGTCGGCGGCCTGGCTGTCTGGGTCAAGTCAGGACAGTTCGTGCCCATCGCCACCCTCGACCTGCGTGTTGACTATATGCGTCCGGCCGCGACAGCGCGCGACATCATTGCCGAGGCGATTTGCTATCGCATGACGCACTCCATAGCCTTCGTTCGCGCCTGGGCCTTCGAAGACGACCCGGGCGACCCTATCGCGGCCGCCCAGAGCGCCTATGTCGTCGATTCCCGGGCCGGTCGCGGAATCGGAGCCAATCTGGGTCCATCGCGGGGTGCAGGCGCATGACCGACATCCTGGCCACCCTGCCCTATGCCCAGCTTCTCGGCCTGACCTCGATGATGCAGGAAGACGAACTCATCGTGACCATGCCGTTTGCGGATCGGCTGATCGGGGATCCCATATTGCCGGCCCTGCATGGCGGCTCGACGGCGGCCCTGCTGGAGTTTACCGCCATCGCCGAAATTGCGCGGGTCCACCCATCCATCCGCCTGCCGCGCCCGATCAATGTCTCCATCGCCTATCTGCGATCCGGCAAACCCCGGCCTGTATCGGCCAGTGGACGTATCGTTCGCGCCGGTCGACGCGTCGCCCATGTGCATGCCACCGCGTGGCAGGCCGAGCGCAATCAGCCGATTGCAACTTTGACTGCTCATTTTCTGATGGACGAACACAGCTCCTAGTTGGTTCGAATCGTCGATGCTGTTGCTCTGCCCGCGTGACACCCCGTCACGATAAGGAGCCGCAGACATGACTAGACAATCCATCGGCGAACAGATCGCTGCCCAGCTCTATTCTGCCGAGACCGCGATAGATCGGGCGCTGGCCGAGACGGCGGGTCTCGCCGCACGTCTACCGATAGCCCGAGCCGACGCCTGTCTGTCCGCCACCACAGGACAAAAAGCGTTCGATAGCGTCGCCAGTGCGGTCAGCGCTCTGACGTCCGCTCGCCACGACATCGTCAAGACACATGCAACCCTGGGGGCATTGGCGCGCACGCTTGGTCTCGACACCTTGGCCGTTGGCCCCGTGGACAAACCTGGCGACAAACCGCCGGTGGAAGGCGGGATCGCGAACACATCCGATAGTGTTAACATTCACCTTACAGACGTGGTGAATAAACCCCTACCAAGGGAATGCCGTTCATGTTAAGCTTCAGCTAACCATAGTTGGTTTTTGGAGGGTTTAAGATGGATAAGGCTGCTGTTGTCGCCGGTATCGCCGGTGAGTTGAATGAAACCGAGCGCGCCGTTGACGCCGCCCTGGTCCACGCCACTGGCATGGTTCAAGCGATGATCGCCGGTCGCACCACCCTGGGCATCTCGCCCATTGCCGCTGCCGACTCGCAAGCCAAGGTCATGGCCGCCATTGCCGCCCTTTCGACCGCGCGCGAAGCCATCGTCGCCTGCCATGAAGAAATGGCCAAGGACCACCGCCGCATGGGCTGGGGCACTTATGCTCTGGGCGTTCTGGACAAACCTGCCGAGGGCGAAAGCCGTCCGCCCGTCCGCAACGTTCTTCGCGCAGTTTAATTCGACGTAACCTAGACCGTTCGGAGTTTCGAACCGCTCCAAACTGATGCAATATCGCCCTCGCGCCTCATGGCGCGGGGGTTTTTGCATGTTCGAAACGCTAGTATCCCAAATCGGCGCATTCGTAGCTGTTGTTGTTGTGGCGTTTGCGTTTCTGAAGGGGGATGAGCCCGAACGCATTGGTGCAGGGGGCTATATCCTTGCCCTGTTTGCTTCTCTGTTAGTGCAAGATACCGGTCAGCTTTACGGTACGAACTGGGGACTGCTGGCGATAGACGTTGTCATGCTGGGCGTGTTTTCGGCCTTGGCCTGGAAAACGAACCGACCCTGGCCTGTTTGGGCCTGCGCACTTCAGTCAATTATCGTGTTGAGTCATGTCCTCACAATCGTGGATCTTCGTCCGCCGATTTATGCATTTTATGCGGTAATCAACCTGGTCAGCTACGGTGTATTGGTCACCATTGCCGTCGGCACATTCTGGGCGTGGCAGGATCGGGTGGCACAAGGGCTGGAATAGCCTTTTGGTCCTAGGCTGATATTCCTATAATGTACTGTGACGAATCGCTCGCTCCGTGACCTTTCATGCCTCTGTCCCATAGCCAGCTCTGGAGTGCGATCGACGGTCTGGCCCGGCGCGAGGGGCTGACCGCGTCGGGTCTCGCCAAGCGTGCAGGACTGGACGCCACCAGCTTCAATCCGTCCAAGCGGTTCGGCCCCGGCACCCCGCCCCGCCCCCGCTGGCCCTCGACCGAGAGCCTGACCCGCATTCTTCAGGCGACGGGCGTGTCCTTGGGCGATTTTGCCACCCTGGCCCGCGACGCGACGGAGCGTCCCATGACCGTGCCCCTGCTCGGCATGGCTCAGGCGGGATCAGACGGTTTTTTCGACGACGCAGGCCTGCCGACCGGCGAAGGCTGGGACGAGACGGAGCTACCGCGCCCCACCGAGACCATGCTCAGCCTGCGCATCGCGGGCGACTCCATGGCTCCGCTGTATCGCGCCGGCGATCGTATCGTTGTCGATCGCGCAGCCAGTGATGTGCGCAAGGGCGACCGCGTCGTTTTGCGCACGACAGGTGGTGAAACCATTGCCAAGGAAATCGCGGCCTTGTCGGCCCGCAGCGTGACCCTGGCGTCGATCAATCCGGCCTATCCGCCCCGTATCGTGCCCCGCCGCGACATCGTCTGGATGGGCCGCATCGTCTGGGTCAGCCAATAGGCAACGAAAAGGCCGCCCCCTTTCGGAGACGGCCCTCCGATATCAACAAGACCAGAGGTCTTAGTTCGGCACGACGTAGCGGGCGTTCACCCAGCCACCACCGGCGATCTGGACCCATTCGCCTTCCGAACCGATCACGCTGAACGGCTGACCGGCCTGCAGCATGCCAGCCTGGCGGTAGCCGGTGCCGGGGCCCGAACGAATGCGCAGGTTGGACGTCGTGCGGTATTCACCGCCCTGCGACGAGACGCGAGCCCGTTGCTGGTTGCAGCCGATGTAGGAACCGGCGGCAGCGCCCGCACCGGCACCGACCACGGCACCGAGCGTGCGCTCATTGTCCGAAACCTGGCTGCCGACCAGACCACCGGCGATGGCACCGATCAGGGCACCGGCACGCTGACGACCGCCGGGGGCGTCGCAGTTGGTAATGCCGTTCGCCTGCTGGGCCATCGAGACCGAGGGGACGGCGGTGACCAGGGCAGCCAAGGCAGCGGCGGTGGCCAGGGTAGTGTTCATGATCTTCGACATGGCTCTCTCCATTCATCGAGGTTGGTCGATGGATGCAGAATGCCCCGGGCCACATGAAGGCTCCCGGAGCTTCGCCGTTATTTTCGGTTCATCTTTGTTAGGGCGCTATCGCTCGCCGCGCGGCGGCTCGCTGCTTGAGCGCAGGCGCAGTGCCTAGCGCGTCGCCGACGCTTCCTCCATCGACGAGTTTGTGACTACTTCGCCAGCTCACCGTTTGCCCCGTCCTCGATCAGCTGAATCGTCTGCGGCAGGCCATATATGGCCGCGAACGAGCCAAAGCGCGGCCCTTGCGATGCGCCCAGCAACACCTCGTACAACGCCCCGAACCAGGCCCGCAGCGGATCGAACGCATGCGCCTTGCCGACCGCATAGACCTCGCCCTGGATCAGTTCGCCGTCGGTTGTGTCGGCCGGCAGAGCCTTGAGCCGTTCGGCCAGGTCCAGCAGCGCCGCCTTCTCCTTGTCGTCCGGCAGGCGATAGGCCTTCGTCGGCTTCACGAAGTCCTCGTAATAGTTCAGCGCCCGCTCCATCAGCTGATCCAGCAGCGGCTCATTCTCGGGCGTCGCCTCGGGCAGGTATTTGGCGAAATAGGCCCACAGCTGCGCCTTGTCCGAGGCATTGGCCACGCCAACCAGGTTCAGAAGCAGGCTGAACGATACCGGCGACGTATGCGTTGGCGGATCGCCCGCGTGGATCGACCAGACGGCATTGTCGATCCGCTTGGCCGGCTCCTGGGTTTTATAGGCCTCGATCGCCGCCAGATAGTCGTCGATGGCGCGCGGGATGACGTTGAAATGCAGGCTCTTTGCCGACTTGGGCGACTGGAACATGTACCAGCTCAGGCTTTCGGGCGTGCCGTAGCGCAGCCACTGCTCCATCGTCAGGCCGTTGCCCTTGGACTTGGAGATTTTCTTGCCTTCGACGTCCAGGAAGAGCTCGTAGTTGAAACCCTCCGGCGGCGTCCCGCCCAAGGCGCGGCAGACCTTGGAGCTCTCGCGCACGCTCTCAATCAGGTCCTTGCCCGACATCTCGTAATCGACGTCCAAAGCCGTCCAGCGCATGGCCCAGTCCGGCTTCCATTGCAGCTTCACATGGCCGCCGGTGACAGGCACCGTCGTCCGGCCTGCCGCGGGGTCGTCGAAGGCGATGGTGCCGGCCTCGACATCGCGTTCCAGCGTCGGCACCTGCAGCACATGTCCGGTCACAGGGCTGATCGGCAGGAAGGGCGAATAGGTCGCGCGCCGCTCCTCGCCCAGGGTCGGCAGCATGATGGCCTGGATGGCGTCGAACCGCTCCAGCAGGGTCAGCAGCGTCTCGTCGAACCGCCCCGACCGATAGGTCTCGGTCGAACTCATGAACTCATAGTCGAAGCCGAAGCTGTCGAGGAAGGCCCGCAGCCGCGCATTGTTGTGGGCCCCGAAACTGTCGTGGGTTCCGAAGGGATCGCGGACGCGGGTCAGCGACAGATGCAGATCCTCGCGCAGCATCTCCGGGTTCGGCACGCCCTCCGGCACCTTGCGCAGCCCGTCCATGTCGTCGCTGAACGCGATCAGACGCGTCGGCCAGTGATCGCCGGTCAGGGCCCGAAAAGCATTGCGCACCATGGTCGTGCGCGCCACCTCGCCGAACGTGCCCATGTGCGGCAGGCCGGACGGGCCATAACCGGTCTCCAGAACTACAGGCTTGCGCAACGCCTCAAAGTTCGCCAGCGCCTCGTCGGTCTTGCCCGCATCGATCAGCAGCTTGGCCGCATTGCGATCCGCGTCCGAAAGACGCTTCTTCAGCACATGAGCCAGCAGGTTACGAGCCTGTTCGAAGGGCCATGACTTGGCGTCGCGCGCGAGGGTTTCGAGGTTCTGAAGCATGGAGGCGGTTTGCCGCTTCCGGGTCCCTTGGTCAACGCATGCCGGGAACTGTATGGACTATGGTCGTCGCGCGAAACCTAGACGAGCAAGAGGGGTAAATCGTCGACAAATCTCTTTCGGCTTGTGCGCGGATATTCGACAGGCGCGAACGGCGCACAGGCTTGGGCGAACTGCGAGATCAGCGGATGGAGCGCTCGTCGCTCTTCGGTTGAGTAAACAAGCCGGGCACCGTTATCGGTCAAGGCGGACAGCATGGACTGAAGTGTCTCCTTCAGCAGTATCTGACTGATCGAGCCCGGTTGCCGCACGCACACGCCGAATATGCCCTGGATATGCGCATCCCAATGAGACGCGAGCCATCTGCTCGTCAGCGTAGCATCCAATCTCCCGGATTCAGCGAGACATGGCGGCGGAGTGAGCCCGGCCTCCACGAGGTTTGGAAATTCTCCGGATAGTTCGTCCAGAAAAGCCTGCTTCATCGCTTCGGCAGCTTTATCCAACCCATGTCTTGCAACGATGGCAGTGGCAACCTTGGTCCAGAGCGCCATGTCACGGTGGAAATAATCTCCGGCTTGAAGACCCGGGCACGCGATTGGGCCAAACGCAGAAGAATGAAGGGTGTCACCAGCCACGAAGTATGACGGCCTTGGCAAGATTCCACGGTCTATCGCCGCCGTCAGATCTCCGACCGAAATGCTGCACCGCTCCGCAAGCTCGGACCTTCCCACGAAATTCTCGGCCAGATAGTCGAACGTTTCAGACACTGGGTTTCCGCCACTGCGCCCACGAATCACTCGGGCTATTCCGCATAAGGCATAGCTTGGGTGGGTGAAACCTTGACCCCGGCTTGCTCGCATGGCCTTTGCCCCGACCTGCAAGAAGACGCCCTGATGAAGACCGCCGATTTCGATTTCGACCTGCCCGAGGATCGCATCGCCCTGCGTCCCGCCGATCCGCGCGATTCCGCCCGGCTGCTGGTGGTGCAGGATGACGCGCTGGACGACCGCATCATCCGCGATCTGCCCGACTTCCTGCGGCCCGGCGACGCCCTGGTGTTCAACGACACGCGCGTGATCCCGGCGCGGCTGTCCGGCGTGCGCGAACGGATCGGGGCCGAGGGCGAGATCCTGACCGTCGCGGTCGAGGCCACCCTGCACCACCGCGACGCGCCCGCAACCTGGTCCGCCTTCATGAAGCCAGGCAAGCGGATCAAGGCCGGGGATCGGGTCCATTTTCAAACCCTGTCCGCCACCGTGGCCGACAAATCCGACGACGGCCTGATCACGCTGCGGTTCGACCTGTCCGGCCCGGTGCTGGACGACGCCATCCGCGAGGTCGGCGTCATGCCCCTGCCCCCCTATATCGCCGCCAAACGGCCTGAGGACGACCGGGACCGGTCGGACTATCAGACCGTCTTTGCCGAGCATGACGGCTCCGTCGCCGCGCCGACCGCGGGACTGCACTTCACCCCTGCCCTGCTCGACGCCATCCGCGCCAAGGGCGTCTCGACCCACGCCGTGACCCTGCACGTCGGTGCCGGTACCTTTCTGCCCGTCAAGGCCGACGACCTGGCCGACCATAAGATGCACAGCGAGTGGGGCGAGGTGTTCGCCGACACGGCCGCCGCCCTGAATGCCGTCCATGCCAAGGGTGGCCGCATAGTCTGCGTCGGCACCACCTCCCTGCGCCTGCTGGAATCGGCCACGACCGAAACGGGCGTGATCCAGCCGTTCCATGGCGACACGGCCATCTTCATCACCCCCGGCTACCGGTTCCGCGCGGTCGATGTGCTGATGACCAACTTCCACCTGCCGAAGTCGACGCTGTTCATGCTGGTCAGCGCCTTTGCAGGCACGGAGACGATGAAGGCGGCCTATGCCCATGCGGTCGCCACGGGCTATCGCTTCTATTCCTACGGCGACGGATCGCTGCTGTTCCGCAGCCGGACGTGACGCGACGGTCCAAACGCGCTAACGCCTCCGGTCCATGCTGGACCTGCCCACGCCCCTGACCACTTCGCTGGAGACTGTCGCCTCCGCCACCCCCGCCCTGCGCGATCCCTGGTGGGTCTTCGGGGGTACGGCCATGGCCCTGGCAGGACTGGAGGGGCTGCATGTGCCCGACATCGACATACTGACCAGTCCGCGCGACGCCCGCATTCTGCTGGAGACGCTTGGCGGCGAAGCGGTGCCCGATCTCGGAGAAGGCGTGTTCCGCTCGCGCGTCTTCGGCCGCATCCTGACCACGCCCGTGCCGCTCGAAATCATGGCGGACATGGACATCCGCGACGGCGGCGACTGGGTGCCCGTCCAGTTCCACACCCGCCTGCCCGTCACTGTCGGCGATGTGACGGTCTACATTCCGACCGTCGAGGAACAGATCGCCATGGCCCGCCTGTTCGGACGCCCCAAGGACCTGCAGCGCGCCGAGGCGCTGGAAAGACTGATCAGCTAGATGCCCTTCCCATTCGAGATTGCCGCCACCGAGGGCCGCGCCCGCACCGGCGTGCTGAAGACCGCGCGCGGCGATATCCGCACCCCCGCATTCATGCCCGTGGGCACCGCCGCCACGGTCAAGGCCATGACGGTGGATCAGGTCAAGCAGACCGGTGCCGACATCCTGCTGGGCAACACCTATCACTTGATGCTGCGCCCCGGGCCGGAACGGATGGAGCGACTGGGCGGGCTTCATAAATTTATGGGCTGGGACAAGCCGATCCTGACCGACAGCGGCGGCTTTCAGGTCATGTCTCTGGCCGGCATTTCCAAGGTCAAGGAGGAGGCCGTGACCTTCTCCAGCCACATCGACGGCTCCAAACACGTCCTGACGCCGGAACGCTCCATCGAGATCCAGGCCGACCGCATCGGAGCCGACATCTCCATGCAACTGGACCAGTGCGTCGCCTATCCCGCTGAGAAGGACGCGGCCCGCACGGCCATGGAGCTGTCGATCCGCTGGGGTGCACGATCCAAGGCCCGCTTCGGCACCCGTGAGACGCAAGGCCTGTTCGGCATCCAGCAGGGCTCCACCTTCGAGGACCTGCGTCGCCAATCGTCGGATCAGCTTCAGGAGATCGGCTTCGACGGCTATGCCATCGGTGGGCTTGCCGTGGGCGAAGGACATCAGGCGATGTGCGAGGTGCTGGACTATGCGCCCGAGATGCTGCCTGCCGACCGACCGCGCTATCTGATGGGCGTGGGCAAGCCGATCGATCTGGTCGAGGCCGTGTATCGCGGCGTGGACATGTTCGACTGCGTCCTTCCCACACGCGCCGGTCGCCACGGCCAGGCGTGGACGTGGGATGGCCCGCTGAACCTCAAGAACGCCCGCTTTGCAGAGGATCAGTACCCGCTGGACCCCGACATCCCCTGCCCGGCCTCCAGCCAGTATTCAAAGGCCTATCTGCACCACCTGATCCGGGCGGACGAGATTCTGGGCAAGGTCCTGCTCAGTTGGCACAATATCGCCTTCTATCAGGCCCTGACCGCGGCGATGCGCGAGGCCATCCTGCACGGCCGGTTCGAGGCGTTCCGCCGCGACTTCCACGCCCGGCACACTTCGAACTGACCTCCGGAGCCTGGGCATGCGCATCGAGAAGTCAGGCTTCCACGCCTACAACACCTATCTGGAAGAGCCGCCGCGCGACGAAGGCAACGAAACCGCCCTGCATCGCCACGTCATCATCATCGGCGGCGACAAATATTCCTTCTTCGCCCACTGGTCCGGCAAGTTCGCGCACAAGGGCGAGCGGATTTCCTTCGACTGGGACTGGGACCGGACCGGCGAGTTCAGAAACATCGACAAGGCGTCATTCGAGGCCTTCGCCAAGGACGGCACGGTCCAGATCAGAGGCGATCGAAGCGACAGGCGTCGCGGCGCGCGGTAAATCCCTGCGGGCAAAAAGGTGATGGTACGTCCTCTCGGGCTCGAACCGAGGACCCTCTGATTAAAAGTCAGATGCTCTAACCAACTGAGCTAAGGACGCACATCGTCGCCGAGCGCGCTTGCGTCACCGGCGACGCGCCTTCTGGTGCATCGGTCGCGCCGGGTCAAGGGCTGGCTCGACGTTCCGGAGGCGGACGGCTACTCAAAGCGCATGAAACCTCTGTCCGGCCTACGTATCATCGAGTTCGACGGCTTGGGGCCCGTGACCTTTGCAGGCATGGTCCTGGCCGACATGGGGGCCGAGGTCCTGCGCCTGAGCCGCAGCGCGGCGGCGGGCATGCCGGTCTTTGCCGAAGTGGGCGGCGAGGTGCTGCATCGCGGACGCAGCGCTGTCGAGGTCAATCTGAAGAACCCGGCCGACCACGCCAGTGTGCTGGAGCTCATTGGAACGGCCGATGCCCTGATCGAAGGGTTCCGCCCCGGCGTAATGGAGCGCTTGGGGCTCGGCCCGGATGTCTGCGCCGCCCACAACCCCCGGCTCGTCTTCGGGCGCGTCACCGGCTGGGGCCAGACCGGGCCGATGGCCGATCAGGTCGGGCACGACATCAACTACATCGCCCTTTCCGGAGCCCTGCATGCGCTGGGCGAGCCGGATCGCCCGCCCCGCGCGCCCCTGAACCTTCTCGGGGATTATGGCGGCGGGGCGATGATGCTGGTCACAGGTGTGCTGGCCGGGATGCTGGAGGCGCAGCGCACAGGGCGCGGGCGCGTCATCGACGCCGCCATGACCGACGGTTCAGCTCTGCTGATGAGCCTGTTCTCGGCATTCTCGGCAAGGGGTCTGTGGAATGAGGCGCGCGGTGCCAACCTGCTCGACGGCGGGGCACCTTTCTATCGCTGCTATGCCTGCCGGGACGGAGGTCATGTCGCCGTGGGTGCGCTGGAACCCCGCTTCTACGCCGCTCTGATCGCGGGCCTGGGTCTGACGGCCGAGGAAGCCCCACAGTTCGACATGGCGAACTGGCTGGACCTGCACGCACGGCTCGAAACCCTGTTCGCCACCCGCGATCGCGACGACTGGGCCGCACATTTTGCGGGCACGGAGGCCTGCGTCACGCCTGTCCTGTCAATGTCCGAGGCAGCGCAAGATCCGCACAACGTGGCGCGAGGCACCTATGTCGGCATTCCGGTCCAGCCCGCACCCGCCCCCCGGTTCGATGGTGTCGCGCCCGCTCTCGGGCAACATCGTCCAACCTTGTCGCTGGACGAGGCGGTTCGCGCCTGGTCTTGATTTCAGGCCGCCTCGACGATCTCGACCGCTTGCGGCTGACGACAAGCCTCGGCCAGGGTCACAGCCAGCAGTGCCGGATTGATCGGCTTGGTCAAGAAGGCCTGAACACCGATGGCATCCCAAGCCGCGCGGTGGGTGTCCATGGCGTTGGCGGTCAGGGCAATGACCGGCGTGTCCCGGTTCACGCCACCCATGCGGATGCGGCTACTGGCCTCCAGCCCGTCCATGACCGGCATCTGCATGTCCATCAGAATGACGTCGAACGGTTCTTGCGACGCCCGCTCGACCGCTTGGGCACCGTCCTCTACCAGCGTCAGGCGACAACCGTACGGCTCCAGCAGCAGGGCCAGGATGCGGCGGTTCACCGGATGGTCGTCGGCAGCGAGGATCGAACGGTTGGCCAGAACGGACAGATCGACCGCGACCGGCACCACATCGTCCTGCTGGCTCGCCACGATCATCATGGGCAGTTGAAGCTTAAAGGTCGAACCCTCGCCCTCGACGCTGGCCACGGTCAACGACCCGCCCATGACCTCGGCCAGCTTGCGGCTGATCGACAGGCCCAAGCCTGTGCCGCCATAGCGCCGCGTTGTGCCTGCATCCGCCTGTTCGAAGCTGTTGAACACATGCTCCAGACGATCCGCCGGTATGCCGCAACCGCTGTCGATGACGGCCACCGACAGCAGACCATCGGCCCAGTCCACCTTGACCAGAATTTCTCCGTCGCGCGTGAACTTTACCGCATTCGACATCAGGTTGAACAGTATCTGCTGGAACCGCAGCGGGTCGGTCCGCACCGCTTGCGGTACCTCCGGCGAGATCTGCCACGCCAGCTCGATGTTATTGGCCTCAGCGCGTGGCTCCCAGAGCCGCCCCAGCGCCGTCAGCCGGTCGCGCACGACCATGTCAGCGGTTTCCAGCTCCATCTTGCCAGCTTCGATCTTGGAGACATCCAGCACATCATTCAGCAGGCCCATCAGGACGTCACCGGCATCGATCAGCATGTCGACGTGCTCGGTCTGGCGCATGTCCAGCTTGGTACTCTTCAGTAGATTGGCCGCCGAAATCACAGCGTTCATGGGCGTGCGGATTTCATGGCTGACCACGGCCAGGAAGTCGGACTTGGCGGCATTGGCGACCTCGGCCTTGCCCCGCGCCTCCAAGGCGGCGTCGCGCGCCTCCTGCATTTCCCGCGTCGTACTGGAACTCTGCTTCACGGCAACGACGAGATGGCTCATGTAAAGCAGACCACCGATCGGCACGAGCAGGTCCTGCCAGCGACCGCTCTGGATCGCCTGGAACAGCGGAAGACCCAGGAAATACATGGCGTGAGGCACTACGGCCGAAATCAGGATGGGCCGCGCGTGGTGCATGTGCAGGCTGACGTGCAGCAGACCACCCGCACACTGGATCATGGCGAAGATCCGCCCGGTCTCTCCGCCGTAGAACCACATATAGCCGGTCAATCCAGCATAGACGGTCACGCTCAGAACCGTGGTGGCGCAGGACAGGACCAAATAACCCTTATCCGGCATCCAATCGGGGCGATGCCGGAAACGGCTGAAGACCTTCCAGTCGAGCGCCTGCGTCAGCAGCATCGCCGCAAACCAGACGATAGGCCATATCGTCGGTGTGACGACCCAGGCGGTCAGGCCGATGAAGGCAGCCAGAGCGATCCGGGTCTTCAGCTCCCGATATCGCACCTGTGCGACCTTGGCATAGGCGGTGGTCTTCATGAATCCCCTCCGAGCGAACACTGTCGCACCAAAGGTGAAAGGATTGGTTTCCGTCAGTGGTGACCAAGGCGATAATCACGGCTATGGAACCTGAGGCAGATCAGCACGTTCGCTGGATGAGCCGTGGGGAGACGACACTCGTGAAACGCCTGTGCCTGACATTTGCGCTGGTTTGCGTTGGAGCCCTCGCGGCTTGCGACGATCCTGACACCTATGACGAACAGCCTGCGGTCGTTGCTGAGGACGTCGTGGGAGCGCCAGCCGCCGAAGAGGTCGCGGCACCGGTCGTCGAACCCGCTGCCCTGCCCTCCGCGCCGCCGGTTGACACCCTGCCGCCCGAGAAACGCTCTTCGGAAGAATCCGTCCAGCCTGAGAGCGAGACGCTCTTCTACTGACCCGCGCCCTATCGACGCCACGAAGCGGCATGATAGGGACCCGCCCGCTCCTCCGCCCAGCCCCGAGTTTCCGTTTGACGAGCCGCCACGCCCTGTTTCTGATCAGCACGGCGGGCTTCATGGCACTGGCGACGGCGGTTCAGGCCGAACCCCGCGCTCAGATCCGGGGTGAACTCGACAACGAGTTGCGGACGCAACTGGAGAGAGCTGTCGGCGATGTGGACGATCCACCCTCCAACCGTTTCGAGGCCCGACGCCGTGCCCGCGCGGCGATCGAATCCGCTGAGGCTCTGCTGCGGTCCGAAGGCTATTATCAGCCGACCCTGGTCGATCAGGTCGAGGGTGAAGAATCGCCTGTCGCTATCGTCGAGGTGACGCCCGGACCGCGCTTCCTGCTGGCCGACTACGGATTGAACTGGACCCTGCCGCCGCCTGATCAGAAGACCGATCTGGCTGTGCGCGAAGAGGTCGATCTGACGACCGGTGATCCTGGGCGCGCCGTAGACGTGCTGGCCGCAGAGGGTCGCATCATCGCGGGCCTGACCCGTCGAGGCTATGCTGATGCCGAGGCCCAGCGGCGTCGCGTCGTGGTCAATCACGCGGACTATACGGTCACCCCCAACTACAACATCGACAGCGGACCTCTGGTCCGACTGGACGGCATTCGCCTGCAGACGCGCGGGCCGACCAATCCAGACTGGGTCGCGGGCCTGGCTCCTTGGGCCGAGGGCGATGTCTACGATCCGGAACAGGTCGCCGAGCTGGAACGTCGGCTGACCGAGACCGGCGTGTATGACAGTGTCGGCGTTGCCTTGTCGCCTGCGGATCAGACACTTCCAGACGGCAATCGCCCGATCATCGTGACCTTGCGGGATCGCCCGGCGCGCATTCTCGAAGCGGCGATCACACTCTCGACGGCCGAGGCGATCGTAACGGCTGGCAGAACCGGCACAGCGCCCTCCAACACCGGCGGCTCGGCGATCGAGGGAACCTGGACCTGGTACAATCGCTTCGGTCGCGCCGACACCCTGATCTGGCAAGCCCGTCTGGCCGAGATCGACAGCCGGATTGGGGGCGTTCTGAGCTTGCCGCACTGGCGCAGACCCAGCCAGACGCTGCGTCTTGAAACGGCGGCTGTGTACGAGAATACAGAGGCCTACCGCCGGACCGCCCTCGTCCTCGCCGCCGATATTCGCCAGCGCGTCGGCAAGACCTCATTCTACAGCTATGGCGTGGGGTTGGATGCCGGTCAGTATGATGAGAACCGCTTTGATCCGATCACCCAGGCCCCGGTCCGCCTGACCCGCGACCTTGTGATCCTGACGGGGCGCGGGAACTTCTACTGGGACCGCTCGAACGATGCGCTGGACCCCACTAGCGGCTGGAGATTAAGTGCCTCGGCTCAGCCCACGGCCGTGGCGGGCGAAGACACGGTGCTGTTCCTTCGGACCGAGGCCGAGGTCACGGGATACCTGCCTCTTCAAGAGGCCAAAACCGTGCTGGCGGGTCGGGTCAAACTGGGCTCGATCGTCGGCGGCGAAGAGCTGACCGTTCCTGCCGACCGACTGTTCTATTCCGGCGGCGGCGGCTCTGTACGCGGCTATGAATACCAGAGTGTGGGTCCTCGCCTGCCCGATAACACGCCGCGCGGGGGGCTGAGCCTGTTCGAGACCTCGCTCGAAGTCCGCCGCAAGGTTTTCGGCAGCTTCCAGGGCGTCGCCTTCGTCGATGCCGGCGCTGTGGGTTTCGATGAGACCCCAGACTTCGGCAACCTGCGCTATGCGGCCGGTGTCGGCGTTCGCTATCTGCTGCCCTTCGGCCCGATCCGCGCTGACATTGCCGTTCCTCTGGACAAGCGCGAAGGCGACCCTGCCTTCCAGATCTATATCAGCCTGGGCCAGGCATTTTGACCGACACGCCGCCCCCCACAGACGTGGCTGAGGAAAAGCCCGAGACGCCCGCCGTCAAGGAAAAGCGCAAACGCACGCGCCTTCAAGCCCTGGCCTTCTTCGGTGGCATCGCGGTCGCCATTCTGGTTGGCTTGCTAATCGTCGGTCTGGTCGGCGGGCGGATGTATCTGCTGTCGGGGCCCGGGCGGGAGCTGGTGACCAGCTTCGTCGAAGGCAAACGCATCGGCAACTATGGTGAAATCCGCGTCGAAGGTGTCGAAGGCGACCTGTTCGACGACTTCACCATTCAGCGGGTCACGGTCACGGATGCCCAGGGCGTCTGGCTGGAGGCGCGCAAAGTCCGCGTCGACTGGAGCTTCTGGCCCCTGGTCGCCCGCCGGTTCCATGCCACCAAGATCGAGGCGGAGGTCGTTCGCCTGATCCGCCGCCCCGAGGTCGAGGCCTCGACCAATCCTCCGGGACAGCAGCCGATATCGGTCGACATCGACCGGTTCGCCGCCAACATCGAGTTGCTGGAGGGCTTCAGCCAGGAATATGGCCGCTGGAAACTGGACGGGGCGGTCGAACTGCCGCGCGTCGGCGACAAGACCGCGACGCTGAACGCCATCAGCAACACCCGCCCGGGCGACTTCCTGCGCCTGAACGGCACGTTGGGTGACGAACTGGCCGACATCCGCCTGAACGTCCAGGCCAATGAGTCCCAAGGCGGACCGCTGGCCGGGGCGCTCGGCTATTCGCCGGATCAGCCGTTCAATGCGGTGGGCATCGTGAACGGCCAGGTCGTCAATGTGGTCGTGCGCACAGGCACCTTCACGCCCCTGACCATCCGCGGGACCTATGGCAAGGACCAGACACGGATCGCCGGCTACGCTGACTTCTCGGGCTCCGACCTGTTGAAGCCCTTCGTGGACCGGATCGGCCAGACGGCGCGGTTCGGCCTCGTCGTGCGTCCCGACCACGACAATGACGGCCTGCAAGGCGTGGGCTGGAGCCTGGTGTCAGAGAACCTGAACTCCACTGCATCCGGCATGATGCGCAAGGCGGACCGCAGTACGCCGGATGGCATTCAGCTGGAGATCTCGACCCCGTCCCTCACCCGACTGGCCGGCACGCCGCTGGCGGGTCCTGCCGCCTATTCCGCACTCTTCAAGGGCGATGGCGCGGCCTGGACGCTGGATGGCTCCGTCGATCTGCTGAACGCCAACCTGTCCAGCTACCAGGCCCAACGCATTTCCGGGCCTCTGAACCTGAGTTCCAGGGCCGGTCGCTTCGATCTGAAGGGCGACATCCGCGCGACCGGCGGCTCCACGGCGGGGATCGTTGGCGGCCTGCTGGGCACCCGCCCTCGCGTCCAGTTCGACGCCGCGCGCCTGCCCGACGGTGCGGTCCTGCTGCAACGAGTGCAGGCCGATGGTCAGGGTCTGAAGGTCACGGGCTCCGGCTCCCGCAGCCTGCTGGGCGGGCTCAGCTTCCGAGGCAATGCGACCATCACCGACGCCTCGCTGGTTCAGCCCGGCGCGCGTGGATCGTTTGGTGGTCCAGTCACGGCCTCCATGCGCCAGACCGGAGCCCCCTGGAGCCTGACGTTCGACGGGCGCGGGCGCGGCCTGTTCACGGGCCAGGAAGAGCTGGACCGTCTGCTGGGTCGCACACCGCGCCTGCAACTGACCGGGGGCCTCGACGGCGGACGAATCTCCATTCAACGCGCGGCCCTGACGGGGGCCCAGGCCAATGCCAATGCGCGCGGCATCATCGAGGGCAATGGCCAGCTGCGGCTCGCCCTCGACTGGAACGCCCGTGGCCCGTTCGGCGTGGGCCCGGTGGCCATCGACGGTGCCATGACCGGTGACGGGGCCCTGACCGGCACCCTGGCCGAGGCGCGCGCGGACTTGAAGGCGCAGTTCGACCGCATCGCCGCCGGACCCCTGGACCTGACCCAGGCCAATCTGGCCCTGACGTTCCGCAAAGGGGCTGATGCCTCAGACGGCAGTATCGCGATCGCGGCCCAGTCCAACTATGGCCCCGCCCGCGCCAGCGGCAACTTCTACCTGGGTGGGCCCCAGATCCGGTTGACCAATGTCGATCTGGATGCGGGTGGCGTGACGGCACAGGGCTCAATCTCCCTGTCCAACAACCTGCCCTCCAGCGCCGACCTGGCCTTTACCGCCCGTCCCGGGGCCTTCCTGGCGTCCGGCACGGCTGAGGGTCGCGTCCGCCTGACCGAAGGGGCCGGCAACGACACCGCCATCGTCGATGTCACGGGGGCCAATGTCCGGCTCGCAGGCCAGTCCTGGGTCGTGCGCCGCATCGACCTGAACGGACGCGGCACCCTCGATCGCCTGCCCTTCACCATCGTGGCCGATGTCGGCGGCGGCACGCCGGCCGCCTTCAACGGCACCGGCGTCTATTCCCGTCAGGGTAACGCCCAGACCATCGTGCTGAACGGCTCGGGCAGCGCGCGCGAGATCGACTTCAGCACCCGTAACCCCGCCGTCTTCGCCCTGTCCGGCGACGGCCAGGTGGCGCGCGTCGATCTGAACGTCGGTGGCGGCGTCCTGACCGGCGAGATGCGCCGCGACTCCCGCGCCGCCGTCATCGAGGCCAATCTGACCAGTGTGGAACTGGGGTCCCTCTCGCCCGACCTGCGTGGCCGGGTCACCGGTCGACTATCCCTGCGCGGCGCAGGCGACGACCTGTCCGGCTCGGCCAATGTCGCGCTGGAGAATATCCGCAGCATCGACGCCCCGCGCGGCCTCGCCGTCGATGGCACGGTCAACGCCACGCTCGTCAACAACACCCTGCGTATCCAGGCCGATGCCCGCGACAACGGAGCGGTCTCCGCCACTGCCGACGTCACCCTGCCGGTCGAAGCGTCGGCTGCGCCCTTGCGTCTGGCCATCGCCCGCACCCGCCCGATGAGCGGCACGGTTGCGATCCAGGGTCAGGTCCAACCCATCTGGGACCTGTTCCTGGGCGGCGAACGCTCCTTGTCCGGCCAGATCGATGCCAACGCCACACTGGCCGGCACACTCAATGCGCCGCGCATCAACGGGCGTCTGGACGTCCAACAGGGGTCGTTCCGCGACAACGGCACCGGCCTGCGCCTCGCCGGCCTGACCCTGGCCAGCCGCTTCGATGACACCACCGCCCTGGTCGAGACCTTCACGGCCAATGACGGCTCCGGCGGCACGGTCTCGGGCAGCGGCCGAATTGGCCTGCGCCAGGGCTCAGGCTCCAGCTTCGAACTGGCCCTGACCCGTTTCCGCATCATCGACAACGACATCGCCGAGGCCCGCGCCTCCGGCCCCTTGACGGTCGTTCGTGCGGCCGATGGCAATATCCAACTGACGGGTCAGATCGACATCGACGAAGCACGGATCGAGGCCAATCCGCCCGGCTCCAACGGCATCGTTCGCATGGATGTGGTCGAGATCAACAAGCCCGGCGGCAATGCCGAGGAGATCGACACGGCGGCGCGTTCAACCGGTCCCCAGATCGGTCTCGACATCACCATCCGCTCGCCCGGCGGTGATGTGAACGTGGTCGGTCGTGGCCTGAACGTGGAAATGAACGTGAACGCGCGCGTACGTGGCACCATCGCCGAGCCGCAGCTGAGCGGCACGGCCCGCGTGGTGCGCGGCGACTACGACTTTGCCGGCAAGCGATTCATCTTCGACCAGCGCGGCACGGTCAGCCTGTCGACCAATCCCGAGCAGATCAGGCTGAACCTGACGGCGACGCGCGAGGATCCGGCGATCACCGCCACCGTTCGCGTGACCGGCACGGCGGCGCGGCCCGAAATCTCCCTGACGTCCAACCCTGCCCTGCCCGAGGATGAGATCCTGTCCCAGGTGCTGTTCGGGCGCTCGGCCTCCCAGCTCTCAGGCTTCGAGGCGGCACAGCTGGCCGCAGGCGTGGCCTCGCTGGCGGGGGGCGGCGGCTTTGATGTGATTGGAAACCTGCGCGAATTGGCTGGTCTGGACCGGCTGTCGTTCGGCGGCGAGGCGTCCGGCCTGACCATCGCGGGCGGCCGCTATCTGACCGACGACCTGTATCTGGAAGTCATCGGGGGCGGCGACAATGGCGCGGCCGTAAATCTGGAGTGGCAAGTGCGCCGCAATCTTTCGGTCAGCACCAAGTTCGGCGGCGAAGGGGCCAGCCTGTCGATCCGCTGGCGCCGCCAGACCCGACAGCCTGGCACCGGTCCCGAGGACCGGCGCCAGAACCGTCAGGAACGATAGATCAGATCAATAGTTGGGCATCTCGGCGCGCCGGATTTTGCTGAGCGCGCCGGCACCGCGAATACCTGCAATGTGGGTGATTGCGGCAATCAACATCGTTACAAGTACGAAGAGGGTCAGCCAGAGAGGCTGCGCTGCGCCAAGGGCTGGTACTGCGAGTGCCAGGATCGCTCCGCCCAATCCCCAAATGACAAGGACCAAGAACAGAATCGGCAGGACCACGTTCGGCTTCTTCCATTGCACAAATGCCAGGACGAGCTGCAGCAGGACAAAGAATCCAGCCGTATATAAACCGATCTGGCTCTGCTGAGCCATCGCCGAAGCATCCTGGGTCTGGCCCGTGAGTTGCTCGATCATCTCCGCAGCCTTGGCCGAGGCCTCGGGCGTTGAGGTGTACCATCCCTCGACCGCTGTTTTTACCGCTCCAACTACCATACCCACGGCGCTGACCTTTGCCGCCGCCAGCGCTGCCGCTTCGGTCGTTAGTGGAGCCGTCGGGTTCATTGAAGAAATCAGACTCATTCTTGCCTCCCAAATAATGAGGCCCCGACCCTAGCCCGGCTTTGATGACAGGTGAAAGCGCCCTTTGCAGCTCAGCTTTTGCCCAGCTTGCGCAGCTCGGCCAGTCGCCCAGCGCCCCGGATGGCCGTCGCATGCAGAAGCGCTGCCACCGTCATGGTCACCAGCGTCATCAGGACCAATCCCACGGGCTGCGTGACAGTCCCCTGCCCGTTCAAGATGCCGAGCAAGGCCAAGCCACCCGTGCCCAACGCCCAGACAACAAGCATCAGGAACACCAGGGGCAGAAGCGTCGTGGGTTTGCGCCAGTGCACGACCGCCAGCACCAGCTGCAGTACGATTGCGATCACGGCACCGGTCAGGCCGATATCGGTCGCCGCCTGCATCTGTTCCGCGGTCTCTGTCTGCCGGGTCATCTGATCGACGGCTATCCGCGTCGCCTCCGCACCCGCATTGGCAGCATACCAGGCCAGGACCGCATCGCGGACGGCCCCTATGACCATGCCGATGGAACTGACGCGTGCAGCGGCCAGTGCCTGCGGCTCGCTTGTCAGTGCCGCTGTCGGATGGATGGCCTTGATCCAGTCTGTCATGTGTCGTGCTCCCCTGATGCTCAGCTTAGCCCGTGCCGGTGAAGAGAGAAACCGTGGCCAGCCTTCACCTTTCGACATCGCGCGTCTAGGGTCCGCCGCATGCGGATTCTGCCGACAGATCAGGACGTGCTCGACCATGTCGCGGCGCGAGGCCAGGCCATCGTGCAGCGGGCCATCGACTGGTCCAACATGAACTCGGGCAGCCGCAACACCGCCGGGCTGGAGGCCGTCCTCGCGCGGCTGGAGGCAGAGGCTCTGGCGCTGGACGCGAACTGCGAACGTGTCGTGACCACCCTCTCGACCAGCATCGGCGACGACGGCACCGTGCGTCAGGATACTCATGCCGACGCCCTGCAGATCACCCAGCGGCCTGACGCCCCCATCCAGGTCGTTCTGACCGGCCACTACGACACCGTCTTTCCGGCCGAGAGCGCATTCCAGACCGTGAAGACCCGCCCCGATGGAGCCCTGAACGGCCCAGGCATCGCCGATATGAAGGGTGGCATCTCCGTCATGCTGGCCGCGCTTGAGGCGTTCGAGACCCATCCCGACAAGGCTAATGTTGGCTGGACCGTGCTGCTGAGCCCGGACGAAGAGATCGGCTCACCCGCCTCTGCCCCCCTGCTGGCCGAGCTGGGTGCGCGCGGGCATGTCGGCATGACCTATGAGCCGGCGCTGGCCGACGGCACACTGGCCGGGGCGCGCAAGGGCAGCGGCAACTACCACCTGATCGTCACGGGCAAGGCCGCCCATGCCGGTCGCGCCTTCCACGAAGGCGCCAATGCCGTCGCCGGGGCCGCCATCATCGCCGCCCGCCTGCACGCCCTGAACGGCCAGCGCGAGGGCGTCACCGTCAATGTCGCCAAGATCAGCGGTGGCGGCGCGCTGAACGTCGTGGCCGACAATGCCGTCGTCCGCTTCAACGTGCGCGTGCCGGACGCCCAGGCCTCAGCCTGGATATCCGAGACGGTCCAGCAGATCGCGACCCAGGCGCCCTTCCCCGGCCTGACCCTGGACCTGCACGGCGGCATGACCCGTGCGCCCAAGCCAATGGACGCCAGCCAGACGGCCCTGTTCGAGGCCGTGCGCGACACGGGCTCGCTGTTGGGTCAGACCATCGCCTGGAAGCCGTCAGGAGGGGTCTGCGAGGGCAACAACCTGCATGCCGCGGGCCTGCCCAACATCGACACCCTGGGTGTCCTGGGCGGCGACATCCATTCGGATCAGGAGTTCGCCTGGCCCGCCAGCTTCGTCGAACGTGCCCAGCTGTCGGCCCTGATCCTGTGCAAGATCGCCTCGGGCGAAATCGATGCCCTGAAACTGAAATCCCTGCGTCTGGAGACGATGGTTTGACCAACGCTGCCTTTCTCGTTCCTCCCCCATCGGGGGAGGGGGACCGCGAAGCGGTGGAGGGGGCTCACCCCAAGCACCGGCGCGGGCGGCTGGCCCCCTCCACCATGCTGCGCATGGTCCCCCTCCCCCGATGGGGGAGGAACTAGATGCTCGTCGTTCGCCCCGCCGGGCCTGCCGATCTCGATTTCCTGCTGGAACTGGCCATCCTGTCCGGTCCTGGCTTCACCAGCCTGCCCGAGGATCCCGACCAGCTGATCGAGCGTCTGGACCTCAGCCGCGACAGCTTTGCGGGCCGGATCGATGTCCAGCAGCGCTGGTACACCCTGATGCTGGAGGAATCCGACACCGGCGACGTCGACGGCATCGGCTCGGTCAAGGCGGCGGTCGGTCTGAACCGCCCCTTCTTCAGCTTTCGCGTCGTCAACAACGCCCAGTCATCCCCATCGCTGGGCATCAAGCTGGAACAGAAGACCCTGGTCTTGGTCAATGAGTGCACGGGCTGGACCGAGGTCGGCTCGCTGTTCCTGAAGGCCGACCGGCGCAAGGGCGGCGCAGGCCGCCTGCTGAGTCAGTCGCGCTACATGCTGATCGGGGCCGAGCCGGAGCTGTTCAGCGAGAATGTCCTGGCAGAGCTGCGCGGCGTCTTTACACCCGACGGGGCCTGTCCCTTCTGGGACCATGTCGCCCACAAATTCTTCCCCATGGAGTTCGATGAGGCCGATCGAATGACCGGCTCGACCGACAAGCAGTTCATCCTGGACCTGGCTCCCCGCCACCCAATCTATATCGAGCTGCTGCCGGAACCCGCCCGGGCCGTGATCGGCAAGGTGCATCCGCAGGGCGTGCCCGCCATGGCCTTGCTGGAGAGCGAGGGGTTCCGTCCCAATGGACTGGTCGACATATTCGACGCGGGGCCCACCGTGGCCTGCGGTCGCGACAATATCCGTACAGTTCGAGACGCCCGGCGACTGACCGTGGAGATCGCCGAAGAGGTCGAGGCCGAGCTGCCTGCTCTGATCTCGACCGACAGCGTCGCGGGCTTCCGCGCCGTGCGTCAGCGCGCCCATATTCTGGGCGAGACCGCCACCCTGAACCGCGAAACGGCGGAGGCACTGAAAATCAGGACAGGCGAAATCGTCAGGGTCAAGGTCTGACCCACTGAGGCAGGATCGTCCGGATGCGTCTTGCCCCATGAGAACCCTGCCATCCCTCTGGCTGCTGAAGAACCGACCATGACCCGACTGACATCCATCGATCCCGCCACGGGCGACACGGTCTGGGAAGGCCCCGTCGCCTCCGCGTCCGAGGTTCAGGCCGCGACCGATCGCGCCCGCGCCGCCTTCCCCGGCTGGGCCGACCGTCCGCGTCAGGACCGGATCGACGCCGTCAAACGCTATCAGGCCGCGCTGAAGGAGCGCGCGCCCCAGATCGCTGAGGCCATCAGCCGCGAGACCGGCAAGGCCCTGTGGGAAACCCAGACCGAGTTGACGGCCATGCAGGGCAAGGTCGATATCTCCATCCGTGCCTATGACGAGCGCACGGGCGCGCGCACTGCCGACACGGCCTTCGGTCACGCCACACTGCGCCATCGCCCGCACGGCGTGGCGGCGGTGCTCGGTCCGTTCAACTTCCCCGGCCACCTGCCCAACGGCCATATCGTCCCGGCCCTGCTGGCCGGCGACACAGTGGTGTTCAAGCCGTCCGAGGAAACGCCCCTGACCGGCCAGCTGATGGCCGAGGCATTCGAGGCCGCCGACCTGCCGAGCGGCGTGGTCAATGTCGTCCAGGGTGGGCGCGACACGGGTGCCGCCCTGCTGGACAGCGGCATCGACGCCCTGATGTTCACCGGCTCGGGCGCAGCGGGTGCTCACTTCCGCCGCAAATTCGCGGACGATCCGCACGTCATCCTGGCGCTGGAGCTGGGCGGCAACAATCCGCTGGTCGTCTGGGACGCCGCGGATGCCCAGGCCGTCGCGGGCATCGTCGTCCAGTCCGCCTTCATCACCACCGGCCAGCGCTGCTCCTGCGCGCGACGCCTGATCGTGCCGCACGGGCCGCAGGGCGACGCCATCATCGAGGCCGTCGCGGCTCTCAGCGACCGCCTGCTGTTCGCGCCTTGGAACAGCAAACCCGAGCCCTACGCCGGCCCGCTGATCTCCGAAAAGGCCGCCGCCGCCGCCCTTGCCGCCTTGCAGGAACGCATCGATGCGGGGGCCAAGGTCATTCGTGCCTCCGGACCTGTCGGCAATCTGCCCGGTGCCTTCGTCAAACCGGCGATCATCGACGTGACCGGGGTCGATGTGCCCGACGAGGAGATGTTTGCCCCCTTCCTGTCAGTCACCCGCGTCGCCAGCTTCGACGAAGCGATGCAACAGGCCAACGCCACCCGCTACGGCCTGTCCGCCGGTCTGGTCAGTGACGACCCGGCGCACTGGCAGACCTTCATCCGCCGCATTCGGGCGGGCGTCGTCAACTTCAACCGCCCGACCACCGGGGCCGCTGGCGACATGCCCTTCGGCGGCTTGGGAGCCAGCGGTAACCACCGCCCCAGCGCCTACTATGCCGCCGACTACTGTGCCTATCCCGTCGCCAGTTTCGAGGCGAATGCCGTGAAGAACATCGAAGGCGAGATCAAGGGGTTGCAATCATGACCGACAAACCACTTGGATCCGAACTGACGGAACGAGGAGGTCCTGACTGGAGTGGCCTCGCTTTCGTGCTCTTGGCGACGGTTTTGCTTACGCCGCTTGGGATCTGGTTCGAGTTCGGTTGGCCGCTCAGCAACGCACCCTTTGGCGGAATAGTTGGAATTTGGTGCTGGGTTTTCGGGCTTTCAACGACAGCATTCGTTGTGGCTACATTTCGCAAAAGTCTCTGGATCAACGCCCTCGTGGTGGGGATAGCGGCCACCGTCCTCGTTGCCGTGGTTTGGTTCGCCGCATCTTTTACGGCGCATCAGTTTGGGTGGGCTGCGCCTCACGTTCCAATGCTGACCGGTGAACAATGAGCCCTGCCGTCGAAGCCAATGCCGACGGCCTGATCGGCCCGACCCATTCCTATGCGGGCCTGTCGCCGGGGAATCTGGCTTCCAGCCTTAACAGAGGCGAGGCGTCCAATCCGCGTGCCGCTGTCCTGCAAGGCCTCGACAAGATGAAGCGGCTGGCGGACCTGGGCCTGCCTCAATACGTCCTGCCGCCGCACGAGCGGCCCAATATCGGTTTCCTGCGCAGCCTGGGCTTCACCGGCTCCGACGCCCGCGTGCTGGAACAGGCGTGGAACGACGCGCCCAGTTTCGCCGCCGCCGCCTGTTCAGCCAGTCCCATGTGGGCCGCCAATGCCGCGACGGTGACGCCGAGCGCCGACAGCGCCGATGGCCGCGTCCACTTCACCCCCGCTAACTTGGTCACCAACCTGCACCGCTCGCTGGAGCATCGGCAGACGACGCGCGCCCTGGATGCCCTCTTTCCCGATCAGGACCGGTTCGCCGTCCACGACGCCCTGCCCTCCGTCGCCCATCTGGCCGACGAGGGGGCCGCCAACCACGTCCGCCTGTGCGCCGACCACGGTCAGGCTGGCGTCAACCTGCTGGTCTGGGGGCGAGAGGCCTATGAACCCTGGTCCGGCCCCTACCCCGCCCGTCAGACACGCGAGGCGTCCGAAGCCATCGCCCGCCGCCACGGGGCATCCAGCCCCGTCCTGGCCCGTCAATCCCGAGCCGCAATTGCGGGCGGGACCTTCCACAACGACGTCGTCTGCGTCGGTGCCCTCGACACCCTCTTCCACCATGACCTGGCCTTCGAGGACACGGCGGGCACCCACGCCGCCATCCGCGCAGCGGCCGTCGGCTTCGACCCCATCTTCGTCGAGGTGTCGTCCGCCGACCTGCCGCTGGCCGACGCCATTTCCAGTTATCTGTTCAACTCCATGCTGGTGTCGCTGCCGGGCGAGGATCGCCTGACCCTGATCTGCCCCACTGAAACGCGCGACAATGCCCGCAGCCATGCGGTGGCCCAGGGCCTGACCTCGTCCAACGGACCCATCGGCCGTGTCGAATATGTCGACGTCCGCCAGTCGATGCGCAACGGCGGCGGCCCCGCCTGCCTGCGGCTGCGTGTCGTGGTGACGGAGGCGGAGCAGGCCGCGACCAACCCTGCCATGCGCATGACCGACACCCTGCATGCGCGGCTCAGCCAGTGGGGCAGTGCCCACTACCGCGACACCCTGACCCCCGCCGACCTGACCGACCCCGCACTGCTGGACGAGAGCCGCCGGGCGCTGGACGAACTGACCGGCATTCTGGATCTGGGCAGCGACTTCTATCCGTTCCAGCGGACCTGAGCGCTTGGCCATAGGCTCCATCGTCGTCTAGCGTGACGGCAACGGAGGGCCACAGATGCTGCGCAAACTGACGATCCTGTGCGGCTGTACCAGCCTGTTGATCCTGGCCGTAGTCATCTTTGCCGCCCCCTTCGGCTATCCGGGCTACGATCCCCTCAGCCAGTATGTCAGCGAAATGGGGGCCACCGGCACGGCGACAGGGGCTTGGGTCAGCACGGCCTTCATCGTGTCCGGCCTGCTGCTCGCGGCATTCTGGCTGTTGTGCGCCGCCGTCTTCCCGCGCAGCCCACTGGCCGTCATCGGCTTCATCCTCTGCGCTCTGAACGGAGCCGGGCTGTTCTTCGGCGGCGTCTTCCCCTGCGATTTCGAATGCGCGGTCGAGGAAGCCAGCGCCTCGGGCATGCTGCACGAACTGCTCGGCGGCCTGGGCTATCTGCTGGGTGTCGCCGGTGTCTTCGTGCTGGCGATCGCGTCCCGGGGCTGGCCCGGTGGGCCCAGGCTATTCCCGCTGGGTCTGGTCTGCGGCACGGCCGCCGCCCTCATGATCCCCATCATCGGTCCGGAGTTTCCCTGGCACGGCGCGGCCCAGCGCGTGCTGGAAGCGGCCTTCGCGACATGGACCATCGCCGTCATGTTCGCCCTGTCGCGCTTGGCCAAACCCCCGGCGTGACCGCAAAAACGGCTTGCCAAATCATATAAGGATATCCTTATATGATTATATGACCTTGACCGCCGACCAGACCATTGAGGCCCTGCGCGCCGCAGGTGAGCCGACCCGCCTGCGGGTGCTGTCGCTGCTCGCGGGCGAAGAGTTGTCGGTCATGGAGCTGTCCGGCATTCTGGATCAGAGCCAGCCGCGCGTGTCGCGCCACCTCAAACTCATGACGGACGCCGGCCTGATTGAGCGCTTCCCGGACGGGGCGCGGGTCTTCTATCGCCTGTCGTCGGACACCCTCGCCCGCCGCCTGACCGACACCATCCTCGATCTTCTGGACGACGAAGCCGGGGCCGCCGACGACCGTCGTTTGGAAGACGTCCGCCGCGACCGCGAGGTTGCCGCCGGGGCCTATTTCGAGCGCGTGGCCCCGCAATGGGATCGCATCCGCTCCCTCTATGTCTGCGAAACCGCCGTCGAGGCCGCCATCCTGAAGGCGGCGGGCGACGGGCCGTTCGACCGCGTCGTCGACCTGGGCACCGGCTCGGGCCGGATGCTGACGCTGCTGGGCAAGCAGGCCCGGATGTCGGTCGGCCTGGATCTCAGCCACAACATGCTGAACATCGCCCGCGCCAATGTGACCAAGGCCGGGCTGGACAAGGTCGAACTACGCCACGGCGACATCTTCGCCACCCGCCTGCCCGCCCAGAACGCGGATCGCGTACTGGTCCATCAGGTGCTGCACTATCTGGCCGATCCCGCCGCAGCGGTGGCCGAGGCGGCACGGCTGGTCGCGCCGGGTGGCCGTCTGCTGATCGTAGACTTCGCCCCGCACCAGATCGAACAGCTGCGCGAAGAGCATCAGCACCGCCGCCTGGGCTTTGCCGATGAGGAGATGCGTCGCTGGCTGGCCGAGGCGGGGCTCACCCCCGCCGCCCCGATTATCCTGCCGCCCGACACCGACGGCCTGACCGTCTGCATCTGGACCGCCGAGCGCCAGGCTGCCGTCGAAACGAGGGCCGCATGACCGCCGCTTCCCTCAACCTGGCCGAGGCCCGCGCCCTGCTGCTGTCGCCGCTGGGGCCGGTTGCCCGCGCCGGTCAGGACCGATCGCGCCCTCGTGTTTCGTTCGAATTCTTCCCGCCCAAGTCCGACGAGGCCGAAGCTACCCTGTGGAAGGCGGTCACCCGCCTGGCCCCGCTGAAACCAGACTTCGTCTCGGTCACCTATGGCGCGGGCGGCTCGACCCGCGAGCGCACCCATCGCACGGTCCAGCGCATCCTGGCCGAAACCGAGCTGACCCCCGCCGCCCACCTGACCTGCGTCGAGGCCAGCCGCGTCGAGGTCGATGCCGTGATCGACGGCTATAAGGCCTCGGGCGTTCGCCATATCGTGGCCCTGCGTGGCGATCCGCCGGGCACCGAGGGCATCGGCGGGGCCTATATTCCGCATACGGACGGTTATGCCAATGCGACCGAACTGACCGCCGCTCTCGCGGCCAGGGGCGGGTTCGACATCACCGTCGGCTGCTATCCCGAAGGCCATCCCGAGAGCGGGTCGATCGACCACGACATCGCCGTACTGAAGGCCAAGGTCGATGCGGGTGCCACCCGCGCCATTAGCCAGTTCTTCTTCGACATCGACGCCTTCCTGCGTTTCCGCGATCGGGTACGGGCGGCGGGCGTCACCATTCCGATCATCCCCGGCATCATGCCCGTGACCAACTTTAACGGCCTGAAGCGGATGAGCGCGGCCTGTGGCGCCGCCGTGCCCGACTGGCTGGCCGCCCATTTCGACGGCTTGGACGACGACCCGGAGACCCGCAAGCTGATCGCGGCCTCTGTCGCGGCCGAGACCTGCGCGCGGCTGCAGGAAGAGGGCTTCTCCGACTTCCACTTTTACACCCTGAACCGGGCCGACCTGGTCTATGCCATCTGCCGGGTCCTGGGCGTCAAGGAACAGGCGGTGACGGTATGACCCGTGCCACCCGCATCGCCGCCCTTCACGCCGCCGCCCGCGAGCGCATCCTCGTACTCGACGGCAGCTGGGGCGTGATGATCCAGCGGCGCGACCTGTCGGAAGCCGACTTTCGCGGCGACCGCTTCGTCGGCCACACCGGCCAGATGAAGGGGAACAACGACATCCTGTGCCTCACCCGCCCGGACGTCATCACCGACCTGCACGACCAGTATTTCGCCGCCGGAGCCGACATCTCGGAGACCAACACCTTCTCCGGCACCACCATCGCGCAGGAGGACTATGCGCTGGATGCCGACGCCGTCCGCGACATCAATCTGGAGGGGGCCAGGCTGGCCCGCGCCACCGCCGACCGCTGGACGGAGCGTGAACCGCACAAGCCCCGCTTCGCCGCCGGGGCCATCGGCCCACTGAACAAGATGCTGTCGATGTCGTCCGAAGTGAACGACCCCGGCGCTCGCAGCGTGACCTTCGACCAAGTCTATGACGCTTACCGCCATCAGGTCCGCGCCCTGAACGAGGGCGGCGTGCACCTGTATCTGATCGAAACCATCACCGACACGCTGAACGCCAAGGCCTGCATCAAGGCCATCAAGGACCTTGAGGACGAGGGGCTGGAGCCCCTGCCCATCTGGATTTCGGGCACCATCACCGACCGCTCGGGCCGGACCCTGTCGGGCCAGACGGCGGAGGCCTTCTGGAACAGCGTGCGCCACGCCAAGCCCTTCGCCGTCGGCTTCAACTGTGCGCTGGGGGCCCATCTGATGCGGCCCTTCATCGCCGAGCTTTCGCGCGTGGCCGACACCCTGGTCGCCGCCTATCCCAACGCCGGCCTGCCCAACGCCATGGGCCAGTACGACGAACAACCGCACGAAACCGCCCACTTCATCGAGGAATGGGCGCGCTCCGGCCTGGTCAACATCGTCGGCGGCTGCTGCGGCACGACGCCGGACCACATCCGACATGTAGCCGAGGAAGTGGCCGGAGCCTCGCCCCGGGCCATCCCCGAGCGGCCAGTTGCATTGCGGCTGTCGGGGCTCGAACCCTTTGAAATGGTGGCATGATGCGCCCTGTATTTCACCTCTCCTTTCCCGTCACCGACCTCGACGCCACGCTTGCCTTTTACGTCGATCAGCTCGACGCGGAAGTCGGCCGACGGCACCCCGATGCGGTGGACATCGCCCTCTTTGGTGCGCAGTTGACGCTGCAACACGCACCCGAAGACGTCCTGACTCCTCACCCCCGCACCCGCCATTTCGGCGCGACAGTCTCCTGGACAGAGTGGGAAGCGATAGCCTCCCGGCTGCGATCCTTCGTCGAGCCGCCCACGGTCTCCTACGCAGGAGAACCGAAGGAACAGGCCAAGCTCATGGTCGCCGACCCGAGCGGCACGCTGATCGAGATCAAGACCTATCGAAACCCCACTCATGTGCTCGGTCGCATCGCGGAGCCGGACTGAGTGCGCCCCACCTTCATCAATGTCGGCGAGCGGACCAACGTCACCGGCTCGGCCAAGTTTAAGAAGCTGATCGTCGAGGGCGACTATTCCGCCGCCCTAACCGTAGCCCGCCAGCAGGTGGAGGCGGGCGCCCAGATCATCGACATTAATATGGACGAAGGCCTGCTGGACTCGCAGCAGGCCATGGTCACCTTCCTGAACCTGATCGCGGCCGAGCCGGACATCGCCCGCGTGCCGGTGATGATCGACTCTTCCAAATGGGAGGTCATCGAGGCGGGCCTGAAGTGCGTCCAGGGCAAGCCGATCGTCAACTCCATCTCCATGAAGGCGGGCGAGGCGGAGTTCCGCGAGCAGGCGGTCAAATGCCTGCGCTATGGGGCCGCCGTCGTGGTCATGGCCTTCGACGAGGTGGGTCAGGCCGACACCGCCGCGCGCAAGATCGAGATCTGCACCCGCGCCTATCGCATCCTGGTGGACGAGGTCGGCTTCCCGCCCGAGGACATCATCTTCGATCCCAACATCTTCGCCGTGGCGACGGGGATCGAGGAGCACGACAACTACGCCGTCGACTTCATCGAGGCGACGAAGGTGATCAAGGCCACCCTGCCCTACGCCCGGGTCTCGGGCGGGGTATCCAACGTCTCGTTCAGCTTCCGCGGCAATGAGCCGGTGCGCCGGGCGATCCACAGCGTCTTCCTGTACCACGCCATCCAGGCGGGCATGGACATGGGCATCGTCAACGCCGGCGACCTGCCCGTCTATGACGACATCGATCCGACGCTGAGGGAAGCCGTCGAGGACGTGATCCTGAACCGGCCGCAGCGGACCAATGTGTCCAACACCGAGCGGCTGGTCGACCTCGCCCCCAACTACAAGGGCGACAAGGGGGTGGCGCGGGTCGTCGACCTGAAGTGGCGCGACCAGCCGGTCGGCAAGCGGATCGAGCACGCCCTCGTCAACGGCATCACCGAGTTCATCGAGGCCGACACCGAGGAGGCCCGGCTGTCGTTCGACCGGCCTCTGCACGTCATCGAAGGCCCTCTGATGGACGGGATGAACGTCGTCGGCGACCTGTTCGGCGCGGGCAAGATGTTCCTGCCGCAGGTGGTGAAGTCCGCCCGGGTGATGAAGCAGGCGGTGGCCTGGCTCGAGCCCTTCATGGAGGCGGAGAAGGCCGGAAAGCCGCGAGAGCAGGCGGGGCGCATCCTGATGGCGACCGTCAAGGGCGACGTCCACGACATCGGCAAGAACATCGTCGGCGTCGTGCTGCAATGTAACAACTACGAGGTCATCGACCTGGGCGTCATGGTCCCGGCCGACCGCATCCTGGACGAGGCCAAGGCGCACAACGTCGACATCATCGGCCTGTCGGGCCTGATCACGCCGTCGCTGGACGAAATGGTGTTCGTGGCGCGGGAGATGGAGCGGCGCGGCTTCGACATTCCCCTGTTGATCGGCGGGGCGACGACAAGCCGGACGCATACGGCGGTGAAGATCGAGCCAGCTTATCATCGGGGGTCGACCACCTATGTCGTGGACGCCAGCCGGGCTGTGGGCGTGGTCTCGGGCCTTCTGTCGAAGACCGACCGGGCGAAGAACGAGGCCCTGACGCGCGACGAATACATCCGCATCCGCGAGCAATATGCGCGTGGTCAGGAGGTCAAGGCGCGGGCTTCCCTGCCCGCCGCGCGTCAGAACCGGTTCCAGTCTGATCCGGCGACGCCCCTGCCCTGCGCGCCGTCGTTCCTGGGTGTGCGCGCCTTCGACAGCTGGGACCTCGGTGATCTGGCCGATCACATCGACTGGACGCCCTTTTTCGCCAGTTGGGAGCTGATCGGTCGCTACCCCCTGATCCTGGACGACGAGATCGTGGGCGAGGCCGCGCGCGACCTGTTCAAGGACGCGCAAGGAATGCTGAAGCGGATCGTTGACGAGAAATGGTTCACCGCGCGCGGGGTGGTCGGCTTCTGGCCCGCCAACGCCGTCGGCGACGACATCGCCGTCTATGCCGATGAGACGCGCACCGACGAGATCGCCCGCTTCCACACCCTGCGCCAGCAGATCAGGAAGTCGAACGGCAAGCCCAATCTGGCCCTGTCGGACTTCGTCGCCGAAGCGGGCCGCGACTATATCGGTGCCTTCGCCGTCACCGCCGGCCATGGCGAGCTGGAAATCGCCAAGAGGTTCAAGGACGCAGGCGACGACTATTCCGCCATCATGGCGACGGCCCTGGCCGACCGTCTGGCCGAGGCCTTCGCCGAGCGCCTGCACAAGGAGGTCCGCACACAGCTATGGGGCCATGCTGCGGGTGAGCAGACCTCGATCGACGACCTTATCGCCGAGCAGTACCAGGGCATCCGCCCCGCCCCCGGCTATCCGGCCCAGCCCGATCACACGGAAAAGGCGACCCTGTTCCGGCTGCTACAGGCCGAAGACAATGCGGGCATGGCCCTGACCGAGAGCTTTGCCATGACCCCGCCAGCCTCGGTCAGCGGGCTGTATTTCGGCCATCCCGCCAGCCACTATTTCGGCGTCGGAAAGATCGACCACGATCAGGTCCAGGACTACACCCGACGCAAGGGCTGGGACCTGGCGACGGGCGAACGCTGGCTGGCCCCGATCCTCAACTACGAACCGGGTGCCACCAGCCGGAACGCAGCGGCGTAGGAAAATCGGTTAACCTCTAGGTTGTACTGCGGTGTTCGAGGAGATGCTGCATGGACCTTCCGGACTGGCTTGTTCGAATTGCCATTAAAGTCGGTGTGGGCGTTGGCCTGGTTGGGCTGATCATCGTACTCGGCTGGATATCAACAAGGTTGCGCCCGCCCAGGCCCAAGAACTGCGTGCGGATGGGTGCATTCATTGTGGGCACCGGCCTTTTCGCTGCTGCCGTGGGCATACTGTTGACTTATGTGTTGGTAAATCACCAGCGCATGGTTGGCCCGGGCCAGTTCGGGCCATTTCTCGGCGTTTGGGCGTTGTTTGTCTTTGGCTCGATATGGCTGCTGTTAGAAACACGCCAGATGGTGTTTCATGACGACTTCGGCATTCGCTGGCGAACGCATTTCTCGAACTGGAAAACCGCCCGGTGGGACGAGATCGTCGACAGCCGCTATGTTGGCTGGAAACAAGCTATCGTTCTTGAACTCGCAAACGGATCCCGAATTGAAATCTCGGAATACAGCGATGGCCTGGACAGCTTTACCGACGCCGCCTATCGCGCCGGCATTCTGAAAGAGTCTTCGCCGCTTGAACTGTAGCGATGAGGCAGCGCCCGCAGTGTGTTGCCACAGGGATGAACGCGTTGCCTACTCCAGCCCTACCTCTGCCGGGGTCACCGGCGGTGTCGTGATGTTCTCGCGGATGCGACGCGCCGCATGCTCGCACCGACCCGGAAGACCGAAGAACAGGCCGAACGCCTGACTGCGAACCGCCTCCGACTGACCCGCCAATGGCGTCCACTTGCCCGTGGCTTCGACCGCCGCTGCGCGCGCGGCCGCGCGCGATGCCGGCGTCTGACGGGGCTCCGCAGCATCCAGCGCCGAGCGGAAATCGGCGGCCTCCAGACGACCCAGACGGATGATGTCCTGATCAAGAGGGTCCCGGTCGGTCAAGGTCTCGCCCAGCGCCACATGGCCGTTCACCAGCGCCTCGCACCACGCCACCAGTGGATAGTCCCCTTGCGGAGCCCCACGCGGTAAATCGTTGCCATAGGCCACGGCCTCGCGGAACCGCAGGGACTCCGTCGTTTCGCCGCCTGCGGGTGCCGCCGTGGCCACCGGCCCATCACTGGAAACATCGGTCCGTGGCGCGGTGGCGACGGGGCCGTCCTGCGTCGCAGGCGGGGTCTGGGTCAGAAGCAGGGCGGCAAGAACGCTGGCGATCATGGAGTCGGGCACTTGATTGGCGACCACGCAGGCCGGGATGGTGTGATAACGCCTGAAGCGTGCCGATGGTTTTTCTGCGGCATACCACGGGCAAAGAAAAAGGCGGCGGAGCCGAAGCCCCGCCGCCCAATCTCACGCACGTTCGTCGGGCTCTAGTACTTCAGGCGAGCACCGAAGAAGAAGTAGCGACCGTTCACGTCGAAGGTGTTCGGGTCGGTGTTGCCGTCGCTGGCATTGTCATAGACGGGCGGCTCTTCGTCGAGCAGGTTACGAATACCGGCAAACAGCTCCATGTTTTCAGTGGCCTGATAGGTGCCGCTGATGTCGTGATACCAGTAGCCATCGGTGCCGGTGTAGCCCGACGGGTCACCGAAGTCAGGAATGTTACCCTGGTTGTCCATCTCGTCGTAGATCGTGCCGGTGTAGGCCAGGCGCACCGGACCGATGTCATAGCCCAGCGAAACGTTGGCCTTCCACTCCGGCAACGTGGCGTTGATGTTGTAGAAGCCGGCCGTTCCCTTGTACTCGATGCCGTCCAGCAGATAGCTGTCCAGATAGGTGACGTTGACGGCGATATCGAGCGTGTCGCCCCACATGCCGCCAGCCCACGGCACATTCCAGCCGTAACGGGTCGAGAAGTCGACGCCGCTGGTTTCAAGAACCGACACATTGCCCAGCGGCGCGCGCGCCTTCAGGTTACCCGCTGCATCGCGGAAGATCAGAGGCAGACCGATGCCGGCATCATTACAAGCCGCGACTGAGGAGACGGGCGCACCGGTCGTACCGGAAGCTGCCTCGCCTGCCGCGAAGCATTGACCGACGATGCCCGTGGCACCACCGAAGATGGTGCCGATGTAATCCTCGACCTCGATCTTGTAGTAATCCAGCGAGAAGGTCAGGCCATCGGCAAACGTCGGCTGCCACACTGCACCGATGGTGATCGTGTCAGACTTTTCTTCGGACAGGTTGGGGTTGCCGAAGAAGAAGGTTTCCGTCTGCGTGTTCTGGGCGATAAAGCCAGTCGCAACCGGATCGAAGCCGAGTTGTGCCGTACAGAAGTTGCGAACGCCTGGGGTCAGGGTACGAGCGGCACCCGTAGCGGGGTTGACGGTCGTGCAGGGGTCCAGAACGGCCGGGAAGCCCTGGTCGTTGGCCTGGAACAGCTCGAACACGTTCGGGGCACGGCTGGCGCGCTGATACAGGGCGCGCAGGCGCAGGCTTTCGACCGGCTCCCACGAACCGCCGAACTTGTAGGACCAGACGCCACCGACGGTGCTGTAGTCGGAGTAACGGGCGCCGACTTCCAGTTCCAGCGACTTGGCGAACGGTGCGTCGCTCAACAGCGGAATGGCCGCTTCGAAGTAGGCTTCGTTCGACGAGCTGCGGCCCGAAACCGCGCGCTCGGCGTTGAAGCCATAGATGTCGCCGGCATTCTTGGCGTCATCCGGCGTATAGGCCAGAACGTCTTCGCGATATTCGATACCAGCAGCAAAGCCCAGAGGCCCGGCAGGCAGTTCGATCAGAGTGCCCGTCAGGTTCAGCTGGACGTTGTTGCGCTCGAAGATGCTGCGATCCGTGAAGTTCAGACGCACGAAGGCAGCGGCGGCCGGCGTGATCGTGCCGCGACCGAACAGGTTGATCGGCACGCAGGTCGGGAACAGGGCCAGCGCCGAAGGGGCGCAGGTCGTGGCAGTGCCGCCACCGGCCAGAGCAGCGCTCAGGCGTGAACGCGAGACGTCATTCTGGATGGAGGTGGTCAGTTCGGTCCGACCATAGCTGTAATAGCCTTCCAGCTCCCAATCGCCACCCAGATCGGCACGCAGACCGGTATTGATCTGATAAACGTCGGTGTTGTTGCTCTGAACGCGGGCACCGACTTCCGACATGCGGCGGTCGAAGTTCAGGGGCAGCAGCGGGTTCGGACGCGAGTTGGCATAGGCCAGCAGGGCGGGCGAGTTCTGCACAAAGAAGTTGTCGACCGGGATCAAAATGCCGGTCGCCGGAGTCGGAGCAAGCTGCGAGGTATTGCGGCTGTCCGTATAGAAGACCTCGGCAAAAGCTTCGATCGTATCGGTCACATCATAGTGACCCATCAGGGCGATGTTGAAGCGCTCCGAAGGCGACTGCAGCAGGTTGACCGGGGCGAAGTCATAGCGATCGCTGGTCGGGCCCAGGCCGAAGTCGTTGTTGAACGGGCCGGGCACGCCGGGCGTACGGAACGAACGACGGCATGGGTTAGCCGTGGGGCATCCCGCGGCGGTGTAGGGGTTGGTGCCCAGATTGTTCAGACCACCGTACTCACCGGTGCCGGAACCGCCAGCGGCGCTGGACACAGACCACGGACGGTCTTCGTTCGGGAAGAAACCGTCACGATCCGAATAACCGACGAAGCCGGTCACGTTGCCGCGGTCGTCGGCAAAGTTCGAACCGAACGTCAGCGAGGCATTGAACTGCTCGCCGTCACCGTAGCCGGTGATGCCGTACTGGGTGTCGAAGCCGAAGCCTTCGTAGTTACGCTTGAAGATGAAGTTGACCACGCCGGCCAGAGCGTCGGAGCCGTACACGGCCGAGGCACCACCGGTGACCACTTCCACACGCTCGATCAGCGAGGCGGGAATGCTGTTCAGGTCGACAGCGTTGCTCTTGTCGTAGGGAATGAAGCGGTGGCCGTTGACCAGCACCAGCGTACGGCTTGGCCCGATGCCGCGCAGGTCGACCGTGGCCGAACCGTTCGAGGGGTTGTTGGAGTTGGCGGACAGGCCGGCAACGACCTGTGGCAGTTGGTTCAGGATCTGCTCGACGTTGACGTCACCGCGCGCCTGGATCTGCTCGGTGGTGACGGTCGAGATCGGGCTGTTGGCCACATAATCCTGACGGATGATGCGCGAGCCGGTGACGACGACGTCATCGATCGAGGTCGGGCCGTCTGCATCCTGCGCCATGGCCGGCGCGGCGAATGCGAGCGCCGAGGCCCCTGCGATGATAGTCGTCGCCAGCAGGCGGCGGCGGTTTTGTTGAACCTTCAAGTGTAGTCTCCCCTCATGGTGCCCGGGAGCAGTGATGCTCGTGTTGCGGGACACCGCGGTTACGTAAATATTGACCTTGCGGCAGGCCGAAGCCTCGCAATCCTGTCGAGTTAGGCACCGACTCGCCCGTTACGCTAGAAAATTACTGCGCTGTAAGGCCAAGGTCGCTAAGGTGTCGCATTCTTGACACGTACCGGTACATGCCAAATCGCTGGCCCTGAGAACCGCGGCCTGCGACACTCGTGCTCCCCGAACGGCCTGACCACCGAGGAATTCATGGTTGCCAAAAACTTAAGCGCTGCCATTTGCTGCACCTTGCTGGCGATCGGCACAGGTGCCGCAGCTCAGGAGCAGTCAGCGGCCGTCATGCCGCCGGTTGTCGCCGATCTGGTGAGCTGTCGCGCGATCACCTCGACCAGCGATCGACTCGCCTGTTTCGATCGCTCGGCGCAGGGTCTTCAGACGGCCCTTTCCACCGGCGAGCTTCTGGTGGTCGATCGTACCCAGGCGACAGCGGCGCGGCGCCAGGCCTTCGGGTCGACCACGGCCCCCGCCGACATCCTGCAGCCACCCAGGCCCGAAGACCGGATCGACGCCATTGAAACCACTCTGGTCCGCGCCAGCCAGGCGGACGATAACCGCTGGACCTTCGTCCTGGCCGACGGCAGCACCTGGCGACAGACCGACACAGACCGCGTCCGCATCGTCAATCGTGAAGGTGAGGCCGTGCGGGTTCGGCGGGGTGCCCTGGGAAGCTATCTGCTGACCGTCGGCCGCAGCGGCGTAGTCCGCGTCAGGAGACAATAGTCATGTCTGAACTCAAGGCCTTATCAGCTCAGGTCAGCGTAGGCCCACAGCTTCAGCCTGCAGACATGAAGACGCTGGCCGCGCAGGGCTTTTCCGGGGTCATCAACAACCGTCCCGACGAAGAGGAACCAGAGCAGCCTTCATCGGCCGAAATGGAGACAGCGGCGACGGCGGCAGGGCTGACTTATCTGCATGCCCCTGTTCGTGGCATGCCGGATGATCACGCAATCGAGACCGTGGCGGAACGACTGAGGGCAGACGTCAGCAGCGGCGGGCGAACCGCCATGTTCTGTCGCTCCGGCATGCGCTCGGCCGCGATCTGGGCCATGGCACAGAGACTGGACGGGGCCGATCCCGACGATCTCCGGGCCGCCGCCGCCGTTGCAGGTTATGACCTCAGCCGTCTGCCGCTCTGATCAGCGAATGACGATACCGCGCGAGGCGTAGGGGACGGGCTCGGGTGTGCACGATGCGACCACCAGTTGGCTCGCCATGATACACAGCACCGCCAGGGTGATGACCTGGAGCCGTTTTGAGACAGTCAGGGCGATGGACAGGGCCAAAATCAGCGCTCCGCAGAGGGTTCACGAAACCCTAACGCAAGGCCGGTGCCGCCCGGCCCAGCCCGCCGGGACCGCTGCATGATCCCCTTCGTCCGCGACTTCGATTTCGCCTACGGCCGTTGTGACCGGGTCTCTCCGCTGATCAGGCGCGTTATTGCCAGCAATCCCGGCCCATTCACCTTCACCGGCACAGGCACCTATATCGTTGGTCGGGACCAGCCTGGCGCAGGCGTGGTCGTCATCGACCCCGGCCCGCTCGACGACGCGCATCTGGCGGCCTTGCTGGAAGCGGTTCGGAGCCAGACCGTCAGCCACATCCTGGTCACCCACACGCACCGCGACCACGCGCCTCTGGCCCGTCCGTTTGCCGCGGCGGTCGGTGCCCCGATCCTGGCCGCCCGCCCGCCGCTGCGAACGGTCCACGCATCCGCCACCCTGGATGAAGATGACGACGACGCCTTCTACCCCGACGTGGTGCTGACCGGCGGCGAGCGGCTGGAGGGGGATGGCTGGACGATCGAGGCACTGTTCACGCCCGGCCACGCCTCCAACCACATGGCCTTCGTGCTGGAGGACGAAAATGCCCTGTTCTGCGGCGACCACGTCATGGGCTGGTCGACAACCGTGATAGCCCCGCCCGATGGAGACATGGCCGACTACATGGCTAGTCTGGATGCGGTGATCGCGCGGCGGTTCAGCACGCTCTGGCCCACCCACGGTGCGCCGATCATTCATCCCGCGCCCTTCCTGTCGGCCTATCGCGAGCATCGGCTGGACCGCGAGGCCCAGGTCTTGGCGCAGGTTCAGGCGGGTCAGGCCCGCATCGCCGACATGGTGCCGATCCTCTACGCTTTTGTGGACTCACGCCTTTGGCCCGCCGCCAGCCTGTCGGTCTGGGCCCATCTGATTGCGCTCCAGAAGGCCGGACGGGTGCATGCCACGCCCTCCCCCGCCATCGATGCGGACTGGACGGCGGCCTGAGGCCTATTCCGCCGTCTGCAAGGCCTTGCTGATCTCACCCGCCAGACGACAGGCTTCGCTCCCGTGCGAACGTTCGTCCCGCGCGGCGACACGGACATCTGTGCGGCCCGGCCTTATCCGCACCACCGCATCATGGGTGAAGCCGAACCAGAAGCCGGTGCGATCCCCGTCCGCCCGGGCCACGAACGCACCCCGGGCCGTAAATCCTGCTGCCTGCAAGGCCTCATAGGCACGCTGTGGTGCGACCTGGCGCATCACCGGCTGGGCCGCGGGACAGGCCTCAGGCCCAATGGCCGATGCCGGACCGCCCGTGCCCCGCGCCGCTTGAACACTGTCAGCAAAGCCCGGTCTGTCGTCCGGATTGGTGCTGACATCCTCGGGCAGTCCCTCGGCCAGCCGCGCCTTCTGCAAGGCAAAGGCACCGACCGTTCCCACGGAGATGACCAGGCCGGCGACGACATAGAGCCCCATACGCTTCAGATCGCCTCGAGCCACGACCGCCGCAGCCACCGCCGCCACGACACCGACGAACGCCAGCCCCCAGGCGACCTTGAGCGCCAGCAGGTCATAACCCACCGACGCCCCCCAGAACCCCAGCGAGGTCCCGAAGGCGGCGATCAACACCAGGAACGGCGCGGCCAGGGTGACCAGCGTCAGGCCTTGAACCAGCCCCTCATGCCTTGGCCGTGTTCGAGCCATGCGCTCAGGCCGCCGCCGTCGGGATGCGATAGTCCTTCATCCGCTCGCGGATCAGCTTCTTGTCGACCTTGCCCGTCGCCCCCAGCGGGATGTCGTCCACGAAGACCACGTCATCGGGCATCCACCATTTGGCGATCTTGCCGACCAGGAAGTCCAGATGCTCCTGCTTGTCCTCGGTCTGGCCGGGCTTCAGCTTGATGATCAGCACCGGCCGCTCGTCCCATTTCGGGTGCGCCGCGCCGATCACGGCAGCCAGTTCGACCTTGGGATGGCCGACCGCGATGTTCTCGATCTCGATCGAACTGATCCACTCCCCGCCCGACTTGATCACATCCTTGGCGCGGTCGGTGATCTGCATGAAGCCATGCTCGTCGATGGTCGAGACGTCGCCGGTGTCAAAGAATCCCTCGGTGTCGAGAATCGGCGTGTCGTCGTTGAAATAGGCCCCGGCGATGGTCGGGCCCTTGATCATCAGCCGCCCGTAGGTGTGGCCATCGTGCGGCATCTCCTGACCGGCATAGTTCTTCAGCTTCAGCTCGACACCCAGTGGCGGCGTGCCCTGCTTGATCCGCCACTTCATCTGCTCGTCGTACGGCAGGGCGCGCAGCTCCGGGGTCATGTTGGACAGGGTGCCGATGGGCGAGGTCTCGGTCATGCCCCAGCCCTGCAGCACCTCGATGTCGAACTCCTCCTGGAAGGCGCGGATCAAGCTTTCGGGCACGGCCGAGCCGCCGATCAGCACGCGCTTGACCGTCGGGATCTTCAGCTTGTGCTCGCGCAGGTGGGCCAGCAGCCCCTGCCAGACCGTCGGTACGGCGGCGGAGAAGGTCACGCCCTCACTCTCGATCAGCTCATAGATGGCCGCGCCATCCATGCGCGCACCCGGCATGACCAGTTTGGACCCTGCACCCGGTGCCCCGAAGGCGATACCCCAGGCATTGGCGTGGAACATGGGCACGACCGGCAGGATCACCTCGCTGGGCGTCGCGCCCAGCACCGTGGTCTGCAGACCCAGCAGCGTATGGATGAAGTTCGACCGGTGCGAATACAGCACCCCCTTGGGGTTGCCGGTCGTGCCCGAGGTGTAGCACAGGCCGCAGGCCGTCTGTTCGTCGAAGTCGCCCCAGACCACGTCCTCGGACGCGCCCTCCAGCAGGTCCTCATAGCATTCCAGACCGGGCAGCTCGACCGCCGGCATATGCGCCCGGTCGGTCATGACCACGACCCGCTCGACCTTGGGACAGTGCGGCAGCACCGCCTGCAACAACGGCACGAACGTCAGATCGACGAAGATGACCCGGTCGCCGCCGTGGTTGATGATGTAGACGAGCTGCTCCGGGAACAGGCGCGGGTTCAGGGTATGGCACACCGCGCCGATCCCCATGATGCCGTACCAGGTCTCGATATGATTGCCGGTATTCCAGGCCAGGGTGCCGATGCGGTCGCCGACCTGCACGCCCCATCCCTGCAGGACGCTGGACACCCGCTTGGCTCGCGCATGAATGTCGGCATAGGTGGTGCGGACGATGGGCCCCTCGACGGACCGGGTCACGACCTCGCGTGCGCCATGCCAGTTCTTGGCGTGGTCCAGTATCTTGTCGACCGTCAGCGGCCAATCCTGCATCAATCCAAGCATCTGCGTCCCTCGCTCTGCGCCTACGACCTGAGGCACTTGGCGATACGGTAACCGAGGTGAGCGTCGATTAGCAACGTGACGCGGGGTCAGCTTATGGGCTTTTCGACGAGGCCATGCGTTATGATTGATCCGTTTGCAGGAGCGCGTCGATGATCATCAGGACCCACACCCTCGTTGCCGTCGCACTGGTCGCCCTGGCAGCGTGCGATCAGGCCAGTAAGGCCCCCGAACCCACCACCGGTACCCCCGCGCCAGCAGAGACACCCTCCGTCGAAGAACCACAGCGCTTGGCCACGCAAGGCAGCCTGACGATCGATGGCGAGGGCCTGCGCCATTTCTCGCCAGAGGGAGCCGCAACGCCTATCCCGTTCGGGACCGCTCAGGATGCGGTTCTCACCGCTGTGGCGACCAGTCTCGGTGGCAACGCCCCGGCGATCCGGACCAATGCCGAGTGCGGTGCCGGACCCACTCAGTTTGCGCGTTTCCGCAATGGTCTGCAGCTCGATTTCCAGGCTCAACGCTTTGTCGGCTGGACCCTGGACCAGCCTGGCCTGACCACAACTGATGGCGTCGGCGTCGGCTCCGCCAGATCGACGGTCGAGGGCAGCCGGACGGTTGAACTGGTGCCGAACTCCACCCTCGGCGTCGAGTTCTCATCCGGAGATCTGGGCGGCTTTTTCGATGGCAACGGAGCGGACGCGAAGGTCGTCAGCCTGTACGCCGGCCAAACCTGCTTCTTCCGTTAAAGGCGGTCCGGCGGTACAGCCACGCCATGACCATCCTCATCGCAATCACCGGCGGCTCCGGTTCCGGCAAGAGCACCTTGGCCGAGGCGCTTGTAGCCTCTCTGGCACCGGGCGCGGCCGTATTGATGCGCGAGGACAGCTACTATCGCGACGCCGCCAGCCTGCCCGGCTTCGACGCCGCCACCTTCGATTTCGACGACGTCACCGCCCGCGACCACGAGCTGATGATCCGCGACCTGCGTGCGCTCAAGTCCGGCCAGGACATCGTCGCCCCGGTCTATTCCTTCATCCACCACGGCCGCGAGCCCGGCGGGGAGCCCGTGCGGGCCGCCGAGGTCGTGATCGTCGAAGGCACCCATGTGCTGTGCACCCCGGACCTGGTCGATCTGTTCGACATCCGAGTCTTCGTCGACACCCCTGCCGACATCCGCTTCATCCGCCGCCTGCTGCGCGATCAGAGCGAGCGCGGTCGGACCGCTGATTCCGTCGTCGCCCAGTATCTGGCCACGGTCCGCCCCGGCCACGAACGTCTGACCGAGCCTTCGCGCGTTCGGGCCGACTTCATCATCGCCGATGCGACCGCCGCGGTACGTCTGGAAGACACCCAGGCCGTCGTACGCCTGGCCGCGCCGGTCCTGGCCCATCCCCTGCTGGCAGGCCTCAAGTCCGCCTAGGCCTCAGGGCCAGAGGCGCGTCTTCTTCCAACCGTGCCCGTCGCGGTCGAACCGCAGGCGGTCATGCAGGCGGAACGGCCGGTCCCGCCAGAACTCGACGCAGTCCGGGATCACCCGCCAGCCGGTCCAGTGCTCGGGCCGCGGCACATCCTGTCCGTCGAACCGCGCCGTCTCTTCGGCCACCGCCGCCTCAAGCGCCGCACGACTGTCTAGCGGTCGTGACTGGTCCGAGGCCCACGCTCCGATCCGGCTTTCACGCGCCCGGCTCGCGAAATAGGCGTCGGCCTCGGCAGCATTGACCGGCTCCAGCCGCCCGCGCACCCGCACCTGACGCCTCAGGCTCTTCCAGTGAAACAGCAGGGCCGCAGCGGGCGTCGCCGTGACCTGCCGGCCCTTGGCGCTCTCGCGATTGGAATAGAAGGTCAGGCCGCGATCATCGACGTCCTTCAGCAGCACCATTCGGCTGTCGGGCAGGCCGTCGCCGTCCACGGTCGACAGGCACATGGCGTTGGAATCGTTGATCTCGTGCGCCCGCGCCTGCGCCAGCCATGCGACGATCAGGCTGATCGGCTCATCCCGGTCAAAGATCGTCTCGTCGCCATTGGCGGCCAGCGCGGCGGCATAGTCCCGATCATACTCTTCGCGGGTCGGGCTGGGCGGGATCACGGGTGCGGTCATGGGTTCCAGATAGACCCTGACCGACGCTTTTGGGAGAGGCATGCTGTCACGGTTAACCGCGCGTTGACCCTGTTCTGCGCCCATTGGGGTCATGTCGTCGCGCGCCACATCCGAAATCGCCTCGATCGCAGAGGCCCACGCCCTGCTCGGCCTCGATGGCCCTGCCGACGGCGAGGCGCTGAAAGCCGCCTTCCGCCGCGCGATCAAGGCGGCCCGGCCCGACCTGATCGGCGGCAATGAAGACCATTTCCGGCGCGTGATCGCGGCCTGGGGTCTTATCCGCATGCAAGGCGCCGGACATCTCGCCCTGCCCGCGCCGAAGGCTCGCCCTGCTGGCCTAACCGTCGTCGCCATCTCGCCCAACCAGGCCCTGGAAGGTGGCGCGGTCGTTGTCCATCTCGGCAAACGCACCCTGCGCATCCGCGTCCCAGCCGGCCTTCGCACCGGGGACCACGTCCGCCTGACCGGGGCAGCCAGTGACGGCAACGACGTTTATCTGCCCGTCCTGATCCGCCCGACGGCCAGCCTGCGGATCATGGGCGACGACGTCTACATGCGCTGGCCCGTCTCTCAGCGCCTGCTGGACGACGGCGGCCGCATCGAGATCGAGACCCACGTCGGCCCGCGCTCGGCTTGGGTCGTGGCCGGAATGGCGGCCACCACGACGCAGCTTCGCCTCAAGGGCCTTGGCCTGCCGGGTCTCAGGCGGCGCCCTCAGGGGCATCTCTTCGTGACGCTGGAGCCTTGCGCCGACGCCCCCTCCTCCGCCGACGACCTGCTGGCCCGTTTCACGCGGGTCTGGACGCCGGACCGGCTGGCGGCTTAAGCGTCAGGGACCATGTCCCACAACACCTTCGGCCATCTGTTTCGCGTGACCACCTGGGGCGAGAGCCACGGGCCGGCCATCGGCTGCGTCATCGACGGCTGCCCGCCCCTGATCCCGCTGACCGAGGCCGACCTCCAACCCTGGCTGGACCGGCGCAAGCCCGGCGGCAGTCGCTTCGTCACCCAGCGCAGCGAGAGCGACACCGCCCGCATCCTGTCCGGCGTCTTCGACGACGGAAACGGACCCGTCACCACCGGCACCCCCATCGCCATCGAGATCCAGAACGAGGACGCTCGCTCAAAGGACTATGGCGAGATCGCCCGCGCCTATCGCCCCGGCCATGCCGACCTGACCTACCAGACCAAATACGGCGTGCGCGATCATCGGGGCGGCGGCCGCTCCTCGGCGCGCGAGACGGCCATGCGTGTGGCCGCCGGAGCCGTTGCGAGAAAGGTTCTTGGACCAGACATCCGCATCCGCGCGGGCGTGGTCCAGCTGGGGCCGCACAGGCTGACCGACGACCAGATCGACTTCGACGCCGTCTACGACAACCCCCTGTTCGCTGCCTCCGCCACCGTCGGGGCCGAGTGGGAGGCTTATCTGGACGGCGTGCGCAAGGCCGGCTCCTCCATCGGCGCCATCGTGGCGCTGGAGGTCACCGGCATCCCCGCCGGCTGGGGCAGTCCGCTCTATGGTAAGCTGGACGCCGAACTGGCCGCCGCTCTCATGTCGATCAACGCCGTCAAGGGCGTGGAGATCGGTGCCGGCTTCGCCTCCGCCGGGCTCTCGGGCGAGGAGAACGCCGACCAGATGCGCATCGGCGACGACGGCCAGCCGGTCTTCCTGTCCAACCATGCGGGCGGCGTCCTGGGCGGCATATCGACGGGCCAGCCCCTGACGGCCCGCGTCGCCTTCAAGCCCACCTCCTCCATCCTGACCCCGCGCCAGACCGTCACCCGCGACGGCACCGAGACCGACCTGCGCACCAAGGGCCGCCACGACCCCTGCGTCGCCCTGCGCGGTGTGCCGGTGGTCGAGGCGATGGCGGCCTGTGTGCTGGCCGACGCCGTGCTGCGGCACCGGGCGCAGGTGGCACAAACGCCTTAGATATCTGTCAGGTGAAGTAGCAGCGGCTCTTTGAGATCAGAATCAACTCAGGCTAGCCGCGCAAAAAACCGCTTGGAACATCCGCATGATTCAGATTGCCCTGCTCGCCTTGGCCTTGTCGGGCAGCTCCCTTCAGGACCCCCCGCCAGCGCCGCCACTACCGGCTCGCCTGCCCACGGGCCGGATCGCTCCACCACCTATCGAGCCGTGGGAATGGATCGAACCGCCCTTGCCCCTCTTTCCCCTTGAAGCTCTCATTAGGGACACAACGACAGGAACAGTCCGAACGACGTGCCGCACCGTCAGCGCAGAGGGCGTAGTGTCGAACTGCGAGATATTGAGCGAGCGGCCTGAAGGCGAGGGATTTGGCGCCGAGCAACTCATCGGAATGCCGTCAGGTCGATTGTCGCCCGCCGGGATTGCGCGGTTCCAACGCGAAGGCTCCGTCACCTTCACCACCTACTTCCGGTCCCCCGACGGAGGAGTGCGGGATCGCGATGGCCGTATCCCTGAAAATCTGCCTCCCCGTCGCCGTATGGGCTCAGCTTCATTTGTTTTCGATGGCCAAGCCAACTCATCCATGACGAGCTGGGATATTCCTCCAAACATCGCGATCCCGGAGCGAGCAATCAATCGCGATGTCCGCGACGGCTTTGCGGTTGTGGGGTGTAGTCGAGTCAGTGAGAACCGGGTTCTCAGCGGTTGCGTAGTTCTTCAGGAAAGTCACACTGGCGTTGGGCTCGGGCAAGCCGTTCTGAATGCCTTGCCCGCAGCGAGGACATCGGAAGAGACGGCAGCAGCCGTGCGGCAGGGCAGCAGAGCCATATTCCGCATCAGGTTCGGCCTGCGGTAGACGAGCAGAGAAAGACCCGGACATGCCAGTAACAGCCAACATCAGTGCAACCGACCCTTTTCGCCACTGACACTGTTACCTATATAGGCGTTTGCGAGGTTCATAACCCTCGGTTTCCCGGGAGCATCCCCATGATCGACGTCAGACCCTTCAACAGCCTGGGCGGAGCCAACCACGGTTGGCTAGACGCCAAACACCACTTTTCCTTCGCCAACTACTATGACCCCAACCGCATGAGCTGGGGCCGGTTGCGCGTGTGGAACGACGACACCATTGCCGCCAAGTCGGGCTTTCCGCCCCACCCCCACTCGGACATGGAAATCATCACCTATGTCCGCACCGGGGCCATCACCCATGAGGACTCCATGGGCAACCGGGGCCGCACTGGCGCAGGCGACGTCCAGGTCATGAGTGCGGGCACCGGCGTGCGCCATTCCGAGTTCAATCTCGAGAACGAGCCCACCACCCTGTTCCAGATCTGGATCGAGGCCGACAAGCGCGGCGCGACACCCAGCTGGGGTGCCAAGGTCTTCCCCAAGAGCGACCGCACCGGACAGTTTTCGGTGCTCGCCTCCGGCGACACGACCGACGACGCCCTGACGATCAATGCGGATGCCAAGGTGCTTGGGGCCACGCTGAATGCGGGTGAAAGCCTGACCTACAGCCTGGCCGAGGGCCGCCGCGCCTATCTGGTGCCCGCGGTCGGCGAGGTCGAAGTCAACGGCGTCGCCCTGAACGCCCGCGACGGGGCCGCCATCGCGGACGAGCCGACGATCACGATCACCGCCAAGGCGGATGCGGAACTGGTGATGGTGGATAGCCTTTAGCGGGCGCTAGATGCCATGCTGACATTTCATTACTCGGGCGATTCCGGGTCGGGGAAATCAGCATGAAGAACATTTGGAAGGCCGCATTGGTGGCAACTGTTCTGGCCGTTGGCGCGACGTCGCCAACGGCCTCGCAGGAACGACGCGAGCGGGCGAACCTGACGCGACCTACAGCCGGCCACACCTACTACAGCCGTGCGGGTGCGACTTTGGCAAGCCACAACGACGCTGTAAGAGCGTGTGCAGCGAGGGCCTCAGCTACACCTCAGGCGCAGGATGCGCCGCTGACGGGTGGCCTTGTGGGTGCGGGACTGGCCACGGCGCAGGACAACGCGCGGTTTCAGGCCAATGTCGAAAACTGCATGGTCATCCAGGGCTGGAATGTCGTGCGTTTGCCTGAGAATGTTGGCGAACAGCTTTTTCGGATGAAGCGGGACGAACTGACAGAGGTGCTAAGCCTCGTCGTGGGAAGAGCGACCCCTGAGCTCGGCGAAATCGTACGCGTATTCGATAATGAAGCGGCGCGCGGCGATACGATCTGGGGAGCAATGCCGGGTTACTACGGCGAGGACTCGCTGAGCCTGAAGGCGGTCGATCTGCGAAACCTGCCCGCACCTGTTCCTGCTTTGCCCCCCCTCCACCCTGACAGAGCGGTGGTTCAATCGCCCTCGGCTCCATTACCGGCCATCACTCCCGAGAACGTTGCCTCGATCCCTTCGGAGACGGCGCTTGTGATCATTCGCATTGTCGGCACCGGCCGCACGAACGGCGAGGGTTTGGGGATTGGACGCGCAGACTTCCGCAGCCTTCCGCCGCCGACACGGCGTGTTCAAACCGACCCGGTTGAAGGTTTCTATGCCGGCGTGAAATGGACCCTGTTCAAAGGGTCGAACCGGGAGCGGCGCGAAGCTTTGGTGGCCATGCCGGTCGTGCCCGGCGACTACCGGATCGAATCTCGCATGAATACAATGGAGTACTGTCTCGGCGCACCCGTCACCCGCGTGGCCGCCGGCGAGGTCGTGTTTCTTGGGACTTTCGATATAGCTGGCCAGGTGATGGGGCCTGATATGTCTCTGGAACCTGCAGCCACCTTTTTGGCGAACGATCCAGCCAGAGCGTCAAAACTGCGGGCGGCGGAATGGCGAAACGGCCATGTCGCACCTTGCGGCATGGTTTACTTCTACGCACTGGAGATTCCTGGCGCGCCCTTTGAGCCAGGATATGCCGGGGGCTCGACCGCCACCCGCAGCCCCGCTTCTACACCAAGCCGAGAGTAGACATCTGACACACCATCAAAGAACCCCGCCTGGATCGCTCCGGGCGGGGTTCTTTTCGATCAGTGCGTGGCGACCGCTGCGCCCGGGTCTTGCACCGGCTGCGGGGCTGGTAGAGGCTCGGCGACCTCGTCCCATTCCACCGGGGTCAGCGACCCGGTCAGGGCCCATTTCAGGGCCTCGTCAGCCGTCTTGATCGGGACGATCTCCAGCGCGCCCTTCACATTGTCGGGCACATCGGCGAGGTCCTTCTCGTTCTCCTCGGGGATCAGCACCGTCTTGATGCCGGACCGAAGCGCGGCCAGCAGCTTTTCCTTCAGGCCGCCAATGGCGGTAACCCGACCGCGCAGGGTGATCTCGCCGGTCATTGCGATATCCTTGCGGATCGGAATGCCGGTCAGGACCGACACCATGGCGACCGTCATGGCCACGCCCGCCGAGGGACCGTCCTTGGGCGTCGCGCCGTCGGGCACATGCACGTGGATATCGGTCTTCTCGAACACCGGCGGCTTGACGCCAAAGCTGAGCGCACGGGCCCGCGTATAGGACGCCGCGGCCGAGACACTCTCCTTCATCACTTCTTTCAGGTTGCCGGTGACGGTCATGCGACCGCGGCCCGGCATCTTGATCGCCTCGATGGTCAGGATGTCTCCGCCGAACTCGGTCCAGGCCAGACCCGTGACGATGCCGACCTGATCCTCCTCGTCCGTCTCGCCATAGCGGAACTTCTTGACGCCCGCATAGGTCGCCAGCTTCGCCGCATCGACCGTGATCGACAGCGTCTTTTCCTTGGACATCTCGCGCACGGCCTTGCGGGCCAGGCCACCCAGGGCCCGCTCCAGCGACCGCACCCCGGCTTCGCGGGTGTAGTAGCGGATCAGGTCGCGGATGGTCTCGTCCGGCACCACGAACTCGGCCGGCGTCAGGCCATTGTCCTTGGTCACCTTGGGCAGGACGTGCCGCTTGGCGATCTCGACCTTCTCGTCCTCGGTGTAGCCACTGACCCGGATGATCTCCATCCGGTCCATCAAGGGCTGAGGCATGTTCAGGCTGTTCGCCGTTGTCACGAACATGATGTTCGACAGGTCGTAGTCGACCTCCAGATAGTGGTCGCCGAACGCATTGTTCTGCGCCGGATCCAGCACCTCCAGCAGCGCCGACGAGGGATCGCCCCGCCAGTCCGCGCCCAGCTTGTCGATCTCGTCCAGCAGGATGAAGGCGTTAGTCGTCTTCACCTTCTTCATCGACTGGATGATCTTGCCGGGCATGGAGCCGATATAGGTCCGGCGGTGACCGCGGATCTCCGCCTCGTCACGCATACCGCCCAGCGACATACGGACGTATTCACGCCCCGTCGCCTTGGCGATCGACTTGGCCAGCGAGGTCTTGCCGACGCCGGGAGGGCCGACCAGGCACAGGATCGGTCCCTTCAGGCTGTTGGTGCGCGCCTGCACCGCCAGATATTCGATGATCCGTTCCTTGACCTTCTCCAGCCCGTAGTGATCCTCCTCGAGGATATCCTCGGCCTTGGCCAGGTCGATCGGCTTCTGCTTGGTCTTGCCCCACGGGATGGACAGCAGCCAGTCCAGATAGTTGCGCACCACCGTGGATTCGGCCGACATCGGGCTCATGTTGCGCAGCTTCTTGACCTCGGCCTCGGCCTTGGTGCGCGCTTCCTTGGACAGGCGCGTCTTGCGGATACGCTTCTCCAGCTCCATGACCTCGTCACGGCTGTCGTCGGTCTCGCCCAGCTCGCGCTGGATCGCCTTCATCTGCTCGTTGAGATAATATTCGCGCTGGGTCTTCTCCATCTGGCGCTTCACGCGCGAGCGGATCTTCTTCTCGACCTGCAGGACGGAAATCTCGCCCTCCATCAGGCCATAGACCTTCTCCAGCCTCTCGGGCACGGCGAAGGTTTCCAGCAGGCCCTGCTTGTCGGTGATCTTGACCGACAGATGAGCGGCCACACTGTCGGCCAGCTTGGACGGGTCGGTGATCTGGGGAATGGAACTCAGGGCCTCGGGCGGCACCTTCTTGTTCAGCTTCACATAGTTTTCGAACTGCTCGATCACCGCGCGCAGCAGGGCCTCGGACTGGGCCGGCTCGCCCGCATCCTCTTCGATCTCGACGGCCTCGGCCTCGAAATAGTCGGTGCGGTCGGTGAAGCGGGTCAGACGCGCCCGGCTCTTGCCCTCGACCAGCACCTTCACCGTGCCGTCGGGCAGTTTCAGCAATTGCAGCACCGTCGCCAGAACGCCGATCGGATAGATGGCGTCGGCCGCAGGGTCGTCGTCGACGCTGTTCTTCTGGGTGGCCAGTAGGATCTGCTTTTCGCCCTTCATGATCTCGTCCAGCGCCTTGACGGACTTTTCGCGCCCGACGAACAGCGGCACGACCATGTGGGGGAACACGACGATGTCACGCAGAGGCAGGACGGGCAGTGTCTTGGTATCGGTCATTCTCGTACTTTCCGGGGTCGTCGTTGATCTCTGACCCGCCGAGGGGGCGTCCGGGACAAGGGGCCCCGGCGTTTCGACTCGGCCCACATTCCGTGGCCTTCGGATCAGTATGTGGTTCGTGGACGCCCCGGTTCAAGCGTCGCCGCGCGATAGCCGTGGACGGATGCGGCGCAACCCCACGCCAGCTTGACCGTTAGCGGTGCCATAGACAGGGAGAAGACCACCATGCGTATGCTGATCCTGACCACCGCCGTCCTATCCACACTGGCTTTGGCCGCCTGCAATCAACCGACCGAAAGCCCCTCTGCGCCCGCTGCGGCAGACAACGCCATCGACGCCGTGGCCATCGACAAGAACGCTCCGCCGCCTGCCTCTGTCGTCCAGGCTCCGCGCCCGGCCCGCGCCGCCCCGGCCCCGGCCCCGGCCCCGGCCCCGGCAACTGACGCCGCAGAAGAGGTCGCCGCACCCGCAGAGGCCGCCACAGAGGACATGATGGCGGGCCCCAGCCCCGAAGTCCGCGACATGGCCAAGGAAAAGGCAGAAGCCACCAACCTTCGCCCCAACTGACCCACGACTGAAAAGGGCGGGTCCGCTGCCGGACCCGCCCTCATCATCATTCAGATCGGTTTCGGCCTAGGCCGCGCTGTCGGGCGTCGCGGACTTCTTGGACTTGGTCTCCGAATAGATCAGCAGCGGCTGAGCCTTGCCTTCGATCACCTCGGCATTGACCACGACCTCTTCGACGCCCTCGAAGGTGGGCAGTTCGAACATGGTCTCCAGCAGGATGCCTTCCAGGATCGACCGCAGGCCGCGCGCGCCGGTCTTTCTCGTGATCGCCTTCTTGGCGACGGCGATCAGGGCGTCGTCGGTGAATGTCAGATCGACATTCTCCATCTCGAACAGACGCTTGTACTGCTTGACCAGGGCATTCTTCGGTTCGGTCAGGATGGTGACCAGCGCCGCCTCGTCCAGGTCTTCCAGCGTTGCCAGTACGGGCAGACGACCGATGAACTCCGGAATCAGGCCAAAGCGCATCAGGTCGTCAGGCTCGACCTGTTTCAGCACGTCGCCCATGCGGCGCTCGTCGATTTCCTTGACCTTGGCGCCGAAGCCGATCGAGGCCCCCTCGCCGCGCGCGGAGATCACCTTCTCCAGGCCCGCGAACGCACCGCCGACGATGAACAGGATGTTGGCGGTGTCGACCTGCAGGAACTCCTGCTGCGGATGCTTGCGGCCGCCTTGCGGCGGCACGGAGGCGACCGTGCCTTCCATGATCTTCAGCAGGGCCTGCTGCACGCCCTCGCCCGACACATCACGAGTGATCGAAGGGTTGTCGGACTTGCGCGAAATCTTGTCGATCTCGTCGATGTAGACGATGCCGCGCTGGGCCCGCTCGACGTTGTAGTCCGACGCCTGAAGCAGTTTCAGGATGATGTTCTCGACGTCCTCGCCCACATAACCGGCTTCGGTCAGGGTGGTGGCGTCCGCCATGGTGAACGGCACGTCGATGATCCGCGCCAGCGTCTGGGCCAGCAGCGTCTTGCCTGAACCCGTCGGCCCGATCAGCATGATATTGGACTTGGCCAGTTCGACGTCGTTGTTCTTGGCCGCGTGGTTCAGACGCTTGTAATGGTTGTGGACCGCGACGCTCAGCACCTTCTTGGCGTGGGTCTGACCGATCACATAGTCGTCCAGGACGTCGCGGATTTCCTTGGGCGTGGGCACCCCGTCCTTGGTCTTGGAGAAGGAAATCTTGTGCTCTTCACGGATGATATCCATGCACAGTTCGACGCATTCATCGCAGATGAACACGGTCGGCCCGGCGATGAGCTTGCGCACCTCGTGCTGGCTCTTCCCGCAGAAAGAGCAATAGAGCGTGCTTTTGGCATCTGTGCCGGCGGCTTTGGTCATCGGGCCTTCTCACTCCCGCGGTTCACCCCGATATGAGGCGAAACGCGCTTACCTCGCGTTGATTCCCAAACTATGGGCGGCAAGGTCTTCAAAAAATGACAATCACTCATACGGACGCTCGCCACAAGCCCGCCCAAGCGCGGCAGATGCGGATAGCGGACAGATCACTGTTCATGAGGATCGCGGCGAATGTCTGACATGGGGATAGCGGACGGGTTTCGCCAGCAGCCTGGCAAGGATCAGGCCATCGTCGCCTTCGACTTCGACGGCACCCTGACCGTGCGTGACAGCTTCACCGCCTTCCTGCGCTGGCGGGCAGGCCGACGCGGCTGGGCCATGGGCCTGATGAAGCTGGCTCCGGCGGTCGCCACCTATGCAAAGGACCGCGATCGGGGACGCATCAAGGCCGCCTCGGTGAAACAGTTTCTGAAGGGCGTGTCCCGCGCCGAACTGGAGGCGGACGCGGAGGAATTCGCTGCTGATGTCTGGGCCAAATTCATGCGTCCGGACGCCCTGGCCTGCTGGAACGACTGGGGCGCACGCGGCGCTCATCGCGTTATTGTGACCGCCTCCCCCGGCATCACCGTCGGGCCGTTCGCGCGTCGCCTCGGTGCCGAGGGCCTATTGGGAACTCATCTGGACGTGGACGCCCAGGACCGCCTGACCGGGCGTTTCACCAGCCCCAATTGCCGGGGCCAGGAAAAGGTGCTGCGCCTGCGCACCGCCTATGGCGACGCCATGACCCTGACCGCCGCCTATGGCGACACCTCGGGAGACACTGAAATGCTGGCCATGGCCGAAAAGCCAGGGTTCCGGGTGTTTACCGAGCGGCCCTGAACCCATCGCCGCCGGAAATGAAACGGGTCTTGCCGGGGCGTATAAGGAATATATTCCTTTTCTGCGCTTGAACCATTTGGGTTTGTTTCCATCTGTGTCCGGCGCTCGGCTTGCGAGCACAGGTCTTTGACAAATCAATTGCGGTGCTGTCGGCGCGTTTGACGACGGAATTTCAGATAATCTGGCACAGTGCCACCCGTGCCGGCCCCGCACCTCTAAAAGTGCGTTTCTAGTCAACAACCTGTATGGCGTGGCACGTTTGGCACCTTTGGCACTCTGTTTTTCGTGCCAACGTGCCACGGTCGGGTTTTGCCTGGTCTTGCGACAGCCCCATCGCTTCAGGTCGACCCATGGCTAGTTCCCGTCGGCATCCACGTCGAACACCACAGCCTTACCGCGCGATGTGGGGTCCCAGCCCGCAGCCATGGCCGATTTCACGGCATTGCGGACGCTTTCGACATTGATGCGCTGGCTCTCGAAGATCGGTCGACCATTGGGCCGCAGCGGCATGGGAAACTGCACCACCGCCTCACGCTTGAACCCTTGCAAGTGAAGCGACAGGGCGATGCCGTCCCATCCCCCGGCCGCCGTGGGCTGAGGCTGACGCCGGACCTCCCAGTCGTAGGTTTCGCCGTCGACCTCGACCGTGCCGTGGGTATCGCGTGTGTGCTGCATGGCGGCCTGATAGCACAAAACAAAAGAGGCGCACCGATCACGGCGCGCCTCCTTGAACCCTATCGGTGTCAAACGGTCGTCAGACCGTCTTCACACCATCGCTGTCGGCCTGCTCGCGGCGATCGTAGACGTGATCGACGATGCCCCATTCCTTGGCTTCCTCGGCGCTCATGAAGTGGTCGCGGTCCAGGGTCTTCTCGACCTCCTCATAGGTCCGGCCCGTGTGGTGGACATAGATCTCGTTCAGGCGGCGCTTGGTATAGCGAATGTCGGCGGCATGCAGTTCGATGTCCGAGGCCTGGCCCCGGAATCCGCCGGACGGCTGGTGCACCATGATCCGCGCGTTCGGAAGGGCTACGCGCTGACCGGCGGCGCCGGCCGTCAGGATCAGCGACCCGGCGGACGCCGCCATGCCCATGACCACGGTCGAGACCGGGCTCTTGATGTATTGCATGGTGTCGTAGATCGCGAGCGCAGAGGACACCTGTCCGCCGGGGCTGTTGATATACATGCTGATTTCCTTCTTCGGGTTCTCCGATTCCAGGAACAGCAGCTGGGCGCAGATCAGCGATGCCATACCGTCCTCGAATGGGCCCGTCAGGAAGATGATCCGCTCGCGCAGCAGGCGCGAGAAGATGTCGAACGAACGCTCTCCCCGGCTGGACTGCTCCACCACCATGGGGACCAGGTTCATGTTCATCAGTTCGATCGGATCGCGCATATCGGGCTTTCTGGATGGATACGGAGCCGACTCGCCGTCGGCATCCCTCTGGATCAGGATATCGCGTCGCTCACCGCGTGATGCAAGTCACCCCTGAAAAGCAAATCCCCGCTCCGGCGACCGGAGCGGGGACGATGCAGTCAGAGGCGCGGCGACGATCAGATGTCGTCGTCTTCCTTCAGCAGCTCTTCCTTGGTGATCGGCGTGTCGGTCACCTCGGCCTGGTCGAAGATCAGGTCGCAGACCTTTTCCTCATAGATGGGGGCGCGCATCTGGGCGGCGGCATTGGGGTTCTGGCGATAGAAGTCCAGCACCTGACGCTCCTGGCCCGGATAGTTGCGGGCCTCGTTCATGATGGCGTTGTTCAGTTCCTGGTCGGTGACCTGGACGTTGTTGGCGCGGCCGATCTCGGCCAGGACCAGACCCAGGCGCACGCGGCGCTCGGCGATCATCTGGTACTCTTCCTTCAGCTTCTTCTCGGACTTCTTGGCGTCCTCCTCGGGCAGGCGGCCGGCGTCCTTGTCGGCCTGCACCTGCTGCCAGATACCCTCGAACTCGGCCTCGACCATCTTGGGCGGCAGCGGGAAGCTGTGCGCCTTGTCCAGTTCGTCCAGAAGGGCGCGCTTCAGCTTGAAGCGGGCGGCACCGACGTACTGCTGATCCAGATTGGTCTTGAGCAGCTCTTTCAGCTTGTCCAGCGACTCGATGCCGATGCGCTTGGCGAAGTCCTCATCGACCACGGCGGGGGCCTCGGCCTTGATGGCCTTGACCTTGACGTCGAAGGTCACGGCCTTGCCGGCCAGATGGGCCGCCTGATAGTCATCGGGGAAGGTCACGTTCAGCACCTTCTCCTCGCCGACCTTGGCCCCCTTCAGCTGCTCTTCGAAGCCGGGGATGAAGCGGTTGGAGCCGATCACCAGCTGGGTGTCTTCGGCGGCACCGCCTTCGAAGGGTTCGCCGTCCAGCTTGCCCAGGAAGTCGATGGTGACTTCGTCACCCTCGGCGGCCTTCACGGCCTTGCCCTTCTTGTCTTCGTACGACTTGGCCTGACCGGCCAGTTCGGTCATCGCCTCGTCCAGATCGGCGTCGGACGCCTCGTAGGTCGGACGCTTCAGCTTCAGGGTCTTGGGATCGACCGGCGTGAAGTCAGGCATGACTTCCAGCGCCATCTCGTAGGACAGGTCCTCCTGACCGGCGATAACCTTGTCCATGTCGCTGATCAGCTTCATCTCGGCCGGTGCGGCGGGACGCAGCTTGGCGTCATCCAGGGCCTTCTGGCTGGTCTGGTTCAGGGTGTCGTTGATGATCTCGCCCATGAAGTCGCGGCCGAAGGTCTTCTTGACGTGCGCGACCGGCACCTTGCCCGGACGAAAGCCCTTCAGCTTCATCTGCGGCGCGACTTCCTTCAGCTTGGCATCCAGCTTGCTGTTCAGCTCGGCGACGGGGACGGTCACCGCGATGACGCGGCTCAGACCTTCGGTGGACTTTTCGACGACTTGCATGGTCGGACTTCTAACGCTCTGTGGCGGCACCACTAAGGCGGGCGCGCGCGATGGGGATAAAGCAAGAAGGGCCGCCCCTTGCAGAGCGGCACCTCGAAGCCCGCCCTTATGTCGATGCCCGGCCCAAAGGTCAACGCGCCGCCTTACAGGCCCAGCGCATCCATCGCCGGTTTCTCGTACGGACCGTCTTCGCCTGGCGATCTCAGCCGCGCGTCAAACCGCCCGTCCGCCTTGGCAAGTTGCCAGAGCAGACTGTGCGCCGCTGGAGCGATATCGGGCTGCGCCCGGTACAGCGGATGGGCAAACGCCGTATCGGCATCCACCGCTGTCCATCCCGCCGCCTGAAAGGCCTGTAAGACTCGCGGCAGGAACAGCGCCGTAGTCAGATTGTGATGGATCAGCAGCGTATGCGGCGGCGAATACCCCAGCACCTCCTGCGCCAACCCGTCATAAAAGGCCGCGCGATCCAGCAGGTGGCCAACCAGATAGTCGCCATAGGGGGTGACATCGGCATTGGGCTCGCGCGCCAGCCGCTCCAGCAGCCGCTGGTTCACATACCAGTCCGAGGCATCGATGGTGACATGGGCATTGGTCAGCCCTCGGTCGCGCAAGACGCCGCGCATCCGGTCCCGAAACTCGACGGTGCGGCCTTCGGCCAGATAGGGGAACCGGAACCAGGGTCGGGTGGTCGGGTAGGCGGCCAGCAGCCCGGCCGCCCTGTCGATGTCGGCTCCCAGGTCACCCGGCCCGGAGCCGCCGTAGTAGGCGTGGCTGTAGGTGTGGTTGCCGATTGCATGACCGGCCTCCGACCAGGCCGCCAGATGACTGCCCGCTTCTTGATTGTCGACGTGCTTGCCGGTGATCAGCCCCGCCGCCTGGATGCCCGCTGCGCTCAAGGCATCGAGAATGGCCCGATGTCGAGCAGCCCCATTCTGTCGCGGGCCGTCGTCGAAACGGAAGTCGTCGATCGTCACGGCGAATCGGGGGCCGCCTTGTGCCGTGTGATCGCTAGCATAGGCAGGGCAGGACACGATCGCGGCTGCACCCAGGGTCAGTCCGCCCAGAATTTGACGACGGTCGAACATGAAACCTCTCCGCGACATCGGTACGCTCTGATACCCAACAAAAAGCGACAGCTTTCACGTTTGGGGCGTCCCGGCTATCTGACGAAACATGACTCAGTCCCCTGCCACCATCGGCGTCGCCGTCTTTCCCGTCACGCCCCTGCAACAAAACTGCACCCTGGTGTGGTGTCGCAAGACGATGAAGGCCGCCCTGATCGATCCCGGTGCTTCGGTCGATGCCCTCCTGGCCGCAGTGTCAAAACAGGGTCTGACGCTGGACGCGATCTGGGTCACCCACGGCCACCTGGATCACTGCGGCGGCGTGGCCGACATGCAGGACAAGACCGGCCTGGACGTCATAGGCCCCCATCCGGACGACCAGTTCTGGATCGACGACCTGGCTCAGCACGGCCTGGCCTATGGCGTACCCGAGGCGCGCCCCTTCACGCCGACACGCTGGCTGGCCGACGGCGACACGGTCACGCTGGGCGAGACAACATGGGAGGTCTATCACTGCCCCGGTCACACCCCAGGCCATGTGATCTTCTTCAACCGCGAGGCCCGGTTTGCCCAGGTCGGAGACGTGCTGTTCTCCGGGTCGGTCGGGCGTACCGACTTCCCGCGTAGCGACCCCGAGGCCCTGCTTCAGTCCATCGTCACCAAGCTGTGGCCGCTGGGCGACGACGTTCAGTTCGTGCCCGGCCACGGCCCGGCCTCGACCTTCGGGGTCGAGCGGCGGACCAATCCGTTCGTGTCGGACGCCGCGATGCAGCGCGCGCCGATCGCGCGCCCTGCATCCGGTCCATCCTGATCGAGAGGCTTATCGGGACAGCAGCAGCCCGATGATCACGCCGACGCCCATCGCGATCACGCTGGACTTCACCGGCTCGTCTTCGATGGCGCTGCGGACCCGCACCACGCGCGTCCTGCTCCAGTCGGCAGCGGCCTGGGCATCCTCCTGCACCGCGCGGCGCAGCGGCTGAGGCGACCCGAAGGTCTTGTCCTCATCCGACCGCAGCAGGGCGTCGGCCTGCCGCTCCAGCGTGGCTGAAGGCGTATTCAGATCATCGTCTGCGATGTCGGTGCGGTATGGATTTGCGGTCGTGTCTGTCATCGGATCGTCCTGGGTCAGAGCGGGAATGGGACTGGATCAATCCGCCCGCCACGGACCAGTTCCGCCTCTTCGTGTCGATGCAGGGTGAACAACCAACGTCCCGGCCCGTTCTCCTTCCCAGAGGAGATGACGATGACCTTTATCGAACCCACCCCACCCGGAACTCCCCAACCCGATATCCTGCCGCCCGACACGCCCGGCCCCGACATCGACCCGTCCGGCACGCCTGACGAACTTCCGCCCCTGCAACCCGGCGGCGGCGACGAGGGCGACTCGCGACCGCATGACGCAGGCTGACATCCCGAGCCTCTGCGACCCGTAACTCTCTCAAATCCGTGAGGTCCCACCCCGGAACCGGACCGTAGGCAGAGGGTTCTTTCACGGACCGTTACAGTTTCTCGAAAGGATAAACCGATGGCTCAAGGCCAGCCGACAAAAGCCTCCGGCGTTTCCAAACGTGGGTTTGCCTCCATGGACCCGGAGCGCCAGCGCGAAATCGCTCGCAAGGGCGGAGCCAGCGTCCCCAGCGAAAAACGCAGCTTCTCTCAGGACCGCAGCCTGGCGGCTCAGGCCGGGCGCAAGGGCGGCGAGGCCTCGCATGGCACGCGCAATCCCAAGGATGCACCGCCCGCCGAATAGTGGGTGAAGACGACACGAAATCAGGCGGCACCCGATCCGGGGCCGCCTTTTTCATGTCCGGCGTCAGGTGCCCAGCAAAGCCAGGGCCACCGATGGGCCTTCGCCGGTCTCGAACGCCGTCACCGTCCATCCGGCCGTCGTCGCCAGTTCCCGGATCGTGTCCTCGGTGAACTTGCGCGAGCTTTCGGTGTGGATCGTCTCACCCGCAACGAAAGACATGCGCGTGTCACCGATGGTCACCTCCATGTCGCGGGTGGCCACCAGATGCATCTCCATCCGCTGCGCCTCGGCATTCCAGCGCGCTTCATGCGCAAAGGCATCGACATCGAAGTCGGCATCCAGTTCGGCATTGGCCCGCACCAGCAGATTGCGATTGAACGCCGCTGTCACCCCCTCTGAATCGTCATAGGCCGCAATCAGGACCTCCGGCTCCTTCACCAGATCGACGCCCAGGATGAACAGCGCGTCCTCTCCCAGCAGGCTGCGCGCCGACTTCAAAAAGGCGATCGCCTCGTCCCGCTCCAGATTGCCGATGGTCGAGCCAGGGAAGAAGCCGATGCGTCGGCCCGAGCCGATGCCCTCGGGCAGGGGCGGCATGTGCAGGAAGTCGCCGACCAGCGGCTCCACCTTCAGGTCGGGATAGCCCTCGCTGATGCGTGCGACCGCGCCGTTCAACGCATCGGCACTGATGTCGATGGGCACATAGGCGGCCAAACCCTGGGCGGCGTCCAGGACGATCCGCGTCTTCTCGCTGGCCCCCGAGCCGAACTCGACCAGAACCGCATCAGGCCCGAACAGGTCGGCCCATTTCGGCGCCACCGTACGCAACAGCGCCGCCTCCTGCCGGGTCGGATAGTATTCCGGCAGGCGGGTGATGTCCTCGAACAGGTCCGAGCCGCGCGCGTCATAGAACCATTTGGGCGAGGCGACCTTGGGCGACTGCGACAGGCCCGCGGTCAGGTCGCGCCGGAACCGGGCCACCTCTCCATCGCGCGTCTTCGCCTCGGCCTGTCTGGGCGCGTCCTCGGCCAGTCGAAGTCCCATGAAGGCCCACCTTTGTTGCGGATAGAAGAAGTTGCGATAGGTGACCCGATCATGGCCCGACGGCGTCGCAAAGCTGGAACCCCGCAATACCATCTGGTTGGCCATGAACTTGCCATTGTATTCCGAGGCCGTGCCTTCGGTCGGCGCAAAACCCGGATAGGGTCCGTAGGCGCTGGACGTCCACTGCCAGACCTCGCCGAACGCATTCGAAAAGGCTTCGGGCCGCGAGCGAATGGCATGCTCCCATTCACCTTCGGTCGGCAGACGCCTACCCGCCCAGCGCGCATAAGCATCGGCCTCGTAGAGGCTGATGTGCCGTACCGGAGCCGCCGGATCGACCGGTACGCGCCCTGCCAGGGTCATGACCGACCAGCTCTGGTCCTCGCGGTGCCAATAAAGCGGGGCTTCCCAGCCCTCGGCCTTCACCGTCGCCCAGCCGTCCGACAGCCACAGCTCGACCCGCCCATACCCACCGTCCTCGATGAACCGCAGCCAGTCACCATTGGTCACCAGATCCGCCGCCAGACGATACGGCTCCAGCCACTGTCGATGTGATGGACCTTCGTTGTCGAAAGCAAAACCCCTGGCGTCATGCCCGATCCGGCAAAGCCCGCCTTCGAATGCGACCGTGCCGCCCCGCGCCGCCTCCAGCACTCGCCCTCGCGGCTCCATGGCATAGGCCGCCGGCTCCAGCGGCGAACGCGACATCAGGTTCAGGATGTCCATCAGGAACAGTTCCTGATGCTGCTGATCATGATGAAAGCCCAGGGTCAGCAGATAGGTCTGGCGCTCGTCCAGATCGGTCCGCTCCAGCCAGTCGATCATCCGCCGGTCGATCTCGGCCCGGTAGGCCAGCACCTCGCTCAGCGACGGCCGGGTCATCAGCCCGCGCTCGAACCGGTTCACCCGCTCGCCCAGCGCCTCGTAATAGCTGTTGAACAGGGCCTGCAAGCGGGCATCCACCGGCACATAGCCCGGTTCCTGGCTCAGCAGCATCGCCTCGAAGAACCAGCTGGTATGCGCCAGGTGCCATTTGCCGGGGCTGCAATCCGGCATGGACTGGGCCGCCAGATCTTCTGCGGACAGCCCCTCGGCCAGCGCCGGCATGGCCGCGCGTACCGCCTTGTAGCGGTCCACCCACCCCGACGTCGGCGTGGTCGCATAGGCCGCTGATGTCATACGCGCTTGCCCCTTGGGCTGCCGAAAGTTGCGGCAGTCAATCGGTGAACGAGGATGGCCACCCTTCGTTCCTGCGAGATAGTCAGCCTTTTGCCGCAGGCAAGCCCATCACAGCGTGGCGATAGCCTCGATCAGTTCGTCCACGACACCCTCTTCACTGGCCCAGGAACAGACGAACCGCACCGAGCCGTCGTCAAACATGTAGCAGGACCAGCCCAGCGCATTCAGCTGTGCGTGCGCTTCGGGCGGCATCCGCACGAAGACCGAATTGGCCTCGACCGGATGGGCCAGCACGAAGGATGACCGGCTCTCGATCCCGTCGGCTAGTCTTTGCGCCATCCGGTTGGCATGGGCGGCGCCCGTCTCCCACTCACCGCTCTCCAGCAGTCCGAGGAAGGGGGCCGCCAGGAACCGCGCCTTGGACGCCGTCTGCCCCGCCTGCTTCAGCCGGTTGTCGATCCGTCGGGCCAGAGACTTGTCGAACATGACGATGGCCTCCGTGCAGTTGGCCCCCGCCTTGGCTCCGCCGAACACCAGGATATCGACCCCCAGCCGCGCGATCTGGGTCAGGTCGAACCCGCCCACCGCCGCATTGGCCAGTCGCGCGCCATCCATATGCACCCCGAACCCACGCAGCTTCGCCGGCTCGATCAGATGCCGCAGTTCCTCCTCGGAATAGACCGCGCCATATTCCGTGCACTGGGTCACGCTCAGCGCCGCCGCCGGCTGACGATGGCCGACGACCGGTTCGTCCAAGGCCGCCTGAATCGCTACGGGATCGATCTTGCCCGAAAACCCCGGCAGGCCGATCAGGCCCACGCCATGGCCGAAAAACCCCGGTGCCCCCGTCTCGTCCGTACAGATATGCGCCGCGCGATGAGCCAGCACGGCCTCATGCGGCTGGGCCAGCATCGACAGGGCGATGGCATTGGCCGCCGTGCCCGAAAACACGAACCGCACCTCCGCATCCGCATCCAGCCTTTGGCGGATCTGGTCCGCTGCCCGCTGGGTGATCTCGTCCGATCCATAGGCCCGCGCATAGCCCGCATTGGCCTCGCCCAGCGCCTTCAGCGCCGAGGGGGCCATGCCCGCGGTATTGTCGGACCCGAAGTCATACCGCATGGCTCAGGCCTCTCCGCTGTCCTGATGGGCGTCGCCGGGGCTGGCGTGGTCGTCGGGCCGATCCCGGGTCGCGTCTCGCACGGCCAGCACAGGCATGGCCGCCTCGGCGTCGCCATAGGGCACGGCCACCTGATGCGGGAACGGAATCTCGATATCGGCAGCGTCCAGCGCCTCCTTCGCAGCCTGGAACACATCGGCCTTGGTCTGCCAGTAGTCCTCGGATTTGGTCCAGGCATGCAGGCTGACCTCGACCGAACTGTCCAGCAGATTGGTCACCCCGGCCCAGGGCGCAGGGTCGGCCAGCACATGTTCATGCGCTGCCGCCGCCGCCGTCAGTACGTCACGCGCGTGGCTGAGGTTGGCCCCATAGCCGACGCCGATCTTCAGCTCGATCCGCCGCGTCTGCTGGCCCGACAGGTTCAGCATGGTGTCGGAGAACACCTTGCTGTTGGGCACCACGATCTTGACGTTGTTGGCGTCCGACATCTGGGTGAAGAACAGGTCCAGACGCGTGACCTTGCCGACATTGCCGTTGATGTCGATCAGGTCCCCGACCCGATACGGCCTCAGCACCAGCAGCATCACCCCCGCCGCCACGTTCGACAGCGTCCCCTGCAGGGCCAGACCGACCGCCAGGGACGCCGCCCCCAGCACCGCGATGATCGAGGTCGTCTGCACGCCCAGCCGCTGCAACACGGCGATGAAGCCGATCACATAGACCAGTACCCGCACCACCTGCACGGCAAAGCTGAGCACCGTCGGGTCGTGGCGGAACCCTCTGACGCGGCCCAGGGTCCGGCGGGTCGCGCTGGACGCCCACTTCGACGCAACCACCGTCGCGGCCATTATCAGCAACGCGATCGACAGATTGATCGCAAAGTCGCCGGCCATGTCGGTCAGCTTGGCGATCATGGCGGTATCGACGGCCACGGCCTTCTCGCCGGCGGCCACGGCCTGGGTCACGGTTTCGGTCAGAGAGTTAGAGATCATGCGGCGGGTTTAACGCCTGTCTCGCGGATTAGAACCCCGAACCTGTCCGGCGCGGCGTGCTTTCTATCTCGACCAGCGCCGCATTGATGGCTGCAACCAGCACCGGCAGTTCGATCGGCTTGGGTACGACCGACGTCATGCCCGCCGCCAGACATTCGGCCACCTGATGATCCATGGCATTGCCGGTCAGACCGATGATCGGCACCTCAACCCCCGCCCGGCCCGCGTCACCCCGGCGTATCGCGCGTGTGGCCTCCAGTCCATCCATCACCGGCATCTGGACGTCCATCAGGATCAGGTGGAACGGGCGCTGGCTCAGCGCCTCGACCGCCTGGCGACCGTTCTCGACCAGATGCGGCTGGGCACCCAGGTGTTCCAGAAGGCTGCGGATCACCGTCCGGTTCGTCTCATTGTCCTCGGCCACCAGGACCGAAAAACTGTCCAGCGCATCGTTGACAGGTTGCGCGGCCTGAGCCGGAGTCGCCTCAGCCGCTTCGGCAGGCAGTGTCAGTCGGAAGACGCTGCCACGCCCCATCACGCTCTCGGCCTCCAGCCGACCCTTCATCAGCTCCGCCAGTTGACGACAGATGGCCAGACCCAGACCCGAGCCCTCGTGCGCGCGACGGTGAGACCCGTCGGCCTGTTCGAAGGGGCTGAAGATCCGAGACAAGTCTTCATGCGCAATGCCCGGTCCGGTGTCCCGCACCTCGAATACCAGTTGGTCGTCCTGCACCGCGACCGACAGATGCACACTGCCGTCCGCCGTGAACTTGATGGCATTGCCCACAAGGTTGTCGATGACCTGACGCAGCCGCACCGGATCGCCGCGAAAGCCGCCCGCCACCTCAGGTCCTGCCGAGGACGTGAGCGACAGCCCCTTCAGGCCGGCCGAGGCGGCAAAGGTGCTGATGCTGTCCGCTGCGATCTGGGCAGGATGGACGACCCCGTCGATCAGCTCCAGCCGCCCGGCCTCGATCCGGGACAGGTCCAGCACGGCGTTCAGCGTGCCCAGCAGCGTCTCCCCCGACCGGCGGATCACTTCGACCCGCTCGCGCTGCGTGCTGTCCAGCGGGTTCATGGCCATCAGCTGCGTCATGCCCAATATGCCGTTCAGCGGCGTGCGCACCTCATGGCTCATGGTCGCCAGGAAGGTCGACTTGGCCTGCGACGCCGCATCGGCGGCGATACGCGCAGCCCTCAGTTCGTCGATCAGCCGGGTATTGTCGGCGCAGGATTCGCTCCAGGCGCTCCAGACCTCGCCGGCCTGTCGCCCGATCACCACCAATATGCCGACCAGCAGCAGCATCGAACCGACCAGCGCAGGCCCCGCCGCAGTCAGGACATAGGGCCAGAACGCCACGCCTACCGCGACCAGCGGCGGCATCACCGCGGTGATGTACAGGCGCGGCACGGCATTGAACTGGGCCATGGCCACACAGATCGACCAGGCCTGCAGCATCATGACCACCGCCATCAGCGCCGGGCTGTGAGCGGTGACCGAGGCTGCGATCGAACCGGCGACGCCCAGGCTGAACCTCAGGGCGACGATCGGCATCAGGCCCTGAATGCCTCGACGCGGATCGACGGCTCCCGCATGCCACATGCGGCGCAGTCGTCGCTGGATGACGACATCGGCGAGCGCACCAATGGCGCTGGTCACCAGGGCGATCTGCCAGAACCCCAGCAGCGCCAGCACCAGTCCACCGGCCGCCCAGGCCCCGAACAGCAGCCAGGGCTCGGTGATCATGGTCGCCAGGGTGATGCGATAGCGATCCGGCATATCGACGCCCAGCCGAAGGGGCGGCGGTTTGGCCAGAAACGACAGATCGGGCACTCTCAACACCTGCAGTCAACGCTCCAATCCTGATGTCCGATAGCTCACCTCGTGTTTCAGGCCCACTAAGCAAGGTGGTTACCGGACCAGTCTTCCACCGCTGCGCTCCAGCGACTCCAGCAGGGCCATGACATCGGCCTGGGTATTCGCCTCCCGCGCCGGCTTGTCCCAGCGGATGCGGCTGACGCGCGGAAACCGCATTGCCACGCCCGATTTGTGCCGCGTCGACCGGTTCAGCCCCTCGAAGGCGATCTCCAGCACCAGGCCAAAATCCGGCTCGGCCTTCACCGACCGGACCGGCCCGAACCGATCGACCGTGTGATCGCGCACGAACTTGTCGATCTGCTTCAGCTCCTCGTCGGTAAAGCCGAAATAGGCCTTGCCGACCGGGGTCAGGGTTCCCTCGTCGGTCCAGACGCCGAAGGTATAGTCGGAATAAAAGCTCGATCGCTTGCCGTGCCCGCGCTGGGCGTACATCAGGACCGCATCGATCACATGCGGATCGCGCTTCCACTTGAACCAAGGCCCCTTGGGCCGCCCGCCGACATAAACGCTGTCCTTGCGCTTCAGCATCAATCCCTCGGCCGCCGCCCCGACCGGCGGATCGAGCCTCAGTGGCACCAGCCCCTCCCAACTGTCGAACTGCACCAGGGGCGACAGATGCAGCGTCCTCGCCCCGTTTCGCGCCACCAGCGCCTCCAGCCGGGGCCGTCGCTCGGCAAGGGTCAGGCCGCGCACATCTTCCCCCTCCTCGGCCAGCAGGTCATAGGCCACGATGGCGGCCGGGAACTTCTCCAGCATGGCCGCATCCGCCGTCTTGCGGTTCAGCCGCTGCTGCAAATCGCCGAACGCCGCCACCTGCCCCTCGCGCCAGACCACCAGCTCCCCGTCGATGGCTCCCTCGAAGGCCAGCCCCGCCATCACATCGGGAAAGGCGGCCGATATCTCGTCGCCCGTCCGGGAATACAGCTTCTGCACCCCTTGCTCACGCACGGCCTGCACGCGGATACCGTCCCATTTCCATTCCGCCACATAATCCGCCGGGTCCAGCCGCGCGAAATCCACGGCCTCGTCGATGGCGACCGACAGCATGACCGGCCTGAACCGCCCCGGCGCATCGCCGCTGGGCCGTTCGCTGCGCCCCTCCAGCCAGGCGAACAGATCGTCGTAGGGGGGCGTCAGCGCATGCCAGATTTCCTCGATGTCTGAGGCCGTGACCGGCTCCAGTGCCTGGACACCCTCCCCGCCCGCCGGATCGGGTGGTTCGGCCACGACGGCCGGTCGCACCATTGCCGCCGCCGTCTTGGCCAGCCGCGCCGACAGCCCGACCCTCAGTGCCCCGGTCATCAGCTTCAGCAGCGCCCAGCGCCCCTTGGGCTCCAGCGCATCCAGCCACCCCTCCAGCAGCGGCCGGACCTCGGCCCGCGACGCCTGACGCAACGCCTCCACCACCTCCGAAAGCTCCGGTTCGCGATTGGGTCTGTGTGCGGGATCGACCGGCCAAATCAGCGCCACCGTCTCGGCCAGGTCGCCGACATAGTCGTACGACCAGCCGAACAGCACGGGATCGACCCGCGCCTCCGTCGCCTTGCGGATCATGGCCGGCTTGGCGGCATCGAACGTCAGGTCGCCGGTCAGGGCCGCCAGGGCCCAGCCCCGATCCGGGTCCGGTGTCGCCTTCAGATAGTCGCGCACCAGCACCAGCTTGGCGTTGCGCGACGCGGTCAGCGACAGGCGGTCCAGAAGTTCGGCAAAGGCGCGCATGCGGTTCCGTTCGGCGGCAGATGAGCACCAAACGCGAAAACGCCCCGGAAGTCTCCTTCCGGGGCGCAGTCTCGGTCTCGAACGTGGCTTAGTTGAACAGGCCCGCGATCACGGCGGTGATCAGACCCGTCGCCACGGCCGTCAGCACGACGTCATTGCCGCTGCGGACATAGTGGTAGCCGCGCGGGGGCTGACGCAGGCCATAGCGGCCGTAATCGCTGACGACGTAGCGGCTGTCGCGATACTGGACCGGCATGCGCTGGCCATAAGACCACTGACGGGCCGCATAGCCGCGGGGGGCGACATAGCGCGGTGCGTTATAGCGGCGCTGCGACTGCTGCCAGCGGGCATACTGGCGCTGGTCCTGACGGAACTCCTGGCGGTCCTGACGTTGGTCCTGACGGAATTCGCGACGGTCTTCACGGTTGTCGCGGCGGTCGTCGCGCTGCTCGCGGCGATCCTGGCGGTCGTTGCGGGACTGGGCATCGGCGGCGGTGGCGACGCCCATGGTCGAGCCGGCGATCACGGCAGCCAGCGTAGCGGTGAGGATCTTGTTCATGGTGGGCTCCTTAGGCGGTCGAACCATTTCGACTTGAGCCCACAATGCCCTGCCGCCTCTGAGGCGGGCCTGAACGCCCCGGCTCAGGTCCCGTTCATGCGGCGACCGACGTCTCGCCGCTTTCCACCAGACTGCGTACCCCCGCCCGTCCGCTGCCTACGCGGTTCATGACCTTGGCCAGAGCAACGAAATCGATCGGCTTGTTCAGATAGGCATCAGCCCCGGCTTCCAGACCGGCTTCATGATCCTCGCGCCGGGCCGAGGCGGACAGCACAACGATCGGGGTCTGGGCATTGGGTCCGGCTGCGTCACGGATAGCGCGTGTCGCCGTCAGGCCGTCCATCACCGGCATATTCACGTCCATAACGATCAGGTCGAACCGCTGGCCCGCCGCCACCTCGACCGCGATCTGGCCATTCTCGGCCGTCGAGGACGCATGTCCTGCCGAGCCCATCCAGGCCTCGAGGATCATGCGGTTGACCGGGTGATCCTCAACGATCAGCACGTGCAGGGCCCGCCCATCGTCAATATCGGCATGGATGGGTTCGGCTGCGGCCTGGGCGGTCCATTCCACGACCTCGGCCTCGACGGTGAAGGTGAAGGTGGAGCCCTTGCCGACCGTCGATTCGACGTGAATGTCGCCGTGCATGATGTTGGCCATCCGCCGGGCGATGGTCAGGCCCAGGCCTGTCCCGCCAAATCGCCGTGTCGACGACGCATCGACCTGTGTGAACGGCTGGAACAGGCGCTCCAGATCGTCCGGGGAAATGCCGGCTCCCGAATCGGTCACGGCAAAGTCGAACCGCACGCGGTCATCGGCCAGTCGCGTCCCCTTCACGACATAGACGATCTCGCCCGTGTCGGTGAACTTGACGGCATTGGACAGCAGGTTGTGCAGCACCTGACAGACCCGCAGCGGGTCCCCCCGCACGATGGATGGCACCTCACCCTCGAACCGCGATGTGAAGGTCAGTCCCTTGGCCTCGGCCTGGGCCTGGAACGGTCCAGCGGCGCGGCGGTGCAGGTCCTCGCTGACGATGTCCACGACCTCGAAGGTCATGCGCCCCGCCTCGATCTTGGTCATGTCCAGAATGTCGTTCAGCAGGCTCAGCAGATTGTCGCCCGAGTTGCGGATGATCGACAGATACTCCCGCTGACTAGCCTCCAGCCGCGTCGAGCCCAACAGCTGCGCGGCACCCAGCACACCGTTCATCGGCGTGCGCAACTCGTGCGAGATGACACCCAGGAAGTTGGACTTGGCGTCGCTGGCGGCATTGGCCTTGTCGCGCGCGGCCTCCAGTTCCTCGATCAGATGGGCCTGATGCTCCTGAAAGGCCGTGATCCGGTCTTCGCGCAGCATGGTCATCGTCACCAGAACGAACAGACCCGCCGCAGTAAACGGCACCACGGCCAGGAACGGCCAGAACAGCGGCGTTCCCCAAAGCGATGCCAGAATGATCAGAGCGGCGGCACCATAGGGCGACGAAATCACCACGGCCTGACGCGGAGAGCTGCGAAGTTGCGCGAACACCAGCACATAGCCGGAAATCAGCAGCGCCATGGCCAGCGGATGCCCGAAGGGATGGCCCGAGAACCAGGCCAGCAGGGGCGCAACGGCCCAGGCCGCCGTCGTTGCCGTCGCCACGATCGGGAAGACCATACCCCAGCCTGAGCCGGCACGTACACTGACGCTCTTCTCGACCTGCCCACGCAATGCACCCGCCGCCACCGTACCGGCGAACCAGATCAGGGCTGTCAGGGCTCCGACGACCGCCATCAGGCCCACGGCCCAACTAGCGATGATCAGATAGCGCAGATACTGGGTCTGCAGGATGGCGCGCAGGGCCTGTGCGGCTTCGCCGGGGCGCTGCTCGCCCGACAGCGCCTTGCCGATCCCGTCCGATTCAACCACGTCCTACCCCACGGCCACGCATCCCCAACCGTCAGGCTACGAACAACCTTCTAAGACGGGGTGAACGGCGTGATATGACCCGTCCAGGCTGTACAGCGTGGCTTCACGGAGCCGGGGCAAGGTCTTCAGCGGGCGTCAAAGCCTTGATCGACAGGGCATGGACCGGCCCCGCAAGTTCCTCTTTCAACACGCTATTGATCGTTCGCTGGCGCTGCACCCGCGCCTGGCCCTCGAAGGCGGACGACACGACCGTCAGATTGAAGTGGCTCTCCCCGCCCGGTTTGGCATCCATGCCGCCTTCATGATGGTGCCCGGTGTGTCGCGCGCTGTCGTCCTCCAGCTCCAGACGGGTCGGCGACAGGGCTGCGGTCAGTTTTTCGCGCATAATCGTCGCAATCGGGCCGTCCGGCATGGTCTTGTCCTTGTTGAAGTCCAAATCGGCCTTACACTTCGGGTGATGCCAAACGACTTTCAATACAAGCCGCGCTTCACCGACATGCGGATCAAGCCGCCCCGCCCCGAAGAGGAGGCGGCCAAGGCCGATGTGCTGCATCTGAAGCCGGGCCAGAAACCCTGCAACTGGCCCGACTGCCGCCAGGCCGCGACCGCCCGTGCGCCCAAGTCGCGCGAGCGGCTGAACGACTTCTACGACTTCTGTCAGAAGCACGCGGGCGAGTATAACAAGAGCTGGAACTTCTACGCAGGCATGTCCGAGGCCGAGATTCGCGCCGCCAAGGAAAACGAGGCCATGACCGGTGGCCGCCCGACCTGGGAGATGAAGGCCGGGGCCAATACGCGCGAGGCCGCCGCCGACGCCGCCAAGAGGGGCAAGTCCAAGGTCGATCCGGGCACCTGGCGCGACAGCTTCGGCCTGTTCGGTCGCCGCACCCAGGAACAGGTCTCGCCCGCGGGTGAGGACACCCTGCGTCTGGGCAAGCTCGAACGCGCCGCCCTCGCCGCCCTGGATCTGGACGCCCGCACCGACAAGGCCGGGGTCAAGGCCCGCTATCACGAGCTGCTGAAACGCTTCCACCCCGACCTGAACCAGGGCGACCGCGGTGCCGAAATGAAGCTCCAGAACGTCATCAAGGCCTACAAGACGCTGAAGAAGGCCGGGCTGGCGGCCTAGCATTGGGCCGGGTCGTGCCTAGCTAAGGAGCCCAACACAGGAGCTCTCCCATGGACGTTCTCTACAAGGCCCACGCCACCGCCTCGGGCGGTGGACGCGAAGACGGTCGCTCGGCCACTGACGACGGCAAGATCGATGTGAAACTGTCCACCCCGACGGAAATGGGCGGCAAGGGCGGCGACGGCACCAATCCGGAACAGCTGTTCGCCACCGGCTATGCCGCCTGTTACCTGGGTGCCCTGCGTCTGGTCAGCGGCAAGGCGGGCACGCCCGTCGGTCCGGACACCAAGATCCACTCCACTGTCGGTTTCGGCAAGAATACGCGCGGCGAGGGCTTCAACCTGGATATCGCCCTGAAGGTCACCGACCATGGCCTTGACCAGGCGGTCATCGACGACCTGATCCAGAAAGCCCACCAGGTCTGCCCCTACTCCAATGCCACGCGCGGCAATGTGGATGTGGCGTTGAGCGCCGAATAAAACCGGCGTCCATTACTTCGGATAAATAGTTTTCGATGGCGCGAAGGATTGTTGTCCTTCGCGCCTTTTATTTTGCTACATGGAACAAAAACTGGACAACACCGTTATCATTGTTCGAAGCGCGGGGAGCGCTGAAATCATGAAAACGTTGGAAACTAAAACCAACCGCAAATCGAGCCATTATTACTCGGGCGGCGGCGACCTGTCAGGCGTCGACCTGCAGGTCTTCAGCGGGTCCGCCTTCGTCAAACACGTCGCCGCGCTGGTGCGCATGGCCCGAGGCAAGCGCGCCGTCCGCCCCACCTCCATCTGAAACGACCGCGTCGCAACGTCACCCTGGCGCATAGCGCACACGCGGCGCTGGACCGGGCCCGTCCGGTTTTCTAAGGGTGGCGCATGACCACCCTGTTCGACGCCACGCCCGACCCCCTCCTGACCCTGGAACCGCATCGCCGCGCCACCGTGCGCGAGATCTTCGGCGTCGACAGCGACATGACCGTGCCGGTCTTCGCCGAGCGCGACAGCCATGTGCCCGAGATCGACGACAGCTATCGCTTCGACCCCCAGACCACCCTGGCCATCTGCGCGGGCTTCAGCTTCGACCGCCGGGTGATGGTCCAGGGCTATCACGGCACCGGCAAGTCGACCCATATCGAACAGGTCGCCGCACGCCTGAACTGGCCCCTGGTGCGCGTGAACCTGGACAGCCACGTCAGCCGCATCGACCTGGTCGGCAAGGACGCCATCGTCCTGAAGGACGGCAAACAGATCACCGAGTTCCGCGAGGGCATGCTGCCCTGGGCCATCCAGCGCCCGATCGCCCTGGTGTTCGACGAATACGACGCCGGCCGTCCCGATGTGATGTTCGTGATCCAGCGCGTGCTGGAGGCGCAGGGCCGCCTGACCCTGCTGGACCAGAACCGCGTGATCCGGCCCAACCCCTTCTTCCGCCTGTTCGCCACGACCAACACCATCGGCCTGGGCGACACCTCGGGCCTGTACCACGGCACCCAGCAGATCAATCAGGGCCAGATGGACCGCTGGAACATCGTCACCACCCTGAACTACCTCGACCACGACGTGGAGGCCGAGATCGTCGCCGCCAAGGTGCCCGAATGGGCGGACGCCGAAGGCAAGCGCAAGATCGCCGCCATGGTCCGCGTCGCCGACATGACCCGCAACGCCTTCATGAACGGCGACATCTCCACCGTCATGAGCCCCCGCACCGTCATCACCTGGGCCCAGAACGCCATCATCTTCGCGGGCGATGTGGGGTTGAGCTTCCGCCTGACGTTCCTGAACAAATGCGACGAGCTTGAGCGCCCGACGATCGCGGAGTTCTATCAGCGGGCGTTTGGGGAGGACCTGCCGGAAGCGGCGACGCGGGTCAAAGTTGGCTGAGAGATTTGTTTACCTCGCTGATTTTTGAAACGAAGGAAGTGTACACTTCATGCGTGAGCCATTGGTCCTTGCTCTGCGAAAGTCGGACAAATTTCTTGAATTGAGAATGCAGGGCGGCGATTGCTTCACCTAATGGACGATCTACACCGTTTCTTCGACGTCCATCAGCAGCTTCAATGGCAATTTCGCCGACTCTTCGCTTATCAAAATCATCTGGCCAATCCAAAACTGTTTGAAGCATTTCTACCATTCCCGACCAATGATGTCTTATAGATTCGTACATCTGATCTGGCGTCAGACTTCTAGTCTGCTCAGTCTCATTTGGATCGGGTTCAGGAGAGAAGTTCGGGTCAAGTGTTTCTTGTTCAGTTTCGACCGCATTCCTCAGTATTGATGCCGTAGAGTTTTCTATTTTATCAATTTGCAGAACAGCGGCACTTAGACTGTTTTGTAAATCATTTATTCGCGCTGAAAAGTCCTTTGAGAGGCCAGTGCTCATCGCGGTAAATTTTTCCATGTCGCCCCTCAAAGTAAGAGTGCTTTCACGGAAGTCGCTGACGAGGCGGCTAAGGTCTCCAATAGCTAACCCCAAAGCCTTCACGATGTCTTTTAGCAGACCCATCGGGCCTAGAATTATTAGCCCGACTAACGCAACCAGCGGCCAGGCTAAAGCCTTTGAGATTTCAATCCAGTCCGACACCGGCACCCCTAAATTTCTACCTGAGGTGTAACGATTGAGGCAAATTGGGATATGCCGTCAATCGCCAACTTGTTGCCAGCGTTCCTTCAAGTTTTTGAGGCCAAGAACCAGATGCACGGAACCCCCCGCCCCTCTCTGCGCTATGACGGCACGCCTCCCCGGCACCCATTCATTCGAGAGGATTTCTCCATGACCGACCAACGTATCGAAGGCGCCGCCAACACTGTCGGCGGCCGTATCAAGGATGGCATCGGCGGCCTGACCGGCAACGACCGTCTGCAGGCCGAAGGCAAGCTGGACCAGGTCAAGGGCAAGGCGCTGGACGCCTATGGCCGCGTCATCGACGGCCTGGACGGCCTCGTTGAAAAGGCCCCGGTCCAGTATCAGGACAAGGCCCGCCAGGGTCTGGACTTCGCCCGCCGCAAGCCCCTGCTGACCACCGGAATCGTCGCCGGTCTGGCCGTGTTACTGGGCGGCCTGGGTCGCCGCCGCTAGGGCGAGGCCTTCCCCGCACATACAAAAGGCCCGGGCAGCGATGCCCGGGCCTTTTTCGTATCCATTCCTCCCCCATCGGGGGAGGGTTACCGTCAGTCCGCCACGACGTCCGCGTCCTCTGCCACCTTCTCCGGCGCACCCTTGGTCGGGGTGACGTCGAAGGCGATCTTGCCGTCCTTCAGCTCCACCTTCACATGGCCACCGCGCGTCAGGCGTCCGAACAGGATGTCGTCGGCCAGCGGCTTCTTGATGTGTTCCTGAATGACCCGCGCCAGAGGACGCGCGCCATACAGCTCGTCGAAGCCGTTCTTGGCCAGCCAGTCGTTGGCTTCGTCGGACAGTTCGATGGTGATGTTGCGATCCGCCAGCTGGACCTCCAGCTGGATCATGAACTTGGTCACCACCGACTTGATCGTCTCGGCGTCCAGCGCCTTGAAGGCCACGATGGCGTCCAGGCGGTTGCGGAACTCCGGCGCGAACAGGCGCTGGATGGCCTTGTCGTCCTCGCCCTCGACCTTGCCCCGGCCGAAGCCGATGGAGGCACGAGCGTTGTCTGCGGCCCCGGCATTGGTGGTCATGATCAGGATGGTGTTCCTGAAATCGACCTTCTTGCCGACCGCATCGGTCAGCATGCCGTTGTCCATCACCTGCAACAGGATGTTGTAGACGTCCGGGTGGGCCTTCTCGATCTCGTCCAGCAGCACCACCGAATGCGGATGCTGATCGACCGCGTCGGTCAGAAGGCCGCCCTGGTCATGCCCGACATAGCCCGGAGGAGCCCCGATCAGGCGGCTGACAGTATGGCGCTCCATGTATTCCGACATGTCGAAGCGCTGCATCTCGATGCCCAGGGTGGAGGCCAGTTGCTTGGCCACCTCGGTCTTGCCCACGCCCGTGGGTCCGCTGAACAGGAAGGCGCCGATGGGCTTCTGCGGATCGCGCAGACCCGCCCGGGCCAGCTTCATGGCCGCCGAGACCTGTTCGATCGCCGCCGATTGGCCGAAGACCACGCGGTTCAGATCGGTCTCGAGCTGGCGCAGGCCCTCGGTGTCGGACTTGCTGACCGACTTGGCGGGGATGCGGGCCATCTTGGCGATGACGGCCTCGACCTCCTTCTGGCCGATGACCTTCTTGCGCTTGGATTCGGGCAGCAGCATCTGCGATGCCCCCGCCTCGTCGATCACGTCGATCGCCTTGTCCGGCAGTTTGCGGTCGGTCATGTAGCGGGCAGACAGTTCCACCGCCGTGCGAATGGCGGCGTCCGTATAGCGCAGCTTGTGGTGCCCCTCGTAGGAGCTCTTCAGCCCCTTGAGGATCTTCACCGTGTCCTCGACCGTCGGCTCGTTGACGTCGATCTTCTGGAAGCGCCGCACCAGGGCGCGGTCCTTCTCGAAATGCTGGCGATATTCCTTGTAGGTCGTCGATCCCATGCAGCGCAGGGTGCCCGACGCCAGGGCCGGCTTCAGTAGGTTGGACGCATCCATCGCCCCGCCGGAGGTTGCGCCCGCCCCGATCACCGTGTGGATTTCGTCGATGAACAGGATCGCGTTCTCGTGGTTCTCCAGCTCCTTGACGACCTGTTTCAGCCGCTCCTCGAAGTCGCCGCGGTAGCGGGTGCCGGCCAACAGCGCGCCCATGTCGAGGCTGTAGATGGTCGCGCCTTCCAGCACGTCCGGAACCTCATGGTTGACGATCTTGCGCGCCAGACCTTCGGCGATCGCGGTCTTGCCCACGCCCGGCTCACCGACCAGAAGGGGGTTGTTCTTGGTCCGGCGGCACAGGATCTGGATGGCCCGCTCGACCTCGCCATGACGGCCGATCAGGGGGTCGATCTTGCCCTTGCGCGACTTCTCGTTGAGGTCGACGCAATAGGCCTCCAGCGCCTCCCCGCCCGTCTTGGCGGCGGCGGCATCCTCGGCATCCTCGGGGCTGGCGGCACCGGCCTTGGCCGGACGGGTCTCGCCCCCGCCCTTCTTGGCGATACCGTGCGCGATATAGTTCACCGCATCGTAGCGGGTCATGTCCTGCTCCTGCAGGAAATAGGCGGCGTGGCTCTCGCGCTCGCTGAAGATGGCGACCAGCACGTTGGCGCCCGTCACCTCCTCGCGGCCTGAGGACTGGACATGGATCACCGCGCGCTGGATCACGCGCTGGAACCCGGCGGTCGGCTTGGCGTCCTCGCCGTCGCTGGTGGCCAAGGCCGCCAGATCGGTATCGACATACAGCGTCAGCGCCGTCTTCAGATTGACCAGCTCGACATTGCAGGCGGTCATGACGCCCGCCGCATCCGGATCGTCGATCAGCGCCAGCAGCAAGTGCTCAAGCGTGGCGTATTCGTGTTTACGCTCGTTCGCATAGTGCACCGCGCGGTGCAGGGTCTCTTCGAGAGGACGTGAAAATGAGGGCATGGGAGCTTATCCTCTCAGTCTTTTTCCATCGTGCATTGTAGCGGGTGCTGGTGACGCCTGGCGGTTTCGATCACCTGGGCCACCTTGGTTTCGGCGACTTCATAGGTGAACACGCCGCAGACCCCGACGCCATGCTGATGCACATGCAGCATGATGCGGGTCGCGTCCTCGCGGCTCTTCTGGAAGAACCGCTCCAGCACATAGATGACGAATTCCATCGGGGTGTAGTCGTCGTTCAGGATCAGCACCCGATACAGCGAGGGCTTCTGAAGTTTCGGCCTGGTCTCGGTGATCGTGGCAGAGCCGGAGCCCTGGTCCTGATCACCGGTCTTGCGTGACGGCGGCATTCGTAATCCAGTTGGGAAGGTCGATGGATCAGATAGGCAATGATGCCCTGAATTGAAGATGCGACAAGTCACCTCTTTGTTTGCGAAGGCGCAAACGCCTGCCCCTCCCGCTTGAGGGAGGGTGGCCGAACGAAGTGAGGTCGGATGGGAGGGACTAAGGTCAGCAAGGCACGGGATCTGTAGCGCCGCGCCCTCCCCACCCGGCTTCGCTGCGCGGCGAGCGTTAGGGCAAACAAAAAGACCCCGGCGTTTCCGCCGGGGCCTCTTCATTACGCTACTAACTTGGTCAGGCGCTTAGCGAGCGGCCTGGAACTTTTCGACCGAGGCGGTGACGCGCTCGTTGATCGGCTTGAAGCTGTCCTTGACCGAGGCGGTCATGATGTCCGTCGCCTTGGTCACTTCGGCCAGATAGGCCTCGGTGGCCGACTTGGCCCAGTTGGTTTGCAGCTCCAGCAGTTCCTGGATCGAACGGGCCTGGCTCATCGACTGAACCGCGGCGACACTGTCTTCCCACGACTTCTTCGTGAAGGCGACCGATTGGGCCGACAGGGTTTCGACGCCCTTCTGGGCGGCGGTGGCCGAGGCGACCATGGCTTCCAGGTTCTGCTTGCCGTGGGCGTTCATCTCGGCGAGGCCGGCGGCCGACTTGTCGGCGGCTTCACGGAACACCTTGGCACCCGCAGCCTGGGCTTGCTCGGCATTGGCCTGGAACGTGGCCTGGGCCTTTTCGGTCGAGGCCTTGGCAGCGTCGACGGTCTTCTTCACGGTTTCACCGGTGTCAGCCATGATACAATCTCCTGAACTGAGGTGTCGCAGTGATCCCGCGACTGATTTTTCTCGCAGCAGGCGATTCCGCCGCGACGAGGGTGATATGGTGCATGTGCGAACAAACGTCAAGGCGTATTGTGCACTGCACAAAATCGTCAACGGGACTTCACAATCCTGTTGACGCCTTGTTTACCCTCTCGAAACGGACCGGGCGCATGATAGCTTCGAGTTCGCGTCGCGTGGTGGGGCCGCCGTCGCGCCAGTCTGAAGAGTGAGGCCTGCCGTGCTGACCATCGCCCTGATCCGTCGCGGACTTCTGTCACTGGCCCTGATCGCGGGCCTGGCCTTCACGCCGGCCAACACGGCCCCCGTGGCCCAGTCCAGCGACAATTCGCGCTATGCCGCCATCGTCGTGGATGCCGAGACGGGCGAGGTTCTGTTCGCCCGCAATGCGGATGCCCGGCGCTATCCAGCCTCCATCACCAAGATGATGACGCTCTATCTGGCGTTCGAGTCGCTTTCCAAGGGCGATATGAAGCCGACGGATGTGCTCACCGTCTCGACCCGTGCCGCCAGCGAGCCCCCGTCCAAGCTGGGTCTCGCCGCCGGTCAGACCATCACCCTGGACAATGCCATGCGCGCCACTGCGGTGCGTAGTGCCAACGACATGGCCATGGCGATCGCCGAACATATCGGCGGCTCCAACGACCGTTTCGCCGCCCGCATGACGCAAAAGGCGCAGGAGCTGGGCATGACCCAGACCCGCTACGTCAATCCCAACGGCTTGCCCGACAGTCGACAGGTGACGTCGGCCCGCGACCTGTCCATCCTGGCCCGCGCCATCATGCGCGACTATCCGCAATACTATGCCTATCTGGGCCAGCACGACTGGGCCTACAACGGCCGCGCCTATCGCAACACCAACGGGCTGCTGCACAGCGGCAATGGCTATGACGGCATGAAGACCGGCTATATCAATGCTTCCGGCTTCAATCTGGCCGCCTCGGCCGTGCGCGGCGACAAGCGGCTGATCACCATCGTCCTGGGCGGGCGCTCGACCGCCAGCCGCAACGCCCATGTCGCCGCCCTGATGGACGCCGGATTCGAGCTGGAGCGGGCGCGCGCCCGCGGCCAGACCATCCAGGTCGCCCAGGCCTTCTTCGAACAGCGCGGCTTCGGCATCAGCAGCACTCCGGCGGGCGAGGTCCAATTCGCCTCGATCACCTCCAGCGGGGCGGCCGTGCCGAACAACGAGGCAAACGGCGACGAAGGTACGGCCTATGCCGCCCTCGCCAGCACACCTGCGCCTCGCCCGGAGCCCCGCACACCGGCCCGGCCTGCCGCACGATCGGGCCAGCTCCCCGCCGACCTGCCCGCCGATGTCACCGCCATCCTGAACGGAGGCCGTACACCTGCGGCCACCACGCGCACGCCTGCACCTCGCGCCGCCCCGGCTCGCGCCTCTGGCGGCTGGGCTGTCCAGGTCGGGGCCTTCCGCGACGAGACCGTGGCGCGAAACTGGTTGACCGAGGTCCAGCGCCGCTTTCGCAGCCAGTTCTCCGCCGCCGAGCGCACCGTCGTCGACGCCGAAGGCTGGTTCCGCTCGCGCTTCACAGGCATGACCGAACAGTCCGCCCAGTCCGCCTGCGAAGCCCTCGCCGCCCGCAGCGTCACCTGCATGGTGGTCCGCCCGCAGGGATAATCGAGACGCGGCTTTACCCCCCGCCCCTTTTCCCCTATACGCGCCGCCTTTCCAGGGCTTCGGTCCTGGCGTGGAGCTCCAAAGGGTTCGGGAAGTCATTCCGGCCGCCACGCCTGGATCCATCGTGGGAGAGGACTTTAACCCGGTCCCCTCGCGCCGACGCCCTACAAGGGAGACTACCGCATGGCTCTTTACGAGCACACGGTCATGTCGCGCCAGGATATCAGCGCGCAACAGGCCGAAGCGCTGAATGACACCATCAAGGATCTGATCGTCGCCGGTGGCGGCTCGGTCGCCAAGATCGAATACTGGGGTCTGCGCAACCTGACCTATCGGGTCAAAAAGAACCGCAAGGCGCACTATTCCCTGCTCGCCATCGACTGCCCGCCGGCCGCCATCGCCGAAGTGGAACGTCAGCTGTCGATCAACGAAGACGTGCTGCGCTGGCTGACCGTCCGCGTCGAGGAACTCGACCTGGAACTGTCGCCCCTGCTGGCCCGCCGTGAGCGCGAGCGTGAACGTGAGCGTGAGCGCACGCCGCGTGAAGACGCTCCCGCCGCCGAAGCCGTAGAATAGGACTGGGACACATGACCGATACGACTGCCCCCAAGCCGGGTATGCCGGCCGGCTCCGGCCCCGCCCGTCGCCCGTTCTCGCGTCGCCGCAAGGTTTGCCCGTTCACGGGTGAAGGCGCGCCGAAGATCGACTACAAGGATGTGAAGCTGCTGCAGCGTTACATTTCCGAACGCGGTAAGATCGTGCCTTCGCGCATCACTGCCGTGTCCCAGATCAAGCAGCGCGAACTGGCCAAGGCCATCAAGCGCGCTCGCTATCTGGCCCTCCTGCCGTATGTGGTGAAGTGATATGAAGGTCGTTCTGCTTGAGCGCGTCGAGAATCTCGGCGCCATCGGCGACGTCGTGTCCGTCAAGGACGGCTTCGCCCGTAACTTCCTTCTGCCGCGCGACAAGGCCCGTCGGGCCACGTCGGCGAACCTGAAGGCTTTCGAACTCGACCGCGCCGCCATCGAGGCCCGCAACGAGAAGAACAAGGCTGACGCCGGTACGATCGGTTCCAAGATCGACGGCCAGACCTACGTCATGATCCGCCAAGCGGGTGAGACCGGTCAGCTGTACGGTTCGGTCGCCGCTCGCGACATCGTCGAGGCCGTCACGGCCGAAGGCGGCAAGATCGAGCGCAGCCAGGTCGTCCTGAACGTGCCGATCAAGAGCCTGGGCGTCCACGAAGTGCTGGTTCGCCTGCACGCCGAGGTCACGGCCACGATCAAGATCAACATCGCACGCTCGGCCGAAGAAGCCGAACGTCAAGCCAAGGGCGAGGACGTCATCAAGGCGGCCTACGACGAAGACCGCGAAGCGGCTGCTGAACAGGCCCGCGACATGGTTGCCGGCGGTGCCGGCCAGCAGGACGGTCTCGGCTCCGAAGCCTGATCGTCGATCAAGACTGAAAAGACACGGCGGCGTGGGGGCAACCCCGCGCCGCCGTTCTTTGTCTAGACGGCGGGCGCGTCCGCCGTCTGAACCGGCCCGAACACGGCATCGAACGCACTTCTCAAAGCCGCATCCGCCTCGTCCATCGTGGCCAGCACGCCCAGATCGATCAGGCTGGTCACCCCATGCTCGGCGATGCCGCACGGCACGATGCCGCCGAAATGGTCCAGGTCCGGCTCGACGTTCAAGCTGATGCCGTGAAAGCTGACCCATTTGCGCACCTTGACGCCGATGGCGGCAATCTTGTCCTCGCGGCTCCACCCCGCCCCCTTGCGCTCGACCCAGACCCCGACCCGTCCGTCCCGCACCCCCGCCTGGACCCCGACCCGGTCCAGCGCCCCGATGATCCACTGTTCCAGCCCGCGCACGAAAGCCCGCACATCGCGCCCCCGCCGGTTCAGGTCCAGCATGACATAAGCCACGCGCTGTCCCGGCCCGTGATAGGTAAACTGCCCGCCGCGCCCCGAGCGGTGCACCGGAAACCGCCCCGCATCCAGCAGGTCATCGTCCTTCGACGACACCCCGGCGGTATAGAGCGGTGGATGCTCCAGCAGCCAGACCATCTCGGACGCCTCGCCCGCCGCGATCGCCGCGACCCGCGCCTCCATGAAGGCCACGGACTCTGCATAGGGCACCAGCCCCGGCGACACGGCCCATTCCACGGGCGCACCCTCGCTCGGGATCAGGCGATTTTCCGCAAGGCTTAACGGGTCAGCAAGCATGAAGACTCAATGTGTCCCCCGAAGGCATCGCGCAAGGGCTGTCGCTTGCGCACCTTCGCCTGAACCGGATGTGCCTTGAGCCAGATTGACGCCGTCAATGTCGAGATTTCCGTCGTGCTGGGCCGTTCGGTCCTGCCGATGTCGCAACTGCTCAAGATGGGCCGTGGCGCGGTGATCCCGCTCGACGCCTCCGAAAGCGACGAAGTCTGGATCCTGGCCAACAACCACCCCGTCGCCCGCGGCGAAATCGAAATCCGCGACGACCGCATCGCCATCACGGTGACGCGGGCTGCGGATGTATACGACTTCATGGCGGGAGCGGCCTGACCTGAGGCAACGGGCAACGGGCAACGGGCAACGGGCAACGGGCAACGGAGATTGCGGCCATGCCTGAAATCAGAAGCCATCGCGACCTTATCGTATGGCAACGATCGATGGATTTGGTCGAAGTCGTATACACCACGACCCGGAGCTTCCCGCGCGACGAGATGTTTGGGCTGACGTCCCAGATGAGACGGGCCGCGAGTTCTGTTCCGGCCAACATCGCCGAAGGCTATGGGCGCGGCACCCGGGCAGCCTATGTCAGCTTCCTTCGCATCGCCCGGGGCTCGCTGAAGGAACTTGAAACCCACATCGAAATTTCCGCGATAGTAGGACTGATCGACAAGGAGGTTTTGGCATTACTCCTTGGTCGCAGCGATGAACTCAGTCGACTGCTCCATGGCCTGATTTCCAAGGTCCAGCAGGCCTGATTCTCTCCACTTCTGTTGCCCCTTGCCTATTGCCTGTTCCCCGCTGCCTGCTGCCTGTTGCCTGTTGCCTGTTGCCTAGCTCACAAGCCTCCGCTATCAGCCCCGCTCCGATGTGAGCGGCCGTGGCGGAATTGGTAGACGCGCAGCGTTGAGGTCGCTGTTCCTTAACCGGAGTGGAAGTTCGAGTCTTCTCGACCGCACCATCGGATTTCGAAACCTGTGAGGCGGCTGGACTTCGGTCCGCCGTCCGGGCAGGCTTCCTTCATTCAGGCGAACCGCTGGCGGTTCATGGGGCGACGCATCGGCGAATAGCTGATTCATTTTTCGAGGGAGGCTTGAAGCGTGATCACCACCGCAGACGCCCCCTTGCCGCCAGAAGCCGAAACCGAAGACCACGTCGCCCTGGATGAGGATTACGTCCTCACCCCCGCCTTCGTCGAAAAGGTCGTCGATGCCGCCGATGACGGTGACGGTGCCCGCCTGACGGCCCTGCTGGAAGACCTCCACCCCGCCGACGTCGCCGATCTGATGGGCTTTCTGACGGAACAGCATCGCGGCGTGGTCGTGATCTGGTTGCCCGCCGACCTGCTGGCCGAGACCTTGCCAGAGCTGGACGACAGCATCCGCGAGGAGGTGCTGGAGCGCGTCCCCCACCTGATCCTGGCCGAAGCGCTGCAGGAGCTGGATTCAGACGACGCCGCCGCCGTGGTCGAGGACCTGGAGGACGACCAGCGCGAAAAGGTCCTGGCCGCCATGCCGGACGAGGATCGCGCCGCGATCGAAAGCTCGCTGGGCTATGCCGAGGATACAGCCGGTCGTCTGATGCAGCGCGAGGTCATGGCTGCGCCGCAGTTCTGGAATGTCGGCGACACCATCGACCACATCCGCAAACAGGGCGAGGACCTGCCCGAGCTGTTCTTCGACATCTACATCGTCGACCCCGCCAACAAGCCGATCGGCGGCGTGGCGGTCAGCGGCCTGCTGAGGGCACCGCGCACCGTCGCCCTGACCGACATCATGGAGCCGATCAACGCGATCGCTGTCGATCAGGACCAGGAAGAGGTCGCCTATATCTTCGAGAAATACCACCTGATCTCGGCCCCGGTGGTCGATGCGGCGGGCCGTCTGGTAGGCCAGATCACCGTCGATGACATCGTCAACATCATCCAGGAGGAGAACCGCGAGGATATCCTGCGCCTGGCCGGTGTTCAGGACGAGGACCGCGGCTCCTCCATCCCCGAGATCGTGCGCAGTCGCGTGCCCTGGCTGACCATCAACCTGGCCACCGCCACCCTGGGGGCCAGCGTCATCGGCTGGTTCGAGGGCACGATCCAGCAGATCGTGGCCCTGGCCGTCCTGATGCCCATCGTCTCGGCCATCGGGGGCAATGCGGGGACCCAGGCCCTGACCGTCACCGTCCGCGCCTTGGCCACACGCGAGCTGAACAGCTCCAACGCCCCACGCACCTTCTGGCGCGAACTGGCTGTCGGCATGGCCAATGGCCTTCTGCTGGCCCCGCTGATCGGCCTGGCCACGGCCTTCTGGTTCCGCGACGAGGACTGGCGCATCGGCCTGGTCATCGCCGCCGCCATGGTGCTGAACCTGCTGGTCGCGGCCAGCATCGGCGTCCTGACACCCCTGACCCTGTCCAAGCTGAAGTTCGACCCGGCCGTTTCGTCCGCCGTGTTCGTGACCGCGACCACCGACTTCTTCGGCTTCCTGATCTTCCTCGGTTTGGCCACGATGGTGCTGCTGTAACGGCGCGGGCCTTGCTGCTTCCCCGCTAGGGCGAGTAAGCCTGTATCGTTCTGGGTCAATCCGTGTCCGACGCCGCCAAGCCACGTCTGAAAATCTCCCGTCCGGGCCTGATGCTCATCAAGAGCTTCGAGGGCTTCCGGCCGCGCGCGGTCCAGGCCGAGGACGGCCGCTGGATCGTCGGCTATGGCCACACCGCCTCGACCCGCGAAGGTGCCGCGGTTGATGAAGCGGACGCCGAACTTCTCCTCCAATACGACCTGCTGCCGATCACGGCGGCGCTGAACGACCGGATCGACGGTCCCATCAACCAGCATCAGTTCGATGCCCTGGCCAGTTTCGCCATCTCCGTCGGGCTGAAGGCCTTCCTGGCCTCCGACGTCCTGCGCCGCTTCAACGCCGGTCAGGCGAAGGAAGCCGCCGACGCCCTGATCGGCTGGCCCGAACCCGAATCGCCCGACGCCGCGCCGCGCCGCCGCTCGGCCGAACGCGCCCTGTTCAATGCCGGGCCGGACGCCTCCGTCACCGTCGCTGATCTGATGATCGCGCCCCTGCCGGTCGCAGGCGACATGTCGGAGGAGCCGGCTCCCCTGCCCGTCAACGCCGAGGCCGCCACACCTCAGGTCGCCAGCCCCGACGCCACCAGCCCGGCCTCGGCTGCCCGCGCTGCTGCGGTGGCCAGCCTGCTGGGCGAGATCGCGCCCGTCACCTCGACCCCCGTCACCGAGACAGATGTGACACCAGCCCCCGCGCCAGCCCCCGGCGATGTCGCCGCCGACCCTGCCCCACAGTGGGACGCCGCTTCCACCGCGGCCCCCACGACAGACGCGACCTCCGATCAGACCTCGACCGTCGTCGAGGACGAAACGCCTGCCGCGCCGGTGATGCGACACGAGGCCACGCCCGCAAAGCCCAAGGGCTTCGACTGGGGCTATACCGGGGCCTTCCTGATCATGGGGGCCATCGGCTTTACCGCCTGCGGGGCCGCCGCTGCAGCCTTCCGCCTGGCCTCCAGCCGCCCGTCGCCTTCGAATGAGACGTTGGTCATCGCCGGTGTTCTGGGCCTGATCGGCGCGGTCTGCGTCGCCGCCGCCGCCTGGAACCTCTACGTCCGCTGGAGCAAGCCGGACTGATCTTTGCGGCGACGACCGGGGATGCTAACCCCGCGTCATGAGCATTCCCTTCGCCCCCCAATCCATGGAATTCGGCCTCGGTGAGACGGCTGACGCCATCCGCGACACCACCGCCCGCTGGGCCGCCGACCGTCTGGCCCCCCTGGCGGCCGAGATCGATGAGACCAACGCTTTCAAACGCGAGCTCTGGCCCGAGATGGGCGAGCTGGGCCTGCACGGCATCACGGTGGAGGAAGAGTACGGCGGCCTCGGCCTCGGCTACCTCGAACACGTCGTGGCGATGGAAGAGGTGTCCCGCGCCTCCGCCTCTATCGGCCTGGCCTACGGGGCCCACTCCAACCTGTGCGTCAACCAGATCCGCCGCTGGGGCACCGAAGAGCAGAAGCGTAAATACCTGCCCGGCCTGATCTCCGGCGAACACGTCGGTTCCCTGGCCATGTCCGAGGCCGGCTCCGGCTCGGACGTCATGTCCATGCGCACCCAGGCCCGCAAGGAGGGCGACCGCTACATCCTGAACGGCACGAAGTTCTGGATCACCAACGCCCCCCACGCCGAGACCCTGGTGGTCTACGCGCGCACCGGCGAAGGCAACGGCGGTGTCACCGCCTTCCTGATCGAAAAGGGCATGAAGGGCTTCAGCGTCTCCAAGAAGCTGGACAAGATGGGCATGCGCGGCTCCGACACCGCCGAACTGGTGTTCGAGGACTGCGAAGTGCCTACCGAAAACATCATGGGCGGCGAAGGGCGCGGCGCGGCCGTGCTGATGAGTGGCCTGGACTATGAGCGCGCCGTCCTGGCGGCCGGTCCGCTGGGCATCATGCAGGCCGCGCTGGACGTCGTCCTGCCCTACGTCCGCGACCGCAAGCAGTTCGGCAAGGCCATCGGCAGCTTCCAGCTGATGCAGGCCAAGGTCGCCGACATGTATGTCGCCCTGAACAGCGCCCGCGCCTATGTCTATGCCGTCGCCCGCGCATGCGACCAGGGCAAGACCACCCGCTACGACGCCGCCGGCGCCATCCTCCTGGCCTCCGAAAACGCCGTAAAGGTCAGCCTGGAGGCCGTCCAGGCCCTGGGCGGTGCCGGCTATACGAAGGAGTGGCCCGTCGAACGTCTGGTCCGCGACGCCAAGCTGTACGACATCGGCGCAGGGACAAACGAGATCCGCCGCTTCCTGATCGGGCGGGAGTTGCTGGGGGGCTGAGGCTAGCGGCTTCCGCGTCGCTCTGCAGAGCGGGGCTGCGGCTCCCACGACATCGGGGCGGCGCGTTCGCCCTGATTGTGTGCATCGCAGGCGCTCGGGCCATAGCTGGGCAGTTCCACGACCTGCCCTTGGCGCTCTGCCGCTTCCATCGTCACGGCCAGTGCCGGCGTGGCATTCTTCATCGCCTGACGATACTCGGCCTGGGTGATGAAGTTGTCCTGCATCATCCGGTCCAGATATTCGATCACCTGATAATCCTCTGGCGTTTCCCAGCGTCGATCCCCCCCCGATCGCCGGATATCGGCCAGTTTCAAGCCGACATAGCCACTCATTGCGCGGAGATATTCAGTCTTGGCCGTCGCATTGCATGGCGACGCGCGCAGGCGCTTGGCCTTGTCTAGAAACGCGCGACGAACTGCGATCCGATCATCCGCGCCTTCGCCTGAATCGGCCTTCACGAACCTCGCTGCCCGATTGGCTTGTGCCTTTTCTGGATCGCGTTCGAAGACGGGCAAATCTGCCGAAGGGGTCATCGGGCGCACGACGTAACCTTCAGGTCGTTTGAACATATCGCTTTGCGCCAACCACAAACCGCCTGCGGTCAAGGCCATCGCACCAGCGCCGGCAAGAATGAGGAGATCGGTTCTGGTCATCGTCGCTGTATGCGGCGTCGCCCATGAAGAGCCGGTTGATTGCTATGGCTAATGCGCCCACAGCCCCTCGAATGCCCAGACGTCATGGCCGCAGCAGTTGGCGGGTTGCAGAGCACGTCGCGAGGAACCGGTGCCCATTTGGCCTGTTCTGCTGACTTGGAAAAGCACCCGCACCCTGACTGCCAAATCCGCTGGCCGTTCTGATCCCCACAAAAAACAACGGGTTGAAACAACACCTGAAGGCCTGACCCGCCCCAAGCCAAATCGTCATGGATATTTGTTAAGTGGCGCGACACCGGTCTGATGCATAGATCGTGTGACCCCAGAGTCCCGGACCACCTTTGCCCAACAACACCTATACCGCCCCGCCCGATACCCGCACCTTCTCCCAGGTGATCGAGGACATCGGTGCGCGCGAAGAGCCCAAGCTCTACCTCAGTGAACTGATCCACGGGTTTGGAGAGCGCGGCTTTGGTGCCATGCTGCTGTTCCTGGGTCTCGTCAGCCTGGTGATCGGGGCCGTCCCGGGCACGACCACCGTGCTGGGCGTTCCCATCCTGCTGATCGCCGTCCAGCTGGTGTTTCGCCGCGATGAGTTATGGATGCCCGGCTGGATCCTGAAGCGCAGCATCGATCGCGCGACCTATCGCACCGCTATCGGCAAGATCATGAAGCCCCTGCGCAAGGTCGAGCGCCTGTCGCGTCCGCGCCTGTCGATCATGAGCAGCGATGCGTCCGAAATGCTGATCGGCCTCGCCTGTGTCGTCCTGTGCCTGATCCTGATGCTGCCGATCACGGGGGGCAATATGGTTCCGTCCCTCATCGTCGCCGCCTTCGGCTTCGGCCTGATGCAGCGCGACGGCGTGATCATCATCGCCGGATGGATCGGCACGGCGGGCTTTGGCGTGTTCGTCTGGCTGGCCTGGGAGTTGATCAGCCGCGTCGTCCTGGCCACCTGGACCTGGGCGACCAGCCTGTTCTAGGGCGTCAGGCGGCCTGGGCAGATCCTGGCACCGAAGGCCCCGCCAGCCCCTGCATGATCATCTTGTTGATGTCGACCAAGGCCTCGAAATCGTCGTCGCCCCGCATCACCACCGACGAGTGCCGGTTCACGAACAGGCTGATCGAGATGATCTGCGCCCTCAGGGCTTTGTCCATCTGATTGCCGGGATCGGAACAGTCCGTCGCCAGCGCCGACCATAGACGTCGGTTCCAGTCCAGTGCGTCGATCCGCGTAGCGATGTCCGACGTATCGACCGTCGACGCATGCATCAGCGCGCGCGTTACCTGGCCGAACAGCCGGTATTCCATTTCACGGGGGTTTTCAGCCCGCGTCGATGCGGTCTTGTACGCCTGAAGCGACATCAGCGAGCCTTTCTTCGTAATCCACCAGTTTGCGGGCCGACATCAGGGCCTTGTAGTATTCGCGTGCCATCACGTGACGCGACGCGGCGACACATTCGGCCTGGATGTCCGGGTTGCGGATCGCCCCCATGAACTCGGTCAGACGAAGCACGAACTCGTCATAGACCTTTGGTGCCGAGGTTTCGTCCAGATACATCATCATGACCGGGAAATAGACGCGGCGCGCGGGGGTGTTCACCTCGTCCACCTGCATGATGTCCTTCTCGCGCAGGACGCTGGCCTTGTTCTGCAGGATCAGGACGCCGCGGCGATCCCCATTCTGGACAACGGCCCCGTTCAACACGAATTTCTCGCCAGGCTTGAGCGACAGCTTCAGCGGCATGAGGTGGCGAACTCCGTCTGGCCCGAGAACCCAGAATGGAATCAGGCGAGCAAACACAGGCTAAACAGTCGTGGTTAACCATCTCTTGTAAGCTGGACGGCAGGATGACCGCACGTTCGCTTCGAGATCGCGCATGACCCCTCATTCCCCTCTGGACGCCGCCCCTCAGGAGGATGCCCACGCGCCACGGCTGGCGGTCCAGTCCACGGTCGGCAATGCCGCCTCGCCCGCCGCCATTCGCCGCCTGTCGCATGCCCTCGTCGGTACAAAGCCTGCCTCGGCCAAGACGCAGAAAGTCGTCGTCACCAGGCTCCGCGCTGCCCTCGCCGCCATTCGCAACGGCAACTATGCGCTGGGAGCCACCCAGGCCCAGGCCGCCATCAAGGCCGATCCCGACAGCGGTCTGGCATGGCACGTCCTGGCGATCTGCCATGAGAAGTCGGGCGAGGTGATCGCGGCCCTCGATGCCTACCAGGCCGCACTGCAGCGCCTGCCCGAAGACACCGACATCGCTCACGACCTGGGCCGCCTGGCGCATCAGCTGGGCTATCTGCCGATCGCCGAGAAACTGCTGCTTCGCTATCTGGCCGCCCATCCCGGCCACGCCGAGGCCACCAACAACCTGGCCTGCGTCCTGCGCGATCAGAACCGCTACCCCGACGCCATCGACCTGCTGACGCCCCTGCTGGAGATCGAGCCGGGCAATGCCGTCCTGTGGAACACCCTCGGCTCGGTGATGAACGATCGGGGCCAGGTCGATCAGGCCCTGATCTTCTTCGAGGAGGCGCTGCGCCTCGACCCGGCCCTGGCCAAGGCCCGTTACAACCGCGCCAACGCCCGCTCTCCCCTGGGCGACACCCTGGGTGCGCTCGAGGATATCGAGGCCGCCCTGCCGGGGGCCGAGACCGCCTATGAACAGGCCATGATGCGCATGGCCCGCGCCATCATGCTGATGGGCCTGGCCCGGATTCCCGAAGGCTTCGACGCCTATGAGGTCCGCCTCGACCCCGCCCTGCCCGATGCCATGCGCGTCGCCGTCGACGCGCCGCGCTGGGACCCCGGGACGGAGGATATCCGGGGCAAGCGCCTGCTGGTCGTCGGCGAACAAGGCATCGCCGACGAACTGGTCTTCGCCAACACCCTGCCGGACGTGATCGATGCCGTCGGACCCGAGGGTCAGGTCTATCTGGCGGTCGAGCAGCGCATGGTCGGCCTGTTCCAGCGGGCCCACCCTCGCGCCATCGTCGGTGGCCACCGCGCGGTCCGGCTGGAGGGACGACTGACGCGCTACATGCCCTTCATCCAGGATTTGTCCGACGCCGGCGCGCGCATGGACACCTGGACGCCCATCGCCTCCCTGATGGCCCCCTATCGCCCTTCGGTCGCCTCCTTCCCCCCAGCGCGCCCGGTCATCGTGCCGGACCCGGAGCGTGTCGCGCGCTGGACGACGGAGCTCGAGGCGCTCGGCCCCGGCCTCAAGGTCGGCCTGCACTGGAAGAGCCTGGTCATGACGGGCGCGCGCGCCGCCTTCTTCGCCACCGGCTTCCAGCTCTGGCAGCCCATCCTGACGGCACCAGGCTGCGTCATGATCAACCTGCAATGCGGCGACGTCTCTGCCGATCTGGCCGCCGCCGAGGCCGCGGGCGTGCGCATCTGGACCCCACCTATCGACCTCAAGGACGATCTGGAAGATGTCGCGGCCCTGTCTGTCGCCTGCGATCTGGTCATCGGCCCCGGCATCGCGGGCACCAATATCGCCGCCGCCGCCGGCGCTCGCACCTGGATGGTTGCCGCGCCCGACGACTGGCACCTGATGCAGACCGATCGTTACGTCTTCTATCCGGATGTCCGCATCTTCAAGCGCGCGGCCGTCGATGGCTGGCCCCAGGTCATTCAGGACATACGCGCCGCCTTGGATCGCGCAGCATCCGGAGACTGGAACACGCCCTGACGCATGACGTTGTGTCTGCATATAGGGAGACGCACCATGCCGGATATCGACGACGATCAGGCTCAGGCCGAGGTCTATGACGAAACCCATCTGGATGACGAGGGTGACGGCGACTTCCTGCCCGACGAGGCCGACCCCGTCCTGGATGTGACCCAGGCCGATGGCGACGCCGACGAGGAGGACTTTGATGAAGACCAGCCCGATGATCTTGACGAAACTCAGGGGGCCTCGGGCATAGAGGCCGAGGCCGACGCCCTGCTGGGCCTCGATGGCGAACGCATCAATCAGACCGACAGCGATAGCGACACCCAGGGGGGCGAAGACGAGGTCGAGCTCGTCTATTCCGGCCTCATGCGCAATGCGCGCGGAGCCCAGGCCAGTGCCGCCCACTGGGAGGCCAAACGCCTGTCCGACGACGATATCGAAAGCCTCGGCTATGGCCCCGACGACGCCACAACCGGCGACAATGACAACACCCACCGCTGAGGAGCGCCTTCATGACCCAGTCCGACACCCCCTCCAAGACGCGCGCCCAGGAAGACTGCGACATCGACACGCCTCACGCCCGCAAGGCCGAACGCGAACACGGCAAGCCTGACCAGCTAAAGCCCGAGGACCGCAAGGCAGAAGACCGCCAACAGGCCCTGATCGACGAAAGCTTGGAGGAAACCTTCCCCGCCAGCGATCCAGCCACGGCCAAGCGGATCACATAGGCTCACCCCGCCGTAGCGTAGCGAAGAGCCCGCTCCTTTTGTCATCCCAGCCGAAGCGCAGCGGAGCGCCGGGATGACAAGGAGCGCGGATCTCCAAGGCCGCGTTCCGGAAGACCAGCGTCCACATGCTGGTAATTCGGCCCCAACCCGCACGGTTTGCTCCGCCAACCCGCTGGCCCCCTTACACAATCCCGAACGACTAGCGACCTGTCCCCGCCATAGGGAGAACCTGCGTCATACTTCTTCCCGTCCCGTCGCCGGGAAGGGCGCAAGGCCTTGCGGCTTGTCGCGGCGGGAACGAGATGAGCGGGAGGGGGGGCTTGGCTCCGTCGGCAGCGTCGTCGTCGCGTGGGGCTCTTGGGTCTCAAGCAGCGAGACGCCGCGCGGCGAGCGTTAGGCCGCTCAACAAAGAGCATGGGCAGGGAACCCATGCTGTTCCGGGGATCGGGTTCGCAAGGCTCCGACCCGCCCGCCGGAGGCTATGTCGGCAAGGCGCGAACAGCGTCGCTGGTCCTGGGGTGCAGCGTTTCCGTGCACTCTCAGGCCGACAGCTCCCGGTCAGACATCTCGTGCGGAGCGCTTGTCTGTCGCCGAAACACACATCCCCTTCGGTCTCCGGGCGACAGCCCGGCGCTCCGCCGGCCCATCCCAAACTCAACCGGCTTCGGGTTTCCGCAGGCGGCGAAGATACGTGTCCGGTCAGCGCAAAGCATCGGGAGAGGAAAACCAATCATGTCTCGACCCAAACGTCCCCGTCCATCAACGCCAAATCCACTGACCGCACGGCGCCGAAAAAATTCTCAACAAGCCATCATGGCCAGGTTGATTGCGCGCCTCGAATATTCACGGGCCTCTCTAGAAGCCAAGCGAAAGATCGGATGGGTCGTGGTGCGCAATCCGCCGATCAATGACGATCACGCCCAAGATGATCCTTGTCTGGCCGCCCCGGCTTCGCTAGCCGTCTCTTAAAGAAACTCTCGGAGCTCTCTCATGGCGCGCACTGCCGAACGGTTCGAAGGCACATCGAACTATATCGCCACCGACGATCTGAAGATCGCGGTCAATGCCTCGGTCGCGCTGGAGCGTCCGCTGCTGATCAAGGGCGAGCCCGGCACCGGCAAGACCGTTCTGGCCTATGAGATGGCCAAGGCGCTGAACGCGCCCCTGATCACCTGGCACATCAAGTCCACGACCAAGGCCCACAATGGCCTGTACGAATACGACGCCGTCTCCAGGCTTCGTGACAGCCAGCTGGGTGACGCCCGCGTCCACGACGTGCGCAACTATCTGAAGAAGGGCAAGCTGTGGGAGGCCTTCACCTCCCCCGTCCGCCCCGTCCTGCTGATCGACGAGATCGACAAGGCCGACATCGAGTTCCCCAACGACCTGCTGCAGGAACTCGACCGCATGGAGTTCTATGTCCAGGAAACGGACGAGACCATCAGCGCCGCCGTCCGCCCGGTCGTGGTCATCACCTCGAACAACGAAAAGGAGCTGCCCGACGCCTTTTTGCGCCGCTGCTTTTTCCACTACATCCGCTTCCCCGACGACCAGACGATGAAGGCGATTATCGAGGTCCACTTCCCCGGCATCAAGCCGCGCCTTGTGTCCGAGGCCCTGCGCACCTTCTATGAAATCCGCGACACGCCGGGCCTGAAAAAGAAGCCCTCGACCTCCGAGCTGCTGGATTGGCTGAAGCTGCTCATGGTCGACGACGTCGATCCGGAAACCCTGCGCGAAAAGTCGCCCAACAAGCTGATCCCGCCCCTGCACGGGGCCCTGCTGAAGAACGAGCAGGACGTCCACCTGTTCGAACGTCTGGCCTTCCTGAACCGACGGGAAGGCGCGCGTCCCGGCGTTTAAGTCTTGAAGCGTCTCACCAGATGCACCGGTTACCGCGATTTCACTGGATTTGCGGGCCGGTCGGCGCAGGATGCAGCCAAGACCGAGGATATTCGACCATGATGGTTCGACCCTTTCTGATCCCCACCGTCTGCGCTCTCGCCGCGCTGACGACCGCGTGCGACAATAATTCCGTCCGCATCTCCTCGACCGGCGCGGTCGATAGTGAGGCCACCGGCGTCTTGCGCGTCGTCGAGGCCCTGCAATGCCCCCAGACCCTGGGCACCTTGACGCGCAAGGGATCGGCCACCGCACAGGGCACCGTCTGCACCTATGTCGGGCCGCGCGGTGCCGAGGTGATCCTGCATCTGGTCAGCCTGTCGGACACCGACAGCACCGCCGCGCTGAAAGCCTTCGAGGATCGGCTGTCTGCCGCCATGCCTCGCGCCTCGGCACGGATCGATGAGAGCGAACGCGACGCGGCGGCCGCTGCAGCCGCCGCCGATGCCGCCGCGTCCTCGGCTGAAAAGGCATCCAGAGCCGCTGAACAGGCTGCAGAGGAAGCAGACCGCGCCTCCGTCCGCCTGCCGGGCATCAGCATCGAAGCCGATGGCGAAGACGCCTCCGTCAACATCGGCGGCTTCAATGTCGAAGCCAATGATGAAGGGGCCAATATTGATATCAGGAGCGGCGGCGACAGCGTCAGCGTCCAGGCCAATGACACCGCCACTGTCGTGCGTACCTCTGCCGCCGGCGATGCCACCCGTGCCAACTGGATCCTGACGGACAACCGCCCCTCGGTCGAAGGCTGGCGACTGGTCGGCTATGAGGCGCGCGGCCCGGCCGGTGGCCCCATCGTCGTCGTCACCGTCCGCTCCAAGGACCGCGAGGGCGGTGACGTCTTCGACGACGCCAAGGAACTCGTCACCCTCAACGTCGGGGAATGATCGCATTCCTCCCCCTTTTGGGGCGGGGAACCATCCGAAGGATGGGGGAGGGGGCAAGATCAGGCACGCCGTTTCAATCAATCCCCTTTTTGGCGGCGCAGGATCAGCTCATGGCCTTGATCCTGCGGCCCCGATGCGCCACCACACCGGGCCATTCCCGCAGGAAATCGCCTTGGCCGTCAGTCCCCGATCCTCCGTCTCCAAAGCGCCTCGCGCCTGGCAGCGCATGCTGTCCGGCCGTCGCCTCGACCTGCTCGACCCCTCGCCCTTCGACATCGAGATTGAGGACATCGCTCACGGCCTGGCCCGCGTCGCCCGCTGGAATGGCCAGACCATCGGCGAACACGCCTTCTCCGTGGCCCAGCACTCCTGCGTCGTTGAGGAAATCGCGGCCCACATCAAGCCGGGCCTCGAGCCGAAATGGCGTCTCGCTGCCCTGCTGCACGACGCCTCCGAATACGTCATCGGCGATATGATATCGCCATTCAAATCCGCGCTCGGCGTCAACTACAAGGCCTTCGAGGCCCGGCTGGAATCGGCCATCCACGTCCGCTTTGCCCTGCCGCCCAAATCCCCCGTCGCCATCAAGACCCTGATAAAGAAGGCCGACCGCGCCTGCGCCTATTTCGAGGCGACGCAGCTGGCCGGGTTCAACAAGACCGAATCCCTTACCCTGTTCGGCGCGCCACCCGCCGGATACGACCTGGTCATCGAGCCCCTGCCCGCGCCGGTCGCCCAGGCCCGCTATCTGGAACGCTACCGCATACTGGCCGATGCCACCGGCCTGACCCCCGGCCCCGACGCCTGGCACACGGAATAGGACCGATGGGTGCTCAGGACGAACAGGGCGTTCGCATCGGTCTGTCGGCCGTCGTCATCGCCGTTCGCGACCGCACCGCCTGCGTCCTGACCGTCACCGGCGATGATGGCCTGACCGCGCTACCGTTTGGCCCGTTCGACCCCATCCGCGATCGCACCTTCGAGCGAGCCCTGCGTGACTTCGTCACCGCCCAGACCGGCTTCGGGCTCGGCTTCGTCGAACAGCTCTACACCTTCGGCGACCTGGGCCGCGCCAGCCCCCGCGCCACCCCCGGCCCCGAGCGACGCCGCGAAGTCTCCGTCGGTTATCTGGCCCTTACCGCCGATGCCGCCGACGCCCCGCCCTTGGCCGAGGCCCGCTGGACGCCCCTGCTGGACGTCTTCCCGTGGGAAGACCGTCGCGATGGCACAGCCGCCTGCCTGCCCCCCCTGACCGAGAGCCTAACCGACTGGGCCACCACCGACCCCCGCCGCCTGACCCGCGCCCAGACCCTGTTCGCCATCACCGCACCCCACCGCTGGAACGAGGGCCGCGTCCTGGACCGCTACGAACTGCTTTACGAGGCCGGTCTGGTCGCCGAGGCCGACCGTGACCACGACCGCCCCCCCACCGCCACACCTTGCGGCCTGACCATGGCCTCCGACCACCGCCGCATCCTGGCCACTGGCTTGGGTCGCCTGCGCAGCAAGCTGAAATACCGCCCCGTCCTGTTCGACCTGATGCCCCAGACCTTCACCCTGTCCGACCTCCAGTCCGCCGCCGAAGCCATCAGCGGGCTTACACTTCACAAGCAGAATTTCCGTCGCGGCGTCGAACGCACCGGCCTGGTCCAGCCCACCGGCCTGACGTCCTCGGCCACCGGCGGCCGCCCCGCAGAGCTGTTCCGCGTCATCGACGGCGACCTGACCGGCAGCGACACCCTCGGCCTGCCGCTTCCTGCGCAACGATGACGGTTTTCCCGCTTGCAGCCCGGCCCCTCCCCCATTAGAGAGGCCCCTCGCTCGACCAAGCGACTTCGGCACCGCGGAGAGGTGGCAGAGTGGTCGAATGTACCGCACTCGAAATGCGGCGTGCCTTTACGGGTACCGTGGGTTCGAATCCCACCCTCTCCGCCACCGGCCTTAGTTGATCCGCCCTTTGACCAAGTCATCAACGACTGACGGGTCTGCCAGGGTCGAGGTATCGCCCAGCGCGTCGGTCTCATTGGCGGCGATCTTCCGCAGGATGCGCCGCATGATCTTGCCAGAGCGTGTCTTGGGAAGACCGGGAGCCCAGTGGATGGCGTCCGGTGCGGCGATCGGGCCGATCTCTTTTCGGACGTGGGCGATCAGGGCCGACTTCAGATCGTCGTGCGGCTCGACGCCCGCCTTCAGCGTCACATAGGCATAAATGCCCTGACCCTTGATATCATGGGGGTACCCTACGACGGCGGCTTCGGCCACATGGTCGTGCAGGACCAGCGCACTCTCGACCTCGGCGGTGCCCATGCGGTGGCCGGAGACGTTGATGACGTCGTCAACCCGGCCGGTGATCCAGTAGTAGCCGTCCGCGTCCCTGCGACAGCCGTCGCCGGTGAAATACTTGCCCGGATAGGTGCTGAAATAGGTCTCGAAGAACCGCTGGTGATCGCCCCAGACCGTGCGCATCTGGCCCGGCCAGCTGTCGGTGATGACCAGATTGCCCTCGGTCGCGCCGTCCAGCACCGCGCCTTTCGCATCGACCAGTTGCAACTCGACGCCGGGCAGCGGCTTGGTCGCCGATCCAGGCTTCAACGGCGTCGCGCCCGGCAGAGGCGAGACCAGAATGCCGCCCGTTTCAGTCTGCCACCACGTATCGACGATGGGACACCGGCCCTCGCCCACCACCTCGTGATACCAGCGCCAGGCCTCGGGATTGATGGGCTCGCCCACGCTGCCCAGCAGACGCAGGGACTTGCGACTGGTCGCCTTCACCGGGCCGTCGCCCTCGCGCATGAGGGCGCGCAGCGCGGTCGGGGCGGTATAGAAGATCTCGACCTTGTGGCGATCCACCACCTGCCAGAAGCGGCTGGCGTCAGGCCAGGACGGGATACCTTCGAACATCAGGGTCGTCGCGCCATTGGCCAGCGGACCATAGACGCAATAGCTGTGCCCCGTGACCCAGCCGACGTCAGCCGTGCACCAGAAGACTTCGCCCGGCCGATAATCGAAGACCAGTTCATGCGTGTAGCTGGCCCAGAACAGATAGCCGCCGGTCGTGTGCAAAACCCCCTTCGGCTTGCCCGTCGAGCCGGAGGTATAGAGGATGAACAGCGGATCCTCGGCATTCATCGGCTCGCAGGGGCAGTCGTCTGACACGCCCTCGCGCGCCGTCTCGTAGCGGATGTCGCGGCCTTCGATGATCGGCACATCCGTGCCTGTGTGCGAGACCACCAGAACCTTTTCGACCAGACCCTGAACGCCGGCCCGTTCAAGGGCAGCATCGACATTGGCCTTCAGAGGCACAGATTTGCCACCTCTACGGCCCTCGTCGGCCGTGATGACGAAGCGCGAGCCGCAGTCCTCAATCCGCCCCGCGATACTGTCGGGCGAGAAGCCGCCGAAGACGACGGAGTGCACCGCGCCGATGCGGGCGCAGGCCAGCATAGCCATGGCCGCCGTGGGCACCATGGGCATGTAGATGGTGACGCGGTCGCCCTTGCCGACCCCCATGCCCTTCAGCACATTGGCCATGCGACATACCTCGGCGTGCAGTTCGCGGTAGGTCAGGCCGCCATGGCGGTTGGGGTCGTCGCCCTCCCACAGGATCGCCGTCTGATCACCGCGCGTTTCCAGGTGCCGGTCCAGGCAGTTCCAGGCGACGTTCAGAACACCGTCGGCGAACCAACGGATGCGGAAATCAGCCTTATCGAACGACACGTCCTTGATGACCGTCGGGGCCGTCATCCAGTCCAGACGCTGCGCCGCCTTTGACCAGAAGACGTCCGGATCTTGGCTCGCCGCCAGACGTGCAGCCTCATAGGCCTCGGCATCCATGTGGCCGCGGGCGGCCCAGTCGGACGGGACGGGATAGACTTCAGGATCAGTCGACATTCACGCTCACTTCAGAACCCATATTTGGCGAACATCGCCAGGCGGCTCATGTCACCGCTGGCACCGGACTCCAGCTCGCGCTCACCGAACATCAGCTCGCCGCCCACGTCCAGCCCGGGCAGGGGGGTCCAGATCAGATTGACCCGCGAGCTCTGCGCCGAGCGGTTCACGGCCAGACCCGTCAGACTGGCGTCATTGTCCACATCCTGCACCGACCAGATCAGGTTGGAGCGCCAACCGGGTGCCCAGACGTGGCGATAGGCCATGAAGCCCGCGACCACCGGAATAGCCTCCAGCTCGCCGCTGGCATCCAGCACCGCATCATTGGCGAAGTTCAGTCCGACATAGCGGCCGATCCCCTCCCCGCCCGTGACCATGAACCGAAAATCGTCCTGGGTCCCGACTTTGATCTTGCCGGACAGGGACAAACCCCAGCCCAGGGCGTCGCTGTCGATCCCCGCCGTCGGCACTTCGTATCGCAGCTGTCGCACAAGACCCGCCAGAACCACATCGCCCCATGGGCGCGTGTGGACATAGCGGGCGGTGAAATCAGGGGCTGAGTTGTCGTCGGCCACAATGCGCGCACCGCCGGAGAAGGGACTGACGGTGGTTTCAGGGTTCTCGATTGAGACCGAGAAGGGGCCACGCGTGTAGCGGACCTGGGCCTGGCGGTTGAAGACGGTGCCTTCCGACGGGCCCACGTAGTCCGCGGTTTCAGGCAGGGCCGCGACGTTCTGGAAATTGGTCCATTCCTGTCCGAACAGCCAGTTGTCGATCGTCACATAGGCGCGGCGCAGGGCGGGCGTGGCAGGGCTGGTGGTGCGCTGATCGCCGGTGCCGGGCAGGACCTGAAAGTCCATCTCCACCCGCGACCCGACCCGACGTCCGCCAATCAGGCCCTCGGTCGTAAACCAGAAGCGTGACTGCCGCGCGTTGAAGTCGGTAGCCGTCCCCTCGCTGGCTCCGCCGATCGGGATCGAGCTGGGCAGATAGAACTCGCGCAGGGCATCGCCATTGGCCGGATCGCCGTCGCTGTAGCGACTGGCCATGGCGTCGAACTTCACATAGCCGCCCAGCTTGACCGTATGCGCCCCGATGCGAAACCCGTCAGCGGGAGCGGCGGGAGCCGGAGCGGCCGGCGCGGCGGCGACCTGACGATCCAGGCGGATAATGTCGTCGGTCTGGGCGGCCTGTGCGGCACGAGCGGCGGCAATATCGCTGCGCAGGGCGTTCAGCTCTGATTCCAGCAGGGCGATCCGGGCTTCCAGAGCCGCCGGATCGGATTGGGCCATACTGACGCCGGGCACGGCCAGCAGGGCGACGGCGGCGGTGCCGGCCAACAGATGAAGCTTCATGCGACGTCCTCCCGGGTTCGTCTGATGCGAACCTCCCTGAGGACAGCTTCCGGGATACGGGCCGGTCGGGGCCATTAGCCATTGGTCTAGTTTCGACCAAGGTCTAGGGGTGTCACAATGCCGCTGTGAGCCGTCGCAAGAACCCGGTCACGCCAGGAAGGATGCCCATGGATCGTGTCGTCGTCGCCGACGATCATCCCCTGTTCCGCGCCGCCGTCGCCTCTGCGGTGGCTCGCGCTTTGCCGGGCGCACAGATCGACGAGTGCGACAGTCTGGCCGGAGCGCGTGAAGCCCTGAAGATGCCGGCCGAACTGGTGCTGCTAGACCTGAAGCTGTCGGACTGCGACGGGTTTTCCGGGCTGGTCGCCCTGCGCAGCGAGTTCCCCGCTACACCTGTCGTCGTGGTCTCGGCCAGCGAAGATGTGCCGACCATTCGGCGAGCGCTGGCCTTCGGGGCGTCCGGCTTCATTCCCAAGTCCGCCTCGCTGAACGAGATGGTGGAGGCATTGACCCGCGTACTCGCCGGCGATGTTGCTGCCCCGGTCCTGTTCGACGATGCCCCGGTCGGCGATCTGGAAAAGCGCATCGCCAGCCTGACGCCCTCCCAGCTCAAGATCCTTACCGGGCTTCAGCGCGGGCGCCTGAACAAGCAGATCGCCTTCGACCTCGGCGTAACCGAGGCGACCATCAAGGCGCACCTAACGGGCGTGTTCCGCAAGCTGGGGGTCCAGAACCGGACCCAGGCCGTCATCGCCGCGCGAACCCTGGACCTCGACCCCAGCGCGGCGTGAGACTTAAACGGCCAACCGACTGAGGAAGGCTTTCAAGGCGGCGGGCTTGACCGGCTTGGCCAGCAGAGTGGCCCCGGCATCGGCAGCCCGTGCGGCCAGGGTTTCATCCGCATCGGCTGTGATCAGGGCAATGTGCCCCAGTCCCCTGCGCCGCAAGGTGTCGGCGACGACCAGCCCGTCGGGCCCGTCGCCGAGGTGCAGATCCACCAGAGCCACGTCGAACATGCTGTCCAGAGCCAGGGCCGCATCGGCATCCGCAGCCGTCGTCATCTCTACGCCCCACCGGGCCAGAAGCGCAGTCAGGCCCGCCAGGATCGCCGGATCGTTATCGACGCACAGCACGCGCAGACCCGATAGCCCGACGGATGCCGCCCCATGAATCACGGCTTGGGCTATAATGGGCTCGGCACGCGGGGCCGTGACCGCAAAGCTCGAACCCTGCCCTTCACGCGACGCCACGGTCACCGTCTGTCCCAGCAACTCGGCCACCTTGCGCACGATAGCCAGCCCAAGACCGGCCCCCGGTTCCTCGCCCGAGGCAGACGGCAGCCGTACGAACTCGCCGAAGATACTCTGCTGCTGACCCGTCGGAATCCCACGCCCCGTGTCGTGAACCTCGAAGCGGACGTGATCGCCTTGTCGCCGCACACCCAGCAACACGACCCCGCGATCCGTGTAGCGGATGGCGTTGCCGACAAGGTTCTGGAGCATGGACCGCAGCAGATCCCGGTCCGAAGCCACCCACAGGCTGGACGGCAGGACCTTCAGCCGCAGCCCTCTCGCCGTGGCCAAGGGCTCGAACTCCCGCAGCAGGTCATCGAACAGGCTCTGGATCGACAGGGGCTGCACCGTCGGCTTCACGCCCCCGGCTTCCAGACGGGAGAGGTTGAGCAGGGCCTTCAGTAGCCGATGAGCGCTCTCGATCGACCGGTCGGCATTGTCGGCCAAGGCGTGCGGCCCGGCATCGGTCAGGCCCGGTTCTTCCTTCAGAGCCGCGATGAACAATCGCGCCGCGTGGAGCGGCTGCAGTAGGTCGTGGCTGGCCGCGGCCAGGAACCGGGTCTTGGAGGCCGTCGCCTCCTCGGCCATCCGCTTGGCTTCGGCCAGGCGTTCGGTGCGGTCCGCGACCCGAGCCTCCAGCCTCTCGTTCGCTTCTTCCAGTGCCTCCGCTGCGCGGCGTAGTTCGGTGATGTCCGTATAGCTGGTGACATAGCCGCCGCCCGCCATCGGCGTTCCGGTCGACCGCAGCACCCGACCATTGGGCTGGATGCGCTCATAGACATGCGGCTCGCGCCGACGCAGGGCCTCCAGCCGCCGCTCGACCCAGGCCTCGATATCCCCCGCGACCTCGCCCCTCTCGGCATTCAGGCGATAGATGGAGGCGACCGGCTGGCCCACGTGGACGAAGCCGGACGGCAGGTCGAACAAGGCCACATAGCGCGCGTTCCAGGCGATCAAGCGCAAATCGGCATCGACCACGCTGACTCCCTGATCGATATTGTCCAAGGTCGCTTGCAGAAGCTCGCGATTGAACTGAACGGCCTGCGAGGCCTCGTCCAGCATCCGCACCACGTCCTCCGGCGCGCGCCCTCCCCCCGCCAGAGCCGCCGAGATGACGCGTCGCGCCGAGGACGCGCCGACTGCACCGGCCAGCATGCGTTCCGCCGCTCGGGCAAGGCCGGCATCAGCGGGATCCTTGTCCTTCAGAACCTGCCCCGTTTCGCGCTCGAGAGCCTGGAACGCGCGCATGGCCCCAGCCTCGCCCACGAAACGGGCGACAAGCGTCTTCAGATCGCCGATCAGGGCACCCGCCGGAGCGGGGTTGGGCTCGCGCCAGTCCGGGCTCAGCCGGTCGACGAAGGCACGCGCCTGGACGCGGTCAATCAAGCGAGGCTTTGCCAGGCGCGAAACACCGACATAGATCGCAGTATTGACCAGAAGGCTCAGGAACACCCCCAGCGGCAGGGTGTCGGCGATCCCGAACGGAGTCGCATCCGCCAGCCCCATCGACGATCCGACCTGAGGCCAGGCCAGCAGGACGAACCAGATTATCGTGCCCGCCACGATCCCGGCGAACGCTCCGCGCGCATGGCCATCCCGCCACAGGACTGCACCGAACAGGGCCGGAGCCAGCTGGGCCAGGGCGGCGAACGAGGTCAGGCCGATGGAGGCCAAGCCGCTGGACCGGTCCATGGCCTGAAAATACAGCCAGGCCAGAAACAGCACCGCACAGATGACGACGCGCCGGACCTGAAGAATGGCCCCGGCCATGTCCGAGCCGTCCTCCCGCGCCCGCCAGCGATCGCGCGCCACCAGCGGCAGGATCAGGCTGTTGGACGCCATGGCCGACAGGGCCACGGTCTCCACAATGACCATCGCCGTCGCCGCCGAGAATCCGCCGACAAAAACAACGGCGGTGAGCAGCCCATTGCCTTGGCTGAACGGCAGGTCCAGCACGAACAGGTCCGGATTGGCGATGGCCGAGAACAGCCCGCCTGCCGCCAGCAGCGGGATGACCGCCAGGCTGGTGATCAGCAGATAGAGCGGAAAGACCCACCGCGCCCGCCGGATGTCCGCCGGAGCCGCCGCTTCCACGAAGGCGACATGGAACTGTCTGGGTAGGCAGAAAATGGCCAGGGTTGCCAGAAGGGTGATGGCGATGAAGCGCCCGTCCAGGTCCGGCATCGAGGCCAGGCGGCCCAGGCTGGCGGTGATGTCCGCCCTGTCCGGTGCCCCCAGGATCAGCAGAACCGCAAAGACGGCGACCGCGACCAATGCCGCCAGCTTGACGACCGATTCCAGCGCGATGGCCTGGATCAGACCGCGATTGTGCTCCGTCAGGTCAGGACGCCGGGCACCGAAAAGGATGGTGAACCCCGCCAGCACAATGGCCACCCCGGTCACCGTCAGCCCCTCCGACCCCGCCACCGGTGTATCGGCCATAACCAGCGTCCAGGCCATGGCCAGCGACTTCAGCTGCAGGGCGATGTAGGGCAGCGACCCCACGATGGCGACGCAGGCGACCAGGGCTCCCAGCCCCTGGCTCTTGCCATAGCGGGAAGAGATGAAGTCCGCGATGGAGCCGACGTTCTCGCGCCGGGCCGTCGCCGCGATCCTGCGCCAGATCGGGAACAGCAGCACGATCCCCAGGGCCGGGCCGATATAGATGGGCAGGTATTCCCACCCGTCCCGCGACGCCGTACCCACCGCGCCATAATAGGTCCAGGACGTGCAGTAGATGGCAAGTGACAGAGCATAGGCCCACGGTCCCATGCGGCCCGGCTTGCCGCGCGCCGCGCGCCGCTCACTCCGCCAGGCGACGAGGAACAGCATCGCCATATAGGCGGCCACCATCGACAGGATTACCAGGCTGAGCATCACGCTCATCTAGAGAGGCTCCCAGGCTTTGCCGCAAGGCCAAGGGGCGGGCCGACCGTTTCCGATCGACCCGCCCCCTGTTGTCTGCACGTCATCGAAATCAGGCGTTGAGATCGACGTCTTTGCCTTCCTTGACCAGCAGGAAGCCCAGCACGACCGTCGCGAGCGCGACGATGATCGGGTACCAGAGGCCGTAGAAGATGTTGCCCGTCGCCGCGACCAGAGCGAAGGCCGTAGTGGGCAGGAAGCCGCCGAACCAGCCGTTGCCGATATGATAGGGAAGCGACATCGAGGTATAGCGGATGTTGGTCGGGAACATCTCGACCAGAGCCGCGGCGATCGGGCCGTAAACCATGGTCACATAGAAGCCGAGGATGAACAGGATCAGCACCACCATCGGCTTGTTGACCTGTGCACTGTCGGCCTTGGCCGGATAGCCGGCGGTCGTCAGGGCTGCACCCAGGCCGGCTTCCCAGGTTTTCTTCTGAGCCGCGAAGTCGGCGGTGCTGAGGGCCTCGCCGCGGAAAGCGGGATAGACGACGTCGTTGCCGATGCGGACTTCCGCCACCGTCCCGGCCGGAGCCGCGACATTGGTGTAGTTGATCCCCGCCTTGGCGACATAGGACTTGGCCAGATCACAGGACTGGTTGAACACCGTCTTGCCGACCGGATCGAACTGCAGATTACAGTCCGCCGGGTCCGCATAGATGGTCACCGGTGCCGATTCCGTGGCCGCGGCCAGCGCCGGGTTGGCGGCATGGGTCAGGGCCTGGAAGAGCGGGAAGTAGGTGATCGCCGCGATCAGGCAGCCGGCCAGGATGATCGGCTTGCGCCCCACCTTGTCCGACAGCCAGCCCCAGAAGATGAAGAAGGGCGAGGCCGCCAGAAGCGCGATGGCCAGCAGGATGTACACCAGGGTGGCGTCCATCTTCATGACCCGCTCCAGGAAGAACAGGGCATAGAACTGACCCGTGTACCAGATGACCGCCTGACCCGCCGTCAGACCAACCAAAGCGATGATCACCAGTTTCAGGTTCGGCCATTTGCCGAAGGAGTCCTTGAGCGGGGTCTTGGAGCCCTTGCCCTCGGCCTTCATCCGCTTGAACGATGGGCTTTCGGCCAGCTTCAGACGGATCCACAGCGACACGCCCAGCAGCAGGATCGAAACCAGGAACGGAATTCTCCAGCCCCATTCCGCAAAGGCCTCTTCACCGACCGCCAGGCGCACGCCCAGAATGACCAGCAGGCTGAGCACCAGACCGGCCGTGGCCGTGATCTGGATGAAGGAGGTGTAGAAGCCGCGTTTGCCCTTGGGCGCATGCTCGGCGACATAGGTCGCGGCCCCGCCATACTCACCACCCAGGGCCAGCCCCTGAATCAGACGCATGGCGACCAGGATGATCGGCGCGGCGATGCCGATGGCCGCATAGGACGGCAGAAGTCCGACCACAAAGGTCGATAGCCCCATCAACAGCATGGTGACCAGGAAGGTGTTCTTGCGCCCCCACAGATCGCCCAGACGCCCGAAGAACACGGCCCCGAACGGTCGCACCGCGAAACCGGCGGCAAAGGCCATCAGCGCGAAGATATAGCCCGTGGTCTCGTTCACGCCCGAGAAGAACTGGGCCGTGATGATCGCGGCCAGCGATCCATAGAGATAGAAGTCGTACCATTCGATCACGGTGCCGACGGACGACGCCAGGATCACGAGGCGGTCGTTCTTGTCCACCACATGTTCCGGTTCGGCCGGTGCGCCTATCGCGCTATCGGTCATAGTCTAGCCTCCCAAAGCTCGCCGTTGTCGGCTGTTCTCACGCATCGCCCGAAGCGATCGTCACCGTGACAGTGACAGCCGCATTGGTGAGTGCAGAGAGAGACTTTGGTCGAAGGCCGACTGGACCAAAGCCGCCCTGTCCGAGCTCGACAGAAGATCAGTTCGATCCTTGCCGCCCTCCACAACCACTTGAATCAGATCGCCACCTGATCAGCAGAGAGCCATACAAGTCCCAACGCGCAGCGCCCGGGGTGAGCGGAAGCCGGTCGCCGGATAAGCTCTGCATCCCCTGCCCTAACTTCGCTAAGTGGAGACACGTTGGCGTTGGACTGACAACACCGCCACGGTGTCCCTGTAGCGACGCGCCTCGCACTCGTCAGTTACAAGAGACCGTTTCGTTATGCGTGCTTGAGCCGCAGCCTTCGTCCGGCGCATAAGGGGGTGGATGGCCATCGAACTCGTCCCGCTGCAACCGCTTGAACGCGGCTATCTCAGGGTTCTTCGTATCCGATCGGCCATCGGTTGGCTCGTAATGCTGGTGATCGCGGTCGTTGCTGACGCCGTCCTGCACGGGCGTTTCGGCTCCCCCTTTGGCGTGCTGGTCGGCCCTGTTCTGACGCTTGGTATCACGTCGGTCGCATTCTTGGTCCCCGGTCGGTGGCGGCGTTGGGGCTATGCCTTTACGGACCGCGAACTGCACGTCGCCAGCGGCTGGCTGACACGGACCCACACCGTCGTGCCGGTCTCGCGGGTCCAGCATATCGACGTCAGCCAGGGCCCGGTCGAACGCAACGCTGGGGTCGCGACGCTTAGTCTCCACACGGCCGGAACCGAAGGCAGCCTCGTCAGACTGCCGGGCATCAGCCGCGCGCGCGCCGAGGAGATCCGCGATGCGATCCGCAGCCGGATCAGCGACGCGCCCTGGTGAATGCCTCTCCGCTTCCAGCCCCGGCCGAGCTATCGCCGCCGCGTCGGCTCGATCCGCGCACCATACTGATCAAGGCCCTTCCCGGCCTGCCCTCGGCCATCTTTGCCGTGCCGGTCATGTTGACGGCGGCGCGTGGCGGAGGACTGGCGCTCGCCTTTGCCCTCGTCGTGATCGCCTTGCTCCTAGGGGTCACATTCGTCTTCAGCTGGCTTCGCTGGCGCATGTTCACCTATGAGGTCCTGCCCGATCAACTGGTGATCTCGCGCGGCGTCCTCCATCGAACACGCCGATCGATCCCCGCCGAACGCATTCAGGACGTTTCGCTGAAACAGGGTCCGCTGGCCCGCCTCGTCGGGCTGGCCGAGGTGCGTATCGAGACCGGCGGGGGCGAGAAGGACGAGGGTAAGCTGGACAGCGTCAGCCTTGCCGAGGCGCACCGGCTCCGCGCGCTGCTCCGTGGACTGGGCGCAGGCATGGGCCGGGATATGGCAGACACTGCGGCGCAGGACACCGTCAGTCCTCCGGCAACCGAGCCCATCCTGTTTCGCCTGTCATTCGAACGCCTGCTCTACTTCGGGCTATACAACTTTTCGCTGGTCTGGATCGCCGCCATCTTCGGTGCCATGCAGTATTTCGGCCAGGCGTTCGATCTTGGCTGGGACCGTCTGCTGGAAGTGTGGGGCGTGGCCGAACGCGAACTGGCCTCGCGGCTCAGCCTGGCGCTGGTACTCGGCGTCTTCGGCGGCACCCTTGGGCTTGGACTGACGGCCGGGGTCGTGCGGACGGTCCTTCAATTCTATAATTTCAAATTGGCCTTTGCCGAGGGTCGGTTTCGCTACAGCCGAGGTCTGCTGACGCGAACCGAGGTCGTGGTGGCCCAGCGTCAGATTCAGCTTGGCCTTGTCGAGCGCGGGGCCCTCAGCGGGCGTCTCGGCTGGTGTGCGTTCAAGGTCCAGACCCTGGGCGGCAGCGACCACGTCTCAGGGCGACAGGAGCTTGCCCCGTTTGCGAGGTGGTCGGAGGTCGAGCCCCTGATCGCCCTCGCCGGCCTTCCCGCGTTCGACCCGTCCGGACTGCGACCCGTATCGTCCTGGCATACCGTCGGTGCCCTCATCGGCTTTGTGGGGGTTCCGGCGGTCGCCCTGGTCGGGGCGGCAATTCTGTATCCAGTCGTCGCCCTCCTGCTGCTCGCCCTGCCCATTCCTCTGGCCGTGGCCCTCCTGCGGCGAAGGCATCATCGCTACGCCCTGGCCGAAACCAGCCTGCAGGTGACCAAGGGGGTGCTCAAGCAGCGCGATTGGACCGTCCCCTACGGCAACATCCAGTCCGTAATCCTCCGGCGCGGGCCCTTGCAACGCCGCATGGGCGTCGCCACCATCCGGATCGACACGGCGGGCGGTAGCGGTCTCAATGGCCCCCACATCCACGATATTACCCATGGCGAGGCGGCGAACCTGATCTGCCAACTGATCGAACTTATAGATGATTCCAGAGCACCATCAGCGGCTTATTCAGCAGTCAAACGTGATTGAAATCTCGAGATATGGGATCGCAGGCCATGCGAGTCTGACCTTGGCGGTGATCACGTGAGCCCCCCACAGCTGTCAGCCATCCGCGTGGGTCTCGTCGGCTATGGCTATGCCGGCCGCACTTTCCACGCGCCGCTCATCCAGTCTGTCGAAGGTTTGGCTCTTTACGCGGTCGCCTCAAGTCGGCCGGACGCCGTGCACGCCGATTGGCCCGACGTGACGGTCCATCCCGATCCGCACGCCATGATCGTTGACCCGGACATCGACCTGGTGGTGATCGCCACACCCAATACTACCCACGCCGATCTGGCCCGACTCGCTCTCGACAACGACAAGGCGGTCGTAGTCGACAAGCCGTTCACCGCAACGCTGGCGGAGGCCCGGGAGCTGGTGGCGCAGGCCGAAACGACGGGGCGTCATCTGTCGGTGTTTCACAACCGGCGCTGGGACAGCGACTTCCTGAGCGTGCGTCAGGCGATAGGCGACGGTCTGATTGGCCGCGTCACTCATTTCGAGTCCCGCTTCGACCGCTTCCGTCCCGACGTCCGCGCCCGGTGGCGTGAACAGGCGGGACCTGCGTCCGGGGTCTGGTATGATCTGGGACCACATCTTGTCGATCAGGCGTTACAGCTATTTGGGCTTCCGGACCGCGTCATGGGAAGCTTGGCCGCCCAGCGTACAGGAGCCGTGACCGACGACTGGGCCCATGTCGTTCTGATCTACGGTCGACGCCGCGTCACGCTTCAGGCCAGTATGCTGGTGGCGGGTGGGACATATCGTTTCCTGGTCCACGGCGAGACAGGCAGCCTTGAGAAACGCCACGCCGATCGCCAGGAAGCCCATTTGCTGGAGGGCCTCACCCCAGGGAGTGGCGGTTGGGGCGAAGATCCTGAGCCGCTGATCCTGTATTCAGCCGACGGATCGACCCGGCAGATCGCGGCCCAGGCCGGAGATCAGCGCGCATTCTACATCGGTGTACGGGACGCGATGAGGGGTCTTTCAGGCAACCCTGTACCGCCCATTCAGGCGCTCGCCGTTATGGCGGTTGTGGAAGCCGCTGTCCTGTCGTCGACGACAGCCAGTGCGGCAGACATCGTCCTGTCCGAACCGGAGCGACGCCAATGGGTTGCCGACCGGGCGACGAACCTGGACCACCGCAGTCACTTTCGGTGACACGGGCCGGGAGGAAGACCAAGGCGCTTATACTGAACCGGTCGTTGACCTAATCTGTTGTTCGCCCGATCTGAGGGGTGTCCCAACCATCGTGAGGCCTACCCTTGAACACGCCGCAGCTGATCTGGGATTGCCGATGCGAACTGGCCGAGGGGCCGGTCTGGGTCGCGCGCGAGCGGGCCGTCTGGTTCGTCGACATCAAGGGAAGGCAGCTTCACCGCTACCGGATCGATGATGGCGAGAAGACCAGCTGGACCACACCGGATCAGACCGGGTTCGCCCTGCCCGCCGAGGACGGCAGCTTGATTTGTGGCGTGCGCTCCGGACTACATCGCTTCGACCCGTCGACGGGCCGGTTTGACCTTCTCGTCGAGGTCGAACCTGACCGCCCCCAGAACCGCATCAACGACGGCTTTGTCGCCCCGGATGGATCACTGTGGTTCGGCTCGATGGACGACAGCGAGGCGTCGGTCAGCGGAGCGCTGTATCGCTTCGCCGACGGCCGGATCACGCGTCACGACGACGGTTACAGGGTCACCAATGGTCCAGCCATGAGCCCGGACGGAACCGTCCTCTACCATAATGATACCACTCAGCGGCGCGTCTATGCGTTCGATCACCAAGACGGGGTGTTGTCGAACAAGCGGCTGTTTGCCGAGACCACGGATGGCTTTGCAGACGGCCCCAGCGTGGACAGCGCGGGCGTCGTGCATGTCGGCCTGTTCAACGGCTATGGCATCGCGCGCTTCTCGCCAGAGGGCGAGCGGATCGGCAAGATCAACTTCCCGGTCCGCACCGTGACCAAGGCGGTCTTCGGTGGCGATGATCTGCGTACGCTTTACTGCACGACCGCCTGGCTGGGGCAGGATGCGGCGCTGCGCGCGGCTGAGCCGACACTCGGCGGCCTCTATCAGGTCCGGGTGGACACGCCCGGCCTGCCACAGGCGCTTATCCGCCTCTAGTGGCTGTCGCGGGGGAGGCCGAACCGGTCGATGATCCGGTGATACTTTACCGCCGGCTCCAGGACGGCACCGGTCTCCAGCTGCCCCACCATGCTGCGCTGGATTTCCTGCCAGGGTGTCTGGGAGGCCGGATAGGCATAACCGCCCGCCGCCTCCAACGCCTCGCGGCGCAGGACAATCTCCTCGTCGGAAATCAGGATATCGGCTCGTCCGGTATTGAGGTCGATCCGCACGCGGTCACCTGTCCGCAGAACGGCGATATTGCCTCCCGCTGCGGCCTCGGGTGAGGCATTGAGGATGGAGGCCGAGCCTGACGTGCCTGACTGGCGGCCATCACCGATACAGGCCAGGGCCGTGATCCCCTGTTTGATCAGATAGGCCGGAGGGCGCATGTTCACGACCTCGGCCCCGCCGGGATAGCCGATGGGACCGGCCCCACGCATAAACAGCAGAGTTCGCTTGGTGATGCCCAGGGCGGGATCGTCGATACGGGCATGATAGTCCTCGGGCCCGTCGAATACGACCGCGGGCCCCTCGAAGGCATTGGGGTCGTCCGGATCGGACAGATAGCGCTCGCGGAACTCCGGACTGATGACGCTCAGCTTCATGATCGCCGAGTTGAACAGGTTGCCGCTGAACACGACGAAGCCGGCATCGGTCTTCATCGGGGCATCGAACGGCTTGATGACATCAGGCATCTCGGTGGCGCGACCGGCACAATTCTCGCCGATCGTCCGGCCGGTCACGGTCAGGGCCCCCGCGTGGATCAGTCCCTTCTGCATCAGCTCATGGACCACGGCGGGCACGCCACCGGCGTGGAAATAGTCTTCGCCCAGATAATCTCCGGCAGGCTGAAGATTGACCAGCAGCGGCACGTTCAGGCCATGGGTCTGCCAGTCCTGAAGCGGCAGATCGACATGGCTGTGGCGCGCCAGGGCCGTCAGGTGGATCGGGGCATTGGTCGAGCCCCCGATCGCAGAATTGACCACGATGGCATTCAGAAAGGCTTCGCGCGTCAGGATGTCCGATGGCTTCAGATCCTCGCGCACCATCTCGACGATGCGCAGGCCGGTCTCATAGGCGACCTGGGCCCGCTCGCGGTATGGCGCGGGAATGGCGGCGGAGCCCGGCAGGGACATTCCCAGCGCCTCGGCCAGGGAGTTCATGGTCGTGGCCGTGCCCATGGTATTGCAGTAACCGACCGACGGAGCCGACGACGCGACCAGTTCCAGGAAGCCGTCGTAGTCGATCTCTCCGGCCGCCAGCATCTGGCGCGCCTTCCAGATGATGGTGCCGGAACCCGTGCGCTCGCCCTTGTGCCAGCCGTTGAGCATCGGCCCCACCGACAGGGCGATGGCGGGCATGTCCACCGTCGCCGCCGCCATCAGGCAGGCCGGCGTCGTCTTGTCGCAACCGATGGTCAGCACCACCCCGTCCAGCGGATAGCCGTACAGGCTCTCGACCAGGCCCAGATAGGCCAGGTTGCGGTCCAGCCCGGCCGTCGGTCGCTTGCCGGTCTCCTGGATCGGGTGGACCGGAAACTCCATGGCGATGCCGCCGGCCTCGCGGATGCCTTCCCGGACACGTTCGGCCAGCACCAGATGGTGGCGGTTGCAGGGGCTGAGGTCCGAGCCGGTCTGGGCGATGCCGATGATCGGCTTGTCGGACTGCAGCTCGCGCCGCGTCAGACCATAGTTGAGGTACCGCTCCAGATAGAGGGCGGTCATGTCGGGATTGTCGGGATTGTCGAACCAGGCCCGGCTGCGAAGGGGTTTGCTCACGGCGATCAGATCCAGCCGCCGTCGACGACATGGTGCTGGTTGGTGATGGCCCCGGCTTCGTCAGAGCTCATGAAGACCACAACCCGGGCGATATCATCGGGGACGAGGCGACGCTTCAGGCACTGGTTTTTGTAGATGTCCTTCTCGGTTTCGGGCGTGACCCAGAGTTCCAGCTGGCGTTCCGTCATGATCCAGCCGGGAGCCACCGCATTCACGCGCACGCCGAATTCTCCGAAGTCGCGCGCCAGCGACCGGGTCAGCCCCAGGACGGCGGACTTGCAGGCGGTGTAGGCCGCCATCCCCCCCTGGCCGATCATCCAGGAGGTCGAGCCCAGGTTGACGATCGATCCGCGTCCGGACGCCTTCATGTCGGGCAGAACCGCCTGGGCTGCAAAGAACTGGTGCTTCAGATTGACCGCGACCCGCCCGTCCCAATAGGCCTCGGTGACCTCCAGCGTGTCATGGCGCTCGTCGTGGGCGGCGTTGTTGATCAGGATGTCGATCGGGCCAAAGCGCGCCCGTACGGCTTCGACGGCTGCTTGCAGGGCGCTGATGTCCGTCAGGTCGCAGGCGACGAAATGGATCGCCTCGCCCAGTTCGGCTTGAAGCCGCTCGCCGCGCGCCGTGTCGATGTCCAGTACTCCGACCTTGCAGCCTTGGGCGTGGAAGGTCCGGCTGATGGCTTCGCCGATTCCTCCCGCCCCTCCGGTGACGATGACGGTCTGGTCCTTCAGGTCGGGATAGATGGCCGCCATGGAGTTGCGCCTCCCCGGCGCCCGTCGCCTTGCCGGCGAACCAAGTGTTGCAGAGCTTTCACGAATGAAATTCGTTTCTGCATACAAAAATGCGCAGCGGTTCGGGCGAAGTCAACGCCCAAGCACGTCAGGCCTGCAGAACGCCGCTCATGTCCTCGGAAATCCGCGCCACCGCTGCCCGCAGCAGGTTGACTGCCTCCGGCATCGGACAGGTCGGTGGGGTCCGCTCGATGTAGGGCGTTATAAGGGTTGCGATGATCCCGTCGCCCCCCGTGATCGGAACCACCAGATCGGTGACCCCCCTTACGAAGTCGCTGGCACGCTCGACATGACCGGCATCGGCCGCAGCCTGGGCGGCCGTCGCGAACCGGCGCACCTTCTGCACCCCGAACCGGTCCACGAGCATCTGATGCAGATGCGCCCGGGCCCTCTCATTGGCACAGCCGTAGAACATCAGACCGGAGGTCGCTTCGATGATGTTGCGGCGGTACCCTATGCGGACGGAGTAGCCCAGGTCGCCCGGTCCCTCTATGCGGGCGATGACGACGATCTGATCGCCGCTAAGCACGACCAGATGGCACGATTGCATCGTCTGGTCCGCCAGGTCGCGCATGACCGGCAGGGCCACATCCACCAGCGAACGGATCGGGGCCTGTGACAGGCCGAGGGTGAACAGGCGGTTGGTTAGCCGATATCCACCCGACGACTGTTCAATATAGCCGCGGAACTCCAGCACCTGAATCATGCGGAACAGTTCGCTGACCGAACGGCCCAGAGTGGCCGACATCTGCGACGGGGTCAGCGGTTCTCCATGCGCGGACAGCAACTCAAGGACATCCAGCCCCTTCTCCAGCGCGGGCGCGCGGTATTTGCGATCATCGGCGTCTTCGACAGCAGTCATGTCGGTCCTGGAGGCTGGCACACCCGTAGCAGTAGGGGAGCCATCACGCCTCGGCAATATGACGCGCGGGCGCAGCACGATTATCGCCGGTGAAATATTGAAACACCTGTGAAAAATCGTTTGCGGGTGTCGCCGCCCTGACCTAGCCTCCGCAAGAGCCCGTGCAACAGGGCCTGGCCGGGGAGGCCCACCGTGACGCTTGCGACCATCGATCTCGTCATTCTCGGCGTCTATGCCGTCTTCATCTTCGGCCTGGCCCAATGGGTATCCAGAGACAAGGCGGGGGTGACCAAGACCTCCACCGACTATTTCCTGGCGTCGAAGAACCTGCCCTGGTGGGCCATCGGCGCCTCGCTGATTGCGGCCAATATCTCGGCCGAGCAGATCATCGGCATGAGCGGATCGGGCTATGTGATCGGCCTGGGCATCGCGGCCTATGAGTGGATGGCGGCGCTGACCCTGCTGATCGTGGGCAAGTATTTCCTGCCGATCTTCCTGCGCAACGAGATCGTCACCATGCCGCAGTTCCTGCAGCAGCGGTACGGACCGACGATCCGCAACGTCATGGCCGTGTTCTGGCTGCTGCTCTACGTCTTCGTGAACGTAACCTCCATCCTGTGGTTGGGCTCCATCGCGGTGAACACCGTGACGGGCTTGGACCAGACCTATGCCATCATCGCCATCGGCGTGTTCGCCTTGGCCTATCAGCTGTGGGGCGGGCTCAAGGCCGTGGCCCTGACCGACATCGTTCAGGTGGCCCTGCTGGTCGCCGGCGGCCTGATCATCGGCTTCATCGCGCTGAGCGAGATCGGCGGCGCGTCGGGTGCCTTGGGCGGGTTCAACACCCTGCTGACCCGGTTCCCCGAGAAGTTCGACATGATCCTGTCGCCGGACAATCCCAACTTCAATGAACTGCCGGGCATCGCCGTGCTGCTGGGCGGGCTGTGGGTGATGAATATCAGCTACTGGGGCTTCAACCAGTACATCATCCAGCGCGCCCTGGCCGCCAAGTCGCTGGGCGAGGCCCAAAAAGGCATCGCCTTCGCCGCCTATCTGAAGCTGCTGATGCCGGTCATCGTGGTCCTGCCCGGAATGGCGGCGCTGGTCCTGGCCCCCGCCCTCTCGGCCCCGGATCAGGCCTATCCGACCATGATGAACCTGTTGCCCGCCGGGCTGAAGGGCCTGGTCTTTGCGGCCCTGATCGCGGCCATCATCGCCTCGCTGGCGTCCAAGGTGAACTCGATCTCGACCATCTTCACCCTCGACCTCTATGCCAAGGCCAACAAGACGGCGTCCGAGCGTCAGCTGGTGACGGTGGGCCGGATCGCAGCCGTGGCCGCCATGGTCATCGGCATCCTGACCGCACGTCCGCTGCTGGGGAATTTCGAACAGGGCTTCCAGTTCATTCAGGAGTTCACCGGCTTCTTCACGCCCGGCATCGTGGTCATCTTCATTCTGGGCCTGTTCTGGAAGCGCGCGTCAGAGGCCGGAGCCCTGACGGGGGCCATCCTTTCCGTGGTCTTGTCCGCCGTCTTCTGGTGGCTGCAATACGCCGACATCTTCGCCTTCCCCTTCATGAACCGGGTCGGGGTCGTCTTCCTGATGTCACTCGCCGCCGCCATCGTGGTCTCCCTGATGTCGCCGCCCAAGGAGGGCACGATGCAGATCAGGCTGGACGGCGTCAGCTACCGCACCTCGACCGGCTTCAACATCGCGGGCGTGGGCGTGATCCTGTTCCTGATCGCCGTCTATGCCATCTGGTGGTGAGGTGACCGACGGCGCGATCGGGGACGGGGCCGCCCTGATCGGGCTGGACTGGGGCACCAGCAACCTGCGCGTACTCAGGATCGCGCCCGGTGGCGCGGTGCTGGCGGCCCGATCGGACCCCCGCGGGGCCGGGGCCCTCTCGCCGGAGGCCTTTCTGAAAGTGCTCGCCGAGGTCGCAAGCGGTTGGCTGGACGACGGCCTGCCCATCCTCGCCTGTGGCATGGCGGGTGGACGCGGCAAGTGGCGAGAGATGCCCTACCTCCCCGCCCCGGCTTCGCTTGAAGACTTCGCCGCTGGCCTGGCCTGCCCCCCAGATCATCCCGGGGTACGGATTGTGCCGGGTCTGAAGGCCATGACCGATGGCCAGATGACCGACGTCATGCGGGGCGAGGAGACCCAGGTCATGGGTCTGGACCTGGAGCCGGGGCATCACCGGATCGTGGCCCCAGGCACCCATAGCAAGTGGATCGAGGCTGAGCCGGGACGCATCGCCAGCCATCGCACCTTCATGACAGGCGAGCTGTTCGCTGCCATTCGCAAGGGCACCATCATGGGTGCCGGCATGGGCGAGCCCGGCGTGGATGCTGCGGCCTTCGCAGCCGGGGTCGATCGGGCGCTGAACGACCCCGCCCTGACAGCCGCCCTGTTTTCCGTCAGGGTCGAAAGCCTGGCCGATCGCCTGACTGCGGAAGCCGCCGCAGACTATCTGTCCGGACTGCTGATCGGTGCCGAGATCGTCGCCCAGGGCGACGACCGGGACAGCCCCGTCACGCTCGTCGGCGCGCAGGCGCTGAACGTTCGATACGCCGCCGCCCTGGCACAGGCCGGCTTTTCCGACATCCGTCCTACGGACGGTGCCGAGGCCACGGCCCGCGGCCTGTGGCGCATCCATGAGGCCAGCCAGTGATCCAGACTCTCGACACCCTGCCCCTCATCGCCATCCTTCGCGGGCTGGAACCCGAGAATGCCGTCGCCGTCGGCGAGACCATCGTGGCAGCCGGGTTCGTCTGCCTGGAAGTGCCGCTGAATTCGCCCCGCCCGCTGGAGAGTATCCGCCATCTGCGGGACGCCCTGGATGGTCGTGCCCTCGTCGGTGCCGGCACCGTTCTGACGGTCGAGGCAGCAAAGGGCGTCGCTGATGCGGGGGGGCAGTTAGTCATCTCTCCAAATGCCAATCCGGATGTGATCCGTGCCGCCAAGGCGCTGGGGCTCCTGTCGATCCCCGGCTTCTTCACGCCATCAGAGGCTTTTGCAGCCTTGGACGCAGGGGCTGATGCCTTAAAACTGTTTCCCGCCGAGGTCGCGGGTTCGCAAGGGCTGAAGGCCGTGCGCGCCGTCCTGCCCGCCGAGACCCGTATCTATACCGTCGGCGGCGTCGCGCCGGACACGATCGCTACCTGGCGCAAGGCGGGCGCATCCGGCTTCGGCATCGGCTCGGCGCTCTTCACGCCAGGCCGTAGCGCTTTGGAGGTCGGACAAGCCGCCGCCGACTTCGTGGCTGCCTGGAAAGCCAGTCAGCCCACCTGACGCCTACTCGGCTGCGGTCTCAGGCCAGCGATAGGCCGCCTTGGCCCAGTGGGCGGCCATGGTGACGTCATTGCCCTGACGCCAGTCGAAGAACGTCGCATTTTCCCAGTTCGACCCCCGGCCCCAGCGCGTCGAGCAGCGGGTCGAGACCCAGGCAGGTTCCCAGTAGACGACACCCGTCCCGCCATTGTCGATCACGGTCTGGGTGATGTCAGTCATGTAGCGCAGCTGGCCCTCCTGGGTCGCCGGATACTGGGCCAGAAGAGTGTCGGGCCCCAGTAGATTGGGCGAGGTGTCGGCTCCGTCGTTGGTGAAGGGATAGGAGGTTTCCACTACAACGACGTCGGCATCATAGGTCGCATTCAGACGCTGGATTGTCGCCCCCAGACCCGCAAGATCCTGGGTCGACCATTTGCGATAATAGCTGACGCCGATCAGGTCGTAGTCGGTCACGCCATATTCGGTCGCCGCCGCAAACCAGGGCTCTACGTTCTCTGGCTGGGCGATGTGCAACATGATGCGGGGCTTGATGGTCGTGGTGGCCGACGCATCGCGGACCGCCTTGATCCCGGCCTTCAGCAGCGCCGAGTTGCGCGCCCAGTTGATGCCGTTACGCGTCTCCTTCCAGTTCAGCTCGCCCATCATCTCCGGATTGGTCTCGTTGCCGACTTGGACCATCTCCGGCATCAAGCCGTCGGCCTCCAGCTCCGCCAACGTGGCGACCGTGAAATCGTACAGGGCCTGCGAAAGCGCCGGCACATCGTCGCGGATGGGACGCCAGGCTTTGGGCACGATCTGCTTGTCGCCGTCGGCCCAGTCGTCGGAATAATGGAAGTCCAGCAGCACCTGCATACCCTCGGCCCGCGCGCGCCCGATGGTTTCCTTCACGTCGGCCAGGTCGCTGTAGTCGGTCCATTCCGGGTCGTTCCACAGCCGCACCCGGACCAGATTATGGCCCGTCTCGGCGAAGATGGCATAGGGGTCATAGGCCTGTCCCCCCACGCGATAGACCGCGCCGCAGTCCTCCATCTCGTTCACATAGGACAGGTCCGCACCGAAGTAGAAGCGCGGCACCTCCTGCGCCTGGACGGGCGTAGACGCCAGCACCGCCAGCATGGACGTGGTCGCCAGAAATGATCGGATCATAAGCCTTACTCCTTGGGCCGACCGATGCCTGTGCACCGGCCGACCTGTCTTGATCTAGCCGCCGAAGCGGTAGGTGGCCCCGAGGAAGAAACGACGCCCAAAAGTCTCGTACCGTCCCTGACGTGCCCGATCGCCGTAGTAGGTCTCGAACGCCTCGTCGGTCAGGTTGTTGGCCTGGAACAGCAGCTCGACGCCCGACAGCGGCGATGAATCCGGGAAGACATAGGACGTCTGGAAGTCGACGACCGTCTCGGCTTCGTTGAACAGGATGCGATCGGTATCGCCCAGTTCGGTGGCGTTCTCGCTGCGGTAACGGCCCGCGATCCGCGCCTCGAAGCCGTTCTTGTAATAGTAGAGCGACAGGTTGGCGACGTGCTCCGACAGGCCCGGCAGCGGGATGTTGGCGATGGCGTTGTCGTTCTCCGGCACCGTGATGTCGCTGTCGGTGTAGGAATAGTTGGCATAGACGCCGAACCCGTCGAACGGCGCGGGCAGGAAGGTGAAGGCCTGTTGATACAGCACCTCGAAGCCTCGGATGTAGCCTCCCTCGCCATTGACCGGCTGGCGGAAGGTGCCGGCCGTCGGCGTACCGTTCACATCGACGATGATCTCGGTGATCTGCGGGACGATGTAGGTCTCCAGGTCCTTGTAGAAGGCCGAGATGGTGAAGGCCGTATCGGGCCCGAAATAGCGTTCATAGGTCAGGTCGAACTGGTTGGCACGGAAGGGCTCCAGCAGGGGATTGCCCCCGAACGCCTGTGGTGCGCCGAAGACGAAGACGCCGAAACCAGCATTCAGATCGTCCAGCGGGGGCCGTGAAATCGCCTTGGACGCCGCCAGCCTGATCTGCTGTCCCTCGGCGACCTTCCAGGTCAGGTTCAACGTCGGCAGGGTGTCGGTAAAGCTGTTGGTGATGGTGACGGGCGTCAGCACCACCGCCCCGCCGGTCTGGTCGCCCTGATCGACCCGCGTGCTGGACGAGGTCGTCTCCGTCTTGATGACACGCACCCCGACGTTGCCGGTCAGGTCGCGGCCCAAGAACGTCGTCCCGAAATCGACATTGGCGTAGACGGCCTGGGTCTCCTCCTGGACTTCCCAGCTGGAGCGGCGGTCAAAGTCTGAGGTCGTCGGGTTCAGGTCGCCGAAGAACTCGTCGATGACCCCCAGAATGTCGAACGACAGGGTGCGTGGGACGCCGCTGAAGTCGCCGGGAAACACCACCGGGCTATTCAGCAGATTGGTCGGCACAGCCCGCCGATTGGCCGGATCGACGAAACCGAACTGGGTGCGTTGGGTGTAATCCTTGGACCGGTCCGTCAGCCGTGCCCCGACCTGAACCGCCGTGAAGAAGCCGTCCAGCTCATGCTCAAAGTCGGTCCCTGCGCTCAGAAGCTCGTCATTGATCAGGGGTGCCCCGCCTCCATTCTCGGGGATCTGGAATTCTGTGACGAGATTCACCAGCGGATCGGTCAGATCGACGTTGAAGCCATAGTCCGCCGCCTGACCCGGACGGGTCCGGAAGCTGGCCGACACGCCCGAGGTGCGCTCGAACGGCACGCCTCCGGCATAGTCGTGAACCTCGGTGCGAACGGTGATGAACCGCTGGTCCCGCTCGGTCGTCGAATAGGCCAGGTCACCCTTCAACGTCCAACGGTCGCCGCGATACTCCCCGTTCAGGCCACCAGCCCACAGCACGTCCTTGAATTCAAACAGTTCGTTGACGTTCCGCAGTTGCAACCCGAAGTCCGCAGCCTTGGTCGCCGTCAGGCCGGTCACCCCGCCGTTCTCGACCGTGACGTCGGTAAACCCGTTGCCGAAAGGCAGATCCTCCAGCCGGAAGCCTCTCTGGGTCTCGTCATAGGCGACCTTGGAATAGAACAGGTCCGCATTGATCGAGATGTTGTCCGTCGGCTCATACTGGATGGTCGCCAGGCCGCCGTCGCGGATGTCGTCGCCGCCCCGCACCAAGGCCTCGAACCCGAACGGAATCTCGTCATTGCCCTGACCGTCGCCGTTCAGGTCACCGAAGCTGTTGGTGTAGCGGAACACATTGGTCCGTGCCGTGGCCACGGCCTGACGGCGGCCGGAATAGCCAATGGCCACGCCCAGCTTCCCATCCAGGAACTGGTCGATGTAGGAGAAGGAGGCGATATACCCATACGGGTCGGCATCGGGGATGTCGGCCGCCAGGTCGCTGTAGGTCCCCCGCACATTGGCCACGATGCGGCGGGTGGAATAGTCCAGAGGACGGATGGTGCGCAGATCGACCTGACCCGCGATCGCCCCCTCGACTTGGGCCGCCGTCGGCGACTTGTAGACGAAGGCACCGTTGATCAGCTCGGCTGGAAACTGCTCATAGCGGATGTTGCGGCTGGCCTCGGCCGAGACCAGTTCGCGCCCGTTCAGCAGGGTGTTGACGAGATTGGGTCCCATGCCCCGGATCGAAATCTGGGTGCCGTTGCCGCGGTCCCGGTTGGACGTCAGACCCGGCAGGCGCGCCAGGGACTCGGCGATGGAAATCTCCGGCAGCGCCCCGATGTCGTCAGCGGACAGGACTTCCACGACATTGTCGGCCGTTCGCTTCTGAGCCAGGGCGTTGCGCAGGCTGGCGCGGATTCCGGTCACCACGATCTCGTCGATTTCGGTGACAGGCTCCTGGGCCGCGACAGGTTGCGGTGCGGTCTGGGCGCTCGCCCCCTGGGCTCCCAGCAGCAGGACGGCAGTCAGGGCCGATGCCCCCAGCAGGCCGGTCTTGAACGTTTTCATGTCGCGTCTCCCCCTTGTTCCGCCTTTCCGAGATGGCGGGCTTTTTTGATGAATGCTCATGCCGCCCTCAGCCGGACCGTGGCCGGGCGCAATCCGGGCGCGCTGGCCGTAACAGTCACTTCACCGCGCGTGCGGCCGGTCTGATAGATGGCCTGCGCCAGGCCGTTGAAGGTCAGGCGGCGGTTGGCCCGATCCGGCTCGTGACTGGTCGGATCGCCGTTGCCGACACCGATGATGCGGCCTTGCCCCTCGACCTCGAAGGTAATCGAATTGGCCGCCTGCGGCACGGGACGGCCGCGCGCATCGAGGATTTGGACCGCCAGCATGGCGACATCCTCGCCGTCTGCCGCCAGCAGTGTGCGGTCTGCCGTCAACTCGATCCGGGCCGCAGCGCCAGCAGTCTCGCGGCGCACCGCCGGCAGGGTACGACCATCCTTGTAACCCCGCGCCTCGATCACGCCGGGCGTATAGGGGACCAGCCACTCCAGATGCCGGTTCCGCATGACATCCTTCGAGCCCATCGACCGTCCATTCAGGAACAGCTCAACCCGATCAACATTGGCATGGACCCAGACCGGGATGTCCTCGCCCTCGCGACCTTCCCAGTTCCAGTGCGGGAACAGGTGGACCAAGGGCTCGGGTCGCCACCAGGCGCGATAATACCAGTAATTGTCCTTCGGAAAGCCGCAGCTGTCCATCGCGCCGAAATACGAAGACACACTGGGCCAGCGGTTGAACGGCGTCGGCTCGCCGCGATAGTCAAAGCCGGTCCAGATGAAGCCGCCCGCGATATAGGGCCGTTCCGCCGCCAGCGTCCACCAGGCCTCGGCCGTAGAGGCCCACCACGGATGCTCGGTGTCATAGGCCGGCACGATATGGCGCGCGTCGTCGCGGACGTATTCGCCTCGCGTCTGCACGGTGCTGCCGGTTTCGCTGCCCAGGATCGGCTGGTTCGGGAACCGGGCGTGATAGGGCTCCATCTGCGGTGTGCGATAGTTGAAGCCCAGTATGTCCACGACACGCGAGACTCCTTCGCCGAAGTTCTGGTCGAGGGCGGCGGTGATCGGACGGGTGGGGTCCAGCCGATTGATCAGACGCTTCATGGTGCGCGCGATGTTCGCGCCCCGCGCCGTGCCCTGGATGGCCTGTTCCTCGTTGCCGATCGACCAGGCGATGACGCAGGGGTGATTGCGATCGCGCCGGATCAGGGTGTCCAGCTCGGCCATGGCCGCGACGTCCGAGGCCATACGCCGGGTTTCATCGATGACCAGAATGCCCATGGCATCGCAGGCGTCCAGCAACTCTGGCGTCGGCGGATTGTGCGAGGCCCGATAGGCGTTGCAGCCCATCGCCTTCAGCTGCTCCAGACGCCAGACCTGCAGCCGATCGGGAATGGCCGCTCCGACCCCGGCGTGATCCTGGTGACAGCAGGCCCCCAGCAGCTTCACGACCTGCCCATTGAGAAGGAAGCCCCGCGCAGGATCGAAGACCGCATTTCTCACGCCGAACGGCTGATCCATCCGGTCCACCAGCCGACCATCGATCCGGATCTCGGCGACCAGCCGATAGAGATAGGGGTCCGTGGTCGACCATAGGCGCGCATCCGACCAGGCCAGCGCCGTCGAACATGTCCCCTGCCCTACGGCCGGGACCGTGACAGCCTCGGTGCCACCTGCCACCACGCGGCCAGACGCATCGATGACGCTGAAGGCCATCTCGCAGGGCGTGTCCGTCTCGGCGACATTGGCCACCTCGACCATGACGTCCGCCCCGGCACCAGTCCCTTCGGGGCGCGCCCGGACGACGACGCCCCATTGCGGAATATGAACCGGCTCGGTTACGCACAGCCAGACATGCCGGTACAGGCCCGCCCCTTCGTAGAACCAGCCCTCGCCATGCGAGGCATCCACGCGCACCGTCAGTATGTTGGGCTCACCGGGGCTGGCGACATCGGTGATATCGACCAGGAACGGCGTGTAGCCGCCTTCGTGCTCATGCACGATATGGCCGTTCAGAAGGACGGTGACATCGCGAAACGCCCCGTCGAATTCCAGTGTCAGCCGTTTACCGGCAAGGGTGGCCGGAAGATCGAGCGGGTGCCGGTACCAGCCCACGCTCGAAGCAGGGAATTCCCGCCCCAAGGGCTTGTATCCATGGGCGGCACGAGGATCATCAGTCCCGGCAGGCGGCGGCTCGGGATTGTCCACAAACGGCAGATCGATCGCCCAGTCATGCGGAAGCTGCACGGACTGCCAGCCGCTGTCGTCGAATGCGATCGCCGCGGCTTGGGTGACCTTGCCTGCCTTGGCATAGGTCGACTGGTTCATGCCGAAGCCAAAATCCAGGTCCGGGTCCTGGGCGTGGCCGAGGTGGAACCGCCAGTCGAAGGCCAGCTTCTTGCGCCGGTCCGGGGACCCAGAAACCTGTCCAGTCTGTGCAAGAGCGATCGCCGGCAGGGCCAGCATGGCGGCTGACGCCGCCGAGACCTTGAGCAGTGCTCGCCGCGACGGGCTCACGACCACACTCCTGTCCCCACCGGCGCTTTGCCGAGGTGGACGTCATTCAGCCAATTTGAGGCGATCTGACCCATGTGTCCTGGTGATTCCCACGCGCCTGTACCGACGCTTGCCCGGCAAAAAGGCCCCCGACACCGTCACAAGTCAATCAGTTTCATCACAACAGGTAAAAATGTTTTCATGGATGAAGCCTTGATCAGGCCGATTGCAAATCGTTCAATGCGTTTCTCAGCCAATTTTGATCGGCGCGGAATCCGCCTACTTGGCGTCGCCTCCATGCCTAATCCGGAGACGGATGACCTAGAGTCGGCATTGAAAGCGTGCGCTTGTTCGTTCAGTGGAAATCTCTTGATCCAGGCAGGACACGTAAGTTTCTCGGGTGCTGCGGATGAACGAACTCGTCGGCACCTGAAAGCTGTATTTCGGTTTCATGATCCGACGACAGGACGTTGAGCTCGCTCGACCGATCAAACAGTCGCTGAGCCATCAGATGGACAACACCCTCTGGGCTTTTTTCGACTGTGCCTTCGACGCCCAACAAGCGGGCGCTCATGACAATGCGGCGGTGCGCCTCAAACACCGGCACCCACAGAACCAGGTTGGTGATGCCTGTTTCATCCTCCAAGGTGATGAAGATGGCCTTGCCGTTGCCGGGCCTCTGCCGGACCAGAACCACGCCAGCCGTCCGGACACGCGAGCCTGAGCGCCGCGCCTCGACTTCGGCGCATGTCAGCAGGCCCTCAGTGGCGAAGACCGGGCGTAAGATCGCCATAGGATGCGCCTTCAACGACAAGCGCGTAGTCTGATAGTCGGCAGCGACATGTTCGCCCAACGCCATCCGTGGCAGGTGAGCATCCGGTTCTTCGCCCAGCTCACGCGTAGCGGCGGCGGCGAACAACGGCAGGGCGTCGTCGTCGGGCAGGCGGCGCGCTTCCCAAAGCGCCTCGCGCCGGTCTAATCCAAGCGAGTTGAAAGCGTCGGAATCCGCCAGCTTGCGTATCGCTACGACCGGCAGACGTGCACGGCGCATCAGGCTCTCTATGCTGTCGAATGGTCGCGTGCGCGCCAGAACCAGATCGTCAGCCCAATCTTCCCTGAACCCTTCGATCTGGCGCATGCCAAGGCGGAGGGCCAAGGCACTCCGAGATCCCTCAAGCAGGTTATCCCAGGCGGAGTGGTTGACGTCGATCGGTCGTGCCTCGACCCCGTGTTCCTGAGCGCCCCGCACAATCTGGGCCGGTGCATAAAAGCCCATCGGCTGGCTGTTCAGCAGTGCACAAGCGAAGGCAGCCGGGTGTCGGCATTTGATGAAGCTGGAGACATAGACCAACCGGGCGAAGCTGGCAGCGTGGCTCTCCGGGAAGCCGTAGGAGCCAAAGCCCTTGATCTGATCGAAGCATCGCTGGGCGAAGTCGGGGTCGTAGCCGCGCTCGATCATGCGCCCGACCATGCGGTCTTCATAGGTGTGCAAGGTGCCGTCGCCGCGAAACGTGCCCATCGCCTTCCTGAGACCGTTCGCTTCCTTGTCCGTGAACTCGGCGGCGACCATCGCGACCTTCATGGCCTGCTCCTGAAACAGGGGGACGCCCAGCGTACGGTCCAGAACCTTCTGCAACTCGTTCGGATCGTGAGGTGCCTTGGGACTGGCGTAGATCACCTCTTCCTGTCCGTTCCGGCGACGCAAATAGGGGTGGACCATGTCGCCCTGGATGGGACCGGGTCTGACGATCGCCACCTGGATCACCAAGTCATAGAAGCGGCGCGGCCGGAGGCGTGGCAACATGTTGATCTGGGCGCGGCTCTCGACTTGGAAGACGCCGATGGAATCGCCCTGACAAAGCATGTCGTAGACATCAGGCTGCTCAGCCGGAACAGTGGCCAAGTCATAGTCAACGCACTCATGCACTCGCATCAGGTCCAGCGCCTTGCGGATGCAGGTCAGCATGCCCAGCGCCAGAACATCCACCTTCATCAGGCCCAGTTCATCGACGTCATCCTTATCCCATTCGATGAAAGTGCGGTCAGCCATCGCCGCATTGCCGATGGGCACGAGTTCATCCAGCCGCCCGCGCGTCAGGATGAAACCGCCAACGTGTTGGCTCAGGTGGCGCGGGAAGCCCATGATGCGGCTCGCCATATCCACGGCTCGGCGGATCATCGGATTAGCGGGGTCCAAGCCGGCTTCCTGGATGCGCGCATCGGCAATATCGGCACCCCAGCTGCCCCATTGGGTAGATGCCAGCCGCGCCGTTACATCTTCGGTCAGACCGAGCGCCTTGCCCACGTCGCGGATGGCGCTGCGGGGCCGGTAGCGGATCACGGTGGCGACAATGCCGGCCCGGTCCCGGCCGTACCGTTTGTAGATGTACTGGATGATCTCCTCGCGCCGCTCGTGCTCGAAGTCGACGTCGATATCCGGTGGTTCGTTGCGGTCGGCTGACATGAACCGTTCGAAAAGCAGTTCGTGGTCGGCAGGATCCACGCTGGTGATACCCAGCACATAGCAGATGGCGGAGTTGGCGGCCGACCCCCTGCCCTGACACAGGATGCCTCTGTTTTCGGCCTCCCGGACGATGTCGTGGATGGTCAGGAAATACGGTGCCAGATCTCGCGCGCCGACATAGGCCAATTCCTTGTCGAGAGTGACACGAACCTTGGCTGGCGTCCCTTCCGGATAGCGATTGGGCAGTCGCAGTTCCACCAGTTCGCTCAACCATTCTTGAGGCGTCTTGTCGGGTGGGATCGGCTCTTCGGGATATTCATAGCGCAACTGTCCCAGGTCGAAGGTCGGTCGCTTCAGAAACTCCATCGTCTCGGCAACGGCTTCCGGCGCATCGGCGAACAGTCGGGCCATTTCAGCCGACGGCTTTAACCAGCGTTCGCCGTTGGCCAATAGACGGCGGCCCGCCTGATCGATGGGCACAGCTTCACGGATGCAGGTCATGACGTGCTGAAGGTCGCGCTCGTCCGCGTCGTGATAGAGCACGTCATTCGTGGCGAGCAGCGGCGTACCGACTTGCGAAGATAGTTCTTTGAGCTGAGCAAGACGGCGGCGGTCGTCACCATGTCGGTGCATGGCCGCGCCCAGCCAGACGGCTCCGGGACGCGCTTCGTTCAGGCGCTCTAGCCACGGCCTCAAACGGTCGGTCCCGCGATCTGGCGCGAGGACGAGCATCAGGCCTTCCGGAGCTGACAGCAGGTCTTCAAACCTTAGGACGCAATCGCCCTTTTTGGCCCGACGGTTGCCCAAGGTCAGAAGCCGGGTCAGGTGGCCCCAGCCGGTGCGATCCTCGGGGTAGGCCACCACATCAGGCGCACCATCCTCGAACGCCAGCCGGGCACCGGTCAGTAGCCGAAAAGCCAGAGCGCGCTCCTTGACCAGATTGGACAAGGCCGGATTGTTCAGAGGATCATCGCGCCAGACGATTTCACCTGGCGACCCACCATCGCGCAGCTTCTCCGGCGGCGACCAGCCGTCCTCTCGCAGGTGATTGAGGGCCGTCCATGCCCGGACGACGCCTGATACCGTGTTGCGGTCCGCCAGCCCCAGGCCGGCATGCCCTTTCAGGACGGAGGTCAGCACCAGGGTCTTTGGATGTGATGCGCCGCGCAGGAAGGAGAAGTTGCTAGCGGCGATCAGCTCGGCATAGGCGGGGGCGCTCATGGAAACAGACCGTGCAAATACCAGCGTGGCGGTGGTTCCTCACCAAACCGGCCCGCTCTGAACACCCAGAAGCGGTGCCCCTCGGCATCCTCAACGCGATAATAATCACGCACCCGCTCTCGCCGCCGCCACCATTCCCCCTCGATCCGCTCAGGGCCTTCGGCGCTCACCACACGGTGGTCCACACGCCGCCATCGGAAGCGGGCGGGTGGGCTGTCAGGTGCCAGCGCTATGGCGTCGATAGGCTGAGGAGGGTTGAAAATCCTCAAGGGCCTGACAGGCATTGTGCCGGATACATGGAGTGCCCTGTCTGGCTTGCTGACCACCACCTGAGATGTCGGCAACCATCGTGTTGCTCGTTCCGGCAGATGAGAATCTACAGCTTCGATCCGCAACACGGCACCTTCACCAAGCCTTGCGGCCAGACGATCCGTGAGGTCGCCCAAGGCCTTGCTGCGCGATGGCTGCTGATCGAAAGCCGTCTGCTCGGCTGAAAGCGGTTCGCTACGGATCAACTCAAGGCGCAAGTGGTCGAAACCGAAGCCCGGATCGAGGGCCTCGCCCTCGGCCGTCATTCTCTCCCGGAACAGGCGGGCGAGCATCATGGGGTCACGTGTTGGCCGGGCCGAGTGAGCCTCTAGACACCGCACGCCGTAATCGACACGGAACAGTCGAAGTCTGAGCACCCGTGCGCCAAGCCCAGATCGCTCCAGCAAGGCGCAGACCTCCACCAGCAGGTCGCCCAGCACAGTTTCAACATGGGTGTCTTCGGTGACCGGCTCCAACAACATGCGATCTGCGGTGATGGGCGCAGCCTTCCGATGCGGCGTGATGCGGGCGTCTTCAAGCTCAAGCAGCCGGTCCAGCCGCGTGGTCAGCAACGAACCGAACCGCGCAGCCAGGGACGCACGTGGGCGGTCATCCACTTCGCCGATTGTCTTCAGACCCGCGCGCCTTAGAGCCTGGGTGTCCCGGTCGGAGATTTCCAGCGCCAGTACCGGCAGCGCGCGGATCGCTCTTTTCGCATTGTCAGAATTGAACATCCCACCCGAGCCGAAACGGCAAAGCGCGCGCGCCGACTGTGGCGTACCGGCCAGCGCCATTCTTGCTGTCAGACCAAGACGCGTCGTTCTGGCCCTCACAGCCCGGCCCAGTTCCAGCTCTCCACCAAACAGGTGGCCGCAGCCGGTCACGTCCAGAACGAGGCCGTGTGGGGCGTCGAGTGCCGCCATAGGCGTGAACCGCCCAAAGTCGTCCAGCAGCCGCGCCAGAAGCCCCGCATCAGCGTCAGGCTCATAAGGTTCAGCCCTGAGTTCAGGCAGACGTGCACGGGCGTCCGCCAGCGTCATGCCCGGTGAAAGTCCCTGAGCCAGTGCGTCGGGATCCACGGCCGCCAGCCGGAGAGCGCTGCCGACCTTGTCGATCAGAACAAGTGGAGCGTCAGGCGGCCCTTCGACGGCCCTGGCCCGCTCCCTTCGCTCGGTCGGCAGGAAGGGAAACCAGACCGCGAGGTGTCGGCGTTGAGCCGAAGGTCCGCGCCTCACGATCCCACTCCACGATCCACTCGCTCGAAGGTGCTCCGGAGCGGGTGCGCAACAGTTCGACGGCCAGAGCGGACAAACCTGGTGCCTGAGCCTCCAAGGGTATTGAAGGTGCCGTACGAACCCTCCAGCGGGTCTCGGCGGCACTGGGCGCGGGCTGGGCCGCCGCCCGCACGAAAAAACCCGTGCTGCGTCCTTTGGAGGCAGCCAAAGCCAAACGTCGGCTGGCCGTCAAGGTAAAGGCAGGGCCATCCCCCCAAGCGCTCAGCAAGACGGCATCCGCTGCACCGCTCGCCAACGTCTCTTCACCTGCCGACAAAAGATGAGCAGCGTCTTTAACCGTCACCAGAACAAGGGACTTGGTCTCCAGCCCCCAATCCTCGACGCCCGGACCATAAGGCACCCCTGACTCTGAGAACGAACGGGTCTGCATTACCCAGACCAAATTTTTAGGCTGAGATCGCAGCACTAAACCCAGAGCGAACCCGTCAGCCGCCTGTGCTTGCCTAGTATCCGCCGCAAAAATCTCATGCACCGCCTCCCGGCGAAGCCCGCCCCCGAGATTGGCGTCCAGCTGAGATAGCCCCGTAGAAAAGGACTCCACGCAAGCGGGGGTATTTGGGCTTGCCAGGCCCTTGATGAGGTTCCTGACCCCTGAGATATCATGCTCTATGTTCCGCATTTGTTCTCATATGCGCTCCGACCCCAGGTAAGAGTCAAGGTGTCTTCGACGATAGTATCGTCTGACGACAGATGACGGTCGGACTTATCGCGCTCGGGTGGTCGTGATCGCGTCGGGGCCCGGTACCGGCGACCTGACCTGGAGAGGCTGGACGCATTCGAGGGGCGTGGCGTCTGGTACTGGGCATCGCCGCTGGAGGCCCAGTTCTGTAACGGCCAGGAGTTGCTCTGGTCGGCGGCGCCATCGACGAGGTGCCGCCGTGGTGGCCGAGATCTACGCCTATCTGGACGGCATGAAAATACCTTCGTAGGCCTTACCCGCCGTAACCTCTTCCCCCGCCACCAAAGCCGCCGCGTGAAACGACAGTCGTGCGGTTTTGGACGCGCGACGGAGCCTGACGGGCCTCAGGCGTATGGTCCCGCGCATTGGTGATGGTCCGACCGGTGCGGTAGTCGCGGCTGAGGTAGCCGCCGCCATAGCCGTTGGAATATTGGCCCTGTCGGTCGCGATATAGAGGACCGCCACCTCGATAGCCGCCGCCGTTCAGCAGCTGGCCGATGATGAAGCCGGTGGCCAGGGGGCCGAAGAAGGAGCCGCCACCTGCGTTGTTCAAAGGGCGGCACTGTTCCGGCCCCCACTGACCCTCGCACTCGGCCTGGGTTGCATAGCGGGGCGAGGTCTCGGCGGCCACGCGCTGAGCCTCGGCATAGGCGGTGTCGCACTCGGCATCGGGAATGTCGTTGGCGGCCTGGCATTCCGCGACCGAGGTATAGGCCAGGGCCGGAACGGGTTCAGGCACCGACCTCTGGGGCGAGCCGCAGGCGGCCATTGAGAAGCTGACGGTCGCCATCAGGCTGGAGACGTGCAGCGTCTTCGACCGCTTCAGGCGGCGCATGGTGGAGGCGGCGGGAAGCAGGGTGTTGTCGGTCATCGTAGCCTCACGCCGTCATGCAGGCGGCGTTGAGCAGGCCCACGCCGATGGAGATGGAGCCCAGATAGATACCTGCCGCCATCTCGCCCGCCTCGATCCGCGCGGCCAGCCCGCGATAGACCAGCCGGCTGACGACGATGAAGGCCACGATCTGGATGATCCCGGCCAGCACGGCCCAAGCCGCAAACTCGATCAGGCTGACGGTCTGGGATAGGGCCGAGGCCAGCGGCAGGACGAAGCCGATCAGCGCCCCACCCAGCGATACGGCGGCAGCGGTGTTGCCCTGCCGGATCAGACTGCTCTCGTGATAGGGCGTGACCAGCTGGTAGATGAATTTGAACGCAACGAAGAAGGCGATCGCTGCGGCAAAGGCGATGATGAAGGCCGTGGCCCCCGTCTGAAATGTGAACCAGTCGAACATGGTATCCCCAGTCTGTGCTGCGCGATCAGGCGCGGAATTCGGCCATTTCCAGCGGAATGCCGATCATGATTTCGTGTGTGACGTCGCCGACGATGTCGTCCTGGTCGTGCGGCTCCATTTCCAGCGCCATCATCAGCTCGCGCCCACCCGACAGGTCGCGAGCGTACAGCATGCAGGTCTGGAAGATGCGGCTGTAGGGCCCCGTCGCCGCCCGATCGTCAAAGATCGATTCCCACAGCTCCACCGGCGGCTGGATCGCATCGCTCTCGGCAAACCAGAAACGGGGATAGGCCGGCAGTTCCTCCGCCGCCCCATCGAACACCGGGGCCGACAGCCGGTCGCGCCACATCCGCCGCTCGCGCTGGCCCGGCGGATAGGCCGAGGACCAGGGCGTAAACAGGGTGAAGTCATAGGCCCCTTGGCCATCAGGACTGTCGCTCATGGCCTGAAGCATGACGTGGTCGTCGGTATAGAAGCGGTGCACATGCTGGCCGCCGTCCAGAACCACCACGCCTTGGGCGGTAATCTCCAGCGCGTCGCGGTCCAGGCTGAAATGCGTCTCATTGCCCAGCCGCTCCCATGCCAGGGTGTCCAGCGATACCGTGCGTCCGACCGTGATGTTGCGCACCTGGGCCAGGGTGACCGCAGGCGGGGTCTTGTCGCCGGAACCGAACAGTCGCTTGAACATGGCCTCGTCTCTGGTCCGTTGCCGTCGTGCATGCAAGCCTGGCTGGACCGTCTCTAGCATCCGCCGCCGCTGGCCAAAGTCAATCGTTCCTGTTACGCGTTACATGAAACATGCGTAATCCTGAACCCAGCCCCTTGCCGTCGGCGAACGAACGTATACGTGCTTGGCGACAGGCCCGTCGCGCGGCGGGCATGGTCAAGCTGGAGTTCTGGGTGCCCGGGCCCGCCCGCGACGACGTGAAGGCGGCGGTCCACGCCATCGTCACCGAGTCGACACGCGGACCTGATCTTGTCCGACGCACGCGCCGTCATTCGTCTTCCGATCTGTCTGGAGAAAGCCATCCCATGGACGCCGTCATCGAAACATCCTGGACCGTCCCGGCCATCCGAGAGGCCCTGCACGCGTCCGAGCTCTTGCGCGAAGGCGAGCTGACCGCCCGGGTGCTGGAGGGGGCCGAACCGGTCCTGCTGGTCAGTATGCATGAGTACGGCGACCTGCCGATCTACCTCAGCGTCGGCGGGGCCCAGATCGTCTGTTCTGTCCTGCTGTGGCCCGTGGCCGAGCAGAAGGATGCAGCCAAGTTCAACGAATTTTTGCTCAAGGCCCAGCGCGTCGTGCCCCTGTCCAACTTTGCCATTACGACCGTCGATAATCAGGACGTCTATGAGCTGATGGGCGAACTGTCGTGCAAGACGACGCTTCAGACGATACTGATCGAGCTGCGCACCTTGGCCGAGAACGCCATTGACGCGACCGAGCTGCGCGACACCTTCGGCACCGAAGTCTGAAACCGGGAGAGAAACCATGTCCATGCTGTCCAAACTCTCGGCCCTGTTCCGCGGCACCGCGCATGAGGCGGGCCAGCAGGTCGTCGATGCCAATGCCCTGAAGATCCTCGACCAGGAAATCCGCGACGCCGACACCGCGCAAGGCAAGGCGCGCGACGATCTCGCCGGTCTGGTTGCCCGCCGCCGCATGGCCGAGAACGAGCTGAAGAGCTTCGGCGAGCAGATCTCCAAATACGAAAGCTCCGTCCGCGCTGCCCTGTCGCAAGGCAAGGAAGACCTGGCCCGCGAAGTCGCCGGTCGCATCGCCGAGCTGGAAACCGAGATCGGCACCCGTGGCCCGATGGTCGACGGCATGAAGGAGGCCGAGGCGCGCCTGCGCACCGCCATCTCCGCCACCGATCAGAAGATCGAGACCCTGCGGCGCGAGATCGACATCGTGAAGGTCAACGATTCCGTTCAGAAGGCCCAGACCTCCGTCGCCCTGCAATCGCAGGGGGCGCATTCGCGCATCGGCTCGGCCGCCGACAGTCTGCAGCGCATCAAGCAGCGTCAGGCCGTGCAGGAAGAACGCCTGCGCGTCGGCCAGGAGCTGGAGGACAAGCGCACCGGGGCCGACCTGGACGCCAAGCTGAAGGAGGCCGGCATCCTGCCCGGCCACGCCTCGGCCGACGACGTCCTGGCCCGCCTGTCTGCACCCAAGGAGATGAAGGTCGTGACGCCGCTGATCGAACAGGATCGGGACAAGGTCTGACCCTTGGAGCGCATCGCCTTCGACCCCCGCCCCGACTGGCAGGCCAAGGCCGACAGCCTGGGCTTCACCTGGCATCACGTGTCCGGCGAACAATACTGGGACGAGACCGCCGCCTATGCCTTCTCGATGCAGCAGATCGAGGATGACATCGAGGCCCCGACCGAAGAGCTCCACGCCCTCTGCCTGGACCTGGTCGACGAGGCGGTCAAATCCGAGCGTCTGATGACGGCGCTCGATATCCCCGAGGCCATGCGGGACTATGTCGCCGACAGCTGGAAGCGGGCCGAGCCGTCGCTGTATGGCCGGTTCGACTTCTTCTACGACGGCACCGGCCCGGCCAAGCTGTATGAATACAATGCCGACACCCCGACCTCGATCTACGAGACGGCGGTGTTCCAGTGGCTGTGGCTGGAGGATCAGATCGCGGCCGGCCGCCTGCCGGCCGACACCGACCAGTTCAACAGCCTGCATGAAAAGCTGGTCGATCGCTTCCGCACCATCTTCCCCGACGGCGGCTTCATGCATTTCTCGTCGGAGCCGGACTTCGTCGAGGATCGCCAGACGGTGCTGTTTCTCGAAGATCTGGCCCGACAGGCCGGTCTGGAGCCGCAGTTCGTGGCGCTCGCCGACATCGGGCTGAACGCGGACGGGCGGTTCGTCGACCATGAGAACTGGCTGATCGGGGCCCTGTTCAAGCTCTATCCGTGGGAGCAGATGCTGCGCGACGACTATGCCCGGCCCCTGCCGACGGCCGAGGTCACGGTGCTGGAACCCGCCTGGAAGAGCCTGATCTCCAACAAGGGCATCCTGCCCCTGCTGTGGGAGCGGCACCCGGGCCATCCCAACCTGCTCGAAGCCTATTTCGAGAGCGACCCGGCCCATGCGCGCCTGGGCAACTCCTATGTCCGCAAGCCCCTGTTCTCGCGCGAGGGTGCCAATGTCGAACTGGTCGAGCGCGGCGTGGCTGACCCGGTGATGGATGGCGGCTATGGCGGTGGAGCCCACATCCGCCAGGCCCTATGCCCGCCGCCTAGCTTTGATGGCAACCACGTCATCATTGGCTCTTGGGTCGTCGGCAACGAGGCCGCCGGTATCGGCCTGCGCGAAGACGACACCCGCGTCACCCACAACACCTCTCGCTTTCTGCCGCACTACATTCGGGTTTGATGGCACCTGCAGGCCGATGCGTGTCGCGGCCTCATTGTCTCGACAGGGCTAGCTGGACGACATCCGTGCGACCGGTGCCGAAGCCCGCTTCGCAATAGGCCAGATAGTAGCGCCACAGGCGACGGAAACGCGCATCATAGCCTAGCGGCTCAATTTGCGGCCATGCATCGTCGAAGGCACCAAGCCACAGTCCTAATGTCCGGGCGTAATCCTGACCGAAACGCTGGGTCACCTCTCCAGCCAATCCAGCCTTGCCGATCGCGGACCAAAGCGCTGGTTCGCTGGGCAGCATGCCGCCAGGAAAGACGTGCAGCTGGATGAAGTCCGGGCGCTTGCGATAGCTGTCGAACAGAACGTCGTCGATGGTGATGATCTGCAACCCTGCCCGACCGTTGGGTTTCAGCAGGTCGTGGACACGGTCGAAATAGGTCGGCCAGTAGGCCTCGCCGACGGCCTCGAACATTTCAATGGAGGCGATGCGATCGTAACGACCCTGCACGTCACGATAGTCGATCAACTGGACATCCACCAGTTCGGACAATCCCTGTTCGAAGATGCGTTGACGCGCGATCGCGGCCTGTGAGGGCGACAGGGTGATGGCGGTGACCTTGGCCCCAAGAGTGCCCGCGGCATAGGCCGAGAAACCGCCCCAGCCACAGCCGATTTCCAGCACCTCATGGTCGCGCTCGATACCGATCGAGCGAGCCAAGGCTTCATATTTGCGGGTTTGAGCCTCCGGCAGCGACAGCGTAGGCGGATCGAACAGCGCGGCCGAATAGGTCATGCTGGGGTCCAGCCACTGGGCATAGAAATCATTGCCCAAATCATAGTGGGACATGATGTTTCGGCGTGATCCGGACCGGCTGTTGCGCTGCAAGGCGTGAGCAACGGCGTTGAAGCCTCGCAACATCGGCACGCCCGACATGATCTGATCCAGAGCGTCATAGTTGAGGGCGAAGGCCGTCAGCAGGGCCGTCAAATCCAGCGTATCCCACTCGCCCGCCATGTAGCCTTCGGCGAAACCGATGTCGCCGCGCGTCAGCAGTCTCAGGAAGGCCCGCCAGCGAGTCAGCGTCCACACGGCCTGGGGCCCCTCGCCTACCGCACCATCATCGCCACCGATCGTCATCTGTGTGCCGTCCGGCAGGGTGACGGCCATGGTCCCGTAGCGCCAGAGACTGCTGAGCCGACGCAAGAAGGGACGCGCGAACGCGGGCGCGGCGGAAACGTCGCTTCGTGACGCGCCGGTCATCCTGCCGAAATGTGAAGCTGAGCCGTCCATGTCTGAAAAGTCCGTCGAAACAGCGACGTGGGGGTGAATGTTCCCGACGCAACCTGCCTGTCTAGTGTCGGGAAAGCTACGGTCGCAATCGCCGATAAGATGCGGGCCGCGTGCTAAACCGGCGACAGCGCTCCACTGGCCACGATTGGCCCGGTCGGGTCTCCCGAAGGCGATCCACCCAAGGGCTCCAGCGTGATCGCCAGATTGGCCGTCTCGCCGTCCGGACCCAGCAGCTTCGCCGTATCCAGCACCAGCGCCTCGCGCCCGTTCAACACGCCCAGCGACACGGGAGCCTGTCCTTCGGGCAGCACCCACAGTTCGAACGACCGGTCAGCCTGAGCCTGGCCCGCTACGGTCGCGACGATCAGCCGGTCATGGGCCTTGTCCAAGGTGACTACGAACGACGTCGGCCCCGCCTCCTCTTTCAACAACGCGATGGAGGTCAGAACCGGCGCAGCGGCAGGGGCCGTACCCGGTTCGACCACCACCCGCGGCGGTGTCAGGACAAGGGCCGCGATGGCGACGGCAGCCGCAACACTGGCGGCAGCCGCGACGCCGCGCCATACGGCGACGCTGTTCCAGACCCCGGACGAACGGTTGGTCGCAGACACGCCCAGCTGAGCCGCCACTCGCAGCCACACGACGCGCGGCGGGGTCTCCGGCTCGATCTCGGCCAGCAGAGGCGTCAGCCGCTCCTGCCAGGCGGCGACCTCTGCCGCAAAGGCCGGCTCGGCGGCGATCCGACGCTCGGCCAAAGCCCGCTCTTCAGACGTCAGGACACCGACGACATACTCTGCCGCCAGTTGCTCGTCGGGGCTCAGTTCTTGATCGGTCATCGGGCGAGGCAAGCCTTCAGCTTGAGCAGGGAGCGCCGGATCCAGCTCTTCATCGTTCCGGTAGGAACGTTGTGCCGCTCGGCCACGTCTTGATAGGTCAGTCCCTCGAAGAAGGCGCTGCGCAGGGCCGCCTGATGGGTGGCATCAAGTTCCGACATGCATCCCTGAAGCTGGCGAACATCCTCGCCTCGCACCAGAGAGGCCAGGCTGGATTCGGCACCGTCGGCGACATCATGGGCATCGTCGATCGGCTTGAAGCTGCGGCGGCCGATCTGGCGTTGGCGATCGATGGCGCGGTTGCGGGCCAGGGCAGCCAGCCAGGTAATCGGGCTGGCACGATCCGCGTCAAACCGGTCGGCCTTGCTCCAGACGGTGATGTAGACTTCCTGCAGCACGTCTTCGGCCTCGCTTCGGTTGCCCAAGATACGCAGGCACACCCCGAATAGTTTCGCCGAGGTGGCGTCATAGACATCCTTCAGGGCGGCGCGATCCCCAGACGCCACGCGCTGAAGATTGGCGACGAGCGCCTGTCGGTTCTGGTCAGCGTCCATGCGTGGCGTTCGTCCGTGGCTTGACCCTATGGCTTACACGGCCCGGCGCGGCGGGCAAGTCAGGTTGAGACGGCCCGCGAGGCGTAATAGCCTGCCACAGCCGCCGCCGTGGTCACGAAGGTGCCCCACGCGAGGTCGGCCAGGGTGATGGTCGTGCTCCAGGTCTTCAGCGTCGCCTGATTGGTCAGGTCATAGGTCGCATAGGCCACGAAGCCCAGCAAGGCACCGTTGATCAGCGCCTTCTGGACCGACGCCTCCTTCAGCGCCGGAGCCGTCGCGAGGGCCGTGATGCCGAAGATGTAGATCAGATAGAAGGCCACCGCCGCGACCATATTGACCTTGGGAGCCATGATCGGCCCCAGCACAGGCTTGTACAGTCTGTTGCCCATCAGGGTCAGCCAGATGATGTCCAGCACCAGAAAGGCGACGGCCGAGCCGCCATAGGCTGCGAGATATTTCAACATGCTCAGACCCCCTTTAGTCGATAATGGCTCACGCCCCAGACCTGGCCGTCACTGTCGCCGAACAGCCCGGCCGTGGCCATGAAGAATCGCCGCCAGCGCCGCATCCACAATGCCGCATCAGCACCATAGACCTCGCGCATCAGGCCCCGAATCTCGGTCTCGTTGCTATCGAAATTTTCGAGCCAATGATTGGCCGTGCGCTGATAGTGGGTGCCGCTCCAGCGCCAGTCCTGCTCGACCTCGAACAGGTCCGGATACTGCCGCATCAGGCCGTGGCTGGGCATGATGCCGCCGGTGAAGAAATGCTGGGCGATGAAGTCGGCGCGGTCGGAGACTTCAAATCGGTAGGGCGTCGTCACATGGCTGAACACATGGATGAAGACCCGCCCGTCCGGCTTCAGCCACGTCCGCACCCGGCCCAGCAGTTCGCACCAGTTGGCCATGTGCTCGAACATCTCGACCGACACGATGCGGTCGAAGCGCTGCTCCGTCTGGAACACATTCATATCGGCGGTGACGACCGTCAGATTGGTCAGGCCCAGTCGCGCGGCCTCGGCATCGACGGCCGCTTTCTGGCTGCGCGAGTTGGATACTGCCGTGATCGTCGAGGCGGGGTAATGACGCGCCATCCATAGCGACAATGAGCCCCAGCCGCAGCCTAGTTCCAGTACGTTCTGGCCGTCCTGCAAATCCGCGTGTTCGCAGGTCTTACGCAGGGCGCTGACTTCAGCCTCGGCCAGGGTGGCTGAGGCATGGTCATAAAAGGCGCTGGAGTATTTGCGGTTGGGACCCAGGGCCAGTTCGAAGAAACGGGCGGGCAGTTCGTAATGCTGGGCATTGGCCGCTTCGGTGTATTCGGCCACCGGGCGCGCGGCCATCTCCTCGGCGAAGGCCTTCTCTGCACCGGGCTGGACCACCGCCATCTGCTTGCGGGCATTGGCCACGAAGGCGGCAATGGCCGGCCGGGTGATGAAGTCAGGCGCGGGCGTGTCCTGCAGGCTGTTAAGGCGATCAAGCAAACTCATGTCAGGCGCGGTCCTTGGAAAACACGTTGAGGCGGGGCAGCAGGGCCCCGACCCGGGATTGATAGTCGCGGTAGGCGTCGCCCCGCGATTTCAGCATGACCTTCTCCAGCGGCGGCACGCCCGTCATGTAGCGGAGGATCACATACATCACGACGGGCGCGACCAGCGCGGCCCAGCCTGCGACCCAGCCGCCGCTCAGATCGATTGCAATGACCGGATAGGCCAGCCAGACGACCCATTCGAAGAAATAGTTGGGATGGCGCGACAGCCCCCACAGGCCGCGATCCATGATCTTGCCCTTGTTTGACGGCTCAGCCCGGAAGCGGCGCATCTGCTCATCGGCGATCGCCTCACCGCCAATGCCGACCAGCAGGATGAGCGCACCCAGATAGTCCGTCAGCATCAGGGCGTCGCCCGGCCGCAACGCCGCTGCTGCGATCGAGACGCAGAGCAGGGTCGTCGCCGGAGCTTGCACGATGGCCAGCCCGTAAAGATTTCGAGAGAAGTGCGGCCCCCACTCCTCGGTCAGGGCGACGTAGCGCGGATCGGCGTGGCCCCCTGCCACGCGCCCGGCGATATAGCTGCCCAGTCGGATCGACCAGACGGCCACCAGTACCGCCACCAGCCACTGGCGCGGCCCCGGCAGGCCCATCCAAGGCGTAAGACTGACCAGCACGCCGGCGATGCCCGTGCCGAAGGTCCAGAAGACGTCGGTCCAGCCGCCGTTCTCGGTTTTCAGGACTGTCCACCACGCCAGGGTCATCGTCAGGGCCATGAAGGCGAATGCCAGTGCGAGGGCGATCAGCAAGACAGTTTGATCCTTGAGAAGTTTGAGCGTCACAGTTACGCGCAAAGTGGGGCAAGGATGCATCGCATCCCGCAGGATTGCAGCACCGTACATTGAACACCCTCGCGCATCTGCGCTTACCACTCACCGGAGCCTGCCTGATGTTCGAAAGCCTGCCGCCCTCACCGTCTCAACCCACGACGAAACGACTGCGCGTGGCCGTGATCGGTGCAGGGGTTTCGGGCTTGTCCTGCGCCTGGCTGCTGAGCAAGACGCACGATGTCACGCTGTTCGAGGCGGCAGGTCGCCTGGGCGGACACGCCAATACCGTCGACTGCAACGGCGTGGCGGTGGACACCGGCTTCATCGTCTACAACGAGGTCAACTACCCCAATCTGACCGCCCTGTTCGCGCATCTGAAGGTGCCGACGAAACACGCCGACATGTCCCTGGCCGTCTCGCTGGACGACGGCGATCTGGAGTATGGCAGCCGCAGCCTGGCTTCCATCTTCGCCCAGCCCGAGGCCCTGCTCAGGCCGCGTTTCTGGTCCATGTTGGCCGACCTGAACCGCTTCTACCGCACGGCACCGGGACATCTGGCGACGCTGGATCCTGTCGTCTCGCTGTCGGAATATCTGCGTACCCATCGCTATGGCGTGGCGCTCAGTGAGGACCACCTGCTGCCCATGGCCGCCGCCATCTGGTCGGCCTCGGTCGAGGGGATTGGCGATCACCCCGCCGCAGCCTTCATCCGCTTCTTCCAGAACCATGACCTGATGAAGTTCGTCGGTCGCCGGACGTGGCGAACCGTGGATGGGGGTAGCCGATCCTATGTCGAAGCCATCACCACCGATTTCGCCGGCCATGTGCACCTGAACGCCGACATCGTCGCCGTAACCCGGACAAGTGATCAGGTCCGCATCGACCACCGCGACGGATCACACCAGATGTTCGATCAAGTCGTCTTCGCCACCCATGCCCCGACGACGCTGGCTCTGCTGGCCGACACCACAGCCGAGGAACAAAGCGTTCTGGGCGCCTTCCGCTACACGCCCAACACAGCAGTGCTGCACGGCGATCGCCGCCTGATGCCCAAGCGCAAGCGTGCCTGGTCGAGTTGGAATCACATGGGCCATCGCGCCAAGCCCGGCTCCGGCGGGGTCAGCTACTGGATGAACCATCTCCAGAGCCTGAAGGACGCGCCGGACCTGTTCGTCACCCTGAACCCGCATACGCCGCCCGCGGCTGAGCTCACCTACGCCACCGACCACTATGAGCATCCGCATTTCGATGCACGCGCCTTGAACGCCCAATCCGAGCTGTGGTCGCTGCAGGGTCAAGGCGGGGTCTGGTTCTGCGGAGCCTATTTCGGCGCGGGCTTCCACGAGGACGGCCTGCAATCCGGCCTGGCCGTGGCCGAGCAACTGGGGGGCGTCCGACGTCCCTGGACCGTAGAGAATGAGAGCGGACGCATCCAGATTTCACGCGCGACCGATCCCGTCCGACAGGTGGCATGACCGGCGCGTCCGCTCTCTATGTCGGCCCGGTGACCCACCGCCGGTTCAAGCCGAAGGGGCATGCGCTCCGCTATCGCGTCTTCATGCTGCTGCTGGACCTCGACGATCTTCCCGGCCTGTTCGGCAGGCTGAAGCTTCTGCGTCCGGGGCGTTTTGGGTTCATGTCCTTTCGCGCCCGCGACCACGGGGACAAAGCGCATGACGATCTGAAAACCTACGTCTCTGGCCGACTGGCCGAGGCGGGCGTCGCGGGCGGCGGACCGATCCGCCTGCTGTGCATGCCGCGCGTGCTGGGCTACGGCTTCAACCCGCTCAGCGTCTATTTCTGTCACGATAATGACGGACGGCTGACGGCCATCCTGTACGAAGTCCGCAACACCTTCGGTCAGCGCCACAGCTATCTGATTGCGACCCCTGAAGAAGGCCCGGATCCCGTGCAGCAAACTGCGCCGAAACGGTTCTACGTCTCGCCTTTCATGGACATGGACCTGACATATGTCTTCGACGTCGCCCCGCCAGGCGAGGACGTCAGGATCACGATCCAGGTCCGTGACGACACAGGCCCTGTCCTGACCGCCGCCTTTGCGGGGCAGCGGCGCGAGCTGACCGACAACGCGCTGTTTCACGCCTGGATCACTCACCCGCTGCTGACGCTCAAGGTGATGGCGGGCATCCACTGGGAGGCGGTCAAGATCGTTGCCAAGGGCTTCCGCTTCAACGGCCGACCTCCCCTGCCCCCAGACCCTGTCACCGTCGGCAGCATGGTCACGCCGTCCCGCCAAGGAGCCTCTCATGCGTAAAGCCCTGCCCGTCCTCGCCGCCCTGATCCTGACCGCCGCCGCCTCGACCGCCAGCGCCCAGGCCCCTCAGCCGCGCCAGTCCATCGACATCGACCGCTTCATGGGCCGCTGGTACGAGATCGTGCGCACGCCCAACGACGCCCAGCGCAACTGCCACGGGGCCAATCAGACCTGGGCCCGGCGAGCCGACGGTACCTTCGACATCGCCCTGTACTGCCACCGCGACCGGCCCGGCGGACGGCTGAGCACGACCCGCTCGCGCGCCCGTATCACCGACCCCCGCACCAACGCCAAGTTCGAGGCCAGCTTCTTTGGCGGCATCATCAAGCGCCAGTACTGGGTCATCGACCGGGGCGATAGCTACGACTGGATGATCGCCAGCACCGCCGATGGCCAGTTTGTCTCGATCCTGACCCGTGACCCCAACCTCAGCGCCTCACGCCTGGAAACCCTGCGGAGCCGCGCCCGCCAGCTCGGTCTGCGCACGAACACCATGCAGGTGGTCGATCACTGAACGCGGGCCAGAGCACCCTCGGCCGTAAGGGTCGCATCGGCGTTCTCGACAATGTCCAGCCGCACCGCGTCGATCCCGTGACGCGACTTCAGCTCGGCCAGCCAGCCGAACAGGGCCGCGCTCGAGACATTGGCGGCGGTGAAGCCAAAAGTGCCGGTCGCATCCATGCCTGTCACGATCGTCAGGCCCGCCGTCTGGGCGGCCTGCACCGCCAGGGGCTCGATGGCCGGGCCGTTGGTCGCCGTCGCCGCCTTCGGCAGCGCCCCGACCTGTCGCTCGACGAATGCCAGATCTGTCTCGGCCTGCACCCGCCGCTCGACCGCCTCGGCTTTCCAGGCCCATAGGGGCTGGACGATCAGCAACCACACGGCACAAAGCACAATGACCAGGACCATTAGGCCCAGCATCCGCTGCTCACGCACGGTGCGCCCGTCAAACCAGGCGCGAGCCCTGTCGATGAACGCATTCATGTCGCCGCTCCGATGGTCACGTCGCTGACGACGCGACCGGCGTCGTCCAGCGTGCTGGTGTCGTTTAGCCGCAAGCCCGCCGCCGCGACGGCGCTTTTGAGGGCATCCAAGTCCTGATAGGCCGGATAGCTGACCGTGGCGCGCACGCCGCCCTCAGGGTCCGAGACGAAGATATCCAGTTCCGCTCCCTCGACCTGCTCGACGGCGGCGAACAGCACGGCGGCGGCTGACGTGATGCCTCCGGGCGGCGGTGCCGTCGCCGCGCTCTGGCGGAAGGCCGCGACCGGGTCAGGGGCACCGGCGGCCTCAGGGGCGACCTGAGCGATCAGTTCCACGGTCTGAGCCTCCGCCTGACGAGCTGCTCTTGTGTCGCGCGCCGCCTGCGCTGCGGCCAGGATCAGCGGCGACAGCAGAACTGCCGCCGCCAGGCTCGCGGCCAGCCACCAGCCACGTCGATCCGCGCTCTTTTCCCGTCCGACCGCGTCCAGCAGATTGACCTCGGGCGACAGGGCCGCCGCGATCATCAGCCGTTCGACGTCGGCCTCTTCCGTTACCGGGTAGACCACACGATCCCCGGCAATCAGATCGAGCAGGTCGGGCTGAATCGTCGCCGCGAACCGATGGCCCCGAAGCGCCAGCCCCGTACCAAAGGTGACGGCGGCCAGACCGGCCTCCGCCAATGGAGCCTCCAGCGTCAGCATGTCGGGCAGGATCACATCCGCCTTGATGCCCAGCGCATCCAGATAGTCACCCCAGGCCTCGACCAAGGCCCGGCTGGCCACCACCACCATACGCGGCTCGCCCGCGGGCACCGCCCGCCCCAGCGACACCGTGACCCGATCCGGCGTCGCCGCCAGGTCATCGCGCAAGGTCCACAGGGCCGCCGCCCTGACCTGGGCCACACCACCGACCGGCAGGTCCAGCCAGCGCACCGACACGTCCCCGCCCGGCGCAATGGCCACGGTGCGCATGGGCGGCGGCGACTCGCCCGCATCCAGCGCCAGTCGCCCGCGCTGCAATACGCTTCCGCCCGCGTCGAGGATCAGATAGGGGGCCGGCTCGGTCGCCAGGGCCGGGATGAGGATCAGTCGGGTTCGGCTCATTCTTCAAGGGTCCAACGCTGGATCACGGTTCGGGCGCCGCCCTCGGGCGGCGCATGCAACAGGGCGGTACGGACGGCACGCGTGCCGCCATAGTCGACATCGACCCTGAGGTCGAAAAAGCGGGTCAGGACGGTCAACTGCTCGCGCGCTTCCTGCGGCACGACCAGGCCGGTCAGTGCGGGTTGGCTCCAGAAAGCGGTGGTGTCGGCCCAGCCCTCGACGGGTCGCCGGGCGATCACGCCCCGCGCCGCCTCCAGCCCCAGCTTGCCGTCGGTCAGCATGACCAGCAGGGGTGCATCTTCCGGCCCCAGGGTATTCACATTGATCGGCGACAGGCGGCTGACCGGCAGGGCACAAACATGCGGCCGCAGGCGGCGATACAGGTCCGCATCCACCCCCTTGATGGCTCTCAGCTCGCTGACCTCGGCCAGAAACACACCGCCGGTCCGGTAGGGCTCGGCTCGGCCCGCATAGGCTCCGTCCTCGGCTCCCAGCGGCAGGGCGGTGGTGTCGGCATCCAGCCAGTCGGCCAAGGCCTCGGCCACAGGACGCATCCGGCTTTCGCCCAAGCCCAGCGCCCGGCCCAACGCCACGAACTGCGTCATCCCCTGCGGTCGCGCGATCAGATCCTCGCCAAACCCCTCGACCACGCTGTTCAGGTTGAAGCAGGCCTGGCCGTCACGGACGACGGCAGTGATCGTCCCCTCCTCGATCGGGAACGACAGCACCCGACCGTTCCATTCAGGCTCTAGCGGCGTCCGCGTCGGGCTGAGCGTCAGCAGGCGGTCCACCTGACGACGGGCAAGCGCCTCCGCGCCGTCGGCATACCACTGGGCCTGGGTCTGGGTTTCCGCATTGGTCGCGCGACGCACCGAGAACCGCACGTCGTCCAGCACCGCCACCGCTATCACAGACATGACCGCGACCAGCAGCAGCACGGTCAGCAGGGCCATGCCCTCGCGCCGCCTCCTGTCCCACCGCAGCCTCACCGCCCGCCTCCGACCAGAAACAGCTGATCCACTGGCCCATAGCCTTGCAACGTCATCACCACCCGCACTGCATCGGGCATCGGGCTGTCCAGACGGCTATTGAAGGCCGGGGCCTCGGTGCCGTCCTTGAGAAAGGTGACGCTCAGGCCGCTGACGCCCTCATACAGGACTTGCGGGGGGCCGGGCCGCGCCCCGTCCAGATAGTCGGATACCCGCCGCTCCAGCCGATCCTCGACCAGCCGGTATTCGACGCGCTGCAGCGATGGCCGTGCCTGATCGCCCGGATTGCTCCAGCCGGCGCGGGTCAGGGTCAGGGCGGCATCGCCCGCCTGAACGGCTCCTGTGATCGGCTGCTGCTGCGGGCGACCGGTCGGTCCGCGCGTGCGCCGGGCCGTCGCCTGACCCAGATCGGCTCTCAGCAAGGCACGGGTCCGTCGCAGGTCCGCTGTCCGGTCCGAGGCGGCCTTAATGGCGAGCTTGTTGTCGATCGACAGGCTCAGCACCGACGCGCCTGCCGCCGCGACCAGGGCGAAGATCAGCAGGGAGATGAGCACTTCAACCAAGGTGAATCCTGAGCGCTTCATCCCGCCCTCGCCCGAAACAGGGTGCGGTCGGCGGCCTGGCCTTCCTCGGTCGAGACGCGGATCAGAACGCGCTGAATCTCCGGATCGTCCGTCGCAAAGACGGTTTGGGACCATCGCCATGAACGGCCACCCAAGGTGGTTTGACCAGATGTCTCGCCCTCCCCCAAGCCGGGTGCGATGGCCGCCTGAACAGCCAAATTCTCGGCCACGATGCCGCCCAGGGTGCGATCCTCGACCCGAGCCTGTGACCGTGTGTTCTCCCCTGCCAAGTTCAGCAAGGCCATGGCCGCCAGACTGAACACCGCCAGTGCGACCAGAAGCTCGATCAGGGTGAAGCCCTGGCGCGACATCCTAGTCATCGACCGACACCTCGCCTGCGCCATCGACGGACACGGTGCTGGACTGGCCGTCACGCGACAGGGTGACAGTCGCAGCCTCGCTCGCCCCGGTTGGGTCGAAGACAACACGCAGAGTGGCACTGGGCAGATCTGCCGACGTTTCCGCCTGCCAGACCTCCTCGCCGAACGGGCCGTCTATCAGGGCCGTCCATTCGACACCGTCGAACTGGCTGAAGCCATAGCCGCTCGCGGTCGCCTCCACCGCGATGGAGCGATTGGTCAGCACAGCCTCCTCGCGCGCCCGCACCAGCCGTGCGGCGAACCGCTCGGCTTCAGCCCCTACGGGCGGTCGTGGATCGGGCACGGACAGAACGACGGCCCCAGCCGCCAGGCCGAGGATGGCCACGACCATCAGCAGTTCGACCAGAGTAAAACCGGAACGACGCTGCTGGTCAGCGGCTGCGCCTTTACCCCTGCCAGTTGCCGAGGTCTGCATCACTGCCCTCGCCCCCCTCCTTGCCGTCCGCGCCCAGGGAGTAGACGTCGAACTGGCCGCCGTGCGCGCTCTGGCGGCGGTACTGATAGGGGTTGCCCCACGGGTCCTCGGGCAGGCGACGGATATAGCCGCCCTGGCGATAGCGCTCCGGCTGGGCCAGGCTGGCGGGCGCAGTCGTCAGAGCGTTCAGGTCGTCAGGGAAGGTCAGATTGTCCAGCCGATAGGTCTCGATCGCCTGCTCCAGCACCGAGATGTCCGCCCTGGCCTTGCCGACCATGGCCCGGTCCTGGCTGGGCAGGACATTGATCGCCACAACGGTCGCCAGCAGGCCGATGATCACGATCACCACCATCAGTTCAACCAGCGTGAATCCTTGGCGCTTCTGACGCTTCCGGGCATTATTCAACTTACTCATCACACTCACTCCTCACCCCATCGCCAGGGTATTGATCTGCAGAATCGGCAGCAGGATCGACAGAACGATCAGCGCCACCACCCCGCCCATGACAACGATGATCGCCGGCTCCAGCAGGCTCAGCATCACGGCGGTGAAGGTGGCGAACTCGCGGTCCAGATAGTCGGCGGCGCGGTCCAGCATGGGCTCCAGCCGCCCGCTGCTCTCACCCGAGGCGGTCATGTAGACGAGGATCGGCGGAAAGACGTCTGCGCGGCGCATGGCGGCACTCAGCCCCCCACCCTCGCGCACGGCATCGGCCATGGTTTCGGTGGCCAGACGTAGGCGGCGGTTCGACACCGTCCGCGCCGTGATCGTCAGCCCCTCAAGCACCGGCAGGCCCGAGGCGATCATGGTCGACAGCGTCCGCGCCATGGTCGCCCCGTGCAGGTCGCGGCTCAGCCGCCCGATGATCGGCAGTTTCAGCACCAGAGTGTCCGCCTTCAGCCGCGTCGCCGGATTGCGCAGGGCCACCGCCGCACCGATCCCCACCAGCACCAGCAACAGGATGGCCAGCCAGCCCCAGGTCTGCATCGCCTCCGACAGACCGATCACCAGCCGCGTCAGCAGCGGCAGGGTCTGGTTCATGCTGTCGAACTGATCGACCACCTTGGGCACGACGAAGGTCATCAAGGCCCCAATGACGCCCAGGGCCACGACCGCCAGCACCGCAGGATAGACCAGGGCGGTGATCACCTTGCCGCGGACCGCCTGGTCCCGCTCCAGCCCGTCGGCCAGCCGCTCCAGAATGGGCTCCAGCGCCCCCGAGCTCTCGCCCGCCGACACCATGGCGCGATACAGCGGTGGAAACGCCTTGCCCTGTCGGCCCATGGCCTCGGACAACCGATGTCCCTCCAGCACCCCTGCATGCACCCCTTCCAGCACCGCGCGCACGGCGGGTCGATCGGCCTGGAAGGCGATGGTCCGCACCGCCTCCTCGATCGGCGCGACGGAGACGAGCGTCGCCAGCTGTCGCGTAGTCAGGGCCAGGGTCTTGGCGTTCAGACGCCCCCCGGCTTTCGCCTTGCCGTCCGCCTTGTGCACCGTCCGGCGGGTCAGGGTGATCTCCAGCGGCATCAGCCGACGCCGGTCCAGCGCCTGACGCGCCGCCCCCTCGTCCGCTGCGGTCAGGGCTCCGCTGACCGTGCGACCGGCCGCGTCCACGGCCACATAGTCGAACGCCGCCATCAGCCGACGGCCTCACGTATCGGCGCGACGACGTCGTGCGCCTCGGCCGTCTCCTGACGCGTGACCCGCACCGCCTCCTCGACCGAGGTTGTGCCGTCCAGCACCAGGGCTCGCGCCCGCCGGGTCAGCGTGCCGGACGCATCGAAGGCCACGGCGTTGATCGCCTCTTCCTCGGCCTCGGCGGCGATCAGACGCCGCACGCTGTCGTCGACCTTGATCAGTTCGTACAGACCGACCCGCCCGACATAGCCGGTCTGGTTGCAATGGACGCAGCCCTGGGGCCGCCACACCGTCTGACCGGTCTTGACCCCGACCAGCCGTGCCGTCGCCGCATCCGCAGGCTCCGCCCGGCGGCACTCGCCGCAAAGCCTGCGCACCAGCCGCTGCGCTACGATCAGCCGCAGGGTCGAGGCCAGCAGGAAGGGCTCGACCCCCATGTCGCGCAACCGTGTGATCGCCCCTGCCGCATCATTAGTGTGCACTGTCGACAGCACCAGATGCCCCGTCAGCGAAGCCTGAACCGCGATGCGCGCCGTCTCCACGTCGCGGATTTCCCCGACCATGACCACGTCGGGGTCCTGACGCAGGATGGCCCGCAAGCCCGCCGCAAAGGTCATGCCGACCTTGGTGTTGACCTGGGTCTGGCCGACCCCGTCGATGGCGTATTCGACCGGATCCTCGACCGTCAGGATGTTGCGCGTCGCATCGTTCAGCAGACTAAGACCCGCATACAGGCTGGTCGTCTTGCCCGACCCCGTTGGCCCGGTAACGAGGATGATGCCGTTCGGCTCCTTCAGCGCGGCACGGAAGGCCTCCAGTGCGTCGGGGGCCATGCCCAGTTGTTCAAGGCTCAGGTCGGCCTGATCCTTGTCGAGGATACGCAGCACAACCCGCTCGCCCGCCCGCGACGGCAGGGTCGAAACCCGCACGTCCAGCGTCTTGCCGCCCAGAGCCAGGGGGATGCGCCCGTCCTGAGGCACCCGCTTCTCGGCGATATCCAGCCGCGCCATGACCTTGATGCGCGAGACCAGCAGGGGCGTGATCCGGGGATTGAGCGACAGCGCCTCGCGCAGCACCCCATCGACCCGCATCCGCACGGTCAGGGCGCTCTCGAACGGCTCCAGATGGATGTCCGACGCGCCCGCCCGCACCGCCTCGGCGATGATGCCGTTGATCAGGCGGATGACCGGCGCGTCGTCGGCCGTATCCAACAGGTCGGCGGCGGCGGGCATGTCGTCAATCAGACTGTCCAGACCCGAAGGCATCGACAGATCGTCGCCGTCCGTCGCGGTCAGATGATCACCGGCATAGACCTGGGACAAACGCCGGTCGAACTCCGCCTGGCTCAGGCGTTCGACATGCAGGGGCCGACCCAGGGCGCGGCGCGTCTCGATCAGGGCCTGGGGGTCGGCGCCCTCGCGCAGGCCGACCACCGCCACCTCGCCAGCATCCAGCAGGATGACGCCATGCCGCTTGGCGAAGCCATAGGGCAGTGTCGGATTGACCAGGGTGATCATGACGCCGTCACCGTATCACTGTGGTACGACAGGATTGTCGACGGGTGGCAGCGGCGTTGCCATCACCTCATCCGGCGCGATGATCATCGTCGACGGCGCGACCGGCGGCTGGGCCCGCATATAGTCGCGCAGCATCTCGTCCAGGCTGGGCTCGCGGTCCGGTACGGCCGTCTGTTGCTGCTGACGCATATAGCCCCAACGGTCGGCGGCCAGGGTCTGGGCGTCGGCGGCGCTGCGGATGATGGTCGGGCGGATGAAGACCATAAGATTGGTCCGGCCCCGCTGGCGAGTGGTCGAGCGGAACAGACCCCCGATGACCGGCAACTGGCCCAGACCCGGTATCGCATCCACGGCCAGACGATCGTTCTGGTCCAGCAGGCCACCCGCTACGGCGATGTCGCCGTCGTCCACGACCAGGGTCGTTTCCAGTTCCCGCTTGTTCAGCACCAGATCGTTCGCCCCGTCGGTCAGCACGCCGTTGATGCTGGACACCTCCTGACGCAGGAACAGGGTGATGGAGCCCCCCGCATTGATCTGCGGGCGTACGATCAACTTGACGCCGATGTCCTGACGCTGGGTCGTACGGAACGGGTTGGAGTTGCCGTCTAGCAGTGTCTCGCCGGTCGTGATCGGCACTTCCTGACCGACCAGGATGGTTGCCTCCTCATTGTCCAGCGTCATCAGCGAAGGCGTCTGCAACAGGTTGGAGCCGCTGTCGGTCTTGGCCGCATTGATAATGAAGCCGAACAGGCCATCGCCAATCCGCCCGCCTGCCCCGCCGATAAAGCCATTGGCACCCAAGAGGCTGTTGACCGCCAGATTCTGCAGCTGGCGACGCAGGGGATCGTCCTCGTCCAGATCGGTCGCGGCCGCCCCGCCTATGATGGGCAGGATCGGCGTCGAGCTGTTGGAATAGTTGGTCAGGCCGATGGGCGCGCCATCCTCGCCGGCCAGCAGCCACTGGACACCCAGTTCCTTGACCGCAGAGTCCGACAGTTCGACCACGATGGCTTCGATCAGGACCTGCTGGCGGCGTTGGTCCAGCTGGCGGATGACTTCGGACAGCATGCGCTGGGTATCGGCCGATCCGGAGATGACCAGGGCATTGGCCCCCGGGAAGCGCGCGATCGTGGCCCGCTGACCTGGCAGTGGCGCGGCGGGGGCAGCAGCAGCGGCGGGCACGACCTCGGCCTCGGCCTCGGCCCCGGCGCGCGAGGTGCCCGGCTCACGTGGCGTCGCGTTGGCGCTGGCGGCCGTGACCTGCTGGCCGACGATCTGTTGCAGCACGGGCAGCAGTTGCTCGGCATTGGCGTGTTCCAGGAACACCACCTTGACGTCGTCCGCAGACAAGGCGCGACGGTCCAGATCATCGACCAGAGGCCGCACGCGCGCGATGGCCGAGGGGTCGCCCCTCAGCACGATGGAGTTGGAGCTTTCGACCGGCGTCACCGACACCATGCCCGACCCGGGCTGCCCACCAGGAGGAGCCAGCACCGACTGCAACACCGCTGCGATTTCGCGCGCCGATGAGTTCTCCAGCGTCACGACCTCGAACCCGGTCCGGTCTACATCGATCCGGGCGATCAGGGCGCGGACGCGCGCCAGGTTGTCGGCGAAATCGGCCACGACGATGCTGTTGGCACCGGGGTTGGCCAGCACCTGCCCCTGGGCGCCGACCAATGGCCGGATGGTCTCGGCAGCCGAGGCCGCATCGATGTTGCGCAGGGCGAAGACCTCGGTCGAAAACCGCTCATTGCCGACAGTGGATGGCCCCTGGGCGGCCCCCTGAGCCGGGCTGATACGATAGGCTCCGGACGACGTCGGCGTGACGACCAGGCCGTTAGCGCGCAAGGTGGACAGGAAGACTTCGAACAGTTGCGCCCGGCTCAGATTGCGGTCGCTGGACACGGTCACGGTGCCGGTCACGCCCGGATCGACGATGAAGGTCCGGCCCGTCGAGCGGGAGATGTCCTGAATAAAGGCGCGGATGTCGGCCCCCTGGACGTTCAGGGTCTGGCCGCCTGCGGCCTGGGCATAGGCAGGCATAGTCGCCAGCGGGGCCTGCACGGCCAGAAGCGCGGCCACGGCGGCCTTCAGCAAGGGGCGGGATCGCATCAGCGGCCTGTCCTTATGGTGGTGGTCTGCTCGACGCCGTTCCGCTCAAAACGGATCTCGGCGCTGGTGCTGTTGGAAAGCTGGCCCCGCAGGCCGGCGATGCGCGCCGGGCTGTCCAGCGCCTGTCCGTTGACGGCCAGGATGACGTCGCCAGACCGGAGTCCCGCCGCCGCCAGGGCGGTGCCGTCACCTGCTCCGCTGACGGTAAAGCCGTTGATGCCGAGGCCCTGCATGCGTGGACGCAGCCCCGCCTGGGCCATCAGTCGAGCTGGATCGACGCTGGGGCCCGTTGGAACAGTCGCCGACGCCGGAGCCACGGCCGCACCCGCCTCCGCAGGCGCTGTGCCTTGCGGCGTCACGACCTGCTGCTCGGCGGGTGGCGGGGGGGGTGCGGCCGCCCCCATCGGCAGTTCCGTGAACATTAGGCGACTAAGGGACTCACCCCGCGCCATCACCACGTGATCGGAAGCCACCGATCGCAGGATCAGGCCCGGCTCGATCTCCTCGCCCACGCCCACCGACACCTGGCGCCCGTCAGCCAGACCGATGATGGCCGAGCCGCCGCCGGTGCCGTCGGCGCGAACGCCGTAGAGCCGCATCTGGCTGCTGCCCTGGGCGGTAGCCTCGGTCAGGGCACCCGGCGCGCCGGTGCGGAAAAAGGCGTCGAACCGCTGAAAGATGGAGTAGTCCGGCGCGGCCGCCTCGGGCGCTGTAACCGGCCCGGCTGTGGAAACGGTCGGCGAGGCCACGAAAACCCACACCAACCGCGACATCTGAACCAGGAGCACCAAGGCCAGACCGATCTCGATCCCGCGCCGCAGACGGACGCGGCCACCGCCCGGCGCATCGCCGGTCGGCCGGAGCTGACGGTTCCAGTTGCGAAAGGCGGCGATCACCATGACTTGCCCGACAGGGGCCTGAGGCGGCCCGGCGCGATACCTAGACCGATCGTCCGTATGCGGGCTTCACCGCCATGTGACGCCCGCGAGAACTTGCCGTGACGGTTAGGGGCAGTCCGGACGATATGACGCCAAACCGTCTTGAACAAAAACGAGGGGTAGCGCGCCGCCACCCCTCGCCTGTCTCATATCAGAAGCGCGCGGTCAGGCTGACCGAGGCACTGGATCCCAGCTCGTAGTTGTTGATCAGGATCTTGTTTCCAAGCTCCTGGAACTCGTCATAATCGGTGTTCAGCAGGTTGCGCAGTTCGAGCGAGAAGCCCAGGTCGCGGCCCGCATATTCGAAGTCCTTGCGGTAGACGAAATCCAGAAACACGCCCGGGTCCTGCACATAGTCAGGCTCGCGGCTGCCCGCGCTGCCGGCGCCGCGGGCCGTGATGCGCTCGCTGACATAGTTGACAATGAAGGTCGCCTGGGAGCGGGCCGTGTCGTCTTCCCAACCCAGTTGCAGGTTGGCGACATGCTCGGACTGACCCTGAAGACGGCTGCCGTCTTCGATGAAGAAGGTCGCATCCTCGTCGGCACCGCCACCGCCCGGCGTGCGAACGACGTCGCCCGCTTCGACGCTGACTTCGGAGTCTGACCAGGTGTAGTTGGCCTGTACCAGCCAGCGCTTGTTGGCGATGAAGGGCATGCCGTTGTCAGGAAATTCGAAGAACTTCTTGGCCTCGATCTCGGCCCCGAAGATCGTCGCTTCCGGCGCATTCAGGAACGACTGCTGACGCTGGTCGCCGGTCAGAACGACGACGGACTCTACCGGCTTGTCCAACTGCTTGTAGAAGACGCCCGCTGTAATGAACTGCTGACGTGCGAAGAACCACTCGTAGCGGGCGTCCAGGTTCAGGATTTCCGTATCGACCAGGAAGGGGTTGCCTGTGAACTCGCGGTCGCTCTCGGGATCGATGTAGGATTGCGGAGCCAGCTCGCGGAACTGGGGACGGCCGATCGTCTGGGACGCACCCACACGCAGTTGCTGGTCCTCGGCGAAGTTCCAGGTCGCGGTGAACGAAGGCAGGAAATACTGCTCTTCGATGCTGGTCGGGGCGAAGGGAGCCGCGCCACCGAACAGGTCACGCGGCGTCACTGTCAGCTCGCCATCCTCGAAGCGGACACCCGCTGTCGTGCGAACCAGCGGAATGATCTCGGCATCGACCTGAACATAGGCCGCCGCGACTGTCAGTTCCGCCTCGTAGGCCCCGGCACCATTGGTGCCCGCGATCTGGCGCAGCTCGATCGTCGTCGGATTGATGTTGAAGTCCGAGTACAGGAAATCAATCCGTGATTCGCGCTGTTCGTCCGTCAGGCCGCTGACGGCCGCCAGCTGAAGATCGTAGCGCGTCGCGTCACGGCTGCTGTCGGTATAGGCGACACCGGCCTTGAAGACGATCTCGCGCAGGTCCGACAGCGGCAGGGTGTAGCTGACGTCGGCACCGCCGGAGATGACATCTTCATCCAGCTCGCTGAAGGAGATCTGGTTGGACGGATTGTGGATAAAGTTGCCATCGCCGTTCACGCCATACTGAAAGCGGGACTCATAAGGCGCATCGCGCGAGGTCTTGGCATAAGCTGCGCGCCAGTCGAACTCCAGGGCCCCATCCATGAACTGATGCTCACCGGCCAGTTGGCTGGAAAACAGCTGGCGAACGAAGAATTCCGTATAGTCGTCACGCAGGATGCCGCCACCGACGCTGAGGTCTGGGCCGACGCTGGAGCGGGCTTCCTTGGTCGTGTTGCGGACATAGAAGTTGGTCCACTTCAGTTCGTGATTTTCGTTCGATAGCGACAGGGCACCGAGGAAGTTCAGCTGGACGTCGTTCTGGTTGGACTCGAACGCCTTGTCCGTGACGGGCACCAGGATGTCGCCCGAAAACTGGCCTTCCTGCTGGCGACCGCGACGGCCGCTCCAGCTGTTATCATAGCCGGCGACTGCGATCAGGCCAAAGGTGCCCAGGCTGCTCTCGCTCGAAAGACCACCCGCGAAATCGAAGCCGAAATCGACCGGCGTGGTTTCACGCTGCAGCAGCCGAAGCGGCGCATTGACCAGCGACTGGCCCATGCGTTGCAGCTCGGTCGTCGTGAAGTTGGCGCGGTTGATCTGGCGGCCCGACTGGAAGGCCGCGTTGATCAGACCCGGCACGTCGCGGGTGCCGTCATCGAACCCGGTGAAGTCGGTGCGCGATCCGTAATAGATCAGGCCTTCCTTATTGGTCGTCTCGGAGTTGGCCCCGATCGACGCCGACATGGTGAAGAACGGCTCGTTCGGGGCATCGACGGTGCGCAGATCGATAACACCCCCGCCGAACTCACCCGGGAAATCGGCGGAATAGGTCTTCTGGACCGTCACACTTTCCAGAATGCTGGACGGGAACAGGTCCAGCGGGACGACGCGCTGCAGCGGCTCGGGGCTGGGCAGGGGCGAACCGTTCAGAAGGGCTGACGAATAACGCTCGCCGAGACCGCGCACATATATGAAGCGCCCTTCTACCACCGTCAGCCCGGTCACCCGGGTGAGGGCTTGGGCGGCGCTGGAATCGCCCGTGCGTTGCAGGTCTTCGGCCGTCAGAAAGGCGGCAACTTCCGCGCTCTCGCGATTGGGCTCGGGGATATAGCGGCCCAGGACAACGATCTCGTCGAGCTCGGACTCTGGCTCCTGCTCGACTTGAGGCTCGGCCTGAACGGCCGGCGTCTGCGCCGTGGCGCTCTGCGGTGCAGTCGCAACCGGCGGCGTCTGGGCATAAGCCATGCCGGGCGCGATCATCGCGCTGGTGGCCAGGAGGACCCCGCTCAGGGTCAAGGTAAGGGTCTTCATGTTCTGCGCCTTGGAGAAGTTCAACGGGATACGCGAAAGCCGGAGGCGACCCGGTCGGGCCGCCTCCGCGCATCCGTCATCAGCAGGTCGCGCCGGACGTCAGGCCGCAGGACCAGCCCGTGTACCAGGTGTCGGCGGCATTCTGGACGGCGCCGATGTAGGTGGTGGCCGTGAAGAACGGATAGACTCCTGGAGCGTTGACCACCGGTACGGCGTTTTCGTTCGCGCCGTTGATGAAGGTCAGCGTCTGGTTTGACAGGCTGGTGCCGGTCGGTGCCGTCAGCGTCGAGGTGCCGGTCGCCGTATTGTTCGTGCCGGCCGTGAAAGCCGCTGTCGACAGAGCCGTATTGGCCGGGCGGTAGGGCACCGAGCAGGACATGAAGACCGAGTTGAAGGTCACGCCGCTGGTGCCGGTATCGGCATCGTTGATAGCCATACAGCCTGCCACCGAACCGGTGACGCTGGTGAACACCGAGTTGATCACGGTCGCATCCGTGCCCGTGTCAAAGTGGGCGACGGTGTGGGCGTCGATCGTCGCGTTGCGGCCAACCAGGGTCCAGTTGGCGATCTTGGGCTGCGACACATAGCGGTTGGCCAAAGGGGTCGAGGCAGGAGCCGCCGAGAACTCGAAACCGGCGCTGCGGCTGGTCGTGCCGGCCGGACGCTGGGTCACAATGCCGAACTGGGCACCACCGCGCCAGCCCGTATCGGTGTCCAGACCGTCGTCGTCGGCACCCGTGATGACGATGCGGCGCAGGTTGACGTTGCCGCCGAAGATTTCGATGCCGTCGTCCGAGCTGTTGTGGACCTGGACGAACTCGACTGTGGTACCCGAACCGACGCCGGCCAGCGTCAGGCCCTGAAGCTCGTTGCCCGACGAGATTTCGAAGCCCGAGTATTTGATCTGGACGTAGCGAACGCGGCCCGAGTTGTCGGCTGCGGTGTTGCCGCCGTAGAAGGCGCTGGTGCCCTCGACCGTGCCGGTGCAGGTCACCGGAGCGGTCAGCTGGCAGTTGGCCTGTGGCGCACGACCGGCCAGGACGATACCCCCCCACTGACCTTGCGAGTTTTCGTTGGTGGTACCTTCGATGTTCTGGCGGCTGGTGAAGATGATCGGGTTGGTGGCCGTGCCTTCGGCGAACAGCTGCGATCCGCGGTTGACCAGCAGATAGTCCGAACCACCCGAGGCGAAGATGCGCACGCCGGCTTCGATGGTCAGGATGCCCTGCTCGCTACCGGCTGTCGGGGCTGCGGGGTCGATGCCGCGATCGGTGCCGACCGAGGTGCGGCCCGAAATCGAATAGATGGTGCCGGCGCGCAGCGGCACGGTCAGGGCTCCGTTGATCTGTTGCGGCAGCTGGCAGACGCGTAGAGTGTTGTTGGCGATCAGGCCGACGTTGGCAAAGCCGGTCGGGCAGTCTGCAGCAGGCGTGCCGGGGGGTGGAGTCGTAGGAGGCGGCGTTCCGCCGCCGCCGCCGCCGAAATCGCCCTCACCTGGCGAGGCGACTTCCGAAGAGCCGCATGCGGCCAGGGCCAGAGCGCTGGCCGAGAGGGCGAGCAGGGTTGTCAGTCGAAAGCCGGTCATCGTTTTCACCGTGTCAGGTCCAAAGGATCATTCGACAGGTGGAACACAGGCACTCAAGCCCGGCCCCGACGACGTATCGCCCCTCCTGCCCGGCCCTCTGGCTAGACGCCGGATGTGACAGGGCGAGCGCCAAACCGTGACGGTTCCGCCGCGCTTGTGTGAAGTTGTTTTCGCCGTTCCGTGAAACTCGCTCCTGACTCGGTGCAATCGTCACACAGTGTTCTCGAGCGCGATCAAGCAGTCGTTGCCTTGGCCGAAAACGCGGGCTAGGCCGGTGCAAACCCAAGGGACACCGCCGTTTGACGCCCACACTCCTCGCCTTCATCCTCGCTGGTCTCGGGCTGATCGCAGGCAGTTTCATCGGTCTGGTCAGCCTGAGATTGCCGCAGGACCGCGGTGTCATATTCGGCCGATCGCGCTGCGGCGGTTGCGACCGGCCCCTGCCCCCTCAGCGACTGATTCCGGTCGTCAGCTATCTGCTGGCAAGAGGACGCTGCCGCGATTGCGGCGTGGCAATCCCGCGCCGCTACCCTCTGATCGAGCTGGCTTGCGCGGGCATCGGCATCTGGGCGGCACTGTCCCAGCCGGACCTGCCCTCAGCGGCTTTGACCGCCCTGCTGGGCTGGCAACTGCTCTTGATCGCTGTCGTCGATGCCGAACATTTCTGGCTGCCCGACGCCCTGACCTTGCCGCTGCTGGCGACCGGCCTGATCGCGGCTGCCGTCCTGCCGACGGGCGGTCTGCTGCACTCAGCCATCGGTGCCGCCGCGGGTTTTCTGGGGCTGTGGCTCTTGGCCACGGGGTATCGCCACCTGCGTCGTCGCGACGGCTTGGGTGGCGGCGATCCCATACTGCTGGCCGCGGGCGGTGCCTGGGTCGCCTGGATCGGCCTGCCCAGTGTCCTTCTCTGGGCCTCCGTCTCGGCGCTCAGCCTGGTCGCGGGTCGATTGGCGCTGGGGCGCAAGGTTTCCGGCCAGGACCGTCTGCCATTCGGACCGTTCCTTGCCATCGGCATTTGGCTGACCTGGTTGTTCGGGCCGCTCGGCCTCTAAGGCCTAGCGTCTGGGGGCGCGGGTATAGCGGGTGGCCACATAGGCGACGCCTTGCCCGTACTCGATTTCGGACCAACCGTTGTCGGTAACGCCGATCTCGTGGACCTGATCTCCGGTGTTGACGACATCCAGCGGCTCGCCGGCCGGATCGGCTCGCACCCGCACGTCCTCGGTCGTGATCGTCCGGGTTCGATCGGTCAGGACGATGGTCGGGCGACGGCGGTCGGACAGGGCCTCGGTGCGCACATAGCGTCCGTCGAAGCGTCCGCCCTGTACCTGCAGCCAGTCCTGCGGTTGTCCAGTGCGGGGCCACAAAACGGTGATACTGTCGCCGCGTCCCAATGTGGCCTGCGGGGATCCATCCGGCCCATCCGTTACAGCGGTCTGAACCTCGGCATAGCGCACCTCGGCCCGGCGGGTCGCGTCGCCGGTACAGCGAGACAGCAGCAGCCCTGCGCCCGCCAACACTACGACCAGGACCAGACAGCCCAGTCCCGCATTGTTCTTCTTCTTCGGCGGAGGCAGCGGCCGCTGCCCGGCGCGCCAAGCCGCCGCCTCTGCCGCCGTGGCAGTCCGCGGGATGGCGGGAGGTTCCTGCACCGGCCAGCGCTGCGGGCGCGGTTGCTGCCAGACCGGCAGTTCGGGCGGCGGCGTCGGTGATGCGGGCGTTTCAGATGGCGGTACAGGCACAAAGGCGTCGCCAGCAGCGGAGGAAGCCTCGAATGTCGGCATGACCACCGGCGGCTCCGTTGCGGACGGCGGGTCTCCGGGCGTCGAATCATCGCGCGCTTCCGCCGCCTCGAACTGCGGCTTCAGGCCTTCGTAGCCCGACGCAGGACCGCTGTAGATCTGCCCCCCGTCCTCGGCCACGACGACGCGGGTCGCGGGCGTCAGGTCGCCGTTCGACACCGCCGCGCGCCACTGGTTGGGGTCGCCCAGTCTAACCGTCTGGCCTTCGATCACGAAGGCGATGGAAATCGGCGAACCGGACAAGAAAACCCCCGTGAAGCAGCATGGACAGTCGCGCGAAGAGCGTAGTAAACCAAGCCCTTAATCCGCAACCGAGCGTATGGGGAGTTCGTTGCCCGTCAGCAAACTCTTTGCCTGCGCCGCCCTCGCCACCGCCGTCCTGCTGGCCGGGTGTGGCGATCAGGCGATGGGCGCTCTGTGCGCGCCGGAGGGTGCCGCGTCGGCGTTGCGACCTGCCACCGAGGTCGCCAAGGGTCCGATGCGCGTCTTCTGGGATGGGTCCGAAAGCATAGCGGGCTATGTCGATGGCGCGACAGACTCCGTGCGGCCGCTCGGTGATCTGCAGCCACTGTTGGCCAGCCATGCCCGCGAGGCTGGCGTCCAAGCCCAATGGCTACGCTTCGGCGAGCGGATCAGCCCCCTGCCCTCAGGTTCCGGCCTGGCCTCGACGGCCTTTTATCGCTGCGGACAGCAGGCGAATTGCGACAATCAGGAAAGCCGCATCGACAGCGTCCTGACCCGCATTGCCGACCGAGCAGGTCCTGGCCTGGATGTCGTCGTCACCGATCTTTGGCTGTCCAACACGGCCTTTCAGGGCAGTGCGGAAATCGCCCTGGGTCAGCCGATCCGTGCCCTGCTGGCCAAGGGCAAGTCCATAGGCGTGATCGGCCTGCGCGCGCCCTATGCCGGTCCGGTCTATGACGTGCCCGGCGTGGGTACCCATGCCGGGGCGCGCGAACGTCCGCTGTTCATCCTGCTGGTCGGCAGCCGGTCGGAAGTGTTGTCCGCTTACCGCACACTGTCACGCTCCGGCAGCCCGGCTTTGAGCGGCGACCGCAGCAAGTTCGCCCTGTTCACACCGGAACCCGCCACCGCCTGGCTTGGGGCCAGCGCCCCGGTCCAGACCACCGGCGACATCGCCGCCCAGCGCTTGATCGACGGCGATCAGTCCGAGGCCCTGCCCCAGGTCCGCGTCAGCCTGGATCAGTTGCGCACCGGCCAGGCCAGCCTGCGCATCCCCGTTGGCGCCGATGCCCGCATCCTGCCGGGGGCCGTCTGGCGCGGAAAACTGGGCGGTCAGACCCAGGTCTGGCGGCGCGCCGGCGGCTGCGGAGCCGGTGCCTGGGAAAGCCAGCCCGCCCTGTCCGGGGCCTGGCGTCCGGACGGCCCGGACGGCGCGACCTTCACGCTGGACGGTCGATCCACCGCCGCCCTGGTCGCGGGCAGCGACTATCTGATCCAGGGTCAGCTGACGACGAACAACTTCACTGCCGCTCCGCCCGAGACCAAATGGATGCGCGACTGGAGCGTCTCGCCCGACCGCGCCCGCGCCGTCTCTGCCGCCGCTCCCGCATTCTTCCCCACGCTCAATCTTGCCGCTTTCGCCGAGCAGCTTGAGGCGGGATTGCGCGAAACCACCCCGCCACAGGGCTTGCCACTGGCCAGTCTGGCGGTTCTGGTGAGGGTCGAGCCCTGACACTTTCGATGCCTGCCCCTTTCTGGAGTTCTCGATGACCCGCAACTGGCTTCAGGCCCTCGCCGTCGTGCTGGTCACGGGCGTCATCGTTTTCGCCCTCGGCTGGGGTCTGCTGACCTGGCAAACGGCCAGCACACGCTTTCTCGAACCCGCCCCGATGACCACCAGCGCACCAGCGACGGTCGATCAGGGCAATGCCCTGGACGCCGCCCTCGACGGAGCCCTGGATGGCGGCGGCACCGTCACGACCAATGCCCTGGGCAACCAGATGGAGACCCAGCGCAAGCGTGCGGCCGACGGTCTCGTTGATGGCTTCATGAAGCTGATGATCATCACCACCGCCGTCGCCCTGGGCTGGACCTTGCTGGCCTGGAGCCAGGTATCGAAAGTGGGTCGGCCCGAGACCCAGCGCACGGCGCAGGGCGTCTGGCTGGTCGGCTATCTGGTCGTCACCGTCGCGGCGGCCATCCTGTTGTGGCTTACGTTCAACCGGCAGGGTCCGGCGGCAGAGGCCACGGCCACGGCGACAGGCGGCTTCATCGCGGGCGGCATCGTCCTGACCTGGCTCAGCTACTATGTCTCGACCGCCCTGGCCGCACCCGCCGTGCTGCGGGCCTCGGTGCCGATGGCCACTGTGCTCATTCCGATCGGCAGGAGCCGCTGATGGCCGTCAACATCCTGATCGGGGTCGGGGGCACCGGGGCCAAGGTCGTCGAATCGACCCTGCACGCCGCCGTCGCCGGCCTGGCGGGCGACAACCTGACCGTCGGCCTGGTCGATCAGGACGGTTCCAACGGCAATGTCGGGCGTACGGCCCAGCTGTTGGCGACCATCGTCAGCGCTCGCGCCCTGTGGCGCAGCACGGGCGGCGCACATGTGCTGGGCGGAAGTCCCCTGTTCGCCACAGACATTCAGTCCCTCTCGCCCGCCGAAGAAGTCTGGATCCCGCATCCGGACAAGGCGGCATCTCTGGCCCGCATCTTCGACCGCGAATCCATGCCGACCGGCGAGCGCCAGCTATTCGACGGCCTGTTCGCGCAAAGCACCAGCGCCGCCGACACCGAACAGGACCTGCCACTGGACGAGGGTTATCGCGGCCGTCCGCATATCGGGGCCGCCGCCATGGCCTCACGCATCGAGGACGATATCGAGTTCTGGGACAAGCTGACCACGGCGCTTGACGCCGCGCGCGGAGCCACAGAGGTGCGCGTCCTGCTGGTCGGCTCCGTCTTCGGCGGCACGGGCGCGGCAGGCTTTCCGACCCTGGCGCGGCTGATCCGGCGTCGCCTGCCGCAGGGGGCGTCCAACGTCCACATCGGGGGCGTGCTGATGCTGCCCTATTTCGACTTCGATCCGCCGGGTCGCGACGGCGACGCCTCGCGCGACAATGTCGCCCTGTCCGAGGAACTGGTCCTCCAGTCCAAGAGCGCGCTGAAACACTATTCCGACCTCCTGCGGGAAGAGCCGATCTTTGACCAGCTGTATCTGGTCGGCTGGGACCGTCCGTTCGCCTTGGGCTATCACAGCCGCGGGGCCAATGGTCAGGCCAATCCGCCGCTGGCTCCGGAGCTATTCGGAGCCCTGGCCGCCTGCCGCTTCTTCAATGCGGACCTCAAGGGTGTGTCCGGTCAGGTTCTGGCCAGCGCCCGCACCTCCGCCGACGCCCTGACCTGGTCCGACCTGCCTTCGCCCGACAATGACCCGGACGCGCCCTATCACAAGCTGGGGCAGTTGCTGCGTTTTGCGGTGGCGTGGAAACACTGGGGACCGCTGGTCAGCCGCCCGCGCTCGGGCCTTTTCAAGGCCTTCCGTACCGATCCCTGGTATCGCCGCCAGCGCATCGACACGATCAAGTTCGACGCTACCCCTGCCGAGGCTGAGGTCGCCGCGCTGGACGCCTATTGCCGCTGGGTGCTGGGCTGGGCCGGGGGGATAGAGCTGCACGCCCGCCGTGCGCGCATCAACTTCGGCCTGTGGAACACCGACGCGTTCATTCGCCCCGGCGAACGTCCGAACCTGCCGGTCCAGGTGCCCCGCGCCTTCGAGGGGGCCGACTATGACGACGCCTACGGCAGCATCATCATGCCGGGCGAGACGGGCGAGGCCCCGCCGACCGCCGCCGATCTGATGGGCCGGCTGACGAACGAGACGGCGCCGGAGGTCAACCAGCGTGGCCTGGGCTGGTTCGTTTCGGCCCTGCATGCCTTTGCCGACGTTCAACCGCCCGCCGCGACGAGGACCTGAGATGCGTCACAGCGGACTGTACACCTACAACCTGCCGCCGATCATCACCGACGGTCCCCTGGCCGAGGCCAAGAAGGCCGGGGCCTGGACCCCGATCGACCACCTCGACAAGCTGGCCGACGCCCTGTTCATCGGCGAGAAACAGGCCGAACGCAGCGACGTAAAGAGCATCCCGGACCCTTGGGCCCAGATGCTGGTCTTCGACCGCGCCCTGTTCGATGCGTCGCACCCCCTGCACACGACCGTTCTGCCCCAGTGGCGCGCCCTGATCGCGACCATTGCCCTGATGCCCGAGTTCAGCGCGGCCTATACGCTGACGGCTCAGCCCGTCGATCTGGAAGCCAGCCGCCGCAACAGCCTGTTCGCCCGCACCCTGCTGGACCTGGAGCCGGCGCGGGTTCTGGTGCCGGAACTCAGCTGGAAACGTCCCGTCGCCCTGATGATCCAGGAGCGCGGCGGGGCCGGAGCCTTCGCCTTCGGGCCCGGTCGCCCGCTGGGCTTCCTGACGCCGACCAGTCTGGTTGCCGCCGGGCGCGCGTCGGAACAGGTGCGCTGTCCCGATGTGCCGTGGCTGAAGGACGGTCTCTCCGACCCGATCGACGCGGCGCTTTCGGAGCGTCAGTTCCGCATCCTGGCCGACTATATCCGCCAGATGTGGACGCGGCTCAGCGCCCGCGACGATCTGGAACCCCGCCTGCGTGGCGGTCTGGCCCAGGCGCTGGAGGCCTTCCATCGGGCCGCCAATGCAAAAGCCGCACCCGAAGTGCGCGGCCTGAACCCGGCCACCATCGACCTGGCCTGGCCCAGCGCGCTGCATGCCCAGGTTCTGGGTTCGACCTGGCAATTCGACGGCACCAGCGTGCCCCCGACCGAGGCCGACGCGGCCATCGAGCTGTCGCCGCCGGCTCGCAGCCTGTTCAAGGGCGCGATCCTGGTCGATCCGGACCTGGCCGAGACCTTGGGCAAGCGCCCGGAATCCATCTCCGTCTGGGGTCGGCACAGCCTGGCCGACGCCATGCGGCCCGCCACCTTCGACATCATCAGGCAAGAAGCCGAGGCCGAGGGCTGGCTGGTCATCCGTCCATCCGACCTGTTCACCGACAGCCTGATCACCCTGGACAGCCAGACGATCAACGAGGCGCATCCCGCCGCCTTCCAGTCGGCCCTGCTACCGCTGTCGCCGCTGGCCCTGATGCTGGTGCCCGGTCAGGGTCTGGCCGAGGCGCTGGATATGTCGCCGAGCTCCGGCGACGCCGTGGTCCGCCTGCGGCTACGTCTGCAATCCGGCCGTCCGCATGCGGTACGCCGCAATCTGCCCCGCGCGGATCAGAGCAAACAGGTGCTTCAGGTCCCGGACGACCTGGCCTTCTGGCCCAACTTCCAGGCCCCCGGCTGGCGCTGGACGTTCCTGCACTTCACCGCCAGCATCAACTACTACATGCGGCCCCGGTTCGCCGTCACCGCCGAGGTGATGGCCAGTCAGGTGCGTGGGGCGTCGCTGGATATGTCCGACCGCGCCCGTCGCATCCGGCTGTGGTCGGACTCGTCCACCCTGGCGATCGACGACCTGTTCGGCTTCGTCCCGCCCGCCTCTGCGCTTCAGCCCGAGCGCATCTCGACCGTGCGCGGCACGACGGCCAATGGCCAGCAGGAGGTTCTGGTCGAACGGATCGGCTTTACCGCCACCGATCAGGGCGTGGCCGAGCTTCATCACCTGCCCGGCGGCGCGGATGCGGTCTTCTTCGCCCGCAAGACGGCGGCCGGCGACTTCGTTCCCGCCGGCATGGCGCTGGTTCGGTTCGCCCAGACCCGGTCCTCGGCGCTGGAGGCCAAGGTCGCTGTCGATTTCGGCACCACCAACACCGTGGTGTACACCGAGCGGAACGGCCTGCGAGAGCGGCTGGCGTTTCAGGACCGGATCGTCTTCCCCTTCGGCGTGCGCGCCAAACAGGCGCGGCGGCGCGAGGAGCTGGTCGGGCAATATCTGGGCTTCTTCCCGCTACAGAAGCACGAAACGCCCTTCCCGACCGTCGCCAAGCTGCGCGAGTTCCGGCCGGCCCTGCCGCCCGAGCTTCAGGCCCGCGTCCGCGAGGGGCGGATGCATCAGCATGGCTTTGCCGACAATGTCTTCTTCGTGCCGAACTTCGACGGCTTCATTGCACGACAGGCCGATCTGGGCATGTCGGACAACATCTTCCGCGAATGGACCGGCGCGGGCCTGCTGAAGTTCCGGCTGAAGTGGGGCGAGACCCAGTCCGAGCGGGCTCTGGCCACCCACTTCCTGCGCCAGATCATGATGATGTCAGCCGCCGAGCTGGTCGCGGAGGGCACCGATCCCCTGGCCATCGATTGGCGCTTCTCCTATCCGCAGGCCTTCAAGCCGTCGCAGCACCGCCAGCTGGAGAACGAGCTGCGCCGCAACTGGTCGTCCCTGTTCGGACCGCCCGGCGACACCACCGCCAACGGCCGCCCGACCTTCCTGCGCAAGACCGAGGGGGCCGCGGCCGCCCACGTCTTCGTGACCCAGGGCGCCGAGAAGCTGATGCTGGTGCTCGACATCGGCGGCGGCACGACCGACATCGCCCTGTGGCGGGACGGCAAGCCGTTCTGGCGCAACTCATTCAAGGTCGCGGGCGGGGACTTCTTCACCGCCTATCTGGCCAACAACCCCGATGTGCTGCGCAAGATCGACATGAGCGAGGTCTCGACCGGCCTCAGCGAGGGCGATCCGCTCAGCGCAGACGGCCGGCGCGATTTCGTCGAGCTGTATGTCAACAAGCCCGCCTTCGCCCAACGGTTCGCCGACAACTTCGGCCTTCTGGCGTCCGAGCCTGCGGGTCTGGGCCTGCAACAGGTCGCCTCCGTCGCCCTGGGTGGGCTGATGTACTACGTCGGCCTGGTGCTTGGTCAGTTGGTGGCCGATCCGAACTCGGGCCTGCGACGGGCCGATCTGGACCGGCTGACCGTCGCCTTCGCCGGGCGTGGCTCGACCCTGTTCCGCCAGTTCCACACGGGCGGTTCGGACGACGAGCTGACCCAGCTTGTCCGCCTGGCCATCGCGGCGGCGGAATACAATCCGGCGGATGTCGCCATCCAGTTCCGCTTCTCCGGCCCGCACGAGGCCAAGCATGAGGTGGCGCAAGGCCTGCTGGTCGATCGCCGCGAGGACCCCAACGGCAACGAAAGTCGCCTGGCTGTTCTGGGCGAGGACATCGACGTCATGGTCGGGGGTGTGGAGACCCAGGCTCTGGCGACCGCCCCCCTCACCGTCCTGCAAAGCGCGACCGAGGTCGACCGCATCGAACTGGCCCACCTGAGCCGCTTCCTGATCGCCCTGCGCAAGCTGACCGACATCAACATCGACGTTGAAGAACGCGGGGCCCTGAACGATATCCGCGCCAAGGTTCGACAGAGCCTGTCGGATACGCTGCACGACCTGGACGCCGACGCCTTCTCCGACGAGGATGCCCAGCCGTTCGAGCCGCCCTTCATCACCGCCTTGCGCGAACTGGTGTCGATCATGGCCCTGCCCCTGATCGAGCGCGACCGCCGCATCGTCGTCAGGGATATCTGACCGTGGCCGGGGACCGACTGTGGGGCCTGGGCGGCAGGAAGAAGACTGGAGCCGAACCGCAGTATGAGCCATCGGACGGGTCGCCGTCCGAAGCGGCTGCGCCGTCGCCGAGGGCCGATGACGCGGGCCATGACGCCGTGACACTCGAAACGCTGCATCGGCTGCTGTCGCGTCAGCAGCGCCAGATCGAGATGCTGTCCGCCGAGGTCGCCCAGTTGCGTCGTCGCCTGGACACGGCCATGCCGCGCCTGCTGACCGACGACGATGAACCGCTTGCGCCCTTCCCCGATCATGCCGAGACGCGGGGCCCCGGCGACCTCGCCGAGGACTTCTTCGAACAGGCCCCGGCCCGACCGGCGCGCAAACCCGCCTCCCTGCCGACGTCTGCGCCGCCCGCTGCGTCCAGCCCGTCGATCGGCCGCGCCTCCGCCCTGTTCGCGCCTGCGGCCACCGGCTCGACCGCAGACGCAGACCTGATCGCCCAGCGCAGCCGGGCGCCGGAGTTCAAGGCTCTGCTGGTCGCCTATCAGGGCCTTCTGGACGGCGCGGGCGGCATGTCGGAGTTCCAGCGCGCCTATGGCCCCGACTTTGTGACCACTGGCCCCGGCGAGGCACTGCGACCCACCGTCGGCGAAGAGGAAGGCCCCTTCTGGTTCATCCCGTTGGACGACCGCCCGTCGCTGGGCCTGCTGTTGCCGTCCGACGGGCCGATCCAGCAATGGGGCGAACTGTATCAGTTCGGCGGCGGCACTCGCGCCCAGTCCGTCTTTGGCCGTGCTTTCGAGGTCGAGCCCGGCAATGTGCTTCAGCTCATGGAACCCGCCTGGATCCGCTTCGAAGGCGAGGCGATCATGCTGGAGAAACGCGGGCGGTTGCGGGGGGCGTGAGGGCTTCGGGACCGCGAACCTTCAATGTCAAAGACCGGGCACGTTTCTGCGCCGCCGCGAGTTCCGTCGGTTAAGGGTGGGATGGGCCGGCGGAGCGCCGGGCTGTCGCCCGGAGACCGATGGGGATGTGTGTTTCGGCGACAGACTAACGCTCCGCACGAGACGTCTGACCGGTGGCTGTCGGCCTGGGATGGAGGGGCATCCCCCACCCAGGACCAGCGACGCTCTTAGCGCCTTGCCGACATGGCCTCCGGCGGGACGGTCGGAGCCTTGCGGAACCCGTGAACAGCGCAGGTTCCCTGCCATACGCTCTTTATGGAGAGCGCCCGAGGGCGCTCTCCGGAACGACGCCCTAACGCTCGCCACGCGGTGGCTCGCTGCTTGAGGGCGTCCTTCCTGTTTGGGGAGGCATCGTGCTCGCGGAGAAGCCCGGTGTTGGCCGACAAACCCGCGTAGCCGGGACCACCCCTCCCGCTCATCTCGTTCCCGCCGCGACAAGCCGCAAGGCCTTGCGCCCTTCCCGGCGACGGGACGGGGAGGATTATGGGGCACGCGCTACCTATGGCGGGGATCGGTCGCTGGTCGCTCGGGATTCGGAAACGGGATCAGGGGGTTGGCAAATTTGTTGGTGCGGGTTGGCGGTGAACTCTCAGCAGATGGACGCTACCGGGAGCTCCCTTGTCATCCCGGCCGAAGCGGAGCGAAGAGCCGGGACGGGACGGGGGCCTTCTCAACCGAGACTTCCGGTCAGACCGCAGGGCTGAACCGGAAGACAGGTGGGGGCTGGCAGGGTGGTTGTGTGCCCCCACAAGCGGGGATGCCGCCACTCGTCTCCCGGCTCGCCGCTGCGCGTCGTCCGGGAGTGTAAGAGGTGTGCCCTGACCGTCCCGGCTCTACGCTACGCTTCGGCCGGGCTGACAAAACAAGCAGACACTTCGCGAGGCTGCGGCGGGATGACGAGAGGGACGACGGCCTAGTCCGGCTCTCCGTCCCGAAACCGCCACTTCATGGCCAGCACCACGGCCGCCATGACCAGGGCGCAGGCGTTGGCGACGATGATGGGCCAGGCGGTCGTCATGACCCCATAGGCGGTCCACAGAACGAAACAGGTCACCGTCAGGGAATAGGTCTTGAGCGACACCGAAGAGGCGTCGCGATCCTTCCAGATCTTGATCATCTGGGGCGCGAAACTGGTGATCGAACACAGGGCGGCGGCGGTGCCCACGACGTTGGCGGCCAGATCGCTCATGCCCTGGCCTTGGGCGAGGCTTTCCTGGGCTGCTCGGCCTCGATGTCGCTGGCCCTCTTGGCCGGCTTGCCCTTGATCGCCCGCGCGGGCTTGCCCTGATGCACGGCGATGCCGCGGGCCTCGACCTCGGCCAGGATGGCGTCCAATTCCCGCTCGGTCAGGTGTTCGATGCCGATGAAGCGGGCGTCGGCCTGTCTGATGGCGAAGATCAGCTCATCCAGCTTGGCCTGCATGGCCGCCCCGTCGCGGTTCTGGGTGTTCTGGATCAGAAACACCATCAGGAAGGTGACGATGGTCGTGCCGGTGTTGATCACCAGCTGCCACGTCTCGCTGAACTTGAAGATCGGCCCGCTGACCGCCCAGATCAGCACGACGGCCAGGCAGGCGATGAAGGTCCACGGCTTGCCCGCCACTTTGGCGGTCAGGGTGGCGAACCGGATGAACAGCTTTTCCATGACGGCCTAACCGCTTCGCTTGGGCGCGGTTCCGACCCGAAGGTGAAGACGCCGATCTGTCCAGAGAGTGCCGGATTTATCCAGCCTGTCGCGGCAGGATTATCCAAGCATGTCCAAGGCCCTTACTCTTCCTGCGAGACCATTTCCTGTGCCCGTCGCGCCTGCGTCTTCTGTTCGAAGGCGTATCCCAGCGACAGGATACGGGCGTCCTCCCATTTGCCGCCGATGAAGCTGATCCCGACCGGCATGCCCCGGTCGAAGCCCATGGGCACGGTCAGGTGCGGATAGCCAGCGACGGCGGCCAGGCGGCTGGCCGAGCCCTGCATGTTGTCGTCGTCCTCCGGGTCGTTGGTCCAGGCGCGCGAGGTGGTCGGCGCGATCAGGGCGACGACGCGGTGGTCGGCCATCATCCGGTCGATGCCGTCCGGCCCGGCCGCCTGCAACGACTTGGCTCGCGCCTCGACATAGGCCGGATCGGTCAGGCCGCCTGTGGCCTCGGCCCGCTCGAACAGGTCCTGACCGAACAGCACGGTCTCGCGCGGCTCGGTGGCATTGAAGGCGATGACGTCGGCCAGGGTGCGCGTCGGCACCTGCTGCGGATCGGTCGAGGCCAGATACAGGTTCAGGTCGTGCTTGAGCTCCGTCAGCAGCACGGTCAGCTCCCAGCCCCCGATCTGGCGGAACTGGGCCGGGGCCTCGGTGATCTCGACGATCTCCGCCCCCGCCTCGCGCATGGCCTGCAACGACCGCTCGAACGCGGCGCGGGTTTCCTCGGAATAGGACGGCAGCAGAAAGGCCATCACCCCGATCCGCGCGCCATTCAGGGACCCGGCGTCCAGGGCGGCGCGGTAGTCGACCTTGCGCGTATCGGCCTCGACCGTGGCGGGGTCCAGCGGATCGGACCCGGCGATGACACCCAGCACGATGGCCGCGTCCTCGACCGTCGTGGTCATCGGGCCGGCGGTGTCCTGGGAATGGCTGATGGGCACGATATGCGTCCGGCTGACCAGGCCCACGGTCGGCTTGAAGCCTACGATGCCGTTGACCGAGGCCGGACAGGTGATGGAGCCGTCCGTCTCGGTCCCTATCGCAGCCGGAGCGAGACCGATGGCCACCGCCACCGCACTGCCTGCCGAAGAGCCGCAGGGCGTACGGGACGGGTCATAGGGGTTCAGGGTCTGGCCACCCGTGGCGCTCCAGCCGCTGATGCTCTCGGACGACCGGATATTGGCCCATTCCGACAGATTGGCCTTGCCCAGCACGACGACACCGGCTGCACGCAGCCGCGTCACCAGAGGCGCATCCCGGCCGGGGGCGTTCCTAGCCAGCGCCAGAGAGCCAGCAGTGGTGGGCATGTCGGCGGTCTCAACATTGTCCTTGAGAAGGATTCCATAGCCCCTCAGGTCGCCCTGCAAGGGTTCGGCACCCATCGTTGCCGGATCGGCCCAGCGCAGCACGCTGCGTGTCTGCAGGTCGTCCTGGGCCGCGTTCGTGATCCAAGCCCTATTAAGCGCTACGGGGTCCGGCACCGATACGCTCGGCATATCCTGGGCCATTGCGCCGCCAGCCGCCACTATGACCGCCACTGTCGCCACCGCGACTATTCCAACAGCTTTCATGCCATCCCCCTTAAATGCACCCCGCAGATCCCGCCCCCGGCGCGGACCTATTCCGTTGCTGCCCGCGACCCGATCGTGCGGTCGAAGAAGTCCAGATAGGTCCGCCACTGCTGCAACTGCCGCTCGTTGCCGCGCACGCCATGCCTCTGCCCCGGATACAGCATCAGTTCGAACGGCATGCTGCGCGATTGCAGCGCGTCGATCACCCGCGTGGAGTTCTCGAGGATCACATTGTCGTCGGCCATGCCGTGCATCAGCAGCAGCCGCCCGGTCATGTTCGGCAGGCGCGGGATGACGTCGGAGGCGGCATAGCCTTCCGCGTTCTCCTGGGGCGTCGACATATAGCGTTCGGTGTAGTGGGTATCGTACAGGCTCCACTCCGTCGGCGGAGCGCCTGACGCCGCCGCAGCCAGACCCATGCGCGGCTCGGTGATGGCCATCAAGCTCATGAACCCGCCGTAGGACCAGCCCATCATGGCGATGCGATCGTCATCGACGAACGGCAGCGATCTCAGATAGTTGGCGCCCAGCACCTGATCCTCGATCTCCGGCTGACCCATCTTCAGATAGAGCGCCTGTTTGAAGGCCGTGGAGCGGTCGCCCTCGCCCCGGTTGTCCAGGCGGAAGACGATGTAACCCGCCTCGGTCAGCAGCTGGTTGGTCGCCGATTGCCAGCCGCGACGGACGCCGCCGCCCGACGGACCGCCATAGACCTGCATCACCACCGGATAGGTTTTCGTCGGATCGAAGCCCCGCGGTGTGGTCATCTGCCAGACCAGGGTTTCGCCGTGGCTTTCCAGTTCGCCGAAGGTGACCTGACCGCGGCGGGAGACATAGGGGAAATAGGGGTGGCTCTCATCCAGCCGGTTCTCCTCGATCCAGCGCACGAAGGTGCCGTCGGAGCGGTACAGGCCCGACTGCGAGGGCGTGTTCAGGTCGGTGTAGTTGCCGACATAGGCCGTGCCGGTCCGGTTCATCGAGGCGCCCCACCAGCCGCCCTCTGGCGTCACGGCCACCGGCGTCACCGTGCGACGCAACGACGCGCGGAACATCTGCTGCTCGATCGGCAGTTCGCGCCCGTCACGCATGGAGGCGGTGAAGAAGATTTCACCCGTCGTCTGATTGACGCCGTTCAACCCCTTGATCGGATAGGCCCCGCGCGTGATTGCCCGCAGGCGACGGCCCTCGCGGTTGTAGAGATACAGATGCCGCCAGCCGGTCTCTTCCGACGACCAGATGAAGGTGCCGTCCTCCAGCGCGCGGAAGTCGTTAGTCAGGGGCACCCAGGCGTCGGAGCGCTGGGTCACGATCACGCGTGAGGCCCCTGTGGCGGGATCGACGCTGAGCAGGTCCAGCCGCTTCTGGTCCCGTGACTGGCGCTGGACGTATAGGGTCTGGCCATCCGCCGACCAGTTCACCCGCGCCAGATAGATGTCGGTGTTCTCGCCCAGATCGACCTTGGTCCGCTGGCCGCTCTGGCGATCCTGCACATACAGTTCGACGACGGCATTGGGGCGACCCGCGCGGGGATAGCGCTGCTCGATCACGCTGGCCCCGCCGCCGGTGATGTCCAGCCGGGGTACGATGTCGACGGTCGATTCGTCGGTGCGTTGCAGGGCGATGTAGCGTTCGTCCGGGCTCCACCAATAGCCGGTGTCGCGGTCCATCTCTTCCTGGGCGATGAATTCGGCGGTGGCCCAGGTGATCAGGCCGTCGCCGTCGGTGGTGACGGGGGCCTCGGTGCCCGCCGCCAGGTCATAGACAACCAGATCCTGATCCCGGACCCAGGAGACGAAATTGCCCTTGGGCGAGACCTTGGCGTCGATCTCGTCCGCTTCGGTTTCCGTCAGGCGACGGACGGCACCGCCGGCGCGCTCGGCCAGGAAGACGTCGCCCTCAAGCGGGGCCAGGATATAGCGCCCCTGTTCGTCCCAGGAGTATTCGACCACACCGCGTTGGCTGATGCGCATGCGCTCGCGCCGCGCCTTCTCGGCCTCGGACAATTCGCCGGCGTCCGGCACCAAGGCCCGCGCATCGATCAGCTTGAACGGCTCGCCCTCGCCCGTCGGCGCGGCCCACAGGTCCAGCACATCCACATCGTCCTCACGCGAGCGGAGGAAGGCGACCAGTTCGCCGTCCGGCGACAGGGACACGCCCCGCGCCACAGGCCCGGACAATGAGGGATTGGCGAACACCCGCTCGGGCGTCAGGACGGCTGGATCGGCGCTCTGGGCGACTGCGGCAGTGAAGGGGGCCTGGGCGGCCAGAAACAGGGCGGAGGCGAGAAGATGATTGCGCATGGGCCGGGACGCTAAAGAGGGATTCTGCGTCCGTCACCCCCTGCCCGGCATCAATCGGCCATTCCCAGGCCCGATCGGCGCAGGCATCCTGTCGCCATGACCGAATCCGATGGCCGCTGCGGCTGGTGTGGCACCGACCCGCTTTATGTCGCCTATCACGACACCGAATGGGGCGTGCCGGAGTATGACGCCCGCGCCCTGTGGGAAAAACTGGTGCTGGACGGGTTTCAGGCAGGTCTGGCCTGGATCACCATCCTGCGGAAGCGCGAGGGTATCCGCGACGCCTTCGACAATTTCGATCCAGAAATTGTGGCCCGCTATGGCGAGGCCGATGTCCAGCGCCTGCTGGGCGACCCGCGTATCATCCGCTCGCGCGCCAAGATCAACAGCGCGGTCAAGGGGGCGCAGATCTGGCTGAAGATGCGTGACGAGGGCGAGGATTTTTCCGCCTGGCTGTGGTCCTTCGTCGACGGCCAGCCGATCCAGAATGCCTGGCCCGATTATCGCGACGGGCCCACCCAGACGCCGCAATCCGTCGCCATGACCAAGGCGTTGAAGGCGCGCGGCTTTACCTTCTGCGGTCCGGTCATCGTCTATGCCTTCATGCAGGCGGTTGGCATGGTCAACGATCATCAGACGACCTGCTTTCGTCACGCCCAGGTTCGTGCGATGGCGCGGTCATGACTGCGGTTCGCAACATCCCTTCCCTATCGCTGGAGACCCAGTTGTCGCGCGCAGTCGGCGGTCCAGTCTGCGGCGTGGACGAGGCGGGTCGCGGTCCCTGGGCCGGGCCGGTGTCGGCGGCCGCCGTCATCCTGAACCCCGACGACCTGCCGCCCGGCATCAACGATTCAAAGGCCCTGACCGAGAAGCGCCGGTTCGAGATGGAGCCGGTGATCAAAGCCCGCGCCCTGGCTTGGGGCGTCGGCTTCGCTTCGGTGGAAGAGATCGCGGAACTGAACATCCTGCACGCGACCGGCCTGGCCATGTGCCGGGCCATCGAGGCGATGTCGGTAGAACCCGTGGCGGCTCTCGTGGACGGCAACTACCGCTTCAAACTGCCGTGCGACGTGCAAACGGTGATCAAAGGCGACAGTCTATCCCTGTCCATCGCCGCAGCGTCCATCCTGGCCAAGACGGCTCGGGATCGGCTGATGATCGAACTGGATGGGCAGTATCCCGGCTACGGTTTCGCCGATCACAAGGGCTATAATGCCCCCATGCACTCTGAAGCTCTCCGGACCCTCGGCCCCTGCCCGGCCCATCGCCGCAGTTGGGCACCGATCCGGGCGCTGCTGGACGCCTAGAGCGATAGGCCGCTGCCCGCCAGAGCCCCGGCCAGCGCCGCAATCATGCCGCCCAAGGCGACGATGGCCCAGGTCTGGGCGCGGTCGTAGGGATCGGACTGCGGTTGGGCCACGGCTTTCGCAACAGGGCGGCGACCAAAGGTCTGCGCCTCCCTGCGACGCATGGCGTCGAAAGCATCGGCGGGCTGGATAGAAGGGGTGAAGCGCGGCTGTTCCATGTCGGTTTAACGACGATGTGGAACGCTGGTTCCCGACATAGGGTCTCAGGCCGCGTCGGCCAGCTTCAGAGGCCGATCGCCGACCACGAACAAATACTCCACATTCCTCAGCCGTCCCACCGTCCCGACCTTCTCGCCCTTGGGATTATGGATGCCGATGCGGGCCCCGACATAGCGGGGATGCTGGATCTCGATGACCTGCACCTCGCCGCGCGCCGATAGCATCTCGACCAGCTGATCGCGCGACAGATAGCCCTCGTCGTTGAACGATACGACCAGGTTGGGGGTCTTCACCCCGTCGATGACGGCCTTCAGGGCGGGGGCGATGCCGGGGCGGCTGTTGAAGGCGCTCTTGCGCGTGCGCACGTCGATCCGCTTGTTGGCGATACCATAGGTTTCGGGCTTGTCCCACAGCACCAGGCTTTCCCAGCAGTGGTAGTTGCCCAGATAGGAATGCTGATTATACGGCGGGTCCAGATAGACGAGATCCGCCTCGACCTCAGGGGCCAGCTCGACCGCGTCACGCTGCGTCGCCCGGCAAGGCCCCGCCGCCACGCCCGGAAGAACATCGGGCATCCGCAGTTCCAGCGGTTTCAACGCCCGCGCGGCCCAGGCCTTCATATAGGCCATCTGCACCCCGGCGGTGGAATCGACCCGGTCCGCAGCCTCCATCAAACTGACCAGGGCGATCGCTTCCAGTTCGGGCTCCAGGGCCATGGACGCGATCCGGTCGCGCATGGCATCGATCCGCGCACCGTTCTCGGGCGTGAAATAGCGGGCGTCTTCGCAGAAGGCGCGGGTGAACCAGCCGGCCTGGGGTGTCACCGTCCGCAAGTCGGCCAGCACCGTCTCGGCCTTCGCCTCCCACCGCTCGCGATCCGCCTGCACATATGCGGTGGCCAAGACATGGGCATAGGCGTTGACGTCATTGGACCAGACGCGGAAGCCCTGCTTTTTCAGCACATGGCCGACCCGCGCCGTGCCGGAGAACAGATCGCACACCAGCCCCCCCTCGGGCAGCCGACCACTGACCGCCGTGGCGATCTGGGTCAGCAACGCCCGCTTGGAACCGATGTATTTGATCATGCCGATCCTTGTAGGATCAGGCGCGCGACTTGCCGCCCTTCGCCGGAGCATGGGCCAGTCGCAGCAGATTCGCAGCCCCCGGCGCACCGAAGGGCGTCCCGGCCAGGATCAGCACCCTCTGACCTGCTTTCGCCAACCCATAGGTCATGGCGCTCTTGACCGCATCCTCGGTGACGTCTTCCAGACTGGTCGGCTCCTTGCCGAGCCGCGTCTCCAGCCCCCAGACCAAGGCGAGACGGCGAGCCGTGTCCGGATTGGGCGTGAGGGCCAGCACGGGCAACAACGGCCGCTCACGCGCCATCCGCCGGGCCGTCCCGCCCAGGGTGGTGAACACAACTATGCAGGCGGTCGACTGAGCCTGAGCCGCCTTGCCCGCCGCCGCGACCAGGGCGTCAGCGTCGATATCGTCCATGCCGGCGTGTTCGGCATCCATCAGGCTGGGCCACAGGGGATCACTCTCGACCCGCTCGATGATCCGGCTCATCACCGCCACCGATTCCAAGGGGTACTGGCCCGACGCGGTTTCGGCCGACAGCATCAGGGCATCGGCCCCCTCATAGGCGGCATTGGCGACGTCGGAGGCCTCGGCGCGGGTCGGCGCGGGCGAGGCGGTCATGCTCTCCAGCATCTGGGTCGCCACGATGACCGGCACCCCGCGCTGGCGGGCAGCGCGGATGATCATCTTCTGGGCCACCGGCACTTCCTCGGGCTCCAGCTCGACGCCCAAGTCGCCGCGCGCGACCATCACGCCGTCGCAATAGTCCAGGATCGAGTCCAACTGAGCCAAGGCCTGAGGCTTTTCGATCTTGGCCAGGCAGGCCGCGCGGCCCTTCACCAGCTGTTTCAGCTCGGCCATGTCCTCGGCCTTCTGGACGAAGCTCAGCGCCACCCAGTCCACACCGATACGCATGGCAAAGGCCAGATCCTCGCGATCCTTGGGCGTCAGGGCGGAGACCGGCACGACCGCCTCGGGCACGGCCACACCCTTGCGATCCGACAGTTTGGAGCCGCTCTCCACCGTGACATCGGCCCATTCGTCCGTGCGCTCGCCGACCCGCAGCCGCACCCGCCCGTCGTCGAGCAACAGCAGCATGCCGGTCCGCAGGGCCTTGAAGATTTCCGGATGCGGCATCTCCACCCGCGTCGCGTCCCCGGGCGTCGGGTCCAGATCGAACCGCATCTTGTGGCCCGGCTTGACGTCGATCTCGACCTCGGCGAACCGACCCAACCGCAGCTTCGGTCCTTGCAGATCGGCCAGCACGCCCAGCGGCCGTTTCAGCGCCATTTCCGCCCCCCGCACGGCCTTCAGCGCCGCCGCATGATCCTCATGCGTGCCGTGACTGAAGTTCAGACGAAAGACATCCACCCCGGCCTGGGCCAGGGCCTTGACCGTGCCGGGCGCGCGGCTGGCCGGTCCCAGGGTGGCGACGATGCGGGCGCGGCGGGCTCTGATCATCGAAAGTCCATGCGGGCAAGAGGGATGATGCGTCCTTGTGCCCATGAAACGCGCTGCGGTTAAGCCGCGATCGCCGCGCGAAACACGAAGTTATGCGCTATGAGAATCTCAAAGCGGCTTCGAGCCGACGATTGCGGAGCGCCGATCATGGCCGGACTGAAGGACAAGCGCGGCTTCATCGACAAGGACCGGCTCGACCTGTCCGAGCGTCAGGCCGTCGAATACTGGATGAAACGCTGGGGCGTGACGCGCGACCAGATCACCGCCGCCCACCGCAAGGCCGGCCGCATGGTCAAGGATATCGCCGCCGAACTGGGCAAGAAGCGCTGAGCTGATCAGCCGATGGTGCGAGCGGCGGGGGTCGAACCCGCAAGACCGAAGCCGACAGATTTTAAGTCTGTTGCGTCTACCAATTTCGCCACGCTCGCAGGCGCGGTCTGTCTAGCAGCGCCGAGCGGCTTCGGCCATGCGGATCGGGATCAGTATCCGCTGGTCGCCGCCGCCGACCCCATGATCGCGCCCATGCCGACGACCCAAAGCACGCAGATGATCAGGGCGATGGCCGAGGTGACGATGCCGCCAATGGCAAGGCCCTTGCCCGCAGGCTTGTTGACGGCGATGACGCCCATGATCAGGCCGGCGGGTGCCAGGATCCACGAAATGAAGCCGATCACCGGAATGAGCGACAGCAACAGGGCGATAATGCCGGTCACCAGCGAGCCGATGGCCAGGCCGGTACTTGGCGGCGGTGCCCCGGTGCCGCGCGTGTCGTTGTAACCGACGGGATCATAGTCGCTCATGGTGCCCCCCATTGATTCGAGCGTTGAACCGAAGTGTTCAGCCTGACCTATCCAGACGAGGTTTGACGAGTCCCTAATTCGAAGGCGCAGCTGCAGCCGCGGTCGCCCGGAAATCCACATCCGAGTTGGCCAGCAGCCACAGGAAGGCGGCCCAGGCGGCGACGTTCTGGGTCATGGCTTCCGGATCGATCCGGTCCAGCACGTCGTCGGCGGTGTGATGGGTGTCGAAATAGTCCGTGCCGTCCTGGTTCAGGCGGAAGGCGGGCACGCCCAGTGCCACGGTGGGGCCGGTGTCCGGTCCGCCGCCCGTTGCCGGGGCCGGATCGAACAGCACGCCCAGCGGCGTCAGCACGCCCTGCGCCGCGCGCCGGAAATCGGTGTCGGCCGCACCGGCGGGCAGGGCCAGGCTGTAGATCGGGCCCGCGCCGAAATCGCTTTCGGAAATGGCGACATGGTTCGCCATCTGATCGCGGCGCGTCTCGGCATAGTGGCGTGCCCCGGCCAGGCCCTGGGCGGGCGGCGGCTGGCTGACCTCTTCGGAACCCCACCAGACGACGCGGATGGTCCGGCGGGGCTTGCGCGGCATGTCCTCGATCAGCTTCAGGGCGGCGGCTGTGATGGCAACGCCCGCGCCGTCGTCGATGGCCCCCGTGCCCAGATCCCAGCTGTCCAGATGGCCGCCGATGACGATCACCTGGTCGGCGTCCGGGCCGGAACCGCGCACTTCACCCACCACATTCTGGCTGACGCTGTCGGCGGTGAAACCGGCGCTGGAGAACAGGCGGATGCGCAGCGGTTCGTCCGACAGCCGCCCGATCCGGCGCAGCTGGTCTGCGTCCGGCGGGCTCATGGCAAAGGCCGGGATCGTCCCCTCGCCTACCCGCGTAGCACCCGTGTGGGCAAAGCGATGGTCGTGCGTCCCCAGCGACCGCAGCACATAGCCGATGGCCCCGCGCTTCGCCGCCTCGGTCGGGCCCGCCCCGCGAATGGGCGAGGTCGCGCCATAGCCGCGCCCATCCTGGGCCTGGACCGTGTCCTGCAGGACGATGGCAATCTTGCCGTTCAACGAGCCTTCGGGCTGATCCAGCAACTGCTGATAGGTCTCGAAGATGGCCGCCTCGCCCTCAATGCCCTCCGCCGGCGTGGCGATGGACCCACCCAGCGAGACGATGGTCAGCGGCTGGGCGAACGGCCCGACGATCTCGACCCGTGCCTCGCCCCGCGTCCACAGGGCTAGCGGGAACTGCTCGATGGCGACATTGTCAAAGCCCATTTCGCGGAACTTATCCGCCCCCCAGCGCGCCGAGGCCTGCTCCGACGCCGAACCTGCGAGCCGCGGCCCGAACCGCGTCGTCAGCTCCGACACCAGATCATAGGCGACATTGCTGTCCAGCGCCCTGTCGCGCAGTTGTTCGGCCTCGCGGATGGTGCGCGCGTCCTGCGCCAGGGCTGGCGTGACGGACAGACCAAAGGCAAGCGCACTGGCGCAGAGAAGGCGGGCGGACAGGCGCATGACGGCTCCGGGAGACTCAGGAAAGCAGAGCGAACCGTAGCGAGCGCCTCGTGTCGCGGGAAGCGACTATCGTGACCTAGGCCTCTTCGCCCTTGACCCAGGCCTCGACCGGGCCTTGCAGCTTGACGGTCAGGGCCTTGCCGCGACGATCCACGCGGTTGCCGACGGCCAGGCGGACCCAACCTTCGGAGATGCAGTATTCCTCGACATTGGTCTTTTCCTCGCCCTTGAAGCGAACGCCGATGCCCTTGGCCAGCAGATCGGCATCGTGAAACGGGCTGTCGGGATCGACGGACAGGCGGTCGGGAAGGTCGGTCATGAACGGGTCTCGGGCAAAATGTCAGGCGGCTTTAACTGACCGTGCGCGCGATACCAAGGCCCTCTTGACCTGACGTAGCGTCATCCGCCTATGTTCGTTTCGAATAAAGACGGACCTAGATCATGAGCGATCTCATCCTGCGTGATTTCACGGCTGCGGCTGCCGACGGCTATTCGCTGTCCATGCGCCTGGTGTCGGCTAAAACTCCACGGGTGGCCGTGCTGGTCAGTTCGGGCACAGGGTTTCCGAAGCGGTTTTACGAACGGTTCGCCCGGCATCTGGCCGGTCGGGGTGCCGCAGTGCTCACTTATGACTTTCGAGGCATCGCAGGATCGCGGCCCGATGACTTGAGAGCCATGCAGATGGACTATCCCGACTGGGGTCGGCTGGACATGCCCGCCGCCCTGGACGCCCTGATCGAGGCCGCGCCGGGTCTGCCGATCGTGCATGTGGGCCACAGCGTCGGCGGCCATTTTATGGGCTTAATGCCCAACCACGACCGCATCGCCCGCCATGCTTTCGTGAGTGTCGGTAGCGGCTATTGGGGCCATCATCACCGCCGCTACAATCCGATCGAGCTGTTCTTCTGGTTCGGGCTGGGCCCGTTCAGCCTGTGGCGGCACGGCTATGTCAGGAGCGGCGGGTTGTGGAGCGGGGCCGATCTGCCGCGCGGCGTGTTCACGACCTGGCGGCGCTGGTGCCTGAAGCCGACCTATTTCCGCGACGAGCTGGCCGATCGCCTGCGCCCGCATCATTTCGAGGCCGTCACCGCGCCGATCCGATCCTGGGTCTTTCCCGACGATCCCATCGCGACGCCACGTACGGCCGCCGACATGCTGAAGGCCTATCCGAATGCTCCGTCCGACGTCATGGTCCGGACGCCAGCCGACTATGGCGTGAAGCGGATAGGGCACGAAGGCGCCTTTCGGCCGCGCATGGAGCGCCTTTGGGACGAGATTTTCGGCTGGCTGGTTGAACCCGCCGCCACGGGTCCTAGTTAAACGGCTCCCTGCACAGGAGCGCGCCATGACCGACCAAGCCACGATCACCGTCGATGGGAACACCATCCCCCTGCTCGGCTTCGGCACCTGGCAGCTGGAGCCCGCTGACGCGCGGCGCATGGTGGCCGAGGCCCTGAGGATCGGATACCGCCATATCGATACGGCCTGGATCTACAAGAACGAGGCGGCGGTCGGCGACGGCATCCGCGATGCCATCGCAGCCGGGCACGTTGCCCGCGAGGATATCTGGCTGACGACCAAGATCTGGGTCGAGCATTTCGACCATGCGGGTCTGCTGAAACAGGCCGAGGAATCCGCCGCCAGCCTCGGCTTCACCCCCGACCTGCTGCTGCTGCACTGGCCCAAGACGACGCCGCCGTTTGCCGAGACGATCGTGGCGCTGAACGAGGCCAAGGAGAAGGGCTTCACCCGCAACATCGGCCTGTCCAACTTCCCCTCGGCCCAGTTCCGCGAAGCGCAGGGCCTGTCGAAGGCCCGTCTGATCACCAACCAGGTCGAATACCATCCCTACCTGAAGCTGACGCAGTTGCTGGAAACGGCCCGGGAGCTGGGTGCGTCCATCACCGCCTGGTCCCCGCTGGCCCAAGGCAATGTGGCCGACGATCCGACCCTGAAGGAAATCGGCGACCACCATGGAAAGACCGCAGCCCAGGTCACCCTGCGCTGGCTGATCCAGCAGGACGTGATCGCCATCCCGCGCACGACCAAGGTGCATAGGGCGAAAGAGAGCTTCGACATCTTCGACTTCGCCCTGACGGACGAGGATATGGACCGCATCCATGCCTTGGCCCGGCCCGACGGTCGGCTGGGCGATTGGCTGGACAAGGCCTTTGAATGGGACCACGAATGGTGATCAGGCCCGCGCAGACGGGCCGATAGGGCAAGGCAACGTTATCCGCTCCTCACCTTGCATGGAGCGGCTCAAGGGAGCGGCGCATGGGTTCTGTGCATGGTTTTCCAGTCGTCGATCCGGCTGACGCGGCGGTCGGGGCCCGGTTGAAACACTGGCGCGAGCGACGGGGACTGAGCGTGGAAGACCTGGCCCGGCTGATGGACCTGACGCCCGAAGAGCAGCGCCGCATCGAGGCGGGCCGTGCCCATCTGGACAGTCTGCACGTCGGAACCGCCATCAAGGCCCTGCACCTGCCGCTATGGGCGCTGACGTCGGACACGCGAGCATACTGACCATGCCATGGAGACGCTCTCAGGTCTGGCGGGGCTTCAAGGCCGGATGGCGCGATGGCCGGGGCGACCCGGCCGCCGTCAAGGCTGGAGCGGCACTGGGCATCATCGCAGGGCTCGCGTTCTGCCTGGGACTAGTCCTGTCGTGAAAACGTTGTGGCGCGGCATGTTCGCCCTGGTCGGCCTGTTCGCGCTCGGTCTTCAGTATGGCTTGATGATCGGGACGGACCCGGGCCGCATCGCTGCCCTCACCCTGAACTTTTTCAGCTTCTTCACTATCCTGACCAATGTGCTGGTGATGCTGGCCATGCTGCTGCCGGTGATCGCGGGCCGCACCGGCGCCGGCCGGGCGATGGCGTCACCCGGCGTGCGGGCGGCGGTGACCATGTACGCCGTGGTCGTCGGGCTGGTGTACCATTTCCTGCTGCATGCCACCTGGAACCCGCAGGGCTGGGCCTATGTGGTCAACGTCCTGCTGCACTACGTCATGCCCAGCGCCATGCTGATTGACTGGCTGGCCTTTGTTCCGCGCGGACAGCTGACCTGGCGCGATCCGGCGCGGTGGCTGTTGTTCCCCCTGGCTTACGGCGGCTGGACGCTGGCTCATGGGCTGGCGACTGACTGGTGGCCCTACTGGTTCGTCGATGTCAGTGAATTGGGCCTGACCCGGACCGCAGCTTATTTCGTCGGACTTCTGGTTTTCTTCCTGATTGTCGGACTGGTGGTCGTGGCGATCGACCGCAGCCTTCGACCGCGTGACACGACGCCCGTGTCCGCCTAATCCACCGGCATGGCCTATAAATCACTGCGCGACTTCATGGCGATGCTCGAAGCCGAGGGCGAACTGGTTCGCGTCTCCGAGCCCGTCTCCACCCACCTCGAGATGACCGAGATCCAGACCCGGCTGCTGCGAAACGGCGGGCCGGCGGTGATCTTCGAGAAGCCCGTCATGCCGGACGGCTCGATCAGCCCGATTCCCTGTCTGGCCAATCTGTTCGGCACGGTGAAGCGGGTGGCCATGGGCGTGACCATGGAGAAGAAGGTCCGCACCACCGCCGCCGAACTGCGCGAGGTCGGAGAACTGCTGGCCTTCCTGCGCAATCCGACGCCGCCGCGCGGCCTGTCGGACGCCGTGCAGATGCTGCCTCTCGCGCAGACGGTCATGTCGATGCGGCCCAAGGTGGTGAAGACGGCCCCCGTGCAGGAGGTCGTGCTGAAGGGCGATCAGATCGACCTGACGTCCCTGCCCGTCCAGGGCTGCTGGCCCGGCGAGCCTGCGCCGCTCATCACCTGGGGCCTGGTCGTCACCAAAGGACCCAGCGATGACCGCGAGGACGACTTCAACCTGGGCATCTATCGCATGCAGGTCCTGGGCAAGGACAAGGCCATCATGCGCTGGCTGGCCCATCGCGGCGGGGCCCAGCACTTCGCGCGGCACAAGAAAGCCGGAAAGCGCGAGCCCCTGCCCTGCGCCGTCGTGCTGGGGGCAGATCCGGGGACCATACTGGCGGCCGTGACGCCGGTGCCCGACACCCTGTCGGAGTATCAGTTCGCCGGTCTGCTGCGTGGCCAGAAGGCCGAACTCGTGCCCTGCAAGACCGTACCGCTGATGGTGCCCGCCAATGCCGAGATCGTTCTCGAAGGCCATGTCCTGCTGGACGAGCATGCGGCTGAGGGCCCCTACGGAGACCACACCGGCTATTACAACTCGGTCGAGACTTTCCCGGTGTTCCAGGTGACGGCCATCACCATGCGGCGCGACCCCATTTATCTGACCACCTTCACGGGCCGCCCACCGGACGAGCCTTCGGTGCTGGGCGAGGCGTTGAACGAGGTCTTCATCCCCCTGCTGTGCGCGCAATTCCCGGAAATCACCGACTTCTGGCTGCCACCCGAGGGATGCAGTTACCGCATCGCCGTGGTGTCGATGAAGAAGGCCTATCCCGGCCACGCCAAGCGGGTGATGCTGGGCGTCTGGAGCTATCTGCGCCAGTTCATGTACACCAAATGGGTCATCGTCGTGGACGACGACATCGACGCCCGCGACTGGAAACAGGTCATGTGGGCCATCTCCACCAAGATGGACCCGGCCCGCGACATCACCCTGATCGAGAACACCCCCATCGACTATCTGGACTTCGCCAGTCCGGAGAGCGGTCTGGGTTCAAAGATCGGGCTGGATGCGACGAACAAATGGGAGCCCGAGACCAAGCGTGAATGGGGCGAGGAGATTCGCATGGACGCGGCGGTGGTCGCCCGGGTGTCCGACATCTGGGACCGCCTTGGCCTGCCCGGCGAAAGCGCACCGATATGGAAATGACACAGTTACGGAATTGTGTCCGAATCCCGCTTCACACGTGACGGATTTGTAATCTAAGGTCCTTTCAACGCTCTCCCGTTCGAGGATTTAAGATGAAGCTTGCCCTGATCGCTGCCGTTGCTTTGGTGACGGCCATGCCCGTCGTGTCGGTACCCAGCGTGTCGGACGCTCAGGTCCTCACGGGTCGCAGATCGGCCCCCAGCCGCGCGCCTCGGCCTCCCCTCAGCCCTGCAGAAGAAGATCGTCTGTATGCCGCGCAGGACCTGGTTCTAGAACTGGACGCGCAGATCGAGAACATACAGGCAGCTGGCGAAGCGGCAGGCGGACTGACATCCGAGCAGACGGCCCAGATCCAGGCGCATACAGCACGTCGGGCTGAAGCCCAGCAAACCGTTGAACGCCTGGAAGCCAAGCGCGACCGCCGCCGTTCGTAGTCGCGGCGATCTCCGCCGGTCACAGGTCACCTTGATGGTAGTGCGGCGGGGGCCGGCGTGAGCGCGTTCGAGTTTTTCTTCAGCTTCTACGGGCTGTTGCTCGGCCTTTCGGTTGCCGAATTGACCGGCGGTTTCGCGCGGTTGCTGCATGAGCGGCATCGGGTGAAGTTCGGCTGGCTGACGCCGTCCCTCGCGATTTTCGTGGCACTGGACCTGGCCACCTTCTGGGTTCAGGCGTGGCGGTTCTTTCGCGGGGCACCCTTCAATCCGGCCCTGTTGCTGATCGGGCTTATGATCGCCGCCACCTTCTATGTCGCGGCCAGCATCACGTTTCCGCGCGTGACGGCCGAAGGCGTCGAGGCGCGCATCGACCTAGACGCGCATTTCTGGGCGCATCGTAGGGTCATTTTCGGCTGCGTGCTGGCCGCCAATGCCATGGTCTGGACCCTGCTGGCGCTCCTGGCGCTGGCCCATCCGTCGTGGGCCGATGTGTGGACGCCGCGCGTCCTGATTGGTGTCGTCCTGTTTGGTGCCTGTACCGCGACCGCCGCATTCGGCCGATCCCGAAAGATCGTCACGGCGGCGCTGATGATCGTCCTGGGCTATACCCTGTGGAATATGGTCCGGGCTGGCGTCTTGCTGTTCCAGGATGGGGTCTGGCTGCCTGCCTCGGGCGGTTAAGCCTTGTCAGAAGAGCGAGATCGGCCGACGAAGGCCGCATGCGCCCCATCCTGCTCGCCACCGCCCTTCTCGCCCTGAGTTCGCCCGCCATGTCCCAGTCGCCTTCCGTACCCAATGCCACTCCATGGGATCAGCCTTTCCTGCCACCGGCACCAGAATGGAACGGCGCTAGCCAGAGCCTGCTGCGCGACGCGTCCGACCCCTGGGTCACGGCCTTCGAGGCCGATGCCGATCATGACTTCAGCCCAAATTATGCCGACACCCGCGCCTGGTTCGACCGGCTGGACGCGGCCTCGGACCTGATCCGCATCGAACAGTTCGGCACCTCGCCGGAAGGCCGCCCGATCTATGCCGTCATCGCGTCCAAGGACGGCGACACGCTGGACCCGTCCAAGCCCGTCCTTCTGGCCCAGGCCGGCATTCATCCGGGCGAGATCGACGGCAAGGATGCGGGCATGATGCTGCTGCGCGACATCGCCTTCTATGGTCGCGACGACCTGCTGGACCGGGTCAACCTGATCCTGATCCCCATCCTGTCGGTCGATGGCCATGAGCGGGCCTCCGCCTATTCCCGGCCAAACCAGCGCGGCCCCCGCATCCAGGGCTGGCGCAACACGGCCACCAACCAGAATCTGAACCGCGACTATCTGAAACTGGACCAGCCAGAGATGCGGGCGGTGCGCGGCCTGATCCTGAAGTACAAGCCCGACCTCTACATCGACATCCACGTCACCGACGGCCTGGATTACCAGTACGACGTGACCTACGGCTACAACGGCGAAAACGGCAGCTACAGCCGCTCGCCTGCCATCGCCACCTGGCTGGATCAGGCCTTCAAGCCGGCGATGAATGCGGCGCTGGAAGCGCAGGGGCATATCCCCGGCGAGCTCGTGTTCGGGCAGGACGATGCCGATCCCCGCGCCGGCCTGAACGACGGCGGTCTTGGCGAACGCTTCTCCAACGGATGGGGCTCGGCCGCCCGCGTGCCGACCATCCTGATCGAGAACCACAGCCTGAAGCCGCATGAGCAGCGCGTGCTGGGCACCTATGTCTTCCTCGAACAGGCCATGCGGACGCTGGCCGAACATGGCAACGACCTGCGCGCCGCCATCACCGCCGACAGTGCACTTCGCCCCGCCGAAATCCCCGCCAACTTCGTCCAGGACGAGGCCCCGTCCTCGACCCGCCCGTTCAAGGGCATCCAGTACGACACCTACGACAGCCCCGCCTCGGGCCGCCGGGAAATCCGCTGGTCGGGACGGGCCGATCCGGAACTGTGGCAGATGCCCTTCTATGGCTCCCACCCCAGCCTGACCCTGCGTCGCCCCGCCGCCTATTGGGTGCCGTCCTATCGCACCGACATCATCGATCGTCTGGCCATCCACGGTATCCGGATGGAGACGGTCACCGCGCCTCGCGCCGTCGACGTCGAGATGTTGCGCCTGATCGAGCCCCGCCTGGCCACCCGCGCCAACGAGGGCCACGTCGCCGTCGCCATTTCCGGAGTGACGCCCGAGCGCAAGACCTGGACCTTCCCGACCGGCTCCGTCCGCGTCTCGACGGATCAGCCGCTGGGCGACATCGTCGTGCTGCTGCTGGAACCACAGTCCAGCGAGAGCTTCTTCGCCTGGGGCTTTTTCCCCGAGGTGCTGAGCCGCGTCGAATATATCGAGGGCTATGCCATCGCCCCCCTGGCGGAGCGCATGTTGGCCGCCGATCCGGCGCTCAAGGCCGAGTTCGAGGCCAAGCTGGCCGCCGAGCCCGCATTCGCCGCCGACGGCGATGCGCGTTTGCAGTGGTTCTATGAGCGCACGCCGTTTTATGATGACCGCTACCGCCTGTATCCCGTTGGCCGCGAGGGCTGAGCCATGTCGTTCCTGACGCAGATGTCATCGGCCCAGGCCGCCGCCCTTTGGAGCGGGTTGCTGATCCTGCTTCTGGTGGTGCTGTCGGTGCGGGTCGTCCTTGCGCGGCGCTCGAACCGGGTCCTGCTGGGGGACGGCGGCAATGCCCAGGTCATCCTGGCCGGACGAGTGTTCGGCAATGCGTCGGAATACATTCCGGCCGGGATCGCGGCTCTCGCGGTTCTGACCCTGCTGGGCCTGCCTGCCTATGCCCTGCACATGGTCGGCGCACTGCTGTTCGCCGGTCGGGTGATCCATGCGCTCAGCCTGTCGGATCAGAAGCCGACCCCGGGCCGCGTGATCGGAATGGTCCTGACTTTCCTCGCCCTAATCCTGGCCGGGGCCATGCTGGTGGTTCACGCCTTCGTGGGCTGATCGGCAGGCGCGCCGTTGCGATCAGCGGCCCCGTCCGCCATATCGGGCCATGCCCTCCCCACAGACTGCCGCCTCCCCCGACATCCTGAATGATCTCGTCGCCAGCGCCCTGCGCGCCGGGGCCGATGCCGCCGAGGCGGTCTCCTCCGAAAGCGCAGCCCTGTCGGTCGGCGTCCGCAACGGCAGGCTGGAAGATGTCGAGCGCGAGGAGAGCCGCGATCTGGGCCTGCGGGTCTTCATCGGACGGCGTCAGGCAACGGTGTCGTCCTCCGACCTGTCCGAGCCGACGCGCGCCCGCCTGGTCGAGCGCGCCGTGGCCATGGCCCGGCTTGCCCCCGAAGACCCCTATGCCGGCTTGGCCCCGAAGGACCGGCTGGCCCACGGTCCCTTCCCCGATCTGGACCTGCTCGACGCCACCGAGCGCAGCGCCGCCGAGCTGGAGGCCGTCTCCGCCGAGGCCGAGGCTGCTGCCTTGGCGATCCCCGGCGTCGCGCGCTCCGAGGGTGGCCATGCCTCGCACTCCACCAGCCGCTGGCGTCTGGTGACCTCCGACGGTTTCGACGGGGCCTATCACGGCTCGTCCTTCTCGCTCGGCGTCGGTGTCATCGCCGAGAAGGACGGCGGGATGGAGCGTGGCAGCGAGGGCCGCAGTGCGCGCCATCTGTCCGACCTGCCGGATGCCGCCTGGATCGGCGAACGGGCGGGTCAGCGTGCCGTGGCCCGCGTCGGCCCGCGCAAGATCGCCTCAACCACCGCCCCGGTCATCTTCGACAACCGCATGGCGACACAGGTGATCTCGCCCATGCTGGGAGCCATATCCGGGCCGTCCATCGCGCGCGGCACCTCCTTTCTGAAGGACCGGCTGAACCAGCGCATCCTGCCGGTCGGGGCGGACCTGATCGACGATCCCTTCCGCCCACGCGGCCACGGCTCCACGCCTTTCGACGACGAGGGTGTGGCGGTCGAGCGGCGTGTGATCGTCGAGGACGGCGTCCTGACCACCTGGCTGTTGAACAGCGCCTCGGCCAACCAGCTGGGCCTGGCCTCGACGGGTCATGCCTCGCGCGGATCCGCGGGGCCTCCGGGTGTCTCCACTCACAATCTGCACCTGGAGCCGGGTGAGCGCGATCTGGATGGGTTGATGAGCGACGCGGGCACGGGCCTGCTGATCACCTCCATGTTCGGCCCGTCGCTGAACGGCAATACCGGCGACTGGTCCGCCGGGGTGTCCGGCTTCTGGTTCGAGGGTGGCCAGATCGCCTATCCGGTCAGCGAGATCACCGTCGCCGGCAATCTGATCGATCTGTGGGCTCGGATGGAGCGTGGCTCGGACCTGGAGTTCCGCTCCAGCTTCAACAGCCCGTCCCTGCTGTTCGACGCCGTGGCCATCGCGGGCAAATGAGCGATTACGCCACCGACCTGACCCTGATCCGCGACGCGGCCCTCGCCGCTGGCGAGCTGGCCCTCGCTGAGCGCGAGGCCGGGCTGAAGACCTGGTCCAAGTCCGGCGGGTCGCCGGTCACCTCCGCCGACATGGCCGTGGATCGCGTGCTCAAGGATGTCCTGCTGTCGGCCCGCCCCGACTATGGCTGGCTGTCGGAAGAGACCGAGGACAGTGCCGAGCGTCTGGCCCGCAGCCGCCTCTTTATCGTCGATCCCATCGACGGGACGGTCGCATACATGAAGGGCAAGCCGTGGTGGTGCATCCCCATCGCCGTGGTCGAGGATGGTCGGCCTGTCGCCGCCGTCATCCATGCGCCGGCCCTGAACGAGACCTTCTGTGCCACCCTGGGTGGCGGGGCGACGCTGGACGGACAGCCGATCAGCGCGTCGGATACCGACGATCTGGACGATGCCTCCGTCCTGGCCGACGCCCGGTTGATGGAGGGGCCGCACTGGGACGAGCCCTGGCCGCCCATGCGCTATGAGAAGCGCAATGCCATCGCCTATCGCATGGCCCTGGTCGCGGCTGGAGCCTTCGATGCCGCCATCGCCCTGACCCCCAAGTGGGACTGGGACATCTGCGCCGGGGCCCTGATCGCCCAGGAAGCCGGGGCCTTCGTCAGCGACCATCACGGCCAGCCCTGGCGCTTCAACCAGGCCGATCCGCGTCAGAACAGCCTCATATGCAGCGCCCCGGCCCTTCACCCGTTGATCGTGCGCCGTACAGCGCCTATTCCCCTCGCGCCCCGCTAGATTGTCAGCCTGCCCAAGGACGCCGCCATGACCACGCCCGGAACCGAAACCCCGCAACTGCTGCATCTCGTCATCGGCGGCGAGCTGCGTCACCTGGATGCGCCCGTGTTCCGCGACCTGAGCAAGGTGGAGTTCGTCGGGGCTTACGGCAGCTATGACGAGGCCAAGAAGGCATGGAAAGCCCGCGCCCAGGCCACGGTCGACAATGCCCATATGCGGTTCTTCATCCTGCACGCCCACCGCATGATCGATCCCCGCGGCGACGCTCACTAGGCGAAACGGAACCGGCTCCCTGTCCGGCGCGCTTCCACAGGCGTATAGTGCAACGCTTGTGAAGGACGTGAGCTTATGGACACCCTTCTGATTATCCTGGTGCTGGGAGCGATCGCGCTCGGCGTGGCCGTCTGGATCGCCCGGCGCTCGAAACCCACCCGTCCGCCCGAACAGCAGATGGATCAGGATACGGCCTGGAACGACCGGGTTAAGCCAGACACCCCTTCCGACGAGACGCCCAAGTCATGACCGTATTCGGCCGAACCCTGGAGACGCAGGAAATCGTCGCCCTCGTCGGTCTGTTGCTGACATTGACGATCTGGCTGATGGCGTGGCGGGGCGAGCGCGACTGGGCCAGCTGGTTCAAGGGCTGGGAGGCCGAACGAAAGGCCCGCCGCGACGCCGAAATCCGTGCCGAGACTGGCGAGCCCGAGCCGACGCAGCCCGGCTCCAACCCCGGCCAGAAACCCGGACCCTGGGGCTGAGCCCTACTCCCGCCGCAACAGTTTGTCGGTCAGGATCGTCCCCCACCATCCGGCCTTGAACTCGGCCCGGATCGCCTTGGGATCATAGGCGTCGCTGTCGATCCAGTCGATGAAACTGACCCCCGTCGGCTCGACCTCGGCCAGATACTTCTCCAGCGTATAGTCCAGCACGCCGGTCAGCCCCTCGCGGTGGTGCAGGTATTTCTTCGACAGCTGTTCGATCGCCACGCTGATCGGCTCGCCCAAGTGAAAATGGCGATAGAAGACCGCCATCATCCCCGCCCGGTCCGCACCGGACTTGCAATGGATGAGCACTGGATATTCGATCGTCCGGAACAGCTCACGCGCCCGGTGCACGCGGTCCTTTTGCGGTGGATCGCGCGAATCCAGCGGCGCATCGATCAGGGTTAGCCCCAACCGCGCGCAGGCGTCCTTCTCCAGCGCATAATAGGCCTCGTCCCGCGCGCCGCGCAGGTTGATAACCGTCCTGATGCCCTGCGACTTCCAGTACTCCAGTTGCCTGGGCGATGGCTGGTTGGTCCGCACCAGATCCGGCCCCAGCCAGTGGGCATTCATGAACCACCGCCTCAGAAAGGCATGATCCTTCCAGACATAGTCCCACCGCGCCTTGAACCGGCCCCCGGGCGTGGAAAGATCGTAGCGCATCATACCGTGCAGATAGAGGCTCAATCGGCTCGCGTCATCCCGGCGAATGCTTGACTTCGCCCTCCAGCCGTCCGACCTCGGAGCGATGACCACGCCTGCCCCCGCTGCCGAACACAAGGAACGCCTGCGCCCCCTGCTGGCGCGTATCTGGCGCGACTACCTCTCGCATCACCGGTCGGCGCTGATCCTCTCGATCGTGTGCGCCGCCGTGGTCGGGATCATGGCGGCGACCGTGCTGCAACTGTTGCAACCGGCCATCGACGGGCTGTTCCTGGGCAAGCCGGTCAAGGTCTGGAACGTCTTCACAATCGCGCCCGAACAGGCGCTGGTCGCCATCCCGTCGCTAATCGTCGGCTTGGCCCTGATCTGGACCGTCGCGGCCCTGGGTCAGGCGTTTCTGGTCAACCGGCTGGGCCACGGCATCGTTGGCGATATCCAGGTCAAGCTGTTCGGGGCCATGATCCGGGCTGATCTGGCCCGCCTGCGCAGCCAGCATTCCGGCGGCTTCATTTCCAGCGTGCTGTTCGACGCCAATCTGGTGCGCGAGGCCTTCACCAATGGCGTGGTCAACTACACCCAGCACAGCCTGACCCTGATTGCGGTCATCGCCTACATGGCCTGGACGGACTGGCGGTTGACGCTGATCGTGCTGCTGGGCGCGCCTCTGATCAGCCTGGTTATCCGCCGCTTCGGCAAGCGGACCCGCAAGGCTACCACCGGAGCCATGCTGGAGACCGAAAACCTCTCCACCGCCCTGATGGAAAACCTGGACGGCGTCCGCCTGATCAAGATCGAGAACCGCGAAGCCGCCGAGGAGGGTCGCGTCGGCGAGGTCGTCTCCCGTCGCCAGCGCCACGTGATCAAATCCGCCGACGCCCGCGCCTTTGCCGGTCCGTTCTCCAACCTCGTCGCCATGATCATCGTCGCCGCCGTCATGGCTTATGCCGGCTGGCGCGCCCAGTCCGGCGAGATGACGGTCGGGGCTTTTGCCGCCTTCATCGGCCTGTTGATGGCGGCGGGGCAGTCTTTGCGTCAGGTGACCAACCTCCAGACCGTCATGGCCGAGGGGCTGACGGCCGCGCGCCGTCTGTTCGGGGCACTGGATATCCAGCCTGAAATCCGCGAGGCCCCAGAAGCCGCAGCACTGCAACCCGGCCCCACAACCATCGCCCTGAACAATGTCTCCTTTGCCTATGCGCCGGCGACCCACGGTGGTGCGCCCACGCTGTCGGACGTGTCCCTGACCGTCGCGCCGGGCGAGACCGTGGCCCTGGTCGGCCCCTCGGGCGGCGGCAAGTCCACCATCCTGTCCCTGTTGCCGCGCTTCTATGACGTGACGGCCGGATCGGTGACCGTCAACGGGCGCGACATCCGCGAGCTGAGGTTGCAGGACCTGCGCAGCCAGATCGCCCTGGTGACGCAGGAGCCCTTTTTGTTTGACGACACCTTGGCCGCGAACATCGCCTATGGCCGCCCCGGCGCGACGCAGGCCCAGATCGAGGCCGCCGCCGCCGCAGCCGCCGCCCACGATTTCATCACGGCCTTGCCTGAGGGATACGCCACCCGCGCAGGCGAAGCGGGATTGCGCCTGTCCGGCGGTCAGCGTCAGCGCGTCGCCATCGCCCGCGCCTTCCTGAAGGACGCCCCCATCGTCCTGCTGGACGAGGCCACCAGCGCGCTGGACACCGGAAGCGAGGCCCTGGTGCAGGCGGCGCTGGAGCGGCTGATGCAGGGCCGCGCCACCCTGATGATCGCCCACCGGCTGTCGACCGTGCGCAACGCCGACCGCATCTATGTCATCGATGCCGGGCGGGTGATCGAGACCGGGACCCATGACGGCCTCGTGCGCCAGGGCGGCCTGTACGCCCGCCTGGCCCGGCAGCAGTCGCTGGACGGCGAAGTCGCCACGGTCGACACCGTCGCATGAGGCCCCTGCGCAATCCGATCATCCAGGCCGTGCTCGCTTGGCTGCTGGCCCTGTGGATGCGATTCTGCTTCGCCACCATCCGCTGGACGCATCAGAACGAGGGCGTGGCCGAAGCGGTCTGGGCGCAGGGCGGCGGCGTGCTGTGCGCCTTCTGGCATTCGCGCATCGGCCTGTCGCCGTCGTGCTGGCCGCTGAACCGGGCGCAGCCGGCCAAGGCCCTGATCTCGCTCAGCCCCGACGGCCAGTTCATCGCCAAGGCCGTGGCCTTGCAAGGCATTCCCGCGGTGCGCGGGTCCTCGGCCAACAAGGACAAAGCGGATCGCGCCAAGGGCGGCACCCAGGCCCTGCGTGACGGGCTGAAACAGCTGAAGATCGGGGCCCTGGCCATCACGCCTGACGGCCCGCGCGGCCCGGCGCGTCAGATGGCCGAGGGCCTGCCCCTGATGGCCAGGCTGTCCAAGGCCCCCGTCCTGTTCATCGGCATGTCGTGCAAGCCGGCCATCCGCCTGAACAGCTGGGACAGGGCCGTCCTGCCCCTGCCGTTCGGCAAGGGGGCGATCGTCTGGGATATTGCCGATTTTTGGGCCGACTATCCGGAAGGGCCCGAACTGGCCGACGTCGCCCTGGCCTGGACCGAGCGGCTGAATGCCGTGGAGGCCCAGGCCGACGCCATCACCGGCCTGGAACGGGTCTGAGCGATGAGCCCGGCCCTGATCGTCTATCGCCTGCTGACGCGCCTTCTGGAGCCGCTGGCTCCGCGCCTGCTGGATGCGCGTGTCAAACAGGGCAAGGAGGACGCGGCCCGCGTCGATGAGCGTCTCGGCATCACTCGTACGCCGCGTCCTGACGGCGACCTGATCTGGCTGCATGGGGTCAGCGTGGGCGAGACCCTGTCGCTGCTGCCGCTGGTCCAGCGGATTCGCGCCGGCCGGCCGGACCTGACCATTCTGGTCACCTCGGGCACCCTGACCTCGGCAGCACTTCTGGCCCAGCGCCTGCCGACGGGGGTGATCCATCAGTATGCGCCGGTGGATGGCCCGAACGTCGTCGCGGCCTTCCTCGATCACTGGCGGCCCGGCGTGGCCGTCTTCGTCGAGAGCGAGCTGTGGCCCAATCTGATCCTGGCGGCCCAGGCGCGGGACGTGAAACTGGTCCTGGCCAGCGCCCGCATTACCGAAAAGACCGTGACCGGCTGGCGGCGTTTCCCGGGCGCGGCGCGGCGCGTGCTGTCGGCCTTCGACCGCATCCTGCCGCAGGACTGGACCTCGACCGTCAGGCTGGAAAGCCTGGGCGCGCGCATCGACGGTCAGGTCAATCTGAAGCTGTCTGGCGAGGCCCCGCCGCATGACGGTGCCGCCTTCACCCGCCTGAGCGCGGCCATCGGCGACCGTCCCGTGGTCGTCGCCGCCAGCACCCATGACGGCGAGGAGATCGCCCTGGTCCGCGCGCTGGACAATCTGGCGGACCGGCTGTGCCTGATCCTGGTGCCGCGCCATCCGGAGCGCAGCGTCGCCATCGCCAGTGCCCTGACGGCCGACGGCTACCGCTTCGCCCTGCGCTCGCGCGGGGATCAGCCGGATGCGGAGACGGACCTGTATGTCGCCGACACCCTGGGCGAGATGGGGCTGTTTCTGCGACTGGCCGATGTCGTGGTCATGGGCGGCAGTTTTTCCGCCGCCCTGAACAAGCCGCCGGTCGGGGGTCATAATCCGCTGGAGCCCGCGCGCCTGGGCAAGCCCGCCGTCACCGGGCCGGACATGAGCAACTGGGCCGCTGTGACCGAGGCCCTGGTCAAGGCCGGGGGCCTGGCCGTGGTCGACAGCCCGTCGGACCTGCCCGCCGTGATCGGGCCGCTGCTAGCCGACAGCGAGGCCGCTCGGGTGATGGGCGAGCGGGGCCGTCGTGCGGCCGCCGAGGCGGGTTCAGGGCTGGAGCGGCTGTGGGAAACGATGGTCGAACTGCTACCGCCCGCCCCTGCCAGGCCGGGCACACGGCGATGAAGCTGAACACGCCCCGCTGGTGGTACGACCGCGACCGGCGTCATGCACCGGTGCAGCGGATGATGCTGAAGCCCGTGTCGTGGATCTGGAGCGACGTCACGGCCCGCCGTATCGCCCGGACCGTGCCGGTCGATCCCGGTGTGCCGGTGATTTCCATCGGCAATCTGACGGTCGGAGGCTCGGGCAAGACGCCTGTGGCGCGCGAGGTGCTGCGCCTGCTGCGGGCCGCGGGTATCGACGCCCAGGCCCTGTCGCGCGGCTATGGCGGGTCGCTGGAGGGGCCGGTGCGGGTCGATCTGGCGGTCCACACGGCGGCAGAGGTCGGGGACGAGCCGCTGATGCTGGCGCTGGACAGCCCGGCCTGGATCGCACGGGACCGGGTCGCCGGGGCGCAGGCCGCCGCGGCTGCCGGGGCCCAGGCCCTGGTGCTGGACGACGCGCATCAGAACCCGGCGCTGAAGAAGACGCTCAGCCTGATCGTCGTGGACGGCGAGACGCGTGGCGGAGAATGGCCCTTCGGTGACGGCTCGGTCTTTCCGTCCGGCCCGATGCGCGAGCCGCTGACGGCCGGTCTGGCACGCGCGGACGTCGTGGTCATCCTGCTGCCCGCCGATGCGCCCGAGGTCGACCCGGAGCTGGTCGAGGTGTTCGGCCCCCTGCCCGTCTTCGTCGCCCGGCTGATGCCCGCCGCCCCGCCGCCGCCCGGCCCGCTGGTCGGTTTCGCCGGCATCGCCAAGCCCTGGAAGGTCGAGCGCGCACTCCAGGCCGCAGGGGCAGACCTGGCCGACTTCGTGCCCTTCCCCGACCATTCGGCGTTCCAGGACCGCGACTTCCGCTTCCTTCAGGACCGTGCCGAGCTGTTCGGTGCGCGCCTGATCACCACCGAAAAGGACTGGTCCCGCCTGCCGCCGGAATGGCGCGACCGCGTCATCTCCTGGCCCGTCAAGGCGACATTCGAGGACGAGGCGGGGTTTGCGGCGGCGGTCGCCGGGGTGGTTCGGGCCTGATCGAGCCTAAAGATACGGCCCCACCTTCTTCTGCAGCAGCGCGACCAGTTCCGGCTGCATGAAGGCGTAGTCGTCGGGGATGTCGAGGCAGATGACGCGGGCGCGCTTCAGATGGGTCTTGAAGCGGCGCTGAAGCTTGGCGCGGTGAGAGCGCTCCATGACAAAGATGATGTCGGCCCATTCGACCAGCTCGGCGGAGCATTCCTCCTCCGCATCGGGGGGCAAGCCGACGGAGGCGGTCTCGACGCCGGGCCATGAGGCGAACACCTGCTCGGCCGTGGGGGAGCGGAGGCGGTTGCGGGAACAGAGGAAGAGGAGGTTGGTCAGGAGAGGCTCAAAAAAATGTGAGAATTTTCAGTGGTTGTGAACGATTCTGTGGACTAAATTGCCTGACAAAAAATCTGTATAGATATCAGCGGCTTGCCAGATTGCCCTGTTGGCCGAATCGGACGAAAAGCACTACATGTTGGGTATGAGGACGGTTTCCTCCCCATATTATGTGGGGCTTTGGCGCTCATAGTGCAGCTGTGCTATTGCGCCGCTATTACGATTCAAACATACAGGTGGTTGACGCCAAAGCGAAAGAAGCCGTCGGGCTGGCACCCAACGGCTTCCGAAGTTAGGCGCTTGCCATCCAACAGACTTGGGCGGCAAGGATTGGCCCAATTCGCGAAGGGGACGATGTAGTCCCTACTGGCCCAGTGTCAAGCCCAAGTCCCCACCCGCATAAGGGGACTTCAATGACGACAATCGGCTTTTCCGCCCTTCTCAAACTGATCTGTCTGAACGCTCAGCCGCAGATGTCTGCCCTACGATCTCGCTACTCGGGAAGTACGGGCGGCTACGATTATCATCGGAGCCTGCGACAGTATGCTCACCGCCTTCTGGTCGACCGCGAGCCGCTCGCCGACCTCGTGGCAGCGGCTCAGGCCATTGCCAGGGACTCTGAACGGCGCTCCGTGATCAACGGCTTGGAATGGCTGGCTGCTTGGCAAAATGCCAATCCAGGGACCATCTTCCATGTGCCGCCAGTGACATTTGAGAGCCCCAGCAGCGTATTCCGGGTTCAGTACGAACCCAATTTTGGCATTGAAATTAATGGATCGCGCGTAGCCGTCCATATCTTTAACACCGCCACACCGCCGCTGGTGGCTCGCCTCGTATACTCCGCGCTTCGAATGATGCGTCCGGAGTATGAAGACGTGTTCGCCATCGATGACATCGCCGTTCTCTCCATTCCCGATCGCTCGCTCTATCGCCTGTCCGAAGCTCCGGCTTTTGCGGCACCGGATAGGTTGGTTCCGTCGCTTGAAAGGTTGCTGGAGGACGCGCAGGACCAAGCGACTGGGAATCGCCCTATCCAAGTACCGCCCCGTGGTCCTACTCCGCTTTAGAGCGGAATATTATCGTGCTTCTTCCACGGGTTCTCCTGCACCTTGCCCTTCAGCGTCCGTAGCGCCTTGATCAGCCGCCGCCGCGTCCCGTGCGGCATGATCACGTCGTCGATATAGCCGAGGCCCGCCGCCACGAAGGGGTTGGCGAAGCGGGCCTTGTATTCGGCTTCACGCGCGGCCAAGGCCTCGGGATCGCCGGCCTCCTTGCGGAAGATGATCTCGACGGCACCCTTGGCACCCATGACGGCGATTTCGGCGCTGGGCCAGGCGTAGTTGACGTCGCCGCGCAGGTGTTTGGAGCTCATCACGTCATAGGCGCCGCCATAGGCCTTGCGCGTGATCAGGGTCAGTTTGGGGACAGTCGCCTCGGCATAGGCGAACAGCAGCTTGGCGCCGTGCTTGATCAGGCCGCCGTATTCCTGACGCGTGCCGGGCATGAAGCCGGGGACGTCGACGAAGGTCACCAGCGGCAGGCCGAAGGCATCGCAGAAGCGAACGAAGCGGGCGGCCTTGCGGCTGGAGTCGATGTCCAGCACGCCGGCCAGGACCTGGGGCTGGTTGGCGACGATGCCGACGGGCTGGCCGTCCAGACGGCCAAAGCCGCAGACGATGTTCTTGGCAAAGTCGGCACCGATCTCGAAGAAGTCGGCCTCGTCCACCGTCTTGAGGATCAGTTCCTTGATGTCATACGGCTGGTTCGGATTGGCGGGGACCAGGGTGTCGAGCGACGCCTCGTCCCGCTCCGGATCGTCGTAGCTGTCGCGCACCGGCGGCTTTTCGCGGTTCGACAGGGGCAGGAAGCCGATCAGGCGGCGGACTTCGGACAGGGCCTCCAGATCGTTCTCGAAGGCGCCGTCGGCGACGCCGGACTTGCCCGCATGGACGCGGGCGCCGCCCAGGTCTTCGTGGGTGACCACCTCGTTGGTGACCGTCTTCACCACGTCGGGGCCGGTGACGTACATGTACGACGTGTCCTTCACCATGAAGATGAAGTCGGTGATGGCGGGGGAATAGACGTCGCCGCCCGCGCAAGGGCCCATGATGACGCTGATCTGAGGGATGACGCCGCTGGCCAGGGTGTTCTGGAGGAAGATGTCGGCATAGCCGGCGAGGGATTCCACGCCTTCCTGGATGCGGGCACCGCCGGCGTCGAACAGGCCGATGATGGGGGCGCCGTTGGTCAGGGCCATCTTCTGCAGCTTGACGATCTTGGCCGCATGCGCGCCGGAAAGAGAGCCGCCGAAGACGGTGAAATCCTTGGAGAAGACATAGACCAGACGACCGCCGATGGTGCCGCGGCCGGTGACCACGCCGTCGCCGGGGATGCGCTGCTTTTCCATGCCGAAGTCGTGGGAGCGGTGCTCCACGAACATGTCGGTCTCCTCGAAGCTGCCCTCATCCAGCAGGACCTCGATCCGCTCGCGCGCGGTCAGCTTGCCCTTCTTGTGCTGGGCCGCGATCCGGGCCTCGCCTCCCCCCAGTTTGGCGGCGGCACGGCGGGCTTCGAGCTGGTCGAGGATGTCTTGCATGAGGCGTCTCCTTGAGGGGCGAGGCTTAAGGAGACGCAGAGCCGGTGGCAAGGTGTTGGCCGCCCCGTCTGGTGGCAGATGGTCAGCCGGTGAGGGCGGCCAGTCGGGTCAGTTCGGCGACGTGGGCGGAGAAGGCCTTACGCCCCTTGCCGGTCAGGCTGGCCCAGGTGCGCTGGCGTCCGTCCTGGGTCATCTTGCTGAGCGCGATATAGCCCGCCTCCTCCAGCAGCTTCAGATGCTTGGACAGGACGGAGTCCGACACCTTGATGGCGTCGCGCAGCATGGCGAACTCCGCATCGGAGACGGACGAGAGGATGGCGCAGATCTGCAGACGGCCGGGGGCGTGGATCAGGGTGTCGAGGGCGGGGGCTGTGCTCATCACTGCCCCGCCAGCAGATCGCGGCGGTAGGCCCGCATCCACAGCCGCCCGCCGATGATGCCGGTGACGCCGGCCAGGGCTCCGGCCACGATCGGGGCCCAGAACGGTCCGTCGAACAGCCGGGTCCAGAAGGACAGGCCCATCAGCCCCATCATGACGGCGACCATGCCCCAGGCGACCCAGCGCGCACGCGGCGGGGTGTAGCCACTGACCCACCAGCCCGTCCGCTTGCGCCACCACTGCACCATGAAGACCAGGGCGACGATGGAGAGCACCAGCGTCACGGTGCTCCACGGCTGGGGCAGCCCGGCCCCGCCGACCATCAGGGCCAGCATGCCGCCATAGGCCAGATCCCAGACGAAGGGGTAATTCAGCGTCTCTCCCACGCTGGCGCGGGCAGCCTGAATGGAAGCCAGCGCTTCCTGTGGTGTCGGGTCTTGGGTCATGGACATTCCTCACTTTCCGATATGGAAAGCGTATCATGACTTTCCATGATGGCAAGCGATGAGTTGACTGAGGACGTCAATTGTCAGTTTTGATCGTTTGACACGCCCTCCCGATGTCGCGTTCAACCGGCCACGCTTGTTTTGGGAGTAGCCAATGCGTCGCCTTTTCACTGCGGGTCTCCTTGGTCTGAGCGGGGCGGTGGCTCTGGGTTCTCAAGCGCATGCGACACCGCCGCAAACGACAGCCCGCGCCTCGGTCATTGCGGATCTTCTGCTGAGCGCGCTGGTCGAGGCCAATGACGTCCCGGGCATGGGGGCATCCGTGTGGCAGAATGGGCAGACGGTCTGGATCGGATCGGCAGGACTGGCTGATCGGGAAACCGGTCGGGCAGTCGACGCCGACACCGTGTTTCGCCTTGCCAGCGTTTCGAAGTTGTTGGCGGTCACGGCCGCTGCGAAACTGAGCGAAGACGGTCGGCTGGACCTGGATGCGCCAGTGCGATCCATAGCTCCGTGGCTGCCCGATCGGTGGCCGGAGATGACGGCCAGACAGCTCGCCTCGCACACGTCCGGCATGCCGCACTATAACGACGCCGACGACGGCGTAGGCTTTCAGCAGTACGGCCCGCTTCGTGAAATCGTGCCGCTGTTTCAGGATCGCGACCTGCTGACCCCACCCGGCACCGCCTATGAATACTCAAGCTGGGCCTATGTCCTTCTGGCGGCCGAAATCGAAGCGGTCACGGGGATGGCGTATCTGGACTATCTCGCGGCTGAGATTACGCCGGGACTGACGATCCAGGCCGACACGATCGAACCCGGAATCGCCCATATCGCCGCCCCTTATGCGTTTGAAAAAGACGGCACGATCGTGCGTGCCGAGCCCTGGAATCTGAGCTTCAACCGGGCGGGAGCCGGCATGGCGGCTACCCCGGTCGATCTGGCCGTGTGGGGCGGTCGGGTGATCGAGGGGCAAGTCGTTTCGCCCGCAACCTTGGCCCGCATCCTTGAGCCCACGACATTCAACAACGGAGAGGTCGTAAGGGACGGAAACTATACCGTCGGATTTGGCTGGCGGACTTATCAGGACGCCGACGGTCGTCTTGCGGCGCATCACAATGGGGCAACGGTCGGCGCACGTTCGGCGCTGATGATCTACCCGGAGCAGAAGGTCTCTGTCAGCGTCTTGTCAAACGCCAGCACGACCTCTGCCATCGACGTGACGGCTCAGATGTTGGCGGCACCGTTCCTGGCGGATCGGGAACAGGGTCCGGCTGCCCCCTGCCCGGTCGAAGCGACCGCCTATGAAGGCCTCTACAAAGACAAAACGGTGCAAGGCACGGCGCGCTTTGCCATTGAATCGGACATGTGCGTCGGTGAACTGTCGATCGCGCCGGGCCATGCCTTTGGCGACTGGGTGAACGGCTTTCCTCAGGGCGATGTCGAGACTCTGAAGATCATCGGCGTCGATGCCGACAACGGCCTGAGACGTGCAGCGCTGGTGACACCCCTGGGACTTTATGACCTGCGTATCCAGGGTGACGGCCAGTACCAGGTCTCGCTGGGTGGCAACCCGAATGTGACCCTGACGATCGCCTTGCGTTGACGCTCAGAGCCTAACCAGAGCCTTGAACCACCGCTCCAGCAGCATGGCCTCGGCGCGGCGGAGTGCCGTCCGCTCGGCATTGTCGGCGTCGACGCCCCACTGCTCCTCCTGGAAGGCCTCCTCCAGCCGGGACAGGTCGAAGGCGGCCTCGCCGGTCAGGGCTCCGCGCTGCAGGGCCAGACCCAGGATCGCGCTGCCCAGCAGGGGCACGGCGGTGGCGAGACCCGTCAGGGCGAAGTCGTCCAGCGTCAGGGCGAGATCGCGCACGCGGGCGATGGCGGCGGGATCCTGCGGGCAATGGACGATGCCCTCGGCGGAGACCAGCATGACGCCCAGCGCGTTCGCGGCCCATTCACGCCAAGGGGCCCACTCCCGGGCTTGCCGGGTGACCAGCGGGGTCGGATGTTCGGCCAGGTAGCAGAGGGCGTCGGAGCCGGCATAGGCGGCGATCTCGTCGGCGACCGGCTCCCGCGTCTGGCTGACGCGGTCGATGGCGGTGGAGGCCAGGCGGGTGGCGGGCATGGTGCCGGGTTCGATGAACTCGCCCTGCGCGGCCCATTCCTCGGCGACCAGGCGGGCGGCGGCCTCGGTCGGCAGGGTCAATCTGGCATGGGCGGGAGTCTTGGGCGTGCGACCGTCCAGTGTGACCGACCAACCGCCCTCCCCTTCGACGACATCGACGGCCTTCCAGAACCGCTTCAGCCGCTCTTCGGATTCGCGAAAGCCCTTGCGGGCGGCGACCATGGGATCGAGGGGCGGGATATGGCTCATTATGGATCTCAGGCAGCGAGGCGGTCAGAGGCGAAACGCTCCAGCGCCGCCTCAAGATCAGGAAAGTCTGTGGCGACGTGGTGGGCGCCGGCGGCGAACTGTTCCTCGGGCGTATGGAAGCCCCAGGCGACGCCCAGCGGATGGGCCCCGGCGGCCAGAGCCATGCCGATGTCGTGGGCCGTGTCACCGATCATGGTGGTGGTGGCTGCGTCCGCCCCACAGGCGGTCATGGCAGCATGCAGCATGGCCGGATCGGGCTTGCCGGGGCCGTCCTCGGCACAGTGGCTAGAGATGAACAGATCGGCCCAGCCCTCGCGCGCCAGATTGCGGGCCACGCCGCGCCGGTTCTGACCCGTCGCCAGGGCCAGACGCCAGCCATCGCGATGCAGGCGGCGCAAGGCCTCCATGGCACCGGGATACAGCGGCTCCTCGTGACCGGCGTCGTACATCCGACCGAAGCTGGCGCGGAACTCGGCGGTGAACCGATCCAGTTCATGCGGCGTCAGGCCCGGTTCCAGCACGGCCAAGGCATGCGGCAGGGACAGGCCGACAATCTGGCGCACGCGGTCGTAGTCGGGATCGGGCAGGCCCAATGCACGCGCTGCCTCGGTGGCGGCCTGATGGATGGAGGCGCGGCTGTCGACCAGCGTGCCGTCGATGTCGAAGACTGCGAGCGGTCGGGTCATGCGGGCACCACGTCGAAGGCGATGGTCAGGCGGGTCTGGTCGCCCTCGAACGGCACCGTGCCGTGCCACATGTAGGACGGGAACAGCACCAGCTTGCCGGGTTCGGGCTTCTCGAAATGCTCATGCGGCAGGTCGGGTGTGAAGGGGGCACCGCCAAAGCCGATCCAGCCCTGACGCCCCTCGCCCTGAACCGCATCGGGCAGGTCGATGTAGCAGGCCGAGGACAGCCAGCCCTCGGGGTGGATGTGGGCGGCATGATAGCCACCGGGCTTCAGCTGGACCGACCACGCTCCGGACAGGCGATAGTGGCCGGTGGCACGCCTGCTCATTGGGGTGGAGCCCCTCTCCATTTGATCGACGTAAGCGAGAAGCGGTCTTTCGACGGCGGTGAAGAAGGCGCGGATAGCCGGGTCGGTGCTGGTCAGCAGGCTTGCCGTCGTCTGGGTGCCGTGACGCAGGCTCTGGCCCAGCGGATGGGTGGTCAGGCCGTGCAGGCGACGCAGGGCGACGGCCAGGTCGGCCAGATAGGCCGGCAGGCTGGTCCAGGGCGCGGGCGTGTCGATAGTCCAGGCCCCGACCATGGTGTCGTAGTCATAGAGGTCGGCGGCACGCGGATCGCCCGCCTGCCGCCAGGCCAGGGCTTGCAGGCTGAGGGCGTTCTGGTCCTCGGGCAGGGCCTTCAGGACCGCATCGATCAGAGGCATGGCCGCGTCCGGCTCCGAGCGGGCCAGATGCACCTCCGCCAGTTTGAGAGCAGCGCGGATGTCGGGGCGAAGGGCGTGGGCGGCGCGGGCATGGGCCAAAGCACGGTCCTTGTCGACGCTCAGCGCGGCCTGGGTCGCGGCCAGTTCGATGCCGGGGTCGGTGCCGTTGGCCTCCAGCGCCGCCAGAACCGCGGCGGGTGTGGCCCCCACGTATTCCATCACCGTGGCGCGGGCGATGCGCAGGTCGACTGCGCCCGGGGCCCCAGCCAGCGCCGCCTCGAAGGGTTGCAGCGCGGCTTGGGCGCCACCGCTACGCATCCAGATCAGCTGCGCCAGATCGCGCACTGCGTCGGCGTAGGCGGGGCGGCGGGTCAGGGCCTGGCGATAGGCGGCGTCGGCTTCGTCGAACCGGTCCTGCGCCAGCAGGGCGCGGGCCAGAACCAGCCAGGTTTCGGGGGCATCGCCGCCCTTGGCGAAGGCGCGGCGCACGGAGGCCTCGGCCTCTGCGGCCCGGCCCATGTCGCCCAGCAGCGCCGCCAGATTGTGCTCGGCGACGGCGCTGGTCGGGCGCTGCGCGACCTCGGCCCGGCGCAGGTCCACGGCCACGTCCAGCCGCCCGATCCGCTTCAGCAGGGCCACAGCCTCGGGCAGACGGCCAGCACTGGCCAGCGCATGGGCCTGTTGCAGGGCCGCGGCCGTCGTCAACGCTGACGCCTCACGCCCTCGAACGGATCGCTCTCGTCGCCTTCCTGGGGGTCGAAGCCGAAGTGCGCGAAGCCGGCCTTCATCTCGGGCGAGAGAGGAGCCGTGACCTTCAGCACACCGCCGCGCGGGTGGTCCAGCTCGATGCTGTGGGCATGCAGTTGCAGCTTCAGCCCGGCGGACAGTTCCTTGGATTTCTCGTCTCCGTATTTGTGATCGCCCAGGATGGGGTGGCCGATGCCGGACATGTGGGCCCGCAGCTGGTGTGTTCGGCCGGTGAAGGGGCGAAGGGCCATCCAGGAGGCGCGGTGGGCGGCTCTGGAGAGGGTGGCGAAGGCGGTCTCGGCCGGTTCAGCGCGCGGGTCCTTGCGATCAGCGGGGCGCATCATCTCGAAGTCGTTGATGCCGGTCTTCTTCAGCGGCATGTCGATCTGGCCGGCGGCGGGCTTGGGGTTGCCGATGACGATGGCCCAATAGGTCTTCTTGGCCTGACGCCGCGCGAAGGCCCCTGCGAGACGCTTGGCCGCCTCTGGCCCCTTGCCCAGCAGCAGGACGCCGGAGGTGTCGCGGTCCAGGCGGTGGACCAGACGCGGGCGGTCCATCCCCTCGCCCCAGGCCCCCAGAAGACGGTCGACGTGGCGGCTGGTCTTGGTGCCGCCCTGAACGGCCAGGCCATGGGGCTTGTTGATGGCGATGACCATGTCGTCCTCGTACAGGACCAGCGACTTGGCGAAGGCGATGTCCTTCTCGGACAGGGTGTGGGCGTCGCCCGCCTGGCGCGAGGTGTCGTCCGGGATCGGCGGCACGCGCACGGCGGCACCGGCGGTCAGGCGACCTTCGGGCTTGATGCGGGCCCCATCGACACGGATCTGGCCGCTGCGGGCCATTTTCTGCACCTGGATGTTGGACAGGTGCGGCCAGCGGCGGCGGAACCAGCGGTCCAACCGGATGCCGTCCTCGTCCTCGGCGACATAGATGGTCAGGACTTCGCGCTTGGGCGGCGCATCGGCCTCGCGGATGGGTTCATCAGTCAAAGGGCGGCTCCGAAGGCGCGGCGGGCGACCATCAGGCCGATAAACAGGGCGAGGATCGACAGCACCACCGAGGCGGCGACATAGCCCCCGGCCAGGGCCAGCTGGCGCTTCTCGATCATCAAGGCCGTCTCCAGCGAGAAGGCCGAAAAGGTGGTGAAGCCGCCCAGGATGCCGACGGCGGCGAACAGGCGGATGCTCTCGGCGTGCAGCCCCCCCCGAAAGGCCAGCCAGCCCGTTAGAGCACCCATCAGCAGGCCGCCGACGATGTTGACCGTCAGCGTGCCCCACGGCCAGTGGGACGCACCCAGCCGACCCGCCAGCGTGCCGACGCCGTAGCGGGCCACGGCCCCCAGCGCTCCGCCTGCTGCAACGATCAGAAAACGTGTCATGATGCGGGCTTATACGCCGGATTGCGGCAATGCGAAGGGAGGCGCGCATGCTTGATCTGACACTGGCGGTCCTGCACCACATTCTGGTGTTCGGACTGGTGGCCATGCTGGCCATCGAACGGACCCTGCTGAAAGCCCCGGTGATCGAGGGGCGGCGTCTGGCAGGGCTGGACGGTGGCTATGGGCTGACGGCGGTGCTGGTGCTGGCGGTCGGGGTTGTGCGCGTGATCTGGGGCGGAAAGGGCTGGGCCTTCTACGAAACCAACCCGTTTTTCTGGGCCAAGATCGGCATCTTCACCGTGATCGGCCTGATCTCCATCCTGCCGACCATCGCCTTCATCAAATGGGCGCGAGCCAGCAAGGCCGATGCGGGGTGGCAACCGGACACGGCCTCGGTGGCGGCCGCCCGGCGCTGGGTCGGGATCGAGCTGTTGCTGATCTTCCCGCTGGTGGCCTGCGCCGCCGCCATGGCACGCTGGCCGTTCTAGCGGCCCAAGCTGTTGCGCACGTCGCGGGCGTCATAGGCCGTCGGCCGGTCGGGCTTGCGGCCGTCGCCCATGATGATTTCGAGCACAGTCGAGGTCGGCTGAGGGCCGCTGAAGTTCAGGCCGACGCCTACACCCACGCCCGATGAGCGGAAACCACCATAGTTGCTGGAACCCGCGCCAATGGAAACGCTGGGGCGCACGCCGCCCGCACTGTCGGGACGTCCGTTGATCCAACGCTGGGTCACCTCGAACCAGTCGTTGCCGCTTTCGATCGTAAGGTCCGCCGCGCGCAACAGGGCATAGTCGGCCACCGGACGGGGATCGCCGACGCCGCGATAGGTGATCTGATAGCGGTTGGACTCGATCCGCTGCTCCGAATAGCCCTGCCCCGATGGGGAGGACTGTGGGCCATAGGGCGACAGGCTGGCACAGGCGGTCAGCGACAGGGCGGTGAGAGCTACGGCGGCGAGCGAGAAGCGGTTCATGGCGGAACTCCAGATATATGCTGTCTAGCGTATCACAACCCGCGTTCGTTCCCTCGGCTCAGCCGGTTGTCGCCAACCCCGCGGCACTCTTCAGCGCCTCGAAGTCGGCAGGCACCTCTGCCTCCAGCGTGCGGTAGCCACCTTCGGGATGAGGAAATACCAGTTTCGAAGCATGCAGCATCAGCCGCGACGCCGGCTTGCCCGCGAATGTCAGCGCCCCGCCGTAGCGGGCGTCCCCCGCCAGTGGCCGCCCTATGGAGGCCATGTGCACCCGCAGCTGGTGCATGCGCCCCGTGGCGGGATCCAGCTCGACCAAGGCACCGTCGTCTGACGCCGCCAGGGTGCGATAGCGGCTCAGCGCGGCCTGGGCCCCGGGCGTATCGGGGGCGACGACGCGCATATAGCTTTCACGACCGATCTCCTGCCGCAGAAGGGGGGCGTCGATGGTGCCGGATGCAGACTCGGGCGCAGCGGACAGCAGGGCCAGATAGGTCTTCTTGAACCGCCGCGCCTGCATCGCCTTGCCCAGGAACCCCGCCGCAGGCTTGGTCTTGGCCGCCAGGATAACGCCCGAGGTATCGCGGTCCAGCCGATGCACAAGCTCCGGCCGCTTGCCGTTCGACCGCGCGAAGGCCCACAGCAGGTCGTCCAGCGTATGCGCCTGAATCCGCCCGCCCTGGCTGGACAGGCCGCTGGGCTTGTTGAAGGCGATGACGTGCGGATCCTCGTGGATCACCCACGACCGGACGGCCGCGATATCTTCAGGCGAAAGGTCGGCGGGCTGGCGAGTACTCACGCGCCGGACTTAGCGGAGCACGCCCCGCTTCGCCATCCACCACGCGTAGAGGGCGAACAGCGCCGAGATGATCAGGAGTACCAGCACCTGCGGCGAAAAGCCGAACGTCGTCATGAAGACCACATAGGCCTGGTCCACCGCCAGGGCGATGGCGGAGACGGCAAACGCCGGCCACGCCCAGCGCCGCCTGGCGAACAGCAGGACCGCGCCGGCCACAGCGCCCCAGATCGCGAAGAACCACGCCACCTCGACCCAGAGCGGCTGCTCCAGCACCACGGCCTTCCAGTCTGCAGGCAGGCCGGCGAGAAAGTCCGCATCCTCCAGCTTGAACATCACCCAGTCATAGGTGGGCACCGACGCCCAGATCACGGCCAGAACGCCGACGACCCACAGGTGCCAGGGTGTGCGGCTTGCAGCTGCCCCGGCCATCAGCGAAGCACGCCCTTCTTGCGCATGGTCCAGGCATAGCCGAACAGCAGCGCCGCAATCAGCGCGATCACGAACGGCATCCACTGCATCATGGCCATGTCGGGCGTCAGGGGCGGCGGATCGATGACCTGCCCATAGGCCAGGCTGACCAAGGCCCCGAGCAGCGAAAGCGCGAACGCCAACACCGCGAACCGATGGCGCAGCAGCAGCAGGATCGAGCCGATCACCGCGCCCCAGACGCCCAGGGTCCAGGGCCCATACATCCAGGTCGGCATGGCGGTGAAATAATCGATCATCGCCTGATCAAAGCCCATCTCGCGCATGTAGGCCTCGCCGCGCGTCGTGGTGCTGACGAAGTCGAAGGCTCCGAAGGTATTCCACAGCAGCGAGACCACCCCGACCACCCACAGGTGCCACGGCGTCCGCACAGTCATGTTGTTCATCGACCCCTCCCAAGGTTGAGGGGACGACGCTACGCCCGGCGCAGCAAGCTTGGCAATGAACAGTGATCAGTCAGTGCTGTCCTTCTCGGCTCGCATCGCCGCCCAGCGGTCCAGCCGGGCCTTGACCTTCTCCTCGTGCCCCTCGCCCTTCGGCGCATAGAAGACGCGGCGTTCCATGCCGTCGGGGAAGAAGTTGGCACCGGAGAAGCCCTCGGGCGTGGAGGGGTCGTACTGGTAGCCCTGGCCGTAGCCGAGCGACTTCATCAGCTTGGTCGGCGCGTTGCGGATATGGGCCGGCGGCATCAGGGAGCCGGTCTCGTGCGCGGCCTTCTTCGCCGCCTTGAACGCTTCATAGACCCCCACCGACTTGGGTGCCGTGGCCAGATGCACCACCGCCTGGGCCAGCGCCAGTTCGCCTTCCGGGCTGCCCAGGAAGTCGTAGGTGTCCTTGGCCGCATTGGCGACCAGCAGGGACAGGGGGTCAGCCTCGCCGATATCCTCGACCGCCATCCGCACGATGCGCCGCGCCAGATACAGCGGGTCCTCGCCGCCGTTCAGCATCCGCGCCAGCCAGTAGAGCGCCGCGTCAGGGTCCGAGCCCCGGACCGACTTATGCAGGGCGGAGATCAGGTTGTAGTGCTCCTCCCGGCTCTTGTCATAGGCAGGGGCGCGCTTCTGCAGGATGCCGGCCAGGGCCTGGACATCCAGCGGCTCGGCGTCCTGAAGATCGAACAGCACTTCGGACATGGTCAGCAGGTAGCGGCCGTCGCCGTCGGCCAAGGCCACCATCGCCTGGCGCGCCTCGGACGTCAGCGGCAGGGTCTTGCCCTCCTGCGCCTCCGCCCGCACCAGCAACTGATCCAGCGCCGCATCGTCCAGCCGCTTCAGCACATAGACCTGGCTGCGGGACAGCAGGGCACCATTCAGCTCGAATGAGGGGTTCTCGGTCGTCGCGCCGACAAGGGTGACGATCCCCTCTTCCACAAACGGCAGGAAGCCATCCTGCTGGGCGCGGTTGAAGCGGTGGATCTCGTCGACGAACAGAAGGGTGGATTGGCCCGCCGCCCGGCGCATCCGGGCCGCCTCGAACGCCTTCTTCAGGTCCGCGACGCCTGAGAAGACGGCGCTGATCTGCTGGAACTGATACCCCGCCGCCTGGGCCAGCAGGCGCGCGATGGTGGTCTTGCCGGTGCCCGGCGGACCCCACAGGATCATGGAGCCCAGCCGCCCGGCCTCGATCATCCGCCGGATCGGCCCGCCCTCGCCCAGCAGATGGTCCTGCCCCACCACCTCCTCCAGCGTGCGCGGCCGCAGCCGGTCGGCCAGGGGCGCCCCATCTTTCGATTCATGGGGAGGATGGATGCCGGAGGCTTCGAAAAGATCGCTCATGGGCCTATGTAAGGGACCCCCATGCTGCGACAAAGGACTGACTGATGGCCGATCCGCATCTCGTACCGCCCGGGGGCGTCATCCCCTATCTGACCATTCCGTCGCGCGGCGGTCAGGCTGCCGTGGAATTCTACCGTGCTGCTTTCGGTGCCGAAGAGTTGTTCCGCAATCTCGCCGACGACGGAGAGCGGCTGATGCACAGTCGTCTGGTCATCAACGGCGGCCTGCTCATGATCTCCGACGAGTTCCCGGAGTATGGCCATGCTTCGGATGTGGTCCCGACCGGTGTGGCCCTGCATCTGCAGGTCGATGATGCCGACGAGTGGTGGAACCGGGCGCTGACGTCCGGTGCCGTGCCTGTCATGCCGCTGGCCGATCAATTCTGGGGCGATCGCTATGGCCGGCTCATGGATCCGTTTGGTCACACATGGTCGATCGCCAGCCCGATCAAAGCGGCGGCGTGACCGCAAAAGTCCCGTCAATTGATTCCAGCCACATCCCGCACTAGCGTGAATAGACAGCGCTGTCACAAGAGCAGCGGATCGCGGAAGTATCAAGGGTCGTCGGATGCGCCACACACCTCGCCTTATCGCCATTATCGGTACCGGTATCGCCATTCTGGCGGGGCCGTTGACCTCTGTCGCCATGGCACAGGACGCCACGTCAGCGACAACGACGCCACAGCAGCCGTCCTTGCTGGAGCGCGCGGTCAACGATGTGCGGGTGTCCAGCTGGTCCGCCTATGGACCCGGTCAGACCGCGCGGATCATCCCCGCCGAGGTTCAGGGCAACAATGCCTTCCGGGTCGACGTGGCCGCCCCCGGCACCAACCCTTGGGACGTCGGCGTCAGTGCCCTGAGCAACAAGCCGATCGCGGCGGGCGATGTGCTGTTACTCGGCGTATGGGCACGCACCGAACGGTTGCCGGCCGGAGCCTCGGTCGCCCGCATCAACATCGGCCTGCAACTGACCGAAGCACCCTATACGCCGATGGCGACGCGCAGCATCGAGGTCGGACCGGAATGGAAGCTGTACTTCCTGCAGGCGGATGCCCCGAGAGCCTATGATCCCGGTCAGGCCGGGGCGTCGGTCCATCTGGCCACTGCGAGCCAGACCATCGACCTGGGCCCGGTCTTCATCCTCGATTTCGGTCCGGGCTTCGACAAATCGAAGTTGCCGACGGACTAGGCGGCGACGATCTAGCGAACCTGGCCTTCGATGACGCGGCCGCGGCGGTTGATGCTCAGCTGGGTGCCGCGACCGACGTTGGAGAGTTGGGTTGCCGAAGACACCTGACGGCCGTTAACGGCCAGGACGATGTCGCCGCCCTGCAGGCCGATGCGGTTGGCGTAGCTGCCACGCTGGACCCGACCGATGACGACACCGCTGGCAAAGGGATCGCCACCCAGGCTATCGGCGAGGGCGGGGTTGAGTTCCAAAACCTGGGCACCGCTGAGCGCGCCCGCCTGAATGACCGTGGCCCGATCCGTGTCGGCATCGCCTGGCAGGGTCTGCACGCGCGCATCAATCGTCTGCGCCCGCCCGTCGCGCAGGATCGAGACCTGTACCGTCTGGTTCGGCTCGCGCGTGCCGACGCGGAAGTTCAGGCCGCCCTGGTCGTTGATCTCGGCCCCGTCGATGGCGGTGATGACGTCGCCTTCGCGCAGGCCTGCGCGGGCACCGGGACCACCGACGTAGACGTCGGTGATGATGATGCCTTGCGGCCGTTCCAGGCCCAGGCTGCGGGCGATGTCGGCGCTGACGCTGTCGCCCTTGACGCCCAGCCAGGGGCGGACGACCGCCTTGGCCCCGCCGACGGCACTATCCACCACCCGCTTGACCATGGAGGCCGGAACGGCGAAGCCGACGCCCGCCGAGGTGCCGGAGCGGCTGAAGATGGCGGTGTTGATGCCGATCAGGTCGCCGTCCATGTCGACCAGAGCTCCGCCCGAATTGCCGGGGTTGATGGCGGCGTCGGTCTGGATGAAGGAGCCCGAGTCGCTGATGCCCGTCTCGGTCCGGTTCAGGGCGGAGATGATGCCGTTGGTCACCGTCTGGCCCACGCCAAAGGGGTTACCGATGGCCAGGACCAGATCACCGATCTGTTGCTCCTCGCGGTCGTCGATGTTGAGGACGGGCAGGCTTTCGCTGACGCCGTCCAGTTGCAGCACGGCGATGTCGGAGCGTTCATCGGCCAGGATGAGCCGGGCCGAGAACTCGCGCCGGTCGTTCAGCACGACCTTGATCTCCTGCATACCGTTGATGACGTGGTAGTTGGTCACCACCACCCCGTCGGCGCGCACGATCACACCGGAGCCGACCGAGCCGACCTGCTGGGCACGCGGCCGCTGGCCGAACATGGACCAGAAGGGGTCCTGGACCTGCTGGACGCCCCGGCCGGACACATTGACCACGGCGGGCGCGGCGGTGCGGACCACGGGTGCAAAGCTGGACTTCATCGCCATGGCGTCGCCGGGTACGACGCGGTTGTCGGCGAAGACCCCGTCCTGGGCTTTGGTGTCGTTCGGCTGGCCGCAGGCGGCGAGGGTCAGGGCGAGGGCAGCGGCGGCGGTCAGGGTCTTCATGGTCATCCGGATCAGATAGGTCGCTCAGCGCCCGGTGCAATCCAGCTATGGATTTGGGACAGCATCAAGGCGGGCTTCTGCGGCATCGTCACGATCGGCCTGACGCCCGACCACCCAGCCCACGATGGCGGCCATCAGAAGCGCCACGGCGGCCAGATAGAAGGCCAGACCCGGCTGGGTCAGGACCCGCGTCGCCAGCGCCAGCATCTGCGCGGGGGCTCCGTCCATCGCATTGGACAGCCAGTATCGGGTCGCCAGCGCGCCCTCCCCGACCGAAATCGAATAGATCCAGCCGAAGAACAGCGGCGACATGACGCCGGCGATGGAGGCGACGCTCATGTTCGCGCCTTGCAGCTGGCCCTGTTCGTCCTCGCCGACGCGGCGGGTCATCAGAGATTGCAGCGTCGGCATGGCCAGGCCCCACAGCGCGTTGGGCAGCATGGCCAGGATGAACAGCAGGCCTGTCGGGGCCCAGCCCATAAGCGCGATGCCGACGGTACCGCCCAGCAGGCCGAAGACCATGACGCCCCGGTCGCCGAACCGCTTGACCAGCGGCCCTACGGCCACCCCCTGCACCAGCATGTCCAGCACCCCGACCAGGGCCAGCAACAGGCCGACCTCCAACGGTCCCCAGCCGTAGCGCCACGCGGCATACAGGACGAAGATCGCCGAAAAAACGTGGTGGGCGAAGTAGAGCAGGAAGTTCACGACGGCCAGGCCGCTGAGTTCCGTGTGCCGCTTCAGCAGAATCAGCGAGCCCACCGGATTGGCGCGCCGCCAGCTGAAGGCCATGCGCTTCTCGACCGGCAGGCTCTCGGGCAGGACGAACAGGCCATAGAAGAAGGCCACGCCGGACAGGCCACCCGCGACCCAGAACGGCAGGCGTGGATCGAAGTCGCCCAGGAACCCGCCCAGCACCGGCCCCAGCACGAAGCCGCCCGAAAACGCCGCCCCGATCAGACCATAGGCGCGCGCCCGCTTCGCCGGCTCGGTGATGTCGGCCATATAGGCATAGATGGTGGTGAAGCTGGACGAGGTGATGCCCGCGATGATCCGTCCCGCCGCCAGCCACCACAGGTTGGGAGCCAGGGCCATCAGCACATAATCCAGCGACAGTCCGGCACAGCTGATCAGGATCACCGGCCTGCGCCCATAGCGGTCCGACAGCGAGCCGATGATCGGCGAACAGACGAACTGCATCGCCGCCCACAGGGCCACGAAGACGCCGTTGATCACGCCCGCCCGCGCATTGGAGCCGACGAAGTCCTCGATCAGCTGCGGCAGGACGGGGATGATGATCCCCATCGCCACGATGTCGAGCACGGCCGTCACGAAGATGAAGGCCAGCGCTGCGCGCCGCGCCCTGGGATTGCTGAGAGACATGGGCGGCGCTTCTAGCCCAGCTTCAGGGCTCCGTCACCGGCAGGGTGTCGGCCGGATCGCCATCCCCTTGCGGCACCGCAATGCCCAGCAGGCGGCCCAACAGAGGCTGCACATCGACGCTGTCCAGATCGGTCAGACGCCGCCCCTTCACGACCCCCGGACCATGGGCGATGAACAGGGCGGCCATTTCCGGCGAGGCATTATCATAGCCATGCGCCCCACCCTCGCGCGTCACCGAGCGGGCGCGCGTCGCCAGCAACCAGCCGGGCTCGGAGGCGCAGACGATGGCCGGCACCCGTGGGTGTGAGCCCAGCCGAAAGCGGGCCGGAATCTCGCTCCTGCGCCAGCAATCCAGATGCGGCCGCGAGCCGATCAGGGCTGCATCCACCTCGGCCTCGCGTCCCGGCACGGGGTTCAGAAGCGTCACCGCCCCGGAATAGATGATCCGTACCGCCTCCGGATCCACCAGGTCATCGATATAGGTCACCCGCTCGGGCGACGTCGCCGCCATGCCGTGATCCGATACCACCAGCAGGACTGTGCGATCATACAGGCCCCGGCTCTTCAGCCCCTCGACAAGCCGCCCCATGGAGTCGTCAACATCGCGCACGGCCTCGGCCGTCTTAGCCCCGTCCGGGCCATGGCTGTGGCCCGCCGTGTCGACCGTGTCGAAATACAGGGTGGCCAGATCGGGTCGTTCCTCCTCGGGCAAGTCCATCCAGCCGAGAACGCGATCGACCCGCGTATTGCCGGGCATGGACTGGTCGAACTCGGTCCAGTGCGTGGGCCGCACGCCTCGAATGTCCGCCTCCGACCCCGGCCAGAACATGGTGCCGGTGACCAGTCCCGCATTCTCGGCGGTCACCCAGATCGGCTCGCCGCCATCCCACCAGCGCCGGTCGGTCACAGCCTCCTTGTTGCGCAGGCTGAAGGACCCGAGCTCGGCGTCGATCATGTTGTTGCCCACGATGCCGTGGTTGTCGGGATGCAGGCCCGTAACCAGCGTATAGTGGTTGGGGAAGGTCACGCTGGGAAACGACGGCCGCATCGGCCCGCTGGCCCCGTCCGCAGCCAACTGTGACAGCACCGGCGTGATGCCCTTGTTCAGATAGTCCGGCCGGAACCCGTCAATCGAGACAAGGATCACCAGCGGCCGTTCGGCTTGCGCCGGAGCCATCGGCACGGTCGCACAGGCCCCCAGAAAAGCGGTCAGGGCCAGGACGGCAATACGGTTCAACATACGGGACAATCCAGACTGAGGCGGCAACGAACATTGCCTAACCTTAATCCAAGACAGGCCCAAGACGGCTTGTCGCCGCGTGCGACGCCGGGCAGGTTGCCTTGCATGAACGCTGTGATCGAAACACGGGGTCTGACCAAGACCTACGGCACCGTCCACGCCCTGAACGGGCTGGACCTGACCATTCCCAAAGGCGGCGTCTATGGCGTGCTGGGGCCGAACGGGGCGGGCAAGTCGACCCTGTTCCGCATCCTGCTGGGCCTGATCCGGCCGACGCAGGGCTCGGCGACGGTGATGGGCGGGGCCATTGGCGACATCGCCGCCATGCGCCGCATGGGTTCGATGATCGAGACGCCGCGCTATCCGCCCTATCTGACCGCGCGCCAGGCGCTGAAGTGGCTGGCGCTCAGCCACGGCATGTCGAACACCGTCGACATTCCACGCTGGCTGGACCGTGTGGGCCTGAGCGAGGCGGCGGACCGGCGTGTGCGGGGCTTTTCGGTCGGCATGCTGCAGCGCCTCGGCGTGGCCGCTGCCCTGCTGAATGAGCCGGAGCTGATCATTCTCGATGAGCCGACCAGCGGCATGGACCCGCCCGGCATTCAGGAGATGCGGGCCCTGATCCGCTCGCTGGCCCACGACGACGGCGTGACCGTCGTTCTGGCCAGTCATCAGTTGCTGGAGGTCCAGCGCGTCTGCGACCGCGTGGCCATCATGAACAAGGGCAGGCTGGTTCGCGAGGGCACGGTCAGCGAGCTGACCTCCGTCGGCGAACGGCTCAGCCTGTCGGTCACGCCCATCGCCCGCGCGCTGGACGTGCTGGGCACCAAGGGCAAGCACGAGGGCGACGCCGTCCTGGCCGACGTTCCGCGCAACGAAGGGCCAGCGGTCATCCGCGCCCTGGTCGAGGCCGGGATCGATATCAACGAGGCGCGCTGGGTCGGCACCGACCTGGAGAGCATCTTCTTCACCGAGACGGGCGCCGTCCAGACGCCGGAGGCCCGCTAATGATCGTCGATGCCATCCGCGCCGAAGGCTTCCGCCTGTCCAAGAGCCGCACGACCTGGTTCTGGAGTGTCTTCTTCGCCCCGATCGTGACACTGGCGCTTGGGGTCGTGGTCGCGTTCGTGGTCAAAGCCAGCGAAGGCCAGATCACATCTCAGGGAGAAATCCCGCCCGAAGTGACCGCCATGCTGGCCAGCACACCCATCAATCTGGCCACCGAACTGGTGACGGCGGCCGGCCGGCTGGACAGCATGCTGCTGCTGCCGTTCGTGCTGATCGGCGTGGCCAGCCTGTATGCCGCCGACTATCGCTGGGAGACCTGGCGCCTGATCAGCGCACGCAACACGCGGACAAACCTGCTGCTGGGCAAGCTGGCCATCGCGGCCATGCTCGCCTTGATCGCTTTGGTGGTGATGTTGATCTTCGGCGTGGTCGAAACGGTGATCCGCGCCTCCATCTTCGACCGGCAACTGACCTTCGAAATGACGCCCGAGGCGTTCGGCGGCTTCTTTGCCCTGGGCGGCCTGTCATTCCTGCGGGTGATGCAGTTCACCATGATGGGTATGCTGACGGCCGTGGTGACCCGGTCGTTGCTGGCCGCCCTGTTCGTGCCGCTGGTCGTCGCAGTGGCGCAAGGCCTGTCACCACAGCTGTTCGGAAGCATGGGCATGCAGCCGGATGGCTGGCTGCCGATGCTGGTCAACCCTGGCATGGCCACGGACATGCTCAAGGCCATCGCGTCGGGCGGCGGCGCGGCCCTGTCCGACGGTATCGCCCTCAAGTCCTGGCTCAGCATGGCCCTGTGGACCCTGCTGCCCCTCGCCGGTGCCATCTTCTGGTTCAACCGGCAGGACCTGTCGAAGGAGTAGGCCCTACAGCCGCTTTTCCATGAAGACGTCGGCCCGCGCATAGGGCGTGGGCCGTGGCGGCAGGGCGATGAAGCCGAAGCTGTGGTAGAGGTGGCCGGCAACGGTCAGGGTGCTGCTGGTCTCCAGATAGAGGCGCGGTGCTCCAGCGACTCGGGCCGTCGCCTCACAGGCCTCCAGCAGGCGGCGCGACAGGCCCAGGCCGCGCGCCTCGGGCGTCACCGTCATCTTGGCCACCTCATAGCCGCCGTCGTCCATGGCCATCAGGGCGCAGCAGCCCAGGACCTGACCGTCCCGCTCGACCATGAAGATGTGCCCGCCCGGATCGAGGATCGCGCCCTTGGGGTCGTCGATGACCTTGCGGTCCTTGGCCTCGATCTCAAACCCGCCTTCCAGAAGCCACGCGGTGTTCAGTGCGGCCCAGGCCGGGGCGTGGTCGGGGCGGAAGGGGACGATGCGGGGGTCGGTCATGCCGTTCGCCTACCCTTGCCGTTGCGATGCGACAAGTCGCGCCCAAGCAGCGAGCCGCCGCGCGGCGACCGATAGCGCCCAAAAGAAAGAGCGGCTGGATCGCTCCAGCCGCCCCAAATCTTCGACAGGATCGGAAAGGCTTACGCCTCGTCGTCGCCCTGAACTTCATACACCGGGCCGGAGTCCAGACCCTTGGCGTCGGCGTCTCGGTCGACGAACTCGATCACGGCCATGGCCGCATTGTCGCCGTGGCGGAACCCGGCCTTCATGATGCGGATGTAGCCACCGCTACGGTCGGCATAGCGCGGGCCGATCGTTTCGAACAGCTTGCCCACCTGCGGCACGTCACGGACGTGGCTGATGGCCTGACGACGGGCGTGCAGGTCGCCGCGCTTGGCGAGCGTGACCAGCTTCTCGACGAAGGGCCGCAGCTCCTTGGCCTTGGGCAGGGTCGTCTTGATCTGCTCGTGCTTGATCAGCGACGCGGCCATGTTGGCGAACATGGCGGTCCGGTGGGCGCTGGTGCGTCCGAGCTTGCGATAGGCGGCGCCGTGGCGCATCGGGGTCTCTCCTACTCAACCCTGGTTTCCGCATATCACCGGCGGACCTGGGGCTTTCACATTCTAACCGCTCCGCGGTCCGGGTGGACCAAGGGCGGAGGGTTGAAACTAGATCTGGTCGTCGAACTTCTTGGCCAGGTCTTCGATGTTTTCGGGCGGCCAGTTGGGCACATCCATGCCCAGCGACAGACCCATGGTCGTCAGAACTTCCTTGATCTCGTTCAGAGACTTGCGGCCGAAGTTCGGGGTGCGAAGCATCTCGCCCTCGGTCTTCTGGATCAGGTCGCCGATGTAGACGATGTTGTCGTTCTTCAGGCAGTTGGCCGAACGGACCGACAGTTCCAGTTCGTCTACCTTCTTCAGCAGAGCCGGGTTGAACGGCAGGTCAGGCTTGCCGTCCGTGGCTTCCACAGCCTTCTTGGGCTCGTCGAAGGTGATGAAGATCTGAAGCTGGTCCTGCAGGATGCGCGAGGCGTAGGCCACCGCGTCAACCGGCGAGACCGCGCCGTTGGTTTCGACTTCCAGGATCAGCTTGTCATAGTCCAGCGACTGGCCCTGACGGGTCGGCTCGACCCGGTAAGCCACGCGCTTGACCGGCGAATACAGGGCGTCGACGGCGATCAGGCCGATCGGCGCGTCTTCCGGACGGTTCAGCTCGGAGGCGACATAGCCCTTGCCGTTCTGGACGGTCAGTTCCATGCGCACCGAAGCGCCGTCGTCCAGCGTGCAGATCACGTGGTCGGGGTTCAGAACCTCGATGTCGGCGGGCACGTCGATCTGGCCGGCAGTGACCGGGCCAGGGCCGGTAGCCTTCAGCGTCATGCGCTTGGGGCCCTCGGCGTGCATGCGCAGCGCCAGTTGCTTGATGTTCAGAACGATGTCGACCACGTCCTCGCGCACGCCTTCCAGCGACGAGAATTCATGAACCACGCCGTCGATCTGGATGGCGGTCACGGCGGCACCTTGCAGCGACGACAGCAGCACGCGGCGCAGGGCGTTGCCGAGCGTCACGCCGAAGCCGCGCTCGAGAGGTTCGGCCACCAGGCGGGCCTTGCGCTGGGCGTCCGAGCCGGCCTCGATCTGGGGCTTTTCGGGACGGATCAGCTCTTGCCAGTTTCGTTCGATCATGGGTGTCCCTCGGAAACGGAGTTCGCCGGTCCCTCGCTCCTCGTCAGAAGCGCCAGGACCGGCGGAGAATAGAAAGTCGGCAGCGGTACGCTTAGACGCGGCGGCGCTTGGGCGGACGGCAACCGTTGTGCGGCATCGGCGTGACGTCGCGGATGGTGGTGATGGTCAGGCCGACCGACGACAGAGCACGCAGGGCCGATTCACGACCGGAACCTGGGCCCGAAACGTTCACTTCCAGCGTCTTGACGCCGTGTTCCTGGGCTTTCTTGCCGGCGTCTTCGGCAGCCATCTGGGCGGCGTAAGGGGTCGACTTGCGCGAACCCTTGAAGCCCATGTGACCCGACGACGACCACGAGATCGCGTTGCCCTGGGCATCGGTGATCGTGATCATGGTGTTGTTGAACGAAGAGTTCACGTGGGCGACGCCCGAGGTGATGTTCTTGCGCTCGCGCTTCTTTACGCGACCCGGTTCCTTGGCCATGTGTCTGTCTTACTTCTTCTTGCCGGCGATCGGCTTGGCGGGACCCTTGCGGGTACGAGCGTTGGTGTGCGTGCGCTGGCCGCGGACCGGCAGGCCCTTGCGGTGACGCAGGCCGCGGTAGCAGGCCAGGTCCATCAGACGCTTGATGTTCATCGACGTTTCGCGGCGCAGGTCACCCTCGACCGTGTGATCCTTGTCGATCGTTTCGCGGATCTGCAGGACTTCGGCGTCCGTCAGCTGGTTCACGCGGCGCGCGGGCTCGATGCCCACCTTGGTCGTGATTTCCTTGGCGGCGTGCGGGCCGATGCCATGGATGTACTGAAGCGCGATTTCGACGCGCTTGTTGGTCGGGATATTGACGCCAGCGATACGGGCCACGAAACTCTCCAGATACGCGTGTGCGGACGCAACAAACGCTCCGGTCAACAGACCAGGAGCGCCGACGCCCTTCGCGGAAGCGGGCCTTATACAGGGGATTCAGAAGTCGTCAACGCCTAAGGGCGCGGTTTACAGCCGCCAGCACCTCAAGGCCCAAACGGGATCGTCACCGTCACAGCCTGATTAGGCTGGATCTCCCCGTTCTCGGTCGGGGGCTGAAATCGGTAGAACGGGGCCAGGGTCAAAGCCGCCGATCCGAAGCCGATGCCGGGAGGTGTCTCGCTCACAACGGCACAGCGGTCCAGTCGGCTGTCGGGCTGGATGATACAGCGCATGACGGCCGTCCCGCGCTGACGCAGCCGCGGATCGATCCGACGGTGCGCCCGACCGATGTCGTCGCGGCTGGGGCCCCTGACAAAGCGCGGCGGCGTGGAGCCTGTGCCCGGACCGGTGCCCGAGCCGATACCTGTCCCCTGCCCTGTCCCCTGACCCCCAAGACCCTGGCCCGGCTGTGGCGTGGCGACCGGCGCGATGCCGACGACAAGCTCAGGCTCGGGAGCCTGAACCGCAGGTGCGGGCAGTTCCGGCGGCACGGGCCGAGGGCGCGGGGGCACATGGATGCGGGACGGGGCAGCGGGGGCCCCTCCCCCGGCCTGGGGACTGGACGGTGCGGGCGGGGGCACGACGGGGGGCGGCGGGAGCGGCGGGCGAAACAGGATCACCTCGATAGCCGGATCTGTCTGCCTGACCACGGGTTCTGGACTGCCCAGGCCGGACAGGGCGAACAGGCCCAGGTGCAGCCCCGCGACGGCTACGAGGATGCCCGGCAGAAGCCGTCTGTCAGATCGTAAGGGGGATGAGCCGGTGTTCACACCGCCGCTTATGCCACGTCCGGCATGAACACGGCGAGCGGAGCCGTGTCAGCCGCCATTCACCGGCTGGTCAGGCGATCTTGGCCAAGGCCTTGTCGATCGCGCCGGAGACGGCCTCGATCGAACTCATGCCATCGACCTCGGTCAGCAGTCCCTTGTCGGCGTAGTAGGGCAGCAGGGGCGCTGTGTTGCGGTTATAGGCGTCCAGACGGACCTTGAAGCTGTCGGGATTGTCGTCCGGGCGGCCCTGGTCGGCAAAACGGCTGGCCACGCGGCTCAGCAGGGCCTCATCATCGACCTTCAGCCGGATGACGTGATCGATCTTCTTGCCCAGCTTGGCCAGCATGGCGTCCAGCGCCTCGGCCTGGGCCAGGGTGCGGGGGAAGCCGTCGAAGATGGCCCCACCCGCGTCCTCGGCGGCCTTCAGCTGCGCCTCGATCAGGGCGATGACGACCGCGTCCGGCACCAAGTCGCCACGCGACATGATGGCCTGGCATTCCTGACCCAGTTCGGAACCCGAGGCGATGGCCTCACGCAGCATATCGCCGGTCGAGAGCTGGATCATGCCCCGCGTCTCGACCAGACGCTTGGCCTGGGTGCCCTTGCCCGCCGCTGGCGGACCGAACAGGATCACGTTCATGCTCGGCCCCTCCCTCGGGCTTGCGGGCTCAAGTAGCGCGACGCGCGATAGCCCACCAAAAAATGCTCTAGCGCCGAACCGGGGCGGTCGTGCCCTTGGAACGGGTCTGACCCCGGCCACGCAGCTTGGCCTTCTTGATCAGGCCTTCGTACTGGTGGGCCAGCAAGTGCGACTGGATCTGGGCGACCGTATCCATGGTCACCGACACCACGATCAGGATCGATGTGCCGCCAAAGGCCAGACCCGCCCCGAAGTTGGCGATGATCATTTCGGGGATCAGGCAGACAGCGGTGATGTAGGCGGCACCGATCGTCGTCAGACGGGTCAGCACATAGTCCAGGTATTCGGCTGTACGCTTGCCCGGACGGATGCCGGGCAGGAAGCCGCCGTATTTGCGCAGGTTCTCGGCCGTGTCCTCGGGATTGAAGGTGATCGAGGTGTAGAAGAAGCAGAAGAAGATGATCAGCAGGCCGTACAGGACCATGAACACCGGCTGGCCGTGGCTCAGCTGGCTGGTCACGGCCGGTAGCCACGACAGCCAGGCCGGCAGGTTCGCCGTCGCCGTGAACTGCGCCACCGTCGTCGGCAGCATCAACAGGGACGAGGCGAAGATGGCGGGAATGACGCCTGCGGTGTTAACCTTCAGCGGCAGGAACGAACGCTCGCCCCCGGCCATGCGATTGCCTTCCTGGCGCTTGGGATACTGGATCAGCAACCGGCGCTGGGCCCGCTCCATGAAGACGATGAACACGACCGTCACGATGGCGATCAGGGTGATCAGCAGCAGGATGAACACCGACAGCTGACCCTGCTGGGCCAGGCCGAACATCCGGGCGATGGTGCCGGGCAGGACGGCCACGATGCCGGCGAAGATGATCAGCGAGATACCGTTGCCGACGCCGCGCGCCGTCACCTGCTCGCCCAGCCACATCAGGAACATGGTCCCGCCGGTCAGGCAGGTGATGGTGGAGACGATGAAGAACAGACCCGGCGCATCGACCAGACCGGCCTGGGCGTTCAGACCGATGGCGATACCGGCCGACTGGAACAGGGCCAGGACGACGGTCAGATAGCGGGTATATTGGTTTAGCTGCTTGCGGCCGCTCTCGCCGCCTTCCTTGCGCAGCTTTTCCCAGGGCGGATAGACCGCGCCCATCAGCTGCACGATGATCGAGGCCGAGATGTAGGGCGTGACGTTCAGGGCGAAGACGGCCATCCGCTCCACCGCGCCGCCCGAGAACATGTTGAACATGTCCAGGATGCCGCGCTGGCCATCAGGGTTCTGGAAGAACTGAAGGAAGGCTTCCGAGTTAATCCCCGGGATCGGCACATAGGTGCCGATGCGATAGACCAGCAGGGCCAGGAGCGTGAACAGCAGACGCTTATGCAGCTCGGTCGCTTTCGCGAACGTGCCCATGTTCATGTTTGCTGCGAGTTGTTCGGCGGCCGAAGCCATATGTCGTCACCCCGACTGATCAGAACGCGGCGCACCTGAGACTGACTCGGGGGCCACGGTCCAGATAGGTGAAGGGCGCCCTCTTAGCGAGAGCGCCCCCCAGCTTATTTTTTGGAGGCAGTCCGCGTCGTGCGGGCCGAGATCTTGTTGGCGTCGCCACGCGGGGCCTTGGGAGCCGGAGCCTTGCCCTTGGCGGCGTTGCGCTTCTCGACGCGTGCAGCGGCCTTGGCTTCGGCAGCGATACGCTCCTGAACCACGGTGCCACCGGCCGCTTCGATGGCCTTGATCGCGCCAGCCGAGGCCGACCAGACGACCAGGTTCAGCTTGCCCTTGATCTCGCCGGTGCCCAGCAGACGGACACCGTCCTTGACGCGGCGGATGACGCCAGCAGCGACCAGGGCGTCGCCCTTGATCTCGTTCTTGATGTCCAGCTTCTTGGAATCGATGGCGTCCTGCAGACGCCACAGGTTCACTTCAGCCAGCTTCAGGGCGTTGGGATTGTTGAAGCCGCGCTTGGGCATGCGCATGTACAGCGGCATCTGGCCGCCTTCGAAGCCGCCGATGGCAACACCGGAACGCGACTTCTGACCCTTGACGCCACGGCCAGCGGTCTTGCCCTTGCCCGAACCGGGGCCACGGCCGACGCGCATGCGCTTCTTGTGAGCGCCCTCGTTGTCGCGGATTTCATTCAGTTTCATGTGCCTGATCCTTTCGGGTTCTAGCGCCTGGGTCAGACCCAGACTCGGCTAATTATTCTCGGTCCTCTCCCTCCCCTGCTGGGGAGGGTGGCGGCAAAGCCGCCGGGTGGGGGCGCTTTAAGCAAAGCCTTCCCCAAATAGCAATGAGGGCCGCTCACCGAGCCGCCCCCACCCGATCGCCGCGAGCGGCGATCTGCCCTCCCCCGAGGGGGAGGGAGAACTCATACGTCTTACTTTTCGACGATCTCGGTCAGGTGGGCGACCTTGGCGATCATCCCGCGAACCGAAGGCGTGTCTTCCAGCGTGGATTCGCGACCCATGCGATTCAGACCCAGGCCCACCAGGGTGGCGCGCTGGTCGTTCTTGCGGCGGATCGGCGAACCGGTCTGCTTGACGGTGACGGTCTTGGCGTCAGTCTTCTTGGACGGGGCCATGATCAGGACTCCACAGCTTCGGGTGCCGAGGCACCGTCGTTGCGACGACCCATCAGGTCCGCGACCTTCTTGCCGCGCTTGTTGGCGACCTGGCGGGGCGAGGACTGGACCTTCAGAGCTTCGAAGGTCGCACGGATCATGTTGTAGGGGTTCGACGAACCGGTGGACTTGCCGACGACGTCCTGGACGCCGAGGGTTTCCAGCACGGCGCGCATCGGACCGCCCGCGATGACGCCGGTCCCGGGAGGGGCCGCACGCATCATGATCTTGCCGGCGCCCCAACGGCCGTTGCCGTCGTGGTGCAGGGTGCGGTTTTCACGCAGCGGCACGTGGATCATCGTCTTCTTGGCTTCTTCGGTCGCCTTACGGATGGCTTCCGGCACTTCGCGTGCCTTGCCGTGACCGAAGCCGACGCGGCCCTTGCCGTCACCGACGACCATCAGGGCGGCGAAGCTGAAGCGACGGCCACCCTTCACGGTGGCGGCGACGCGGTTGATGTGGACCAGCTTCTCGACGATGTCCGATTCCGGACCGTCGGCCTGGGGGCCATTGCGGTTGTCACGACGATTGCGGTCGTTGCCGCCGCCGCCACGTTGGGGTGCTTGCGCCATGCGTCCCGTTCCTTAGAAATTCAGGCCGGCTTCACGCGCGGCTTCCGCCAGCGCCTTCACCCGACCGTGATAAATGTAGCTGCCGCGGTCGAAGACGACGTCCTTGACGCCCTTTTCGATCGCACGCTCGGCGACCAGCTTGCCGATACGGGCCGCTGCGTCGACATCCGAACCCTTGGACTTCGCACCCTTGTCGCCTTCCAGCGACGAGGCGGCGGCGACCGTGACGCCATTGAGGTCGTCGATGATCTGGGCCGAGATGTTCTTGTCCGAACGGTGGACCGACAGGCGCAGACGACCGCCGGAGACGGCCTTCAGGCGGCGACGGTTGCGCTCCGAGCGGCGCTTGGCTTGTTGTTGCAGAGAAAGAGCCATGACCTACTTCTTCTTGCCTTCCTTGCGCCGGACCTTTTCGCCCGTGTAGCGCACACCCTTGCCCTTGTAGGGCTCCGGCGGACGCAGCTTGCGGATGACGGCGGCGATCTGACCCACGGCCTGCTTGTCAGCACCCGAGATCTTGATTTCAGTCTGCTTGGGCACCGCGAAGGTGACGCCGGCAGGCGGTTCGATGTCCACGTCGTGCGAGAAGCCGAGCTGCAGCGACAGGGCATTGCCCTTCATCGCGGCACGATAACCGACGCCGACCAGGTCCAGGCTCTTTTCGAAGCCGGTGGTGACGCCCGTGACCATGTTGTCGACCAGGGTGCGCGACAGACCCCACATGGCACGGCCACGCTGGGTGTCGGTGCGCAGACCCAGGGTCAGACCCTCGGCGTCCTGGGACACTTCGATTTCTTCGGCGACGGTCCAGGAGCTTTCGCCCTTGGGACCCTTCACCGACACGGTCTGGCCGTCGAGCGTGATGGTCACGCCCTTCGGAACAGCGATGAGACGTTTGCCGATACGGGACATATCAGTAGACCCTGCAGAGGACTTCGCCGCCCACATTGGCGTCGCGCGCCGCAGTGTCCGACATGACGCCCTTGGACGTGGAGAGGATCGAGATACCGAGGCCGTTCTTGATCGGCTTCAGATCGGTGATCGCGGAATAGACGCGACGGCCGGGCTTCGAAACGCGGGCGATCTCGGCGATCACGGGCGCGCCGTCGAAATACTTCAGCTCGATCTCGAACTGCGGGAACTCGCCCGGGTTCTGAACCAGGTTGTAGCCGCGGATGTAGCCTTCGTCCTGCAGCACGTCGAGGACGCGCTGACGCAGACGGGAAGCCGGGGTGAGCACCTTGGAACGCTTGCGGGTCGCCGCGTTCTTGATGCGAGCGATCATGTCGCTCAGGGGATCGTTGATCATCATGTCTGTCGCTCCCCTTACCAGCTGGACTTCGTCAGGCCCGGGATCTGTCCCAGGTTGCCGAGTTCACGCAGGGCGATCCGGCTCATCTTGAGCTTGCGATAGAAGGCGCGCGGACGGCCTGTCACCTCGCAGCGGTTGCGAATCCGGCTGGCCGCAGAGTTGCGCGGCAGCTCCGCCAGCTTCAGGCGCGCCGCGAAGCGCTCCTCCAGCGGCAGGGATTCGTCGTTTGCGGTCGCCTTCAGGGCGGCGCGTTTATCGGCGTATTTCGCGACGAGGGCCTTGACCATCTCGTTACGGTTTACGGCGCTTTTCTTTGCCATTTTGCTTTTCCCTTCCCGCTCAGTTCGTCACGAACGGGAACTTGAACTCGGTCAGAAGCGCGCGTGCTTCGTCGTCGGTCCTGGCCGTGGTGCAGACGATGATGTCCATGCCCCACATCTGGTCGATCTGGTCGTAGTTGATTTCCGGAAACACGATGTGCTCCTTCAGGCCCATGGCGTAGTTGCCACGACCGTCGAAGGACGTCGGCTTCAGGCCACGGAAGTCCTTCACGCGCGGCAGGGCGATCGTGATCAGACGGTCGAGGAACTCGTACATCTGGTCGCCGCGCAGCGTGACCTTGCCGCCGATGATCATGCCTTCGCGCAGCTTGAAGCCGGCGATGGAGTTGCGCGCCTTGGTGGCGACGGGCTTCTGACCGGCGATCGCGGCCAGATCCTTGAGGGCGGCAGTCGCCTTCTTGGAGTCGGCCACGGCTTCACCGATGCCCATGTTCAGGACAATCTTGTCCAGCTTGGGCATCTGCATGGGGTTGGAATAACCAAACTTCTCGGTCATCGCAGCCTTGATGCGGTCGTTGTAGTCGCTCTTGAGGCGGGGTGTGTATTTGGTGTCGGCCATTAGATGACGTCTCCCGTCGTCTTGGCGAAGCGAACCTTCTTGCCGTCTTCCAGGCGGAAGCCGACACGGGCTGCCTTGCCGTTGGCGTCGGCGATCGCGACGTTCGACAGGTGAAGCGACGCTTCCTTGTTCTTGATGCCGCCCTGGGGGTCGGCCTGGGTCGGACGGGTGTGGCGCTGGACCATGTTGATCCCCTGCACCAGGACGCGGTTCGTGGTCGGGAGCACTTTCGTGACCTTGCCCGTACGGCCCTTGTCCTTGCCGGTCAGGATGACGACGTTGTCGCCGGTTTTAATCTTGGCGGCCATGACTACAGGACCTCCGGAGCCAGCGAGATGATCTTCATGTGGTTCTTGGCGCGCAGTTCGCGGGGAACCGGGCCAAAGATCCGCGTGCCGACCGGCTCGTTCTGCTTGTTGACGATGACGGCGGCCGACTTGTCGAAACGGATGACAGAGCCGTCCTTGCGCATGATGTCCTTGGCCGTGCGGACGACGATGGCGCGAACCACCTCACCCTTTTTCACGCGGCCGCGCGGAATGGCTTCCTTGACGGAAGCGACGATCGTGTCGCCCACCGAGGCGTAGCGGCGCTTGGAGCCGCCCAACACCTTGATGCACATGACCCGGCGAGCACCCGAATTGTCGGCTACCTCCAGGTTAGTTTGCATCTGGATCATGGGATCCGATCCTTCTTAAGACGCGGAGGCGGTGGAGGAGTCCGACAGGACTTCCCAACGCTTCAGCTTGGACTTCGGGGCGCACTCGACGATGCGGGCCTGGTCACCGACCTTCAGGGCGTTCGCTTCGTCGTGGGCGTGGTACTTCTTGGACAGGCGCACGATCTTTTTCATGACCGGGTGCAGCAGCGTGCGCTGAACGACGACAACGACAGTCTTGTCGCCCTTGTCGGACACGACCACGCCTTCGAGAATACGTTTGGGCATCGTGGTTTCCTTAACCCGCTGCGCGGTTCGCACGCAGAAGCGTGGAAATGCGAGCGATGTCTTTGCGCACTTCACCGACCCGGTGAGTTTTTTCCATCTGGCCTGTGGCCGCCTGGAAACGCAGGTTGAACTGTTCCTTCTTGAGCTTCAGCAGCTCGTCGGCCAGTTGGTCGGGCGTCTGGGCCCGCAGATCGGCGATCTTGGTCATGCGCCTACATGCTCCACATGAGCGACGCCGGCATCCAGGCGGGTGACCACCTTGGTACGGACCGGCAGCTTGGCGGCACCGAGGCGCAGCGCTTCACGAGCGATGTCGTCCGGCACGCCGTCGATTTCGAACAGGATGCGACCCGGGTGGCAGCGCGCCGCCCAATGGTCCACCGCGCCCTTGCCCTTGCCCATCCGGACTTCGGCCGGCTTGCCCGTGACGGGCAGGTCGGGGAAAACGCGGATCCAGACGCGGCCCTGACGCTTCATCTGGCGGGTGATCGCGCGGCGAGCCGCTTCGATCTGACGCGCTGTGATGCGTTCCGGCTCGACAGTCTTCAGCCCGTAGGAGCCGAAGTTCAGCGAGAAGCCACCCTTGGCGGCGCCATGGATGCGGCCCTTGAAGGCCTTGCGGTACTTGGTCTTTTTAGGTTGCAGCATGACTTAGCCCTCACGCCCGCGACGTTGGCCGCGATCACCGCGCGGACCACCGCGTTCGCGGCCTTCGTTGGACGACGGGCCGGAAGCTTCCTGGGCCCAACGCTTGTCCTGTGCCATCGGATCGTGTTCCAGGACTTCGCCTTTGAAGACCCAGACCTTCACGCCGATGATGCCGTAGGTCGTCTTGGCCTGGATGAAGCCATAGTCGATATCGGCACGCAGGGTGTGCAGCGGCACGCGACCTTCGCGATACCATTCCATCCGCGCGATTTCGGCACCGCCGAGGCGACCCGACACGTTGATGCGGACGCCCTTGGCACCCAGGCGCATGGCCGACTGCATGGCGCGCTTCATGGCGCGGCGGAAGGCGATCCGGCGTTCCAGCTGCTGCGCGATGTTCTCGGCGATCAGCTGGGCGTCCGTCTCGGGCTTGCGCACTTCGACAATGTTCAGGTGAACTTCACCCTCGGTACGGTCCGAGATGTCCTTGCGGAGCTTCTCGATATCGGCGCCCTTCTTGCCGATCACGACGCCCGGACGGGCGGCATAGATCGTCACGCGGCACTTCTTGTGCGGACGCTCGATGATGATGCGCGAGACACCAGCAGCTTGCAGGCGCTCTTTCAGCCACGTGCGCAACTTCAGGTCCTGGTGCAGCAGCTTGGAGTATTCGTCGCCGCGAGCGAACCAGCGGCTATCCCACGTGCGGTTGATGCCGAGACGCAGGCCAACCGGATTGATTTTCTGACCCATCAGGCGGCCTCACCAGCTTCGCGGACCACGATGGTGATCTCGGCGAAAGGTTTCAGGATGCGCGACGAACGACCACGAGCACGGCTCGCGAAGCGCTTCATCACCAGGTTCTTGCCCACGAACGCCTCGGCAACGATCAGGTTGTCGATGTCGAGGTTGTGGTTGTTCTCGGCGTTCGACACGGCCGAATACAGCACCTTGCGGACGTCGGTGGAGATGCGCTTGCGGCTGAATTCCAGCTCGTTCAGCGCCTTCTGCACCGGCAGACCACGGATCGACTGGGCGACCAGATTCAGCTTCTGAGGGCTGATCCGGACGTTCGTCAGCTTGGCGCGGGCTTCGGTCGGGGCGACCCGACGGGGGTTTTTGGTCTGGGCCATCAGTTACTTCCTTTTGGCCTTCTTGTCCGCCGCGTGCCCGGGGAACGACCGGGTCGGGGCGAACTCGCCGAACTTCATGCCGACCATTTCTTCGGAGACCGACACCGGCACATGCTTCATGCCGTTGTGGACGCCAAAGGTCAGGCCGACAAACTGCGGCAGGATGGTGGAGCGACGCGACCAGGTCTTGATCACGTCCTTGCGGCCCGACGACGTAACGGCGTCGGCCTTCTTGAGCAGATACCCATCGACAAACGGGCCTTTCCAGGAGGAGCGAGCCATCGGTTAGCGAGCCTTCTTAACGTGGCGGGTACGGATGATGTATTTGTCCGTCGCCTTGTTCTTGCGGGTACGAGTGCCCTTGGTGTCCTTGCCCCACGGCGTAACCGGGGTACGACCACCAGAGGTCCGGCCTTCACCACCACCGTGCGGGTGGTCGATCGGGTTCATGGCGACGCCGCGAACGTGCGGACGGAAGCCCATGTGACGCTTGCGACCGGCCTTGCCCAGGTTCTGGTTCATGTGGTCGGGGTTCGAAACCGCGCCCACCGTGGCCATGCAGCCGTCCAGGACCATGCGAAGCTCGCCGGAGCCGAGGCGGATCTGGGCGTAGCCCTGATCGCGACCGACCAGTTGGGCATAGGCACCGGCCGAACGGGCCAGTTGAGCGCCCTTGCCAGGCTTCATCTCGATGTTGTGGATGATCGTCCCGACCGGCACCGAGCGCAGAGGCATGGCATTGCCAGGCTTCACGTCGGTCTTTTCGCCGGCCACCACCGTGTCGCCCGCCTTCAGGCGTTGCGGCGCGATGATGTAGGCCTTTTCGCCGTCCTCATAGACGATGAGGGCGATGAAGGCGGTCCGGTTCGGATCGTATTCCAGGCGTTCGACGGTCGCCGTGGCGAACTTGCGACGCTTGAAGTCGATCTTGCGGTACAGGGTCTTGGCACCACCGCCGCGGAAGCGGACGGCGATACGACCACCGGCACCACGACCGCCCGACTTGGTCAGGCCTTCGGTCAGCGACTTCTCGGGACGGCCTTTATGCAGTTCCGAGCGGTCGATCAGCACCAGGGCGCGACGGCCCGGCGATGTCGGATTGTATGTTTTCAAGGCCATCTGATCAGAGCCCCGTGGTGACGTCGATGGACTGGCCTTCGGCCAGCGTCACGATCGCTTTTTTGATGTCGACCCGACGGCCCATGATGCCGCGGAAGCGCTTGGTCTTGCCCTTTTGAACCAGGGTGTTGACCTTCAGGACGTTGACCTTGAACAGGCTTTCGACCGCCGCGGCGATCTCGTCCTTGGTCGAGGTGCCGGAAACCCGGAACACGACCTTGTTTTGCTCCGACAGGATCGTCGCCTTCTCAGTGATGATCGGCGACAGGATGGTGTCGTAGTGTTTTGCGGTAGGAGTTGCGCCGGCCATTACGCGGCTTCCTTCTGGGCTTGCTCGCGACGCGAGGGCTTGTAGTCGGCATAGGTCGCCTCGATGGCTTCCAGGGCAGACTTCGTCAGCACCAGTTTGTCAGCGCGCAGAATGTCATAGACGTTCAGACCGGCGTTCGGCAGCACATCCACCATCGGGATGTTGCGGGCGGCCAGACCGAAGTTGGTATCGACCTCGGGACCGGCGATGATCAGCGTACGGGTCCAGCCCAGCTTGCCGAGGGTTTCGCGCAGACCAGCGGTCTTGGCGTCCTTCAGGGTCAGACTGTCGACGACGACCAGGCCGCCCGACTTCACCTTGGACGACAGGGCGTGACGCAGGGCAAGGGCACGGACCTTCTTGGGAAGATCAAAGCCGTGATCGCGAACGATCGGACCGAAAGCGCGCGAACCACCGACGAACTGCGGTGCACGGCGCGAACCGTGACGAGCGCCGCCGGTGCCCTTTTGCTTGTACATCTTCTTGCCGGTGCGAGAGTTCTCGTTCCGGGTCTGAACCTTGTGGGTACCGGCGCGGCGCTTGGCCAGTTGCCAGTTGACGTAACGGGCCAGGATGTCGCCGCGGATGTCTTCGATGCCGAACACGGTGTCCGACAGCTCGACATCACCGGCGGCCTTGCCGTCGAGTTTGATGACAGAGAGTTTCATTACGCTTCACCGCCTTCGGTCGCTTCAACGGCCGGCGCTTCTTCAGCAGGCGTTTCGGCGGGTTGAGCAGCGCCCGACTTCGACTTGATGCCACCGGGGAACGGGGCCTCGGCCGGACGGGCCTTCTTCACGGCGTCGCGGATCTTGACCCAGGTGCCCTCGTGACCGGGGACAGCGCCCTTGATCATGATGAGGCCACGCTCGGCATCGACGCGGACGATGGTGAGGTTCTGGGTCGTGACGACTTCCTGGCCGTAGTGGCCGGCCATCTTCTTGCCCTTGAAGGTCTTGCCCGGGTCCTGACGCTGGCCGGTCGAACCGTGCGAACGGTGCGACAGCGAAACGCCGTGCGAGGCCCGCAGGCCGCCGAAGTTCCAGCGCTTCATGGCACCGGCGAAGCCCTTGCCGATCGTCTCGGCCTGGACATCGACCTTCTGGCCCGCGACGAAGTGGTCGGCCGACAGTTCGGCTCCCACGTCCAGCAGGCTGTCCGCATCGATGCGGAACTCGGTCACATAGGCCTTAGGCTCGACTTCCAGCTTGGCGAACGCTTCGCGTTGAGCCTTGTTGGTGTTCTTGGCCTTCTTGGAGCCCGCGCCCAGTTGCAGGGCGACATAGCCGTCCCGCTCCTGAGTCCGCTGACCCACGACCTGACAACCGTCCAGTTCGAGGACGGTGACTGGGATATGCGCGCCGTCTTCAGCGAAGAGACGCGTCATTCCCAGTTTTTTGGCGATCACGCCCGTGCGCATATCGGATCCCGCCTTTGTTTCTTTAAATCTTGATCTCGACGTCCACACCGGCCGACAGGTCGAGCTTCATGAGCGCGTCCACGGTTTGCGGGGTGGGGTCGATGATGTCGAGCACGCGTTTGTGCGTGCGGATTTCAAACTGCTCGCGCGACTTCTTGTCGACGTGCGGCGAGCGGTTCACGGTGAATTTTTCGATCAGGGTCGGCAGCGGAATCGGACCGCGAACGGTCGCGCCGGTGCGCTTGGCCGTGTTGACGATCTCGCGCGTCGAAAAATCGAGGACGCGGTGATCAAAGGCCTTGAGCCTGATGCGGATGCTTTGATCCATATCGGTCGTATTTCCCAAGCAGGCGAACCTGCGTCCCTGTGAACCATTTCAAAGACCGGAGGTCTTCAGGCACGAATGCCCTCAGAGTACGCACGTCCGCAAAAACGATCGGCCCACGCAGTTACCCGCGAAGGCCGCTGAAGTCCTGGGTCACTGCAAAGAACAGGTCCGAGGTCGTTCCTGCGAGCCGCGTCTGCATCCCAAACTCAAAGCGAGATGCACAGCCGGTCCAACAAGAGTTGGCGCTTATGCCGATTGAGTCCCTGTTCGTCAAGCGGCGAAACCAAGGCAGGCCGACTCTTTCGCCCATTCAGTAGAGCAAGCCGCCGCTGCCCCCATGAGCCGCTACGCATGACGCTCTGAGCGGAGATGCGAGAACCTAGCCTCGCCACTGTCACCTGCCATTTCTGACCACCCAGACAGGTTCGCCATCATCTCCCCCAGTCCGTGCCGCATATGCGCCACATTGCGTGGCGGATCAGACACACGGCACGCAAGCCGCCGTTATATGACGATTTTGTAATGGCAGCACTGCCGTGGCGCTTGCTAGGCCCGCCGTCCACCGAGGCGTTTCAGCCACGGAAGATATCAAGGACAAAAAAATGAAGTCTCTGTTTCTCGCCACTGCAGCCGTCGCCGCCCTCGCAGCTGCTCCCGCACTCGCTCAAGACGGCGTTGGTTCGCTGGGCGTCACCTATCAAAACACCGAAGTCGAAGCCTTTGGTCTGGACGGCGAAGCCGAAAGCGCCATCATCGACGCCGCCTTCGCAATTCCGGTGACCGCTGACTGGACTGTCACGCTAGACGGCACCTTCGGCTATGCCTTCGACAGCGAGACCGGTGGCGACAACAGCGCCATCGACGGTCGCGTCCACGTCAGCCGCAACTTCGGCAACGTGCGTATCGGCGGTTTTGCCGGCGGTACGGAAGCGGGCGACTCCAACCTGTGGAGCTTTGGCGGTGAAGCCCAAGCCTATATGGACGCCATCACCCTGACCGGTTCGCTGGCCTATGAGACCATCGAAGGTTCGGACGCTGACATCTGGAGCCTGGGTGGCGACGCAGCCTACTACATCACGCCGCGCTTCCGCGTGAACGCTGGTGCCGGCTACACCACTGCCGACCTGGATGGCTTCGACACCGATGGCTGGCAGGCCAACGTCGGCACGGAGTACCAGATCGCCGACACCGGCATGAGCCTGACCGCCAACTACAACCACTCCGAACTGGAAGACTTCGACCTGCAAGCCGACACCTTCACCGTCGGCGTCCGCTTCTCCTTCGGCGGTGACCTGCAGACCCGCGAGCGTTCGGGCGCGGACCTGGGCCGTTCGGTCTCCAGCGTCGGCGGCCTGGTCGGCGGCCTGCTGACGGCTCCAGCCAACTAAGCCTGACGACGTCAACGATAGACGAAGCCCCGGCGGAGCGATCCGCCGGGGCTTTTTCTTGTCTGGTCGATCAGATCAGCGGCCGATGCGGATATTACCCGAGCCGACGATGCTGCGGCTGACCCGACCCGTGACCTCGGCGATGCGGATGTCGCCCGAGCCGGCGATCGCTACGCTGACATCGCCTGCCGTGCCGCCGAAGTCGATGTCGCCCGATCCGCCGATGGCGACTTCAAAGCTGGAGGCACGGCCACGCGGTATCGAGACTTCACCCGAGCCGCCGATGGCGATGTCGACCTCACCATCGACCGCGGCCACCCAGGCCTCGCCAGAGCCGCCCAGCGACAGATCCAGATTGCCCGTCGCCCCGGCCCGGATCGTGCCCGATCCGCCCAAGGAGGCGTCCAGTGACCGTGACGTGCCGGTGCGAATGTCGCCCGACCCGCCCAGCGACAAGTCCAGCGCGCCGTCGGTATTGGCCACGACCCAGTCGCCACAGCCACCGTTGGACAGTTCGACCGTCCGGGCCCCACGTCCGACCGCTCCAAAGACGGCGCTGCCGGCCGAAACCTTTACGTCCCTTGGCGAGCGGATGATGATCAGAGGGGCGTCCGATACATTGATGCGGCCCAGGTCGCGGACCTCGACCGAGGCTCCGTCGCCTGGCTGGCGTGCATCGGCGGGGCCGGATCGGCAGTTGCGGATGGCGTCGTTGAAGCGGCGACCGCCCAGACCCCCGTCGATCTGGATTTCATCGCCCCGACGTCGAACCTGAAGCTTCGGCAGTCGCGTATTGCCCTGAGTCACCTCGACGGCGACGTCCGCCCGGTCCTCGACGATGACGACGACGCGCGCGACGGCGTCCTTGATCTCCACCTCGGGGCTGGCCTTGGCCTGGGCCGGGACGCTCAACAGGGCGGCGGCGATGACGGCGGTGGATGCAATGGCGAACTTCATGGGACTTCCCTCTCCGTTGATGAGGAAAGGGTGCGGCCATGCCGCCGCAAAGTCACTTTAACTCGAGGTCATGACCTCTTTGTAAGACAGAGCCCTGTCAGGCTTTCAGCGCCCCGGCCCCGTCGGCCACGCCGATTTCGGGCTCGAAGTCGCGTTCAAAGGTGGCGATCCGGCTCTTCATCGCCCCCACGCGCTTTAGCGCCAGCGACGCGGCCCAGCGCGCCGCCATGCCGGGCGTGGACAGGGTGTCGGTCGTGCGGGGCCGCCCTCCCCGACTGCGCATCACGGCGTGGGTATAGAGTGCGCCGTTGCGAAACCGCGTGGGCCAGGTCTGGAACTCGGTCGACAGGCTGACGCAGAACCGATCCAGATTCTCGACCCGATGCGGCGCATAGAAGGGCCAGGTCAGGGCGTCGCCCGGCTCCAGATCCATCACCTGGGCATCGGCCTCGAAAGCACGTGTGTAGGGAATCTCCTCGGTCGTCTGGCGCGTGACGACCTGTTCCATATTGCACTCGGGCAGATGGGCCTCGTCGCCGGGATAGACGAACAGGCGCTTGCGGCCACGCATATGGAACAGCACCACGCCTGCGGCATCGAAATGATAGGGCACCCGCGCCTTGGGCGACGACAGGATCAGCTGGGCCGAGCGCGATACGGCCCGCATCCCCGGATAGGCCGCCTCGATCCGCTTGAACTCGATGGCGGCAGCGGCCCACAGCTCGGGCCAGCCACGTTCGACCTCGCGCAGATTGACCCACAGTCGCCCCTGCTGGATCGCCGCCAGCAGTTCCGCCCCGCTCAGTCGCCCGCGCGCACCGGTGCGCAGCGAAACCTGATCCTCGTCGTCGTAGTCGTACAGATTGATGTCGAACAGATCGGCCGGATAGCGGTCCAGCATGGCCGCCAGCGCCTCGTCGGTCGCAAAGCCCTGATCGACCAGACCATGCGGATGCACACGGGCCTCCTTGATCGGGCCGGAATAGCGAGTGCGGGTGGCGGTCATGACTGTCTCAGGCCGAAACACGAGGGGTGGTCTTGGCCGACAGCTTTGCAAGCGCTGCGCCTGCCGCCTGCAGTCCGCCTTTCAGACGGTTGGCCGGCGTGACCTCGCACGCCTCGATGGCCGCCCAGCGCCGGCGCACGCTGTTGCGCAGCCGCTCGCCCCGCCCCTGCCCGGCCAGGTTCAGCGCGCTGACGGCCGCCTGGCTGACCGTCGCGCCAAGGCCAGGCTTGATCACGACCGCGTCGCGGACCCAGCGTTCGCCGTTGCAGAAGTATTTCTTGTAGTGCTCGCCCTCGAAGCCGAAGTCGAAGCTGCGGACGCCCGTCTCCGACGCCATCCGCATGGTGTCCAGGCTCAGCAATATGCCCGGAGAGCAACGTGACAGCTCGGGCACATAGCCCGGGAACCAGAAATGGCACTGGTCGCCCGCGAACAGTGAATATTCCACCGCCGCCAGCCTATCCCCGGCCCAGAGCGCAGCCATCGAGGCCGAGAAGCCGGGCGTGGCCGCCTTCAGCAGCGCATGCAGCAGATCGGCCGTCCAGCCGCAGGCAAAGATGTCGTGCCGACCGGTCCGTCGGTACTGATCCCGCTTCAGATCGATCAGCCAGTTCAGCATCTCCGGATCGCGCAGCCGGGTCTCGACCCTCAGCGGCCCGAACTCGGTCTGCATGCTGCGGCGGCAGCGCTCCTTGTCCTTGAAGAATTTGCCGAATGTCGCGCGGCGTTCGGCATACCAGGCGTCGAAGCCCGCGCTGCCCAGCTCCGCCTGCACCGTCCGGCGCTGCTCGCCGGGCCCGTCGGCGTCGCTCTGCCTGACCCAGGCCGTCACGTTGAGTTTCGAGGCCGGCAAGGCTTCGGCCACCTCGGTCAGCGACGGCACTTCGCCCGGCATGGCGATGACGCCGTGATAGTCGTTCATCGGGGCCGCCAGCGGCTGGATCGTGCCACCGCGACGCTGGTGCGGAAAGAAGCCGACGGTCCGGCCGTCGCGGCTGAGCACCGCGACCGCCGCCCCCGGACAGACCGTACCGGCGATCTGCGTGAACTCGGGCCGGAAATAGGGGCTGTTCAGCAGCGGGTTGGCCGCCAGCATGTCACGCCACAGGTCCCACTGCGCCTCCGACATGGTGTCGGTCGTCCTGATCTCGACGTGCAGCGGGGACATCCAGGGCTCCTGCGGCGGGCCACACGCGAGCCACCGATTCCGGTTTCACATAGGCCGCTGCCCGTTTCGACAGGGTGACCGGGCATGGTGAATCGTTTCTGAGCGGGAGCCCTCCACGTCTCCGAAGCGTTGCCAGACCTGCGCCCATGCGCTTTGAAGGAGCCGACATGACCGATCCCCGCCCCTCGACCCGCGAAACCGAGACCGAAAACCAGCGCAAGCCCGCCCATGACGGCGAGGCCCCTCGTCCCTCGACCGAGCCCAATGGGTCGGAAGGCAGTTCCAACTCCGGCGACACCGCCACCGACCCCGCAACAGGAAAGCCCAATCCTTGAAGTCAGCTGCACTCGCCGCCGTCGTCGGCACCCTGATCGCGACGCCAGCCCTGGCCCAGGGCGTGCCCTATGCCTGTCCCGTCTCGGCCAGCCATGTCGTCGCCAACGACGGCCTGACGCGCAGTCGGGCGGCGGTGAAGTCCGGACGGATCGTGATCCTGGCCGTCGGCTCCTCCTCGATCGAGGGGGTCGGGGCGAGCAGCCGGTCGCTGGGATTCGTGCCGCTGCTTCAGGCAGGGCTGGAACGCCGCCTGCCTGGCGTCCAGGTGACGCTGATCAACCGCGGCATCGGCGGGGAGACGGCTCGTGATACGGCGATGCGACTGGAGGCCGAGGTCACCCTGGCCCGACCCGATCTGGTCATCTGGCAACTAGGCACAAATGACGTGCTGCGTGATCGTCTCACCGACGATATTCTGACGGACTTCCAGGCGGGTCGTTCCGTGCTCGACCGCGCCCGGGCTGATGTCTTGCTCATCGACCCGCAACGCCTGCCCGAGACCACGACCAATCCATCCTTCATGGGCCGCAACCCGGCCTTGGGCGAAATTTCTACCGTCATCGACCAACAGGCTGCTGCCTCCGGCTATGCCGTGCTCCACCGCTTTACCGCCATGGCCGACTGGTCGGGGCTGGATCGTGGAGGCGTGGGCCCAGATGACCTGCATCTGAACGACTGGGGCTATGCCTGCTGGGCCGAGGTGACGGCCGAAGGTTTGGCAGACGCGCTGCGCTGACGGGGCGTCCGTAACGGAACAGGCAACCGAACGGCGGGTTATGGAAGCCAACGCCATCATCGGATTCCCATGACTTTTCGCCTGATCCTGCTGTCCACCGCCCTCCTCACCCTCGCCGCCTGCGACCAACCTGATCAGGCCACTGCACCAGCCCCCGAAGTCGCCCCCCGTACACAAGCGCCCGCCGGCATTCCGGCCGAGACTATCGAGCGCGCTATGCCGGCGGCACCCGAGGCGACTCCGGCCCAGCCGACGAACGGCACCCCCACGCCCCCGCGGGCTGACCCCGGCTTGATTCGGTTGCAGATCCTGCTTGACCGCTCGACCTTCTCGCCCGGTATCGTTGACGGTCTGGCGGGAGAAAATACGCGTCAGGCCATCGTGGCTTATCGCAAGGCGAATGATCTGGGCGAAAACGATGCCCCCGACGCCGAACTGCTGCAACATCTGGCGGCTGCCGACACAGGTCCCGTCACCCGCGTCCACACCCTGACGGCAGAAGACGTCGCCGGCCCGTTCAGCGCGCCTTCGAGCAATCTGGAGCAGATGGTCGACAACGGCACCCTGTTCACCACTGTGAAGGAAAAACTGGCCGAGCGCTTTCACATGACCGAGGGCCTGCTGGACGCCCTCAACCCCGGCGTTGCGCTAGCGGCCGGTCAACGCATCCTGGTCCCCGCCGTCAGCGATACACCGATCGGCGAGGTCGTCCGCATCGTCATCGACAAGACCGAACGCTCGGCCCGTGCCTTCGATGCCTCGGGCAAGCTGCTGGCCTTCTATCCGGCCACCATCGGTTCGACCCAACGCCCGGCCCCGACCGGCACGCTGCGCGTCGTCGGCATCGCGCCAGAGCCCAACTATACCTACGACCCCGACCGCGTCAGCTACGACCGCGGCGACAAGACCATCGTGGTCCCTGCCGGGCCGAACAATCCCGTGGGCTCGGTCTGGATCGGTCTGAACCGCCAGAGCTACGGCATCCACGGCACGCCCGATCCGTCGAAGATCGCCAAGACGGCCTCGAACGGCTGTATCCGCATGACCAACTGGGATGCCGAACAACTGGCCGCCTCGGTCAAGGCGGGTGTCGAGGTGGAGTTTATCTAGGAGCCACCGGTCCGAACCGCGTCTTCGCCCAGAAGTCGCACCGGCTTCGGGCGGCGAAGCTGTCGTCCATCACGTCGCCGGTCGGCTGGAACACGCGGATCAGACCGCTGTCCGCAGAGCGAGGCCAGCCCGCCTCGAAGTCTGCGTCATGCCCGAACGCGGCCCACAGGCGCATCATCCGGTCCGACAGCGCCCGCTGCTCCGGCGTGAACCGCGCCGGGTCTGCAAATATCCACTTCGTGCCGAAGACATAGGTCGCCTCGGACGCATGATAGGCTCCCAGATCATAGGGCGCGTTCAGCAAGGCTGACAAAGCGAACGGCGCATCCGCGTCCGCGAACTCATAGCCCCATACCGGCACATGCCGCGCCAGAACCCGTCTCAAAGCATCGGCGGGACAGGCGAACTTCTGATCGGTGAAGCTACGGGCCATCGTCGCCCCCGGCCCCTCAAGCCCGATCGGATAGCGGTTAAGCACCGCAGCACCGTCATCGCCATACATCCATAGCGTCTGCGCCCGATAGCGCGCGGCATCCCGCACCTTGACCGCGAACAGTCGCCCCTCGTCCCGGTTGCTGCCGACGATCACCGGCACCTTGATGAAGTCGCCGCGTGCAAAGGCCAGCGGCGGCGCGACCGGCACGGTCGCATCGCCATAGACCGGTCCCCAAGACCCCGGGCCGTTCAGGCCCGAGCGCGTCGAGGCCGCCCTTGCGATCCGCCCCGCCGGAGCCGCCCTCAGGCACGCCAATACATCCGGCCCCTCGTTGCACCCAACTGAAGCTGCGAACGCCTCGCCACCCAGTGCAGCCTCGTCCGCCGACCACAGCGAGCCCGGCTCGACGCAGGTGCCACTTTGCAGAATGACCCGCTGGAACAACCCCTCCGACGCCGGTGACGTCATCAGGTGACAGGCGCTCCAGGCCCCCGCGCTCTCACCGACCAGGGTCACATCGCCGGGATCGCCGCCGAAGGCCGCGATCCGCTGATGCACCCAGCGCAGCGCCGCCTGCTGGTCCATCAGGCCCCAGTTGCCGCCGACACCCTCTCCATCCTGGGTGAACTCCGGATGAGCCAGCCAGCCGAGGGCGCCGAGCCGATAGTTGACGGTGACCACAACCCGGTCCTGCTCCACCGCCAGTCGCGACGGATCGTAGTTGGCCCCCGCCCCGACGGTGAAGGCTCCGCCGGGCAGATAGACGATAACCGGACGCACCCGCTCAGGCTGGACGGCCGGACCGTAGATGTTCAGATACAGACAGTCCTCGGAGCCGAAGACCACCCCACCCCCGCCGCCCAGGATCGACCTGGGCCCCAGCGCCTGGGTGCAGTCCGCTCCGATGCGCGTCGCATCGCGCGTGCCGGCCCAAGGCTGGACCGGTCGCGGTGCCCGCCAGCGCAACTCGCCCACCGGCGGGGCGGCATAGGGCACGCCCAGGAACGCGCGCAGCCCTGCGCCCTGCATGCCGCGCAGCTCGCCTTCGTGCGTCCGCAAGACAGGTTCGGCGTAGTCGGACGCCGAACGCACAAACCCGACCTTGCCCGGATGCGTCGCGCAGGCGGAAAGCAGGACAAAAAGGATCAGGAGCAAAAGACGCATTACCGCTGTCGTAGCCGCCGAACTGGACAGCAAAAAGCCCCGCCGGATTGCTCCAGCGGGGCTGGTTGTCAGACTACGCTCAAGCAGCGCGGCTCCGCGAGCCGCGCGTTAGCGCAACCAGGATGTTCTACTCGACGATCTTGGCGACGACGCCGGCACCGACGGTGCGACCGCCTTCGCGGATGGCGAAGCGCAGGCCCTGGTCCATGGCGATCGGCGTGATCAGCTCGACGTTCAGCTCGGCGTTGTCGCCGGGCATGATCATCTCGACACCCTCTTTAAGGTGCACGATGCCGGTCACGTCCGTCGTGCGGAAGTAGAACTGCGGGCGGTAGTTGGTGAAGAACGGCGTGTGACGGCCACCCTCTTCCTTGGTCAGGATATAGGCTTCTGCCAGGAACTTGGTGTGGGGCGTGATGGAGCCCGGCTTGCACAGGACCTGACCACGCTCGACGTCTTCACGCTTGGTGCCGCGCAGCAGAACGCCGACGTTGTCACCGGCTTGGCCCTGGTCCAGCAGCTTGCGGAACATTTCCACGCCCGTGCAGGTCG